>Ga0207416_1000006_pt1 | contig 474045 bp, 482 predicted proteins | sample PaiPotPPM11metaG_FD_184107 | JGI IMG/M metagenome (GOLD analysis project Ga0207416, IMG submission 184107) | Iron sulfur acid spring bacterial and archeal communities from Banff, Canada, to study Microbial Dark Matter (Phase II) - Paint Pots PPM... ... | reverse complement strand
CTTCTTGTGCACGTCCAACCCGCTGCAGCGCGGGTGCACCACTTCCATGTCCGCACCTCCTTCAAAAGGTCGGACGGTGGGCGGACCGCCTCGAAAAGGGACTTTAACCCGCGTGCTCCCGGCTGCCGGGGCCACACTCCGTGATGCCGCACGGTCCGCCGGCCCAACTTAACGGTCGAGCTCGAAGCATCAACGAGGGACGGGCCAGCTCACCGCCCAGAAACATTTTCATACCCCGTGGTGCCCCCGCGGGGCATGGGAACTTAACAGCCTGGGTAGGCGCGAGACCTTGGCAACCCTAACCTCGAACCAATTTCACGGAGGTGATGCGATGGTCAACAAGGTTCTTCTCATCGGCTATGTCGCGGCGGACCCTGAGGTGAAGGCGACGCCCAAGGGCACCTACGTCGCCAATCTGCGCATGGCGACGCATTCCTACGCGGGCAAGGACGACGAGGGCAACAGCAAGGAACACACCGAGTTCCACAGCCTGGTCGCGTTCGGCAAGCTGGCGGAGTTCGCCGGTCAGTACCTGCAGAAGGGCCGGCTGATCTACGCCGACGGCCGCCTGCACACGAGCTCATGGGACGACGCCACGTCCGGCCAGAAGCGCTACCGCACCGAGATCGTCGTCGACGAGATCCAATTCGTCGGGCCGAAGCCGGCCGAGGCGGCTGCCTGACGTAGCCAGGCGGTTCGGATGCGGGTCCTCGGGCGTAATCTTGTAATCGATGCCCGAGGACGTCCGCGCCTGGTTCGCCTCGCGCGTGCCCAAGGCCTGGTTTGTCGGACCGCCCGACGTCGACGCCGATGGCGAGGAGATCCTGGTCCTCGGCACCCTGCCCGACGTCGAGCTGGCGGCCGGCACCTCGCTGCAGGGCATCGCGGCGGCCCGGGCCGCCCGCATCCAGAGGTTCCGCGAGGAGACCCGGGAGGACCGGGTCCGGATCGCCCGGGAGGCGGAGCGACAGTTCCGGCGCAAGGTCGCCTGGGGCGCCAGGTGCGGGGACGAGACCCGGATCTTCACGACGCTGAGCGTGCCGGTCATGACCCGCCTGCGCATGAACGAGCGCTCGATCCTCGACACGCTCGTCGCGGGGGGCGTCGCCCGGAGCCGCAGCGAGGCGCTTGCGTGGTGCGTCCGGCTGGTGGGCATTCACCAGGCTGACTGGATCAAGGGCCTACGCGACGCGCTGGTCAAGGTCGACGAAATCCGCAGTAAAGGTCCTCTCAACTAGTCATACCCGTCGATACTGTTGCCCACCTTGATCGCCGAAGGCGAACGCAAGCACGTCGTCGTCATGGGTGCCGGTCCGGCCGGATTGACGGCAGCCTACGAGCTGCTGAAGCGCGACGTGCCCGTCACCGTGCTGGAGAAGGACCCGAAGCAGGTGGGCGGTCTTGCCCGGACTGTGGAGTACAAGGGCTACCGGTTCGACATCGGCGGCCATCGCTTCTTTTCCAAGAACCAGGAGGTCGAGGACCTCTGGACCGAGATCCTCGGCCCCGAGATGCTGACCCGCGACCGACTCTCGCGCATCTACTACCGCGGCCGGTTCTTCGCCTATCCGATCAAGGCCTTCAACGCGCTGCGCAACCTGGGCCCGATCGAGGCCGTGCTCTGCACCGCGAGCTACGCGCGGGCGCGCCTGCAGCCGGTCAAGAACCCCAAGAACCTGGAGGACTGGGTGCGCAACCAGTTCGGATGGCGCCTGTTCAGCATCTTCTTCAAGACCTACACGGAGAAGGTGTGGGGGATCAGCACCAAGGAGCTGTCCGCGGACTGGGCCGCGCAGCGCATCAAGAGCCTCGACCTGTGGGTCGTCCTGCGCAGCGCGCTGCTCCCTCGTCGCCGTACCGGCCGGCGAGACGAGATCGTCACCACGCTGATCGACAAGTTCCGCTACCCGCGGCTCGGCCCCGGCCAGATGTGGGAGCGAGTCGCGGCGATCAGCGAGGAAAAGGGGCATCCCGCGCTGCTCGGCAGGTCCGTCATCCGCATCAAGCATTCGGCAGGCCAGGTCACGTCGGTCACGACCCGCAGCGCCAAAGGCCAGCTCGAGGAGCACTTCGGCACCGACTTCATCTCGAGCATTCCCATCCGCGAGCTCGTTTCCAGGCTCGATCCACCAGCGCCGGAAAACGTCCGCGCCGCAGCTGATGGCCTCGGCTACCGCGACTTCATAAGCATCGCGCTGATGATCGACCGGCCCGACGTGTTCCCCGACAACTGGATCTACATCCACGACCCCGCCGTCCGCGTCGGCCGCATCCAGAACTTCAAGAACTGGAGCCCCGACATGGTTCCCGATCGATCGAAGACGTGCCTCGGGCTCGAGTACTTCTGCTTCGAGGGCGATGGGCTGTGGAGCATGGACGACAAGGAGCTCATCGAGCTCGCGAAGCGCGAGCTGGGGCAGCTCGGCATTAGCTCACCGGCAGAGGTCTTCGACGGCGTGGTCGTGCGGCAGCAGAAGGCCTATCCCGTGTACGACGACAGCTACCAGGCTCGGGTCGCGGTGGTTCGGGATTACCTCGAGTCCGAGCTGCCCAACTTGCACCTGGCCGGCCGCAACGGTATGCACAAGTACAACAACCAGGACCACTCGATGATGACGGCCCTTCTCGTCGCGCGGAAGATCGCGGCCGGGTCAGACCTCGACCCGTGGAAGGTCAACGCGGACGCGGTCTACCACGAGGACGTTCGCGCGGACGAACGCGACCTTACCGGCCGTCAGGTCCCGGAGCGAGTCCCCGCGAAGGTCTAGGTTGGTTTAGACAGTCTTCACGCGCGCGAAGTTCGCGCCGACGAAGCTGGCGACTGCAAGCACCACCAGAAGGATTGCGTGCTTGTAGTGGCTTCCCGGCCCCGACGTAAACAGCTGCAGAGCACCGATGGCGTAAAGGACCGCGAGAATGATAAAGACGACCCCGAGCACCCCCAAACCGACGGCCAACGAATTGCTTTTCATCACAGGCTGAAGCGTAACAAAGCTAGGCTGACCACCCCGGCGGCGATGCAGTACCAGCCGTAGGGGTCGAGCCGGCCGGAGCGGAAGTAGTGCAGGAGAAACCGAGCGCTGGCGTACGCCGCGACCCCCGCTAGCACCGCAGCCGCAAGGTACTCGCCGATCGGCACGCTCTTCGAGAACAGCTGCGGCACCTCGACGATGCCCGCGCCGAGGATGACAGGGGTCGCCAGGAGGAAGGAGAACCGCGCCGCCTCCTCGTGGCGCAGGCCCGCGAGCAGACCGCCTCCGATGGTCACGCCGGAGCGCGAGATCCCCGGCAGGAACGCCAGCGCCTGGCACGCTCCGACAATCGCCGCCGCGCGAAAGCTGATCCGCTCCGCCTGGGCGAAATGCTCCTCCTGCTCGGTCCGGGACTGGGCCTGGGCCGCCACCCGGCCTTCCGCGCGTCGCCGCAGCGCCTCGAAGACGAGCATCAGCACGCCGTTGACGATGAGGAAGCCGGCGGCCTCATAAGGACTGGCGAAGAGCATCTTGATCCGGCTCTCGAGGAACACGCCGAGCACCGCGGCGGGGATGGTGCCCACGAGGAGCAGCATGGCCAGGCGTTCGTTGTCATTCTGCATCGAGCCGCGGAATGCGGCGGTGAAGAACCCGCGGATGATCGCGACCCACTGGTCACGGTAGATCACGAGCAGCGCGGTCGCGGTGCCGAGATGCAGGAGGACGAGAAAAGGAACGAACGAGGGGTCGGACTGCTTGAAGCTCCAGTGCAGGAGGCTCGGCACGAGCACCGCGTGGCCGAGCGACGAAACCGGGAACAGCTCGCTTGCGCCCTGCAGCAGGCCCATGAACAACGCCTGCGCCAGAGACACAGAGATATATTCACGGACACATGGGGCGGCTTGCTGCTTTCAGTCCCGCGGTGAAGACGCTCGAGGAGTCGGTCGCGCGCGCGCAAACCGCGGAAAAGCTTGGCTACGAATCCGTGTGGACGGTCCAGCTGCCTCCCGCGCGGGACGCCTCCCTGGTGCTCGCCGCATACGCCGCGGCGACGAAGCGGTTGAAGCTCGGAACCGGAGTTCTTCCCATCTACACGCGGCATCCCACGGCGATGGTGCAGATGGCGGCCACGCTGGATGAGCTGTCGGGTGGCCGCTTCATCCTGGGCATCGGCGTCAGCCACAAGGTCACCGTGGAAGCCATGTGGGGGATGCGGCTCGAGAGTCCCGTCGACGCGATGCGCGAGTACCTCACCATCGTCCGGGCCAGCCTGCGCGACGGCGCATGCGCCTTCGACGGCCGCTTCTTCACAGCACGCTGGTCGTACGCCGCCCCGCGCCGGCCGGACATGCCGGTCATGATCTCGGCCCTCAACCCGCGAATGCTGGAGCTGGCGGGTGAACTCGCCGACGGCGTCGTCCTCTACATGTGCTCGCCCAAGTACATCCGCGAGCGCGTTGTGCCCGCGATCACGGCCGGCCGCGAGAAGGCGGGCAAATCGCTGGATGGATTCGAGATCGTGGCCGCGATCGACGTCTGCCTGACCTCAGACCGCGCCGCGACCCTCGTCGTGTATCGCAAGACCGTGGAGCGATACGCATCCCTGCCGTACTACAGAAAGGTGATGGATGCGGCAGGTTACAAGGAGGATCTCGACGCCGACCGGATCACCGAGGCCATGATCGACGACGTCGCCGGCATCGGCGACGAGCAGCAGGTCCGGGCCGCGATTCGCCGCTATCGCGAGGCCGGCGTCACGCTACCGGGCCTGGGTCCGTTCGGCGGCCACGCCGGTGGCGCGGGTTTCGATGCGACGCTGGAGGCTGCCGCTTCGGGCTAACCCAGCTTGCCGGTCGCCTCGTCGACCAGCTTCCGCGCGGTGTCAAACTCGCGGTGGACCGCGGCATCCTCAGCGCGATCCAGCACGCCGACGACGGCCGCCCAGCGCTCCGGGTCCCGTTCATGGAGGCCCGCCCGGACCTGGCCGATGGTCTGCGTCGCGAAGAGCAGCCCGCCGCCCGGGTTGTCCAGGATCGAGCGCCCGATGCCGAGCTGGTCGCGAGCCCAGGCGACGATCTCGTCGCCTGGATGCGTGTCGAGCTCTTTCGGGCGGAGGACCTCCATCGCGTCCTATTCTCTTTTGAATTGCGCCCTGCGCGCGCCCGGCTGGGCAAGCGAGCGCAGCGACTCGCCGGTGAGCCGGTACACGGTCCACTCTGAGTTCGGCTTCGCGCCGAGGCGTTCGTAGAAGCCGATCGCGTCGCGATTCCAGTCGAGCACCGCCCATTCGAGTCGCCCACAGCCGCGATCCACCGCGATTCGCGCGAGGTCCGCGAGCAGGGTCTTGCCGATCCCGCGACCGCGATGCTCCGGCAGCACAAACAGGTCCTCGAGGTAGATCCCCGGCTGGGCGAGAAAGGTCGAGAAGTTGTGGAAGAAGAGCGCGAACCCGACCGGCGCACCATCGTCCTCGGCGATCAAGGTCTCCGCGTAGCGCCGCTCGCCGAAGAGCGCGTCGGTTAGCTTCTCCTCGGTCATGGTCACCTCGTCCTCCAGCTTCTCGTAGCGCGCGAGTCCGCGGATGAGCTCCGCGATCAGCGGGACGTCCGCGAGCTCGCCGGCCCTGATGCGCACGGTCATTTCGGACGGTCGCGCAGGCGGAAGACGAACCGCATCGCGCCCTGCGTGTGGGAGAAGCTCGCGATCTTGTTGTCGACGAGCCCCGCCGCGAGTCCCGCGCCGATGAGCTCTGTGTCCTTGATCGCGGCGCGGGCGCCCTTCACACGAACGACCCAGATGGCGCCGTTGGGCTCGATCCAGCCCTTGGCTTCTTTGAGCCGGGCCAGGTCGCGCTTCTCGTTCGCACCCAGGAACACGATGTCGCAGCGGCCGCGCGGCTTGCCGCTCACGACGTCGGAGGTCCGCTCGCGCAGGAGCTTGAGGAACGCCGGGTCGCCGAGGCCGACGACCGCGACTCGCAGTCCGGGTTTGACGCCGAGCTTGTCGAGGAGCGGGCGGTTGGAGACCGCCTCGGGGCTCACGGATTCTTCTCCGCCTCATCGGTCCCTCGAACGGCACCGAACACGATCACGCCCAGCAGCCACCCGGCGTACGCCCCCGCGACGCCGAGGACGATGAGTGGCAGCGGGTTGGCGACGCGGCTCGACAGGAGCAGACCCAGAGCGACGAACACGGCAAGGACGAGCGCGCCCACCGCTCCGCCGGCGACGGCGCCGATGAGCGCCGGCCCCATGCTCGGGTTCCTCAGACCTCGATCACCTGCAGGTCTTTGACGGCCCCGCTGATCGTCCCCGAATACAGGTGGGTGAAGAGGAACCGCGTGCCGGGGTGCCGCTTCTTCAATTTCGTCGCGGCCTCCCAGCTGGTGTGGCTGAAGACGTCGCCTGGGCCTGTGGCTTCGACGATGGCCACGTCGGCGCCGTTGACGAGCTTGTCGAGCGGAGCTGTCGGCTCAGTGTCGCCGGAGTAGGCCACCAGCTTGCCGTCCAGGTGAACGCGATAGCCGTTGCTGCCCATCGTGCCATGGTCCAGCTTGATGGTCTCGTAGCGGATGCCGGCCGCCGTGCCGGCGGACTTCGCCGTGACGTACTTCACCTTGAACTGCGGCCGCATCACGCGCTTCCAGTCGGCGCCCCAGCTCAGCTCCCACAGCTTCTCCAGGTGGGAGGCCACACCGGCCGGTCCGACGAAGGTGAGGGGCCGGCGGTCGACGAAGATCCGGTACAGGACGAACGGCGGCAGGCCCAGCATGTGGTCGCCGTGGAAGTGGGTCAGGAAGACGACCTCGATGTCGCCGGGGTCGACACCCAGGCGGTGCATGTGGGGGAGCAGGGGCGCGCCGCCGTCCAGCAACACGCGGCCATCCGCGACGACCGCGCCGTTATAGCGGTCCAGCGAGAACGCCGCACCGCTACCGAGAAAGGCGAGCTTTAGGCGATTGTTACCCCGGGGTTGAGGTACACGTCCTGAATCGCGTGTAGTAATTCGATGCCCTCCTTCATCGGGCGCTGAAACGATTTGCGGCCGCTGATCAGACCCATCCCACCTGCGCGCTTGTTGATGACCGCGGTGCGGACAGCCTCTTTCAGGTCTGCAGCGCCTTTGGACTCTCCCCCCGAGTTGATCAGGCCGGCCCGACCCATGTAGTTGTTGATCACCTGGTAGCGGCAGAGGTCGATCGGATGATCGGTGGAAAGCTTGTCGTAGACGGCGGGCGACGTCTTGCCGAAGTTGATGACCTCGAAACCGCGGTTCGTGTCCGGCAGCTTCTGCTTGATGATGTCGGCCTCGATCGTCACGCCCAGGTGGTTGGCCTGGCCCGTCAGGTCCGCCGCGGTCTCGTAGTTGACGCCGTCCTTCTTGAACGCGTTGTTCCGCACGTAGCACCACAGCACGGTCGCCATGCCGAGCTCGTGGGCCGCGTGGAACGCAACCGCGATCTCCTGCAGCTGCCGGTCCGACTCGGCCGAGCCGAAGTAGATCGTCGCACCCACGGCAACCGCACCCATCTCGTACGCCTCTTTGACGGTCCCGAACAGGATCTGGTCGTAGTGGTTCGGGTACGTGAGCAGCTCGTTGTGGTTGATCTTGCAGATGAAAGGAATGCGGTGGGCGTAGCGCCGCGCCACCGAGCCGAGGATGCCGAACGTCGACGCCACGGCGTTGCACCCGCCCTCGATCGCGAGCTGGACGATCTTCTCGCCGTCGAAGTAGATCGGGTTGGGCGCGAACGATGCGCCCGCCGTGTGCTCGATGCCCTGGTCGACGGGGAGGATCGACAGGTAGCCGGTGCCCGACAGCCGGCCGTGCTCAAGGAGCGTCTGGAAGCTTCGCAAGACCCTGGTCGGCCGGTCGCTGTCCTTCCAGATCCGGTCCACGAAGTCCCCGCCGGGCAGGTGAAGCTGCTCTTTGGGGATGGTCTGGCACTTGTGCTCCAGCAGGTCCCGGGCGTCTTCGCCCAGCACCTCTTCTATCTTCTCTATAGATCCTCTGGTAACAGTTGCCATCATTGCCTCTTACACATTTGATTAGCCCGTCCCGCAGGTTCGCGAATTGCCATCCGTCACTCTATAGTGCGCCGATATGACCCAGCGGGCGAGTGACCTTCTGGCCGAGCTTGCGGACCGGCTATCTGACAACGCTACGGAGAGCGGGATGGTCGCTGCAGAGGCCGTCACCGCGATCGAGCCGGAGCTCCTCCGGAGCTACAAGGACGGGTCCCTCGACGAGCTCGTCAAGATGTCGACCAACTTCCTTCGGGCGCTGTTCCTGGCGCTCCGGCACGACTCCAACCAGCCTTGGCCCGAGTACTACACCCAGGCCCGGGAGTACGCCCGCCGGTACGCCGAGAAAGGGGTCCCGCTCGAGTCGCTGATGGAGGGCCTGGCGGTCTTCCGACGCTCGGTCGTCTCGCGCCTGACGGAAGAGCTCGAGGAGAGCCCGTACTCCGACGAGGTGCTCCTGCTCGCGCAAAGCCGCCTCGGCGACGTCGTCGAGCACCTGAACTCGAGCTTCATCCGAGGCTACCTCGACTACACGGAGACGAAGCACAAGGCAAGGCAGAGCGAGCTCCACGGCCTATACCACATCGCCAGCGCGCTCGGCCGCTCGCTCGACGTGGCCGAGATAGCGGAGGTCGGCCTGCGCGAGACCCTGAAGGTGCTCGGGCTGCAGGCCGGCGCGGTCTGGACCCGCGAGGGCGCAAGGCTGAGGCTCGCCAAGACCATCGGCATGCAGCCGGGCGAGGAGGAGGAGTTCTCGGAGACCGGTCGCTCTGGCTTGATGCGCGTCGTCGAGGTTTCCTCGGGGCCCGCCGAATCGCGCGTCGACCGGATCGCCGGCGAGTGGAGCGCGATCCGCGCCGAGCTGCGCACCAAGGGAGTGCTCCTCGGCGCGATGACCGTCGCGACGCGGCTGCCCCGCACCTTCGAGTCCAGCGACCTCGAGTTCGTCGCCGCCGTGGCGGATCAGATCGCGGTCGCGCTGGACCGCGCGCGCCAGCACACCAAGGAGGCGCGCACCGATTACCTGACCGGGCTCGCCAACCGCCCCGAGTTCGAGCGCGCGATCGACCGGGCCGTCGCTTCCGCCGAAAGGCACAAGCGGCGCCTGGCTCTGATGATGATCGACCTCGACAACTTGAAGGACATCAACGACACGTACGGCCACCACGTCGGCGACGAGGCGATTCGCGTCCTCGCGTCCGAGCTGCAGCGCGCCGTTCGCGCCACCGACACCTGCGGCAGGCTCGGCGGCGACGAGTTCGGGGTGGCGATGCCCGACGCCGACGAGCGCGACGCGCGAGAGGTCGGCATCCGCGTCCGCGAGGCGCTCGAGCACCTGAACCGGACGGCCAAGCTGCCGGTGCCGGTGGAGTTCAGCATCGGAATCACCGCGTGGCGGGTCGGGATGGACTGGCAGGCGATGTATCAGCTCGCCGACAAGGCGCTCTACGTCGACAAGCGCCGGCGGCACGCGGTCAAGAAGAGGCTTGGCGAAGCCCGGGTCTGAAGACCCCACGAACTCAGAGCCTTCGGCGTGAGTTCGCGGGGACCCCAGAACCCGGTGGCCCCGACGGGCCACGTTCTCCCCGCGTCGTTCTTCGACCGCGACACGAAGGTCGTTGCGCGCGACCTGCTTGGCAAGGTGCTGGTCCGCGAGATCGACGGCCGGAAGCTGTGGGGCCGCCTCGTCGAGGTCGAGGCGTACCTAGGGCCCGACGACCTCGCGGCCCACTCGCGCCGCGGCAGGCGAACCGCGCGCACCGAGGTGATGTTCGGTCCACCCGGTCACGCGTACGTCTACTTCACGTACGGCATGCACTGGTGCCTGAACTTCGTGACCAGGGAGCGCGATGTCCCCCAGGCGGTGCTGGTGCGCGCGCTCGAGCCCGGGCCGGGCGCCGGCCAGTGCGGCGGGCCGGGGCTCGTGACCCGCGCGCTCGGCATCGACGGCGCCCTGAACGGCGCGCCCCTGCGGCCGCCCGACCTTTATGTGGTCGACGATGACGCGCCACGGCGGCGCGTCTTTGTCACGCCCCGGATCGGGGTCCAGGGAACCGGCGTCTGGGAAAAGCGACTTCTCCGCTACGTCGTCGACTCGCCCGCGCTATCCCGGCCACTCAGGCGGAAAAGGATCCGGCCTCTCTAGCTTCTCCCAGTCCGAGCGCACCGGAGCGAAAGCGTCGACCGCCGTGCAGCCCTCCGGCCCGGCCACCGCGTCGTGCGGCACGTGGCTCGGAATCGCGTACGTGTCGCCTTCGAGCAGCTTCCGCTTCTCGCCGCCGATCGTGAACGTCATCGAGCCCCGCAGGATGAAGCCCAATTGCTCGTTCTCGTGGTGGTGCTCGGGCAAGACCACGTTTGGTTCGAGGTCGACGACCGCGAGGGTCATGCGGTCGCCCGTGACGGCGCGCGCCGTGATGCCCTCACGCAGGGTGTAGGGCCGGAGCATGCCGAGGCCGGTGAAGGTCTTACTCAACTTCGCGGTCGATGATCGTCGCGGTGCCGAGGCCGCCACCGCAGCACATCGTCTCCAGCCCGTAGCGGAGGTCGCGACGCTCGAGCTCGAACAGCAGCCGGTTCATCAGGATCGCGCCCGACGCGCCGAGCGGGTGGCCGACCGCGATCGCGCCGCCGTTCACGTTGGTCTTCTTCAGGTCGGCGCCGGTCTCCTTCTGCCAGGCGAGCACGACCGAAGCGAAGGCCTCGTTGACCTCGAAGAGGTCGATGCTGTGCAGCTCCAGGCCGGCGCGCTTCAAGACGGCGGCCGTGCCGGGGATCGGTCCTTCGAGCATCAGCACGGGGTCCGTGCCGACCACTGCCTGCGCCCGGATGCGCGCGCGCGGCCTGATGTGCAGCTCCTTCGCCTTCTCGAGCGACATCAGCAGCACAGCGGCAGCGCCGTCGGAGATCTGGCTCGAGTTGCCCGCGGTGATCGAGTGCTCAGGGTTGAACGCCGGCTGCAGCGCCGACGTCGCCTCGTAGCTCGCGTTGGCGCGAATGCCCTCGTCGCGGGCGAACAGCTCGTGCTGCCCGTTGCCGTTGAGCGAGATCTCGACGGGCATGGTCTGGGACGTGAAGTAGCCCTTCTCGGTCGCCTCGTGCGCCCGGTGATGGCTCTCCACGCTGAACTCGTCCATCGCCTTGCGCGAGATGCCGTACTTGCGCGCCATGAGCTCGGCCGAGATGCCCTGCGGCACGAGGTCGTACAGCTCCATCAGCTCGGGCGGAAACGGGGTGCCGGGTGAAACCGCGTTGGCGCCTATCGGCACGCGGCTCATCGACTCGACACCGCCCGCGATGGTGATGTCGCAGACGCCCGACTGGATGAGGTTGGCCGCGAAATGGATCGCCTGCTGGCTCGAGCCGCACTGGCGGTCGACCGTCGTCGCCGGCGTCGTCACGGGGAAGCCCGCGGTGAGCCACGCGTTGCGGCCGACGTTGAGACTCTGCTCGCCGACCTGGGTCACGCAGCCGAAGACGACGTCCTCGACCTGGCCGGGCTCGATGCCCGCGCGCTTGACGATTTCTTTCAGGACGAGCGAGCCCAGGACGACGGGGTGCACGTCCTTGAGCTTTCCGTTGCGACGGCCGATCGGTGTCCGGACGGCTTCGACGATGACTACTTCGCGCATGAGTTAGCTCCTTTTACTTGCCTCTGCCACTAACGCCCCTCTCCTTTCATTCCTCTCCCCGGAGGGGAGAGGACCATTGCCTTTGACCATTGCCCATTAGCGACTGCAGAGCCGCTGTGTCAAGCCACCCAGGTTTGCCTGGCAATACGATTTTTTTCACTGTTGACGTGCGCTTAGGCTCCCTTTAATCTTCGCGTCGCCCCAAGCGGCTGAGTACGGTAAACCTGAGGATACCGAACGTCGAGTAGGTGGAAGGTCCGGAGCAATCCGGGATGGAAACCGAAAAACGCATAGGGGACTTCAGGGTAAACAGGAAGGTCTCTTGGGGCATTACTTTTCCCCAGAACTCCCACACGGGCCCTCTAATTCAAATAGCCCGTTTTTGACGCCTTAGAGCAGGCTTTGTCCACAGCTTCCGCGTCGAATTTCGCACCTCTTGTGCGCAGCCTTCTGACCCCGTCCACCAGGCGTGCGACGGGGTCGGGATCCTCGTAACGAAGCCAGTGGTACGCGGCCGGCCGGGACCAGGGTCGCCCCTTCCCTTCGGACAGGCGGCGGTGGCTGTCGACGACGACCTCCTCGACGTCCTGGAGGAGTCCGGAGCCATGGAGCTCCTCGAAGTCCTGGCGCGCCATCCAGGCCAACAGGCGCGACAGTCGCGCGCCGGCCTCAGTCGACGGGGTCGACGCCCACATTCGCGGGAGTAGGTGGGGGCATCTCGAAGACGCTCGAGCGCAGCGTGCAGATGAAGGGCAGGTTCCGGTACAGCTCGCGGTAGTCCAGGCCGTAGCCGACCACGTAGTCGTTGGGGATCTGAAACCCGACGTACCGCACGGGCACGTTCACGAGGCGGCGGAGCGGGCGGTCCAGCAGGGTCACGACCTCGAGAGACGCGGGATTGCGCCGGTGGAGCTCCGACACGACGTAGTCCAGCGTGAACCCGGTGTTGATGATGTCCTCGACCAGCAGGACGTGGCGGCCTTCGAGCGGGTAGTCGGCGTCGCGGACGATTCGCACGCGCTCCTGAGGCTGCGCGCCCGAAAAGCGCTGCAGGTCAAGGTAGTCGATGACGAAAGGCACTTTGATCTGGCGCGCCAGGTCGGCGAGGAAGAACGTGATCCCCTTGAGCACCCCGACCAGGACAAGCGACTGCCCGCGATACTCACGCGAGATCTTTCGCCCGAGTGCGCGGATGCGCGTTTCCAGCTCGACCGGTGAGATGAGGATCTCTCCGATGTCCTCCTTGCGCAGGTGCTGGACCTCGAGCGCGCCGTAACCGGCCTTCACCAGCAACTGCTGGTAGTCCTTGCGATAGAGCAGCCGGACGTTGAGCTCGGGGTACAGCTCGCGCAGCATGCGCAGCTTGCGGTTCTTCGGCGTGACGAGCGACTGCTTCATCGTCGTCAGCTCGATGTAGAGGTCGTGCTCCGGGAGGTAGAAGTCCGGGGTGAACATCTCCGCCACCCGCGTGCCTTCCCATGCGATCGGGAAGGAAACCGGCTCGTAGACCCATCGGATGCGGTAGTAGTCGAGGAAGCGCGCGAACTCCTGCTCCGACGGATGGGCGAACTCGACACGCGAGTGGGCGGGGCCCGTGCGGCGAACCAGGCGCGAGCGTTGCCTGACCGGGCGGCGCCATTTCTGCGGGACGGAGGAGGAGGCGGACGACGCCAATGAAACGAGCCAGATTGTACTCTCGCAAGTGAGACTCTTCGGAATGGGCACACCGGCGCAGAGGATGGTCGCCGAGCAGCTTCGCCCTAATGGCGTGATGGACGAGCGCGTGCTGCAGGCGATGGCCGCGGTGCCGCGCGAAGAGTTCCTGGCGCCGGGCATGCGCCGCCACGCTTACGAGGACCGCGCCCTCGCGATCGAATGCGGGCAGACGATCTCGCAGCCCCTCGTCGTGGCCCTGATGGCGCAGGCGGGCGCGCCGCAGCCGGACGACGTCGCGCTCGAGGTGGGCACGGGGTCGGGTTACGGGGCCGCGGTGCTGAGCCGTCTGTGCCGTCGCGTCATCACCATCGAGCGCGAGCCGGCCCTGGCGGAGCATGCGTCGGAGACGCTGCGGCGGCTGGGCTTCGCAAACGTCGAGGTGGCCGTCGCCGACGGCAGCCTGGGCTGGCCCGACGAAGCGCCGTACAACGTGATCCTCGTCGCCGCTGCGGCGACGGGGGTGCCGCAGGCGCTGCTCGACCAGATGGCCGGCGGCGGGCGCATGGTCATCCCGGTCGCCACCTCATCGGATGAGCCGCAAGACCTGCGTGTTTACGTCCGTCACGGCGCGGATGTCAGCTACCGGTCGCTGTTCCCCGTCCTCTTCGTCCCGCTCCGGACGGGTTAGAGGCCGAGCCTCAGGGGCTCGGGGTCGCCCCCGGCGTCGGCGACGGGCTCGCCGGCGTGGAAGGCGTCCCGGTCAGGGCCTGCAGCTGCGAGAGGATCTGGCCGACGGTGTCCATCTCCTTCGCGAAGGTCGCGAAGTCGCCTTTCTTCAATGCGTCATACGCCAACTTGTAGTGAAGGTTGGCCTGCGTGACCAGGTCCTGGATCTGGGCGATCACAGCCGGCGTCACAGTCGGTGGGGGCTGGTTGCTCGTCGGCGGCGCGGCCGCGCCGACCAGCTGCTGGATCGCCTGGTCGAGCGTGTCGGCGTAGACGACCGTGCTCTGGTCGACGAGGATCACCTTCTTCAGCTCCGGCAGCCCGGTGGCCGAGTTGGCGCGCAGGTACACCGGCTCGAAGTAGAGGAAGGAGTTGCCGATCGGGACCACCAGCAGATTGCCCTGCTGGACCTGGGATCCAGTGCTGTGGAGCAGCGTGAAATCGCGCGAGATCGTGGTGTTCTGGTTGATCCGGTTCGCGACCTGCTGCGGCCCAAAGATGTTGATGTCCTTGGACAGCACGTACGAGACGTACTGGCCGTAGTGCGGGCCGTCGTTGCGCGCGGCCACCCACGACACCAGGTTGCTCTTGCCATGCGGGGTGAACGGCATGATGAGCAAGAACTCGGGATTCGTCTCGCCGGGCAGGCGGAACAGGACGTAGTAGGGCTGGAGCGCGGCGGGGGTTCCGTTGGGCGACGTCTGGCCCGTCGGTACGTCCCAGACGTCCTCCTGGGCGAAGAAGACCCGCGGGTCGGACATGTGATAGATCGAGTAGACCTGCATCTGGACGTTGAACAGGTCCACCGGAACGCGCAGGTGCGCACGCAGCCCGGCCGGCATTGCGTCGATCGGCTTGAAGAGGGTCGGGAAGGTTGCCTCGTAGGCCTTGATCAAGGGGTCCGTCGGGTCGATGACGTAGAAGTCCGTCGTCCCTTCGTATGCGTCGACCACGACCTTCACCGGGTTGCGGATGTAGTTGATGGTGTTGTATGTGCCGAAGGCCTCGGCCTGCGAATAGGGGTAGGTGGAGGCGGTCGTGTACGCGTCGAGGATCCAGTAGAGGCGGCCGTCGACGACGACGATGTACGGGTCCCCATCGAAGGTCAGAAACGGGGCCATCTCCGACGCGCGGTCCTTGATGTTCCGGCGGTAGAGCATCAGGGTGCGGTCGGTGATCTGGCCGGAGACGAGCAGGTTGGGATCGCTCAGCTTGAACGCCCACAGCGCGCGATTGAGGGCGGTCATGTGCACGCCATGGGTCCCCGTGTAGCTGGTGAACACGTCAAGGCTGCCCTGCGGATAGTCGAACTCGCGCGCCAGGGACGGGGCCAGCACGTAATCGCCGGTCAGCTCGCCGAAGTAGATGTCCGGCTGCGTGATCGGGATCGGGCCTGACGGGGGCACGTTCTGGATCACGTATTGCGGCAGGCCTTCGCCGATCACGGCGTTGACGGGGCTCGCCGCAACGCCGTAACCGTGCGTGTAGCCGAGCCTCTGGTTGACCCAGTTCTTCGCCGAGTCGGGCAGGCGCGTGAGGTCGAGCTCGCGCGCGCTGATCTCCAATTGCTGGTACTGGTTGCTGATGTTGTACCGGTCGAGGTCGATGTCGTTGAACGTGTAATAGGTGCGCAGTGACTGCTGCTGCTGATACGTGTCCTTGAGCGGACCGTAGTCCCAGAGGCGCAGGTTGTTGACCGTCGCCTGGTCGTTCTGCACGTCCTGCAGCGTCAGCGGCTGGTCGCCGGTGAAGCTCGTGCTCCCGGTGACGTTGGAGAGGCCGTACGCCTTGCGCGTGTAGTCGATGCTCCGCGCGATGTACGGCAGCTCGTAGTTCCCGGCGTTGGGTCCGGTGGAGAACTGCTGCACGAACGCGGGGTAGATCTGGCTGGCGAGCGAGAGCGCGACCCACGCGATGACCGCCGCCGGCGGAATCCACAGGCGCCGCAGCCAGGCGTTGGCGAGGAGCGCCCCCGCCAGCACGATCCCCGCGCCCGCCTGGAACGTGTAGAGCGGCAGCCTCGCGGTGACATCGGTGTACGCGGCTCCCCACAGGTTGGTGCTGTTGTGCGAGTAGAGAAGGTCGTAGCGGCCGAGCCAGGTGGCCACCGAGAGCGTCACGGCAAACGCCGCCAGCAGGACCGACACGTGGGCGATGGCCGGCGCGGTGGGGCGGAAGTCGAAGCTGTCGCCGCGCCACGAGTAGAGAGCGGCGATCAACAGCACGCTCATGAAGTCGAGGCCGAGCGCCCAGTTGGTGGCCGCATGCAGGAACGGCAGGGTGAGGAGATAAAACGAAATGTCCTGGCCGAGCACCGGGTCGACCGTGCCGGTCGGGGTCGAGTGAAGGAAGAGCGCCAGCGATGTCCAATTCAAGTAGGCCCCGCCCGTCAGGATCAACGCGATCGCGGCGGCCGAGCCCAGGCTCACGTAGCCCGCGGTGCTGCGCAGGACCGACCGCCGGATGCCCACCGCGCGCAGCCCCGGCCCTGTGCGTGCCCTGAGGGCGATGAAGACGTTGACGGCGAGGTAGCTGAACGCGAGGGCGAAGCTGCCCAAGGTGATCGCGGCCTGGATCCAGACGCGTGTCGTGTAGACGTCCCTGTAGCCGAGCGAGTCGTACCACTGGAGCTCGGTGAAGAAGCCGACGATCGGGCTGGCGGCGATGAAGATCAGCGCCGCGAGCAGGAAGAGAGCCACGCCGCCCCAGAAACGCCGGGGGATCTGCGGCAAGCGGACGTCCCTACCCACATCGAAGGGTCCCCGCTCAAACGGATCGAAGGGCCGGTACCGCCTTCCCAACTCGATTCGAAGCTTAGACGCTTGCTAGAGCACGATCGTCCGCGGTGAAGTCGCCGTCCGATTGGTCCGGAGGGTGGTCGAGGTGCCACCGCACCGTGGTGCGCAGGGTGGTGAGCGGGTCGGAGGTCGACCAGCCGAGCAGGTTCCTCGCCTTGCGCGCGGTGGCCGCGATGTGCTGGCTCATCGTGCCCGTGGGCTGCAGGTCCTCCGGCAGCAGGTCGTCGCGGACGCGAACCAGCTCCGCGTCGGAGCCGGCGGCCTCGAGTATTGCGAGCGACCACATCCGCATGGAGAAGGTCCGGTCTTCGCAGATGTTCAGCACCTGGCCGGTCGCATCGGGCGAGCGCAGGGCGAGGTGAGCGGCGCGCGCGACGTCACGCACGTACGCGCGGCAGGCGAGCCAGGTACCCGCGCCGAAAGGGATGCGCGTCCGGCCCGCGCGCACCCGGCGCAGGATGAACTCCTCCCGCAATTGGTAGTCGTGCTCGCCATAGACCATCGGAAGGCGCAAGACGGTGGCGCCTCGAGGCAGGTAGACGTCCTCGACGTCGAGCTTGTCGTAGTCGTCCATCCCGGGCACCTTGCCTCGGTACGGATACCGGTCTTCGCGGACGGGCGACTCCTCGTCCAGGGGTAGCGGGTCGGTTTCTCGCTCGGAGTTCAGAGCGCCGAAGGCTAGACGTCGACGCTGGAGATGACGATCCACCGCCGTACCTCGGGCAGCGCGCGCAGTGCTGTCTCCGCGTCGGCGCGGGTGAGCGCGCGGCAGTCGATGACCGCCTCGGGCCCGAATTTGTTCAGCTGGGCTTGGTGCGTCGCGAGGTCCGCGCGCTCGCAGTGGAGGTGCGCCACCGGGGGCATGTCGGTCGGTTCGAGGTTTCCGCGGTGGACGACCAGCAGCTCGTGGCCGGCAGAGGCCAGCTCCTCGACGATCGCGCGGCCGATGAAGCGCGTCCCGCCGAGGACGGCGATGTTCAACGCGCGGCTACGTGTGGGTTCTTGTCCACGATCATGTCGATCAGGCCCCAGTCTTTCGCTTGCTCCGGGGTCATGAAGAAGTCGCGCTCCATCGCGCGCTCGACCCCCTCCAGCGGCCGCTTGCAGTGCTTCGCGTAGAGGCGGGCCAGCTGCTCGCGCTGCCGGATGATCTCCTGCGCATGGATCTGGATGTCCGACGCCTGGCCCTGAATGCCCTGGGAGAAGGGCTGATGGATGAGGATCTGCCCGTGGGGGAGCGACATCCGCGAGCCCGGGTCGCCGCCCGCGAGCAGGATGGACGCGCCGCTCGCGGCGAGCCCGGTGCACAGGGTCGCCACCTTCGGGCTGACGTATTGCATCGCGTCGTAGATCGAGAGCGACGCGGTCAGAGATCCGCCGGGGCTGTTGATGTAGAGCTGGATGTCGCGGTCGGGCATCTCGCTTTCGAGAAGAGGAGCTGCGCAGTGACGGTGGTCGCCATGTCGTCGTCGATGGGGCCGCGGACGAAGATGACCCCGTCCTGCAGCAGCCGCGAGTAGATGTCGAAGGCACGGTCGCCGCGTCCGTCGTTGGTGATCACCGTGGGGATGAGGTGCATCTGAACTATCTCCTTGTCGAAAAGCCGATGGGGCCTTTGGGTCTCGGGGGTGGATTGGCCATCGCCAGGTAGGCGCTGAAGTCGGCGACGCTGCGCAGCGCCTCCAGCGGGAGACCCGCCGTGGCGAGGCGGAGCTTCACGGGTGGGTCGTCGGGCCAGGACGGCTGCTCCGCCTCTGCGCCCAGCAGCCGAGCAAGCTCGGCGTAGACCTGGGCAGGCCGCATCCCGAGGGCGTGGGTCACCGCCAGAAGGCGCTCGGTGGACATCTCCTTACGACCACGCTCGACCTCGGAGAGGTGGGCCGGCGAGAGGCCCGCCTCGGCGGCGACCTCGCTCAGCGTGCGGCGGGCGGCCTCACGTCTGGCGCGGAGCACGGAACCGAGGGCTGCCCGGATCGTCGCCGCGGTTTCGCTCTGAGCGAAAGGCATCTGTCCAGGGCAAATCTTACGATGGTGCGGTGGCTCAGCGCCTCTAGTCCTTGAGGTTCGCCGGGTCCAGGAGCTCCTGCTTGGGGCGCTCGATCTTCTGCCTCGACCGCATGATCTCGATCAGCTTCTTGCGGCCCTTCGGCGGCCCGATCATGATCGCGCCGACCAGCCTGTCGTCCTTGAAGAACAGCTTGCGATAGAACTTCTCCTCGAAGCTGAACGTACGGACCGACTCGAGGTCGGGCTGCACATCCGGGGTCACGCCCATCACAGCCAGCGTCGAGCCGAACATCGTGGTCGTGTAAGTGGGCACGTCGAAGAAGTCCTCGTCCGCGCCCGCCATGTTCCGCGCCGCCACCCTTCCGTGCGCTTCCGCGTTGTCCCACGTGCCCATCTGGTTGTGGCGTTCGACCATCAGGTCGTAGAACACGGCGATGTCGCCTGCCGCGTACGCGTCCGGCGCCGAGGTGCGGAGCTTCGCGTCGGTGACGATGCCGCTCTTCAGCTCGACTCCCTCGCGCACGGGCTCGGTGTAGTAGTCGAGGCCGACGCCGTAGGTCAGGACGTCAAACTCCACGGTGTGGCCGTTGACCGTCTGCGCGATGCAGCGGCCGTTGTGCCGGCTGAACTTCTGCACCTCGTCCGAAGTGATGAACTGCACTCCTTGGGCCTCGCCCATCTGGCGGCAGAGCTGCCCGCCTTCCTCGTCGAGCACGTAGCGCAGAAACCACGGCCCGCGCATGATCCAGGTGACGTTCGCCTTCTTGCGGTAGCTCACCCCCTCGGCGAGCTCGTAACCGATGAAGCTGCCGCCCATGACCAGCACCCGCTCCGACGTGTCGGCTTTTTCGATGATCGCGTCGGTGTCGTCCAAAGTCTGAAAGCCCAGGCACGCCTGGACCTCGTCCGACCCCGACCACGGCGGTGGCTTCGGCCGGCCGCCCGTCGCGATGAGGATCGCGTCGTACTCGAACTTCTGCCCGCGATTGGTGTGCACGACCTTGTCGCGCAGGTCGACGTCGGTCGCCCACGTTTCGAAGTGGATCTCGAGGTTCTGTTTCGCGTAGTCCTCGACCGTTCGCATGAAGACCTTCTCGCGACGCACCTGGCCGCGGAGGTAACGAGGCAGCGCGACTCGGTTGTAAAGCGGATGCCGCTCGGCTGCGACGATCACGATGGACGCGTCGGGGTCGGCCTTGCGCAGGTCTTCGGCGCAAGTCTGCCCCGCGATGCCGTTGCCGAGGACTACGTAACGACGAGTCAAGCTTTCAGAGCGTCAGCGCGTACATGTATGCATTGGCTTCGGCATCGTCGAAATCGTAGCCGCTCGCGTGGAGGTCATCTTCGGCGGGATGACCCGGCGGCAAGTTGACGGTCACGTGCTCGGACCCCTCGGCGTCCGCCTCGAATCGCAGCGCCATGAGCAGATCGCGCAGCGCGGCGCCGCGACCTGTGACCAGGGAGACGGCGAGGTTTCGCGCCCACGGCTGGCGCAGGGCGGCCATCGCGCGCCCGCCCGGTCCGAGCCGGAGCAGCCCGTGTCCGGCGAGACGCTCGAGCTCGTCCGCATCCAGGTCGCGGGCGCCGTTCAGGTCGGGGTTGACCCCGGCATAGAGCTCGATGCCCGGGCTTTGCGCCATAACAGGCCAGAGGCGCTTCGCCTCGGGTGCGTCCGGGATGCGAGCCGGCTCGCCGCCCTCGACGCGCTTGCCGCGCCACCAGCGCAGTTCGACGATCCGCCGAAAGCCGGCGGCCTCGAAGAGCTTGATCGCGGGAAGGTCGCGAGTCGCCAGGCGCATCTCGCGGAAACCCTGCTCGCGCGCCTCCTCGACCGCTGACGCGAGCATCGCGCGCGCGATTCCCTGTCGCCGGTGCGTGCTCGCGACCCGCAGGCCTTCGTACCAGGTGAGGCCCGGTGCGTAGGGCCGCAGGCGCTGCACGCCGACCACGACACCGTCCACCTCCGCGGCCTGGAACGACGCGCCCGCGTCGCCGACCCAGTGGTCGAACGCGCGGGGCAGGTAGTCGCGCCCGTCCCAGACGTCGCGCGTGATCTCCATCACCCGATCGCGGTCGGCCGGCCGGACCGGCCTCACCGTCAGCTCGCTGGTTTCCAATGCGCCACCCCCGTGAGCACCATGCCACCTTCGTACACGAGATCGTCGCCATCGCGCCGAAGCAGCTCCTCGAGCGCCACTCGTCCTTGTGCTTCATCCCATCCCTCGCCGACCAGCGCGCGCACGTCGACGACCGCCTCCTCCATGTCCGAATAATGCGTCGTCATCGGATAGCGCAGAAAGCGCACGTCGGGGGCGATGCCCATCTCGAGCAGGACCATGAACAGCTCGCTGAACCGCGGCAGGCGCTGGCCCGAATCTCCGAGCAAGCGCCTGCGGATCGCGGCCGCGGGGTGCGGCAGGTCGCTCTCCCGCATCATCACGAAGACGCGCTCGCGCGCTGCGTCGTTCATCTTCTCGATGAACGGCACAGGCTCGGCGACGCCGTAGAGGACATGGCTGCAGAGGACGAGGTCGGCGGGCGCCACCTCGGCGTCCTCCCAGTTGCTCGCGATCACGGTCACGTTGTCCCTCGGCGCAATCTGCGCGCGCATGCCTTGAGAGGGCTCGACCGCGGTGACCCACTCGAGGCGACCGGCAAGCGGTACGGCGTGACGCCCGGCGCCGGCCCCGACATCGATCAGCGTCTTGCTAGGCGACAGATAGGGCTCGATGACCTGCAGAAAGTCGTCGGCGCGCGCCTGGGTCGAACGGGCGAAGCTGCGGGCGCGTCGGTCCCAGTAGCCGGGGTCGGCGTGCCCGGCGGCGAGGGTGGCGCGGTCTTCGACGACCTGCTTCCACCGTGCGGTCCAGTTGATCTCGTCCACAGGCAATCAGCGTAGGACCGCGTTGGGCGTCCGCGTTTCGCAGGCGGTTTTTAACAGACCTGGGGAGAACCGGGGGACAAGTACTCGACTGGGCCTCCACATGGTGTGGAGACCGGGGCGAGCCCTACTAGATATTGAATCTTTCACCAGCGCTTGACCTGGCGGCGTTTTCGAGGGCGAGAGAGAATAGCGCGGTGGAGACCTCCGAGTTCAATCCGGGCGACGCTTATCTTCTCTCCCGCTACTTCACCAACCTGGATCGGCCGGTCTTTGCGCTGCGCAACCTTCCCGAGGTCGTCAAGGGAGCGCTTTTCTCGCGTTACTCGCGGACCGAGAAGAGCTTGCGCAGGGTCCTGCTCGACGAGTTCATCAACGAGCCCGAGTCGGGTTTCGACCGCCTGGCCGGCACGCCGCCGGTCGACGACGACATGATCGCGGTACGCCGCGCGGAGGAGTTCTACGAGCGCGTTCTCGTCGGTTATGGCGACGACTCGGTGGCCGAGCTGGCGGGCGCGCACGTGGCGGTCGAGCAGGCCTCCACCCTTGCCGCTAAAGCACTGGAGGACAGCCGGATCGGCATCTCGCCGCTCGAGAAGTCGACCCGCTACGTGCGCTTCGACCGTCGCGGCTACGACGGCCGTTTCCTGTACCAGCGCGGGCCCGAGCTCTCGCATCCGGGGTACGAGCAGGCCGCGGACGCGCTGTTCGAAACCTACAGCCGGCTCATCGAGCCGGCGACTCAGAAGATCCGCGAGAGGTTCCCCCAGGAAGAGGACGAGACGGACCGAGCATGGAAGGCATCGACCAGGGCCAAGGCGTTGGACCTTCTCCGCGGGCTGCTGCCGGCGGGGGCGCTCACCAACATCGGGCTGTTCGGCAACGGGCGCGCGTTCGAACACCTGATCACCAAGATGGCGGCGCACGAGCTCCCGGAGTGCCGGCGCATCGGTGCGGACCTGCACCGCGAGCTGTCCATGGTCATCCCGTCGTTCGTGCGCCGGGCGCTGGACGAGAAATACGGCCAGCCGGCGGTGGAGCGAATGACAGCCATCCGTGACCGCGTGAATGAGCTCGCCAAAGTCCCGGCCCCACCCGGCGGCTTCGCCGCCACCCTCCCCGGCAAGCGGGGAGGGAAAACCCCACCTAGCGTCCGGCTCATCGAATTTGACCCCGACGCTGAGCGGAAGGTCGTGGCTGCGGCGCTCTTTCCTTACTCCGATGCGCCCCTCGAGGAGCAGACCGCAGACACCTCGAAGGTCCTGGACGCCCTGCTGGCCGACCGCGCCAATCGCCGCCAGCGCGCGCCGCGGGCGCTCGAGCACGCCGAGTACACCTTCGAGCTGGTGGCCAACTTCGCCGCCTACCGCGACCTCCACCGGCACCGCATGCTGACCCAGGACCGCCAGCACCTCGGCACCGACCTCGGCTATGACACTCCGCACGACCTCGGCGACCTCGGCATGGCGGACGACTTTTCGGCCGCGATCGCCGCCGCCGCCGAGAGCCATCAGTCGCTCGAACGCGAGCTCGGCCCGGCCCTGGCGCAGTACATCGTTCCGCTCGCCTTCCATGTGCGGTGGTACTTCCGTGCCAACCTCCGTGAGATCTACCACCTGTGCGAGCTCCGGACGACGCCGCAGGGCCACCCGGACTACCGCTGGATCGCTCAGCAGATGTTCCTGCGGGTCTCCGAGGTGCACCCGCGGCTGGCAAGCTACGCCCGCTTCGTCGACATGGGCGCCGGCGACGAACTGGAGCGCCGCAAGTCCGAGCAAAGAATCGACGCGAAACTTGACGCCATCGACCGTCGCGTGCGCTAGCATCACGAATCGGGTAAGAGGGTGGATCTAACTCCGCGCGGGCCTGATCGTCGAGCGGGCTGGGACAGGCGTTCCGGCGTCGATCGCAGGTTTGGGGAGCGGCGCGACCCCGCCAGGGCCAGCGCCAACCGGCGTGTCTTCCCCTTCGACCGTCGCGTCGCCGAGCGCCGGTTCCTCGAGCGCCGCACCGACTGGCCGGAAGAAGCCCAGGCTTACTGAGTCAAGCCGCGGCTCGACCGGCGCTGATCGTCCACGGCGGGGCGGGCTCCGTGCCAGAAGCCGAGCGCGCGCTGCGGCAGGCCGCCGTGGAGCGCGCCCGCGACGCCGGCTGGACGGCGATCGGGAGCGGAGCCATGGCCGCGGCGGTGGCGGCGGTTCGCCACATGGAAGACGAGCCCCTGCTCAACGCCGGCATCGGGGCCTGCCTGAACAGCGACGGCGAGGTCGAGCTTGACGCCGGGGTCATGGAGGGCGCGGAGCTGCGCGCGGGCGGTGTGGCCGGCTTGCGGGACGTCCGGCATCCGATCGACCTGGCGCTGGCGGTGATGCGCGATGGCAGGCACGTGCTCCTCGCCGGCGGCGGGGCTTCGCGTTTCGCGCGCGATCATGGAGTCGAGATGTGCGATCCCTCGATCTTCATCACCGACCGCAAACGCCAGGAGCTGATGCAGGGCGCCGACACGGTCGGGGCCGTGGTCCGGGATGCAGAGGGACGCTTGGCGGTCGCCGTATCGACCGGCGGCATCAAGGGCAAGCTGCCCGGGCGCATCGGCGACTCGCCGATTCCAGGCGCCGGCTTCTACGCCGACGATCGCTTCGGCGCCGTCTGCGGCACGGGGCAGGGCGAGGCCTTCATCCGGCTGGGCCTGGCCCGGGTGATGATCGTCGAGCTGCAGCACGGGATGGAGCCCGCGTCTGTTGCCAAGGGCGCGATCGACTACCTCGGCAAGGCCCTCCAGGCGTCAGGGGGCGTAATCCTCATCGGTCGCGAAGGCTCGCCGCACGCCGCCTTCAACACTGAGGCGATGCCGTGGGCGGCGGCCGAGTGACCGACTCCGGCAACTCCGGTGAGCTGATCGCGCTCGCGCTCAAGCGAGCCGGCGTGAGCCATCTCTTCACCCTCAACGGCGCGCACATCTGGCCGGTGCTGATGGGCGCGGAGGAGCACGGCATCCGGATCGTCGATTTCCGGCACGAACAGTCAGCCACCTTCGCGGCCGAAGGTTGGGCAAAGGTCACGCGCGAATGCGGCGTCGCGGCCGTCACGGCCGGACCGGGCGTGACGAACTCCATGTCCGCCATCGCCCAGGCGAATGCCAACGACACGCCGATCTTCGTCATCGGCGGACGGGCGCCCGAGGCGCGCTGGGGGATGGGCTCGCTGCAAGAGATGGACCACGTCGAGCTGGTCCGCAGCCTGACGCGAAAAGCGCTGACGCTCGGATCGGCCGAGGACGCTTACAGCACGGCCGCCGAGTGCGTGCGGACCGCTTTGAGCCGGCGCTCGGGGCCCGTTTTCATGGACGTTCCGATCGACGTCTTCTTCGGCGCCGCCGACCTGCCCGAGGCGACGGAGCACCTGGTCCGGGATCCCGGGGCAACCCCCGACCCAACGCTGATCGAGCGTGCCGCGCGACTGATCCGCGAGGCGGAGCGGCCGGTCGTCATCGCCGGCGGCAGCGTGTGGTGGGCGCACGCGGAGAACGAGCTTCGGGCGCTGGTCGAAGTCGCGCAGGTGCCGCTGACGGTCAACGGAATGGCGCGAGGCATGCTGCCGCCGGGGCACCCTCTGTTCGTCAACCGCGGGCGCCGCGTCGCGCTGGGCGACGCGGACCTGGTGCTGGCCATCGGCGTCCCGCTGGACTTCCGGCTCAACTTCGGTCAGCCGCCTGTATTCGCCGAGGACGCGTGGCTGATCTACCTCGACGTGGACGACTACCGCAAGCACCGGCCCGCGGAGGTGGCGATCTACGGCGACCTGAAGGCCGCGCTGGCGGCCCTCGCCGCGGCAGTCGCCGGCGTGCAGGCGCGCACAGCCTGGCTCGAGGCGATCAGCATCGCCGAAGCCAACGTCCGCCTTGGCGAGAAGGAGGTGACGGGCTCCGACGCTTCGCCTGTGCATCCGGCCAGGCTGATCGCCGAGGTCGACCGCTTCATCGACCGGGACGCGATCGTGGTGGGCGACGGCGGGGATTTCATATCGTTCGCCGGACGCCTGATCGAGCGGCCGGAACCCGGCCTGTGGCTCGATCCAGGCCCGTTCGGGTGTCTGGGTTCCGGGCCCGGGTACGCGATCGCGGCGAAGCTGGCGCGCCCCAACCGGCAGGTGGTCCTCCTCGCCGGCGATGGGGCGTTCGGCTTTTCGGCGATGGAGTTCGACACGATGGTTCGCCACCGCATCCCGGTCGTCTGCGTCGTGGGCAACAACGGCATCTGGGCGCTCGAAAAACACCCCATGCAGAGCATGCTCGGGGCGAGCATCGCGGCCGACCTCGGCCACAAGACGCGATACGACCTGATGGTCCAGGCATTGGGCGGCTACGGCGAGATGGTCGAGCGGCCGGAGGAGATCACGTCCGCGCTCGAGCGCGCGTTCGCTTCGGGGCTGCCGGCCTGCATCAACGTAATCTGCGACCCGAACGCGGAATATCCTCGATCATCAGTGCTGATGTGAAAACCCCAAAAAATCTGGCGATTATCCCCACCCCACGAAATCTTCGATTTCGCGGGGACCCCGGTCGGGGGCCCCTGTGAGCGCGACACAAGTCAAGGCTGTGGTTGAGGCGGACGAATGGCGAACCGCCCAGTCGCAGTTCGACGAAGCTGCGGAGTTGATCAAGCTGGAGCCGTGGCTCCGCGAAGTCCTGCGTGAGGTCCAGCGCGAGTTCACGTGTCACTTCCCCGTGAAGCTCGACGACGGCCACACCCGGATCTTCACCGGGTATCGCGTGCAGCACAACATCAATCGCGGGCCCGCCAAGGGTGGGATCCGCTATCACCCCGACGTGTCTCTCAACGAGGTCAAGGCCCTCGCGATGTGGATGACGTGGAAGTGCGCCGTCGTCAACATCCCGTTCGGCGGCGCGAAGGGCGGCATCATCGTCAACCCGCGAGACCTTTCCCTCACCGAGCTCGAGCACATGACGCGGCGATTCGCGACAGAGATCTCGATCCTCATCGGGAGCGACCGCGACATCCCCGCGCCGGATGTCAACACCGACGGCCAGACCATGGCCTGGATCATGGACACGCTGTCGATGCACCTGGGGTACTCGGTGCCGGCGTCGGTCACGGGCAAGCCGATCGAGGTCGGCGGGTCGCTGGGCCGCATCGAGGCGACGGGCCGGGGCGTGACCATCTGCGCGGTCGCCGCGCTCGACCACCTCGGCCGGCAGCCGCACCAGACAAAGGTCGTGGTGCAGGGCTTCGGCAACGTGGGGAGCATCAGCGCGAAGCTGCTCGAAGAGGCGGGGTGCACGATCGTCGCCGTGTCGGAGGACTACGGAGGCATCTACAACCCGCTCGGCCTTTCCATCAAGCGGGTGCAGGAATACCGCGCGCGGGAAAAGACGCTCAGGGGATTTCCCGGCGCGCGGGAGGTCGGCAACGCCGAGCTGCTGACGCTCGACTGCGACATGCTGGTGCCCGCGGCGATCGGCAACCAGCTGACGTCGCGCAACGCGCGCGACGTCAAGGCGACGCTGATCGTCGAGGGCGCGAACGGCCCGACGACGCCAGAGGCTGACGCGATCTTTCGCGAGCGCGGGATCTTCCTGGTGCCCGACATCCTGGCCAACGCCGGCGGCGTCACCGTCTCCTACTTCGAGTGGGTGCAGGACCTGCAGTCCTTCTTCTGGTCCGAGCACGAGGTGAACCAAAAGCTGAAGGCGATCCTGTCGCGCGCGTTCGGCGAGGTGCTCAAGAGCAAGGAAGATCGCAAGCTCGACATGCGGATGGCGGCGTACGCGCAGGCGGTCACGCGGGTGGCGGGGGCAACCCGAGAACGGGGACTGTACCCCTAGGCCTCCAGCCAGGGCGCCGGCGGGTTTGAGCCTCCGCTAGATCTCGCGGGTGCGGAAGCTCCACACGCTGAGCCCAAGCATGATGGCGAACCAGACGACGACCCACGCGAGGAACTGAATCGGCGGCGGATCGATCGCCGCGAACGGGTTCGCGCGACCGAACGTCCCCAACGCGCGCATCGAGGCGATGAGGGTATCCGGCTCCATCGCGAAGATGGCGCCGCGCCACAGTCCGTCCGACGGCAGAAGCAGGTGGCTCACGATGCCGACGTTCTCGAGCGCCTGGTTCTGCAGGCCCGTGCCGATGTCGCCCACGACGCCGGCGATCCACGCGATGAGCCACGCCACCAGGGCGATGACGCCCGCTGTGATTCCAGGCAATCGCGTCGAAAGCAGCATGCCCAAAGACAGAAGCACTAGCCCTTCCGCGGCGACGTACGCGATGAGGTCCACCGGATGCGGCGGCACGTAACCCGTGGCCCAATCCACCGCCGCGATCTCGAGGAGTCCCGCCCCCGCCGCGTAGACGCCGACGAGGACGCCCAGGCCGACCCACTTGCCGATGACGATCTCGCTCCGGCGCACCGGGCGGGCGAGCATGGAAAGGAGCAGGCCGCTCTCCACCTCGCTGGAGATGAGCGGGCCGGAGACGACGGCGGCGCTCAGCGCGAGGACGCCGCTGAACATGAAGACGACAACGATCAGCAATTGAGAGGTGACCACGGCGACCTGGGCCGGCGGAAGCGTGTTCCCGCTGCTGTTGGTGACCGTGGTGATCTTGTTGAAGCCCCACGCGGAGAAGCCGACGACGACCAGGGTGAGGATCAGCAGCGCGAGGAGGAGGCGCCGGCGCGAGGATTCCTGGACGGTGAGGCGGGCGATGACGAGGATCGGCGGCATTACTTCTGCTCGTCCTCAAGCAGCTGGAGGAAACGGTCTTCGAGGGTCTGGTGCCGCGGCGCGACCTCGTACACCCGAGCGCCCATCGCGACGATCGCGGCGACGAGGTCCGGCACGCGATCTGGATTGAGGTTGTTGAACGTCAATTGATCGCCTTCGTCATCGACGCGGCCGAAGTCCGACAGCTTGTTCCTGCCGGCCTGCGAAAGCCCGGTCGCGCGGACGCGGACAGTGGTGCCGCTCAGCAGATCGTCCATCGTGCCCGACGCGATGACACGTCCATGGTCGACGACGGCGACGCGGTCGCAGACCTGCTCCACCTCGCTGAGGAGATGAGAGTTGAGAAACACCGCGGTGCCGCGCGACGTGAGGCCGCGGATGATCTCGCGCACGTCGTGGCGGCCGACAGGGTCCAGCGCGGAGGTCGGTTCGTCGAGGAACACCAGCTCAGGCTCGCCCAGCAGCGCGGCCCCAAGGCCTAGGCGCTGCTGCATGCCTTTGGAGAAAGTGCCCACCCGATCGTTCGCGCGATCGGTCAGGCCCACCGTGTCGAGGACGGTGCGGATCTCGTCCTTCCAGCTCGATCGCGGAAGGGGCGCGAGCTCGCAGTGCAGGGCCAGCACCTCCGCCGCGCTCAGCCACGACTGGTAACGGAACAGCTCGGGCAGGTAGCCGATGTGGCGGCGCGTGCCGAGGTCGCCGACCGGCTTGCCGAGCAGCCATCCTTCTCCGGAGGTCGGCCTGAGCAGGCCGAGCAGCAGCTTGACCGCCGTCGTCTTGCCCGCGCCGTTGGGTCCCAGGAATCCGAAGACCTCGCCGCGCGGAACCTCCATCGAAAGGCCCGCCAGCGCGACGGTGTGGCCGAAGCGCTTGGTGAGGTCGACGGTCTTGACGGCCGGACTGCCGGAGGCCGCCCCTTGCGAGGCGGCCCTCCTGGTTTGCTCTGCTACCTCAGCCACTGGCTCAGGCTAAACGCGTTCGCCCTATTTCAGGTTATTGGCGATGTCGATGGCGTCCGACTGCTTGATCGGACCGGCGACCGCATACACGACGCCGTTCTTGACCCAGACCACGCCCGACCCGACGCCGGTGTTGTCGCCCAGGGCCACGCCCTGCACACCTTGGACGGTCACCGTCCTGGACGTGGTAAACGCCACCGGGATGGGGATCGGCAGAGTCGAGCTTGGGTTGCCGATCGCCTTGATCGCTGCCTTCAGCTCCGGAGAGATTCCGGGCTGGGCCAGGATGACGTCCTCCATCTGCTTCACGGTGACCTGGGTCGAGGTCGCGGTCGGAGCCGCGGACTTGCCGACGATCAGCGGCAGGCTGATATCGCTGGCGCTGGAGCCCTGCTTCAGGTCGCCGAATATCTCGCCCACTGCGGGGCCGACCGTGACTGTGAGCTTGGCGCCGTCCATGCCCGCGGGCATCTTGGGCAGCGTCTTGCCCTGCTGCCCGGCCGCCGCGGCGGCCTTGTCCGAGCTGAATGTGAACACGGCGACTGCCTGGGGCATCGCCGCGTAGGTGATGTTCGGGAAGACCCCCTTGGGCAGGTTCGTCACGACGGGCGGCTGCATCCCTCCGGCCACCGACGCGGCGTCGGCGGCGCTGCTCACGACCTGGAGGTTCGGCGGCTTCGTCCACGTGACCGTGCCGTAATTGCCGAGCAGGGTGAGCGCCTGCATGTCGGCCACCGTGATCGGGACCGGGGTGACCGAGTTGGGCTGGATGTTCGTCTTGAAGTCCTGTGCGACCACCGCGAGGATCGCAATGGCCGCGAACGTCGCAGCCAGCGCCAGGACCATGGGGCGCGACCTCGGCATCAGCGCGGGAAAGCGGAATCCAAGGCGCGGGCTTGACGCGCGGGCCGAGCGCACGCGATCGTAGCCACGCGTCACGTCGACGCGAGCGTCGGGCACCGCGAGCATGCTCGCCACAGAAAGGGCGTCGTCCGAGATGGATTTGAAGAGCGTCTGGCAGTCGGCGCAACCCTCGAGATGCGCGGCGTCCTCACGCCCTACGTCCGGATCGTCCACCATCCGGCGCAGTGTTCCTTCAGTCAGATGTGCCACGGGTGACCTCCTTGCGCAGCGCGACTTCCGCGCGCCTCAACATTGTTCCGATCTGTCCGATACCCACGCCGAGCGCACCGGCGACCTCGGCGTAGCTGAGCCCGCTCGCCCGCAACACCAGCACCGCGGCCGGCTTGGGCGCCAGCCGGGCGAGCGCCTCGCGAACGCGACGGCGGTCCTCGTCGACCTCGACCTGCTTTTGCGGGTCCATCGTGCGTTCGCCTTCTTCGGCCGCCTGCGCGACCTCGCGGCGGAGCCTCCGCCGGGCGCCTCGCAACCGGTTCAGCGAGGCGTGGGCGGCCGCGCGATGCAGCCACGCCGGAGCGTAGTCGGCGCTCGCCGAGTGGAGGCGGTGGAAGTCGATGAACACGTCCTGCGCCACGTCCTCGGCCTCGTGCGAGTCGGCGAGGACGCGGTTGGCGATGCCGACGACGCGGGCGTACTCCGAACGGAATAGGGCTTCGAATGCCTCGTCGTCAGCCCTGACGTTCGACATCCGGCGCGCTCCCAGATTCATTCCCACCGATTGCTGAGCACCGGTGCGAGCCCGTTTGTGACAACTACGTCCTGGCGCGGCGCCAGAAATGGCGGACGGTCGCGGCGAGGAACGGGCCGCCCCAGAACCCCACGGCGAGGAGCGACACGAAGATCACCACGGCGTCGATGCTCTCCCGGCCCTGTTGCTGCCAGTAGACGTCGCTCAGGTTCAGCCATAGCGCGAACTCGTCGAGCGCGAGAGCGGCGCCGACGCCAAAGAGGAGCGCGGTCAGGCTTGCGATCAGGCTCGAACCGACGCCGACCTCGACCAGCCAGATGTAACCGACGGCGAGGAGCAGGAGGATCCCCCAGACCAGGTGGTGGATGTGAAGGCCGCCGGCGCTGACGTTGTGGAACGGCCCGACACCCGCGCGGATCAGGTAGGTGATGGCGCGCACGACGCCGAACGTGACGAGAAAGCCGAGAGCCGCGAGGAAGGCCCGCTCCCTGCGCTCGTTCTGGAAGTGAAATCGATAGAGGTGCTTGAGCCCGCTCACCCAGCGAGGGCTTTCCGCCGGCGTGAGGTGCGCGAGATCTCGTCCTCGATGATCCCGAAGTCCGCCCGCGGCAGCGAATGGATGTGGCCCTGGAACGCGAGCGTCCAGTGCTCGGGTGGCCACTTGCGGACGTAGTCGAGCCTGTAAGCGATGTCCTTCGCCGGCACCCAGTCGACCTCGTCGAGGATCACATCGGGGCGGATGTGGACACGCCACGGATAATCCTCGTCGCGCCGCGCGGAACGCCAGACCGGCGTGTGATCTTCGTACATCGGCGATGAGACCGTGACGGTGGCCGCGAAGCCCATCCGGCCGGTGACGTAGTACAGCAGCCTGTCGCCGGCGCGCATCGTCTCGACGCGGCGCCGGTGGCGGCTCTTCAGGCCCTGGATGGTGAAGCCGTGCTCGCGGGTCTTCCGGAAGTTGTCGGGGGAGCTGACGATCATCCAGTACTGGGCCGAGCGGCCGCCCCCTCCGGACTTGCGCTTGCGCTTGGACCTGCCGGATTTTGCCGCGCGCTCAGGCCGCTCCTGCTCCGGCGCGACCTCCTCTGGGTCGACCATTACGGAGTCACCTGCGGTGGGCGCACCGGATCAGCTTCCGTTGACGGCCGGCCGTGCCGGACCGAGGTCCTGCGGCTCGGGAAGCAGCGCGCTGAGGTTGCGGATCTGCGCGATGTGACCCATCTCGTGCTTGGCCACAGTCCGGCAGATCTCGAGAAGCGTCATGTCTCCGCCGCGCGGATCGCTGATCGTGCGCTCCCATTCGCGAGTGCCCCAACCGTGCAGCAGGTCGACCGTCCGCCGTCGCACGCGAGAGAAGTCCTCGAGCGCCTCCTGCATCGGGCGCGTCAATTCCAGGTCGTGGCCGGGGTCGATCGCGGCCCGGACGTCGGCAGACGTCTCGCCGTTCAGGTGCACATGCCGGAGCAGGGAGTCGACCTTGGCCGCGGAATCGACCAGGTGCGAGATCAGGTTGCCGAGGGTCGGGAACGCCGGGCCGTGGCGGTAGCGCAGGCGCGCCTCGTCGAGCCAGTAGACGAGGTCGCTGGTCCGCTCCGGAACCGAGCCGAGCAGGAGAACCACGTCTCCGCTGGACATCTCCTCTTGAAGTTCCACGAAAGACAGATTAGCGAGGGTGCAGATGGGCGCCCCGGCATCAATATGTCACCCGCTGTGGACGAGATCCTCGGACCCGACGGAAAGCCGGCGCATTTCGACGGGGCGGCGTGGATCTCCAGCGACGGCGCGTTCTGGTGGAACGGCTCCGTCTGGCAGAGGTATGCCGTCCGCCGGCGGCTCCGGATCAACGGGTTCGTGCTGGTCATGCTGCTCATCTGCGGAGGCGTCGCCTCGTACCTCATCTACCAGTACACGCATCAGCCGCCTCCCGTCGCCCAGGGCGTGTTCAACACCAAACATCGTCTCGGGCTATGCGATCGAGTTCGACTATCAGCGCGCGACGAGCTGCAAGGACGTCACCTTCGAGTACCACTTCTACGACAAGAAGGGCGCCAGCGTCGGGGACCTGGTGGGCGATGGCCACCACGCCGTCACGGCGATGCAGGTCTCCCACGTTCACGTCTCGATGATCGATGCTCTGCCGTCGAGCGCGGTCCGGTTTGTCGCGGTCGACACCTGCCACGCCTGACGGCGCCATACTCGATTCGTGTCTCAGGTCCAGGTCGCTTGCGACAAATGCGGCGCGGAGCTCGTTCCTGACGCCGCCTACTGCGAGAAGTGCGGGACGCGGACGCGACGGGCGAAACGGCTTGTCCGGCTGGCGATCCGGGTGGAGATGTTGTTCTTCGTGCTGGTCGTGGTGATGGTCGTCGCGTTCGTCTGGATCTATACCGCCCAGCGCTAGCGCCGATAGATTGCCCGTCCCTCAACTTCGTCTTTGTTCAGGCGCTTGTTCAGGTGCAGGCCTTCGAGGATGAATTCGATCACCGACGCTCGGACCTCCGGGCGGTCTGGTAGGCCAAGTCGCTTCAGCGCCGTCGCGAGCTCCGGCAGGTCGCCGATCGCACGCGTGTAGGCGCGGGCCGAGATGTTCTCGCCGACCTCGAGCATTCCGCCGTCCTCGAATTTCGAAACAACTCCCTCGAACTGAGAGGCCGAGAAATGGCGGCTGAACACCGAGCTGATCGCACCACGCTCGAGCCGGGCGAGGACCTGCTCTTCCTTTCCCTCGTCGAGGGCTTCGATCTCGACGCGGCCCGCGGTCGACGATGCGAGGAATGCGAGGTCCGTGATGCGCGGCACGGCTAGCGTCTCACCGAGCCGGGCCGCGCGGCGCACAGCGTTGCTCGCGAGGTTCTCGACGTTGGCGATCGACATGCGCACCGACACGCCCGACGACTGCGAGATGTGTGGGCTGCGGCGCGCCAGATGGGTGAGCTCCGCGACGATCTCTTTCATAAAGGACGGGAAGACGAGCTCGAAGTCCTCCGGCACCGAGTGCCGCTCGGCCTCCATGATCTGCATTTCCTCGCTGATGCTCTGCGGATAGTGCGTGCGCACCTGTGAGCCGAAGCGATCCTTGAGCGGCGTGATGATGCGGCCGCGCGAGGTGTAGTCCTCGGGGTTGGCGCTTGCGATGACGAAAAGGTCGAGCGGCAGACGGACGCGGTAGCCGCGAATCTGCACGTCCTTCTCTTCCATGATGTTGAGCAGGCCGACCTGGATGCGCTCGGCCAGGTCCGGCAGCTCGTTGATGCCGAAGATGCCGCGGTTGGTGCGCGGCAGCAGGCCGTAGTGGATGGTCAGCTCGTCAGCGAGGTAGCGGCCTTCCGCGACCTTGATCGGGTCGACCTCGCCGATAAGGTCGGCGATCGAGATGTCGGGCGTGGCGAGCTTTTCGCCGTAGCGGCGCTCGCGGCCGATCCACGCGATCTCGACGTTGTCTCCATCCTTCGCGACCAGGTCGAGGCATCGGCGGCAGATCGGCTCGTAGGGATGGTCATTGATCTCGCATCCCGCGATGACCGGCACGGCGTCGTCGAGAAGCGAGACCAGGGAGCGCATGATCCGGCTCTTCGCCTGCCCACGCTCGCCGAGCATGATCACGTCGTGCCCCGATATGACCGCGTTGGCCAATTGGGGCAGCACCGTCTCGTCGTAGCCGACGATGCCCGCGAGGAGCGGCTCGCCCGCGCGCAAGCGGGTGAGCAGGTTGCGGCGCATCTCCTGCTTGACCGTCTCGCGCTTATGCCCGGTGGCGCGAAGCTCTGCGATCGTATGTGCCCGGCCGGTGGTCACCCTTGCACTATAGAGAACGACTCGGCCCCTCTTGCTCGTGTCCCGCCACTCCGGCCACAGTGAAGCGATCACTCTTCACAGGTTTCTCTGCGCGACGCGGTTAGACTGACCGGGCGCCTTGACTCCATCGATTCGTGCGCGATACGAGGCTGCACACGACGACGGCCGGCCCTTGCTGGGCGGACATCGCGGTAACCCAGCCGAGCATCCAGAGAACACGATGCGGTCATTTCGCTCCGCCATCTCGATTGGCTGCGACATGATCGAGTGCGACGTCCACCTGTCTTCCGACGGGAGGCTGGTCGTCATCCACGACCACACCTTGGACCGGACTACCAACGGCAGCGGGCTCGTCCGCGACCACACCGCTGCGGAGCTTCGCAAGCTCGACGCGGGGCAGGGCGAGAAGATCCCCCTTCTCCAGGAGGTCGTCGAGCTCGCGCTGGGCAAGGTTGGCCTCGTCATCGAGATCAAGCAGGTGCCTCCGCTCTATCCGGGCCTCGAGGAGAAGCTTGTCAACATGCTGCGCCAGCTTGGCGCGGTGCAGGAGTGCGCGGCGATCTCCTTCAACCACCCTGTGATTTTCGAGCTGCGCAAGATGGAACCCGCGCTGCAGTTGGGCGTGCTCGAGGGTGCTCGCCCGATGCACCCGGCGAGGATCCTGCGCGAGTCGGGCGCGGACGTGTACTCGCCGCATTGGGGTGCGGCCGATCCGCAGGTCGTGAAGGAGGTCCACGACGCGGGAGGCGCCGTGGCGGTGTGGCCTGTGGACGACGCGGCCGCGGTGGCGTGGTGCCGGTACAGCAAGCCGGACGCGATCTTCAGCAACCGTCCGCGAGAGATAGGCCTGGCTCTTCGGTCTTAGCGTTACACCCTTACGCGAGCGGACGTTCGCGCTAATAGGCGTGCGCACCAATACCATGAACCGGCCGTGGCCGACCGGCTGCCGTTTGAAGACCTCTACCGTGGCTACCTTGGGCGGATCTACGCCTACGTCCGGGCCCAGGTCGGCACGTCCGCCGACGCCGAGGACATCACGGCCCAGGTGTTCATGAACGCCTACCAGGCCTACCCGCGTTTCGAGGCTCGCAACACGACGCCGGCCGCGTGGCTGTTCCGGATCGCGCGGAACGCCACGCTGGACCACTTCCGCGCCCACGGAAGGCGCGAGCGGTTGCGGCGCACGATCGAGCATCAGCCGGCCGCGGAGGAGGATCCGGCGGGCCAGGCCGAAGAGCGAATCCAGTACCAGGCGCTCCTCGCCCACGTGGCGCAGCTCCCAGAGCGGCAGCGCGATGCCATCTCGCTGCGTCATTCCGGGCTCAGCTTCGAAGAGGTGGGCAAACTGATGCGCTGCAGCGAGGACGCGGCCAAGATGCTGTACCACCGCGCCGTGAAGGCGCTTCGCGAATCGGTCCGCCGGATGGAGGAAACGTGAGCGAGCCCCGAGACAACTTGGGTCAAGACGAGGACCTCGAGCTCCAGGCGCTGCAGCGCCAGCTCGACGACGCCTTCGAGACGACCCGACCGCGGCATGGGTTCGAGGACGAGCTCTGGCTGCGCATGCAGTCGAGCCGGCCGGCGCGAAGCCGCTTGCGCGACGCGTGGGCCGGGTTCTGGCAGGGCATCCGTGCGGTCCCGGCCGTCCCGGCGGCCGCGGTCGCAGTGGGCCTGGTGGTCGTGATCGGGGTCGTGCTCGTGGGCTACAGCGGTCTGCTGCACTCCGGGGGCAGCACGGCGACATCGGCGGGCGGCGGGTTCCAGGGGCCGCAGAGCAACCAGTACGCCGGGGACTTCGGCCGGCTGCCGGCGCCGGTGGTCGCCGGACAGAAGACCGGCGGCGCAACGAGCGCGTCGGCACCTGCGTCCGCCGGCGACTATGTCGGACCTGCCCAATTGACCTGGACGGGCCACCTCGACCTCGCGTTCACGGTCGCCCCCGTGTTTCGCTACCACGAGCCCTCGACCAACACCGCCGACCAGTTCGCGTCCGCCCTCGGCGCTCCCCTGCACGGGCGGCCCGAAGGATTTCTCGGCATGTACGAGACCTCGGACTACACGCTCAAGGTCCGCGGCACCGTGCAGTCGCCTCCCTCGAGCCCCGCCTACTTCATCTTCTCCAACCTCTCGATGCCCGCGGTCGAGGCCGCGGGCGCCGGCCCGGCGGACCTCGCGAGCGTCTTCCTCGCGGAGCACGGCCTCGTGCCTCAGTGGGACTACACGACGGCGGTCGATTCGAGCGGCGACCCGGTCAAGGTTTTCTACCAGCGGGAGTTCAACCTTCCGGGCGGCACGACGGCGTATCTCGTCAACATGAATGGGGACCGCTACGGGATCGAGGTGGACCTCAGCAACAACCGGCCCGTCCTGGTGTCGGGAATGCTTCCGGTGAGCATGGACAGAGCGAACTACCAGATCGTCTCTTCGGATCAAGCGGTCCGCGCGGCCCTCGGCGGCTCGCAGCCCGTGCCCGTCACGGGAACGCCTGCGCCGGCGGTGCAGCTGACCCAGGCGGAACTGGTGTACGTGCTGGTGCCCGCGGGCGACCACAGCTTCTATGAGCCGGCCTTCATGTTCTCGGGAACGGTCAAGATCAACGGCTCGACGCTGACCAAGCGCGTGCTGGTCCCTGCGGTGGACCCTTCGCAGCGCACGCCCTGATCCCTTTCATCCCGATACACTCCCCGACTGAGGGGAATGGGCAAGAAGCAGGTCCGGCAGGTCCGGCAGCAGATGCGGCGGATTCAGCCCAAGTCGACCGGGTCGAACGCGCAGGGCGCGACCCGTAAGCAGCGGGAGCGCTTCGTCCAGTCGGGCGGCATGCTCCAGGGCTACGCGCCCGATTACGTGATCCGGATCGGCTACATCGCGGTCGCCGTCGCTGTCGTTTGCGTGATCGTCATCGCGGCCCTGCTCGTGTTCCTCCCTCCGATCTACGGCTGGCCCGACGCAGTCGCGGCCGCCCTGTGCTGGATCTTCCCCGTCGCGCTGCTCGCTTCGTTCGTCGGCCCCGGCTTCCGGCTGGCGATGAAGGACCGCAAGGCGGAGCCGCGGCTGGTCCAGGGCCAGCTCGTGGGCGCGAGCTCGGTCAGCACCTCGATGGGCCTGGGAATGATGATGGTCCAGACCCGCGGCGGGGTCGAGCAGTACCTCGTACCGCCGGCGCGCCTGAAGCAGGTCCCGGGCAACCAGGTCAACGTCGTGCTGACGGTCACGCCGAACCTGCGGCACGTCAAGTCGGTCGGCGTGATGGGCCAGCGGATGGTGGGACGGGTCGAGCCGCCGGTGCCGCAGGTGATGCGGCGGCTTCAGCTCCTTCCGGTGCTCACCCCGCTTGCGCTTGCGGTCGGCGCCGTGGTCGGCGACGACGCGGTGGCGCTGTCACCGATCTCCCCGCCTGCCGTGCACGCGGTGCTTGCGGTGGCGGCCGGCGCGATCCTGGCCGCCGGCATCTACGGCATTTCCTTCCTGCTCCAGCGGCGCATGATGGAAGAAGTCCAGGCCCTCGTCCCGCGAACCTGATTCGACCCGGACGGTGATGGTCTGGATCGAGTTGTTGCCGTAGCCGAGACGATTCCAGTCCGCCTGCTCGGGCTGCACCTGCCCCGTCGCGTCGTGAGCCCGCGCGCGAATCTTCACCTCGCCGAGCTGCTCGATGCGTGTCATGAGCTCCCACCGCCGCCAGCTGTTGGGCCGCGCACTTCCCTGTAGGTGAGCCTCCTTCCACTCGCCAGCGACGCTGACGTCGACCCGCGACACGTGCGCTGAGCCTGACCAGGCCAGGCCCCTGATCGCCACGTGACCGGGGTTGATGGCCTCTCCTTCCGCCGGGTGGGTGATCAGTGAACGCACCCTGATCCGAGTGACCGGTTCGGCTGTGACATCGCCGCCCTGGAGCTGGGCGAAGTAGTAGCGCTGGGAGTGGAAGTAGCCCTGGAAGGGCACGTCGGTGACCTCGATCTCGTTCAGCCACTTGACCGAGGCGACCGCGTACCACCCGGGGACGATGACGCGCAGCGGGAAGCCGTGGTCGAGCGGCAGCGGGTCGCCGTTCATCGCGTAGGCGAGCAGCACCGTCGCCTCGTGTGCGTCTTGGATGCTGAGGCCCCGCTCGAAACGGCTCGGCTCCGCCGGGTGACTCGCAGCGTCGGCGCCGCGAAAGATCAGCTCGGTCGCACCGGACTCGACGCCGGCGTGCTCGAGCACGGCAGCCAGCGGCACGCCCGTCCACTCGGCCGTGCCCGCCGCGCCCAGGGTCCACTGCTCGCCTTCGATGGGGGGGTTGAAGAACGAGCGTCCGTTTCCCGCGCACTCGAGAGTGACCGTCATGGTCTGGGAGGGCATGTTCAGGATGTCGGCCAGGTCGAGGCTCAACGGATGGCGGACAAGGCCATGGACCTGGAGGCGCCAGGCGGCTGGATCAATCTCCGGGACGGGGAAGTGGCTGCGGATGTAGAAGCGCTCGTTCGGTGTGACGACCCCGACGAGCCGTGAGATTTTCACCTCACAGTTCAGCGGGTCCTCCCGCCTGACGACGAGGTCAGGACTGCGCTTCGCTATCAGCTTGCTTCAGCGGCTCGTTGTTGGTGGCCGTGGAAGGGGTCTTGACCACCGCCGGTGCGGGGGGCGCGACTGTGGTCTTCGAGCCGGTCGTCGAACCGGTCTTGGAACCGGTCGTCGAGCCGGTGGACGGGATCAATTGCTTGCGCTCCGGGTAGGTGGCCATCAGCAGCAGGCTGAAGGCGAGGCCGAAGATGACCGGGCCGAGGTGGAACTGAGCCCCCAAGAGGAAGTGCGACCCGGCCTCGAACGCCAGGACGACGAACCCGTAGAGGATCCCCGCCCGCACCCAGCCGACGTTGCCCGCGGGGTTCACCGCCGCGGCCATGAGGCCGATGCCGAGGACGGCGCCGGCGGCCGAGGCGTGCGTGCCGACCTCCTGGTCGAGGGGGATCAGGGATGTGCCGACCAGGGAGACCGCCGCCCCGCCGACGAGGCCCATCCCCATAAGGAGCATCCCGACCGTCAGCAAGAGCCTTCGCATGGCCGCGACTGTATACGGACGGCGGGGGGTTCGTCACCTCATATAGGAAAGACGGACGTATAGACTCGGGAGAGTGCCAGAACCCCTAGGTCCGATGGCGAAGGAAGTCCACATCACCCCGGAGGGGCTTGTGGCGGTCCAGAAGGAGCACCACGACCTCACGACGGTCAACCGGCCCGCGATCGTGGCCAAGATCAAGGCCGCGCGTGAGCTCGGCGACCTGTCCGAGAACTTCGAGTACCACGCCGCCAAGAACGAGCAGGGAATGATGGAGGCACGGATCAAGGAGCTCGAGGCGATCATCCGCAACCACGTCCTGATCAAGGAGCAAACGCAGCGGGGCTTCGTGGGGATGGGAAGCACGGTGCGCTTTGCGGAGGATGGGCAGGACGAGGAGCGGTATCGGATCGTCGGGCCTGCCGAGGCGGATCCCAAGGCGGGCCGCGTCAGCTTCGAGTCCGCCCTGGGCAACGCGCTCATGGGGCACAAGGTCGGCGACGAGGTGGAGATCAAGACGCCGAGCGGCGCCTACTCGGTCCGCATCACCGGCATTGACTGAAGCCGCCACCGCCGCCACGCCGCTGTCGCAATTACGACGATGGATGAGCGGACGCCGCATCGAAGCCGCCTACATCACGCGCCCGGTCTCCATCGCCTACCTGACAGGCGTGCGCGCCGAGCCGATGGAAAGGCTGATGGCGCTCGCGGTGCGGGACGCTGGCGCGACGCTGATCGTCCCCGCGATCGAGCAGCAGAACGCGATCACGCACGCGCACGACGCGGAAATCGTCGGCTGGCGTGACGGCGAAGATCCGTACGCCCACGTGGTGCGCGTGCTGGAGGGATGCGTCGAGGTCGCCGTCGAGAAGGAGCACCTGAGCCTGCACGCCGCCGAGGTCATCACCTCGCGCACGGGCGTCAGCGAGCTGGTGGACGCCGGCCCGGAGATTCAGCGTCTACGCACGACCAAGGTCCCGGAGGAGATCGAGCGCCTCGCCCGTGCCGCGGCGATCACCGATGCCGCCACCGACGAGGTGCTCTCGCGCGTCCGCGCGGGGCAGACCGAGCTGGAGGTGGCGATGATGCTCGGGTCCGCGATCGCGGAGCATGGCGGGACGCTCGCGTTCGGGTCCCTCGTCCAGTCAGGACCCAACTCGGCTCTGCCGCACGCGGATCCGAGCGGCCGCAGGCTTGCGCCAGGAGACTTCGTCCTGTTCGACTTCGGCGCCGCCTTCGAGGGGTACAAGGCGGACACGACGCGGATGGCGGTCGTCGGCGAGCCCAGCGCGCGGCACACGGAGATTCACCGCGTGGTGCTCGAAGCGCACGACGCGGCGATCGCAGCGGTGCGTCCTGGCGTAACCACGGGCGAGGTGGACGCGGCGGCGAGGCGAGTCATCGAAGCGGCCGGTTACGGCGATCGGTTCTTTCACCGCACCGGCCACGGGCTCGGCCTGGAGGCGCACGAGGCTCCGAGCCTCGACCCGGGGTCGGACGTCGTGCTCGAGCCGGGGATGGTGTTCACGGTCGAGCCCGGCATCTACATCCCCGGTTGGGGCGGCGTGCGGATCGAGGACGACGTGGTGGTGCAGGGCGGTGGGTGCCGCCTTCTGACCAAGTCGGATCGGTCGCTGCGAGTGATCGCCGGGCGCGCGCAGGGCGCCCTCTGAAAAGATCGTTCTGATGCTCGCCCCAGGAATGCGGCGCACGGCGCAGCGCGAGATGGTCTACAACGCGATCGTCAGCCTGGGCGGCCACTGCACCGCGGACGAGATCGCCGCGGAGCTGCACAAGGTCAGGCCTGGATTTCCTCGCAGCACGGTCTATCGGGCGCTTGAGGCGCTGACCGCTTCAGGCAGCGTTTTCGCGGCGCATCTCGGCGACGGGCCGACCCATTACGAGCTGGCGGCCGGCGACCACCATCACGCCGTCTGCCAGGTGTGTGGAGGTGTGATGCACATCCAGGAGGAGCTGGTGAAAGAGCTCGAGCAGCACCTCCAGGAGGGGCATCGCTTCCGGCCTGTCCGGACCGAAGTCCTCGTGGTCGGAGTCTGCGACGATTGCTCGCGCAACCCGGCGCCGCATGGGTCACGCCGGAGGATCATCGACCCTCACCACAGACACTGAGGAGGAGATGCAAATGCCAAGGTTTCTCATCCAGGGGTCGTACACGGTCGACGGAATCAAGGGCGTGCTCAAAGAAGGTGGAACAGGGCGGCGCAAGGCGGTCGAGACCGCGATCAAGGCGTTGGGAGGCCACCTCGAAGCCTTCTACTTCGCGCTGGGCGAAGACGATGTCGTGGCGATCGTCGCTGGGCCGGACAACGTAGCCGCGGCGACGTTCTCCATGGGCGTCGCGGCCACGGGCACAGTCAGGGTCAAGACCACTGTTCTGCTGACGCCCGAGGAGATCGACCGGGCGGCGAAGAAGACGCTCGCCTTCCGCGGCGCAGGCCAGTGATCTAGCGGCCATGGCCGATCGATGGCTGACGTTCGACTGCTTCGGCACGTTGATCGATTGGCGCCATGGCATCCGCACCACCGGAGAGCTGCTTTTTCCGGGTCACGGCCTCGAGTTCCTCAACACCTACATCGCGCTCGAGGCCGAGGTCGAGAACGAGGGGTCGTTCAAGCGCTACCGCGCGGTGCTCGCCGAAACGACGCGCCGCGCGGCCAAGCGCCTGTCGCTCGACCTGAAATCTGACGACGCCACCGCGCTGGTTTCGACCATCCCGTACTGGCCGCCGTTTGCCGACGTCGGCCCCGCGCTGGGCGAGCTGCGCAAGGATGGATGGAAGCTCGCGCTCCTCACCAACTGCGACCGCGACCTCATCGCTTTCACCCAGCGACGATTGCCTGTGCCTTTCGACGCGGTGGTCACGGCGGAGGACGTCTCGGCGTACAAGCCGAATCCAGCCCATTTCCGGCTCTTCCAGTCCACGTTTGCGTCCTCGGCCGGCGCGTGGACGCATGTCGCCCAGAGCTACTTCCACGACATCAGGCCTGCGCACGAGCTCGGCATCTCGAGGGTCTGGGTGAACCGGCAGGGCGAGAAAGATGACCCGTCGCTGGCCGATGCGGTGATTGGCGGTTTGGCCGAGCTGCCGCAGGCGCTCGCGAGCCTTGCTCAGGTCTAGCCGGCGAAGTCCTCCAGGTCGACTGTCGCGCGGTAGACGCGCCGGGCCGGGCCTGACTGGACCAGGTTTCCGTTCGGTTCGCGGCGCAGGGCGAGGTCGCCGCCCGGCATGGCGATGGTGACGGCATCGTCAACGAGACCGCGCCGCATGCAGGCCGCGGCCACGGCGCTCGCGCTCGTTCCCGAGGCGAGGGTGTAGCCGGCGCCTCGCTCCCAGATCTCCGCACGCACGCGCGCGCGATCGATCACTTCGCAGAGCTGCACGTTGGTCCGCTCGGGAAAGGCCGCATGGCGTTCGAGGTGGGGGCCCAGCTCGAGACAGCGCGCCATCGTGACCGGCTGGCCGAAGACGACGCAGTGGGGGTTGCCGACCGACACGAGGACCGCTTCGACGCTGCCGGCGGGCGTGTCGAGGGTGACCTGCGCCGGCGCGCCGGGGAAATCCGCCGGAAGGTCGGCGGCGCGAAAGGAGGGGCGGCCGATGTCCAGCTCGCAGACGATCTCCGCCCCGGCCCGCGACAGGATGCGAACGGCGTTGGCGCGGTCGGCGGTGCGGAGCTCGAAGCGATCGCCGGCGCCATGCTCCAGCACGGCGTGGGCGGCCGTGATGCGCAGGCCGTTGCCGCTCTTTTGGGCCTCGGATCGGTCGGGGTTGAAGATGCGCACGGACATGGTCTTGGGGTCGAACGCGAGCAGCCCGTCGGAGCCCAGCCCACGGTGGCGGTCGCACAGTTGCGGGAGCAGCGCGATAAGCTCGCTCAGTGGCCCGGGGAGGTCCAGGACGAGGTAGTCGTTGCCCAGGGCCTGGTACTTGAGCAACTGTATTTGCGACACCGTCGCAAATTGTCGGGAATTCACCACGTGCGACGTGGGTTACCTAGAATTGATCCCCTGATGCGGGACCTCATCTGGCCTGCCCAGCGCTTGACCCACATACCGGCCTGCTTCTGTAGCTAGCCCCGGCCGTCTGCTCACGCTCTGTAGGAGCGTGCCCATTCGACCGCTCGACGTCTCCCAACCGTTCGTTCGGTATTCCGATTTTTCTGGAGGATTTTCAATTGAGCTCCCAGACACAAACGAAGGCACTGGTCACCACTGACTGGATTGCCGAGCACGCCAAGAACGCCGGCCTCCGGCTCGTCGAGGTCGACGTCGACCCGTCGGTTTACGAGAAGGGTCACATCGAGGGCGCGGTCGGCTGGAACTGGAAGCGCGACCTTCAGGACCAGGTCGCGCGCGACGTCGCGCCGAAGGAGGCGCTGGCCGAGCTGCTTGGGCGCAGCGGCATCACCCCTGATACGACGATCGTCCTCTACGGCGACAACAACAACTGGTTTGCCGCCTACGCCTACTGGGCCTTGAAGTACTACGGGCACGACAAGGTCCAGCTGGTCGACGGCGGCCGGGTCAAGTGGGAGAAGGAAGGCCGAGCCTACTCAACCACCGCCCCCTCGTACCCCGCGACGAGCTACCACTTCAAGAGCTCGCCCAACGAGCAGATCCGCGCCTACCGCGACCACGTGCTCTCGAAGATCGGCAAGGCAGCCCTCGTGGACGTGCGGTCGCCGAAGGAGTTTTCGGGCGAGCTGCTCGCTCCGGAGAACCTGCCGCAGGAAGGCGCGCAGCGTGGCGGCCACATCCCCACCGCGGCGAGCATTCCGTGGGCGACGGCGGTCAACACGGAGGACGGAACCTTCAAGACCGTCGACGAGCTGAAGGAGATCTACGGCGGCAAGGGCGTCGTCTCCAACAAAGAGGTCATCGCCTACTGCCGCATCGGCGAGCGTTCGGCGCACACGTGGTTCGTGCTGCACGAGCTGCTCGGCTACCCCGACGTCAAGAATTACGACGGCTCGTGGACCGAGTGGGGCAGCTCCATCCGGGTGCCCATCGAGAAGTGAGCACCGGCACACACGTCAAGGGGTCCCCGCGAAATCACGGCGAAGCCTCTGATTTCGTGGGGATCGTCGTCGACCATTCGGCGCTGAAGGTCAACCAGACCGGCATCGTGGCGACCGTGCTCGTCGCGTTCATCGGGAGCGCGTTCTACAAGCCGCTGCTGGTCCTGATCCCGCTGCTTGCGATCGTGCTGCTGCTTGGCACGTTCGCGCCGCAGCTGGCGCTGTTCAAGCAGCTCTACTTCAAGGTCCTGAAGCCGCGCGGCATCGTCAAAGCGCGTCCGGTGCAGGACCGTCCCGAGCCCCACAACTTCGCCCAGGGGTTGGGCGGAGTGTTCCTCGCGGTTTCGTCTGTCTTCTTGCTCCCGGTGCCGGTGCTCGGGCTTGCGCTCGCGCTGCTCGTCGCCGTGCTCGCGTTCGTCAACCTTGCATTCGGCTACTGCCTCGGCTGCCAGATCTTCTTCCAGCTCGAGCGCAGAGGACTACTTCGAGCCACCCGTTCGTCCGGGACGAACGGGACTCTCTAATGTCAGCGCAACTCTGGGCACTGGCGGTGGCAAGTGCTGTGGTGCTCGCCGCCGCCGGCCTGGAGTCATTTCGATCACGCCGGGCGCGAAGCCTGGCCGCCGGCGCTTCCGCCGCGCCGGCCGCGGACCCCTACATCATCTATTTCACGGGCGAGAGCTGCACGGTGTGCCGCACCCACCAGGAACCGGCGCTCTCCAAGCTCGGCGACGTGCGGATCGAGAAGGTCGACGCGGTGGCGGAGCGCACGCTTGCCGACCGATTCCACGTCTACACGCTGCCGACAACGGTCGTGATGGGGACCGACGGCCGGGCTCTTCACGTCAACTACGGTTACGCGCCGGCGCCGAAGCTCGAGCGGCAGCTGGCGGAGGCGCGCGGAGCGGAACTGACGTCAGTCGCTACCGCCTGAGCCTTCTGCTGCCGCCTTGACGTAAGCGGCACGCTCCTCGAGGAAGGCGCGCAGGTGTCTTTCGACCAGCAACCGATCCGCCAGGCGGCCGAACGCGCCCGCAGGAAGCTCATATTCGAATGTGTCGACCATCAGCGTGGCCTCGTCCTCGCGCACGAACTGATGGACGTGGCGGAGAGATTTCAGCGGACCCGCGGTTGACTCATCGACGAAGACGTGCGGCCTTTCAAGACGCGTGACCGTCGAGCCCTGTTGGAGTCGCAGCCCGAAATGGCGTCCTTCCCACGTCACCGAATCGCCGAGCTCGAGCAGGCCGTGCGTTCTTCCGCGGACCACCCGCTCGCCGGTTTTCGCGGTCGACGCGAGATGCGCGTCGACCGATCGCGCGAGGTCGAAACAGCGCTCGATCGGACCGTGGATCAGGGTCTCGAGGCGGATCGATCCCACCGCGTTCGATATTCTGGGCCGGTGACTCGACGCTTCGCGCTGCTCGCGTTCGTTGTGCTGATCGCGGCGGGATGCGCCCAGGCGCAGTCGAGCCAGGACAGCACGCTGGTGCTCGGCGCGATCTATCCGCTGAGCGGGCCGCAGGCTCCCGGCGGAAGGGCCGAGCTGGCGGGCGTGCAGGCGGCGCTGCGCCTCGCGCACGCCGACGTGCGGTTGCAGGTGATCGGCGCCACGACACCGGAGGCGGCGAGCGCGGCGGTGGACACGCTGGTCGATCGTTACCACGTGCCGGCGATCGTCGGCACGTACGGCAGCACCCTGTCGGCGGCGGCGGCGGCTCGCGCCGAGGAGCGCAAGACCGTGTACTGGGAGACCGGCGCGGTGGCGGACCCGATCACCGTGCAGCGGCACTACGTCTTTCGCACGGTCGCCACGGGCAGCTCGCTCGGACGCATGGCCGTGACCTTCACGCACGACGTTCTCGTCCCACGGTTCGGTGTCGCGGCGCCTCGCGCGGTGGTGGTTCGGGTCAACGACATCTATGGTCGGTCGGTCGGCGGCGGGGAGCAGGACCTAGCCGCGACGATGGGCATCGACGTCGTCGACGTCATCGAGTACAACCCGCACGCGTATGACGCGAGCGTGATCGCGGCGCGAATCGCGCAGGACCGCCCCGACTTTCTGTGGGACGTGAGCTACCTCGACGACGGGGTGGCGATCTGGCAGGCGGTGCTCAGGAGTGGCGTGTCGCTGAAAGGCGCGATCGGCACGAGCTCCGCGTTCTGCATGCCCGCGTTCGGCGAGCGACTGGGGCGCGACGCGATCGGGGTGTACGCGGCGGACAAGCCGGACGCGAACATCAGCCTGGCGGCGCTATCGCCCGCGGGGCAGGAGCTGCTCGCTCAGGCCAAGGCCGCGTATGGGTCGCAGCAGATGGACATTCCCGCGGTCGCGGGGTTCGTGGGCGGCTGGACCCTGTTCCATTACGTGCTGCCCGAGGTCCGCGGGCCTGTCACAGCCGAGGCGATGCGGGCGGCCGCGCTCAACGTGGACGTGCCCGTTGGGGACAGCATCAACGGGGGAGGCGTGAAGTTCGCCGGGGCGGGGTCGCTGGACGAGGGTCAGAACACGCGCGCGGCGGCGGTGGTCGGGCAGTGGCAGGCGGTCGGAGTCATGAGGATCGTTTATCCGGCGGCATACGTGCAATAGGGTTCGCCCCCGTCCGACCGGGCCGCTTCGCGGCCGGGTCACCTTCCCCGGCAAGCGGGGAAGGGAAGCCGACCTCCCCGGCGAGCGGGGAGGTGAAACTGCCTATCCGGCTGCCCTGATCAGTCGAGCGCTCTCTCGACCAGCGTTATATCCATCCAGCGGTCGAATTTGTGGGCTGCGTTGTGGATCGTTCCGACCGTTGCGAAGCCGTGCTTTGTGTACAGGGCCAGGCCCGCGCGGTTGTCCTTTGCGATGCTCGCGACGATCGTCAGGTAGCCCAGGCCTCGCGCTTCGCGGATCATCTCGGTCAGCAGCGCGCTGCCCAGCCCCCGGCCATGGTGCACCGGGTCCACGTAGACCAGGCTCTCGACGACGTCGAAGCCGCGCTGCTTCCACGGCAGCAGGCGAGCCCAGCCGATCACCCCGGTGTCGTCCACCGCGACCACGAGCTTCGACCGCCGGCCGTGCATCTCCCACCAGTCCTGCGCCTCCTCCGCGTCGAGCGGCTCGGAGTCGATGGTCGCGAAGGTCTGGTTGATCGCCCAGTTGTAGATGCCGAGGATCGCCCTCAGGTCGTCCTTGGTGGCGGGCCGGATCGCGGGCTCCGCGGTCTTCGTGCGGCCTGTCAGGGCCGATTTGCCGTCCGATTTGCTGTTTGGGCGGACAGAAGGCACGCGCTTCTTAGCCTTCGGCATCCAAACATTCTGATACCTTCCCGGCGGTGAGGCCGGAGATCAAGACGCCCCTCCCGGGGCCCAAGGCCGCGGCGCTCATCGCCCGCGACGCCAAGGCCATGTCGCCCAGCTTCACCCGCGCGTACCCGTTCGTCATGGAACAGGGCAAGGGCTGTTGGGTGACCGACGTCGACGGCAACAGGTTCCTCGATTTCACGGCGGGCATCGCAGTCGTGACGACGGGCCACTCGCACCCCAAGGTGGTCGCCGCGATCGAGGAGCAGGCGAGGCGATTCCTCCACATGTCGGGCACCGATTTCTACTACAGCTCGGAGATCGAGCTTGCGGAGCGGCTCGAGGCCAAGATCCTGCCCGGCACCCCCGCCAAAGTGTTCTTCACCAACTCCGGCGCCGAGGCGATCGAAGGCGCGATGAAGCTGGCGCGGTACGCGACCGGACGGCCCAGCTACATCGCGTTCCTGGGGGCGTTCCATGGCCGCACATTCGGCGCGCTGTCGCTCACCGCGTCGAAGGCCAGCCAGCGCCGGCGATTCGCGCCCCTTCTATCCTCGGTGTTCCACGCACCGTTCCCGACAGCGTCCCGAGGGGTGACGACCGACCAGTCGTTGGACCGGATCGAGGAGCTGTTCGCCACCGTTGCGCCGCCCGAGTCGGTGGCCGCGGTCTTCGTCGAACCGATTCAGGGCGAGGGCGGCTACCTGGTGCCGCCCGACGACTTCCTTCCCCGGCTGCGCGAGCTGACCAAGAAGCACGGCATTCTCCTCGTCGCCGACGAAGTGCAGTCCGGGATGGGGCGGACCGGGCATCTGCTCGCGGTCGAGCATTGGGGGGTCGAGCCGGACATCGTGTGCCTCGCCAAGGGCATCGCGTCGGGGCTGCCGCTCGGAGCCTTCATCGCGCGGGCCGAGCAGATGAGCTGGCCGCCGGGCTCGCACGGCAGCACGTTCGGCGGCAACCCGGTGGCGTGTGCCGCGGGTCTCGCCACCCTGGACCTGCTCGAGGGCGGCCTGATGGAGAACGCGACCAGGGTCGGCGCCGTCCTGCATGACGGCCTGCGCGAGATCGCGGCGACGCACAAAAACGTGACTGACGTGCGAGGTCTGGGGTTGATGCTCGCCCTCGAGCTCAAGACCCCGGAGCTCGCGGCGAAGCTGGTTCAGTCGGCTTTCGAGAAGGGACTTCTCCTGCTGACCGCCGGGTCGAGGGCGGTGCGTGTCAGCCCGCCTCTGGTGCTCAATCCCGAGGAGGCCTCGATCGGGCTGGAGATCATCGACTCAGCCCTCGATTAGGAGGCCATCGCGTCGGCGATCGGCTGCATCGCCGTCGCCGCGGCCCGATCGTCACCGGCTACCGTCTTGAACGCTTTCGCTCGCTGGTCGTCGATGACTTTGACGATCGCTCCGGTTTCGTCGGTGATCAGGCTTGCCGGCACGTGCGTCGCCGCCGAGAGCTGCGTGACGAAGGTTCCGGTCATTCCCTGCTTCGAGGCGGCGTCGTTGTGGTCGGCGTATGCCGCGACCGCGAGCACTTCCTGCGCCCAGACCTTGCCGACGCTTCCGTCCTTGAGCACGGAGCCGATTGCATTTGCGTTGGTGGACAGCGCGGCAAGCGCCTGCCGCTTCTCGGCGGTGCGCCCGTTGATGGCGGCGTCGGTCGCCATCGTGGCGAGGTACGCATGCTCCTGCAGGAGGCCGTTCAACGCGACGCGCCGAGTCACCGAGGCAAGCGAAGGATCGCCAGGAAACTTGTCTGGAAACAGCTGGGCCATGCGTGGACCCAGAAAGTCCCCCAGCACTCGGCCGACCGAGTACGCGGCGTCCAAATCGGCGTACATCGCGTCGAACTTCTGAGCGAAGTCATCGTCGATCAGTCTTTTCAGTTGACCGCCGAGGAACGCGAGGGTATTCGCCGTCTGTAATTGTGTGAGGGTCGTTATGAACTGAGCGAGCTGGGCCGTTTCCTTGGCCATTGCGGCTGTGGCGGCGTCAGCCTGGTCCTGGTTGTGGGTCACGACTCCGTTCGCGTATTCGACGAGGCTCGCGTTCTGCGCGGTCCAGTGAGTGCGAAACTCGTCGGCCGCGGTGTTGCCGAACGCGCCGCGCATCAGGTTCGCCAGGTCGTCCGCGTTGGCTCCGAGCACCGTTGCGTAGCTCGGGTACTGATCGGAGTGATTGACCGCCGCGGCGGACACCTTCGCGATGAGGAAGATGTTTTCGCCGAGCAGGAGGTCCATCCGCGTGCGCAGGTCGGCGGCCTGGGGGCTTGGCGGCGGTGAAGCTGGGGCTGAGGCTTGGGTCGAGCACGAGATGAGAAAGAGCGCGACGACGCCGAACCGGATCAGCCTCAAGCCGCCGCGATCTTACCTCCCGCGTACCATTTCTCGGTCTTGCCTGAGTGGCTGCTCGTCGACGGCTCGAGCATGTTCTTTCGCGCGTTTTATGCGATCCCGCAGACGATGCGCGGGCCCGATGGAAAGCTCAACAACGCGGTGCGGGGCACGCTGGACACCCTGGCGCGCTACGTGACGGACAGGAAGCCGAGACACCTCGCGTTCACGACCGACGAGGACTGGCGCCCCGACTGGCGCGTCGAGCTCGTGCCCAGCTACAAGGAGCACCGGACCGGAGAGCCGATCCCGCCGGCGCTGATCCCTCAGGTGCCCGTGATCCTCGATTCGCTCGACGCGGTAGGGGTCGACGTCGTCGGGCTCGAGGGCTACGAGGCGGAGGACATCATCGCCTCGCTGGTGGCGCAGGTCAGACCGCCGATTGAGATCGCCAGCGGTGACCGCGACCTGTTCAGCCTGGTCCGCGACCGCGAGGTCATCGTCCTGTACCCGCAGAAGGGCGGCATGGTGGAGGTCGACGAGGCCGAGGTCGCCCGGCGTTACGGGATCCCCGGCCGCTCGTACGCGGACTACGCGATCCTGCGCGGCGACCCGTCGGACGGGCTGCCCGGGATCGCCGGGGTCGGCGACAAGAAGGCCGCCGGGCTCGTGACGCGCTACGGATCGGTGGCGGCGATGCTCGAGGCCGGCATCTTCCGCGCTTCTGACGCCGCTTACCTGGAAAAGGCGATGCGCGTCGTCCCGCCGGTCTCCGACCTGCCGATCCAGGGGCCGCCGGGGCGCCGCGACCGGTACCCGGAGCACCCGAAGCGGGTCGAGGAGCTCGCCAAGAAGCACGGGCTCGCGAACAACCTCGAGCGATTGACCAAAGCGCTGAACTCGATGCCGGCCCTTACAAAGGCCTGATCTTCAGCCGACAGTGATCTGACAGCGCCCGGACAACGTATCTCTTGTCATGACGCTCACCTGGATCCGGATGCGGCGCCGGCGCGCCAAGGGCTACATGATTGGGAGACGTGGAAATTGGGTTGTGCGCGTCATGCAAGCACTCGAAGGTCGTCAAGGGCGCCCGGAACGAATTCTGGATGTGCCAGCGCTCGCTGACCGACCGGTCGTTTCCGCGGTACCCGCGCCTTCCGGTCCTGCAGTGCCGCGGCTACGAGCCTAAGCAGCAGCCACCCGCATGAGCGCCAGCGGCTGACCCCCGGTGGGGTCGAAGCGGCTGATGACGCTTGCTGACGCCATCGAGATCTCAGCGATCGATCCCGCGTCGTTGACCGCGTAGAGGTTTTGACCGTCGGGGCTCATGCCCAGGCTCCAGATGCGCCACTCGGTCAGCGCCTGGGACCGGACCTGCAGGGTCGCGGTGTCGATCCACACAACGCCGCCGGCGCCGCCCACGACCAGGGTCTTCCCGTCGGGGCTGACCACGGCCGCGTTTGCGCCAAGCTCTTTTGCCTCGACGGCCTGGATGGGTGAGAGCGCGGAGGGTCCAGCCAGGCTCACATGGGTGGTCCTCTTCACCTGGGGCTGCTGGGTGTCGATCTGGGCCACGGTGCCGGTCGCGGTGTTGGCCGCGTACAGGCTCTTGCCGTCGGGACTCAGCGCGATCGACCAATCGAACTGCGCGGGATCCGAGGCGTAGCCCGTACCGGGCAGGTCGACGCAGAACGCGAATGCCCCGTCGAGACCGAGCGCGTGGATGAAGGGGCCGTCGTGCTGGCGGACGTACATGCTGAGGAGCCAGTGGCCCTCGAGCCCGGCGACACCGGTCAGGCGCTGGCCGACCATGGCCTGGTTGCCGTCCGCCTTGTCGACCACGATGTTGGCGTCCAGTTTCCCAGCGCCCAAGTCGTACATCCGGACGTAGTACTCGGTGCCGTTCAGGTACTGGATCAAGTACAGGCGCTGGGCGTCGTTGCTGATGGCGTCGAATGCGAAGTACCCGACCAGGTCGACCTGGTGCCTCACCCTCAACGTCGACGTGTCGATGACCACCATGTGGGTCGCGGTCGGTAGCCCGGCGGCCGCCCTTTCGAACGACTCGACCACCAGCCGGCTCCCGTCCGGTGATAGGCCTCCGGGCAAGCCGGTGTACGTCGCCGGCGGAAGCTGGTACTGCCCTGGCAGCAGCAGGGTGCGTTGCGTCGTCCCGGTCAGCGGATTGGTGTCGACCAGTGAGGTGGAGATCACCGAGTAGAGGTGCTTCCAATCGTTCGACGGTGTTCCGATGGGCAGGGTGCGCTCGGTTTGGCGTGACTTCGAATCGATCACGGCGATGATGGTCGATTCGTATGGCACGGTCGCCGCCTCGTAGAGCTTGTAATCGCCGGAGATCTTTGCCTGCGGTTGCGGCGTCGCGCAGCCAGCGATAACCAACAGGACCACCAACGCGCCGAGTCCTCGCATATCTTTCATCTCGCTGCCTATACACCGGCCAGGGTGTGGGGGTTCCTCAGCCGAGCGACGTCGCGATTTGGAGGGCCTGCTCCTTCGTCATGTCGCCCTCGATGCGCACGATCGTGCCGTTGTGGTCGAAGACCAGCGTGTTGGTTGCCAGCCTCAGGGTCTCTTGGCGGAAATCGCCGCTCGCGTCCTGGAACGCAAATTCGTGGGGGCTGCCGGATATCCAGAAGCCCGGACGGCCGTTGATGGTCACGCTCTCCAAGTGGGCGTCGGGCCCGAGCACCTTGTAGAAGAAGTTTTCGTCGACCTTTCCTCGAGCTTCGGTGATGAGTACGGACACGCCGGTCTGACCGGACACCTTGATGTCCGAACGCGATGCGTAGACCAGCGTCACCTCGCCGCCCGACGGGCCGACCGGCGGCATCTGGAGGTAGATCACGTCGGGTGCCCCAAGCGATGACGGCACGGTGATCTTCCACGACAGCTGGGCCTGGGCATCGCTGAGGCTCGTGGGCGTGCCCAGGCCGAGCTGACTACCCAGCGGACCCGACGGAAGGGGTGACGGGGTTGGAGGGTGCTCGACCCGCTGGATCGTCGTATGGAGGTTGATCCAGCCCGCGATCGCTTTGCGGGTTGGGGTGTAGGCGAGCAGCAGGGCAGCGATCAGGAATACCGCGGCGGCGGCGAGGGCCCAGCGGTTTCTGCCAAGGGTTCGCCCCCTCCGTCCGGCTTCGCCGGACACCTCCCTATGAATGGGGAGGAGAAGCCCCCTCCAGCGCTGCGCGCCACCTCCCCACTGCGTGGGGAGGAGAAGCCCACTCGACCGGGCTTGGGCCGACTCCTCCCGATGAAAGGGGAGGAAATTTGGAGTGGAAGGCCATTCCAGGGCGGGTGCCAAGGCTGTGAGCTGGTCTTCGAGGTCAGGCATTTGCCGCCTCCTGCACCCGGGGGCGCAGTCGGGCCAGGGCCCGGGATAGCCGCGACTTGACCGTTCCTTCCGGGACCCCGAGGGCTGCGGCGGTCTCCTCGCTGCTCAGCTCGAGGAAGTAGCGGCAGGAGATGACGAGCCTGTCGTCGCCGCTCAACGCGTTGACCATGGCGAGCAGGCGCCTTCGTTCATCCGCGGCAACGGCCACCGCCTCGGGGGATGGGGCCGCATCCCCCGGGCGGAAGCCTTCCGCCAGACGAAGCTCGAGGTGCTGCCGGCGGCCGGACGACCGCACCCGGTTGCGAGCTTCGTTGGCGACGATGCGCAGCAGCCACGGCCGGAACGGTGCGTCCGGCCGGAAGCGGTCAAGGGCGCGAAAGGCCTTGACGAACGCCTCCTGGGCGGCGTCCTCCGCATCAGGCGCCGAACCAGTCACGACGTACGCGGTGCGGAACGCGACCTGCTGGTATCGCTGCACGATCTCCTCATAGGCGGCCGAATCGCCGCGCACCGCGCGCGCGATCAGCACGGAATCGTCCGCTGGCCGGCCCTCCATCGGAATGCATCATGTACACCGGCGGCCGCATCATGGTTCCCTGCAACCCGCGGGGCCCGCGGTGTGTTTAGGAGGCTGATGGAGGGCGCTGAGCGCGTGTTCGAGCGGCTGGTCCGAGACCATCAGGACCGCATCTACGCGCTTGGCTTCGCGCTGACCGGCAACCGGCACGACGCGGAGGAGGTCGCGCAGGACACGTTCATGCGCGCGTTCCGCGCCCTATGCACGTACCCGCCCGAACGCGTCCGGGAGCTGAAGCAAAGAGCGTGGCTCCATCGCATCGCGGTCAACGTCGTGCGCAACCGGGTGCGCGGCGTGCGGCCGCGCCTGGTCGAGCTGAACGGCAGCGAGCCCTCCCACGCCTCGGGCCCTGAGGAGGACGTGATGATGCGGGCCGAGATCGACTCGCTGGCGGCCCGCGTCGCGGCCCTGCCTCTGCGCTATCGAGAGGCGGTCGTGCTGCGCCACGTGCACGAGCTGTCCTACGCGGAGGCGGCCGAAGCGTTGGGCCAGCCGGTCGGGACGGTGAAGGCGAATGTCCACCGTGGATTGAAAATGCTCAGAGGAGAAAACCATGACAACGGCGACGCTTGACCTTCGGCGGCTGGGCGATGTGCGCGCACCGGAGGGTTTTGCCGGCCGCGTGCTCGCGCAGGCGGGGATGGCGGATTCTTACGCGATCTTCGACACGGTGCTTGGACCGGTCTACGTGGCGTGGAACAGGCTCGGTGTTTCCGCCGCGATGCGGAGCAAGTCGGCGGTGGAGTTCGAGGAATGGTTCGACCATGAGATCGGGCGGCAGCTCGTGCGCGTCGCTCCGCCAGACGACCTCGCGGCCAAGATCGAGGACCAGCTCGAGGGCAACAGGCGGATGCGCTTCGACCTCCGCGGACTCACACCCTTCAGCCAGGCGGTGCTACGCAAGACGCTGGAAATTCCTCGCGGCCAGGTGCGGCCTTACGGATGGATCGCGCGCGAGATCGGTCACCCAGCGGCGGTGCGCGCCGTAGGGACGGCCCTGGCCAACAATCCGATCCCCTACTTCATCCCGTGCCATCGGGTGATCCGGACCGACGGCGTGATCGGCAACTACGGCGGCGGGGGACCGGAGGCAAAGCGCCAAATCCTGACGTTGGAAGGCGTGCAGCTGAAGCGCCTACAGGAGCTGGCGGAGTCGGGCCTGCGGTATGAGGGTGTGCGCACCACGAAGGTGTTCTGCTTCCCCACTTGTTACCACGGCCGGCATGCGCGCGAGGAGAACTTCGTGTACTTCCACGACGTGGCCGAGGCCCGCGCCGCGGGTTACCGGCCGTGCAAGGACTGCCGGCCGGCTGCGGTCGCCTAGTCGCTGAGCGGCCCGACGCTCGCCGCGAGCGCCGAGCCGCGCTGGTGAAGGCGGTGCGAGCGGGACAGTCCACCGTCGAAGTTGATCGCCTTGCCGCCGTGATAGATCTCAGGCCTCGAGCTGCGGTGCGGCCGGTGGCCGAACACGACTCGGCGTGAGTGGGTCAGGTCGAGCCAGCGCTCGAGTCGCGCCGACTGGTTCTCGAAGACGTTGCGGCTGCTCAGCAAATCCCACAGCAGTGACTCCCCACCGCTGTGGAGGAGATCATTCGCCCGCTGGTTGATCGCGGCGACCGGATCCTCCTCGGCGATGCTGATCAGCTCGAGGTAGGCGTCGTTGCCGCAGTGTTGGATGAGGCTACGGTCGGCGAGCTCGAGCAGGGCGGGTCGCTCGCGCATCCATTCCTGGAGCGGCTCATCGCGCCTCAGCTCCTCCAGGTCGTGGGGCTGGCCGCCGACGCTGATCCAGAAACCGACGCGTGACGGGTCGCGGAGCGCACAGAGCATCGCCACCTCGTGGTTGCCGAGGATGACATCGGTGTTGGCGCGGTCGCGCGAGTAGCGCAGCGCGCCCACGCCGAATGCTCCGTAGTCGACGAGGTCGCCGAGGAAGATGGTGTGCCAGCGTTCGGCGGGGTAGGGCTTGAGTGCGGCGAAGAGTCGTTCGAGATCGCCGTGTACGTCACCGACGATCAGGACCGGGAGGTCGCTCGAAGCCAATGCGCTCAAGAGAATCGATGCTAGTCGCGGCGCGCCGGTTCGCATGGAGGGGTGGGTAGAATGCCTAGGCGGCACAGGGGCGTAGCTCAGTCTGGTCAGAGCATCGGTCTCCAAAACCGAGGGCCGAGGGTTCGAATCCTTCCGCCCCTGCAGCTGAACTCGCAGCGCTAGTGGTTGGTGGTGACGAGGCCGGGTTCGCCACCAGTTCACGACGAGCTGAGAAAAAGGAGAAGTTGGCTAGAGGGCGGGCGACAAGCTCAGATTGGAAATGGCCGCGGAACCATTCCGCTATGTCCTGAAATCACACACCCCTTCCGCTATCTACTGAAACCAGACACTTCCGCCCCTGCCACCTGATTTCGAGTTCCACCGGCGGGTATCGGCGCGCGCGGCCTCGTTCCCCAAGTAAGGGAAATCGGGTCTTTAGAGACTCAGGAGGCGCGCTATGAGCAAGCGGTTGACGACTCGGTGGTACATCGGTGCGTGGATCGTGGCGGTCTTAGCCGGCATCGTGGCCGGGGTAATGGCGCGGGGCGCTCAAGGAGGTAGTCCGCCCGCGGCTCTCACGATCTTCTACCTCGTGGCGCTGGCGGCGGGTCTGGTCATGTTCGTGATGTGGATCGGAGCCCTGATCAAGCTCGGCCAGCAACGTGCATGGGGGTGGTTTGCTTTCGTCCTCATCCTCTACGTGCTGACCCTGGGCCTTCTCGGCATCGTCGCGATGGTCGTCTACGCGCTCGCCGGGCCAAGCGACACCGAGGTCGTGATGAGGCCGACGGCGACTTAGGGCCAGCGTCTATCCCTCCAGCTTCCTGTTCGCCCTTTGTAAAATCGAGCGACCCACTAGACTCGCTTGCTGGAGTCGGGGGCCGTCGGGGCTCCGGCAATGGGCCGCTAGCTCAACTGGCAGAGCGCCGTGCTGATAACGCGGAGGTAGGTGGTTCGAGTCCACCGCGGCCCACCAGCCTCGGAACTATTCGCCTGGCTGCGCGGAAAGCGCATGCGCGAGGGCAGTTGCCCACCCGCCGTCGCGCAGCGGATGCACTTTCACCCAGATTCGGTTCTGCCATTCACTCAACTCCAGTGTGCCCGGGCGGCCAGGCATCCGAAGGTGCCAGTGATGGCTCCCAGTGCGACCGGCCAGTTCGCGCTCGCTTCTAACAACTAGACCGCGCCGGCGGCACTCGCGGAGGACCTGCGCGGCGGTGAGATTGAGATTGAGTTCGAGCACGTAGGGCGCTGATCGTAGATCTACACGCTGCGCGAGATCCACGGATCTCAGCGATGAGGGCTCTTGAGGAGAGCTTCTTCGGTTGGGGTGTCCCGCCCTCAATTGCCCCACGGACAGTCAGGTGCCAGTCGTCGACCTGGCCCGAGCTGCTCTGGCTGGAGGCCCGCTCAAGCTCTTCATCGCGCAGCGAAGGTCACCGACCTGGGTGCCGAGCTCTTGAAGGCGAAGACCACAGTCTTCCGGCGCCAAGGAGTGAGGCGTGCCATGGATGCGGCCCAACCTTCCGCACGCGATGGTTCGCTCATCCGCACACTTACGTTCGAATCGGTCGGTGCCGCGGCTGGACGACTGTTGGGCTTCGGCGACGGGCTGGTAGTTCTTGCCTCGGCAGGCGTCCGCGACCAGATAGCGCGAACTGCCGCAGCAGCGCTAAGGGTCTACTCCAAACCGATGCCGGGGGGCAATGGTCGTCCCCCACCAGGCGACACTGGTTCGCCGATTCGAAGTCGCGCCGGCGCGCTGCATCGCCAATCAAAGGTGCCGAGGCGCCGGATCATCTTCTCGCGCAGGTTCATGTCGGCCTGTGGGGGTCGCATATTCGCTGGCGGGCAATTGGCCGTGAAAGGTGCCGGCTAACGAAACATGATCGAGGACCTCGCGTACTTCAGGGTGGTTCTCGAACCGAAGCGATCGCGACTCCTCATTCAAAATCCGAACCGGTCGCTGGTCGGAGTTCGAAGGGAACTCAGGTCCAGGCGAAGCTGCCCCCCTCGAATACGTCAGCGGGGTTCGTATTGTGGAACGTGGGTCCACCATGTTTCGGCTGGACTATAATTCTGGTCTATGGAGACAATCCCTCTAGCCTCGGCAAAGGCTAAGCTTTCGGAGGTCGTTGATCGCGTTGAGCGTGAGCAGGATCGCGTGACAATCACGCGCAATGGCCGCCCCGTGGCGATGATCGTCAGCCTGGACGACATCGAGGGACTCGAGGAAACGCTGGAAATTCTATCCGACAAGCGCCTGATGAGGAAGATCCGGGCTGGGATCGCGGCAGCCGAGAAGGGCGAGACGGTCCCGCTCCAAAACATCGAAACGCGCCTGAAGGGGGGATGAGCTCACGGCGATGGCAAGTAGTCATCGCCTCGCCCGCCGCGCGCGACATCGATCGCTTACCGATGAAAGTTGCCGCCGCTGCTTTGGAAGCGATTCACTCGATTGCAGCGAATCCCCGGCGTATGGGCAAGCCTCTGCACCTCGAGTTGAAAGGTCAATGGTCGGCCCGGAGAGGCCCCTACCGGATTATCTATTCAATTGACGATTCGACTAACACGATCACCGTGACTGCGATCGCCCATCGCGCCGACGTGTACCGTCGGGCCCGCCGAAGCTGATTGGCTTACCGACCACCGATGGATGGTTCGCGTAACGGAAACTACGGCCCACCAAATTCGACTGTTCGTGACATGACGCGAACCGGACGGGCTGGGCCTCCATTCGTGCCGGCGCAGATGCTGTGGGCCGAGAGCCCAAGCTATGTCGGCACGATCTTGCCACCGAGTTGGCGGACTCAGCTCAGGTCGTCAGCCGTTCGCCACACCTCGGCGATCGCGTCTCCCTCGAAGCGAAAGACCCAGACCACCTGAAACGAGACGGTTCGGCCGTTGCCAGCCAGACCATTCCAAACTCCGTGCTGGATGGTTTCGTTGATCGTTCGCGGAACCAAGCGATCCCCCTCACCGGACTCGTCTTCGTACCGCCAATGCGAGTCGGCAAAAGCGCTCACGGCGGCGTTGAGCGCTCTACTCCCTCTGGCCCCAGTGGCAGTTCCTGACCGATCGGCCCACTCACATGGATTGCGCAGTCCATCGTCAGGATCTCGTCCATCCTGTCGTTGGCAGGATTTCGAGTAGCCGAGGAACGCCCTCGCGTTTGCCCTCCTTTGATCGATGGCGCTTGGGGATTCTACTGGCGACCGACGACGCGCGCCAGGCGCCGGGGAAACGTCGGTCGTCGCGCCGAGGTGGGTTGATAACTTGCCCGCAAGATCGAACCAAGGACTTACTGTTCACATACGGGTCGGGCGGCCAGGGACCGTGATGCAAGTGTTCGCGTCATGTAAGCCGCGGCCCACCACCGCTTCCATAGGAAGGCCGGGAGGGCGGGGATGATGCCTCTCCCGCCCTCAGTCTTGCCGGCGATCGCGCCCTGGATTTGCGTTGCCGGAACCCGTGTCCCCCCCCACCACCTTGTCCACAATTCTGTACAATTGAAGGCGTGGCAAAGACGGTTCCGTTTACGGATGCCCGAACCCACCTGACCGAGCTCCTTGACGAGATCGAACAGGTCCATGAGCACGTGGTGATCACACGGAACGGCCGGCCGGCGGCTGTGGTGATGTCACAAGCCGAGTACGAATCGATACTCGAAACTCTCGAGGTACTGAGCGACAAGGAATTAATGGCAGCACTAGCCGAGAGTGACGAAGATGTCGCCGCTGGTCGAGTCATCCCGTGGGAAGAGGTGAAACGATAGCTCGGGATTGCCTGAGCTCGTCCTAACGGGCCGGGCGAAGAGCGACTTGAAAGACTTGCCAACCGGTGCACGCGCCGCCGTCGCAAGGCTTGTTGAGAAGGTGCGCTTCGACCCGAGAGTGCTCGGTAGTCCGTTGCTCGGTCGACTCCGACCGCTGTGGTCGGCGCGGGTAGGCAACTATCGTGTCATCTACACGATAGAGGGTGAACGGGGCAACGAAAGAGTCGTCGTCAGGGCGATCAAGCACCGCACAGTCGCGTACGGAAGGCGGCGCCGGAGACGCTGACCTCAGATCGCGATTCTTGGTCCGCTGACTTCGACCACTTGATTCGCGTTACGGAAGCTACGGCCCACCACGATTCGTTCGACTCCCGCGTGGCGGCGTCAGGTGTTAGGCGTTCCTTGCGACTGATGCATTGTGTCGACCACGCGTGCGATCTGCTTGACGTGCGTCCTTTCGTGACCGGCCAGCCACCGGCCGTAGAACAGCACGTTCCGCTCCAGTACACTTCCCGCGCCCGTTACCGTCGCCGTACGTGACCAGCCTTCGCGCGGCAAAGGTTCCAGGACAGCCATTAAATTGGCGCGCTGCTTGGCGAAGGAGCGCAACGAGGACCTGAATTCGAGTTCGAGATAGTCCGTCCTTGTGATCCAGCTGCCGGGATTGATCGCCCTCAGCGTCGGCGCGTCCTCAGCGATCATCGCCTCCATGCAGTTGCCCCAGACGTCAGCGCACGCACGGAGATGGGCAAGCACATCGTTCGCGGACCACTCATCACGGTTGGGGTTGGCATGCAATTGCGCTGGGGCCAGACCGGCGGTAAGGGCCGCGATGCGCCGTGGCGTTTCTTCGAGCAGCGTCAGAACCTGCTCGATCGGGAGTGATTTGTTGGGCACTACGTCATCTTGGCTGAGATCCGCAAGTAGGACGGATCGCCTCCACTGGTTTTCGCCGCCTTCACCGACGTAGAGCTCACGTGATGAACTTCGAGTAACCTGTGCAGGATTCCGTACAATACCTGCTCTTTCGCTCCGTAACGCAGAACTGCACACCTTGGCCGACCTGACGGGAATTGGTAGAGCTTGCCGCGGCGCTTGACGGCGACCAGAATCTGATCGTGGCGGGCCTTCGCACACCTCTGTGCCGTGAGCTTGGGATCGACTACCCGATCTTCTCCGTCGGCTTTGCCGACGCGGCGGGTCCTCGATTGGCAGCCGCGGTTTCGAACGCCGGGGGCTGCGGGGTGCTCGGCGGGTGCCCGCCAGCTGAGATACGCCGGTGGATCTCCGCCGCCCGGACGCTCACCGCGCGTCCTTTTGGGGCGAATGTGATCATCGCGAACTTCGACGCCGCCGACGCGGACGAGGAGGACAGAGAAGACACGAGGCAGCGCATCGCGGCTGTTGTCGATGAGCGCGTTCCGGTTCTCGTCTTGTTTTGGGGCGATCCATCGCCATTCGTCGCCCGGGCGCACGCAAACGGAGTCAAGGTCTTCGTCCAGACCGGCACCGTCGAGGAGGCGGAGCGTGCGGCGGATGCCGGTGTGGACGCGGTGATCGCGCAGGGGGTGGAGGCCGGCGGACATGTCAGAGCCACGGCATCTCTGTGGCAGGTCTTGCCCCAGGTGGTTGAGGCGATCAGGCCACTGCCAGTGGTGGCCGCCGGCGGAATAGGAGACGGCGCGGCGATCGCCCGAGCCATCGAGCTGGGTGCGCAGGGAGTCTCGATGGGTACGAGATTTGTTGCCAGCGAGGAGGCGTGGACGCATCGTGCCTACAAGGAGCGCATCGTCCAGAGCCGGGCCGAGGACACCGTGCTCGGAACGATCTTCGACGTCGGGTGGCCGGATGCTCCGCATCGAGTGCTGCGAAACCGAGTGGTGAGGGAATGGGAGGCGGCTGGACGCCCACCTTCAGGCAAGCGGCCAGGCGAAGGCACTCTGATCGGTAACCGCCGGCGGCCGTGGGGGGACGTGCAGGAATGGCCGCGCTACGCGGTGGGCATGATCCCGCCCGATTTCGACGGTGATCCGGACGACGCACCGATGTGGGCCGGTGAGTCGGCGAGCTCGGTCAACGACATCAAGCCCGCGGCGGAGATTGTCCGCCAGCTCGTTCGTGAGGCGGAAGCTGCCCTGAGCAAACCGAGGTGAGCGGCGATTTCATCCTGATCGCGACATCGTTCATGGTCGCTGTGGTCGTTGTCGTCGGCATTGTCCTGCTCATGCTGGCATTCGGAAAGGTGCCCCGGCTGCGGCTGGCGCGCCAGCAGGCGGTTGCGGCTCTTTGCGCCCAGCGCGGTCTTGTGCCGGGCGCCTCGCCTGACGATTTCGCGATCATTGGCCGCTTCCCGGCTGGTTGGCTCAGTAATTCGTTCTCGTCTCCCGACCATGGTGTCGTGATAGCCGACATGATTCGTCCCGCCGGCAAGAACACGCAGTTCTTCACCGTGCTGTCCCTCACCGTTGCCGGCTTGAACATGCCGTACGTGGCGGTGACGCGCCGCAGCATCGGCGCCCTCGTTCTCGGGGGACCGCCCGCGCTCGAAATGGAGTCGACAGAATTCGACAAGCGGTTCCTGGTCAAGTCGAAGGACCGCCGCAGTGCCGTGATGCTGCTCGACCCGGGCATGATGCAGCTGATGCTCGATTGCGAACAGGTGAACTTCGACATGGTCGGCGACAAGGTGCTGGCTTTCATCAACCGCGGCTTCGAACCAAGGCACCAGGCAGCCGATCCGGTCGAGTTCGAGCAGCTCTTCAGGTTCTCGGATGGCTTTGTCGCTCGATTACCGGCTCTTCTACGCAGTGAGTACCCGGCGGCGCAATAGGAATCGGCTGCGGCGAGCTCACCGCCGGTTGGTTACCCCTCTAGCCTAGGACGACCTCGCCCGCATCGCTCGTGATGTGGATCTCGGTCACTGCAGGCTTTCCCGGACGCAGATCGATCGGGAGGTGATGTTCGCCGAGCCAGCTGGCGAGCAGGCCTGGGTCTGCATCAACAACGACATTTGCGATTCTGGCATTGCCGGCTCGGTGTCGGATGGCGGTCTGTCCTGGGTGAGGCGTCTCGGGATCCCATTCGATGAAGAACGGCAGCGAGGGTTCAGCGATTGCCTGATCCATTCCGGCGCTGCGCCATCGCAGGACAGCTCCAGCGGGCATAGTCCTCGACCCCGCGTGAATTGCGAGATTCAGCCGCCTGGCAATCTCGTCCAGCCGAGAGGTGCGGACTGTCCAGCCGAGCGGACGGCCTGTGCTGGACGCGCCCGATGCGACCCACCGCCCGACATCGGTTTCGGCCGCTTTGGCGGGATCGACCACCGCGATCAGCTCGAGGTAGGTATCGCCGAGCGGCACGATCCGGTTGGCTGTGCCCCAGGATGGGTGCCGGCCGCCTTCGATGGAGGCTAGGCCGTATCGGGCCTCGATCTCTCGCCCGGCCACCGCCAGGTCTGTGACAGCAATCAGCACGTGGTCGAGTTCGATGGAGTCGAGCGTACTCGCCAGTTTGGCCCCCTTGCCCCTGCCCCTCACCCTCACCCTCTCCCCCCAAGAGGACAGGGAACAGTGGATCGCTCGTCCTTACTATCTCCAGCGATGGAGTCCTTCCTTCTCACCGTCGACGAGCTCCGCGCTCGCCGCGGCGGCAAGTGGAGGACGCACCCTCCCGAGGTGCTGCCGGCATTCGTGGCCGACATGGACTTCAAGGTGGCCCCGGCGATCCAGGAGGCCATGAGGCAGTTCGTCGACAAGCAGGACTACGGCTACGGCCAGATGACCGACCCGGTCGCCCTGTTCGAGGCATTCTCCTCGTGGATGGCCCGCCGCCACGACTGGCGGCCGGACCCCGCGCTGACCCGGGTGAACAGCGATGTCGTCCAGGGACTGATGGCAACGATCCTTGCCTTCTCCGAGCCTGGCGACGGCGTCATCGCGCAGACCCCGATCTATCCGCCCTTCCTGAGGCTCATCGCCGAAAGTGGGCGCCGCCTGGTCGAGAACCCGCTGCTCGACGATGGGACCCGATTCGTCGTAGACCTCGAGGGCCTCGAACGGGTCGTGGCGGATGCCTCCATGATCCTTCTCTGCAACCCGCACAATCCGACCGGGCGGGTGTTCGAGCGAGCGGAGCTCGATGGCATCGCGACGATCGCCGCCGCCCACAACCTCACCATCGTGGCGGACGAGATCCACGCGGACCTCGTCTTTCCAGGGGCAATGCATGTCCCGATGGCGACCCTGGCCGCGGCTGCCGGCCGCACCGTGACGCTGACCTCGGCGACGAAGGGGTTCAATATCGCCGGGCTGCGCGCCTCGGTCGCGCATTTCGGCAGCCTTGCGCTCAGAGAGAGGTTCGGTCGCGTGCTGCCCGAGCGCGTCCTTGGCGTGCCGGGCCGCTTGGGCCTCGCGGCGACGATCGTCGCCTGGAGCGAGGCCGACCAGTGGCTCAGCGACGTGATGAGCTATTTGGATCGCAACCGAAAGCGGGTTGCCGAATGGGCCTCCCAGGCCGATCTCGGCCATCACATGCCGGAAGCCACGTACCTCGCGTGGCTCGACTGCCGCCGAGTAGAGGTGCCCGGAGGCCTAACCCTCCAGCAGCACTTCCTCCAACACGCGAAGGTCGCTCTGAGCGACGGGCTCGACTTCGGCGAACCTGGCAGGGGCTACGTCCGCCTCAACTTCGCGACCTCAGCTGAGATCCTGGAGGAGATCCTCAGCCGGCTCAGCGCCGCCTTGTCATCCGCCGAAGCAGAAACCTGATAGCAGGACGACGAACCCGTTGATTGGCAGGCTGACGGCGGCCATGACGACGGCGACGATCCCCAAGTTACGGGCGGTTACTCGCTGGCGCGAACCGGCGACGCTCCCTGACGCAAGAACCAGGGTGGTGATGCCACCGGCCGTCAGTCCGAACGTGATCGCGATCAGCAGAATGTCGACAGCCCCGATCCCATCGCAGCTCCCCAGCGCAGTTATCACCCCGATCAAGTCCAGGATCGGAAGGGCTGTCACCGTGACGCCGCCGATCCAGACTGCCGGCGCTGGCGGCTCTAGAACGCCTGGTGATCCTTCTGGTGAGACAGGCATGGCCGGCGTGCTCGGTTCATCCAGAGACTGCAATTCAGGCTGCTGACCGGAGGACTCATCTCCTCGCATGGGCGCATTTTGGGGCCGCCTCAACCGCGTGTCAGTCTCAAACGGGTCTCAAATTCAGTGTCACATCGGAGCAGCCGTAGGTCACGAAGATATAGGGATGGAATTCGACCGCTACACGATCGCCCTGCTGCTTCTCCACAACGACGCTCCCTCGTTCACCGAAGACGAGGAGGCCGCGCTGCAGGACGCGCACATGAGCCATCTGGCCGACCTGCACGCGGCCGGCCACCTCCTCGCCGCCGGTCCCGTGCTCGGACCGCCCGACCGCGAGCTGCGCGGCTTCTCCATCCTCAACGTCGATCCGGAGCAGGCGCGCGCTCTCAAGGAGCAGGACCCGGCCGTCCGCGCCGGCAAGTTCCGCGTCGAGGTCTATCCGTGGGTGCTTCCGGCAGGCCTCATGACCTTCTCGCCCGGCCGCCTTCCGCGGTCGATGGTTGAAGCTCAGGGCGGCTGACCGGGCTCGGCGTAACCCCCACCCAGCCGCGCCGTTTACCTGCCAGTGCGCTGATCCTTGACGGCGACAATCTTCGAAAAGGGAGGTGCAAATTCAGTGGCGCGCTTACGTTGGCTTCAAGTTCTGATCATCCTTTCTGCGTTCGCCGGCGTGCTGGCCGTCCAGTCGGCTCGCCCTCGTGCAGGCGTGCTCACGAAGGCAGGCTGATTTCGCTCGCGCAACGAGACCCGTGCAGCCCGCGCGCAGGCTTCACGGGCTTCGCCATGGCAGGCCCAGGATTTCACCGTGTGTCCTCGCGACGGGGTGTAATTAGCCCATCGAGTCCAATCGAAGCGTCCAACCACTGTCGTCGCGCACGAATCTGGGGCTGCTCATCACCCTGATCGCAGTCATCGCAGCGGTCTCGGCGGGGTCGATGGCGTTCGGCGCGGTCTTCATTTACCAGGCGCTCAGCCACCAAGCGGCACCTGAGGTTGTTCAGTCCGGCCCCGTCAGCCCGACGACGAGCCTTACGTCGAGTCGTGGCTCGATCGTCTTCGCAGACGACTTCACCGATGCCGCAAGCGGATGGCCGGTAGGCAGCTCGTCATCAGGAACCACGGCGTCTTACACCGATTCCGGCTACGCCGTGGTCGGGAAGGGCTCGTTCCACCATGTGTTGAAGGCGCCGTATAGCAAGTTGCTCCTGCAGGTGGGGGCCTCGGCGACCGCAACGCAATCGACCGGCGCTCCCGCCAAAGCCGGATTCGGCGTCAATTGCTTACGCGGCTCAGGCTCGACCGAGATCCGCTACGAGTTCCTCGTCTTGACGCCCGGTGTCTGGTATCTGGAGCGCTTCGACAATGTGCCCGGATCCAATGGCAGGATTCTCCGGCAGGGATTGAGTCACATGAACCCCGGAACGAAGCCGATGACGGTTGTCGGAATGTGCGCGGACCTGGCCGGGGGCACGACCACTCGTCTAGCGCTTTTCGTGAACGGCTCTCGGAAGGTGGACTACGTCGACAATTCCGGAGCAGTGGACCTGGCTGGTTGGACCACAGGCGTGACGACCGCGAGCCGCGATCCGAAACCCTCGACCGTGACATTCGCGCATTTCGAGGAACACGACCTCGCCGGCTAGGTGGTTGGCGTGCTGAGCGGTTGCCTCACCACCTCAGGAAAAGCTGAAGGGGCGGAGCTTGCGCTCCACCCCTCCTTGGCTTCCCCTCCGTCGCGGGACGGTTGATCACCAGGTCATCGAACTAGTCGCCCGACGCGCTTTCCGTCTCGCCGGACACGCACGCCGCGAACGTCTGATGCTCGGACTTGTCCTCCGCCTTGCCGGCGGCTCGGGTGGTCTTGTCCGCGCCCTTCGTCGACTTCTCGCCTGCGTCTTCCTTCGTGTCGCTGGCCTTGCACGCCGCGACCTTCGCGGCCTGCTGCCCGTCGTTGTTCTCCTGGCCTTCGCCATTGGTCTGCGCCACGGCGCTCACGCACGCCCCGTGGCCATCGCCATGCGGGCACGTGGTGCGGGCGGCCGAAGCGACCGCGTCGCCGTGCGAGTCGGAGTTGGTGCCCTCGGCGCCCCTCTCCATGGCAACCGCGCTTGCGGTGCCGATGGCGAGCGCCGCGGCCGCCCCGACTATCGCGAATCGAAACTTGAACATGAATCCCTCCTGAAATCGAGTGGTCTGCGAACACCCCGTCCCCTCGATGGATAAGAGCAACGCTGGACTCCGGGTGCCTAACCAAAGTCCGTCAGGCGCAGGAAAACGTGCGTTCGGCCGTTAGGCTTATCAACGTCGCACTAACCGCGGAGGCAACATGGCAGCACTACGTCGCAGAAAAGTCCTGAAAACGTTGTTGAAGCTGACCCGGAGGTCCCGGCGATCGGATTCGCCGGCGATCGGCCCAGGCTGCACGTGCGAGAGCTGCGTGCAGGCCTGGGACCGGCATCAATCGCCGGGTCTCATGGCCGTGAGCCAATCGCGCAGGATGCGCCCGGGCATTTACTGACCCGCCGGCGTTGTCCTCACGACCTTGATCAACGCCCGGCATGCGTCTAAGCCCTCGGGATTCGTTAAGGGCTCGCCCCCATCCGACCGGGCCGCTTCGCGGCCGGGCCACCTTCCCCGGCGAGCGGGGAAGGGAAGCTACTGCTCTCCGCGCCCCTCACCCTGACCCTCTGAAGGGGGGAGGGAACTATGGGGCGGAGTAGTGCGGCCAGGCGTCGTATGTGGCTGCCAGGCGCGAGGTCACTTCGGAGGCGCCTGCGATGCTGTAGATGTACGTGACGCCGGTTGGTATCGTCGGCTGGGGGCCGCAGTTCGACGTGCACGCCTTTTCGCCCGCGTACCACACCAGGTCGTTGGTCAGGAACCTGACACCGGAGCGTCCCGGTGGAGTCGTGTTCGACACGCTGTTCGATTGCACGCTGTAGAAGCCGATGCCGCCGAGGCCTGAGGGAGAGCGGAACGTGTACGCGATCCACCGCCCGTCTGGCGACGAGTGTGGCCGGATCCAGTGCAGCGAGGTCATCGACGAAAGTCCGGCGCTTGCATCCCAGCGGTGCACGTTGCCGGTCGTGTCGCGAAAGAAAAGCCGGCTCGGCACCGACGCCCACACCGCCATCGTCATGCCGGTCGTCGAGTAGACGAGCGAGCCATCGCTCGCGCGCCGGATCTGGTCGGGCGCGGTCTGGCCTGTGCCCCCAACGTGGAATGTCTGGAACAGCGCGATGTACAGGCCATCAGGCGAATAGCTGAGGAAGCTGTCGTCCTCGTCGGGGTTGATGCCGCGACCTGGCACTGCGGGAAGGGTGGTCAGCAGCCGGTTGCCTGATGGTCCGGCCAGGCGCCAGGCGTTCCCGTCGAGATACGTCAGCGAGCGGCCGTCCGGGCTGATCGCGAACTGCCCTGAATTCAACGGGGCGCCCGTGAACGTCGCGAGGAGCGTGGTTGGACCGCCCGCGAGCTGGGCCTCGACGATCTGGCCGTCGGGTGTCGCGTAGGCAACGGCGGAGGAGCTGACGAATTCCGGTGAGATCGCGTTCGCATCGAAGTTGCAAAGGTTCTTCGCGTTGGCGGGATCCTGGATGTCGCGCACGACGACCGTCGGGTCGCCGACCACCATGCCGATCACCAGGTTGTCGCCCGCCGGGACCGGCACTGCGCAGTGCACGAGCGAGGCGGGGCCGGCGGGACCGCTCGGAGTCGACGATGCGGCAACTGACGATGAAGCCGCTGCGGTCGATGGAGTTGGCGACGGATGCGATGCGGTCGGGCTGCCGCCACACGCCGCGACGACGAAGACGGAAACCAGCGCCACCCCTGCTACGCGCACGCGGCAACAGTAGCGCGAGGAGGCGCTAGGCGAGTAACTGACTTAGCAACTTTCGGGTGCTTGTCGGCAGTTTGCCGGCGAGGCGGTAATAGATCCAGATGCCCTTCTTCTCGAACTCGACGAGCCCGGCTTCCCTCAGCTTCGCCATGTGGTGGGAGATCGTCGCCTGGCTCAGCTCCAGCCCCGCCGTGAAATCGCAGATGCAGATCGGCGCGTCTGCCTTCCACAGCGAAGCGACCATGGTGAGCCGCGTCGGGTCGGAGAGCGCCTTCATCGTTTCCGCCCTCTTTTCGGCCCATTGCTGATTGACATTGGGCAGGGCGCAGCAGACGCCACGTTCGCGAATCACGGTCAGCTCTTGCATCGCCACGATCACATGCTACACTATCCATCGACGATCATCGATTGATTACGGAGTCGTTGGGAAATAGGAGAGTGGTTGACATGGGTGACATCAGGGAAGCCGTCAGGTCGCGCTACGCGAACGCCGCCAGGAAGATAGCGGTCATTCCGGCCGGCGCGAGTGTCGGGTGCTGCCAGGTCGACGGGCCTGAATGCGGCTGCGCGGGTTCGTACTTGGCTCCGGAGCTGGAGGAGATCGGGCTTTCGGACGGCGTGAGCCTCGGGTGCGGCAACCCCACGATGCTCGCCGACCTGAAGCCGGGCGAGATCGTCCTCGACCTCGGATCTGGTGCTGGTCTGGACGTTCTGCTGTCGGCGAGGCGCGTTTCGCCTGGCGGCTACGCCTATGGCGTCGACATGACGGATGAGATGGTGGCCCTGGCGCACCGCAACCGCGCGAAGGCCGGCATCACGAACGCCACCTTTCTGATTGGCTCGATGGAAAACGTCCCTTTGGCGGACGAGTCGGTCGACGTGGTCATCTCGAACTGCGTGATCAACCTCGCCGAGGACAAAACCGCGGTGATCAAAGAGGCGTATCGCGTCCTCAAGCCCGGCGGGCGGTTCGCCGTCGCGGACATGGTCGAGCTGGAGCCGCTCACCCCGGCCCTGAAGAAGCAGCTGGACTCGTGGGCCGGCTGCATCTCGGGCACGATTCCGGTCGACGACTATCGGGCCGCGCTGGTGGCAGCCGGTTTTGCCGAGCCGGAGTTCGAAATCCACGCCACCGAAGAGCTCGCGGGCGCGGGCAAGGTGGGCAGCGCCTACATCAGGGCACGGAAACCCGGTCGGGCGTAGCCTCCGCGATTCGCGCCATCGCGATGCGCCGCGCGGCGGCGTCGGTGCTGATGCCGTCGCGCTCTGAGCGCTCAAGGATCTCGTAGATCACGTCGCCGATCGCCGCGAGCCTGGCGTCGAGGACCTCGCGCGTCCAGTGCTGCTCCTCGAGCCCGCCTCCGTGCAGAACGCCACCCGCGTTGATCACGAAATCGGGTGCGTAGGCGATTCCCCGTTGTCGCAGCAGGTCGGCGTCGGACGGCCTCTCGAGTTGGTTGTTGGCGCCGCCCGCGATCACCTTGCACCGCAGCTGCGGAATCGAGCGCGCGTTGATGATGCCCCCGGTCGCGCATGGCGCCAGGATGTCGCAATAGGTCGTGAGCGCCTCATCGGCCGGAATCACGGCGATGCCGGTTTCGCGCAGATGCGCTAGGCGATTTGGATCGATGTCGGTGGCGGTCACCTTCGCGCCCTCTTGCGCTAGCAGCTCGATCAACCGCCCGCCGACGCCGCCCGCGCCCTGCACCACGACGGTGCGCTGCGACAGGTCGTCGGAGCCGAACGTGTGGCGGCACGCGGCGCGGATGCCGTGGAGAACTCCCACCGCGGTGTCAGGAGCGGTGTCGCCCGAGCCGCCCGCAGCCTCGGTCTTGCAGAAGACGTAGGGCGTGACCTCGGCGATCACGTCCATGTCGGCGGCCGACGTGTTCATGTCCGGGGCGCAGCTGTACAGGCCACCCAGGGAGTCGATGAAGCGGCCGTACTCGTGGAGCAGGCGGCGGCGCGCCTCGCCCTGCGGGACCTCGGGCGTGGGTAGGTCGATCACCGCCTTACCTCCACCGTGGGGAAAGCGCACGCTCGCCAGCTTGAGGCTCATCGCCTCGGACAGGCGCATGCCGTCGCGGAGCGCCTCGGACGGGTGCGGGTAGTGCTTCATGCGCGTGCCACCTGCGGCGCTGCCGAGCGCCGTCGAGTGGACGCAGATGAACATCAGCGTCCCGGTCTCCCGGTCGCGATGCATGGAGACGCACTCGCCGTCCCACTCCGCCAGCAAGCTCTCCACCAGGGGGTGGAGTTTAGGCCGCTCTCTTGTCTTCTTTGGGGTGCTCGACCACGGCCAGGACGCGCGGCGCGATGAACCGTGCCGTTCGCACGACTCCGCCGGTCCGTGTCAGCTCCCGGACCTCGACCGTGGTGCGCGAGCTGCGCACCTCAACGCTGCGGCCGTTGCGGGTGGCTTCGATCACGTATTCACGCGACGAGCCGCTGCCTGCGTCCACCAGGACCTCGACAAAATCTCCCTTCGCCATATGTTCTTAGTATTCCCAGATTTTGCGTTCCCTATGCCCCGACCCGGCGGCTGCGCCGCCGACCTCCCCGGCGAGCGGGGAGGTGAATTGGTGGCACAATGCCGCAGGCATGGCTCGGGCGGAGGAGCAGGTTGGTGGGCGCGCGTTTCTGCCGCTAACCGTGCAAAACGCGTATCGGGAGCGTTACCGGGCGATCAAGCCGGGCTGGCGGTCGAGCGGCGACCAGCTCGAGGCGATGGTGCGCAGCCATGTGTCGCGGGACAGCTCGGTGCTCGACCTCGGCTGCGGGCGCGGCGGCGTGGTGGAGCTTCTGTGGCGCGACGTCAAGCTGGCCGCCGGACTCGACCCTGACGTGCCCTCGCTGAGCGAGCACCGCGCATCCGGGATGCCCATCCTCCGCGGCGTCGGCGAGCACCTTCCGTTTGTCGACGAGTCGTTCGATCTGATCGTCTCGCTGTGGGTGCTGGAGCACCTGAGGGACCCGGCCGGCGTGCTGCGCGAGGTCCACCGTGTGCTGAAACCCGGCGGACACTTCGTCTTCGTCACGCCGAATATGCGCAACCCGCTGATGCTGGCCAACCGCATCGGCAAGGCGCTGCCTTCACTGCAGCGCCGGCTGGTGCCGAGGGTTTACGGGCGCGAGGAAGCGGACACGTTTCCGGTCCAGTACCGGGCCAACACCGTCGCCGCGATACGGGCACACGCCGAGGCTTCGAGCCTGAAGGTGTACGACCTGCGCGTCGTGCCCGACCCGACCTACCTAGCGTTGAACAGCTTCATGTTCCGGACGTCGGTGCTGTCAGAGCGGTTGATGCCGAAGGGCTGGGGCGTGCACCTGCTGGGGGACCTGGTCCGACCCAAGCGTTCCCTCTGAAGCCTGGTTACCGCCAGGCGGCCGTTAACCGCAAGGTTCAGGGTTCGAATCCCTGTCCCGGAGCCAGTTTTTGTATTCAAAACGGTGGTGAGGCGCTAGCCAGGGCTGACGCCCGTGTAGCAACCGTGTAGCAACCCGTGTAGCAACGATGTCGGCCGAAAAAGGCACCAGCAAGACAACACCTTCGCGCTGGACACGGCCTTGAAGACCGTCTGCTCACCCCCAGCCGACCTTTATCAAATTCACAGATCAATTAAGCGTGGGACGGTATGAATGGCCCGGCTCAAGCGCAAGGTTTGGCGACCGTGCTTGTCCCTCTCAATGCGAGTTTCGCACCAGTCGAGCGGACGTAGGTCGGGGCCAGGCGTGTCAACCATTCCATGTGGTCCGACATCAAGAGCCGGCCACCTGGCCGCGGTCCTAGACCATTTAGCACTCTCTATTTCGCTCTCAGGACAAGCGCATTCACCGTCGCGAGGAGATTCGCTCTCGCGAACGGCTTGCCGACAACGGCATCGGCCTGCGTGGCAATCTTCGCCGCATCCGGATTTGAGCTGAGCACGAGGATCGGCACAAGAGCTGTTCGACGGTCGGATCGCATGCGCTGGACCAACTGTTGTCCAGTCATGACCGGCATCATCAAGTCGGTCATCACCAGATCGGGCAAGGGATCGCCCATCTGAGTTATCGCGTCGCTGCCGTGTCGAGCCTCATCCACCTCGTAACCGCCATCCTCCAAAATCAACCTTAGGAGCTCCCTTTCAACGGGGACGTCGTCCACGACCAATACCCTCTTCTTCACCTTCTGCGGACTTCCTGTGCCGAGGTCATCATCATCTCGATGACCGTCTCGGCAGGCTCACCTTCACCTGGCAGCAGGCGTAGCTGGGCCCAGGCCGATCGCTTGACTCACGCCTGAGACTCCAAACCACTCTCGCGCTCCTCGCGGAAATCAGACCGTTGGCGCCTGCTTCTCAGGCGCGAAAAGAGACAAGTCCGTCTCTGATTAAACGGGTATACCGCTCTGTCTACCTTCGGTACAATTTCGCCCAATTTGAGCAACGTCCCGAGTCTGCCCGTGACCCCCCGCGAGTCCACAGCCGACTCCGTATCAGGGCAGGAAAACAGCGAGGCCAGGGAGCGCGTTCTGGCTGCGGCTTACGACCTGTTCAGCCATAAGGGCGTTCGAGGCGTGGGCGTGGACTCGATCATCGCCAGCGCCGGCGTCGCGAAGAGGACGTTTTACCGTCACTTTCGGGCCAAGGAAAACCTGGTGTTGGCCTTCCTGCAAAGGCGGGAGCAGCTCTGGACGATGGGCTGGCTCGAAGCGGAGGTCACGAATCGCGCGGCCGCTCCAGAGCAACGATTGCTCGCCATATTCGAGGTCTTCGACGACTGGTTCCGCCGCGACGACTTTGAAGGTTGCTCTTTTATCAACGTGCTCCTGGAGACGGCTGAACCTGGCAACCATGTGCGGCAGGCAAGCGCCACCCACCTGGCGCGAATCCGAGATTTCCTTCAACGGCTCGCCGAAGATGCGGGAATTTCCCAGCCGGATGACTTCGCTCGCAAGTGGCACATCCTGATGAAAGGTTCGATCGTTGCTGCAGGCGAAGGGGATCAACTCGCCGCGCGCAGGGCGCGGGAGATTGGGCTGACGCTGCTCCGAGCGGAGGGCGTGAAGGTCAGTCGTCAGGGCGATGGAAAGAGGCCGTTAGCGGAAAGACCCATCAGCACGCATCATCGGCCGGTCACCTTGAGCAGCAACGCCGTCCCCTCGAAGAAAACGTAGAGAGGGATGAACATGAAGAACGGGGTAATCGGATCAGCCCCGGGCGTGCCGAGAGCGGAGAGGATGCCCAGGCCCACAACCCAGTAGAGACGATTTTCATAGAGCCAACCGGAGCTGATGATTCCCATCCGGCCGAGGGCGTACAGCACCACCGGTAGCTCGAAGACGATCCCGAAGCCGATGACCAGAACGAGAACGAAGCTGATGTAGTCGTCGACGAAAGGCAGAAAGTGAAGGTTGCTGGGCGCGAAGCCGGAGAGGATCCTGAGAAAGAGAGGTAGCATCGCCATCGCGAAAGCGATGCCTACGGCAAAGAAGAAGAAGGTCGCCCCGATCAGCGGTACGATCAGCCGGCGCTCGTGGCGATGGAGCCCCGGGCTCACGAACCACCAGATCTGTTGAATGATCACCGGTGACGCGAGCACGAATCCGAGGTAGAGCGAGATTTTGAGAGCGAGAGTGAAGGCGCCGGCAGGCGTCGTGTAGTAGACAGCTCCAATGCCGCCCTGGTGTATCAGCAATTGCAGCACGCGGCCCCAGACGAGGAATGCGACCGCAGTAGCCACGGACCACGCCAGAATCGAAACGATCAAGGTGCGCCTGAGAGCCGACAGGTGGTCAAGGACGGTCATCTGGCTGTCCTCGACCGACCTTGTTGGACTGCGGTGCAGGCCCGGAACGAAAGTTGCCATTGGTGCCTCAGCCTTCGTGGCGAACAGGCTCGGTATGGACAGGCTCGCTGCCGACCAGCTCGGCGTGCACGGATTCAGCGGTCGGCGCTATGTCATTGTTGGACATCTCAGCCTTGAGGTCCTCGGTTGACTTTCTGAACGCCTTTATCGTTTTGCCAACCGCGGTGCCAAGCTCAGGGAGCTTGCCTGGACCAAAGATGACGAGCAGGACGATTAGTCCCAGGATGAGCCAGATGTGGCCACCATTGATGAATGGCATGTTTAGATCTCTCCTTTTTGTTTTTGGGCGACTGGCCGCGCTTGGACCACCAGCCGGTCGCTGTACGTTTGGTCTTTGTTCCTGAAGTCGCCCGTACACGTGACGAGCGTCAGAAGCGGGACTCCGTCGGTCGCGAAGAATCCGGGCGGAAGAGTGCGGTAGGGCGTGCTGAACATCCGCGTAACCGCGAACTGAACCGTGCTGCCGTCGGCGAGCTCAACATCCACCTCGTCGCCAGGCTGGAGTCGGTTGATATCGTTGAACACCGCCGGGATGCCGCCGGGATAGCCTCGATGTCCGGAGATGATCGCGTCGCCGGCCGAACCCGGTGAAGCACCGAGGCGATACCAGCCGACGTCTGAAATTCCGGCCGGCGCTTGAAGCGAATAATCCTGGGTGACCCCAAGGGCTTCGACGGCTGCCGAGATCTTCAGACTTGGTATCAGCAGCTTTACGGGCGGTGGGTCCGAGGCTCGCTGCATGAACGGAGAGCCCTGATTCGGTTCGGGAGCAATGTTGACCGGCGCCATCTGGTGGAAAGATGGCGTGGAAGGTGGGGTCGTTAGGGCGGTGGCCGTGATGACCACCGCCCCCCCGAGCGCTGATCCGGAGACAACGATGAGAATTTTCGAGAGCGCCGACGACCCGAGTGTCACTTCAGCTACGGCGGCGGCGTCCGCGAGCCGCGTGTACGGAATGCCATTAAGGCGGCCGCAGCGCCGCCGATGGCGAGACCAGCCGGTAGATAGTTGACGGACCGCTGCGCAGGTGCGAAGCCGGTGTTGGGCATGCCACCGATGAACGGCATGACCGCCGCGAGAACGTCGCTCTTGGCAATGGGGGTTTCCGTGGCGCCCTTGTAGATGCCTCCCTCGGGAGTTGCCCCGCTGATGACGCCGATCAGGGCCGCGTGACGCGCCTCGACTCCAAAGATCCCGGCTGCTGCCTGGAGGATGTCTTTGTTGGTGATGCTTCCGGCCTGGCCAAGGTAGGCCCCGACGCCGGTGTTCTCGAAGATCATCGCCAGCTTGAGGTACGAATCGCGGGACGCGAAGGTACTTGCGGGGAAGGTGATGGTCGGCTTGGCGACTGGCGCCACTCCGAGCTTGTTGAGGGTGTCGGTCAGTGCCTGCACGTGGGCCTCTTCGTCCTTCTGGATGGTGGCGAAGATGTCCTTCTCACGCGCGTCTGTGATAAGGCTGGCCGCGTTGCCCCGCTCGTAGAACGTCGCCTCGATGTATTCGAGTGTCAGCGCGAAATTGAGTATGTCCCCATCGGTGCCCTCAGCGGCTGCCCACACGCGGGTGGTGCTGAGAAGCTCGATCGCTGTGCTGCCGCCAATTACGGCGCCGGCGCCGATGGCAGTCCGCCCCATGAACGAACGGCGATTCCAGATGCTTTGCAACATCTTCTAAGCTCCCAGGAACGGCTTGATCGCCGCCAGGATCTCGTCAGCCGTTGCATGCTGCTCGACAGGGTTGGCAACCGGGGGCATCTGCGTCAAGTAGTTGAGGACTGCGGCATGGCGGGACTCGACGCCGGCAATGCTCGCCGCCGCGCCGAGGATGGCGCCATCCTTGATCAGTACGACCTGGCCGTGGTACGCCTTGACCCCAGTCTCCTCGAAGATCACAGCGGACTTGAGGAACGTCGCCGTGTCGGTGAAGGTGGTTGGAGGGAAGACGAAAGTCGGCTTCGTGGCGGGCGTCGCGCCGAGCTTGTTCAGCGTGGCGGTGAGAGCTGCCACATGGGCCGCTTCGTGCGCTGCGACCGGTGTGATGTACTTGGCGTCGTCGCCGAGGATATTGGCCGCGAGCCCCTTCTGATAGAACTCGGACTCCAGGTACTCGAGCGTCAGCGCGTAGTTGAGAATGCCGATGTCGCCCGCCCCGAATTGGCTTGTGCCACTCCCCGCCGCGCTCGGTGACCCGGACGGGGCCGACGACGCAGACGGGCTCGGTGACCCGGATGGGCTCGGTGATGGACTCGTTGCCGCGAGGGCGTTGCTGATCGGCAGCGCACTGACGAGCGAGCCGCCGATGCCGACCAATGCGGCGTATTTGAGGAACGCTCTACGATCCCTTTCGCTTGTGAACTGGATCACGGAACGCCCCTCGAAAGGGTCTTGGTTCACTTGCAGTGACCTCCTGTTTCAATTCGGCCGGGAAATTCTGAGTGATGGGTACCCACCACATGTGTACGTAGGTTGGTACGACAAGTAAGCGACGGCGGATCAATGTTGTGAGTACTCGCGCCGCCGCAGTTCTAAGCAGTGCGCTTGGCGAAAGTGGGTATCCCCAGGCGATAGCCGCGTTGCCCGTATGTGGAGAACCTCGCGCACTCGATTCGGTCGTGGAGCGCGCTCGAGTGCGGCCGAATACGAGCCAGCTAGCCTCCTATGCCGATTCGGGCCACACTCCAGCCACCTCGTACGCTTCTGAGTGGCCAAAGCACGGGCAACGCCGAAGTGTTGGCGTTCGCGACCTCGACGATCCAGAGTTAGCGGCCGCGCTTGCCGCGCGAGACGAAGACGCGCTTGCGGAATTGTATGAACGGTACCGCGCCCTCGCCTACACCACTGCCATTCGAATTGTTCGCGATCCAACAAGCGCGGAAGACGTCGTCCAAGACGCATTCCTCAAGCTCTGGAACAATGCGCCGCACTTTGCCCCTAGCCGGGGTTCCCTGCGCACCTGGCTGACCACAGCGGTTCGACACCGGGCGATCGACCGCCTGCGGGGCCGCTCGGCCCACGAGCGTGAAGAATGTGAGCTAACACCCGGGCTGAAAGTTATTGAACCGATGTCTGACCCTTCGAGTCGAGTCTCAGTTTCGGTGAACCGAACCGCCGTCCGTGAAGCCTTGGACAGTCTTCCGAGACAGCAGCGTCTGGCCATTGAGCTGGCGTACTTCGGAAGCTATACGCAACCCGAGATCGCCGGCATGATGGGAGTAGCTCTAGGTACTGTCAAAGGAAGAATGCGACTTGGCCTGCAGAAACTGAGCCTGCGCCTTGAGGGCAGGGGCTTGCTCGATTCTTAAAACACGAGCAGCTGGTCTTTTTCGGGCACCGCAGCACAGATATTCCCAAGCGATGACGGGGTCCATGTGGCCGAGCCCGATTGGCGCACTGGCCATGAGGTCCGTCTAAGTCGCCGGAGATTTGACCTGGTCGGCGGCCAATCTGTCACTTCGACTACTTGAGTGCTCAGCCAAGAGCCGCTTGACGGCCACTAGTCGGCGGCTGCAGCCCGGTCCCATTCGGGGATGCGTTTACCGGCGGATTTGATCCGGAGCGACGTGCACTTCGTATCCAGTGATGAACAGGCAACCTCTAATTCCCAAGGGGAGATACAGAAAAGTGGAGTCCATTCGGCTCCTTCCGACAAGGGTCCACGGGGCCCTCGACTACCTCGTCGGCCTCGCGCTCATCCTGGCGCCAACCATTTTTCAGTTCGCAGACGTCGGGGGCACTGCTGTCCTCATTCCGCGGGTGCTGGGCGTGGTGCTGATTGTCTATAGCCTCCTCACGCGATACGAATGGGGCGTAGTCAAGCTGATTAGCATGCCTTACCACCTGGTGATCGACTTTCTAGCCGCGCTCTTTCTGGCGTTGTCCCCGTTCTTGTTTGGCTTTAGCAACAAGCAGCCGAACGCTTGGCTACCTCACGTCGTGGTCGGCATCGCGGTCGTCGTCGTCGTGATCGTAAGCAGGACCCAGCCGGGCAGCACGATGGCGACTCGCGTCACCACAGGCTGACCCCCGATTTGGGGTAATCGAATCGGATTCAAAAGGAGAGGCAAAATGATTACGAAATGGCTTCACCGCTTCGGCATCCCAAGCGACGCCGCTTATGTCGCCGCTCTAGCCTCCATTGCTGGAAGCATCGTTGCCTGGGCCTGGCGCAACGATGAGGACGCCCCCAACGCCGAACGGCTGGGTATCTTCATTGGACTCTGGGCACCCACTTTCATGCTGATCGGCAATTCTCTGAAGAGTGAGGAAGTTGCCGGCAGGGAGCACGGCGAAGAGCTGACTGGGGTCGGGCGCAGACTACAGCAGGCGGTGGAACCGTCCGCTCGCAAGATCGATGATGCGGTCGGAAACCTCATGGACGAAGGGAAAAGTGGTTCCCGTGCGCGTTCGTCCGCGTGAAAAAGACCAATAGTTTCCATCCTAGGGGGAGCACCCGACCACGCAGATTTTGGGCCGTGAGGCCCCGGGTTCAAATCCGGGCCCTGACCAATTTTGAAACCAACTCGGCCTTGGGGTAGACATCCGTCTGCAAATAAATGCTGCGGCCGGAGAAGTCCCGCTGGTACGTCGGAAGGTCGCGTATTTGTAGACCGGCCCTCGATGCGGCTTGGCTCTCGATGAACACGTTCCGCGCGCCCACTCTGCGGGCTTTGTAGGATGCAGGATCAGTCTGAGGATCCGGCGATCGTCGCACGGCCGGCGTTGCCGAGCACGGCCACGTCAGGTATCTGCTTCTAAATCGTCAGGAAAATTGCGCTCACATCGCTCAAGACGATGACTCGAAAGCCGGCTGCCAAGAGGCCGGCGCCGTACATGGCGCCCATTGCCGGGTCGTCGTCGACCAGCATCACGAGCCGCCGCTGACCTTCTGGGTGGAATCGATTTGCCGTCAGCGATCCCGACGCGGACATGCCGGAGTCATCGCCGGCATACCCACCTTGGTCGCTCGCGCTCAGGAAGGTGCGACTGACCGAGCGGAGCACCGTCCTTTCATCAGGCATGACCAAATTCCCTCCTAATAGAGTGGCCTTGCCAACCTTCGGTTGCCTCGCCAGCACTGACGGTTCCCGCCTCGTCAATTTGTGGGATGCAGGCAGGATGCTGTTGGATCAAAGACTTACGCACCGGCATCCAGGACGAGACCGGGAAGGTCGCCCCAGCCGACGACTAACATGACCTTCCGAATCAGGGGAGGTAGCCCCTGGAGGACCAAGCGTTGTCCGTTGCCGGCGCCTTTCGCCACATTGACGAGCGCTTTGATGCCATAGGTATGCACGAACTCGAGGCGGCTTAAGTCGACGCACAGTTGCGTACCGCTCCCGGCGTAAGACAGCTCGCCTCCACCGTGGTCCGCGGTTTGGAGCTCAGCGATCAAGGCCCTGGCCACGTCGTCGGCGTTGAGGTGGTCGATCGATCCTGAGATGCTCAGAGCGCCCGGCCACACCGTCCGCGTGATGACCAGCCGATTGTCTGAGTAGACGGTCTTCCCCTGCATGACCGCGGCTGTTGAGCCGCCCCCCTGCGATGCCAACCTTGCTCCGCTAAGTAACCCGGAGTGAGCCGGTACCAGGCCCTGGCTCATAACGAAATCGTCGCCCGTGGCCGTCTTGAGCGCCTCGCCTCCGAAGATGGTCTTTCCCTAGTCAATTCTTGCGAGGCGATGGGGGTCTTAGGGGGCTAGCATCAAGCGAGCCGATCGAAAGGAAGGGACGTGATGCGAGAGGAAGGGACGTGATGACTTCGAACCCGTCGGTGACCCCGATCCCACTGGTTCGCGCCGGCTACGAGGGGATCTTGGCAATGTGGATTGCTGTGCAGAAGCGGAGCGCCACGGCCAGGCCTGACCTGATCAGCGACGCCGACTTGGCACGTCAATGCTCCGAGGTGCTTTCGATGCTGCTCGAAGGCCTCGCGTCAGGGTCGATGGACGTATCAAGCCCCGGCTGGGAGGGTATGCGCGCGACCCTACGCGGGATCTCGCTCTCGCGGGGGCGGCTCGGCTTCGGTCCATCCGAAACCGCGCTGTTCATCCTGTCTCTGAAGGAGCCGCTATTTGGTTCTCTGCAGGAGCTGGATCCGTCCAGCCGCATCGATGCCATCCTGGAACTGAACCACGTCATCGATCGCCTCGGCCTGCTCACGTCAGAGGTATATCAGCAGGGCCGCGAAGAGGTGAGCATGCGTCAGCAGCAGGAGATGCTGGAGCTTTCGACTCCTGTGGTGAAGCTTTGGGACGGCATGCTGGCACTCCCTCTCATTGGGACGCTTGACAGCGAGCGGACTCAGGTGGTGATGGAGTCACTTCTGCAGGCCATCGTAGAAACCGGCAGCACGATTGCCATCATCGACATCACGGGGGTCCCGACAGTCGACACCAAGGTGGCCCAGCACCTAATCCAGACGGTGTCGGCAGCGCGGCTGATGGGCGCCGACTGCCTCATAAGCGGCATCAGGCCACAGATCGCACAGACGATCATTCACCTCGGGATCACTCTGCCCGACGTGGTCACAAAGGCGACCCTCGCGGACGCGTTTGTGGCCGCACTGGACCGTCTGGGCCAGCGCGTCGTATCCACCGGCGCTACGTCTACTGGTCGCTGAACCGTGGATCGGGTTCCGATCATCAAGGTCGGCAAGTACCTGCTGGCGACGATCCAGACGGATGTCCAGGACCATGTCGCGGTCGCCCTCCAGGAGGACCTCGCGGCTCGCATCATCGCCGCCCGAGCACGGCTCGTCCTGCTTGACATCTCGGCCTTGCAGATCGTCGACTCGTTCATCGGGCGCATGATCGCCGACATATCTGGAATCGCGCGGCTCCTCGATGCCGAGGTGATCGTCGTCGGGATGCAACCCGCGGTGGCGATCACACTCGTGGAACTGGGATTGACACTCAGCGGTGTCCGGACCGCACTCAACGTCGAGCGCGCGCTGGCCATGGCGGGGATCCGTGATCAGGCCTGATGGGGGTCCCCGAGCGACTGACCGTGGCGTTGCGAACTCAGGACGACGTGGTGGTCCTGCGCCAGCGCGTGCGTGAACAGGCCGTCGCGCTGTGCTTCAGCTTGCTCGACCAGACGAAGATCGTGACCGCCGCGAGCGAGCTGGGCCGTAACGCCGTGGCCTATGCCGGCGGGGGTGAGGCGATGATCGAGCCCTCTCTCAACAGTGGTCGAGTAGGTCTCGCGCTGACGGTGACCGACCACGGCCCGGGAATCCCGAATGTCGAGGACGCGATGCGGCCCGGCTTCACCACTGGTGGAGGGCTTGGCCTGGGACTGAGCGGAACCCGACGTCTGGTCCACGAGTTCGACCTTCGTTCGGAAGTTGGTCGAGGCACGATCGTGCGGATACTTCGATGGAAGTAAGCGGCCTCACGCGACGGGTCGTGGTCCGAGACCAATCTGATGCCGGGGATGCCCGGAGGCTGGCCGTGCGCGCCGCGGAGAGCGCCCGGTTTGACGAGCTTCTTACTTCTCGAGTGTCGATTATCGCGGCGGAAATGACGAGCAACCTCCTAAAGCACTCGGCGGCCGGAGGCGAGATCCTCATCAACGGAATGACTCCGCCTGCCGGAGTTGGGGCGGTGGAGCTGATCGCGATCGATCGCGGGCCCGGGATGTCGCACCCAGCCTCGGCGCTGCAGGACGGCTACTCGTCGGCCGGAAGCTTGGGCGCCGGCATGGGAGCGATCCGTCGCCAATCGACCCACTTCGAGATCCACTCGGTCGCCAACCGCGGAACCGCGGTGCTGGCTCGCGTCACCGCCAAAGATGCGCTCATCGGGCATCCGGATTTCGAGGTTGGCGTGGTCTCGGTCCCCAAGGATGGGGAAGAGGTGTCGGGCGACGGCTGGGCGCTCTCCGCCGTACCGTGTGGAATCCAGCTCCTCCTGGTCGATGGTCTCGGTCATGGACTGCTGGCGTCGGATGCGGCCACTCTCGCCGTCAGCACGTTTCGCAAAGCGGCGGGGCGAGCCCCGGTCGACGTGCTGCGCGCGCTTCACCCGCCGCTGCGGGCGACGCGGGGGGCCACGGTCGGAGTCGCGACAGTCGACACGCAAGCATGCGTCGTGACCTACGGCGGAATCGGCAACATCGGGGCGGCGATCGTCACAAATGAAAGAAGTCGCTGGCTCGTGTCGGTCAACGGCACGGTCGGCCGGGAGCCGGTGCAGTTTCGGCAATTCGAAGCCGAGTGGGACAAAAAGGCGCTGTTGATTGCTCACAGCGACGGCCTGACCACCCGCTGGAGATTGGATCAGCTGCCGGGGTTGGCCGCCAAGGATCCGACCTTGATCGCGGCCGTCTTGTTCCGCGACTTCGCCCGCCAACTGGATGACGTGACGGTTGTGGTCGCGAAGCAACGGACTCGGTTGAAGGACTCAGGCGAGTGACACGCGACGCTGTCGGCCGCCTTCCGATCAACTCATCCAGCGACATCCTCAGCGCCAGGCAGCGGGTCCGCGAAGCCGCTGCCCGCTTGGGATTCGACCAGTTCGACCAAGTGCAGCTGGCCACTGGCGTCTCCGAGATCGGTCGCGAGATGGTCGCCGCGGGGGGTGGGGAGCTCGAGCTCTGGATCTCGCCGTCACGCCCGCGACGGCTTGTCATCCGGGCGAAGAACGCTGCGCTCGGCGCCGACTCCAGGGACGCCTCCCCCGGCGTCGTGGCCGCCCGCCGGTTGATCGGGCCGCCCTTCGACGGTGAGATGGACGAGCAGGCCTGGACGTTCAGTCGGCTGTTGCCCAAGTCTGCGACGCTCGATCAAGTAGTCGAAGCTTTGAGCGTCGGCGCGACCGACCCCTATTCGGAGGTGAGCCGGCAGGATGCGGAGCTTCTTCGGCTACTCGAGGAGGCGCGGCGGCGTGATGGCGAGCTCGAGAGCGTCAACCGGGAGCTCGAGGAAACCAATCGCGGCGTGCTCGCACTGTACGCGGAGCTCGATGACAAAGCGGAGTCGGTCCGCCTTATGAGCGATGAACGATCACGCTTCATGTCCGACGTGACTCACGAGCTCCAGACCCCGCTGAGCTCGATCCTGGCGCTGTGCCGCCTGCTGCTCACGCAGGCGGAGGGCTCGCTGGGGGGCGACCAGGCCAAGCAAATCGGCTACATACAGAAGTCCGCTCAGGACCTGCTCGATTTCGTCAGCGACCTCCTTGACCTCGCCAAGGTCCAAGCCGGCAAGGTCGCTTTCCGCTCGGCGCCCTTCGAGGTGGTGGACGTTTTCGGTGCTCTTCGTGGAATGTTCCGACCTCTCTCGGCGGACGCCAATGTCCCCCTGATGTTCCAGTCGGCAGATATCCCGACTATGGAGACAGACGAGAACAAGGTCACCCACATACTGAGGAACCTGATCTCGAATGCTCTGAAGTTCACGGAACAGGGCGAGATCCGAATCTCGGCTACGCATGAGCCCGAAACTGATGAGGTTGTCTTCACGGTGGCCGACACCGGCGTCGGCATTCCAGCCGCCGACCTCAGCCGCATCTTCGATGAGTTCGTGCAGCTCGATTCGCGACGCGGCCGGCGAGAGCGCAGCAGCGGCTTGGGACTCCCCTTATCGCGCAAGCTCGCCGGGCTGATGGGAGGATCGATCACTGTCGAAAGCGAGCTTGGTGTGGGATCGAAGTTCACCTTGAGACTACCCAGGACGTACGCTCCCAATGTCCAATCGGTTGCGGGAAGCATTGGGTACGTTCTTGTGGTTGATGACGACCACATCAGCCGGTACGTTGCCAAAGAGCAGTTGGAACGCCTTGGCTGGCGGGTGATCGAAGCGGCAGACGGGGAGTTGGCGCTCAAGCTCGCGCAGGAAGCCGAGTGCCGGGCCATTGTCCTGGACCTCGTCATGCCCGGAATGAGCGGGTTCGAGGTTCTCGAACGACTCGGCGCCGACCCGGGCACCGCCGCCATCCCGGTCGTGGTTCGCACGTCGCTTCCGGTCAACGAGATAGACACCGCGAGGGTGGCCCGGGCGGTGGCCGTTTTTTCCAAGTCCGACGACAGCATGCGATCGCTCGTTGATCTCCTCGCAGCCAGCACCGAGCGCAGTCCCAGCCCGGCCGCGAAGAACGACCAGCGATGATGCTCGCCAATAGACCGCGAGCCCGGGACGCACGGATCACGGTGATGCTTGTCGAAGACCATCTCATCCTCGCCGAATCCTTCGCGGCCCTTCTCAACCGTGATCCTTTGATCGAGGTGGTTGGGATGGCGTCGACCGCCGGCGAGGCGGTGGCCCTTGCGAGGCTGCACGAGCCAGACATCGTCGTGATGGACGTTCGGCTGCCGGACGGCTCAGGCGTGGAGGCCGCGATCACGATCCGCTCGATCACGAAACGAACCGCGTTCATTTTTCTGACTGCCTATGACAGCGAGGAAGCGCTGGCCGAAGCGGTCGAGGCCGGTGCGGCGGCCTTCCTGCCCAAGTCCGAGGCTTCGGAGACGGTGGTTGATGCGATCAAGAAGGTGGCAAACGGCGAGACGTTGATCCAGCCGGGCCAGATCCAGTTCGCGCTGACTTGGCGTCGAGCTCGCCGCCGTCTCGATCGCGAGCGTCAAGCCATACTGCAGGCCCTAACGCGTCGCGAGATGGAGGTTCTCAGTCTCCTGGCCGCGGGCGCCGACACTGCCACCATAGCCGCGCAGTGGCAGGTCTCGCCGCTGACTGTGAGGACTCATATCAGAAGCGTGCTGGCCAAGTTCGAAGTTCACTCTCAGCTCCAGGCAGTGGCCAAGGCCCAGGCGCTAGGCATCGTCGCGAATGTCGCCGGCGCTTCCACAGCAACCTGAAGGCGCAGCTTCAAGATGCAAGATGGTCGGGAACGGCTGAAGCCGATCCAATCCGAACTCGACTCGGGCCCGGCGGCCCACCTTTCGGCCGGGCGCACTACAACCGAACTACAACTAAACCCACCGGCGATCGATGACTAGAGGCGGTTGGCCTGCTCCCACTCCGCCTGACAGCGGACGCAGCGAGTCGCCGAAGGTAAGGCCGCCAGCCGTTCGGCGCCGATCGGCTCGCTGCAGTCCTCACACAGCCCGTATCGGCCCTGAGCACGAACCTCGGCGGCGTGAGATGCCTGCTTGCGGTCCCGTTCGAGGATGGCGTTGATTGTCTCGGAGGTGGCCTTCTCTTCGAGCGCCCTCGTTTCGTCTGCGTTTCTGAACCCTCGGCTCACCCCTCGAGCTTAAAGTGCGTGGAGCCTGGGCAAACAGCTTGTGTTGGGTTTTCGCCGGGGCTCCGCCACCTCCCCACTGCGCAGGGAGGAGATTTTTAGTCCGGGCCTAGTAGGTAGCCCAGGCGGCGCGCCGTTCGCGCTAGCTGGGAGACCAGGAAGCCTGGCTTGCGGCCCTGCTCCTCCGCCGTCTCCTTGGCGATCATCGCCCGGCGCATGACCGCGGCGCCCATCGAGCGAAACGGCTCGGGGGGGAAGGCGCGCGGCCTCGCGTTGACCATGGGCAGCCGAGCGTTGTCGGTGTCGGCGCCGGTGATCAGGTCGGCGAGTACCTGGCCGGCGAGGTGCGTCGGTGCGACGCCGTTGCCCGTGTAGCCCATCGCGTAGTACACGTTGCCGGCCCCGACCCGGCCGAACGCCGGCAGGTGCGTCGGCGAGACGTCGATGGGGCCGCCCCACGCGTCCTCGATCGGCACCTCCGCAAACTTCGGAAACATCAGGCGGAAGCCCTCGGCTGTCTCGGTGACGGCCCGCGCGTCATGCGTGAACGCGTCATCGACCGTGCGTCGCGCTCGGCCGCCTCCGCCGCCGAAGGCGATGCGGCCGTCGCGCGTGGTCCGGAAGTAGCGGAGCGAGGTGCGGAAGTCGCTGATCAACTCGCCTCCCGTCCAGCCGATCTCCTCGATGAGGTGCGGCGCCGGCGCGGTGAGCACGATGTAGCTGCTCCAGGCGACGAGCCTCGGGCTGAGCTGCGGCCACGCGGTGGCCCACGCGTTCACCGCGAGCACCGCATGCGCGGCCTTGACGCGGCCGTTGGGGGTGACGGCTGTGGTTTCGTCCAGCTTGGTGACCGTCGTGCCCTCGTGGATCTTGACCCCGTGCTCGAGCACGACGCGGCGCAGGCCGCGGACGAGCCGGGCCGGCTGCACCGAGGCCCCGTCTCGCATGAACGCGCCGCCCCGAAACGCGGGCGAGGCGCACCGCGCCTGGACCTCCGCCGCGCTCAGCTCGCGAAGCTCCTCGGCCGCGCCGACCTCGCGCGCCAGCTTCACCATGTCCTTGCAGATGGGCTCGTGCGCCGAGGCGGTGATCGCGTACATGTAGCCGCCGCGCCGGTACCACGCATCGACCCCTTGCTCCTCGCAGAAGGCGCCGATCGCCTCGACGCTCGATGAGATCGCGCGGCATGCCCTCACCGCGGCCTCCGGGCCGTACAGCGTGACCAGGCCGTCCAGCTCGTCCCACCAGCCGCTCGCGAATCCGCCGTTGCGGCCACTCGGCCCGCCGCCGCAGATGTCCTGCTCGAGCACGACGATGCACAGGTCGGGTTTGGCCTTGGCCAGGAAGTAGGCGGTCCAGAGGCCGGTGAACCCGCCGCCAACGATGACGACGTCCGCCGTGACGTCACCCGTGAGCGGAGGGCACGCTGAGCTCTCCCGAGCCAGCGCCTCTCGCAGCCACCAACTGCGCTGGGCGCCGGGCGTCAGGGCGTTGCCGGTGAGGTTAAGTTCGGTTGTCCGATTGCCCGGCACTAGGCGACAATAGCGCGCATGAGTTTAAGCGAGATTCTCCAGATCATCGCCCTGATCGTTTTCATCGTTGCCGCGGTTGGTTGGAGTTGGAAGAAGACAGACCTGATCGCAGTTGGTTTGGCCCTGTGGGTGCTTTCGCTGCTGATCGACGGCCGGCTTGGGCACCTGAGCCTGGGTACGGTCCTGTTGCTCCTCGCCTTCATCGCCTTCGTGCTCGCTGCCATCGGCTGGGGTTACAAGAAGGTCGGCTTGATCGCTGTCGGATTGGCGCTCTGGGCGGCTTCGGTCGTAATTCCTATGTTCATTCATTAGGCTCGCCCCTCACCCTGACCCTCTCCCCTTGAGGGGAGAGGGAAGACCCCTTAGCGAGCTGCCGGAACTCTGGCGGTGCCTCCGCCTCCTGTCAGGCGCGCGGCGATCAGGACCGGGACGATCGTGACCAGGATCACGAACGAGACGACCACGTTGACCTCGGGGAGGCGCTGACCCAGGCGGATCGCGCCGAAGATCCACAGGGGCAGCGTGTTCTGCGCCCCCGCGGTGAAGGTCGTCACGATGACCTCGTCGAAGGAGAGCGCGAAGGCGAGCATCGCGCCCGCCACCACCGCGGTCGAGATGAGCGGAAGCGTGATGTCGCGGAGGACCTGGAATCCGTTGGCGCCCAGGTCCATCGCCGCTTCCACCAGTGAGCCCTGCGTGCGGCGCAAGCGCGCCAGCACGTTGTTGTAGACGACCACGATGCAGAAGGTGGTGTGGCCCACGATGATCGTCAGTATCGACAGCGTGACGTTGCTGAAGCTGAAAGCGGAGTACAGGGCGATGCCGGTCACGATGCCTGGAAGCGCGAGGGGCAGGACGAACATCAAGCTCACGACCTCCTTGCCGAACCAGGTCATGCGATGGATGGCAAAAGCCGCGAGCGAGCCAAGCACAAGAGCGAGGGCGGTCGCGCCGAGCGCGACCTGCAGCGACAGGCCCAGCGAGCGGCGGATGTCCGGATCGTTCCAGGTGGGGAGGAACCACTTGAAGGTGAGACCCGGGATCGGCCAGCTCTCGATGTTCGAGGTGTTGAAGGCGTAGACGAAGATCAAGACCAGCGGGATGAAGAGAAACAGCAGGATCAGGATGACCCACAGCCGAAGCAGGATTCGCGCCAGGAAACCCTCCACGGCCTTATAGGGCCTCGAACGCGCCGAGTCGCTGCGCGATCAGCAGATAGATGGCCATGATCGCCACCGGAACCATCGCGAGTGCCGCCGCGAATGGGATGTTGCTGGCGATGCCCACGTTGTCGAACACGACATTGCCCAGGAGGCTCGACCCCGCGCCACCGATGAGGATCGGCGTTATGAAGTCGCCGAGCGTCAACGCGAAGGTGAAGATCGAGCCGGCCACCACCCCAGGAAGGGCCAGCGGCAGGACCACGTCGACGAGGGTTCGCCACCGGCGCGCGCCGAGATCGGCTGCCGCCTCGAGCAGGGATTCGGGCACTCGCTCGAGGGCGGCGTAGGTCGGGATGATCATGAACGGGAGCCAGATGTACGAGAAGACGATCCACATCGCGATGTTCGTGTAGCCGATGTTGGCGGGCGGCAATCCGATCGACTGCAGGCTCCAGTTCAGCAGCCCGTTGTGATTCAGGATGAGGATCCACGCGTACAGGCGAGCGAGGTAGCTCGCCCACAGGGGCAGCAAGACCGCGGCGAAGAGCAGGGTCTGCACGCGACGAGATGCGATGCGCGCCATGAAGTAGGCGAAGGGAAAGGCCAGCACCGCGTCGGTGACGGTGACCGCGGCCGCCATGGTCAGCGTGCGGCCGATGATCGTGTGATAGATCGGCTCGTCGAGGATCCTCTGAAAGTTGTTCGTGTTCCAGACCTGCACGATCTGCGTCGTGAAGGTGTTGGTGGTCCAGAACGCGGTCACGAGCAGCAGGACCAGCGACGCGAAGTAGACGGCGACGAACCACGCGAGCGGCGGTGTCAAGAGGAGGATCGGGCGGAGCCAGGGCAGCCGCCAGAAGATCGACTGAAAAGCGACGGCCCCGCCCCCCTTCGGGCGAGGCCGTTTGCTCGTGTCTACGACCAACTCAGCCCTTGATCGTCGTCCAGGCGGAAACCCACTGGTCGTAAGGGATGCAGTTCTGGCTGCCGTCGTCGCATGTGGTGATCGGCGTCTTCCAGAACTTGATGGTGTTGAAATACGACGCGTCGGTCTCGTTGGCGTGGTACTGCCTGCAGGAGCCTGCCGATTGCGCCTCCATCTCCCCGCACGCCTTCGTGTTCACCGGCGTCTCGCCGAAGAACAGGGCCTGCAGCGCCTGCACGTGAGGCGTGCTCACGTAAGCGGTCCACAGGTAGGCGCAGTTCGGGTGGGGAGCCTTGGTCGCCAGCATCCACGTGTCGCCCCATCCGGTCACACCCTCGCTCGGGATCGTGTCGGCGACCGGTGCGCTTGCCGCTAACAGCTGGATCGTCTGGTACGGCCAGGCCGCGCCGATTTGCGCGTCGCCGTTCTGGAACATGGAAATCTCCGTCGATGCGTCAGGCCAGTATTTGTTGATCAGCTGCCGCTGCTGGGTCAACAGCTGGACGGTCGCGTCGAACTGCGCCTTCGTCAGCTCGTAGGGATCCTTGATGCCCAGTTTCGGTTGCGACTTGCTCAGGTAGAGCGCCGCGTCGGCGATGGTGATCGGGTAGTCATAGGCTGTGACCAGGCCCTTGTTCGCCGGGTCATACACCGCGCTCCAGCTGGTCGGGGCGATCTTGAATTTCTTCGTGTTGTAGAGGAGGACGTTCGGGCCCCACTGCAGCGAGATCCCATAGTGGATGCCGCTGATGGTGTTGTACCCGGGGTTCTTGAAGTACGTCTGGAAGTACTGATAGTCGGGGATGAGCTTCTCGTTCATCGGCCTGACGTCGCCGCTGTAGATCAAGCGCAGATCGGCGTCTCCCGACGCCGAGACCATGTCCCACTGGCCGCCGCCCCCATTGGCCATGAGGCTGACCATCTGGTCGGACGACCCGGCGTACTGGGCGTGGACCTGGCAGCCGGTATTCGCGGTGAACGTCTTGACCCACGAGTCGTCGACGTAGCCCTCCCACGCGATCAGGTTCAATTGGCCCTCGCTCTTAGCAGCGGCCGGGTCGATCTTGTCGAGCGGCTTCATGGTGGCGGTCGGAGGCTGCTGCTGCGTGGTCGCGGTCGGATTCGCGTTGCCGCCGCAGGCGGTGAGCGTCACCGCAAATACCGCCAGTCCACAGAAGAGCCTCATTTTCATGGGCTTCCTACCTCCCTCTTGTCGAGAACGAAAGTGTTATCTGGCGTCCAGGCCAGCCGCACCGGCCGGCCCTCGAACTTCTGGGCGTCGCCTATGGCGTCCATATTCTGACGCACCGCCACCAGCTGTTCCCCGCGGTCGAGCCGGACGACGTAGCGGGTCGACATGCCGACGTAGATGACCTCTTCGACCTGGCCCGCTTCGACCGTCGTGCCGGAAGGCGCCGGCTCTCCCTCGGCCAGCATGCGGATCTTCTCCGGCCGGACGACGAAGCGCACGCCGTCGCGCAACAGCACATTCGAAATGCCGATGAACCCCGCGACGAACTCGGAGGCAGGGCGTTCGTACACGTCGACCGGTGAGCCGATCTGCTCGATCTGCCCGTTGGTCATCACGGCCAGGCGGTCGCTCATGGTGAGCGCCTCCTCCTGGTCGTGCGTCACGTAGACGAAGGTGATGCCCACCTCCTTCTGGATCTGCTTCAGCTCGATCTGCATCTCCTGGCGGAGCTTGAGGTCGAGCGCGCCGAGCGGCTCGTCGAGCAGGAGCACCTGCGGCTCGTTGATCACGGCTCGGGCGAGGGCCACACGCTGGCGCTGGCCGCCCGAGAGCTGGTTGGGCCGGCGGTTCTCGAGCTCGGTCAAGCGCACCATGGCGAGCGCGCGGTCGATGCGCTTGCGGCGCTCGGGCCCGGGCACGTGCCTGATGCGCAGGCCGTAACCGATGTTCTGGCCCACGCTCATGTGGGGGAATAGGGCGTAGTCCTGGAAGACCGTGTTGGTCTGGCGCATGTACGGCGGCAGGGCGGTCACATCGCGTCCGCCGAGCTCGATGGTTCCGGCGTCGGGCCGCTCGAATCCGGCTATGAGGCGGAGCAAGGTCGTCTTCCCCGAGCCTGACGGGCCGAGCAGGGTGAAGAACTCGCCCTCCTCGACCACGAGGTCGATGCCCGCCGCCGCCACGACAGGGCCGTAGCTCTTCTTGACGCCCTGGAGTCTGAGTGCGGGTTTCTTTGGTTGTTCGCCCGCCGTCATTGATTTAGTCGAGCGACGCCATCACATGCTTGATCTGCGTGTACTCCTCGAGCGAGTAGATCGACATGTCCTTGCCGTAGCCGCTCTGCTTGTAGCCGCCGTGCGGCATCTCGTTGACGAGCGGGATGTGCGTGTTGATCCACACGGTGCCGAACTGCAGCTTGCGTGCCATGCGCAAAGCGCGGCCGACGTCGCGGGTCCAGACCGACGCGGCGAGGCCGTACTCGACGCCGTTCGCCCATTTGAGCGCCTGCTCCTCGTCGCTGAAGCGCTGCACCGTCACCACCGGGCCGAAGACCTCTTTGGTGACGATCTCCGCGTCAGGTCCCGACGGCACGACCACGGTGGGCTCGTACCAGGAGCCTGGCTTCTTGATTCGCGCGCCCCCGGTCAGCACCTCGGAGCCGGTCTTCCTCGCCCGGTCGACGAAGCCCGAGACGCGCGTGAGCTGCTCCTCAGAGACGAGCGGCCCCATCTCGGTGTCCTCGGACATCGGGTCGCCCACCTTGAGGCCGTGGACCGCGGGCACGAGGTCGCCAAGGAGCTTCTCGTGGATGTGCGGCCCCGCGATGACGCGGGTCGCGGCGGTGCAGTCCTGGCCCGCGTTGAAGTAGCCGGCGATCTTGATCCACTCCACGACCTTCTGCAGGTCGGCGTCGTCGAAGACCACGACCGGGGCCTTGCCGCCAAGCTCGAGGTGCACGCGCTTCAGCGTGGAGGCGGCCGCGCGCGCAACCTCCTTGCCGGTGGCCACGTCGCCGGTGAGCGAGACCATTGAGACGCCGGGGTGGCGGACGATGCCGGCACCGACCGGTTCGCCGTCGCCGGTGATCACGTTCAGCACGCCGGGCGGCAGGATGTCCGCGGCCAGCTCCGCCAATTTGAACGCCGTGAGCGGGGTCCACTCGGACGGCTTCAAGACGACGGTGTTGCCCGCCGCCAGGGCGGGGCCGAGCTTCCACGCGGCCATCATCAGCGGGTAGTTCCACGGCGCGATCGAGCCGACGACGCCGATAGGCTCGCGGCGCAGGATGCTCGTGAAACCTTGCATGTACTCGCCCGACGCCCGGCCTTCCAGCATGCGGGCGGCGCCGGCGAAGAAGCGGAAGCAGTCGACGATGGGTGGGATCTCCTCCGACTTCGTGGGCGCGATGGGCTTGCCGACGTTCTCCGACTCGAGGCGGGCGAGCTCTTCGCCGTTGGCCTCGATCGCCTCGGCGAGCTTGAGCAGCCGCTCGCTGCGCTCGCGCGGCGTGGTCTCCGACCAGGTCTCGTCGAACGCCTTGCGCGCCGCGGCCACGGCCCGGTCGACATCCTTCTCGGTTCCCTTCGGAACGTGCGCGATGACCTTGCCTGTCGCCGGGTTGACGATCTCCTGCGTGTCGCCGCCCGCCCCGGCCGTCCACTCACCGCCGATGAACATCTCGTGACGTCGGAGCGTCGTGCTCATGCAGCCTCCTTGCTATGCGCCCAGCGCGGCGCCGAGTATGTCCAGCCCTTCTTCCAATTGATCGTCGGGGATGGTGAGCGGCATCAAGGTGCGGATCACGTTGTGGTGCGTGCCGGCGCGCAGGATGATCAGCCCCTTCTCGCGCGCGGCGGCGAGTATCTTCGCCGTCTCCTTGTCCGCGGGCTCCTTGGTCTTGCGATCGCGGACGAGCTCCATGCCCGCCATCGCGCCGACGACCCTCACGTCGCCGATGATCTCGTTGTCTTTCTGCCAGCTCAGCATTCGCTCCTCGATCACCGAGCCGATGCGGGCGGCCCGCTCGGGCAGCTTCTCGTCTCGCATGATGTCCATCACGGCCAGGCCCGCCGCGCAGGCCACCGGGTTTCCGCCGTAGGTGCCGCCGAGGCCGCCAGGGTCGGGCGCGTCCATCACCTCGGCGCGGCCGATGACGCCGGACAGCGGGAAGCCGGCCGCCAGGCTCTTCGCGACCGTGACGAGGTCCGCCTTGACGCCCGAGTGCTCGAGGGCGAAGAGCTTGCCCGTGCGAGCGAAGCCGGTCTGGATCTCGTCGACGATGAGCAGGATGCCGTGCTCGTCGGTGAGCTTCCGCAGGCGGCGCATGAAGTCGAGCGGGGCGGGCACGAAGCCACCCTCGCCGAGGACGGGCTCGATGACGATCGCGGCGACACGCTTTGGCGAGACCTCGGATTCGAGCAGGTTGTTCAGGTCGGCGAGCGCCGCCTCCGTGTTCCACCCGCGATATGCATAGGGGAATGGGGTCTGGTAAACCTCGGTCGCGTACGGGCCGAAGTTCTGCTTGTAGGGCTGGACGCTGCCGGTCAGGCTGAGGGCGAGCAGCGTGCGGCCGTGAAAGGCGCCGCGGAAGCTGATGATCGCCGGGCGGCCGGTGGCGGCGCGGGCGATCTTGACGGCGTTTTCGATGGCCTCCGCGCCGGTGGAGAAGAAGATGGCTTTCTTGTCGCCGTCGATGGGCATCACCTCGCACAGCCGCGCGGCCAGCCGCAGGTAGGACTCGTACTGGACCACCTGGAACGACGTGTGGGTGGCCTTCTCGAGCTGCGCCCTCACCGCTTCCATGACGCGGGGGTGGGCATGGCCGACGTTCATGACGCCGATCCCGCCGGCGAAGTCGACGTAGCGCTTGCCGCTGACGTCCCAGAGCTCCGAGCCTTTCGCGCGCTCGGCGGTGATCGGGTGCCCGCTGGTGATGCCGCGCGGGATGTACTTTGTTCGAAGGTCGGCCATCTCGGTCTCTGTTGTTCTGGGCTGGACCGTCACGCGGCCATTCAAGCAGATACGATCCGGGGCTGGTGGACGACGCTCGCGCGGCGGTCGAACGGCTGTGGCCGGGGCGGCCGGCGTTGGTCAGCGAGCTGGGCGGTGGGATCACCAACCGGAACTTCAAGGTCTCGGTCGACGGTGGCGTCTTTGTCCTGCGGATGGGAGGGGTGACGACCTCTGAGCTCGGCATCGACCGGGCCGTCGAGGACGCCGCCGGCCGCCGTGCTCATGAGGTCGGGGTCGGGCCTGAGGTGGTCGCCTTCGTGCCCTCGGAGGGATGGCTCGTGGCGAGGTTCATCGACGGGCGGCCGATCTCGCTCGGCGACATGCGCCGTCCGGAGATGCTTTCCCGGGTCGCCGGCGCGCTGCGCCGGTTTCACGAGGCGGCGGCGATTCCGGGACGGTTCGACGCGCACGAGGTCGTCGACGACTACCGGCGGAAGGCGGAAGCGAATGGCGTCGACATTCCGCCGGAGTTTGACGATGCCCGAGTGATCGCGCAGCGCGTCCGCGCGGCGCGTGGGGGGCAGCCCGAGGTGCCGTGCCACAACGACCTCCTCAACGCAAACTTTCTCGACGACGGCGAGATCCGGATCGTGGATTGGGAGTACGCGGGCATGGGCGATCGGTTCTTCGATCTCGCGAACTTCTCGGTGAACCACGAGTTCGCCGTCGAGGATGACCGTCGACTGCTCGAGGCGTATTTCGGCGAGGCGCGGCCCTCGGACCTCGCCTCGCTCCGGTTGATGCGCTTCATGTCCGACTTTCGGGAGGCGATGTGGGGCGTGCTGCAGAGCGGGATCTCCGACCTGGACTTCGACTTCAGGGGTTACGCGGCGAAGCACTTCGGGCGGATGGAGGCGATGGCATCCGACCCCTCGTTCGAAATTTGGTTTCGCTCCGTTGGCGGAATCTGATCCAGGCGGCGGGGTTTTCGCGTCGTCGGGTCCAGCGAGGCGTAATTCGGGGCGGTGGGCGCTCCGTTGGACACAACGAGGCGAAATCGCCAGTCAGGCCTCGGCGCCTCCGTCGGCTAGCTGCGCACCTTGCTGCCGATGGGGTCGTACAGCGGCTCCTTCGCCACGCGGCCTCCGATCCACGTGCCGAAGATGTCGACCTCGACAGGCGTGTCGACGTCGATCGAGGAGGGGATGTAGGCGTACGCGATCGACTTTTCCACGGTGTAGCCGTACCCGCCGCTCGTGACGCGGCCGACGACCTTGTTGTCGATGCGTACTGGCTCTGAGCCCAGGACCACCTGGCGCGGGTCTTCCAGGACCAGGCACGCCAGCCTTGTTGCTGCCGGTGACTCGCGCTTTTTGACCAGCGCTTCGCCGCCTATGAATGGGCCCTTGTCCAGCTTCACGGCGAAGCCCAGGCCCGCCTGGTACGGGTCCGTCTCGGAGGTGATGTCCGAGCCCCACACCCTGTAGCCCTTCTCCAGCCGGAGCGACTCGACCGCCTTGTAGCCGCCGGCGACCAGGCCGTGCTTCGCGCCCGCCTCCCAGATCGTGTCCCACAGCCGCAGCCCGAACTCCGACGGGCAGTACAGCTCCCAGCCCAGCTCGCCCACATAGGTCACGCGGAGGGCCAGGCATGGCACCGACCCGATGGCCAGCTCGCGCGCGGTCATGAAGGGAAAGGCTTCGTTGGAGATGTCCGTGGGGGTGAGCCGCTGGAGGATCGCGCGCGCGTTCGGACCCCACAGGCCGACGCACGCGTAGGCGGACGTCACGTCCTCCACCACGACGGACCCGCCCGGCGGCGCGTGGTCGCGGATCCATGAGAGGTCGTGCATGCCGAAGGCGGTGCCGGTGATGATCCGGAAGCGGTCCTCGGCCAGCCGTGTGACGGTGAAGTCGCACTCGATGCCGCCGCCTTCATTGAGCATCTGCGTGTAGGTCAGCGCCCCGACCGCCCGCGCGACGCGGTTGTCGGTGAGCCGCTCGAGAAACTCAGCCGACCCCGGTCCGCGCACCTCGATCTTGGCGAACGACGTGAAGTCGAACACCGCCGCGGACTGGCGGCATGCCATGTGCTCGGCGCCGATCGCCGGCGACCACAATCGGCCGGCCCAGCCGTGCGGCCGCAGCGCCTGGTCGCCGCGCGCCCCGTTCGGCTCGAACCAGTTGACGCGCTCCCAACCCGACTTCTCGCCGAACGCAGCGCCCAATTCGGTGAGGCGCGGGTAGATGGGCGAGAGGCGCAGGGGGCGACCCGCGCTGCGTTCGTGGCCCGGGTACTTCACGTCGTAGTAGGTCGAATAGATCTCGCGTGTCCGCTCGAGGGTGTACTCGCGGCTCGTGTAGTGGCGGCCGAACCGGCGCGAGTCCATCTCCCAGGCGTCGAGGCCCGGCCGGCCGTCGACGATCCACTCCGCCACCAGGCGGCCCATGCCGCCGGCGCCGGCCAGCCCGTGCGCGCAGAAACCGGCGGCGACCCAGAAGCCGCCCACCTCGCTCGGCCCGAGGATGAACTCGCCGTCCGGCGTGAACGCCTCGGGCCCGTTGACCAGGCGCACGACCTCCGCGTCCTTCAATGAGGGGGTCCTGACGATCGCGTTGGTCATCAGCGGCTCGAAGCGGTCCCAGTCAGGCTCCAGGAGGCGGCCGTTGAAGTCGCCGGGAATTCCGTCGAGGCCCCACGGCGCGGGGTTGCGCTCGTAGCCACCCATGATCAGACCGCCCGACTCGGGACGGTAGTAGACGAGCAGCGAGGGGTCGCGCATCGTCGGCATGTCGAGCGGCAGGCCCGAAGGCCGCGTGATCAGGTACTCGTGAGCGAACGGGACCAGCGGCACGTTCACGCCCGCCATGCGGCCGATCTCGGGCGCGAACATTCCGGCGGCGTCGACCACGAGCTCGGTCTCGATGTCGCCCTTGTCGGTGACGACGCGTCGGACTCGGCCGTCCTTCACCTCGATGGCGGTGACGCGCGTGTCCTCATTTATCTCGGCGCCCCGGCGCCGGGCGCCTTCGACGAGGGCGAACGTGAGCTGGCTCGGGTCGATGTAGCCGTCGGTCGGGAGATATGCGGCGCCGAGGACGCCGTCGGTCGTCATGGGCGGGAACATCCGCTGCGCTTCCTGCGCGGAGACGAGCTCGAGCGGGAGGCCGAAGGTCTTCGCCCACGCGGCCTGGCGCGTGAGCTCCTCCATCCTTTCCTGGCTCGAGGCCAGGCGGAGCGAGCCGACCTCGTGCCAGCCGGTCTCGAGGCCAGTCTCGTCCTTCAGCTTTCGGTAGAGGTCGACCGAGTTCATCATCATCTCGGTCAGGCTTAGCGAGCCGCGTAATTGGCCGACGAGGCCCGCGGAATGAAAGGTCGAGCCGCTGGTGACTCGCGCGCGCTCGACCAGGACCGCGTCGGTCCAGCCGAGGCGCGCGAGCCAGTAGAGGATGGACGCGCCGCCGACACCTCCGCCGATGACGACGGCGCGCGCGTGACTCTTCAAACGGTCGTTAGGCGGTCGCCTGTGCGGGCGCGATGGCCTGCGTCTCGGGCATACCGCGCTGGGCGAATGCGTAGTAGACGGCGCCGATGATCAGGATCAATCCCACAGTGGCTTCGAAGACAGGGATGTTGCCGAGGAAGCCAGGAAGGTTGACGTTGGGTAGGGCGCTCAAAGGAGGGTTGCTGGTGGCGCGAGGCCACAGGAAGTTGATCAGCATGCTGATTCCCCAGACCAGGCCCAGCACGTTGATGAGCGTGCCCCAACTCCCGAGCTTGAAGGGCGCTGATTCTCTGGGCCATCCCTTCATGCGGGCGATGAGGATCGCGACGTTGCCGAGGATGTAGGACAGATAGATCATCCCTGTGGCCGCGATCGCGATGAGGCCGGCGCCCGCGTAGTAGAGAAGCGGGATTGCCGACAGAGCCCCGATGACTATGCACGTGCCGACCGGCGTGTGGAGGCTGGGGCTGACCTTGTTGAAGACGTTGCCCAGGGGCAGCTTCCCGTCGCGAGCCATCCCGAACGCGAGCCGGATGGTCGATGTCTGGATGGCCAGGCAGCAGACGTAGATGGCGGCGAACACGACGAACAAGTAGAGGTTCGCGGCCCAACCGGGCAGGTTGGTCGTGATGATGTCGACCGGAGGCCCGCTCAACCCGTTCGCGTTGACCTTGGCGACGTACTTGTCGATGTCGCCCGGAATCGCGATCAGCGTGGCGAACAGGAATATGACCCCGATGATGGCCGCGCCGACAATGGCGGCGATGACTGCGCGCGGAGCCTCCCGACGCGGATTCTTGGTCTCCTCCGCAAGAGTGCTTGCCGTGTCGAAGCCATAGATCACGAACAGCGACATGAACATGGCGGCGAAGAACGTGCCCAGCGGATTGGCGCCGCCGGCGGTCAGCTGATGGCCGTTGAATACGACCGAGGCGTCCTGGTGGTGGTAGAAGATGAGAAGCACCAGCGCGAAGACGACCATGCCCAGGATCTCAAACACCACGCCCGTGTTGTTGACGAGCGCAACCAGGCGCACGCCGAAGATGTTCAGCAGGGTGGTGCTGATGAGGATGAGCGCACCGATGATGATCGCCGTCGTGTGGTTGGTTGGGCTGTCGCTCGGAATGTTCAATCCGAGGTTCTGGAGCAGCGGGATGAGGACGATAGGGACCGTGACGTCGACGGCCGTGACGGTGAGGATTCCCGCAAACAGGTAGATCCAGCCCGTGAACCAGGAGTAGTGCCGGTTGGACAGGTACTTGGTCCACTGGTACACCGACCCCGCGACTGGGAAGTGCGAGCTGACCTCGGCGAAGTTCAGGCCGATGATCAATTGCCCGATGACAACGATCGGCCAGCTCCAGATGAAGGCCGGCCCGCCGAGGCCGATGCCCAGGGCGTAGAGAGTGAAGATGCCGGTCGACGGCGAGATGTAGGAGAACGCGACGGCGAAGCTGGAGTAGACCCCCAGCGCCCGCCTCAGCTCCTGTTTGTAACCGAACCTCGCCAGGTCACTGACGTCAGCCTGGTGTGTCTGCTCCTGCAAGGCTTCCCTCCCCTAACGCTGAAACGGGTTGTTCAGTTGGGCTCGAAAGCTATCACCCTGTCAGGAAACCGTCAACGAGGGGCCGGGACGACAAGCCTCGCCGCGCAGGCGAGCCAGGCGCCGGTCAGGCCGAGCAGCGTGCCGACGGCCAAGGTCAGGATCACGGGCAGCGAGCCCGCGTGGCCGAATCCCATGATCTCGGCAAGGCTGAGGGTGGTCGGGCCGAGGTCGTAGCGCACCTCTTGCCCGGCCAGCGGGAGCATCCAGGAGAAGAAACCGCTGATCGCGCCGAGCGGGATGGCGACGATCGGGCGCCGCACCACCAGGCCGAGCGCGACGCCGACCACGAACGGCGTCCACCAGGCGCCGAGCAGCACGCCCATCAGGGCGATGATGATCCCGGTCAGCAGCGCCGCGGCGATCCTCATGGCTGGAGGGTCCACGTCCGTGTACTCGCCCCGTCCGAAGACGTCGCCTCGTCGGCGGTCAGCATCGGTTTCAAGCGGCCCTGCCACCAGGTGTCGATCCTGTCCGCGTACCAGCTCGACGCGGGGTTTTCGCTCTGCCCTCCGGGGTAGACGCCCTCAAAGATGTGCGCGCCCCAGTCGACGACCATGCGCCAACTGGGTCCATGCGTGGAGGGAAATCCGCCCGCCGCGAGCGGCGTGTTGGCGTCGCCGCGGTCGGCGCGCGGGCCGTAGCTCAGGCCGCTGATCTGGGCCAGGTTTTCGAGCACGCGGGTGTGGACGCGGCCCCAGGTCCACGACTTGGGATCACCTCCGAGGAGGTGCGCCATGTCCTTGATCACCCTGTGAAACGCGGTGCGCTGCGCGTCGACGGCGGTGCGGGCGCCCACACCCGGCGCTGTGAACACGCGGTTGGCCGGATCGCTGAGGGTCCAGATCTCGAGGTCCTGGCCGAGCATGTCGATGACTTCCTGCATGTCAACCGGCACCGCGCGCGACTTCCACCATGGATGGAACGTCTCGTCCATGTACCAGCCCCAGAAGTAATCCCAGATCGCCGCAGCGGGTGAACCTGCCTCCATGCGGTAGTCCCAGCTCTTCAGCAGGTCGCGCGCGGCCGACTCCTTGGCGTCTAGCTGCTGGCCGTCGAGCGACTGCAAGAGCACGGGCACGATCTCCGAGGCGAGGAAGTCGCGGGTGTCCGTCTGCAGGGCCATCATGTCGTCCGGGCTGAGCTTGCCGGGCTGGCTGAGCACGCGGTGGATCTCGTTGGCGCGATAGCCGTTGTCGAAGAAGTTTGCCGCGGTGCCGATGTAGTACGGGTAGTCGTTCGTGACCTGGCGCTGGTTTGCCGACCAGAGGATGTTGCTCGGCGGGTCGTAGGCCTGCGGGATTTGGTCGTAGGGGATGGTGCCGGTCACGTCGTACTCGCCGGTGCCCGGCATGGGCAGCCAGGGCTGACCCTTGGCCACGAGCGGGAAGTAGCCCGCGCTGATCAGGCCGATGTTGCCCTGATCGTCCGCGTAGACGAAGTTGTGGGTCGGCGAGTACCAGTCGCGCAGCGCGTCGCGAAACTCTTTGAAGTTGCTCGCCTGGCCGATGTGAAACAGGACCCCGAGGTCCTGGGACGGCAGGTTGCCTGCCCACCACACGGAGGTCGTGATGCCGCGGTCGGAGATGACCGGACCGTGCACGGTGAGCTTCACGGTGAGGTGCTGCGTCTGGCCGTGGAGGACCGGGATGTCGTATGCGACGGTCTTGAAGGTCTGCCACGCGCCGTTCCACATGTACTGGTTCGGATGCGCCGCGTCCTGCTTCTCCTCGTAGAAGAAGGTCTGCTGGTTCTGGGCGTCGGTGAGGCTCCAGGCGATGTGCTGGTTGTGCCCGATCAGGACGCCGGGCGTGCCCGGGATGCTCACGCCGCTGACGTGGAAGCCGGGCGAATCCTGGGTCATCTGGAACCAGATCGCGGGCAGCGTGAGGTGGAGGTGCGGGTCGCCCGCCATCATCGCGCCGCCGCTCATGCTCTTCGCGCCGGCGACGGCCCAGTTGTTGCTCGCCCCGCCCGTTGCGATGAGGCCGGAGGGAAGCGACGCGAGCTTCTCGTAGAGCGCGCTCGCGCTCTGCGCCTCGGCATCGGTCACCGCGCGCATCGATTCGATGGGTGCTGTTTTCGCCGGTGGATAAGGCCCCGGGTCGTAAGGCGACTGCTGGTTCGGCGGAAGGATCGGGAACCACTCGGAGGTGAGATCCGCGCCGAGCGATTTGTTGAGCTGCGCCATCAACAGCGGCGTGTCGGTGAAGTTGAGGGTCTGCGTCATGTCGCCTTTGATGAGCAGCGAATCCACTGGCCGCCAGGCCGCGGGCTTGTAGCCGAGGAGCGTGAACATGGGGTCGAGCTGGCTGTGGACCTCGGCTTCCGAGATGCGCGCGTTGACGCCTTCGGAGTACGCGGTGAGCGCGTCTTTCACGGGGTCGTCTTGTGCGAGTGCGTTCCATTCCGCCCACGCTGTGCGCAGCAGGCCGAGCTGCAGCTCGAAGCGATCGGAGTCGAGGGCGGCGCTGCCCACGATCTCGGATAGGCGGCCGGCGCCCTGGCGGCGCATGAGGTCCATCTGGAACAAGCGGAACTTCGCGTGCACGTAGCCCGTGGCGAAGAACAGGTCGTGGTCTGTCCCCGCTGCGATGTGCGCGGTTCCGTCTTTTTCGAGCACGACCTTGACCGGCTGCTGGAGGCCGCCACCGAACGGGCCGACACTGATCGTGCGATCTGTGACTTGCGCGTCCGCGGCCATGGTCCACGCGCCGGTCGTCGGGTTGAATGCCGGACCCAGAGCGGGCAGGGGACCCGCGCCGAAGAACGCGACGTAGAGGACGAGGGCGGAGACCACGATCGCCGCGGCGAGGTTGGCGAGGTGGTGCCTGGGCGGGAGCCGGCGCCGGGCTCCCGTGGCCTGGCCTGACCTCGGCTCGCCGGCGCGCGCTTTGGCTGCACGCGCCGGCGCTTCAACCGCGGGGTCGAGCGTCACGGACGCAAGTTTGCCCTACTCGACCCGCCCGAACGCTTTGATCTCCTCCAACTCGGCTTGACTCAGCTCTCTTGTCTGCTGCCCGCGGTTGACCTTCTCGGCCTGGACGTGGTGCTTGATCGTCTCCACGATCTCCGGGTTGGCGAGCGTGGAGATGTCTCCCGGGCTTGTGAAGTTCGAGATGCCCGCTATGACGCGCCGCATGATCTTGCCCGAGCGTGTCTTGGGCATGTCCGGGACGATCCAGACGTTCTTCGGTCGAGCGATCTTGCCGATCAGCTTTTCGATAGCACCGGAAATCTTTTCTTCGATCTCCTTGCTCGGCTTGACGCCTGGCTTCAACGCGATGTACATCTCGACGGCCCGGCCTCTTACGTCGTCGATCACCGGCACGGCTGCCGCTTCCGCGACCTCCTCCACCGTCAACGAGGCCGATTCGAGCTCCTTGGTGCCCAGGCGGTGGCCGGCGACGTTGATCACGTCGTCGACGCGGCCCAGGATCCTGAAGTACCCGTCCTCCGCCTGCACGGCTCCGTCACCGGCGAAGTAGGGCCAGTCGTGCCAGTCCTTGCTCTTGGGGTCCTTGTTGTACTTCTTGAAATAGGTTTCGACGAACTTCTCCGGGTTGCCCCAGATGGTCTGGAAGATTCCGGGCCACGGGTAGCGGATGCAGATGTTCCCGGCCTTGCCGCTGCCCCTCGGCACCTCGTTGCCCTTTTCGTCGAGGATCACCGGGAAGATGCCGAGCACCCCGGGCCCCGCGCTTCCAGGCTTCATCTTCTGCAGGGCGGGCAGCGTGGTCGCGAGAAAGCCGCCGTTCTCGGTCTGCCACCACGTGTCGACGATGGCGGCCTCCTCCTTGCCGACGCTCTGGTAATACCAGCGCCACACCTCCGGCTCGATCGGCTCCCCGACCGTCGTCATGTGCTTGAAGTGGTAGTTGTACTTCTTGGGCTCGTCGGGTCCGACCTTGCGAAGCATGCGGATGGTCGTCGGCGCCGTGTGAAAGATGTTGACGTTGAGGCGTTCCGCGATCCTCCACGGCCGGCCCGGATCCGGATAGGTCGGCACTCCTTCGTACATGACACTGGTCGCGGCGAGCGCCAGCGGTCCGTACACGATGTAGGAATGCCCTGTGATCCATCCGATGTCGGCGAAGCACCAGTAGGTGTCTTCCGGATGGATGTCCTGGTAGTACTTCGAGGTCCCGGCGACGTATGAGAGGTAGCCGCCGGTACTGTGCTGCGCGCCCTTCGGCTTGGCTGTCGTACCGCTCGTGTACATGAGGAAGAGAGGCGCTTCGGCCGGCATGGAAACGGGCTCGACGATCTTGCCCTTGTAGTCCTTGAGCAGCTCGTTGACGATGAAGTCGCGGCCCTTCACCATCGGTGTCTTCGATGAATAGGTGCCTGGATGGCGCTGCCAGATCAGGACCTGCCGCACCTTCTGGCCTTCCTTTTCGGCCACCGCCAACGCCTCGTCGGCCTTGACCTTGTGGTCGAGCAGGTCGCCGTTGCGGTAGTAGGCGTCGCTTGTGATCAGGACCTCACTGCCTGAGTCCGCGATGCGGCCGCCGCACGCTGCGCCGCTGAACCCTCCGAACACCTCCGAATGGATGACGCCGAGCCGGGCGCAGGCGAGCATCGTCACGGGGAGGTCGATAACCATCGGTAGGTGCAGGGTCACGCGGTCGCCGGCTTTCAGGCCGCAGAAATCGCGCAGCAGCGCGGCCATCTCGTTCACGCGCACATAGAGCTCTTGATAGGTGATGGCCTGCGTCACCTGGTCTTCCGGTTCGGGGACCCAGATGAATGCTGCCTTGTTCCGGTACTTGGCGAGGTGCCGGTCGACGCAGTTGAAGCTCGCGTTCAAACGGCCGCCGACGAACCATTTCCAGAAAGGCGCGTTGCTGGTGTCGAGGGTCGTGTGCCAGTACTTGTCCCATGTCAGGAGGTCGGCGTATTCCTTGAAGCACTCCGGATAGTTCTCCTCGGCGAAGCGCTCGTAGATCGCGGGGTCGTTCGCGTTCGCCTGGCCAATGAATTTCGCGGAGGGGTAGTAGTACCCCTCCTCTTGCCAGTGAACCGCGATCTCGGCCTCGGAGACCTGGACTTCGCTCATCGTTTGACCTCCATACCTGAGAGTCCCTTACGGCCAGATCGGACTGCCGACCGGCAGGACCGGCCGGGTGCGCTGGCTGTTCGCGACGGTGGCGAAAGACGCGTACCAGGCGACGAAGGCTGTGATGATGCCGACCCAGCCGCCGAGGGTGATCAGTCCGGTGTTGTTCCCGAAGAAGCCGATCCACAAAAGGAGCTCTGTGACCTCCAGCGTGAGGAACACCGCGAAGACGGCCACGTTCGTGCGAGCGCTCAAGACGAGCATGTAGCTGTTGAAGATGAAGAATGCGAGCAGAAACCATCCGAGATCGTTGGTGACATCTTTGCCGGGCACCTTGCCGGCAAGGAGAAGGACCACGAAAGTGGCCAGGCTCAACCAGAAAGCGCCATACGTCGAAAAGGCGGTCGCGCCGAAGGTGTTGCCGGTCTTGAACTCCCACATGCCGGCGGCGAACTGGGCCACGCCGCCATAGAAAAAGGCCAGACCCACCCACGTCAGGTCCGGCGCGAGACCTGCGTTGTGGGTGCTCAAAACGAACGTGGTGAGAGCAAAGCCGCCGAGTCCGAGCGCAGCTGGGTTGGCAAGAGCGACTGCCGGTGGCGCGGTGGTTCTGACTTCAGACATCCCAAGCCCTCCTTCCGCCAGGGATTGCCCCTGGCAATACCCCAAACCGATTCCTACAGATGGTAGCGCGTGCGAGTTCGTGTCGAATTCGCGGCGCGCTTTTGGAAAGAAGTTGAAAAGGTAGCCCCGGGGGGCCGACGGGCTAACCTTGCGTCCGGGCAGGGGCTTTCCAGGGGCATAGCTCGCCCCGCCTGAAGGGAAGGAATCGATGCAGCCAGGCATCGTGGGATTGAGGGGCGCGGTCATCGCCTCTTGGGAAGAGGACCTGCGCGCCGTGCGCCAGGACCGCTTCGACGCCGGCCGCGACCGCGAGGCGCTGATGTTCATCCAGCGCTTCTACGGCTTGATCTCCACCCTGCGGCCACACATTCAGCGCGTATGGGGGCCAGGCGGGCACGTGCACGTGGTGGACAGCCCCGACCTCGCAGGTCCCGGGCCGCGCGTGTCGCAGACGCGGATCAAGCTGCGCAATCACGGTGAGTACGTGTCGCCCGAGCTGTTCACTCATGTGGAAGGGACGCCGCGCGCGAATCCGGCCTTGGGCACCGAGAGGCTGATCAAGGTCGCGGACGTCGAGCCGCTGGTGTTCGCCACGGAGCTGCATCGTTTGTTGGTCGAGTTTCTTTCGGTCGCTTTGTCCGTTGACCTCGGGTTGGGTGGCGCTGGCTGGTTGTATGAGCACGCGGCGGCTTCCTTTTTCGTCACGTCCGGTAGGTGGTCGTCGGTCGGAGACATCTACCGGCGCGCGACGCGCGAGTTCGCGGTGGCGGACAGTTTCGAGAGCGTGGTGGGGATGCTGGGGGCGAATGGCTCGCATGGCTCGCCTGTTGTTTCCAATGGTTCTAATGGGGCGAACGGATCCAATGGGTCCGCTTCAGTCCTCGACGATGGGGCCGAGGTTTCCCTTTCGATTGAGCAATTGCATCGGTACCTCGAGGCGCAGCCGGACCTCGAGAACTTCATTTCAGTCGTCTCGATCGCGGTCGCGGCGGACCAGAAGGAGCTGCGGGTCACGAGCTCGGACGTGGCCGAGTCGCTCGGGCTTGATGGTTTCTCCGTCACGAAGCTTGGCCGCCTGCTCAGCATGTCGCCGGACGTTTGCCGCGACGGGTCGTTTTCTGCGGACTACTCGTCGTGGAGCTTCCTTCCTTCGTACAACGTGCACTTCTTCCGGCGCGTCCATTCGGTCGACGACTTCCTGGTCGTGGTGGCGACGCTGGTCCCGCGTGCGGCTCACGAGGGGACGACGACGACGTCGCCCGGGACGTCTACTGGGTTCAAGGTCGAGGAAGGCGCGACGCTGCCCGATGGGATCGTCACGTTTTTGATGACGGACGTGGTGGAGTCGACGCCGCTGTGGCTGCAGAGCCGCGCCTCGATGTACCAGGCGATGCGGCGGCACGACCAGGTGCTGACGGCGGCGATCGGGGCTCATGGGGGCACGGTGCTGAAGGAGCGGGGCGAGGGCGACTCGTTCTTCGCCGTGTTTCCGCGGGCGACGGATGCGGTGGTGGCCGCGGTGGAGGCGCAGCGAGCGGTGCAGGCGGAGCCGTGGCCGGACCGGCTGTCGCTGCGGGTGCGGATGGCGTTGCTGACGGGGGAGGCGGATGCGCTGGACCGGGACTACCGGTCGCCCGCGGTGAATCGGTGCGCGAAGTTGCGGCGGCGGGCGGTGGGGGATCAGATCCTCGTGTCGGAGACGACGTACTCGATTGTGGCCGACATCCTGCGGGAGGACATCCGGCTCGTGTCGGTGGGGAGGCGGAGGTTGGAGGGGCATGACCGGCCGGAGGAGATCTATGTGGTGCAGCACGGGGAGGTGAGGCTCGAGGCGCAGGTGGCCGAGGACGAGGTGCTGGCTTAGGGGCTGATTCTTTCGTGGTCGCGCTTGCCGTTCATTTTCTTAACAGGCTGGGTTGCTCGGGGTTTTCGTGCTCGCTAAATTCGCCTCTCAGTAGGTGTGTTTGGAGCTGGGGGAGGGGCTCCGGTGGAGGAGGGAGGGCCCTCGGAGAGTTGTGTCGCTTGGAATAGGCGCCGACAGCAAACCGATACCCTCTTGGAGTGACTCAGGGCAGACCTCGCTCACGATTCCTGGAGGCCGGTTCCGTGGCACTTGTCAGTGTCGCGGCGGCCCTGTGGGCGTTTGACGCCTACTTCCGGCCGGGGCTCACCAAGGTCCTCAGCTCGGGCCAGATCGTGCTGGTCGAAGACCTCCTCATCAGCCTGTTTCTGCTGCCAGTGCTCGTCCTCAACGCCAACTCGCTCCGCAGCCTAAGCGGAAGTCGCTGGCTGGCCCTCGCCGCGATCGCAATCGGGCCTCAAGCAATAGCGACCGTGCTCTTTACGAAGGCCATCGGCTATTCCTTCAGCAACCCCACAGCGCCCAATTTCGATGTGCTGCACGAGGTCTACCTCCTCTACCTGCTGCAGCCGGTCTTTGGGATCGCATTCGCACGGGTCTTTCTCGGCGAGCGCCGCAAGCGTGGTTTCTGGCCGTTAGCCGCGATCGCCCTGGCGGGCGTCTATCTGATCGTCTTCGCGGATGATCCGGCCGCGCCGTGGCAGATCCGCCACCCTGAGCTCATGGCCGGCTTGCTGGTGCTCGGCGCGGTGATCATGTGGGCCGGCGGAACCGTTCTCGGCCGCTACGCACTCGAGGACGTCAGCTTCCCGGTCACCACCAGCATGCGATTTGTGCTGGCTCTGCCAGTGTTGCTCGTGATCGTCCTTATCGACAAGGGCGGAGCCGCCTTCAGCGGCTACTCAATCAGCCAGTTGCCCAACTTCATGGGAATCGTGCTGGTGCCTGGCTTGCTCGCGATGCTGCTCTACTACCTGGCGCTTTCCAACACGCCTGCCTCGATTGCGACCATCGCAGAGCTCGGCTATCCGCTCGCCCTGTTTCTGATCTTCTCGCTGCCGCCACCTGTCGGACAAGGTGTGCCGCTACGTCCGGTCGAGCTGTTTGGGGCGCTGCTCCTCGTGGCAGCGGTCGTCACACTCAACTTCCTCAAGACACGCGACATCGTAGAAGTGCCGCGTGAGCGCCTGGCCGCCTCCGGATCCAGGCCGGTTCCTGACCCTGGATCAGCCTGAGGAGAGAAAACGATGGCTCGCGAGTACGGAACGTCGGTCGAAACAACGGCATCACCGGACAAGGTATGGAAGGTCTGGTCGGACATGTCGACGTGGGGCGAATGGAACCCGAACGTCTCGACAATGGACTGGCAGGGCGGGTTCATCTCCAGCTCGACGGGAGTGATGAACACGCGGGCGGGCCAGCATCACAGGATGGAACTCGTCGACGTTCAGCCCGGGCGCGGCTTCGCCCTGTTGACCAGTGTTATCCCGGGGACGAAGTTTCGGTTCAACTGCCGCATCGAGGCTGCCGGCGGCACGACGAAGGTCAGTCAGACGGTCGAGGTCGGAGGCCTGCTCGGGCCCGTCATGGGTGGGATGCTGGGTCCGCAGGTCTCGAAGGAGTTCGGGACGCTGCTTTCAAACCTGGCCAAGAAGGCGGAGTCGAGCTAGCGTTTCGCCTAGCGCACATTAGATAAGGACGAGGCGGGCTCCGTACGGGCGGCGCGGAGTCGGAAGGCCGCGGTCGCCCTCCGCCAGCTGAACCCGGTCCCGACGACCAGTGTGACGAGCAGGATCGCGAGGACGGCCGCCAGAACGATCGGGCCGACCTTCCCGCTCCCGACCGCGGCGAACAGGGGCGTCCAGTCGACGGTCGCCGCTGCATTCAGCCAGGCGATCAGGCCGGTCCCGAAGACAAACAGCAGCAGGGTCCAGCGCTTCTCTGACTGCGACATCTGCGCGAGGGCGAAGCGGTGCTGGCGTGGCGTGACACGCACCCGGAGCAGCCAGGCCAGAAGGACCAACCAGACGACGAACATCACGCCGCCGATCGTCGCCGCGACCCGCGGGTACGCCGTCTTGTCCACGGGCGAGAGGTCGGACGAGCCGGCCCATGCGGCCATCGGCAGTGCCCAGATGAGGCTCGTCAGCGCCGCGAAGCCGGTCCGTCCGAAACGATCCACCAGGCGAGTCATGAGAGCGGGTACTTCTGCGCGAGGTGGTCTCCAAATGTCGCCTTTCCGTCCTTGTGGTCCGGACAGAGCAGACCGCCCTGCGCGATCTGCCGGCTTAGCTTGAACGGAACCGGGAGGTTGACGATCCGGCGGTTCGATTTGCGCGCGGCCAGCCACAGTTGGGCGATGGACGTGAAGTCATGTATCTCGGGCCCGCCGAAATCGGGAAGCATGCCGGCCGGTTCACCGAGTACGACTTTAGCCAGGCGCTGCGCGACGTCGCGCGCATCCACGGGCTGAAACTGCCACGCGACCGGGATCGCGGTCACGCCGGGAATGCGCGAAAAACCGCCCAACAAGTACTCCATGAAGTCGTGGAACTGTGTCGCTCGCAGGATGGACCAGGGGACGAGGTTTTCGCGTACCACGCCCTCCGCCGCGAGTTTCGTGCGGTAGTAGGGATAGGCAACCTTGTCGATGCCGACAATAGACACATAGACGATGTGGCGCACGCCGGCGTCACGAGCCATCGCGAGGAGGCGCCTCGTACCGAGAACATCGATCGCCCGCCCGCGAAGCGGCTCGCGGGTGGCCGAGGCGGCGTGGATGATCGCGTCCATTCCGGCGACGGCCTGGAGGAGTCCCGCGCCGGATGCCAGGTCGCCCTGCACCGCGTCGACGTGGCCCCGCGGCGCACGGCTCAGGATGCGCGCGCGATGGCCGGTCTGCCGCAGCTGCATCACCACGTGCCGCCCGAGCGTTCCTGTGCCGCCGGTCACGAGCACGTTCATGTCGACCCTCTAGCTCTTTGTCTCGAGCTTGTCTCCAAAGAATTTCATGACGCGGTGCCATGAATCGCCGGCCGCAGCCTCGTTGTAGGTGCGTCCGGCGTCATTGAAGAAAGAGTGTCGGGCATCCGGGTAGATCTTGATGTCATGCGCGATCCCCTGGCGCGTCAAGGCTTTTTCGAGCGACCGTCCGGCCCGCGCGGTGAAATCGTTCTCGGGGTAGGAGCCAACGACGGGACAGATCCTGTTGACGGCGTCCAGCGGTCTTGGATTGGTTCCGTAGAAAGGCGCGATGGCCTTGAGGCGCGAATCGGCGCATGCCCACGCGATGGCAAAGCCGCCGCCCATGCAGAATCCGATCGCTCCCATGCGCTGGGCGTCGATCTCGGGCAGCTTCGCGAGGTAGGTGAGCGCCGATTTCAGATCGTCGATGCCATGAAAGTTCAGCGAGCCGGTGAGCAACCCGGTCATGTAACGAGCCATGCACATGGCTCGAATGCGGTCAGCGAAGAGATCGACCGCAAGGGCGGCGTAGCCCTCATCGGCGAAGCGACGCGTGACGTCCTTGATGTGGTCGGTCAGTCCGTACGCTTCGTGGATCACGACCACACCTGGATGCGGGCCAGGGGGGTCCGGCAGCGCGAGGTATCCGCCGCCCTTGAGTTCGCTGGTCGTGATCTCGCGTGTTTGCATCTCTTGCCTCGGAGCCAACGGGAGATGGTAGCGGCCGGCCGAGCGCGCCCGAAAGTGGACGGTATCCTTAACTAGCCCAATCGAGAGGCGCACCGTGGGCCCGTGGCGCAGTTTGGGAGCGCGCCAGTCTGGCAGACTGGAGGTCAGGGGTTCGATCCCCCTCGGGTCCACCACCACATTTTCACCGTCAGGCGGTCAGCCTGATCCAGAAGTAGTGCGCGGTCATCCCATCCCTGGTTGCTTCCCCGTACGGCGTGACCTCTTTGCGCAACCCGACCTTCGCTATGAGGCTGTAGAGGTAGTCGATGTCTCCCGATGTTCCGAAGTTGAGCAGCACCCGGCCGCCGCGGCGTAGTCGATCCGGTGCCTGGTTCATGAAGCGGGTGAGTCCTTGGTAGTTCTCGTCGGCCGTGCCCATCTCGAGTAGGTCACGCGGTTTGAACCAGCGAAACGGGGGGTCGAACACAATCAGGTCGAACGTCCCCGTGACGCCATCGAAGATGTCTGCGGCGAAGAACGTGATCCGATCCGCGACTCCATTGCGCTCGGCGTTCTGGCGCGCGCACCCAACGGCCTTCGGATTCACATCAACTGCAACCACTTCGGCTCCGGCCCGCGCCGCCAGAATCGCGCTCACTCCGCTCCCGGTCCCCATGTCCAGCACTCGCTCGCCCTCTTTGACCTCAGCCTGCACGGCCAGGTGGTACGGGTCGCCTTCGCCGTCGTCGCTGTGCGGGGCAAACACATCCTCTGCGATATCCAGGTCGAGCCCCATGAAACGCATGCGCGCCGGCAGGCTCGCGCGCTGCATCTCATACGCGTGGTCATGCCACACGCGGATGAGGCGGGCGCGCTCCTCCGACATCATTGGCGTGTAGTCGTCGGCCACGCGGACAACTTAACGCCAGTCGAGTAGTCGAGGCGTACAGAGGGGCGGGGGTTGTCGCCCCCGCCCCGACCTGATCTATGAGAGCGAAACCGACGAGGTCCCGATGGTCACGGTGACCTTTTGGTATTCGAAGACAACATTTTCTTCAAGCGTGTTCGTGAACAGGAGACTGGAAGTCGTCTCGACTTTGGTCAGCAGGGCGTGGTCGTATTCGTAGGTCGCGGACGGGGCGCCGTTGCAGGCCGGCGTCGGGGTGATTTGGACGGAACTGCAGAGTTGAACCTTGATCGTCACCGACTTACCCGTGCCGATCAGCTTCAGTAGCTCGATGCTGATGTGATCGATCACCTTCGTGAATCGCGCAGGCTCCAACACGGCATGGGTGTTGCTGATCCCGCCGCCGGTCACGGTGGTCGTACTCACGCCATTGAAAAACTCGATCGCTTCCGTGTGGAAGAAGGTCCCGGCGTCATCGACCGAAACCACGCCCACAACCTGCTGTAGAGGACCAGACTGACCGGGAGGTCCTTGAGGTCCGGCGGGGCCGGCGGGTCCCTGAGGTCCAGCAGGTCCTGCCGGTCCGATCACATTCCAGTGCGCAGCCGTCTCGTTTGGCTTACACGACACCTGCGCCGCGACGATGCGGACCGAGCCGTTAGCATTGTTGACGCAGGCATAGATGACTCCGCCGGTATCCGCCAACGTTATGACTGTTCCCGCCCCCAGCAGGGTCGCCAAAACGCTTACGCCGATGAGCACTCGCGACCACCCGCCTTTCATGCCGGAACCTCCCTTGGCGCCGCCGAGAGATAGATGCTGCGCTTGGCCGCGGCAACGCCTGAAGCAAGCGCGCCGATTATCTTCGTAATTTGTTTAATCCGAGCCGGCTGAACGACCTGATCGGACGGTTGTAACCTCTTCCGCGTGGAGGAACCGCTCCGTCCCGTCTACATATCGAAGGTGAGGATCGTCCGCGAGCGCGGACCCATCCGCCAGGCGTATCTCCCTGTCGAGCCCCAGCCCGTCACGTTCGGTACGCACGGCGCGGTGCGTGAGCACTACGGCACGGCGGAGGGCCAGTACCCCGACCACGCCACGACGCTCGACTACGTCGTCGCTGCCGCTGCCGGTTGACTCACCGGCACCCTGGGTGGCGCGCTGGAGGCGCGCGGGATCGATGCGAGCGAGGGCCGGCTCACCTCAGAGGCCGAAGGCGAGATTTATCTCGAGGACAAGGTCCTGGTGATCAAGAAGATCCATGTCCACTACACGCTGAGGGGCTGCCCGGACGACAAGCGCGAGGCCGCCGAGCGGTCGCGCGCATTTCACGCCTCGCGCTGCCCGGTGGCGAAGAGCATCGAGAAGGCGATCGAGATCTCTACCGACCTGTCATTCGAGTGACGTAGACGGCCCGCGGGACCAGAGCGTGATCCCGATCCGCAGGTTGCGAAACACTTCCTCACTCACAAGGAACCCGGCGAAGATCAGAGCCAGCCCGAGAAACTCGCCTAGGAAGAACGACCACGTGACGCCGAAGCGGTTGAGGCTGCTGGTGACGCCGGGGATGATCGCGCCAAGCGCGATGAGGATCGTGGCCGGCACGCGCGAGTTGAGCTTGCCCTGGGCGAGCGCCCTCACCGCTCCGGGCAGTGACGCGAAAAAGTTGACGATGATCGCGAGCACACCCAGCCGCGCCGTGAGCGGACGGCGCTTCGGCATGTAGATGTAGGCAGAGTAGAGCGCCCCAAAGACGAGGGCGAGGCCGCCGCCGGCGTTGAACGGCACGCTGCTGACACGAAGGTAGCCGGGGAAAGCGGCCGCGACGGGGACGTGGGTGGTCGGATCGACATAGCCTCCCGAAAGGCGGGCCGTCGCCACGAGCGCCGCGACGACCACAGTGCCCGCCAGGAGGAACGCCATGGCGACATGCGCCTGGAGGTCTCGCCGGACGGCTGTCGCTGTCGCCACGGATGCGGCTGCAAGCAGCGCCACCGCGAGCGTGACGTATCCGCCCATCGCGGAGCCGGGATACTTTGCGGTTGCCGCGAGCGAGAACAGGCCGCCCAGCGCGATCGAAGTCGCGACGAAGTAGCCGAATCGCGTCTTGTTCAGCAGATAGAGCGTGCCCGCCCCGAGATAGGAGGGGACGAGAAACGCTCCGAACAGGTACCAGGCGCGATACAGCGGATCGCTCCAGCCAAACGCGCTGCCGAGGAACTCGGTCCCCGCGGCGATCCCGTACCAGAGGAGTCCGACGGCCCAGACCAGCTGAAACGCGTGCCGGCGCTGCAGCCACTGGTCGAACACCATGGCGGCGAAGACGAGGCTCAGGACCGACGACCCGAGCGGCAGCACCACATTGAGCGTGTTCAACCGCTCATAGCGTAGGAAATCTCAGGAACGAACCGCGGCTCAGTCTCGGACCGCTCGGTCGCCGATCTCGAGCGCGGAGTCGAGGATCTCGAATCCCTCGTCCAACTCGCTCTCGGTGATGCACAGCGGCGGGTTGGTCATGACCGTGTTCCAGCGCACGAACGTGTGCATGCCCCCGTCGAGCAGCGCCTGCGCGATCGCCTTCATCTCCGGCGAGCTACCGTTGAACGGAGCGAGGGGTTCCAGCGTCTGCCGGTCGCGCACCAGCTCGAGGCATCCGAACAGGCCGATCGACCGGGTCGCGCCGACGCACGGATGCCGCTCGCGCAGCTTCTTGTGATGGCGCGCGAGGACCTCGCCCATGCGCCGCGAGTTGCCCACCATGTCGTCTTCTTCGTAGGCCTGGATCGCTCCCAGCGCCGCGGCGCAGCCAAGCGGGTGGCTGTTGTGCGTCAGGCCGCCGTAGAACACGTGGTCGTCGAAGTACGCCGCGACCTTCGGCCGCATCCCGACCGCGCCCAGCGGAACGTAGCTGCTGGTCAGTCCCTTGGCCAGCGTGATCAGGTCGGGCACGACGGCCCAGTGGTCGACCGCGAACCACTTGCCCGTGCGCCCGAACCCGGTCATCACCTCGTCGCAGATCATCAGGATGCCGTGGCGGTCGCAGATCGCGCGGACTCCTTGCAGGTATCCGTCCGGAGGTATCAGGATGCCGTTGGTGCCGACGATCGGCTCGAGGATGAAGGCCGCGATCGTGCTCGGTCCCTCGAGCTGGATCGTCTCCTCCAGGTCGGCCAGCGACTCCTCCACTGTGTCCCAGCCGCGCTGCAGCCCGTGGTACGGGTCGAGCACGTGCACGACGCCGCCGCCCGCTCTCTCGTTGGCCCACCGCCGCGGGTCACCCGTCGCCTGGATCGAGTTGCCGGTCGAGCCGTGGTAGGAGCGATAGCGGGCGAGGATCTTGGGCCTCCCGGTGACCGCGCGCGCGATCTTGATCGCGTTCTCGTTCGCGTCCGCGCCGGCCAGGGTAAAGAACACCTTGTCGATGTCGCCGGGCAGCAGCTCGGCCAGCTTGGCGCCCAGGCGGGCTCGCGTCTCGGTCGCCATGAACGGGCCGATGTAGGGCAGCAGCTCGGCCTGTCGCTTGATCGCGTCGATGATCCGGCGGTCGCCGTGGCCGGCGTTGACGCACATCAGCTGGCTGTTGAAGTCGATGAATCGCCGGCCGTCGGTGGTCTGGAAGTGGACGCCCTTGGCGCTCGCCACCGGAAAGGGTTTGAGCCCGGCCTGAGCGGACCAGTCGAACAGCGTGTGGCGCACGCACAGCTCCGTGATCTCCTCGGCGCTGAGTGCCTTGACGGCCTCCATCACCACGCCCGAATCGTAACTCCCGAGGCAGGCTACCTCGCGGGCGCGGCCGTGGCGCGGCGTCGGTCGATCAGATAGCTGGTGCTGGTCAGAATCATCCCGATGCCGACCACCACGATCAACGAGATGAAGAGCGGGTCCTGCGAATAGACGAACAGCCCGGCGAGGACGAGGACGATCAGCGAGCGGACCAGCAGGGTCGTGGTGTAGAGCGCCTCGACCTGGTGGCGGATGATCTGGACGATGACCACGCCAAGAGAAAGAAGGACCACGCCCAGCAGCCGAGGCAACGCGTCGCCGTAGTGCCCATTGCTGAACAGAAGGGTCAGGGCGAGCCCCGGAGCCGCGGTGAGCGCGACGCCGGCCCCGAGGAGGTAGGCCGCCAGGTAGAAGAGGCTGAGACGGGTCCTGCGCATGCCGTGTATATACACGGTCAGGAACTTTTTGGCAAGCTTGGAGCGTCACATGCCCGCTAACGCCAGCTCAGACGGGGTGTTGCTCAGCCGCTACCGCAAGGCTGTCGCCGCCTGCGCGGTGATGAACCTGCGCCAGGCCTCTCGGGCGATCACATCCTTCTACGACGCCGCGCTGCGGCCCGCGGGTTTGCGCGCGACCCAGCTGAACATCCTGATGGCGATCGAGGTCGGGGCTCCGACGACGGTGAGCGCCATCGCGGAGATCGTGGGGACGGACCGGACCACGATGACCCGAAACCTTCAGCTCCTGCGGAAGCGGGGGCTGATCGAGACGAAACGTGTTGCTCTAACCGCCAAGGGGCGTGCTGCTGCCGCGGCGGCGCTTCCGCTGTGGGAACGCGCCCAGGCGACGTTGGTCGACAGCCTGGGAGGCAACCGATGGACTGCCTTGCTCACCGAGCTGGTGGCCGCCAGGGCGGCGGTGAAGGCGCGCCCGCGGCGCTGACTAATCCGTTCCGCCGAGCACGTCGCCGGCGCGCAGGCGCTCGAGGTTCTGCATCCGGGCCTCGGCCCGCGGCCCCAACCGTCGCAGGACCGCCGCGATGAGGGCCTCGACGACGGCCATCGCGCCCACCAGGGAGTCGAACGGCCCCACCGTCTCCACGCTGGTGACGAGCACCTGGCGCGCGAACGCCGACGCAGGCGAGAGCCAGGGGTCGGTGAAGAGGATGACGTTGCACCCACGAGAGGCGGCGACGCGCGCGCTCTCGATCGTGTCCGGCTGGTAGCGCCGGTAGTCGAACACCACCAGGACGTCGGTCTTCCGCATGTCGATCAGCTGCTGAGCCGGCGCGCTGCGCTCGGCGTCCACCAGCCCGATCCCCGGCCGGAGCAGGTGCAATTGCCCGGCAAGGTAGCGGGCGAGAGGGGCGCTGACCCGGCCGCCTAGCACCATCACCCGGCGCCTCACGTCCGCCAGGACGGTGACCGCCTCGTTGACGTCGCGGTGCGAGAGCAGCCCCAGCGTGGCCTGCAGGTTGTGGCCGGACGTCTCGAGGGAGTCGTTCAGCATCCAGTCGGTCCCCGTGCGCTGCGGCTCGTCGCGATAGCGCGCGAGGGGCGAGCTGAGCCGGGCCTGGACCTCCCGCCGGAGGCTCTCCTGGAACTCGGGGTAGCCCCGAAACCCGAGCTTGGTGATGAATCGGGTCACGGTGGGCGGGCTCACGCCGGCCCGCTCGGCGAAGCGGGCCACGCTCTCCAGGCCGGCGATCGGGTAGGAGGCGAGCAGGACCCGGGCGAGCCGGCGCTCGGCGGGGCTGAGGCTGTCCATGCGCAGCCGGACGACCTCGCCGACCCCGGCGTCCCGCTCTGTCACGTTTGTTACATCCTGGCCCAATCAGGCGCTCCCGGAAAATTCTTGACAAGAATCCGATCTGCTGTTAGCTTCGCCGCGAAGCCGCCAGCGCAAGGCTACTAGGGAGGAGCACCGCATGAGCGTCCAGGCCCACAGTTCCGACGTCGAGGCACTCCACCGGATGGGCTACGCGCAGGAGCTCCGCCGCAGGATGTCGGGGTTCTCGAACTTCGCGATCTCGTTCACGATCATCTCCATCCTCTCGGGCTGCATGACCTTGTACTACCTCGGGATGAGCAACGGCGGCCCGGTGGTAATCAACATCGGCTGGCCTGTGGTCGGAGTGATGGTTCTACTGGTTGGACTGGCGATGGCCGAAGTCTGTTCGAGCTATCCCACCGCGGGCGGACTGTACTACTGGGCGGCTAAGCTCGGCGGCAAGAACTCCGCCGGCTGGAGCTGGTTCACCGGGTGGTTCAACCTCCTCGGGCAGGTCGGCATCACGGCGGGCATCGACTTCGGGCTCGCCTTCTTCGTCGACTACTGGCTGAACCTCGTGTTCAACTATCCGACCGCTGCATGGGCGGTCATCCTCGTCTACGGGATCGTCCTGTTCATCCACGGCCTGCTGAACACGTTCGGCGTCGGCCTCGTGGCGCGGCTCAACGACATCTCTGTGTGGTGGCACGTCGCCGGCGTGCTCATCATCGTCGCGGTTCTGTTCCTCTTCTCGAAGTACCACCAGTCGCCTTCGTATGTCTTCACGCATTTCGAGAACCTGAGCGGCTTTCCAAACAGCGCTGGTTTTTACGTCTTCCTCACCGGCCTGCTGCTTGCGCAGTACACGTTCACGGGTTATGACGCGTCGGCGCACTTGACCGAGGAGACGCACAACGCCGCGGTCTCAGGACCGCGCGGCATCGTGTGGTCGATCATCATCTCGCTGATCGCGGGCTGGATCCTGCTGATCGGAGTCACTCAGGCCATCAACCCAGCCGATTACGCGAACGCGGCCGCCGCGGTCGGTGCGGCGCCGGCCATCATCTTCGTCGACGCGATCGGCAAGAACGGCGCGCTGCTGCTGCTCCTCATCATCATCGGTGCGCAGTTCTACTGCGGCATGTCGTCGGTCACCTCGAACTCCCGCATGCTGTATGCCTTCTCGCGCGACGGCGCAGTGCCCGGCTCCCAGTTCTGGCACCGCGTCAACCCGCGGACGCGGACTCCGACCAACTCGATTTGGTTTGCGGCGGTCGGGGCCTTCATTCTCGGGCTGCCGTACCTCTGGAACCCGATCGCCTACTACGCGGTCACATCCATAGCGACGATCGGGCTGTACGTCGCGTACGGGATTCCCATCCTGCTCCGCTTGCTCGCCGGTAACAGGTTCCAGCGCGGTCCCTGGCACCTGCGCCAGTGGAGCCCTATCGTCGGCACGATCGCTGTGATCTGGATCGTGTTCATCTCGATCCTCTTCCTGCTGCCGTCGGCGGCGCCGGGCAACAACCTGGCCACTTTCAACTTCGCGCCCGTGGCGGTCGGCGTGGTGCTGCTCTACGCGGGCGGTTACTGGTTGCTTTCCGCAAAGAACTGGTTCAAGGGCCCGAAGGTCCAGGGCAGCGCCGAGGAGCTGGCCGCGATCGAGCGGGAGCTCGAAGTGGTCGGCAGCGCGGCGCCCGCGGGAGCGACCACCAGATAGGCGCGGTGCCTGAGAAACCCAGGATCGGGATCACCACGAGCCCGCGGCGGGGCGACGAGTACTACGTGCCCTACCGCCGGGCCGTGGAGGCGGCGGGTGCGGAGCCGGTCGAGCTCCCACCCGGCACGCCCGCGCTGCCGGACGTCGACGGCCTGCTTCTCCCGGGCGGATGGGACGTCGATCCTTCCTTCTACGGCGAGCCGAAAGACGAGAAGGTCGGCCCTGTTGATCGAGAGCTGGACGAGACCGAGCTGCGCCTCTTCCAACAGGCACGGGATTCGGACATCCCCGTGCTCGGCATCTGCCGCGGCCAGCAGGTCATCAACGTCGCTCTGGGAGGCACGCTGCTGCAGCACCTCGAGGACCACGACGTGCGCCGGTTCGGCCGCAACCACCTCGCGCACACGATCGAGGTCGACCCGACCTCAGAGCTCGGCCACGCCGCGGGCGAGCACAAGATCCGGGTCAACAGCCTGCACCACCAGGCGATTCGCGAGCTCGCGCCGGGCCTTCACCAGACGGCCAAGGGTGAGGACGGGACCGTCGAAGGCGTGGAGTCGGACGACGGCCTTATCGTTGCGGTGCAGTGTCACCCGGAGGAGCTGACGACCGACCTGCCCTGGGCGCGCAACCTCTTCGAGCGCTTCGTGGCACGCGCGCGGAGCCGCCGCCACCCGCGACGATCTTGATGTGGCGGGCGATGCCCGTCCAGGATGGGACTCACTGATTGCTGACCAAAGAGCACCTCGCGCGCAGCGCCGGCAGCGGCGAGATCGACACCGTGGTCGTCGCCTTCACGGACATGCAGGGTCGCCTCATGGGCAAGCGCGTCGACGCGGAGTATTTCGTCCAGACCTCATACGAGGGCGAGTCGACCGAAGGCTGCAACTACCTGCTCGCCCTGGACATGGAGATGGACCCGGTCCCCGGCTACCAGATGGCGAACTGGGAGGGCGGCTACGGGGACTTCGACCTGCTGCCGGACTTCAACACGCTGCGCCTCGTCCCCTGGCTCGAGGGCACCGCGCTGGTGCTGTGCGACGTGGCGTGGCACGACGGCAAGCCAGTGCGCCCCTCACCGAGGCAGGTGCTGCGCGAACAGATCGAGCGCGCGCGCAAGCTCGGCTTCGAGCCCATGTTCGGCTCCGAGCTCGAGTTCTTCCTTTTGAAGGAGACGTTCGCCGAGGCGCACGCCAAGCACTACACCGACCTGACCCCCTCGGTGCCGTACATCCTCGACTACCACATCCTCGCGACCTCGTATGACGAACCCTTCATCCGCGCCGTGCGCCGGGGGATGAAGGCGGCGGGCATCCCGGTCGAGAGCTCGAAGGGCGAGGCGTGGCCCGGCCAGCAGGAGATCAACTTCCGCTTCGCGGACGCGCTCTCCATGGCCGACAACCACGTCATCTACAAGAACGGCATCAAGGAGATGGCGCAGCAGAACGGCTGCTCGGTCACGTTCATGGCCAAGCCCGACCACCGCTGGATCGGCAGCTCGTGCCACGTGCACTCGAGCCTCTGGAAGGGCGACCGCAACACCTTCGACGGCGAGTCGGAGACGTTCCAGCACTATCTCGCGGGGCACATCGCCTACGCGTCGGAGCTCGCGATCTTCCTGGCGCCGACGATCAACTCCTACAAGCGCTTCGCCGCGGGCAGCTGGGCGCCGACCACGCTCGCGTGGGGGCACGACAACCGCACGTGCGGCTTTCGCATCGTGGGACACGGCCAGCACCTGCGCACGGAGTCGCGGATCCCGGGCGCGGACGCCAACCCGTACCTGTGCTTCGCGGCGATGCTCGCGGCGGGGCTGCAGGGCATCGAGGAGAAGCTGAAGTTGCCACCCGAGTTCAAGGGCAACGCGTACGAGTCGGACGTGCAGCGCTTCCCGCACGCTCTGCGCGACGCGATCGCCAATCTCGAGAATGGCAAGATGGCGCGTCATGCTTTTGGCGACGACGTCATCGACCACTACCTGAACTACGCCCGGACCGAGCAGGCGTTGTTCGACAAGGTCGTGACCAACTACGAGCGCGAGAGGCTTTTCGAGCGTGGGTAGATTGGACGGAAAGGTCGCCGTGATCACCGGAGCGGCCGGCGGCATCGGCCGCGAGGCGGCATTGCTCTTTTCGTCGGAAGGTGCGCAGGTCTGCGTGGCCGACGTCGGGCGCGAGGCGGGGGAGAAGACGGCGTCCGAGTGCCGCGACGCGTTCTTCTTCGCCGCCGACGTCAAGGACCCGAAGGGCGTCCAGGAGATGTATGCGGCGACCGAGAAGCGTTATGGCCGCGTCGACGTGCTCTACAACAACGCCGGCATCATGCCGGCGGACGACGACTCCATCCTGACCACCGAGCCCGACGCGTGGGACCGCGTGCAGGACGTGAACGCGAAGGGCGTCTTCCTGTGCTGCAAGTACGGAATCCCCTACCTCCTGAAAGGGGGCGGGGGGTCGGTGATCAACGTCGCGTCGTTCGTCGCGCTGATGGGCGCCGCGACCTCCCAGATCGCGTACACAGCCTCGAAGGGCGCCGTCCTCTCGATGAGCCGCGAGCTCGCGGTGCAGTTCGCGCGGCAGGGCGTCCGCGTCAACGCGCTGTGCCCTGGCCCGGTCGAAACGCCGCTCTTGATGCGGATCTTCAACGAGGACCCCAACGCGTATCAGCGCCGGCGCGTCCACCTGCCGATGGGCCGCCTGGCCAAAGCGCGCGAGATCGCCAACGCCGCTCTGTTCCTCGCGAGCGACGAGTCGAGCTACGTCAACGGCGCCACGTTCGTCGTGGACGGAGGGATCACGGCCGCGTACGTCACGCCCGAGTAACTCTCCTCGGTATCCGCAACAGTCATGTACAAAGCAATCCTCTTCGTCGCGGCTCTTGCCGCGGCTGCGTGCGGGAGCTCTCCCACCACGAGCTCGTCCCCTGCGCCGGTCACCCCCGCCACCGCGGCGACGGTCGCTGTGGCCGACAACTCCAAGCTCGGCAAGATCCTGGTCGACGGAAGTGGACGCACGCTGTACCTGTTCCAGGCGGACAAGGGCATGAGCTCGACCTGTTACGGACAGTGCGCGACCTACTGGCCGCCGCTGCTCACGAACGGCGCGCCGCTGGCCGGCGCGGGCGTGAACGCCTCGCTGCTCGGCACCGCCACCCGGACCGACGGAACGGTCGAGGTCACGTACGGCGGCCACCCGCTGTACTACGTCGTCACCGATCACAATCCGGGGGATGTCACGGGACAAGGCGTCAACAACTTCGGCGCGCTCTGGAACGTCGTCGCACCAGAGGGCAAGCAGATCGGCTGATCCCCGAAGGGGGATAGTCCGCGACGCGCTGGGAATCGGGATCGCGAGCGGTGCCTACGCAATCTCGTTTGGCGCGATCTCGACCACGGCGGGCCTCTCGCTGCTCCAGACCTGCGCGCTCTCGGTCTTCATGTTCACGGGCGCGTCGCAGTTCGCGCTGGTCGCAATCGTGGGCGCCGGCGGAAGCGTGTGGACTGGCGCCGCGACCGCCACCCTGCTGGGCGCGCGCAACGCGCTGTACGGGCTGCGGCTCGCCTCGCTCCTGAACGTGACCGGCCGGCGTCGCGTCGCCGCGGCGCATTTCGTGATCGACGAGACGACCGCCATGGCGATCGCGCGTGAGGACCCCGAGCAGAGCCGGTTCGCGTTCTGGGCGACAGGCGTGACCATCTTCATCCTCTGGAACCTCGGCACGCTGATCGGCGCGCTGGCGACCTACGCGATCCCGAATCCGAAGGTGTTCGGGCTCGATGCAGCTCCGCCGGCGGCGTTTCTCGCCCTGCTGGCCCCGCGGCTCAGAGCTCGCGAACCGCTCGCGATCGCGCTGGCGGCGGCTGTCGCCGCGATCGTCCTACTCCCGTTCGTGCCGGCAGGCGTCCCGCTGCTCGTGATCGCGCTGCTCGTGACGCTGTTCGGCGTAATGAGGCGGCCATGATCTGGGCCGGGGTGCTCGTTGCGTCGGTCGCCTGCTACGGACTGAAGCTGGCCGGGCTGTCGCTGCCGCAAGCGTGGCTCCAGGACCCGCGCATCCAGCGCACCGTGCCGCTGATCCCCGTCGCGCTGCTTGCGGGGCTGGTCGCGATCCAGACGTTCTCGACGGGCCAGCACCTGGTCTTCGACGTCCGGGCGGCGTCGCTCGTGGTGGCGATCGTCGCCGTCGTGCTCCGCGCCCCGTTCCTGGTCGTGGTCATCGCCGGCGCCGCGACCGCCGCACTCCTCCGCCTGCTCTAAGGTCACGCTCGTGCGAATCGAGGCTGTGACCGAGGCGACGCCCGAGCTCCATGCGGCGCTGGCCCGCCTTCTGCCGCAGCTCAACCCGCGGCTGACGGTCCCCGACATGGACCGCCTGAGGCGCCTCGTCGCCGACCCCGCTGTGACGCTCCTCGTCGCGAGGGACGGCGACGAGATCGTTGGCACGACCACGGTAATCGTCTACACGACGCCGTTCTGGATCAAGGCGCGCCTCGACGAGGTGGTCGTGGACGGCGGCGCGCGAGGCAAGGGCGTCGGGGAGGCGCTCGTCAAGGCGAGCCTCGACGTCGCCCGGGAGCACGGCGTGCAGGTCGTCGAGCTGCAGTCGGGCCGCGGCCCCAACCGGGAAGCGGCCCACCGCCTGTACGAGAGGCTAGGCTTCCGGATCCGCGACACAGACGTGTTCCGGATCGTGCTTTAGCCGTCGCTCAGCGCCGCGTGCATGTTTGTGATGAAGCCCGGCTCATTTCGATGTGCGAGCCCGCTCCACAGCCGAACGAACGAGCGCGATCAATTTTTCACAATCATCAAGAGCTGCGATCACGTCTTCTTTCTCGGCTAGTTCCCTCTCGTACATTCCTCGGCCTCGGGCCCGCATCAAACGGCCGATGCGAGACAGCAAAGCATCGTCACCCAGCAAAAGCCGTCCCGCATCGACCGCCGCTCGATGATGACCCGGTTGGCTCGTCACCCGATAGCCGGCGATTGCGAGGGTCGCCACCAGAGCTTGAAACGCGATTCCATCCCAGGCGAGAAGCAGAGCACTGTCTGGATCCGAAGCAGCTATCGACCGAGCCGTGTTTAGGGAGCGGTCAGCCGAGAGCAGAATGGTTTCCGCCTTATCAGCGCTGGCGTCTATCGCTTCCAGTGCGCGGCGATCGGCCATTGCTTTGAGTTCTTCAGCGGCACCCACTTTCAGAAGGTCACTTCCTGTCCCGCTACGTGCACGATCGGGCCGCTCAAGACCCGGCGCCAGAATGTGTCAGTGTCGCCACGAGAACGCAGTTGATCAGCGGTTCGTGAGACGACATTGATATCGCGACCCAAACGCCTCTCAACTGGCGCAAGGCGCTCGGACAGCATGAGTCGATCCGGTCGGCCGATCACCAACAGGTCGATGTCACTGTTAGGAGATTCTTTTTGGGATGCATAGGATCCAAAGATGTATGCGGAGTCGACGCCGGCCAAACCGGTCAACGCTTCACGGAGAAGCGCCTCGACGCCCAGCGTCTTCTGGACCAGCCCACGCACCTCGGGGACATGACTGGACGTGTCGTTGATTGAGTAGACGAGCGAGCGGCCTATGGACTCCGATCGAAGGATGCCCAGTCTCTCGAGGCCCGCAAGTTCAGTACCAACCGTGGCGGGCGATGCTCCGATCCTGCGCGCAATCTCGCGCACGTGGCCCGTGGCTTGTGGCTTACTGAAAAACTCGAGCAAGATGCGGTCCCGTACGCGGGAACGGCCAAATAGGGACATGTACGGTTAATCCTAACATATGTATGGGATAGCCGTACATCTAGGGTTGTGCTGGAATGGTCAGCTTCTCCAGCCGGTCGACCATCGACGCCAGCGTGGCGAACGCCGCCTCGACCGGTTCCGCCGACGTCATGTCGACCCCGGCCATGCGCAGGCCCTCGAGCGGGTACATCGACCCGCCGCTCTTGAGGAACGCGAGGTAGGAGGCGACCGCCTTCGGGTCGCGAGCCGCCATGCGCTGCACGAGATGGTCGGCGGCGGCGATGCCCGTCGCGTACTGATAGACGTAGAAGTTGCTGTACAGGTGGGTGTGGAACTGCGCCCACGTCGAACCGATGCGCTCTCGATCCCACTCGTTGACCTCGACCTCCGACCCGTACACCTCGATCATCAGGTCCGCCATCAGGCCGTTCAGGTAATCCGCGGTCAGCGCGCCGCCCCGCTCGACGCGCTCGTGAATCTCGAGCTCGAGCCGCGCCAGCGACGGCATGATGAAGAAGTACCGATAGAAGTTGGACATCGCCTCCTCGATCACAGCCACTTGTAATGCGGGATCCGTTTGCGTCGCCAGCAGATGCCGCCGGGTCAGGGCCTGGTGCATGTTCGAGGCGACCTCGGCCTGGAAGAGCCCGTAGTTCGAGTAGACGTACGGCTGCGTGCCGCGGGAGTGATACGAGTGCATCGAGTGGCCGAGCTCGTGCGCCAGCGTGCTCATCGAGAAGATGTCGTCGTTGTAGCTCATGAAGATGAACGGGCGCGTGTCCATCGCGCCGGTGGAGAAGGCGCCCATCCGCTTTCCCTTGTTGGGATAGATGTCGACCCATCGATCCTCGAGCGCGCCCTTGCGCATGACGCGCACGTATTCCTCGCCGAGCGGCGCGACGCCCTCGGCGATCCAATCCACCGCCTGCTCGTAGGGCACCTTCAGCGTGGTCGAGCTGATCTGCGCACGGGTGTCGTAGGGCCTCAGGACCTCGACGCCCAACGCGTGCCGGCGGAGGCGCCAGTAGCGATGCCACGTGCCGACGTTGTCGCGGAAGGTGCGGACGACGTTGTGGTAGACGTCGACCGGGATGTGGCTCGGCTCCAGGGCCGCCTCTAAAGAAGACGCGTACCCGCGCGCGCGCGCGAAGAACACGTCCCGCTTGATCCCGCCCGCAAGACTTGCCGCCATCGCGTGCCGCATCGCCAGGTGCACGTCGGCGTAGCTCTCGAACGCGGTGCGGCGGATCTCGCGATCCGGGCTCGTCAGGAGCGACGCGATCGTGCCCTGGGCCACCTCGTGCAGCTCTCCGTCCGCGCCCACGGCGGGGGCGAACTTCAGGTCGGTGTTCGCGAGCACGCTGTGCACCGAGAGCGCGCTGGCCAGCGGATCCGAGACCTGGGTCAGCAGCTCCTCGACCTCGGCGCTGCGGATCCGCTTCTGCAGCTTCTCCAGCCGGTCGAAGTAGTGGCCGAGGTGCGACAGGCGCGGAGACGTCGCGACCCACTCCCGCAGCTTCGGCAGGCCGAGGGCCAGCATCTCCGGCACCGCGAAGGACGCCGCCGCGCCCAGCTGAGCCGCCACCGACCGGGCGCGGTCCGCCTTTGCCGCGGCCTCCTGGTCGCCCACGTCGCACGAGTAAGCCATGGTGCTGTAGACCATCACCTTCGCCATCAGCCGGTGAACGCGCTCCGACGCGTCGAACCAGTCGGCAAGCAGGTCGGGCGAGTCGCCTAGGTGGCCTTTGAACTCCTGGAGGTCAGGGAGCCGGGACAGGATAGTGTCGACCGCCTGCTCCCAGCCGGCCTCGTCCTCGAAGACGCTCTCCGCGTTCCACTTGAACCGCTCCTCCACCTCGGAGCGCGACGGGAGTGAGCGGTTCACGGCCGATTAGTAGCATGGACCCGATGCCGCGCGCCACCGCGAACATGGTCGATCTCGAGTACGAGACTTTCGGCGACCCCCGGTCCGCGCCGCTGCTGCTGATCGCCGGCCTCGGGAGCCAGATGCTCAGCTGGGACGAGGAGCTCTGCGAGCTGCTGGTCAGCCGGGGCTTCTACGTCATCCGGTTCGACAACCGCGACATCGGGCTGTCCTCCCACCTGGAGGAATTGGGCCCGGCTGACATCGTGGCCGCAGCGAGCGGCGATCCCCGGCCGGCATACCGGCTCGACGATATGGCGGCCGACGCGGCGGGACTGCTTGACGCCCTCGGCATCAAAGCGGCGCACGTGGTCGGTGTGTCCATGGGCGGCTTCGTCGCCCAGCTCGTGGCGCTCACCCACCCCGAGCATGTGCTGTCCCTCACCTCGATCATGTCCGGGCCGAACGGATCCGACCAGGTGCCGCCCACCGCCGATGGCTCGGCCGTGCTCCTGGTGCCGGCGCCGGCGACTCGCGAGGAACGCATCGCGCTGGCCGTCTGGGTCAGGAAGACGCTGGTGGGCCCGGCGGACGAGTTCGACCCCGACTACGAGGCGGCGCGGGCGGCCCGCATCGTCGACCGCGCGTACTACCCGCCCGGCTACGGACGCCAATTGGTCGCGGTCCTGGCCGCGCCGAGCCGGCTCGAGCGCCTCGAGTCTCTGCGCGTGCCGGCGCTCGTCATCCACGGCACGGAGGACATCCTCGTCCCGGTCGAAAACGGCCGCAAGGTGGCGGCGGCGATCCCGGGCGCGCGCCTGCTCGAGATCCAGGGCATGGGGCACGACCTGCCGAAGCGGGCGTGGCCGGAGATCGCCGATGCGATCGCCGAGCTGGCGCAGCAGTCGGCCGCCGCGTCCTGAGCAACCTCAACCCCGCCCTGGCGTTCCTGGCGGGCCTGGCCTCGTTCGTCTCGCCGTGCGTCCTGCCCCTGGTCCCGGCGTATCTCGCCTACCTGGGCGCGTCTCCCCATTCATGGGGAGGTGTCCGCGCAGCCGCCGGAGGGGGTGAGGGGGAGGCCGCTATTGCGCAGCGCCCTGCGTCGCAATCGATCGCGCTTGCCGGCGCCGCTTTCGTCGCGGGGCTGTCGCTCATCTTCATCCTCTTCTTCTACGTCTTCTCGTTCGCGGTGCAGCCGATCCGCCCTTACGTTCCGGTCGTCGCCGGCGTCGTCGTGATCGTCATGGCCCTGTACGTGGCCGGGCTGGTGCGCATCCCGTTTCTCTCCACGGAATATCGCGCGATGCAGCGCGCGCCTAAGACGGGCGGCGTGGCCGGCGGATTCCTGCTCGGCATGGGCTTCGCGAGCGGTTGGACGCCGTGCATCGGGATCACGCTGGGCGCCGTCCTGAGCTCCGCAGTGACCATCGGCACCACTCCGCAGGGCCTGAGCCTGATGATCGCCTACTGCCTGGGTCTGGGCGTCCCTTTCCTCGCGCTGGCCTTCGCGCTGGAGAGCACGCGGCCGCTCCTGAGGTTCGTCAACGAGCATCGCCGCGCCATCGACCTCGCGTCGGCCGGGGTGCTGGTGATCATGGGAATCCTGCTTCTCACGAACCGGCTCACGTGGCTGTCAGCCGGGCTCACCCTGCTGATCCCGTCGTGGCCGTCGCCCTCACTCTGATCCTCAGGAGTAAGCGCGGCGCGCGAAGACCATCGGCGCCACGCCTTCCTTGTGCGCGCCCTCGGTGACCAGCCCGATCAGGACCCAGTGGTCGCCCGCCTCGATCGTGTCACGGAGCGCACACACGGCGTAGGCCGCGGCGTCCTCTTCAAGGATCGGCCCGCCCACTTTACTTTCAGGACGCTGCCAGGCCAGGCCGTCGAACTTGTCACTCAATTTGGTCGCCAGGCGCCGCGCCAGGTCCTCCCGGCCCGTGGCGAGGATGTTGGCGGTGAACCCGCCCGTGTGCTGTACGGCGGGCAGGGTATTGGAGGTCTTGTCGATGCAGACGAGGGCTAGCGGTGGCTCGAGCGACACCGCGCAGAACGCGCTCACGGTCAGCCCGCGAGGGCGTCCGTCGTCGCCGAATGCCGTGAGCACGACGACGCCGCTGGGAAACGTCCCCATCACCTCACGGAAACGCTGCCTCTCGATCACGAGCGGATCGTAATTCGAGCCTGTTAAGAACACTTGTTTGCAGTCTCGGATTTCGTCACACTTGATCACGTGGGGCACGCTCTCGACCTCTTCTCTCCGCCCGTCCGCGAATGGTTTCGCGCATCTTTTGTCGAGCCGACAGCCGTCCAGGAGGGGGGCTGGCGGGAGGTGGCGGCCGGCCACCACGTCCTCATGGCCGCGCCCACTGGCAGCGGCAAGACGCTGGCGGCCTTCCTCTGGTGCCTCGACCGCCTCGCGGGCGAGCCGACGCCTCCGGAGGCGGAGCGGTGTCGCGTCCTTTATGTATCTCCCCTCAAAGCGCTCGCCCACGACGTCGACCGCAACCTGCGCTCGCCGCTGGTGGGCATCCGCCGCCAGGCGGAGGCGATGGGCGGGCAGCCGCCCGACATCCAGGTGGCGATCCGGACCGGGGACACCCCGGCCGACGCACGGCGTTCCATGGAGCGGCATCCGCCCGACATCCTGATCACGACTCCGGAGTCGCTGTTCCTCCTCCTGACGAGCTCGGCGCGCAAGATCCTGGCCTCGGTCCGCTGGCTGATCGTCGACGAGATCCACTCCGTCGCCGCCACGAAGCGGGGCAGCCACCTGGCGCTCAGCCTGGAGCGACTGTGCGTGCTGACGAAGGTCGAGCCGCAGCGCATCGGGCTGTCCGCGACGCATCGCCCGCTCGAGGAGGTCGGACGCTTCCTCGGCGGCGCCGGCCGTGACGTGTCGATCGTCGATGCGGGGCGGCTGAAGACGATGGAGGTCAGGGTCGAGGTCCCGGTCGAGGACATGACGCGGCTGACCGCCGAGGACGAGGACGGCGCGAAGGGCGCCAACAGCATCTGGCCCGCCATCTACCCGCGCTTGCTGCAGCTCATCCGCGAGCACCGCTCGACGATCGTCTTCGTCAACTCCCGGCGCCTCGCCGAGCGCATCGCCGCGCGAGTCAACGAGCTCGCCGAGGAGGAGCTCGTGCGGGCGCATCACGGCTCGATAGCTCGCGAGCAGCGGCTGCTGATCGAGGACGAGCTCAAGGCCGGCCGGCTGCGAGGCCTGGTCGCGACGTCCACGCTCGAGCTCGGCATCGACATGGGCGCGGTCGACCTCGTGCTGCAGATCGAGGCGCCGCCCAGCGTCGCCGCCGGCATCCAGCGCGTGGGCCGTGCCGGGCACTCTGTCGGTGAGGTCTCGCGCGGCGTGGTGATCCCGAAGTTCCGCGGCGACCTGCTCGAGTCCGCGGCCGTCGTCGAGGGCATGCTCGAGGGGCGCATCGAGTCGACTGCCGTCCCGCGCAAGCCGCTCGACGTGCTGGCGCAGCAGATCGTCGCCATGTGCGCGATGGACGAGTGGGACGTCGAAGCGTTGGGTCGCGTGGTCCGGCGAGCGTACCCCTACAGTGACCTCGGTCCTCGCGCGTTCGAGTCCGTGCTCGACATGCTGAGCGGCCGCTATCCGTCGGACCAGTTCGTCGAGCTGCGGCCGCGGTTGGTCTGGGATCGCATCGCCGGCAAGGTCCGCGGCCGGGCCGGCGCGCAGAGGCTCGCGGTCACCAACCCGGGCACGATTCCCGACCGCGGCCTGTACAGCGTCAACCTGGTCGAGGACGGGCGCCGCGTCGGCGAGCTCGACGAGGAGATGGTCTACGAGACGCGTGTCGGCGAGACGTTCGTCCTCGGCGCGTCGACCTGGCGCATCGTCGAGATCACGCCGTCGCAGGTGCTGGTGACGCCCGCGCCGGGCGAGCCCGGGAAGATCGCATTCTGGAAAGCCGACGCGCCAAGCCGGCCCGTCGAGCTGGGCGCCGCGCTGGGCAAGATGGTCCGCGAGCTGCGGAGCCTCGATCCTGACGCTGCCGCGAAGCGATTGCGCGAGCGCGCCGGCTTCGATGACCTCGCCGTCAAGAACCTGCTCCGGTACCTCGACGATCAGGCTCTGGCGACGGGCGTCGTCCCGGACGACCGCACCATGGTGGTCGAGCGCTTTCGCGACGAGGTGGGGGACTGGCGCGTCTGCCTCCACACGCCCTTCGGCGGCCGCGTCCACGCCCCGCTTGCCCTGGCCCTCGAGGCGCGACTGCGCGAAAGGCTCGGTGTGGACGCGCGCGCCCTGTGGACCGACGACGGCATTGCGATGCACCTACCGGAGGTGGAATCGCCCCCAGCCCTGGACGAGCTGATCCTCGACCCCGAAGAAGTCCAGACGTTGGTGTCGGCTCAGCTCCCTGCCTCGGCACTCTTCGCGGCCCGGTTCCGCGAGAACGCCGCGCGGTCGCTGCTCCTGCCCAAGCGCCGGCCTGGCCAGCGGACGCCGCTGTGGCAGCAGCGCATGCGCAGCGCCGGGCTGCTGCAGGTCGCCGGCCAGTACCCAGACTTCCCGATCCTCGCTGAGACCTGGCGCGAGATCATGAGCGACCACTTCGACATGCCGGCGTTGACTGCTTTCCTGCGCGCGATTCGCTCGCGCGAGATCCGTGTCGTCGCCGTCGACACCGAGCGCGCGTCACCTTTCGCCTCGTCGCTCCTCTTCTCCTACGTCGCCGAGTACATGTACGAAGGCGACCAGCCGCTCGCCGAGCGGCGCGCCCAGGCCCTGACGCTCGACCGCGAGCTGCTCGCGGAGCTGCTCGGCAGCGAGGACCTGCGCGAGCTGCTCGACCCCAGCGCGATCGCCGCGGTCGAGCTCGAGCTGCAAGGACTTCTCCCCGAGCGATTCCCGCGCGACATCGACGAGGCCCACGACCTTCTCGTCCGCCTGGGCGACCTCACCGAGGACGAAGCGGTCGCGCGCGGGGTCGCGATCGAATGGCTCCGCGGTCTCGAAAAGGAGCGGCGGGCAGTGAACGTCCGCCTGGCCGGCGAGGCGAGATGGATCGCGGCGGAGGACGCGGGTCGCTACCGAGAGGCGCTGGGAGCGACGCTGCCCATCGGCCTACCCGAAGAGTTCCTGACCGCGGGCGCCGACGCGCTCGAATCGCTGCTCAGGCGGTACGCGCGGACGCACGTCCCATTCGTCACGGCCGATCCGGCCAAACGCTTAGGGCTGTCGGCGCAGGCTGTCGACACCGCGCTCGCGCGACTCGCCGCCCGCGGTGACGTGCTGGCGGGCGAGTTCCGCAAAGCCGCCGGGGGCCGCGAGTACTGCCATCCCGAGGTGCTGCGCATCCTTCGGAGGCGATCGCTCGCGGCGCTGCGGCGCGAGGTCGAGTCGGTGGCGCCCGTCGCGCTGGCGCGCTTCCTGCCTGCCTGGCACGGCATCGGCGTGAAGGCGGGCGGGACCGACCGGCTCCTCGAAGTGGTGTTCCAGCTCCAGGGCCTGGCCCTGCCCGCCAGCGTGATCGAACGCGACGTCATCGCGGCGCGCGTGGCCAACTATGCGCCGCGATTGCTCGACGAGCTGATCTCGATGGGAGAGGTCGTGTGGGTCGGGCGCGGATCGTTGGGCATCAGCGACGGCCGGGTTGCCCTGTACGTGCGCGGCGACGCGCCGCGCCTGGTGCCGCCGCCGAGCGACCCTCCACAAACCGAGCTGCACGAGCGCGTGCGCAAGCACCTCAGGGCGCGCGGTGCGAGCTTCTTCCGAGACCTCTACAACGCGTGCGGCGGGGGCGACGAGGACGTGATGCTGGATGCGCTCTGGGACCTGGTCTGGTCCGGAGAGGTGACCAACGACACGTTCTCGCCGCTGCGTCTGCTCGGACCGCAAGCGCGGCGTCCGGCGCGCAGGCCGCGCCTGCCACGTCTCACGCAGCCTCGCGCAACAGGCCGCTGGTCACTCGTGGCAGATCTGATCGGATCGGGTGCAAACGCCACCGAGCGGGTGCACGCCGAGGCGGGCGTGCTGCTGCAGCGTCATGGGGTGCTGACGCGTGAGGCGGTGGTGGGCGAGGGATGGCCTGGGGGGTTCGCGGCGCTGTACCCGGTGCTGCGCGCGATGGAGGAGTCAGGCCGAATCCGCCGCGGATACTTCGTCGAGGGGCTCGGCGGGTCGCAATTTGCGCTGCCCGGCGCTGTCGATCGGCTGCGCTCGCTGCGCGATTCGGGCGGCGGCGTGATCGCCATGGCCGCGACGGACCCGTCAAATGCTTACGGCACGGTGCTGCCGTGGCCGCAATCCGACGGCCGCATGGCGCGAGCGGCCGGCGCCTATTGCGTGATCGACGATGGCAGGCTGGTCCTCTATCTGGAGCGCGGCGGGCGGTCGCTGCTCTCGAACGGCGACGTCCAGCCGGTCCATCTTCAAGCGCTGATCGCGATCGCCACCAATGCGGGGCGCATGGAGCTGCAGAAGGTGGACGGGGTGGCGGTGATGGAATCGCCGATGAAATCAGCGCTGCGCGAGGCGGGCTTCTCGCAGACGCACCGCAGCCTGGTGGCGTACGGGTCGAGAGCGTAGCCGCGGGTACGATTTACCTCTCCGTCGGGGAGTAGCGCAGCCCGGTAGCGCACTTGACTGGGGGTCAAGTGGTCGCGGGTTCAAATCCCGCCTCCCCGACCAAAATCTGACCTCAGATTTCGACGACGGCCGTAGCTGATTTGATAGGCCCGCTGCCTTCATGTAGCACTTAACAGACATCGACACCGGTACTCATACCGTGCCGGACTTCGCCGGCGCCGCGCGGCGCCACGAGGTCATCGCCGCCATCGAGTGGTCCGCGGCATCAGGGGAACGCGTGAAGGCGTAACTCACTGCGCCGAGCTGAGGATCAGAGCCGTGAGCCGATAAGCTGGCAGAGTGGGCCAGAATGAGGTAGGCGAGATCGACCGAGCGATCAGCGCGCTTCAGGATCGGACCCGCCGGCGGATCCTGCTCGACTTTTATGTGCACCAGCCCGAATGGACAGTCGACGATGCTGCCAAAGCCGCCGGTGTGCACCGAACGGTCGCGCATGCACATCTCGAGCGCCTTGTCGCGCTCGGATACCTGGTGGTCGGGCAGCGCCGGGGAAAATCCGGCAAGCCTGCCAACCTTTATCGACTGGCCGGCCAACAGATCGACTTCAGCTTTCCGGTGCGTCGATTCGCCCGCCTTGCCGGCCTTTTGGCGGAGGGCCTGCAAACACGCGGTCAGGAGGGTATCGAAGCCGCCCGAGAGGCGGGCCGGCGCTACGGCGCGTCGCTCGTGAACAAGCCGGCTGACTCCCCGCAGTCTGTGCTGCGCGAGTTGGCTCCCCTGGGTGCGGACTACGTCATCGCCAATGACGACGAGGTCCTCGCCCGGAACTGCATCTTTCGGCAAGCCTGTGCCGATGCCGGAGACGTCGTCTGTGAGCTCCATGCCGGACTGCTCGAAGGAGCTTTTCAGCAGGCGGGCCTGGCATTGCGCACCGAGGCTTTGAGGAACTACGCGGAACGGGGCTGCGCGTATCGGGTTTTGACTACGTAGGCTGCGCATGCTATAAAGCCTACAAAGGCTCGATAGCGGCAAACGCAACCGGGTGTGAGCAGCGGATGGCGCGCGCCCGGGGGCCCGGAGGAGGTCAGCAGCGCATGACTGAGAAGAGTCTGTACGAGCGGCTTGGTGGCGTTTTCGCGATCGCGGCGGTGATCGACCACTTTAGCGACGCGGTTGTGGAGAACCCGATCGCCGGGACGACTTCGAAGAACCCAGCCCTAAGGGAGTGGCACACGAGGAACCTGGGCAGATTGCCTGGGCTCAAGTTCATGCGAACACTGTGGGTCTGCGCAGTCGCGGGCGGGCCGCTCCACTACACAGCCACCAAGCCGGGGGAAACTGAGGTGGGTCTCGAGGAGGCGCATCGTGACCTCAAGATCTCGCCGGAAGAGTTCGACGCGGTCGCTGCCGAGCTTGGGCGCACCCTTGACTTCTTTAAAGTCCCTGCACGCGAGAAGGGAGAAGTCCTCGGCGCTTTCGCTGCGCATAAGCACGAGGTAACGACCGGCTACATGGCCGCGGCCAGGTAGCCCTTAACGGATTCCAGCTGACGACAGGGCCGGCAGACCCACGCCAAGATCGAGGGTGCCGGCAATGAATTTTGTTGCAGTCGTCGAGGACATCGGAAAGGGAGTCGACGTCGCGGGCATCACGATCATCCTGGTCGGAGTCCTTGCTTCCAGCGTGCAATTCCTGCGTCGGATATGGAGCGATGTCGGTTCTGCGTATGGACTGTACCGCGTGGGGCTTGGGCGCGCGATTCTCCTCGGTCTGGAGTTTCTCATCGCAGGCGACATCATCCGTACCGTCGCCACGTCACCGACATTTCAGAGCGTCGGCATCCTTGGGAGCATTGTCCTGATCCGAACCTTCCTGAGCCTGGCGCTCAATCTGGAAGTCGAGGGACGCCTGCCTTGGCAGAGAGGGAGAAAGGCTGAAGCAGCTCCCTGATCGTCAAGGTCAAGGTCAGAGATTGCGCGCCGATCGCCAGCTCGTCGTCTTCATTTCGTCAGCAGTGTCAACCCGACGCGGGGGCGGAACCCGGTGAGCTCCCATAGTCGCTCGCGAGTAAACCGGCCGACGAACAGGGGTACAAACTGCGGGACCCTTGAATCGGCGAGCTTTTGGAGCGATTGGCGCGCTACGAAATCGATGGACTCTTCGGACACGACATCGCGATACTCGGCCTTGATGTTGCGTATCTCGGTGGCGACTTGCTTGAGAACAGTGGCATCGAAAGCGGCTTGCATTTGGCCGAGGATCATCTACCTGCCATAACAAGGTCAGCAACAGCCGAGGAGGTCAACCGTGCTTGCCTGGTCAGCCTGGCCGGCCGGCCCGGAGGGCTGCGGCTGAGGACCTGGCTATCAACGAGGCGCAGATGGCCGGCTATCAGAGCGCCTCGACGTGACCAGCCAAATCCACTCCAAATGAATCGCGGGAGCGGTTGAGCTCGTCCAAGGTTGCTGTTTTTGTTATGGCCGATGGACGATCGTGGTCTTTGTCGGGCGGACGATTGGGCGGTCGGATAGACCGCCCCGTTCGCCTGAATCGTTTCCGACGTGGGCGTCTTGTAGGAGCCGGATGGAGATTCCAATTCAAATCAGCTCGGTATATGCCCGTTCAGCTGGGTTTCTCTCTATAGAAGTGGAGTTGAAGGCCTCGAGCTACATGGAGGTGTAGATACATGAACCGGTTGGCACTGGGAGCGGTGTTGGGCGGCATAGCCGTCTACCTCTACGATCCCGAGCTGGGCGAGGTGCGACGGGAGCGCCTGTTCTCTCTGTGGCGGGAAAATCGGGAGAGCGCGGTGCAAATTGGTCGGTCAGCTTCCCAGACAGCTGAGTCCGCGGGCCCGCTCGCTCGCCGCGTGACCGAGGCAGTCCGCCACAGTGATTGGGGCGAGGCTTTCAATCGACCCCGGCGCGGGGCGCCTCTGACGGCCCTCATTGGTGGCGCGGTCCTCGGTGGCGTCCTGGTCTATTTCCTGGACTCTTCCAAGGGTTCAGAGCGCCGGCAGTGGTTGCTTACGGCCTTGCAGGAAAAGCAGCACTCAACGCTTGGGGTCGGTCGCCGGGCTGTGCGGAAGACCGCCGAGACTGTCGAGCCCGTGGCTGGCCGTCTCGGTGATCACGTCGCCGACGCCGTCGCGGGCGTCAAGTCCAGGATCCGCTCTGCTGCAGGCACGGTTACCGCGGCGGCGGCGGCAGCAAACCCAGGAGGTCAACCAAGTTGATCCATTTGCTCGTTGTCGTTGCAGTAATCCTTTTCGTGCTCTGGCTCTTGTTCCACGCGACGGCTGGGCTGGCGAACCTTCTCTGGATCGCCATCGTCGTACTCGTCATCATCTGGCTCGTGGGCCTCTTCCGCAGCCGCAGGACCTAGCCGGCGCAGACACCACTCGCGTAATCGCCTTCACCAACCACCCGGGCCACATCGTCATGTCCCTCTAGCGACAGCGCGGTTCAGGCGCTGCCTTTGGAAGGGCGCCTGAGCCTGGGGAGCTTGAGCTTGAACGTCATCGTGCCCCGTTTCACCACCACGGCCTCGCCGTGCGCGCTTTTCCAGATCGCCGACACGAGCACGCTCACGACCGCCACCGCGGGAAGAGCGAACAGCGCTCCCCAGATGCCCCCGATCTCGGCTCCGATGAGCAGCGCGAGTATTGCAAACGCTGGGTGCAAGCCGACCGCATGCCCCGATATGCGCGGGGCCAAGAGGTTGTTCTCGGCCATCTGCATGACGGCGAAGAACAGCGCGACCCAGAGCACAAGGGGGAAGGGTTGGAAGGCAGCGATCAGGATGGCCGGAACCGACCCCAGGATAGGGCCGACCATCGGGATCAGCTCGAAGAAGAAGGCGAAGAGTCCGATCACGACGGGATAGGGCACCCCCAGGACAAAACAGCCCACACCGGCCGAGACGCCGATGACCAGGGCCATCGTCAGCTGGGCCCGAATGTAGCCGCCCAGCACCTGGCCGACGGTGTCCTCGACGAATTGCACCTTGCTCTGCTGTTCGGCTGGAAAGAGAGCGGCGAAAGCATTGCGAAAACGGCGGCCGTCCACCATGAGCCAGTAGCCAAGAAACAGCACCAGCACGATGTCGACCACGAAACCGACGACCGTGGTCACCACCTGGACCGCCTCTGTCAAGAACTGGCCCAGGGCACCCTGGACCCCTGCGATGAGATTGCTTTTGGTCGTGGCCGCCGGTATTTGGACGCCGTATGCGCCGGCGAGCTTGGTGAATGCGGCATTTCCCCGATCGAAGTATCCCGGCAGCTCCCCCGCCAGCTGGCTCGCTTGACTGGTGAGAGGCCGGATCAGAAAAAATCCGGCGAGCCCGAGCACGAGCAGCGCGACCACGTATACGCCAAGCGCCGCCAGCCAACGCGGCAGGCCCCGGCTCTCCAGCCTCGAGAGCACCGGCTCCAGCGCGTAGGCGAGGATGACGGCCAGCACGACGATGATCAGAATCCGGGTGATCCGGCTCAGCAGCCAGAGTCCGGCTACAACAAGCAACAGCGCCAGCACCACAGCCAGCAGCTGATACGTCAGGCGCTGCCAGTCGATTCGATTCACGCTCTTTTCCGATCCTGAAGGTTAACGTCCGGCCAGCCCGGCTCGGCACAGGTCTGTTGCTGATTTTGTTACGCGCGCCGGGAGAGGCTACCGGCGGGAAGGGGACCCGCCAGTTCGCCTTCGTGGCTGGCATGGTCCGCGTAAAGCTAAAGAGGGAGTAAGAAGTGAAACGCAAGCTCTTCAAGGTTCGGTTCCTTGGACTCGTCTTCTTGGCCGTGATTGCGGGAGTGTGGCCCGTCGCCGCGCAGGCCGCGACCGCGCCCTCGCTGGGCACGGCGGGCAACTTCGCGGTCCTGAGCGCAGCCCCCAATGGCGGGGGAGCTGTGACCTGTACCAACGGCACAATCACAGGAGACGTAGGCTCCTCCGGCGCGCCGGCCTCGGTGGTTCAGACCTCGTGCCCGATCACCGGCTCGATCATCGCTCCGGTCTCGGTCCAGGTCGTGACTGACTTCAACAGCGCCTATGCCGCCTACGCGGCCATCCCCTGCGGCACGATTCTCAGCGGCACCCTTGCGGGCGTCAGGCTGGGCTCCGGCGTCTACTGCTTCACGGCAGCGGCGACCTTGACCGGCACGCTGACCCTTACCGGCTCGGGGCCCTGGATCTTCAAGATCGGAACCAGTGGCACGGGCGCCCTCACGGGCACCAACTTCACAGTCGTCACCGGCAACCCCTGCAATGTGAACTGGTGGGTCGCCCAGGCCGCGACCATGACGACCTCGAACTTTGCGGGAACGATTCTTGCGGGTGCGGCCATCACCACTACTGGTGGAACCTTCCACGGCAACGCCCTGGCCAAGGCGGCGGTGACGATCACCGGAACTGCGCTGGTCGGTTGCGCGGCAGGCAAGGGCCACGAGGGCAAGGAGAAGGAGCACTGCAACCAGGGCGTCGGCAACGGCCCCGAGGGTTGCGATCCAGGCAACTCGAACCAGGGTTGCCCGAGCCGGTCCAATGATGAGCTCGGCGGCACACCAGGGGACCCGGGCCGCCAGGGCGGTAACCGCATTCCCTGCCCCAAGACCGAGGACAACGACCACGGCAACAGCCACAGCGAGTAGCTGCGACGAGCTGCGTCGCGGGCAGCTTGAGCGGAGCAGGAGGGGGGGACGCAGCGCGTCCCCTCCTCGAATCACGGGAGGGACGTAGCCCGATGCTCGAGGACGCGATCATCAGCATCCGGCGCGCAAACAAGAAGGCGCGTCACCGCCGCAATGCATTGCTCGCGCGCCGGCGCCCGGTGCGACTGCTCGATGACTGGTTGAACCAGGTGGAAATGCTCATGGAACGCAATGAGCCGGCCGTCCCCGAGCCGTTGATCGGCGAGATCGCGGGATTTCTGGGAGAGCAGGATCCGCTGTTGTACCGCAGGTTGCGGAGGAACGACAGGCCCAAGGTGTCGCAGGTCCTCGACCTGCTGTTCAAGGCTGAGGAACAGTTTCTGCCGCGGGTGGCTCCGACCTCCTGACGCCCTGATCGCCGAATAACGCTGTCGTCGAAAACGCGGTTACTGACTCTGTGTCACGACTGAGTTGAGGATGCCCGTCCTGGACGGTGTGGAACTGATTCGCCGGCTTCGCTCTGAGCCGAGAACCGCTGCTATTCCGATCATCGCCGTGTCCAGCAACCGGGACGCCGTGCAGGGCCTTCACGCCGTCGGGCTGGTCGACGCGATCGTGACCAAGCCATTTGACGCGGCCCAAATTCACCGCATGCGTGCGATACGTCGCGCAGAACACGATGAATGAAGCAACCTCGACACAAAGCACTGGCGGGTGACGCCAGCCGACGCTAACTACGGCGTCGCGAGGCTCGTCGCTTCCTCAGGAGTCGATCGGTGCCTGCGAGCTTGCGTTCGCGCGCCATGCGTTTCGCGGGTGCACGATCCAGAGCACTTAGCACCAGCTTGCGCGGCCGGCCGGGAGGGCGGCGCCCACGCTCGAACGCCTCCAGGTCGTCCGGGAATATGGCCCACACGGGTCCGATCTTGATTCCGTACAGGCGCTGTCTCAGCAGCAGACGGCGCACGTACGCCTCCGATGCGCTGAGCTCGGTCGCGGCCTCGGCGACGGACAAAAGGCGTGGGCGTTCGATCTCCAAATATTAGCGCGCCAACGCAACCATTTTCTGCTATGATGAGCAACAGTTCCTGGACTGAGGCGAGGGCAGCACAGCTCTCGCGGTTGCCGGCCACCGATGGCAGTAGCCTTCTTGGCCCTTCCGCTTCGCGGACACTCCCAGGAGGAGACGCAATTGCCAGAAGTCAAAGACACGTCCGACCGTTTCGTAGCCGCGTTCAACGCCCACGACCAGCACGCGCTGGATGCCCTTCACGCGCATGACATCAAGTTCAACGCGCCGGGCGGCTTCAAGGCGACGAACGCCAAGGACGCCACCGCCTACGCCATGACATGGCTGAAGGCGTTCCCCGACGGCAAGATGAAGGTTCGCAGCGAGATCATCAGCGGCCCCTGGGTCGTCCAGGAACTCGTCATGGAAGGCACCCATACCGCTCCGCTCGAGAGCCCGACAGGCACCATTCCCGCGACCTACAAGAAGGTCGTCAGCTATGGAGTCCAGCTTCTCCGCGTGGAGAACGCCAAGATCGCCGAGGCTCGGATCTACTTCGACCAGCTCGACCTTATGACCCAGCTCGGTCTCATCCCGACGCCGGCGACGGTCTAACCACTGACGTTCAGGCCCGGCCCACCAGGGGTCGGGCTTCTTCTTTGCCCGACGTGCGGGCGTCACGAATCTGTGTTGACGGCCTTTCGGCGCGCATCGCGTGCCACCATCCGAAGTTGGAGAAGGCGGGCCGCTCCAAACGCAAACACGATGAGAGCGCCGAGGATCATTGCGAACAACAGCGCCACGGCGAGGGGGAGTCGGCCCGAGAAAATCAGGAACGACACCTCGACGCCCTGCTGGTTCTGCAAGATGAAGACCAGGATCGCCACCATGGCGAGGAGGCCGACGACGACCGCGGTCCACGCACCGCTTAGGCGTGTGCCGCTCTCACCGGGCAACGGCTCGGGCTCCGGCGCGACGTCAGGCGGGGGAGTGCTGTCCATCGTCGTCTATATCAATGAACGTTCAGCAGGCTCACGCCAACGACGGTCAGAAGAGCGGACAAGACAACGATCCAAGAAGCCAGGGTGGTCGCGCCCGAAAGCCGGGACGCCATGCGCTTGCTCCGCACCGCCCGCAGGCGCTGCTCCAGCGTTGCCGGCTCAGCCGGGCTAATCAAGCTCCTGCACCCTTGCTGTCCACAATCTCAAGCGGTGGCGAAATCTCTCAGCTTGGGCGGCGACCACCGGGACGTTGGTCAGCTCCACCTCGCGCCTCGCCTGCGGAGATTGCTTGGCCATGAGCTCCTGGATGCGCTCCATGACGTTCTCTTCCATGGCCAGGATCTCGCGGTAGATCTGTCTCCAGTAGAGCGCTTGATCCATCGATGCGCTCTTGGGATCGCTCTCGTCGTCCATGCCCTGACCCAGGTCGCCACCCCTGACGGCGGCCACAATGTCGGGTCGCAATCGATCGCTGCGAGAAAGCTTCACGACATCATTTGGCGCCGGCTGCCATAAGAAGGTCAGTAACATTCCGCGCGACTCGCCGGCGACCGACGTGATTCGTCGGTTAATCGTCGGGGCGGAAGACCAGCGAATAACCTCGACCGGGGCGGTTCACGAGCTCGGACGGGATCTGGAGGTCGGCCAGGATCTTGCGGATGCGGCGCACGTAGTTGCGCACCTCCTCCGGATAAAGGGCGGGATCGGCCCACGCTCTGCTCAAAAGCTGGTTGACCGTGTAGAAGCGGTGTGGGTGGTCGAGCAGGAACTGCAGCAGCTGATACTCCCGCTTCGTCAGGTGGCTCTCCCGCCCGCGATGGCGGATCAGCTGACCCTCTGGATCCAGCTGGAGCCCCTGGAGGTCCCACAGGCGCTGGTACCAGAGGTCGAGCCTGGATTCATAGCCACGCATCTGACCTTCGATGATGGCGAGGTCGGTGGTCGCGGCCCCTTGGGCCACCGGGTGCAGCTTCGGCAGCTCCCGCCCCACCCGTTCCAGCAGGCCGACCTTGAACCGGATCAGGTCGGCATAGACCCCGATCCAGTGCCTGGCGTCGGCCCAGTGCGTCGTCGCCAGGTTCTCCCCCTCGAGTCCTCCAGTGGGCTTCTGAGCTATACCCGCCACCCTCCGCAAATCCTACTCAAGGCGGGGCAGAACCGACCGCCCGCGTGGAATCTCAATAGGAGACAGATCGCTCGCGAACGGCTACTATGAGTCCGTTTTTGCGGATTCTTTGATTTAAACGCCCGAGGAGGGTCAACCCTGTGAATGTATTACGCCGGCTGGGTCTACCGTTGTTCCTCGTTGCCCTCGTGGGTGCGATCTGGCCCCTGACGGCGTTTGCCGCGGCCACCGACCCCTTGCTGGGGACCTCCGGCAATTACGCGGTGCTGGCCTCAGCGACCATCACCAGCACCGGTCCCAGTTGGATCACGGGAAAGATGGCCCTGAGCCCGGGCACTTCGATAACCGGCTTCCCTCCCGGGACCTCGGGCGTTCAGGACATCAACAATGGCGCGGCCCTTCAGGCCAGGAACGATGCGATCGCTGCCTACAACAGGGCCGCTGGGGAACCGGGCTGCACCTCCACGGGTGTGGAGCTGGGCAGCACCACCCTGGGCCCGGGCCTCTACTGCAACCCCACGATGGCGATTTCAGCAGGACTGACGCTGACCCTCAACGGCGGGGGCGTCTACATCTTCCAGATAGGGAGCACGCTCATCACGGGCGGCTCTGCCCGGGTGCTCCTGACCAATGGCGCGCAGCCCTGTGACATCTTCTGGAAGGTCGGCAGCTCGGCGACCATTGGCGGGTCGACTGCGTTTGTGGGCACCATCCTCGCCAACGCCTCAATCACGATGGTGACGGCGGCTACCTTGAATGGCAGGGCTCTAGCCTCACTTGGGTCACCCGCGCCGAGCCAAGGTTCAGTTACGCTCGACACCAACCGCATCATCCAGCCCTCCGGATGCCCCGGGGGCTTCACGACGAGCTACCCCGCGCCCGCGTACGTTCCCCCGCCGGTCGGAAACATATTGCCGGCCACGCTGGGCGTTCCTGCAGAGCTGCTTGCACAGGTCCCCTGGCTGCTCGTGATCGCGGTCGGCAGCGGATTCGCGGCTGTGGCGCTGAGCGTGCGCAGCCGGAGGCGCCGCGGCCGGACCGCATAGCGGGCGACCGGCTGTGCCGGCACGTTGGTTGGCGGAGGCTGCTCTGCTGGCCGGTGTGATCCTGGCGACGCTCGCGTTCACATGGAGCGACGGCCCCATGGCACCGAGCGTCGTCGATCCCGTCCCAGCGCCAGCGACGTTTGGCCACGCATCGTCGTCTTACTTCGCGTGGATGGGGCCAGCAGTCGGAGCCTCCAGCAACATCACAGTTCAGGCGCCGATCCCAATCTCGCCGCCGGCGACGATCCTCATTCCATCGCTCAACGTCCACCGTCCGGTCGAGGCCGTCGGGACCGACCACTGGGGCATGATGTACCAGCCTGAGAACCTCTGGAACGCGGGTTGGTACAAGGGTGGCCCGGTTCCGGGCGCTCCGGGCGACGCGGTGATCGAGGGCCACGCGGGGTACCCGAATGCACCCCTGCTCTTCGGCAAGCTGGGTCAGCTTCACGCAGGCGACAAGATCGTGGTCGTGCTCGCCGACGGGAGCAGGCGCCTTTTCGTCGTTGATTCTCTTGCGGTCTGGCCTGCGGGGAAGACCCCTCCGGGCCTGGGCGAGCCATATGGGCCGCCGCGGCTCACACTGATCACCTGCACCGGCCCGTTCGACGACCACTACAAGACCTACGCCGACCGCCTCGCGGTCGAAGCAAGCTACGCGGGTTTGGCCGCCTGAAGTAGACCTCCCCTCTTCCCTCCCCCGCCGCAGAGCGGCCCGGTCGGATGGGGCTTTGGCGAGGCAAAACTCGGTTACTGCCTTTGTTACGGCACCTGAGCGATCGTTAGGCCAAAGAGGTGACTATATAAATGGCAGTTCAGCAACCGGCTCCCGTATCGGCTCCGACTTCGGCGCCCGCATCTGTTTCGATGGTCGAGGAAGGGCGCTACAACTTTCGCGCAGCGGCCGTGGTCGGATTCATCGTCGGCGTCGTCGACATCTTCATCGCCGCCCGCTTCCTTGGCAAGCTGCTGGGCGCGTCCGCGCAGTCGGCCTTCGTCAACTTCATCTACCAGGTCAGCGGACCGCTCGTGGCCCCGTTCCAGGGCATCTTCGGAAACGCCGGATCGAAGGCGAACAGCTTTGAGACCGCCGACCTCGTCGCGATCGCGACATATGCGGTGATCGGCTGGGGTCTCGTGATGCTCATCAGAATCATGACGGCGCCTCGCGGCACCAAACCGGCGACGTCGTGAACGACCTGCGCAGTTTGGCGAAGAGGTGGAATAACGCCTCCGTGAGACACATGGCCACGCTGCCGGAACTTTCAACGTCTCGCCGCTGGCCGATGTTCGGCATGTTTGCGATTGGCCTTCTCGCGGGGGGGATCGGGTCCTACGCGGTGACCCAGCGTTCGGAAATCAGGCGTCTGGCTCGACATGCCCTCATGACGAGCGAGGAGACGCCGCTCGAGTTGAGAGAGGTCGCCGTTGCGAAGCCCGCTTCGGTCACGTCGCATCGGTCGAATCACCGCCGCAAGGCGAGCGTGGAGGTCAGGTAGCCATATGACCGGATTCATCGTCTGGATCATCGTCGGCGCGATCGCCGGGTTCCTGGCCAGCAAGGTGCTCACCGGCAAAGGCATGGGCCTGATCTGGGACATCGTGGTCGGCATCCTCGGCGGTTTCCTCGGCGGGTGGCTGGCCGGCCTGATCGGCATCGCGACGAGCAACCTGTTGATCGAAGTCGTGGTTGCCTTCGTTGGGGCCGTCATCCTGCTCGTCATCTTCCGTGCGCTGACGCACCGGGGCATCCTGCACGCGTAGAGGGGGGATCCTCGCTTGTTACGGCCCCGCGGCTCCTACCCAGCCGCGAGGGCCGTCTCTATTTCGTCGACTGACGCCAACGGTGCCGAATTCGCCCGCTCGATCGGCGCCGTTGGATCTAACGAGGCGAAATTAGCTACCTACCAGCGGTCGCGATTCACTCCGTGCAGTCCCTTCATCTTCGGCGTGGGGCTCGGCCGGCCGGTCAGGACGACCACCGGGATGTGCCGGCAGGAATCGTCGGACCGCAGGGCCTGGATGAACGCGAGCCTGTCCGGGCTGCTCGCGACGAGGTGAAGGAAGATCACGGCAGGCGACGCCTGCCTGGCCCGACCCAGCCCCTCTGTTCCGGTGCGAGCGGTGACGACGCTATAGCCGTCGTCCTCGAGCCGTCGCTGCGTTGCCTGAAAGGTGGCCGAATCGTCATCGACAAGTAGAGCGGTCGAAGTCCGTGCATCCATGGCGTACCTCAGAGGTCCTTCTCAGCCAGGGACGCCAGGTTCGCGGGAGGAAACGCCAGCCTGTCGGTCACGTGTCTAAGTCTAGTGGCGGCGCGACGGCCGGTAACGTCTTTGCGCAATGGTCCGACGGCGGGCCGCCGCGGGCGCGTGCGCGCTGTCGTCCAGGTACATCCAGTCACCCCCGGCCTTGAGCACGGCCGGATCCACGGTGCGAAGCGCCGGAGCGCCCTGGCGGCGCAGCTTGGCCCACTTCTCGCCGTCCTCGTCCGTGATGAAGGTGAGGGCGCGACCCGAGTTCCCGTTGCGGGCTGTGCGGCCAACGCGGTGCGTCATGGCCTCGGCCGTGTCGGGCAGGTCGTAGTTCACGACGAGGCCCACGTGGCTCAGGTCGAGGCCTCGCGATGCGACGTTGGTCGCCACGAGCACGTCCGCCCGCTCACGCCGGAAGTTCTCCATCACGTGGTCGCGAGCGCTTTGGGTCATGTTGCCCTGCAGCTCGACCGACTTGTGACCCAGCCGCTGCAGGTCGCGGTTGAGCTTGCGCACGCCGTGCTTGGTGCGGCCGAACACGATCGTGCCGCGATGCCCTTTGAGGATGTCACTCAGCACGCGCAGCTTCAGGCCGTGATCCGTCCGGACCAGCCCGTGCTCGAGGAGCGAGGGGCCCTCCGCGACGACTCTGACCAGCAGTTGGTCACGCATGTGCTTCGCGATCATCGCGTGCACCCAATCCGGCATCGTCGCCGACGCCATTACGGTCTGCGGTGAATAGGTGAGGCCAATGATTCGCTCGACGTCACGCTCGAAGCCGGCGTCCAGCATCTGGTCGGCCTCGTCCAGGACGAGGTACTCGACGCGGCTGAGCGAGATCAGCTTCTTCTCGATCATGTCGAGGATGCGGCCCGGCGTGCCGATCACGACGTCCACACCGCGCTTCAGCGCCTGCTGCTGCGTGTGATACCCGACGCCGCCGTACAGGAGGGCGCTGCGCAGTCCCGAATCGAGCGACTTGAAGACGGTCTCGGTCTGGATCGCCAGCTCACGAGTCGGCGCCACGATCAGGGCGCGCGGACCGGGACTGCCCGGCTGGAACCGCTCCATGAGCGGGATGAGGAAGGCGACGGTCTTGCCGCTTCCGGTCGGCGACTGGACGACGACGTCCCTGCCTTCTAGGAGGGCCGGTATCGATTCCGATTGAACGCGATTTGGTGTGGTGATGTTCTGCCGGGCCAGCGCGGCGAGAATGCGCGCGCTAACGCCGGCTTCGGCGAATGTTTGCAACGAAGCTCCAGGGTGCCTCTCTTTTTCTTCTTATTTGCCGCGATCTACAGGGCTCTGTTGTGTACAGGAAGAGAGGACCCGAGCGGGCGACGCACACTTGCGTCGACGTCAGTGTACCGGATTGCGGGGCCACACCCCGGTTTCCCGGACGTGTTCAACTATTCCGTGCCATGGCGAAGGTGACCTTCATCGGTGCTGGAAGCGCCGTTTTCGCCCGGCAGCTGATCACCGACATCCTGGCCGTCGAGGGCCTGGAGGATGGCGTGTTCGCGCTAGTCGACGTCGACGCCACGCGGCTCGACCTCGCCAGGCGCATCGCGGAGCGCCTCGTTCAGCTGAGACGCAGGAACTGGAAGGTCGAGGCCTCGACCGACCGCCTCGAGGTGCTGAAGGGCAGCGACTACGTGATCAACTCGATCGAGGTCGCTGGTCTCGAGAACGTCCGCTTCGACTACGACATACCGATGCGGTACGGCGTCGACCAATGCATCGGCGACACCATCGGCCCGGGCGGAATTTTCAAGGCTCTCCGGACCGGCCCCGCGTGGCTGGACATCGTGAAGGACGTGCGCCGCCTCGCTCCAAATGCGGCCGTCCTGAATTACACGAACCCGATGTCGATCCTCACCCTTGCGGCGCTGCGCACCACAGACCAGCAGGTGGTCGGCCTCTGCCACAGCGTGCAGGGAACTTCGCGCCAGATCGCGGGCTACCTCGGCATTCCCTATCCCGAGATGGACTGGGAATGCGCCGGCATCAACCACAACGCGTGGTTCACCAAGCTCGAGCGCAACGGCAAGGACCTCTACCCGGAGCTGCGCCGGCGCGCGGGCGACACCGCGATCTATGAGCAGGATCCGGTCCGCTTCGAGGTGATGCTGCACCTCGGCGCTTTCGTCACAGAGTCCAGCGGCCACTTCTCCGAGTACGTGCCCTACTTCCGCAAGCGGCCCGATCTGGTCAAGAAGTACACGCGGCCCGGCTACCTCGGAGAGAGCGGCTTCTACGCCAACAACTGGCCGCGCTGGCGGCGCGAGAACGACGAGTCGATCGAGGCGATGCTGCGAGGTGAGCGGCCGGTGCCGCTCGAGCGCAGCCACGAGTACGGCGCGGACATCATCGAGGCGATCGAGTGCGGCCGCCCCGCGAGCATTCACGGGAACGTGCGCAACGAGGGCTCGATCGACAACCTTCCCGACGGCTGCGTCGAGGTCGAATGCCGCGTCAACCGCGGTGGCATCCACACCCAGCACTTCGGGCCGCTGCCTGAGCAGCTGGCGGCGCTGAACCGCTCGCACATGGCTGTGCACGAGCTGGTCGTCGAGTCGCTGCTCGAGCGCGACAAGCAGAAGGCGAAGTACGCGTTGATGCTCGACCCGCTGACCGCCGCGGTGTGCTCGCCGGAGGAGATCGACAGGCTGTTCGAGGAGATGTGGACGGCCGAGCGGGAGAGCCTGACTCCCTTCGACTAGGAGCGCCCTGTCGCAGAGCTCCACGGCGCTCTAGGCGACAGCCCTACCGAACTGCCTCGCGCCGATCACCACCGCTACCGCCGACAGGACCACCAGGATCACCACGCCTTTGAGCACGCTGGGATCGCCCAGGTTGCCGAGAAAGACATGCCGCGCCGCGTCGACCGCGTAGAGCAGAGGATTGACCGCCGCGATGTTCTGCAGCCACTGCGGCGCGATGCTCATCGGCAGCAGCACGCCGGACAGAAGCAGGATGGGCAGGGCCGCCGTGAAGACGATGGGCGCGTAGGTGTCCTCGCTCCTCACCGCCAGGGCGACGGCGTAGGCGATGGAAGCGGTGAGCAGGCCGATCAGGCCGATCAACGCCAGCACCACGACGACGCCGAGAGGGTTGATGCTCAACCCGAAGGGCAGGGCGATCAGGATCAGGATCAGCGACTGCATCACGATCGAGAACATGTCGCGCAGGGCTCGTCCGAACAGCAGCGCGACGCGGCTCACGGGCGTTACCCGCAGGCGCTCGATCACGCCCATGCGAAGCTCAGAGATGAGGCTGAACCCGACACCTGCCGCCCCGAACATGCCGAGCTGGACGAGGAGTCCCGGCACGAAGACGTTGTAGGCGCCCCCGGGTGGAAAGCCGCGCATTGCCGCAATCGGCTTGAGCAGCGGAGCGAACAGGACCAGGTAGAGCACCGGCTGCAGCACGCCGATCGCGACCCAGGCCGGGTTGTGGATGAAGATCTCGAAGTAGCGAACGAACACCAGCCAGGTGTCGCGGAGGAGCTTCATGCGGCCGCCTCGCGCAGCGACCGGCCGGTCTGGCGCAGGAAGACGTCGTCGAGGCTCGGCCGGTGGAGCTCGACGGTGATCAGCTGCAGGCTTGCGCCCTCGAGGAGCCGGAGGATGTCCGGCATGGCGACCTCGCCGCGGTCCACATATAAAAGGACGAAGCCGTTCTCCAGCTTTGCCTCTCGCACGAAGGGCTGGCCCTTGACCAGCTCGAGCGCCCGCTGCTGGTCGCCCGCGATGCTGAACGTGACGACGTCACCCGCGACGGCGCGCTTGAGCTCTTCCGGCGTGCCGGCGGCGACGATCTTTCCGTAGTCGATGATCGCGACGCGATCGCACAGCGCGTCCGCCTCGTCGAGATAGTGTGTGGTGAGAAAGACGGTGGTGCCGCGGTCGTGCATCTTCCGCACCTCTTCCCAGACGCGGGCGCGGCTCTGCGGGTCGAGGCCGGTGGTCGGCTCGTCGAGGAAGAGCAGCTGCGGATCGTGGACGAGCCCGAGCCCGATGTCCAGCCGGCGCTTCTGGCCGCCGGAGTAGGTGCCGACCTTGCGGTCCGCCGCGCCCTCGAGCTCGAGCATCTCGATGAGCTCCGCGGCTCGATTGCGCGCGGCCGCCGTGGACATGCCGTAGAGGCGGCCCTGGAAGACGAGCTCCGTCCGGCCGGTGATCTCCCGGTCGGCGCCGCCCGCCTGTCCGACGTAGCCGATGCGCTCGCGGATCCGTGCGGGCTGCGTCGCCAGCTCGCAGCCGGCCACGCGCGCGGTCCCTCCGCTCGGAGGCAGGAGCGTCGCGAGCATGCGTAGCGTCGTGGTCTTGCCGGCGCCGTTGGGACCGAGGAAGCCGAAGATCTCGCCGCGCGCGACCCGGAGGTCGACGCCCGCGACCGCCTCCACCTCGCGCCCGCGCGACCGGAACACGCGGCGAAGGCCGCGTGTCTCGATCACCGCCTCAGGCTCTTGCCCGACCATCCGCTGTGATTTTCGCGGACACCGGCGGGCGGGCGCCTGTGAGCAGATCCCAGAACGCCTCCTGGGCCGGGCCGCCGCGCGCCAGGCGCCGGACGGCGCAGATCTTGCGCAGGACAGGTGGGATCGGCAGACGCTTCAGCAAGCCCGTCGCGATGTCGGACGCGACCGCCCGCTTGGACAGCGCGGCAAAGCCAAGGCCCGCCACGGCGGCCGCCCGGACGTATTCGGGGTGGCCCAGGTTCAGCACGTCGACCTGGTCGTACGCATCCCCCAGCATCTCGCGCACGTTCCGCTCCGCCGACCACTGGGGCCCCCGTCCGAGGTAGAGGTGCTTGGCGAACTCATCGGATGGGATCCGTTTCATCTGCGAGAGTGGGTGATCGCGATGCGCGACCAGGACCAGCTCATCGCGCGCCAGCTCGAAGACAACGAGCTGGGGGTCCGGCGCCCCTTCGATGACGGCGCAGTCGAGAGTGCCGGCCAGCACACGACGGTTGAGGTCGGCGGACGGCTCGACCATGATTTCGAGCTTGACCCCGGGGTGCCTCCGCGCGAACTCCGCCAGGTGCGGCGGCAGGTAGTAGGTCGCGCACGTGGGGCTGGCGCCGACATGCAGCGAACCCGCCTGGAGCTGCTTCATCGCCTGGGCCGTGTCGTCGAGCACCTGCATGGCACGCAGAGCCGCGCGGCACGCTTCGGCGAGCGAGCGTCCGGCGTCGGTCAGGCGAACGCCCCGACCATCGCGCTCCAGCAGCTGCAACCCGACCGCCAGCTCGAAGTTGCGGACCTGCTGGGTGATCGCGCCCTGGGTCAGGAAGAGCTGCGCCGCGGCCTTCGAGATGTGCTCCGTCTCGGCGACGGTGACGAAGGTGCGGATCTGCTCGAGGCTGAAGGTCGGCTTCGGCACGCGGACATATTAGCCGGGCTTATTGAATCAATCACAAACAATTGGCTCCGACAAACTTAATGAAAGCTGAACTCGCGCGTTAGACAAGTTACCGTTCACAACGCCCCGCGCAAGGCTGGGAAAGGAGGGGAGGATGATCCGCCGAGCGTTGGCCCGCCGGCTGGCCGCCCTCGGAGCGTGATCCTTCGCCGATAGTTACGTGGAATGCCCCAGCCCTGGTGGCGAAGCGCTGTTTTCTACCAGGTTTACGTCCGCAGCTTCGCCGACTCCAATGACGATGGCGTAGGTGACCTTCCGGGGATCACCTCGCGCCTCGAATATCTGAAGCAGCTCGGGGTCGACGCCCTCTGGCTGACGCCGTTCTATCCCTCACCGCAGAAGGACCACGGCTACGACGTCGCCGACTACTTCGACGTCGAGCCGGCGTATGGCACGCTCGCCGACTTCGACAGCCTGGCCGCACGCGCCCACGAGCTGCGGCTCAAGGTGCTGGTCGACATCGTGCCGAACCACACCTCGGACCGGCACGATTGGTTCCAAGCCGCGCTCTCCTCGCCGGACAGCCCGTTTCGGGACCGCTATCACTTCGCGGACCCGAAACCGGATGGGTCGCCGCCCAACAACTGGACGTCCTCCTTCGGTGGGCCGGCGTGGTCACATGAGCCAGGCGGCGACAAGTGGTACCTGCACCTTTACGCGCCTGAGCAGCCGGACCTGAACTGGTGGAACCCGGAGGTGCCGAAGGAGTTCGAGCGCATCCTCAAGTTCTGGTTGGACCGCGGCGCTGACGGCTTCCGGATCGACGTGGCCGCTGCGCTCTTCAAGCGCCGTGACCTCGCCGACCGGCCTGTCATCCATGACCCCGTCTATGGAGCTCCGCGCCTCGACCCGGTCTTCGCGATCGTCGATCAGCCCCAGCTCCACGACGTCTACCGCGGCTGGCGCCGGCTGGCCAACGCCTACGTGCCCGACCGCGTGCTCGTCGGCGAGATCTTCGAGCCGAGGCGGCACGCGAAGTACATCCTCCCGGACCAACTCCACATGGCGTTCGCGCTGATCCACCAGCCGTGGGAGGCGGCGCTCTGGCGGCGATCGATCGAGGCGAGCCGTGGTGCGCTGCAGGGACCGGGGATGGAGCCGACCTGGACGCTTGCCAACCACGACGTGGTGCGGCCGGTCACGCGGCTGGGGGGTGGCGCCACCGGCCGCGCCCGAGCCCGCGCCGCGCTCATGCTGCTTGTCGGCCTGCCGGGCCAGGTCTTCCTCTACCAGGGCGAAGAGCTCGGGCTGGAGGAGGTGGACCTGCCGGACAGCGCGCGCCAGGACCCGATCTTCCTCCGCAGCGAGGGACGCAAGCCGGGGCGCGACGGCTGCCGTGTCCCCCTTCCCTGGCACCGCGGCCGGCCCAACGCGGGCTTCTCCACGGCCGAGCCATGGCTGCCAGTGCCCGCCGGCTGGGACAGCCTGGCGGTCGACGCGCAGGCCGGGAATGGCGAGTCGATGCTCGCCCACTTCCGACGCTCCCTGGCGGCCCGGAGGCGTCTCGCCGCGGGCCTGGCCGACCGGCTGGAATGGGCCGCGGCCCCGGAAGGTGTGCTTGCGTACTCGCGCGGCCGGCTTGGGGTGGCGTGCAACTTCAGGTCGCGGCCTGTGAAGCTCGAGACGAACGGGATGCTCGTGCTGGCCAGCGACCCGCTGGTTTCGCTGCGTTCCGGGACGCTGAGCCTGCCGCCGAACTCCGCCGCCTGGCTGACGCCGCGTCGCTGAGCCGCGCAGGCAGGGGCCGGAGAGCTCATCCGGGGGCCGATTTGCGCCGCTTTACGCCCGGGCCGGAAGCCTTAACCGATGGCTAACCTGGCCCCGGGCCGCAACCGCTAAAGTTCGTTTCGTGGCGGTCGGAGCCCACCCCGAGCCGGAATCCTCGCCTGTCCTCTTGCCGGTCAGCGCCCGCTACATCAACCGGGAGCTGTCGCGGCTCGACTTCGACGAGAGGGTCCTCGGCATGGCCGGAGACCCCAGGCTTCCGCTCCTGGAGCGGGTTCGCTTCCTGGCCATCTTCAGCCAGAACCTGGACGACTTCTTCCAGGTGCGCGTGGCGGGCCTCAAGGAGCAGGTGCTGGCGGCGGTCGCGGTCGCCTCGCCCGACGGCATGTCCCCGCTCGAGCAATTGCGGGCGATCCGCACCCGGGTCGAGGGGCTTGTCGATCGCCAGCTCGGGATCTACAACCGCGAGATCGTCCCCGCCCTCGCCGAGGCCGGGATCGCGCTGGTGCGCCGCGATGAGGTCAGCAAGAAGGAGCTGAGCCAGCTGCACACCGTGTTCAGGGAGCAGATCTTCCCGGTCTTGACGCCCCTTGCGGTCGACCCGGGTCACCCGTTCCCCTACATCTCGCACCTGTCGCTCAACCTGGCGGTGATGGTCCGCGACCCACAGCGCAAGCAGCAGCGCTTCGCGCGCGTCAAAGTGCCGCCGGTCCTGCCCCGCTTCATCCCACTCGTGGAGGGCGAGCGCTACATCCCGCTCGAGGACGTGATCGCGCTGCACCTGACCGCGCTTTTCCCCGGGATGGAGATCGTCGCGAACCATCCGTTCCGCGTCACGCGCGACGGCGACCTCGACGACGTGGACAGCGACGCCGAAGACCTGCTGGCCGCGATCCAGACCGAGCTCCGGCGCCGCCGGCGGCATGCCCGCGTGGTGCGACTCGAGGTCGAGCCGGGCATGTCGGACGAGGTGCTCGAGCTGCTCAGTCGCGAGCTCGAGCTGCAGCCGGCCGACGTGTACCACAACGACGGCCTGCTGGACATGGGCAGCCTGTCGGTGCTCACCTCGATCGACCGTCCAGACCTGAAGGCTGAAACCTGGACCCCGACCACGCAGCCGCGCCTGCGCGGCCTGGCGGCCGAGGTCCCCGACCTGTTCGCGGTGCTCCGTGCCGGCGACGTGCTGGCGCACCACCCGTACGACTCGTTCGCCACATCGGTCGAGGCGTTCATCGACCACGCCGCCGGCGACCCCGATGTGCTGGCCATCAAGCAGACGCTCTACCGGACGTCAGGCCCCGCGAGCCCCATCGTCCGCGCGCTAATTCGCGCCGCCGAGCGAGGCAAGCAGGTGGTCGCGCTCGTCGAGATCAAGGCCCGGGGCGACGAGCAGGCGAACATCGGCTGGGCGAGAGCGCTCGAAGAGGCGAACGTGCACGTCGTGTACGGGTTGCTGGGCCTGAAGACTCACGCCAAGGTGACGCTGATCGTCCGGCGCGAAGGCGCGCACATCCAGCACTACCTCCACGTCGGCACCGGCAACTACAACCCGAACACAGCGCGCATCTACGAAGACGTGAGCTTGCTCTCCGCCGACTCCGACCTCGGCGCCGACGTGACCGAGCTGTTCAACCTCCTCACCGGCTACAGCAGACAGAACAAGTACCGCAAGCTGCTGGTGGCGCCGACGAACCTGCGCGCCGGCATCACCCAGCTCATCGAGCGCGAGGCTGTGGTCGGCGGCCGGATCATCATCAAGGTCAACAACCTGATCGACCAGGAGATCATCGACGCGCTCTACGCCGCGTCGCAAGCGGGCGCGCAGATCGATCTTCTGGTCCGCAGCATGTGTTCCCTGCGGCCCGGCGTGCCTGGCCTGTCGGAGCGGATTCGCGTGCGCTCGATCGTCGGACAGTTTCTCGAGCACTCCCGCATCTTCAGCTTCGGCAACGGAGGAAGGCCTGAGTACTACCTCGGCTCTTCCGACCTCATGCCGCGCAACCTGGACCGGCGCGTCGAGGCGGTCGTTCCCGTCACCGACCCGAGGCTGTGCCGGCGCCTGCAGCAGATCCTCGACATCTATCTCGCCGACGACATGCTCGCGTGGGACCTCGGCCCCGACAGCAGCTGGCACAAGGCGCCGACGGTGCGCGGGCTGAACTCACACGAGCGCTTCAAGGAGCTGGCCCTCGAGAGCGCTCACGGCAACGGCAACGGGGTGAACGGCGTCCCGCATGCTTAGACGACATTGATAGAAAGAGAGGTGAAGCTCGGGGCCGGCCCCGCGTTCCACCTCCCGGATCTTGCCGGAGTCATCGAGGGAGTGGCCGTCGCTCCAGCGGAGACGGTGCGGATGGAGACGGTTTACTTCGACACTCCAGATCTCCGGCTCGCGCGCTGGGGCGTCTCCCTGCGGCACCGTGCCGGGGAAGGATGGACGCTCAAGCTCGCGCCGCCCAAGCCTGACGCCGGCCGGCCGGCCGAGTTGCTGGAGCGCGACGAGCTGACGTTCCAGGGCGGCGCCAAGAAGCCGCCCGAGGCGGCGATCCAGGTCGTGCGCGCGTATGTCCGAACGGCGGAGCTCGGGCCGGTCGCTCGACTCTCGACGATCCGCCGGCGCGTGCGCCTCGTCGACGCCGCGGGGACGCGCGTCGCAGAGGTAGTCGACGACGAGGTCTCGGTGCGTGATGGGCGGCGCGTGGCCGCTCGATTCCGCGAGATCGAGGTGGAGGTCGCCGGCGGCGACGGCGCCGAAGGCGTCATCGCTCCCCTCGTCAGCCGCCTCCGCGGCGCCGGCGCGGGTGCCCCCGACCCCACGCCGAAGTACATCCGCGCGCTCGGCCCCCGTGCCACCGAGCCGCCGGAGGTCGCGCCGCAGCCGCTCCCGCCGGAGGCCGCCGCGAAGGACGTCATCCGGGCCGTGCTGGCCGAATCGGTTGGCGCGCTGCTTCATCACGATCCCCTCGTCCGCACCGGCCGCGACCCGGAGGCGGTCCACCAGGCCCGGGTCGCCACGCGCAAGCTTCGCTCCAACCTTCGGACATTCGGGCCGCTGCTGGACGCGGAGTGGACGGAGCCGCTGCGCTCGGAGCTCGGATGGCTGGCGATGGGCCTGGGCGCCGTGCGGGACCGCGAGGTGCTGCTCGAGCGCCTGCGTCTGCGCTCGAGCTCGCTGCCTGCCAACGACGCGCGTTCGGCCGCCTCGCTGCTGCAGCTGCTGGAGACCGAGATCGAGTCGCTGCGCAAAAAGCTGATGGTCGACCTCGACTCGCAGCGCTACATAGACCTGCTCGAGCGCCTGGTCCTCGCGGCGCACTCGCCGAACACGCTTCCCGACGCGGACCAGCTCGCGCGCACGGTGCTGCCGGCGCTTGCCACCACGCCGTGGCGCCGCCTGCGCTCCGCCGTTCGCCAGCTCCCTGAGACGCCGACCGACCCGGAGCTGCATCGCATCCGGATCCTCGCCAAGCGCGCGCGGTATGCGGCAGAGGCGGTGGCGCCCGTCGTCGGGCCCGATGCGGCCGCGTTCGGTCGCGCGGCGGCCAAGCTCCAGACCATCCTCGGCGAGCACCAGGACAGCGTCACGGCTCAGGCCTGGCTGCGGGCCGCGCGAGTCACCGGGCGGCGCGCGTTCGTCGCCGGCCAGTTGATCGCCCTCGAAGGCATCGCCGCGGCCGGCGCGCGCGCGAAGTGGCGCAAGGCGTGGGATTCGCTCGATCGCAAGCGCGTGCGCGACTGGATGCCCTGAAAACTTGGCGACGTTCTACGTCGTGCGCCACGCCAAGGCCGGCAGCCGCGGCCACTGGACTGGCGACGACCGCAAGCGACCGCTGAGCAAGAAGGGTCAGAAGCAGGCGGAGGACCTCGTCTCGGTCTTCGAGCCCTATCCGATCGCGGGGATCTTCTCCAGCCCGTTCCTGCGCTGTTTGCAGACCGTCGAGCCGCTCGCCAAGGGACATCGCATCACGGTCAAGACCTCGTCTGCGCTCGCCGAGGGGCACGGCCTGACCGGCCTCAACGACTTCTTTAACAACGGAAAGCTCGACCACGCGGTCCTCAGCACGCACGGCGACATCGTGTGGGAGCTCGTCGAGGACCTCGTCAACAGGCACGTCGTCAGGGCGGGCGAGGGGGGATTCGACAAGGGCTCGACCTGGGTGGTCGACGTCCGCGACGGGGTCGCGGTTCAGGCGCGCTACATCCCCGCACCTTAGGGAGCTAGCCTTCGCTGGTGACCGTCACGCTGCGTGGCGCCGGGCTGACCGAGGACCAGGTCGTCGCCGTCGCCCGCCACGGTGAGAAGGTCGCCCTCGCGGCGGCCGCGAGGACGAAGATGGAGCGCAGCCGGGCCCACGTCGAGCGCGCGGCGAGCTCCCGTGAGCCCGTGTATGGCGTTTCGACCGGCTTCGGGGCGCTGGCCGGCACTCGGGTCGCGCCGCTCCGCCAGCCCGAGCTGCAGCTTGCGCTCATCCGCTCCCATGCGGCGGGCGTGGGACCGCCCGTCGACGAAGAGGTGGTCCGAGCCACGATGCTGCTGCGCGCGCGCACCCTGGCGATGGGGATGTCCGGCGTCCGGCCCGTCATCGCCGAGACGCTGATCGGGATGCTGAACGAGGGGGTCACGCCGCTCATCCCTCGCTACGGCTCGGTCGGGTGCAGCGGCGACCTCGCTCCCCTGGCCCACATCGGCCTGGCGCTCGTCGGCGAGGGCGACGTCGTGGACGCGGCAGGCGGCCGCCGGCCCGCCGCGCAGGCGATGAAGGCGGCAAAGCTGAAGCCCGTCAAGCTCGAGACCAAAGAGGGGCTGTCGCTGATCAACGGCACGGACGGCATGCTCGGCATGCTGCTGCTCGCGTGCGCGGACGCAGAGCGCTTGTTCCGCACCGCCGACGTGACCGCGGCCATGTCGGCCGAGGCGCTGCTCGGCACCGACCGCACCTTCCAGGCCGGCCTGCACGAGCTGCGGCCCCACCCCGGGCAGGTCGCGAGCGCGGCCAACCTCGCGAAGCTAATGCAGGGTTCGCAGGTCGTGGTCTCGCATCGCCACTCGCAGCACGCCGTTCAAGATTCCTACTCCGTGCGATGCAGCCCGCAGGTGGCGGGTGCGGCGCGGGATACGCTGGAGTTCGCCCGCCGCACGGCGGAGATCGAGCTCTCGTCGACCATCGACAATCCCGTCGTGCTGGAGAACGGAGAGGTCGAATCGAATGGCAACTTCCACGGGGAGCCGCTGGCGTTCGCCGCCGACTTCCTCGCGATCGCCGCCGCCGAGGTCGGATCGATCGCCGAGCGCAGGGTCGACCGCCTGCTCGACCCGCACCGTTCCCAGGGCCTGCCGCCATTCCTCGCTGAGGAGCCGGGCGTGAACTCCGGGCTGATGGTCGCCCAGTACACGGCGGCCGCGCTGGTGGCCGAGAACCGCCGGCTGGCCGCGCCCGCGAGCGTCGACTCGATCCCGACCTCCGGCATGCAGGAGGACCACGTGTCGATGGGGTGGGGCGCCGCGCTGAAGCTGCGCACGGTGCTCGACAACCTCGCCAACATCCTGGCGGTCGAGCTGTGCGCCGCCGCGCGCGCGCAGGACCTTCGCCGCCCGCTCGAGCCGTCGCCCGCGACCGCGGCTGTGCGCGACTTCCTGCGCAAGCGGGTCCCCGGCGTGGGCCCGGACCGGGTCGTCGCCCCCGAGCTGGCCGCGGCCGAGGAGATGATCCGCAGCGGCGCCATCATCGAGGCCGCGCAGTCCGTGGTCGGTGAGCTGCGGTGAGCCGGACCATCCGCGCGCCGCGCGGTCCGGAGATCACGTGCCAGGGCTGGCCGCAGGAAGCCGCGATGCGAATGCTGATGAACAACCTCGACCCCGAGGTGGCCGAGCGCCCGGAGGACCTGGTCGTCTATGGCGGCACGGGCAAGGCGGCCCGGTCGTGGGAGGCCTTCGACGCGATCGTGCGTGAGCTGCGCAGGCTGAAGGGCGACCAGACGCTGCTCATCCAGTCGGGCAAGCCCGTAGGCGTCTTCGAAACGCACGAGTGGGCGCCCCGCGTGCTGATCTCCAACTCGATGCTCGTGCCCGCATGGGCCACGTGGGAGGAGTTCCGCAGGCTCGAAGCGCTCGGACTGACGATGTACGGCCAGATGACAGCCGGCTCGTGGATCTACATCGGGACGCAGGGAATCCTGCAGGGCACGTACGAAACGTTCGCTGCGATCGCGCGCAAGAAATTCGGCGGAACGCTGGCCGGAACGGTCACGCTCACCGCCGGCCTCGGCGGCATGGGTGGCGCGCAGCCGCTCGCGGTCACGCTCAACGGCGGCGTGGCAATCTGCGTCGAGGTCGACCCGGAGCGAATCGAGCGGCGCATCGAGCACCGCTACCTCGACGTGCGCGCGGACAACCTCGAGCATGCGCTGCAGCTGGCCGCGGAAGCGAAGAAGGCGAAGCGCGCGCTTTCGATCGGAGTGCTGGGCAACGCCGCGGAGATCTTTCCGCAGCTCGCGGAGCGCGCGTTCCAGGTCGACGTCGTCACCGACCAGACCTCGGCGCACGACCCGCTGAGCTATGTCCCGGTGGGGCTGTCGCCCGAGGACGCGCAGGAGCTGCGGCTCGACGATCCGCAGACGTACGTGCGGCGCGCGCGAGAGAGCATGTCGCGCCAGGTCGACGCGATGGTCGCGTTTCTCGACCGCGGCGCCGAGGTCTTCGACTATGGCAACAGCCTGCGCGCCGAAGCAAAGCTCGGCGGGAGCAAGCGCGCATTCGACTACCCCGGCTTCGTGCCCGCCTACATCCGGCCGCTGTTCTGCGAGGGCAAGGGCCCGTTTCGCTGGGTCGCGCTGTCGGGCGATCCGGCGGACATCGCGACGACGGACAAGGCGATCATCGAGGAGTTCTCAGACGATGCGGCGCTGGTGCGGTGGATGAAGGCCGCGAGCGAGCGCATCGCGTACCAGGGCCTGCCGGCGCGCATCTGCTGGCTCGGCTACGGGGAGCGCGCCCGTGCCGGTCACCGGTTCAACGAGCTGGTGCGCACCGGCGCGGTCAAGGCGCCGATCGTGATCGGCCGCGACCACCTGGACTCCGGCTCGGTCGCGTCCCCATACCGCGAGACCGAGGCGATGCTGGATGGCTCGGACGCGATCGCGGACTGGCCGGTTCTCAACGCCTTGCTCAGCACCTCGAGCGGCGCGTCGTGGGTCAGCGTCCATCACGGCGGGGGCGTCGGCATAGGGCGGTCGATCCACGCGGGCATGGTCGTGGTGGCCGACGGCAGCGAGCTCGCGGCGCGCAAGCTCGAGCGAGTCCTCACCAACGACCCGGGCACCGGAGTGATGCGCCACGCCGACGCCGGCTACCAGCGCGCGATCGACGTGGCGAAAGAGCGGGGCGTCCGCATCCCCATGCGCGACTAGGTGGACGGTTCAGGTTCCTGGCACGCCGAACAGGCGTGGCTCGGCCGCCGCGCCGAGAACGTGTTGATCGAGGTCGAAAACGGCCGCATCACGTCAGTGGTGGAGGACGCGCCGGCGCCGCGGAACGCCGTGGCTCTGAAGGGTTGGACCGTCCCGGGATTCGCCAACGTGCACAGCCACGCGTTCCAGCGCCTGCTGCGCGGCGAGGTCGAATCGGGTGGCGGCGACTTCTGGGAGTGGCGGGAGCGCATGTATCAATTCGCGGGCTGGGAACCGGCCGACTACTTCAACCACGCGCGTCTCGTGTTCCGGGAGATGCTGGAGGCGGGCATCACGGCGGTGGGGGAGTTCCACTACCTGCACAGCCACGGCAACGAGCTGGGCGTGGCGCTCATCGATGCGGCGCGCGAGGAGGGGGTTCGCATCACGCTCATCGATGCCTGCTACCTGCGCGGCGGCATGGACGGCCGGCCGCTCGACGGCGTGCAAATGACGTTCTCCGACGGTGACGCGGACCGATGGGTTCGGCGAGTCGACAAGCTGAAGGAGGCAGACGGGGTTCGCATCGCGGCGGCCATCCACAGCGTGCGCGCGGTCGACCCCGAGTCGATGCGCATCGTCGCGACATATGCGCGTGAGCGGGGCATGCCGCTCCATGTGCATCTCGCGGAGCAGCCCGCGGAGGTCGAGGAGTGTCGCGCCGTCGAGGGATGCACGCCAGCCGAGCTGCTCGACCACGAGGGGATCCTCGGTCCGGATCTTTGCGCCGTGCATTCGATCCACCTCGACTCTCACGACATCGCCCTTCTCGGGGCTCAAAGCGTTGCCGTCTGCGCCTGCTCGACCACAGAGCGCGACCTCGGCGACCGCGTGGCTCCGCTCCACGCGCTCGCCCGAGCCGGGTGCCCGATCAGCGTGGGCAGCGATTCCAACGCGGTGATCGACATGCTCGAGGAGGCGCGCGGTCTCGAGCTGGACGAGCGGCGCGCCACCGGGCGGCGTGTGCTGCATCAGCCCGACGAGCTTCTCGCCGCCGCCACCATCAATGGAATGCGCGCGCTGGGGTGGGATGCTGGAGAGATCAAACCGGGGATGCTCGCCGACTTCGTCACGCTGGATCAGCCTGGGGGTCTGTGGCGTGAGCTCAACCCCGCCTATGTCATCTACGGCTTCTCTGGCCGTGACGTGACCAATGTGGTGGTGGGCGGCAACACCGTCGTGTCGCGATGAAAAGGCTGACCAACATCGGCCGCCTTTTCACGGGCACGCCCGCCGGCGTGATCGAAGACGCCGCGGTCATCTTCGACCAGGAAAAGATCATGTGGTGCGGCAAGCACGGCGACGAACCGCGCGAGCTCCTCGAATCGGTCATGGAAGAGCACGACTGCAGGGGCGGGCTCGTCACCGCCGGCCTCATCGACGCGCACACGCATCCCGTCTACGCCGGGAACCGTATGGCGGAGATTGCGATGCGCACCGCGGGCGCGTCGTATGAGGCGGTCGCGAAAGCCGGCGGCGGGATCCGCGCGACAGTGAGCGCGACGCGTGAAGAGACGGTGAGCGCTCTCGAGGAAGCGACCGCGCGCAGGTTGTGGTCGTGGCTCGAAGGCGGCGCGACGACTGTAGAGGCCAAGACGGGTTATCACCTCGAGCGCGAGGGGGAGCTCGAATCCACGCGCCTGCTCGCCCGGCTCAGCCGCCGCACGGACCTGCCTCGCATCGAGGTGACGTTTCTCGCGGCGCACGCGCTGCCGCCCGACCGTTGGGCGCGCATGGGTGCGTACGCCAAGCAGGTCGCCGAGTGGTGCGACGACGCGTATCACGGCGGCGCTCGGTTCTGCGACGTCTTCTGCGACGCGGGCTACTTCACGGTGGCGCAGTCGCGCACGATCTTGAAGGCTGGGCTGGCGGCCAAGCTGATCCCGCGCATCCACGCGGACGAGCTCGAGCGCACGGGCGGTGCGCGCCTCGCGGCCGAGCTGCACGCCGTCTCGGCCGACCACCTGCTTCGCGCCAACCGCGGCGACGCGATCGCGCTCGCCCGCGCGGGAGTCGTCGCAACCCTGGCTCCGGGCACCGCCCTTTCCATCGGCAAGCTTCCGCCCGTCAAGGAGCTCAACGACGCCGGGGCCGTGATCGCGCTTGGCACCGACCACAACCCCGGAACCAGCGGCCTGACCAGCATGAGCGCGGTCGTCGCCCTTGCCGTGGCCGTGTTCAAGATGTCCGTCGAGCGCGCGCTCGTCGCGGCCACACTGGGCGGCGCGTACTCGCTTTCGCGCTCAGACCGAGGTGTCGTGGCCCCCCACAAGCTCGCTGACCTCGTCCTGTGGGAGGCCGAGCACGAAGGAGCTTTCGCCTGGGCCTACGGCCTCAAGCCGCGAGTCGTGTGGCTGCGGGGCACGCAAGTATTTGCGTGATAACAGGTTGCTAAATACGTGCAATCAGCCTATAAGTTGCACCTGAACGGCCGCCGCTCAGCAGAAACGAATCAACCCCGCGGTCGAAAATGGAGGAAGGCAAGTAGTGGCAAAGTGGAATCCCCTGGCGTTGAAGATCCTGATGTGGGTCATGGGCATCCTGCTCGTCGCGGGCTCGGCCATGAGCTTCATCGGGACCTCGTTCTTCCCGTTTGACAGCTGGAACGGCGTGACCGCGGGCGTGGCCGGAGTTGCATTCGGCGCCGGCATCATGATCGCGGGCTTCGACCCGATCGCCAACATCAGCTGGGTACGCGCTCTGGTCGTTTACGCGATCGTCGAGGTCGTCTGGCAGGTCTTCAGCCAGATCAGCATCGGCCGGTTCGACATCGTCGCATTCGTCATCGCGATCCTCGTTGCGGTGCTCGTGCTGGTGCTCTACCCGAACAAGCCAGCGCTCTGGATGCAGGGCGGGATGTCCTCAGGAGCCCGAGCGTAAGCAAAATTTCACGGGGGAGGCGGGCCTCCCCCGTGGAACCCCCTCCGAGTTACACCTTGCATGGCGGCGTTTGGTTTAGAGGCACTGGGGGACGGCTGGAGTGAATCCGGCCTACAGCCGCCATCCGTTATTCGGAATTTCACGGGGAGGCGGGCCTCCCCCGTGGAACCCCCTCCGAGTTACACATTGCATTGCGGCGTCTGGTTGGAGGCACTGGGGGACGGCCGGAGTGAATCCGGCCTACAGCCGCCATCCTTTATTCGGAGATGACTTCGGTGCACGCGATGTCGTCGTGCACGGGCTGCCGCGCGATCCAGGAAACGGGCAGCAGCGCGAACCGAAGCAGCGCCTGCGCCGCGCTCACGCGCGAGCCATCGACCGCGACCACCCGCTGCCGCATGACGAGGCCTCCCAGCGTGCGCCCGGACACGCTCCAGCATGCGACGTGGTAACCGGCGATGAAGGCGAGCACCGTCCCGACCCGGCGCCGGCGGCCGAACAGGCCCGCAAGCGTCACGCAGAAGGCGACGTCGACGGTCGCGGCGCGCAGCCGGTCGGGCCGCGAGGCGGGCACCCCCGGCTCAGGTTCGCGACCGCGCAGGCGGAGAAGGAAGAGGCGCGTGAACAGAAGGTGCACCTGGAGGTGGCTCGGCGTATAGAGCCATCGGGGCAGCCTCGGGCGGTAGCCCTCCACGCCCGCGGTCACCCGGCCGCCCTCCGAGCGAATTCGCCAGTGGCCGCCGGCCGCAGCCGCCAGCAGCCCGCCCTCGATCGGCCAGTCGACTCGTTGTGGCGTGATCTTCGGCGGGCCGAAGCGGAGCAGCTCGAGCGGTCCCGCCACCACCGAGTTGCCGCGCATGGTCACGACGCCGAGCGTCACGGCGGCAAGCGCCTGCGCGTAACCGATGCGGAGATCATCGCCGGAGAACGGCCGCGAGACCGCGACGGAGTCTTCAGTGGCGACCCGCCTACCATCCCACCTGACCACACGCATATCTTGAGTTTGTGGCAACCCTGGAGTTCTCGGCCGACGTTACGGTGAAAGTCTCACCCGAACGTGCCTTCGACTACTTCGCCGACTACCGGCACGTCGCGGACGTGCTCGACGGCGTGAGCCGGTGGGAGCCCATCGGAAGGAAGACGCGCGGCGCCGGGGCCCGGTACGAGGTCGAGATGAGCACCCTCGGGTTCCCCCTCGAGAGCGTTCTGCGCCTGAACCGCTGGCGCAAGCCGAAGGAGATCGGATGGGTCTCGGAGCGCGGGCTGGTCAAGCAGGAGGGCGGGTTCACGTTGACCCCGGTTGCGGACGGGGTCCGGATCGAGCTCCGGATCGCCTACGAGCCGCCGGGCGGAGTGGTCGGGGCGGCGGTCGCCCGGCGGGTTGACTCGACTGTTCGCCGCCGCCTCGAGAAGGCTCTAGAGCGAATCCGCCATGTCCTCGAGTCCTAAAGTTCGAGGCATGAAGCTGACCCGCGAAGCGAGCGCGATCCTCGGGCGCACCACGATCGGCATGCTCGCGCTCCGTTCCGGGCGCCTGCCGCTCGTCAACCCGGCGGTCTTCAGCTTCGTTGGCGGATCGCTCTGGATGACCACCTCGCGCTACGCGGCCAAGACCGTGATCGCCCGGCGCGACCCGCGGGCCGCGTTCCTCGTCGACGGCGGCTCGCAGGCAGTCCTGCTGCGCGGCGCCCTCGACATCTTCGATCCGCTGTCCGTCTCGGACGACATCCGGGCGGTGCTCGAAGGCCCCTCGTACTTCTTCGGGATGGCGGGCTACGCCCTGCGCAACGCCCCCTTCTTCGCCGGCTACGCGCTCGACCTGGCCCGGCTGCCCCGCGAGTGGCGGCCCTACAACCGGGTCGTCCTCCGCCTGCGCCTGAGCGACGCCGACCTCGTCGAGGGCGCGCCGTTTCCCGCCGCGCAGGCGGCCCGCGTGCCGGCCGTGCCCGCCGAGGTGAGCCGCCGTCTCGCCGGCGTGTCCCGCGGCTACGCGTGCTGGATCGAGGGCGGCATGCCGGTGATCAGGCCCGCCTTCTGGGAGGTCGCGCACCGCCAGGTCAGCGTGGCGCCGACGAGCGGGCGGCCGCGTGCGGGTTCGCCGGGCGCGCTCGTGGTCGAGTCGCACCACCGGTTCCGGCCTTCCCTGATGGTCGGCGCGTGCATCCGCGGCACGTTCAACGCGTCGACGGACGCGGAGCCGATCGCGGAGCGCTACGGCATCGAGCCGTCGGAGGTGCCGGAGACGGTCGAGCTCAAGGTTGACCGCGTGACCTCATGGCGCGGGTTCGCGATCACCACCGCCGTGCCGCGGTCTGCACGACAGACCGGCGCCGTTGGCGCGGCGCGGGTCGCGCAGGGATGAAACCAGCCGCACCGGCGGTGCGGATTCGCAAATGGACCGCGGGCCGGTGGAGCGAATCCCCCGACGCGGTCGTCACCGAGGAGCCGCTGCAGCTGATGCTCGACGGCTCGCCGCTCTCCGTCGTGATGCGCACGCCCGGCGACGACATCGAGCTGGCGCTGGGCCTGATGTTCGCCGAGGGCATCGTCCGGTCGCTCGACGAAGTCCGCCTGCTGAAGATCAGCGCCGAGTCGGGCGAGAGCGCGCGCGGCGTTCGCGTCGAGGCGTCGCTCATGGAATCGAACCAGGTCGACCTGCACCTCGCGCGCGCGCCGCGGCGCAGGCCAGAGCGCTCCATGCTGTCCAGCTCCGCCTGCGGCGTGTGCGGCGCCGTGCTCATCGAGGACCTGCGGCGCGACCTCGCTCCGCTGCCGGCAGGACCTCAGGTCGACCCGATGCTGCTGCCGCCGCTCGTCGAGCGGCTCCGTGAGGGCCAGGGTGTTTTCGAGCGCACCGGCGGCCTGCACGCGGCGGGGCTGTTCAGCGCGGACGGGGAGCTGATCTGCATGCGCGAGGACGTCGGCCGGCACAACGCGGTCGACAAAGTCGTCGGCCGCATGCTCCTCGACGGCAAGCTGCCCGCCTCCGAGACTGTGCTCGTCGTGAGCGGGCGAGCGGGATACGAGATCGTCCAAAAGTCGATCACCGCCGGCATCCCCGTGCTGGCCGCGGTCGGAGCTCCCTCCAGCCTCGCCGTGTCGCTGTCGCGCGAGTTCAACCAGACGCTGGTCGGCTTTCTGCGCGGCGACCGGTTCAACGTTTACGCCGCGGGCGAGCGGCTGACAAAGTCTTAACGGTTGATTAATAGATTTCCGCGGCCGCGGGTCTAATTTCGCTGCATGAACCGACTTGCGGCCGGCCTTGCGACGGTCCTGGTGCTGGGCGCGTGCGCCACATCGTCCCCGCAGGCGACCGCGAGCCAGACCGCATCAAGCCAAGGGACCGGCCTCCAGAAGATCCAGCACATCGTCGTGATCATGCAGGAGAACCGAAGCCTCGACGAATACTTCGGGCTCTACCCGGGCGTCGACGGCCTGCCGCGCCAAAACGGGCGCTTCACGGTGTGCGTGCCCGACCCGGACAACGGCGGATGCGTTCAGCCTTACCACGATGCGACAGACAAGAACGGAGGCGGGCCGCATGGGAGCACGAACGCGACCGCGGACATCAATGCGGGCAAGATGGACGGCTTTGTGGGGCAGGCAGAGAAGGGCCACAAGGGCTGCGTCCAGACGGTCGATCCGAGCTGCACCAACTCCGTCAACACGGATGTCATGGGCTACAAGGACGCGCGCGACATCCCGAACTACTGGGCCTACGCGAACGATTTCGTGCTCCAGGACCACATGTTCCAGCCGAACGCGTCATGGAGCTTCCCCGAGCACCTCTATCTCGTTTCCGAGTGGTCAGCCAAATGCAGCCAGGCCGCCGACCCGATGAGCTGCATCACCAACATCGACGCGCCGGGTAATTCGCTCGCCGGCGGCGCCGGGAAGATCAATGGCGACAGCCAGGCTGCGCGCAACTTCGCGTGGACGTCGCTGACCTACCTCCTGTACACCCACCACGTGAGCTGGAAGTACTACGTCGCTGAAGGCACGACGCCCGACTGCGAGAACGACGGCGCGACCTGCCCGGCGCAACAGCAGCGAGTCGGAACGCCGGACATCTGGAACCCGCTGCCAGGCTTCACCGACGTCCGGCAGGACGGGCAGGTCTCGAACGTGCAGACGATCGACCACTTCTACGCCGACGCGAAGGCCGGCAATTTGCCCGCGGTGAGCTGGGTCGTGCCCAACGGTTCGGTCAGCGAGCATCCTCCCGGCCTGGTCTCCGCCGGCCAGGCGTACGTGACGAATCTGATCAACGCCGTCATGTCGAGCGCTGACTGGAGCTCGACTGCGATCTTCCTGAGCTGGGACGACTGGGGAGGGTTTTACGACCATGTCGTGCCACCGGTGGTCGACGGAGCGGGCTATGGCCTGCGGGTGCCGGGCCTGGTCATCAGCCCGTATGCGCGGCGTGGTTACGTCGACCACCAGGTCCTGAGCCATGACGCTTACGCGAAGTTCATCGAGGACGTGTTCCTGGGTGGGGAGAGGCTCGATCCCAAGACTGACGGCCGGGCCGACTCGAGGCCGGACGTGCGCGAGAACAACTCCAAGCTGGGCGACCTCGCGGCGGATTTCAACTTCGACCAGGCGCCGCATCCTGCGGTGCTCCTCAATCCGAACCCACCCCCGGGACCAGCCGCCCCCATCTAGTCTCCGATAATCGAGCGGTGATCTCCGCTCTTCGCTCCCGCCCGGCCTCGCGTGCGGCCGTGTTCGGCGCGTACGTGCTCGCGGTCGAATGGGCGCGAGCGCTCATCCAATCTCATGCACCGTTCACGGGCGCCGCCCTGCTGCTCGGCGGAGCCGCTCTGAGTGTCACGGCGCTGGGGTGGCCTCGCGAACGGCTGGGCCTGGGCACGTCGCGCTTCGCCCTGCGCATCCTAGGTGGGCTTGCGCTTGGCGCGGTTCTGCTTCTGCCAGCGGCGGCGCGCTGGGGCGGAGGGCCAGTCCTACCTGCCGGCCTCGCCGCGGCGGCGGTCGCCGTCTCCATAGGTGAGGAGATCGCGTTCCGCGGCGCGCTCTACACGGCGCTGGACGATCTCGGCGGAGCGCCGCTCGCCATCGCCGGCAGCACGCTGCTGTGGACGCTGGCGCACGCGCTGTCCCATCCGCCCGCTTTCCTCGGGGCGGTTGCCGCTGCCGGCCTCATGCTCGCGCTGTGGCGATGGGCCTGCAAGGACCTCGTCGCCCCGATCATCGGCCACGTCATCGCGGACACCGCGCTGTGAATCGACAATTTCAAGCAGCACGGCCTAGTCACACAGCGCGCCGCGATTTGAAGCGGCTCGGCCTCCTCGCCGGCGCGGCGCTTGTGTACGTCCTCGCGGCGTGGTCCGTCGCTCCAGGCTTCTATGACGGATTCGGGCCGCCCCAGCTTTACAACTGGACGTGCCCCCCGCCGCAGGCCGGCGCCAACACCAAGCCAACCGCGGGCCACGGTGAGCTGAAGGTCACGAAAGGCGTGAACGAAGCCGGCACGGTTTTCACGAACGACGCTCAGATCGTGATCGGGTTCCTCCCCGGCGCCTTCGACGCGACCGGAAAGACGAGCATCTCGGTTGACATAACACCGTTCGATACCTGCCCGCAGCCTTCGGGGATCAAGTTCGTGACCAACGTCTACAAGATCACGGCCAACGCGAACCTCATCCAGGAGGCGAACGTGACGATGCTCTACTCCAACCTGGAGCCGGACCCAAGCAACATGTATCTGGCGACCGATCCCGCCGGGCCATGGACCTCGATCCCGACGTCGCAGACTGCGCAGACCTTCACGATCACCGGCCACACGAGCACGCTTGGCTATTTCGCGGCCGGCTACCCGGTGACGTCGAAACCGTCGAACTCCATCACCGTCGGAGGCGGGCAGCTGCTGCCGATCATCGTCGCGGTGCTCATCGTGGTCGTCGTGCTGGCCGGGCTGCCGCTGGCGGTGCTTCGGCGGCGCTCATCCGGTGCGGCTGCGGAAGAAGAGGACGGCGAAAACTAGTCGTACTTGATCGCTTCGAACACCGTGCCACATTTTCGGCAGCGGTACTGAAGCGTCATCGCCTGCGTGCCGAAGAGGGAGATCACCTCGGCGTCCCGCGCCTTGCAGTGCGGGCAGCGCGGATCAGGCCTTACCTTCCCACGCAGTGGGGAGGTCGCCTCGGGCCGCGACGCGGGCCTAGGCGGGTGGGGCTGCTTGTTTCGCGGCGGTTGTCGGCGCGTACTTCTTCTCCTCGAGGCCTCGCAGCATGGCGAATGTTGGAAGGTCGATCGCGCCGGGCCGGCCGCGGCGGCGAACAGGGTCCCATGTCTTCCAATCGACGCTTACGTGCGGCGCCTTGGTCTCGAGCTGCTCCTCGAGGCGCGCGCGCAGCTCCGCGGGACCCATGCTCAGGCGGCCTTCGCGGTGCAGCAACTCGGTCTCACCCTCGGCCGGCCCGAACCATTCGGTGGCTTCCTGCCACGCGCGATCCAGCGGCTTGGCATCGATCCCTGAGCGCAGCCAGCTGCGCCCGTGGAGGAAGTGGTAGCGCTCCTCCATCAGCATCTTGCGCAGGCGGTGCTGCAGCACCTCGACCGAGCCCGCGACGCATGCCTCGATCATCACGGTGAAGGCGGTGTCCAGGATCGCGTTGGCCGCGACGAACTGGCCCCATTCGGTCCATGGCTCATCGAAGTACGCGAGGGCGCGGAGGCTCGCGGGATCGGATTCGCGCTCAGGTCCGCGCGGGTCGCTGCCCAGCGGCTCGAGGCAGCCGTACAGGACGCGGCTGTGGCCGAGGTCGTCGAGGCCCATCGCCGCCGCCGCTATGTCAGCCTCGAGCGAAGGAGCGCGCGTGGCCCATTCCGCGTAGCGCAACCCGAGCATCTGCTTGTTGTCAGCGATGCTGAGCACCAGGTCGCTGAGATTCAAGGCTCTCCCGGCTGCCAGAGCTCTATCACGTGTTCCTTGCGCACGATCGCCATCTCGCACCAGCGCTCTTCGTCATAGGTCGCGCGCGCGTACGCCATCGCGAGGTCGTCGTCCGGCGCCACGACGCTGCCCACCTGGTGCAGCGGCTCTCCGCGCGTCTTGCGGGCAAAGACCTCGTACTCGACGGCGTCTCCGCTGACGCGCTTGTACCCGCTCAAACGGCGAGGCCCCAGGCTTCGAGGGCGTCGCGACCAGCCTCGGTCATGCGAGCCGCGGTCCAGGGTGGGTTCCACACCACGTTGATCCGCACCTCGCGCACCCCGGGTTCGCGGAGCAATCGGTCGCGCACGTCGTCGAGGATGAAATCGGACGCGGGGCAGCCCATCGCGGTGAAGGTGAGGTCCACGTCGACGACGCCGCCGTCCTCGCGAACGTCATAGATGACGCCGAGTTCGACGAGGTTGATGGGCATCTCGGGATCCTGAATTTCCGCCAGTGCGGTCCAGAGCCTTTCGGTCATGACTCTCGGTTATGCGTCTTGCGAAAGTTGTGAAACTCCTGCTGGAACATCGCCACCATCTCCGCGTTGCGCGGCCCGCGCATGCGCCAGCGCGCCAGCACGTCGTCCCAGGTGCTGGGTTGCTTGAAGTCCCATCGCTTCGCCTCGGCGTCGAACTCGCATGGAAACGGGTAATCGAGCTCCCACACCTCCTTGCCGTCACGTTCCTCTTTGTGCGCGGGAACCTTGACTCCGATCTGCTCGCAGTAAGGCACCACCGTGGAAAGCCACCACTGGCGGAGCTGGTCGTTGGTCAGGCCCTTGAGGCGGTACTCGAGCTGAGTCGAGTGCATCTTCTTTGAGTCGGGCAGCCCGAACCACTCGACGCTGAGGGGGAACATCCAGTCGACCGCGCGCTGCAGCTCATCCTTCGCCGCGCCCCCCGAAGCGCTGATGCGCTTCATCCACGTGCGGCCGTTGCGGAGGTGAAAGTTCTCCTCGAGCATCACCTTGTTCAAGCCGCGCTTCCACGGCCCGTACGAGCACTTGTCGTGGATGTCGCCGAGAAGACAGAAGCCGGCCTGGTCGTAGAAGCCGTTCGCCACGACCAGCTCGGTCCACGAGTCGAGCGGGACGTCGAACGCGTAGGGGTAGCGGAAGCTCTTCGGGTCGCGGCTGAAGATCAGCTTCTCCTGGTCCTCGCCGAGCTCTTCGAGGATGTGGTACGCGATGTGGGCGTGGGCCAACTCGTCCTGGATGATCGCGATGCCGGTCATGAAGGCGTTGATCGATGGGGCGCGCTTTGCGGCCAGGTAGTAGGCGGGGGCGGAGATGAGCTCGGTGTCACCCGAGACGATCAGGGTGTGCTTGAGCTCCCGGAGGTACTCGGGGGTCATCTCCTTGGTCGACTCGATCAGCTCCCCGGACTTGATCGTCTCGGCGAACTCGGCTTCAGTTGGCATCAGTTCAATTCTGGGACATCGAGCCGGGCGGTAGAATCTTGGTCTCTCCCAAGCCCTTTTTCGGGCGCGCCGTGGTGGCTATAGCTCAGCAGGCAGAGCACCAGATTGTGGATCTGGGTGTCGCGGGTTCAAATCCCGCTAGCCACCCCTCAACCCCACACTCGAGCGTGAGCCCTAGGTGGTGCCGCAGACGAAAGGTGTAAGCGGACCGCCGTGGACGAGGCTTGGGGCGTGGGGCCAGCAAACAATGAGCCCGGCCGCGAGGTCTACATCGTGCATCGTGGGCGCGGCCGACGCCGCTACGTAGTCGCTGTCCGGCTCCTGCACGATTGAGAGCGCCAGCTTCATCTGAGAGATGAACTGCTGGACCGCTCCCCCCAGCTGGAGGGATAGCTCCCCGAACGGCGCTGGGGCGGGGGCGCCGGTGACGTCGGTCAGCATCTTCTGCGCGACGACGATGACCTGCTGGATCTCGTCCGCGCAGGAGGACCGCGTCTTACAGCCGAAGCGCTTGGTGAACTGAAAATTCAGATCATTCTCGTCGGCGTTGACCATCGCACGATAGCTTTCGACAGCGGCGTCGACCGTCGGGGTGGCCCCCGCGCGGGCGGGCGCGTGCGTCGCCTGCCTCGCAAGCGTGTAGGTCAGGATCACGGCCGCGACGAGCGCGACCACGCCAATCCCAACAGCGAGCCGCCGCTTCACGTTGCCTGCCCCACTACAACGCTCGACACAACATGGAGCAGATGGTCGACAACGAACCCGATCGCAATTCGACGCGGATGATCCTGACGAGCGAGGTTGAACGGCTCGGCCTGTAGCCAAGCTTGGTAAGGCATCCGTGCTTGCCGACAGCCAAGACTAGCGCGAGCGCTCTGTCCGGCGCGAGAGAAGCGTCAGGGTGAATGTCTCGACCAGCCACTCCTCGTACTCCTGGTGACTCCAGCCTGCCTGAAGCACGAGCCGGTCGTAGGTCTCGATGCCCGACACAGCCCATGCGGCGACCGCCGCCCGCCTGGCCGCTTCTTTGCTGGGGAACTGAGAGGCGACCCCGGGGCTCGAGGTGGCCAGTTTGTCGGACTCGCGGCCCTTCCGCAACTCCCGAGCGAGGGGGGCAAGGGAGGCCTCGACGAAGGCGGCATGGTGCTGCTGGGACTCGGTGCTGTCGCCTGGTACTGGAGCAACCGATTCAAGAGCACCTGGCTTGCGCTTGCGTTTCCCGTCGTACTGATCGCGCTGAAGGTGGTGGCGCTGCTGATCGAGAACCCTGACGACCGCGGCGACGACATCGGAATTCTCATCACCGCCGTGATCCTCACCATCAGCTGGGTCGTCATCGTGCTCCGCTCGGCCGAGCGCTTGGATGGTCGCCGCAGTCGCGGCCACCTCGGGGTCATAGCCCGATGCTCGCCCTGCTGATCGGGCTCGCGTCGGCCGAGCACGCGAATTACGACGCCAACCTCACTCGTTTGAGCCGGCTGGGCCGGGTTGAGGTCGGCCTATTCCTCGTCCTGTTCTCCCTCATGATCGCCATGCGCTTCGGCTACTGACCGGGGCAGGTACGCACTTACGGGGGGCACCAGAGGCTCATTTCGACGGCCAAACCGCAAGGTTCCAGTTCAGAAGGGCGGTTCTAAAGTCGTCCCAACAGGGACCCCAGCATAGTCCGGATTACCCGCGGGAGCCGGCACCTGCGCTTCTGAATGGGGTGGCGAACCCGCGCGGGAGCCGGCACCCGCGCGGTCTTCACCCGCCCGCCCTGCGCTCCTTGGCGATCTCCTTGAGCCGGTCCCACGCCGGAGACGAGGAACCCGTCGACGTTGCGATCAACCGGGCGATGCCCGGGTCCGCGGCCGGCTGCTTTCCGGTGTGGCGCCCGTCGCCTCGTCTGACGAGCCACCGCTCGGAGCGGTCGGCCAGCGCCTCGAGGCGAGGGTCGTCCGCCGGCCAGTCGAACGCCGCGTCGTATTCGAGGTAGATGGCAACGAACTCCGGATCGTCGATCGCCTCGAGCTTGTCGGCAAACCAGACGGCGGCGGCTTTCGGCGAGGCCGACTGGAGCAGGATCCAGCCGTCGCGCTCCATTTGCAAGGCGCGCTCGCTTACGCCAAGTTCGCGCAGCCGGTCGAGGTAGTCGGCTACGTCTGCCGAGACGAAGAGCCGGTCGCCGGCACTGAGGCGTGCGATCCGCTCGCGGGTGCGGCGCAGTTCCTTGGCCCGTTCCCGCAGGGTGCGGTCGACTTCGGTGATCGCCGCGGCGAACCGGTCGGGGCTGGCGGCGAGCAGCTCCTTGACGCGCGAAAGAGGCACGCCGGCCTCGGCGAGCGTTTTGATCTTCACCAGGTCGATGGCATGCTGGGCGGTGTACCGCCGGTAGCCTGACGAGTCACGCGGCGGCTCCTCGAGCAGGCCGCGCTCGTGGTAGTGGCGGACCGCCTTGATCGTCACGCCCGCGTAGGCGGCGACCTGGCCGATCGTGATCATTCGCGACGGATCATGTCACCGGGTACCTCGGCGAAAGGCCGTCTGTGCCCAGAGGTACCCCACCAGCGCGATGGCCGCGCACCAGGCCAGAGCCAGATAGGGTGTGTTGCCGGCCGGCGCGCCGCTGAGCAGCGCCCGCAGGCTGTCCACCACCGCGGTGAACGGCTGGTTCGCGGAGAACCAGCGCACGCCGGCGGGCATCGATTCGGTCGGCACGAAAGTGCTGGACAGGAATGGAAGCAGGAACGACAGGGGTAGGGTCAAGCCGTTCGCCGCGGCGACGCTCTTCGTGACCAGGCCGATGGCCGCCGACAACCAGGCCAGGGCAAATGAGAATGCCGCGACGATTCCGACGACAGCGAACCAATCCGCGACCAAGGCTCTTGGCCGGAAGCCGACCAAGAGCGCCACCCCGGTGACCGCGGCTGTCGCGACAAGCATGCGCAGAACGCTCCCGCCGACATGTCCGGCAAGCAGAGCACCGCGAGAAACGGGCATCGTGCGGATGCGGTCGACAAAGCCACCAGTCATGTCCATGGTTACGTTGATGGCCGTCGGCCCGCAGCTCCCAGCCACCGCCATGATCAGGATGCCGGGCACGAGGAAGTCGACATACGGTGCCCCACGCGCCGCGTCACCGAGCCCGTGGCCGATGGTCCCGCCGAGGACGTAGTCGAACAGCAAGAGCATTACGACCGGCACGACTATCGCGCTCACGATCAGCAAACGGAGGAGCCGGATGCTGTGCTTGATTTCCCGCCCCAGCATGGTGGCGGAGTCCTGGGCGGCGAAGGTCAAGGCGCTCATGAGTTGTTCTCCTTGGAAGCAGTGCCGGTCACGGCAAAGAACACGTCGTCGAGGTCCGGTGTGTGGATGGAAAGGTCCTCCACAGCCACGTCGTCGCCGAGCCGAGCCAGCACGTCGCGCAGGGATCGGATGCCACGTCCGTTCGGCACCCGCAGCACCAGCTCCGCCTCGTCGCGCGTGCCTTCGGGTAGTACGCGCGCTGCCTGGTCGAGCGAGGCGGCGCCGGCGAAGAGCAGCCGGATGTGCGCGCCAGGCATACGCCGTTTCAGCTCCGCCGGCGTGCCCTCGGCGACGATGCGGCCATGGTCCAGCATGGCGATGCGGTCGGCGAGCTGGTCCGCTTCCTCGAGGTACTGGGTGGTCAGCAAGATGGTGACGCCATCGCGCACAAGGTCGCGGATGATCTGCCACGTGGTTTGGCGGCTCCGCGGGTCCAGGCCGGTGGTGGGCTCGTCGAGGAAGATGAGCCGTGGCCGCCCCATCAGGCACATGGCGATGTCGAGGCGGCGCTTCATGCCGCCGGAATAGGTGGCCGGAGTCTGATTCGCGGCGTCGACGAGGTCGAATCGCTCCAGCAGCTCGGAGGCGCGCGCCCGCCGCTCTGTCGCCGGCAGGTGCAGGAGGCGTCCCATGAGGAGCAGGTTCTCTTCACCTGTCAGCAGGTCGTCGACTGCGGAGAACTGCCCCGTGACCCCGATCACCCCACGGACCGCGCCCGCTTCGGCACGCAGGTCGTACCCCATGACGGTGGCCGTGCCGGCGTCGGCCGGGATCAGGGCGGAGAGTATCCGTACGATCGTGGTCTTGCCGGCCCCGTTCGGCCCGAGCAATGCGAAGACCTCGCCTTCGGCAATGGTGAGGTCGACGCCGTCGAGGACGAGCTTGTCCCCGTACGCCTTGCGCAAGCCGGTAACGGAAACCGCCGTGCGTGTCGCGTGACTGGTCAGTGCGCTCATGTACCAAGGCTCGCACCTTGACCTCAGGTCAATGTCAAGCCCTTTGGGGCAGCCACCCTTATCGCGCTGATTTCGCGCGGGAGCCGGCACCGGCGCCTGTGTGTTGTGCGGGGAACACGCGGGAGGCGGCACCCGGGCTTGACGTAGGGCGGTGAGAGCGGTCGTTCGGGACAGGTTCGGCCTGCCTGACGTTCTCGCGATTCGCGAGATCGACAAGCCCGTCGCCGGCGACGCCGAGGTGCTGGTTCGAGTCCGCGCGGCTTCCGTCAATCCCGCCGACTGGCACTACCTGACCGGACTGCCGTACCTCGGGCGCGTGGCTTTCGGGCTGCGCAAACCGAAGAGCGCGCGGATGGGGACCGACTTCGCCGGGACCGTTGAAGCCGCGTGGGCTGAGTGCAAGCGGGTGCTCAATCCGCGGGCGGTCCTGGTCATGGTCGGAGCACCTGACACCAATCGTCTGCTCGGGCCCTTGAGTCACCTGCTCGTTACTCGGCTGGCGGCAGTGGGGGGCGGTCCGAAGTTCGCCTTCTTCATCGCGAACATCAACAGGCCGGACATGGAGCTCCTGCGAGACCTTCTCGAGAACGGGAAGCTGAAGCCGGTCATCGACAGGCGCTATCCGCTGAGCGAAGTGGCAGAGGCCTTCCGGTACATGGGATCAGGCCACGCGCAGGGGAAGATCGTCGTCAACGTGTGACGGAAGATTGCTGCATTTGTTATGGCGATCGAACGACGCTGTAACACCCTGTGCGCCCCGCGGGCGCCAGCGCTCATATGCCCGAAGGACAGACACGCGGCATCACGCTCCCCGATCAGGACCGCAGCGGGTCCGATAAGAGCGATGACGCCCTGGCGACGGCGGGCGAGCGTGACATAGAGGGTCGCGACCGCGATCTCGCGGCGGACGTGCGTGACCGGGAGGCCGAGCAGCGCGACCGAGAGGCTGAGGCGCGCGACGACGCGGCCGGCGATCTTGACCGAACCGAAGGGGATCGGGCGGTGAGCGAAAGTCGACGGGCGGCAGGCGAAGGCACCCGACCTCCCTCCGGGCACGCTGAAGCCGCCGATAACCGTGCCCAGGCTGTCAACGACCGCAAGGTGGCGGCCGAAGATCGCGCCCAGGCCGCCAAGGACCGCGAAGACTCCGGGACCGACGAGCTGCGAGGAGTGCGCCGGCGAGTGGCCCGTCTGGCTGCCCAGGACCGTGACGTCGCGGCCGGGCTGCGCGACCGCGAGGCCGAAGCGCGCGATGACGCGGCGGGCGATCTTGACCGAACCGCAGGCGATCGCGCGGCGACCGACCGTCAGCAGGCGGCAGACGAACGTGACCAGGCCGCCTCGCGTCGCGCCGGCGCTGCCGACAACCGCGCCCAGGCCATCAACGACCGCAGGGTGGCGGCCGAAGATCGCGCCCAGGCCGCCAAAGACCGCGAAGACTCGGGCGCCGACGAGCTGACCGGCCTGCGCCGTCGGGAGGCGGGTCTGGCTGCCCAGGACCGTGACGTCGCCGCCGGGCTGCGTGACCGAGAGGCCGAAGCCCGGGACGACGCGGCGGGCGATCTTGACCGGACCGAAGGGGATCGCGCAGTGAGCAATCGCCGGCGCGTGGCAGACGAGGGTGCTCAGGCGGCCTCCGGGCGTGCCGAGGCGGCGGATTACCGCGCGCAAGCCATCAACGACCGCAGACTTGCGGCCGAAGATCGCGCACAGGCCGCGAAGGATCGCGAAAATTCGGGGCTGGCCGCGCGGGCGCGTGACCTCGCCGCGGAGCAGCGCGACCGAGACGCCGAGGCGCGCGACGACGCGGCCGGCGAGTTCGACCGAACCGCGGGCGATCGCGCGGCGAGCAACCGCCGGCGCGCGGCGGACGAAGGCGCCCGGGCCGACTCAGGGCGCGCCGATGCCGCGGACAGCCGCGTGCGGGCGGTCAACGACCGCAAGGTTGCGGCGGACGATCGCGCTCAGGCGGCGAGAGATCGTGAGGATTCCGGGACCGACGAGCTGACGGCGGTGCGCCGCCGGGAGGCTGGGCTCGCTGCCCGGGACCGTGACGTCGCGGCCGGCCTGCGCGATCGAGAGGCCGAAGCGCGTGACGACGCGGCCGGCGATCGCGACCGAACCGCGGGGGACAGCGCGGCGAGCAACCGACGGCGCGCCGCGGACGAAGGTGCCCGGGCCGACTCGGGGCGCGCCGAGGCTGCCGACAGCCGCGAACGCGCCGTCTACGACCGGAAAGTCGCAGCCCAGGATCGCGAGCAGGCCGCGAAGGACCGCGAGGATTCCGGGACGGACGAGTTGACGGCGGTGCGTCGTCGGGAGGCCGGGCTGGCTGCGCGTGACCGCGACCTCGCGGCCGGGCTGCGCGACCAGGAGGCCGAAGCCCGTGACGACGCTGCCGGTGATCTCGACCGAACCGCCGGGGATCGCGCGGCCAGCAACCGCCGGCGCGCCGAGGACGCGGGCGCCAGGGCCGCTTCGGAGCGCGCCGATGCCGCGGACAGCCGTGTGCGAGCCGTCAACGATCGCAAGGTTGCGGCGGACGATCGGGCACAGGGCAGCCTTGACCGCCAGATCGCGGCGGAGGATCGCGCGCAGGCAGCCAAGGACCGTGAAGACTCCGGGACCGACGAGTTGACCGGGGTCAGCCGCCGCGGCGCCGGATTGACTGCCATCGCCCGAGAGATCAATCGCGTCCAGCGCGTCAATGGCGAGCTCGTCGCGGCGTATGTCGACGTCGATGGGCTCAAAGCCACGAACGACGCCAAAGGCCATGCCGCCGGCGACGCGCTGCTCATCGCGGTGGCCGATTGCCTGCGCGCCTGCTTGCGTTCCTACGATGTCATCACTCGCGTGGGTGGCGATGAGTTCGTGTGCGTGCTTCCAGGAAGTTCTGTCGAAAACGCGCAGCGACGCTTTGTGGCCGTGAGCGCGATGCTGGCCGCGGATCCCTCCGGAGCGTCCATCACGGTCGGCCTGGCCGAATTCCAGGCCGGCGACTCGGCGGATGATCTGATCCAGCGCGCCGACGAGGAGGTCTCGCAGGCTCGCAGGCGCCGCTAGGTCGCCCGATTCCCCGCGGGAGCCGGCACCCCCGCCTTTGAGTTGCTCGGAGAACTCGCCGGAGCCGGCACGCGCGGTGGTTTCACACTAGAGGACGCCGGCGATTCGTGCGAGGCGCTTGGGTGAGGCCATCATCGGGCTACCGATGCGCCGCGAAGAGTCTCGGTCTGGGTTCCCAGCTGACGTGTTCCCCCACCTGGCCGAGATCGCCACCCAGTACGTCATGAAGCCCGGCTATGACTACACGAAAGAGTTCGAGTTCGGGGTTGGATTTGATCCTCGACGGCCTCGAGGGGCTCCGAGATACGGACTGATAAAGTCGTCCCACTCATGAGGGCGGTCGTCTACGACCACTACGGGCCGCCAGACGTCCTGCTCATCGAGGACGTCGAGCGGCCCGTCGCCAAGGACGACGAGGTCCTCGTCAAGGTGCATGCCGCGACGGTCAACCGGTTGGACGTGCACACTCGTGAAGCCAACCGAAGCAGCGGCCCGGCGGTCTCCCTTCTCAGCCGTTTGGTGTCGGGCATCCGCGCGCCGAGGCAGCGGATCCTGGGCACGGAGTTTGCCGGAGAGGTCGAAGGCGCCGGCGCGGCCGTCACCGAGTTCGCAGTCGGTGAGCGCGTCTTCGGCAACAGTGGGCTCAGGTTCGGCGCCCACGCGGAGTTCATTTGCATCAGCGAGAGCGCCCGGATCGCGCACATGCCGGCCGGGGCCAGCTTCGAGGAGGCGGCGCCGGTCTCCGACGGGGCATTCAACGCGCTGTGGTGTTTGCGAGGGGCGGATCTCAAAAAAGGGCAGCGGATCCTCATCTACGGCGCGTCGGGTGCCATTGGCACTGCGGGGGTGCAGCTGGCCAAGTATTTCGGGGCCGACGTCACCGCTGTCTGCAGCACGAAGAACCTCGAGCTCATGAGATCGCTCGGCGCCAACAGGGTCATCGACTATACGAAGGAAGATTTCACCCAGAACGGCGAGACCTACGACTTCATATTCGACGCGGTCGGCAAGCACTCGTTCAAGCGAAGCAAAGGCTCGCTGAACCCAGGCGGCTGCTACCTCGCAACCGACGGTTTCCGGAACCTCATCCTGGCGCTGTGGACCTCGCGGATCGGCGACAAGAGAGTTGTCTTTCAGATCCCGCCGCGATATGCGAAGGAGGATCTGCGACTGCTCAAGGAGCTGATCGAGGCCGGTAGCTACCGGGCGGTCATCGACCGGCGCTATCCGATGGCGGAGGTTGTCGAGGCAGCCCGCTATGTCGAAACCGAGCAGAAGACCGGGAACGTGATCCTCAACATCATCTGACTCGTCCTGTGCGCGGACGAGCTCGCAAAAGCAGGTGGACGCCTTCAGGCAGTTTCGCCTCCACCCTAAGGCCCGGGGGGAGCGAGTCGATCAGAGCGATCAGCTTTGGTCCCAGGTCCATCCGTCCGCAGCGGAACGCCGACCAGCGGTCCTTCCTCGTCGGGCTGGCCATGAACTCGAGCTCGATGCCCTTTCGCTTGGGTCCGGGGCCGCGATAGGCAAGGCGGTTGAAAGCAGCGCTGGGCACCACCCACGCCGCCTCCACGCTTGCCGATGTGACGTACACGATCGCGTAGACGAACGACGCGTGCACTCGAGGCTTTCCGCTGGGGAACACCATCTTGGCCACGGCGTAGCCCTGGCGATTCAGGGACAGGGCGGTCTTGACCTGGATGGCGAGCGCCGGCACCTTGCCACGCTTGCCTGCAGTCACGTCGGTGTGGTCGTCATCGGTGAGGGGCTTGAAGAGCTCGAGATCGCCCGCCGAAGAGATGATCACGCACGCCGCAAGCAGCTGCTCCCCGGCTGTCCCGCGTTGGGTGTTGGTCAGCATCCGTCGCTGATGATGGGACTTGGGCGCGATCTGGTCACATTTGCCCGCCGCGTACAGGCACGTAACGCATCCCTCGACCGGGCCGTTCCCCCAGCAAATGGCCCGGATCAAGATGGTCAACGAGGCCGAGGCCGCAGGACCGCTGGCCGAGCTCTACGCAGCAGCCAAGGCGCGCAGCGCGGCCGGAGTAGTGCCCGACATCCTCCGCACGATGAGCCTGCGCCCAGACTTCCTGACCGCGATCGACGCCGCCTCGCGCATGCACTTCAGGGACGGAGCTCTCACCCGGGCCCAGCACGAGATGATCGCCTCCTACGTCTCGGCGTTGAACCGCTGCCGTTATTGACTCAGCTCACACACGTGGTTCCTGCGGTTGCAGGGCGAGGCGTTCGGGAAAACGGCGGATGCCCTGCGTGACGGCGACCTCGACGCTGCCGACCTGAGCGGGCCGGAGCGGCTGCTGCTCGACTTCGCCGGCACCATCACCAAGCACGCCTACAAGGTCACCGACGAGCAGGTCCAGGCGCTGCGGGAGGCCGGCTGGACCGACGAGCAGATCGCCGAGGCCGCCTACGACGCCGCCCTCTTCAACCTCTTCGTGAGACTTGCCGGCACGTTCGGCATCGAGCCGCCGGCCGTCTACGAGCCCGCGGGCATCCCGCGAGCGATCACGCGGGAGTCAGGTCGGTGAAGTCGCTGACGATGACGAGATTCGTCCCGCCGTTGGTTCCTCCTAGGCCCCAGCTCTTCGCGTAAGTCTGCCGCGTCTGGGAGAGCACGTTCCCAGATGCATCGCGGCTGGTCAACGTGGCCGTGCCGCGAAGCGTGACCCCGATCAGGCGGCGCGCCTGCGTGCTGAACTTGGGCAGGAAGAGCTGCAGCTGGATGGTGTCGAAGCTGTACGTCTTCTGGATGATCGCGCCCGCCGCGATATCCGTCTTGATGACGTCCGTGAACTCCGTCAGCGCGTCGCCGATCGCGCCGCTCTCCGCAAGCGCCAGGTCATGGGCGCGGCGCGCCTCCGACTCGATGACCAAGTCGAGCACCATGTCACGCGCCCACAGATTGGCCGTCCGCTGGTCGATCGTCGAGTTGAACGCGATGACGTTGGACGGGATGTATACGGTGGGCACCGGGGGCAGAGCCCAGACACGTGCGGAGGCGGATCCCGGCGTCGTGTTTCCGGGCGCCGGCAGCGCGGCGCTGGCGCTGCTGAAGACCCACGTCGCCACGTCCGGGCCTGACCCGACCATCAGGGTGAGCTTCGGAGTCGAGCCGTCCGGAAGCTCCGGGGCGGGCTCGGGGCTGTGCAGCGAGAATTCGGCCGACACCGGCAGGGCGGTCAGCAGGAGCAGCGCCACGCCGAGGGTGGCGGGCGTCGCCCAGCCGAGCCGCCGAATGGCGGGCAGCAGGCCGCCCGCCTCCTCGAGCGGCTCGACCAGCCGCGCCAGCGCGAAGCGAAGCGCGCAAGCGATGACCAGGCTGCCCAGGATGGCCGTCTTGGTCCAGAACTCGAGCGTGGTCGGGCCGAGCAGATAGACGGAGAGCAGGGCGACGAGCACGCCGAAGACGAACCGGCCGACCTGGCCGTCGGGGACCGTCCGCGGGTCGGGGACCATGAAGAACGCGAAGATCAGGAGCTCGGGCGAGGTGACGAGGATCCGCCATAGCTCTGGCCCGCACATCGAGGTCGCGTGCCAGCTCGCCACCATGCAGTGGTCCGGCACCGGGATGAGCGCCAGCGCGGCGAACAGCGCGAATCCCGCCATGTAGCCGAGCTCGAGACCGATGAGCCTGAGCTCCCAGCCGATCAGCAGCCCGCCGCCGATGAGGATCGCGTAGGTCACGATCATCCACGGCCCCATCGGTATCCACCAGAGGTCCTGCGGCTCCGTGTATTGAGGGCCGAGGGCGACGAACGCCAGCAGGAGGCCGAGGTTCGAAGGGTTGAAGACGTGGCGGCCTTTCCACCGGATCAGGTACTTCGACGCCATCGAGATGGCGACCACCCCGACGAAGATCGGGATCCCATGCTTGCTCCACCATTGGCCGTGGATGGTCCCGGGGACGCGGAGGATGAGGGCGGTGCTGTTGCCGGTCAGGAGGCCGCTGGCCGGCCACATGATCACTTTGTCCTTGAAGAAGGCGACCGTGAACTCGATCAAGGCGCCCGCCGCCAGGCAGGCCAGGATCTGCGCGATCGAGAGGCGGAAGCCGAGCACCGTCTGCCCGAGGACCTGGAGGGTCAGCAGGACCGCGGCGACGTGAAGGCGCGGATCGCGGAGGCGGGGCAGCAGGACCGGGTAGTCGCGTCCGCGGATCCGGATCGTCCGCTTGCGGGCGCCGCTGCCCCGTGCGGGAACCGCAGCACCCGGCGTGTGCACGATCGTCGCCATGGATAGGTAACGGCGATGCTACATCTGCCGTTACAACATCGGGCCCAAGTGAACCAATGGATCATCGCTGCCATGGCGATACTGCTGGCGTCGGCTTGTCAGCAGCCTTTCGGGCTTGGGCTGCCATCCGAGCGGGCACTCGAAAACGGCGCCGCAAACACTCTGAGCGCGACGAGGGGCTACGAGATCACCGGCAGCTACAAGGTCGACGGCAATCAGTGGACGATCGACATGCAGGTCCAGAGGCCGCAGTCCGAGCACCTTGTCATCACATCGGCGAAAGGAAGGGTTGAAGCCTTGATCGTCGGGCAGGAGGCCTACTTCCGCGGTCAGGCGTTTCTCGCGCAGCACCTCGGCACAGACTCGCTCTCGCGGAGCGTGGTCAAGGCCGCCGGCAACGCATGGTGGAGAGGATCGACCGCCGAGGTGCCGCAGTTTGCCGACTTCACGGACGGCGCCGTCTTCAAGCAGACATTTCTCGGCTCGGCGGTGACGCGCCGCACCGACGGCTTGTCGATGGACGGAACCGCCGCGGTCGAGCTGTCGGGCTCACGCGCGAACATATTCATCGCTGCGGATCCTCCGAATCGCCTGCTTGGAGTCGTGACGAAAGCCGGCGTCGCGATCGATTCCGTCACCGACGCGGATTTGCACTACACGAACGTCGACGGGGATTTCGGCATCGTGACTCCGACCGACGTGATCGATTTCAGCAACCTCTCCACGCTGCCGCCGATCTACACCGTGGTCTCGGTCGACACCTCTGCCTGCGGATCGCCCTGCGTCGTTTCCGCGCAACTTAAGAACCTCGGCGGCATCACCGGTGCGATCGCGCCCTCCAAGGTGACCTTCACGATGGTGGAGAGCGCCTCGAGTCACGTCCTCGGCACGTGCCAGGCCATCGTGCAGCCCGACATCGGCTACAACTCGACCACCACGGTCTCATGCACGATCTCGGGGCCGAGCGCTCAGCAGCAGAACGCGGCCCTGGTGACCGCCGTCGCGGACAACCCCGGCCGAGCCTCCTGAGGAGGAATACCTTCCACCGCCGCCCGGTTGCCTGTAGTTGATGGCTGATCAGCAGAGGATCGAAGTCCCGCCGCGCGGAACGCGTGGAGCGTGGACGCCGGGCCGCGTGCTGTTGCGAATCTTCAAACCCTTGATGGACGCGCAGGTGTCGCGATATCGCAAGAGGTCAGGCCCCACTCCGCCGGTGATGATGGGCTTCCCCACGGTGCTGCTCACGACCGTGGGCGCGAAGACCGGCCGCGAGCACACCCACGTCCTGGGCGGCTTCGCAGACGGTGACGACGCCTGGCTCGTGGTCGCCTCCAATGGCGGCGCGGCGACGCATCCGCACTGGTTCGTCAACCTCGCGAAGAATCCGGACCAGGTGTGGCTCGAGGTTGGGAACCAGAGGATCAAGGTGCGGTGCGCCGTGCTGAAGGGCGCGGAGCGAGAGGCGGCGCTCGCCAAGGTCGCCGCCGTCGCGTCGCGCTACGCGGGGTATCAGACGAAGACGGACCGGGAGATCCCGATCATCCGGCTCACGCGCGAGGGTGCGTAGAGGCTCGGCCGGAAAGCCCTAGACGGACTACCCGTTCTCGTCGATGGATACGTCATGGCGAAAAGAGCGTTAACAGGCCAGGTTTCGCCGCAACCCGGCTTCGACTAGAATCCTGCGCGGATGGCCCGGGCAGTCCCTGCAAGCTATTCCCGCCCGATCCGACCCGTTCTGTCGACGGACCTTGGATTGTTGTATGACGCCGATTGCTTTGTCGTTCTCTCAGCGCTAAAGCGTGACTCGATCGACTGTGTCTTCGCCGATCCGCCGTTCAACCTCGGCAAGGATTACGGCAATGGTGCGGCTAAGGACTCGCTCGACACGCAGAACTACCTCAAATGGTGCTTCGCGTGGCTTGACGAGTGCGTGCGCGTAATCAAGCCCGGCGGAAGCATTTTTGTCTACACCCTTCCGCAGTGGGGCTATCACCTCGCGAGTCAATTGGAGCGATCTGGGATGCTATTCCGCCACTGGATCGCGGTTTCGATGAAAGGGACCTTCCCGCGAGGACGCAAGCTGTATCCCGCTCACTATGGGCTGTTGTACTTCACGAAGGGAGTGCCCAAGACCTTCAATCACGTTCGGCTTCCTATACCCAAGTGCCGACACTGCGGCAAGGACATCAAGGACTACGGGGGCCATCGCAAGTACCTCAATCCGCTCGGTCTCAACTTGACCGATTTTTGGGACGACACGGCGCCGGCGCGCCATAGCAAATTCAAGTCGCGCTGGCACATAAACGAGCTGAAGCCTGTCATTCCAGGTCGTTGCATCGAGATCTCGACGGAGCCCGGCGACGTGATCGTCGACCCCTTCGGGGGAGGAGGCTCAACGTATGAAAGCGCTCAGCGCCTTCACCGATACTGGATCGGCACTGAGATAGCGACTTCCGGGGCGATAGAAGAACGATTCGACCGGTTCTTCGCTGATGCGGTGCGACAGCGGCCGGACGCCCTGCAAGACGTGTTTATCGACACGAGGCCCGACTTCAGCTTGAACGTCGGCTGATGCCGACGATCTCGGAAGAAGTTCATTACGACGGCGCTACGCAGAAGGTAGCCAGACTCGGTCTGGGTCCGCTCTTGAATGAGGTGCGCGAGATCATTCAAGGCTTCGAGTTACGTGTCGCCGAACAGCGTGACGCGAATGGAGGTGCGGCGGTTCGGCGGATGATCGACCAGCAGTTCGACAAAGCGAAAGGCTGGACTTTCAAGAAGACTGGCGACGTCGACTGGACGAAATGCCACGTAGTGAACGGGACCTCGCTATGTATCGCGGTCGAAATCCAGTTCTCGGCTCGCAGCGATCTGCTCGTCGTGGATTTGATCTCCGGAAGGCGATCGACGAAGGAAAGATCGATATTGCGGTGCTCGTCGTTCCGACGGATCGGCTTGGTTACTTCCTAACCGATCGTGGACCGAAAATGTCAGATGCCCAGCGCCACATCGAGGCTGCGCGGGTCGAGGACCTGCCCATCATCCTGATGGCAGTTGAACACGACGGGCCTGGCCCGCGTCTACCGAAGCAGACGAAGCGCTCGAGCGAGTCGACAGACCGGCTCAGCGAGTAGCCTTCGCGCCGACTCCGAGGCGAGGAAAGACCTCGTCCGCGAAGCGGCTGATCACGCCGCCCTCGAAGGCGTTGGGAACGTTGACGATGAAGTACTCGATCCCGGCGCCGGCAAACATGCGGATCGTCTCCGCGACCTTGCCGGCGTCGCCCGACCACGGGTGCCAGGTGCGGATGAAGTCCTCGTCCACGCCGGTGCGGCGCGCGGTGTCACTGACCACTCGATCCACCTCTTTCTTGTCGCCGAGGATGGTGTAGAGCTCCATCGTCTTCAGGACGGAGTCGTAGTCGCGGCCGACGGTCGCGCAGTGCTCGCGCAATACGTCCAGCTTGTGCCGGATGGTCTCGACGTCGCCCCCGACATTGCACGCGTCGCCGTACTGAGCAACGAGCTTGAGCGTCACCTTTTCGCCGCCACCTCCGATCCAGATCGGCGGGTGCGGCTTCTGGACCGGCTTGGGCTCGTTGATCGCGCCGCGGACGTGATAGAAGCGGCCGTCGAAGCCGGCCTCGTCTTCGGTCCACATCGCCCTGATCACCTGCAGCGCCTCGCGCAGCATGCGCAGCCGGTCGGGCGTCTCCGGATACTCGTAGCCGTAAGCCTCGTACTCGTGCTGGTACCAACCCGCGCCGATGCCGAGGATGAGCCGCCCATGGCTCATCACGTCGACGCAGCTGGCCATCTTCGCCAGGAGCGACGGCGGCCGGTAGCTGTTGCACGTCACCATCTGGCCGAGCCGGATGGTGCGGGTGTCGCGCGCGAGCGCGGACATCGAGGTCCAGCACTCGAACACCGTCTCGTGCCGCGGAATCGGCACGGTGTGGAAGTGGTCGTAGACCCAGATCGAGTCAAAGCCGGCCGTCTCCGCCTCTTTGGCGCAGCGGGTCATCGTCTCGAACTTCTCGACCGGGTCGGGGACGTCCGCCAGGTCCATGCGCCAGCCCTGAGGCACGAAGACGCCGAGCTTGATCTCGCTCACCCCATACGCACTCTAATTCCGTCCGCGACGGCCCGTCGCAGCTGATCCGCAGTCTCCTCCGGCCTTGTGTCGTTGACGAACACGCCGGCCCCGAGCTCCACTCCCGCGAGCTGCTTCAGCCTGTCCGGGCGGCGATGGGGTGGATAGAACTCGACGTGAAGGTGCGCTTCCGGCCACGCGTGCCCGTCGGTCGGCGCTTGATGCATCGCCATCACGTACGGCGTGGAGAAACCGAAGTGGCGGTCGTAGGCGCCGGTGACCTCCACCAGCGCGGCCGCCAGGCCGTCGCGCTCGCCGGCGTCCAGCTCCGTGATCGACGCGACGTGGCGCCGCGAGTAGACGTGCACCTCGTAGGGCCAACGCGCGGCGTGGGGGACGAACGCGATCATCGAGCGGCTCTCGAAGACGATCCGCTCGCTCGCGAGCTCGCGCTCGATCTGCTCGCAGTGCAGGCAGCGTCCCGACTTTTCCAGGTGGCGGCGCGATGCCTCCAGCTCCAGGGCGGCGACAGGCGGGATGAAGGGCAGCGCGTAGATCTGGCCGTGGGGGTGGTGGAGCGTGACGCCGATCTCCTCGCCCTTGTTCTCGAAGATGAAGACATACTCGACCTCGGGCCGCGAGCCAAGCGACTGGTACCGGTCGGACCAGACGTCCACTAGCAGCCGCACGCGCTCGAGCGGGAGCTGTGCCAGCGTGCGGTGGTGGTCGGCCGTGTACACGACCACCTCGCATCCCGACGCCAGGGCGGGAAACCTGTTCTCGAAGACGACCACCTCGAAGTCGTCGAGCGGGATCTCGGAGTCCCCACCCGCGCTGCCTGGGCACAGCGGGCAGAAGCTGGTGGGGAGGAAGGTGCGGTCGTTGCGCTCGGTGTTGTAGGCGACCCATTCCTGACGGAGCGGGTCGAAGCGAAGCTCAGGCATTTTGTTCGCGGCTGTAGGCCACAAGGTATCTGCCGTCCTTGAGCTTGAGTTCATTGCGCGTCAGCGGACGAACTTTGGACGGCTCGCGCGCCGCAGGTTCAGGACGCGCTTGCGAGCCGCTCATGCCGCTCATTCGAGCCCGGTCCGGCCACGCGCACGTCGACACCTGCCTCCCGAATCGCGGCCAGCAGCGCCGGGTCCGCCCCGCTGTCCGTGATCAGCGTGTGGACGCGCGCCGTCGGCACGGTCTGGCACATCGTGTCCTGGCCGATCTTGGTGTGATCCGCCAGCACCACGACCTGCTGCGCGGCGCCGGCAAAGGCGCGATCGGTGGCCGCGACGAGGGGGCTTGGCGTCGAAAGGCCCCGCTCGGGCGTAAACCCGTTGCCGGAGATGAACGCCTTCGACGCGCGCAGCGCGCGCACCGAGTCCTCGGCCGCCGGGCCGACCAGCGCGTGGATCGAGCGGCGCAGGGTGCCGCCGGTGAGGATGACCTCGACCCGGGTCGACGCCATGAGGGCCTGGGCGACGAGCAAGGAGTTGGTCACGACGGTGAGCTCGGGAATCTCGCCCAGTAGGCGGGCCAGCGCAAGCGTCGTGGTGCCTGGGCCGAGCAGGATCGAATCGCCGGGAAGGATCAACGCCAGCGCGAGCTGGGCGATGGAAGCCTTCTCGGCGCCGGCCTGGCGGGCCTTCTCCGAGTAGCTGGGCTCGTGGCCGATCGGAGCCGGCAGCACCGCGCCGCCGTGCGCGCGCACGAGCTGGCCCTCCTTGGCCATGGCCCGGAGGTCGCGCCTCACCGTGATCTCGGTCGTGTTGAGGAGCCCTGCCATCTCGGCCACGGAGACGACCCCCCGGGAGCGCAGGTTCTCAGCGATCAACCGCCGGCGCTCCACCGCAAGCATGCGGGCGATCGTACGCCATCGATCAATTTCGATCAATAGCGGCTACGAATAATAGGTTGAGAGTTGACAAAATTGACCGAATCTGTATGGTTCGCCTGTAACCCCGGCGCCATCAAAAGGCTTGAGTCAAAACCGTCAAACCGGGTGTCATTTGGGAGGAGGACGTATGGACGAGTCTCGGGAAGACGAGTTTCCTCGGCGGCCAGACAGGCGGATCACGGTGCCCCACACGGGCGTGGATCTGCCACTGGATCTTGACCTGACGCGACGCGACATCTTGAAGATCGCAGGCTACGGAAGCCTGGCCGCGTTCATCGCCGCGTGCGGCGGCTCAAACCCGACCACGTCGACGTCCGTCACGGCGACCGGGGGCAAGATGTCTCTCGGCAGCTATCAGTCCGACTCGGTTCCGAAGAAGGCGCTGGCCGATCTCGTCACCGCGTTCCAAAGCGCCAACGGCGGAACCAAGGTGACGGTGAACACGGTCGACCACGGCACGTTCCAGAACCAGATCACGTCGTACCTGCAGGGCACCCCGGAGGACGTGTTCACGTGGTTCTCCGGACACCGCATGCGCTTCTTCGCGTCGAAGGGCCTCGCGACGCCCATCGACGACGTCTGGAATGCGGTGAAGAGCAACTACACCGAGGGTTTCGCCAATTCGGTGAAAGGCGACGACGGGCATGTCTACGCGGTGCCCACGTCGTATTACCCATGGGCGGTTTTCTACCGCAAGGACGTTTTCGCGCAGCACAACTACACCGTGCCAACGAACTGGGACGACTTCAAGGCCCTGTGCGCGAAGATGAAGACCGACGGCCTGATCCCGATCGCCTTCGCCGACAAGGACGGCTGGCCGGCCATGGGAACCTTCGACATCCTCAACCTGCGACTGAACGGCTACGACTTCCACGTCGGGCTGTGCACAGGCCAGCAGAAGTGGACCGACCCAAAGGTGACGAGCGTGTTCAAGAAGTGGGCGGAGATCACGCCCTACTACTCGCCGGCCTTCGCAGGACTGACGTGGCAGCAGGCGGCGGACCAGCTCCTGCGCAAGCAGGCCGGCATGTATCTCCTCGGCCTGTTCGTTTCCCAGGAGTTCCTGGCATCAGGCAGCGCGGCAGACCTGGGGCAGCTCGACTTCTTCCCCTTCCCGCACGTCGGCAGCCCGTACGACGCGGAAGAGGCCCTCGACGCCCCGATCGACGTCTACATGGTGACCAAGAAGTCGCCGTCGCTGAGCAGCGACACTGGCCAGGCGAAGGCCTTCATGGAGTACATCGCAAAAGGCTCGGTTCAGACCCAGTACTTCGTGGAATCGCCCGGCGCGATCCCGACCGCCAACGACGCCGACCAGAGCAAGTACGACCCGCTGACCAAGAAGGCGGCTGACATCGTCAGCAAGGCCAAGAAGATCACGCAGTTCTTCGACCGCGACTCGCGTCCGGACTTCGCCGGACCGAACGGCATGCAGCAGTTCCTGCTCAAGTACCTGGCGAACCCGACCTCCGACACGATGAGCCTGCAGACTTCGATGCAGAGCTTCTGGGACTCGCTCGGGCCTGAGTGACGCCGCGAGACATATGATCTAAAACCGTGGCGCGCACGACGAGCATCTCCCCCGCCGCGCCGGCACCCGAGGCGGGGGAGCTCGTCGCCACGGGGCGGGGTCGCTACCACGTCCTGACGCGCTACGACCGCCGCGTCCTTGCGCTGATGGTGGGCATCCCCCTGCTGCTCGACGTGGTGCTGATCTGGTGGCCGACCTTTTCCTCCATCTTCCTGTCGTTGACGAACTGGGATGGGGTGGGCGACGTCACCCCGCAGAACTTCATCGGGCTGAAGAACTATCAGTTCCTCCTGAGCGGAGGCTATTTCCAGTTCTGGCCGGCGGTCGCACACAACTTCATCTGGCTGGCCTGGCTGACCTTCATCGCGACCCCGCTGGGGATCTTTTTCGCGGTGCTCCTCGACCGCGACATGCGCGGCTCGCGCATCTACCAGAGCGTGTTCTATCTTCCGGTCGTACTGTCGCTCGTCGTCGTCGGCTTCATCTGGGAGCTGCAGTTCGGCCCAACCGAGGGATTCATCAACAACGCTTTCGGGTTGGTGAAGTCGGGCCACATCATCGACTGGCTCGGCAACCCCCGCATCAACCTGTTCGCCGTGCTGGTTGCCGCCAGCTGGCGGCACGTCGGCTACATGATGGTCATCTACCTGGCCGGCTTGAAGAGCGTCGACCCGACGCTGCGCGAGGCGGCGAAGGTCGACGGCGCCAATGAGGTGCAGACCTTCTTCCGCGTCGTGTTCCCGGTCATGGCGCCCATCAACACGGTCATCGTCGTTCTCACCACGATCGAGTCGCTTCGCGCCTTCGACCTTGCGTTCATCATCAACCAGGGCAAGAACGGGCTCGAGCTGCTTTCGATCCTGATCACCAACAACAGCATCAGCGAGTCGACGCGGGTCGGTTTCGGTTCCGCCATCGCGGTGATCCTGCTCGTGATCTCGCTGGGTCCGATCATCGCATTCCTCTCGCAAGCCATGAGGACCGTGAGGTCATGAGCGCGATTGCTAGCGGTACGGCCCCATCCGACCGAGCCGCTTTGCGGCCGGCTCACCTTCCCCGGCGAGCGGGGAAGGGAATCCGGCCCGGACGCGTGATCCTGCACGCGTTCCTGATCGCGATGACGGCGTTGTGGGTGTTCCCGCTCTTCTGGGCGGTGTATTCCTCTCTCCGCCCGATCAGCGACACGGTCAAGAACGGTTACGTCTCATGGCCGGCGGGAGGACTCAGCCTGGACAACTACCGGACGTTCTGGACCGAGGCAGACCTGCCGTACTTCTACGCCAACACGCTCGTCATCGTCGTGCCTTCGGTCATCCTGATCCTCCTGCTCGCCTCGATGGTCGCCTTCGCCTGCACGCAGTTCAGCTGGCGGTTCAATGTAACCGTGCTGATGATCTTCACCGCGGGCAACCTGCTTCCGCCGCAGGTCATCATCGTGCCGCTGTACCACATCTACCTGAGCACGCCGATTCCGTCCTTCACGGAGCTCGACGTGGGTAGGTTCGCCTTCCCCTTCTTCAGCGACAACAACCTGCTGTACGACCAGTACATCGGAATCATGCTCATCCACGTCGTCTTCCAGACCGGGTTCGCCACCTTTGTGTTGAGCAACTACATGAAGACGATCTCGAAGGAGATCACCGAGTCGGCGATCATGGACGGCGCGCACGTCCTGCGGATCTGGTGGAACATCGTGCTTCCGCTGTGCCGGCCGGCACTGGCCGCGATGGCGACGCTGCTCTTCACGTTCATCTACAACGATTTCTTCTGGGCGCTGATCCTGCTCAAGACCGGTGACAAGCGCCCGATCACGAGCGCGTTGAACAACCTGCAGGGTGAGTTCTTCTCCAACAACAACCTCATCGCCGCCGGCGCTTTGCTGGCGGCTGTGCCGCCCATCCTCATCTACATCTTCTTGCAGAAGCAGTTCATCGCCGGCCTCACTCTCGGCTCGACCAAGGGCTAGGCGACGCCACACATCTTTTTCGGCGGCGACTACAACCCTGACCAGTGGCCGGAGGAGACCTGGCACGAGGACGTCCGGCTGATGCAGGAGGCGGGCGTCAACCTGGTCAGCCTCGGCATCTTCTCGTGGTCGCGCATCCAGCCGCGCGAGGGGGAATGGGACTTCGGTTGGCTCGACCTCGTCATGGAGCTGCTGCACGAGGGCGGCGTCCAGGTCGACCTGGCGACCGCGACCGCCTCGCCGCCGCCATGGCTGTCGCATGCGCATCCAGAGATGCTGCCGGTGCTTGCGGACGGGACTCGTCTGTGGCACGGCGCCCGCCAGCACTACTGTCCGAGCAGCCCGGTCTATCGCGATGCCGCGCGCCGCCTCGTCGAGGCGATGGCCGATCGCTACGCGGATCACCCCGCCCTCGCGATGTGGCACGTCGGCAACGAGTTCGGATGCCACGTGCCGGCGTGCTACTGCGACGTGTCGGCTGCGGATTTCCGCGAGTGGTTGAAGCGGCGCTACCGCACGATCGACGAGCTCAACCGGGCATGGGGCACCGACTTCTGGTCGCAGCGCTACTCGGAGTGGGAGGAGGTAATCCCGCCGCGGCGCACCCCGACGTGGCCGAACCCGAGCCAGCAGCTCGACTTCATGCGTTTCTCGTCCGACGCGCTGCTCGAGTGCTACGAGATCGAGCACGAGGTGCTGAAGAAACGGACTCCGGACGTCCCGGTCACGACGAACTTCATGAGCTTTTTCAAGCCGCTCGATTACTGGACCTGGGCCGAGCGCGAGGACATCGTCAGCAACGACTCCTACCCGGACCCGTCCGATCCCGCCTCGGGCATGCGCGCGGCGATGGCGGGCGATCTCATGCGCTCGCTCGGCCGCGGCCGCCCGTGGATCCTGATGGAGCAGACCACGTATCGCGTCAACTGGCGCGACATCAACGTCGCCAAGGCACCGGGCCAGATGCGGCTGTGGAGCTACCAGGCGGTGGCGCGCGGCGCGGACGGCGTGATGTTCTTCCAGTGGCGCCAATCCAAGGCCGGCGCCGAGAAGTTTCACAGCGCGATGGTGCCGCACGGCCCTTTCGAAGAGTCGCCGGCGTCGCGAGAAACCAAGCAGCTCGGCAACGAGCTGCGCCGTCTCGACAGCGTGGCCGGGAGCCGCGTCCAGGCGGAGGTCGCGATCGTGTTCGATTGGGAGTCGTGGTGGGCGCTCGAGCTTCCGTCGAAGCCATCGACCCACCTGAGGCAGATGGAGCAGCTCGAGTCCTACTACGTGCCGCTGTTCGAGTCGAACATCACGGCCGACTTCGCTCGCCCCGTCGACGACCTCCGGCGCTATCGGGTCGTGCTCGCACCCAACATCTACCTGCTGAGCGACCAGGCCGCGGCCGACATCGTCGATTACGTGAAGGGCGGCGGCCACCTCGTGATGTCCTTCTTCAGCGGCATCGTCGACCCTGACGACCACATCCGGCTCGGCGGGTATCCGCAGCCGTTCCTAGAGCTGCTGGGCCTACGGGTCGTCGACTGGCTGCCCCTCGCGGCCGGCGGCAGCGTCGATCTGCGCTTTGCCGACGGCACGATCGGAACCGGGACGTTGTGGAGCGAGCTGATCGCGCTGCACGGAGCCGAGGTGCTCGCGACGTTCAGCGGCGGCGTGCTGGACGGCAAGCCGGCCGTGACCCGGAACCGCTTCGGTTCGGGCGAAGCGACTTACCTTGGGACGCGGCCGGATGCAGTCGCCGTGAAGCGGGTGCTCGACGCTGAATTCTCCCGCGCGGAAGTCGGCTCCGCACAGAACGTGCCACAGGGCGTGGAGGTGGTCCGCCGCCATGCCGGCGGAAGATCGCTTCTGTTCCTCCTGAATCACCGTGACGTCGCGGTCGACGTCCCGATCGATGAGGCGGGCAACAACCTCATCGACGGGACGGAGGTGCATCGCGGATTGATGCGCCTCCAGCCCCGCGGCGTAGCAGTGATCCGCGAGGGCTGGTGAAGTTCACGGGGGAGGCAGGCCTCCCCCGTGGAACCCCCTCCGAGTTCCACATTGCCTGGCGGCGCCTGGTGTGTACGCTGGGTGACGGCCGGAGTGAATCCGGCCTACAGCCGCCACCCGTCTATTACGTTTTCAGGCGGCGGACTACGTAACCGTTAGTCGTTAAATAGGCGTGCGCTTGGCGATACGCAAGTTGTCGGTTGTGGTGGCGACCCTGCTCCTTTCGGTCGCATGCAGTAGTGCCGCGGGACCGGCCGCAGCCACGGCCGCGACGCAGCATCACGTCTTTCTCATCGTGATGGAGAATCATTCGGCGGAGGAGGCGCTGGGCGGAACGTTCACCGCGTCGCTGGCCGCGAAGTACGGCGTGGCGAACAACTATCACGCCGTCTCACATCCCAGCGTGCCCAACTACCTCGCCCTGACGTCGGGCAACACCTGGGGCGTGAGGGACGACAGCTACTACAGACTTCCCCGGCAGGACCTGGGCGACCAGCTGACCAAGGCGAACGTCACCTGGCGCGCGTACATGGAGGGACTGGTCGACGGCGACTGCCTGAACAGTCCGCTCCCGTACGACCCGGGACACAACCCGTTCGCGTATTACGGCGGGGCCTGCCCCCCCAACGTGGTGCCGCTGAGCGCGCAGGCTTTCGACCTGGCGTCGGCCACGCCTCGATTCAGCTGGATCACGCCGGACGCCTGCCACGACACGCACAACTGCTCCGTCGCCGAGGGTGACGACTGGCTGAGGCAGGAGGTGGGGGCGATCATGGCGTCGAGCGCGTGGAAATCGAACGGCGTGCTGTTCATCACATGGGACGAGGACGACCACAGCACCGACAACCATGTGCTGACCCTGGTGGTGACGCCGAACCGGGGCCACCACGTGAGCGCCCAGATGTATACCCACTACTCGCTGCTGGCGACGGTCGAAGACCTGCTCGGCGTCGGCAGGCTGGGCCAGGCGGCGGCGGCGCAGCCGATGAGCGATCTGATCAAGCCTTAGCCCGCCCGAGCGCCCCTCTACCTTTATCTATATGGCGTTGATGGTCTGCGATGTCGGGCCGCGGGATGGGTTGCAGAACGAGGCGAAGATTCTCGAGCCGGCCGAGCGGGCCGAGCTGTGCGACCGCCTCGCCGCCGCCGGCCTGAAGCGGATCGAGGCGGCGAGCTTCGTCAACCCCAAGCTCGTGCCGCCGATGGCCGGAGCCGAAGACGTGATGGCGGCGCTGCATCGCCGCCCGGGCACGGCCTACGCCGGGCTCGTCCTGAACGAGAAGGGCTATGAGCGGGCGATTGCCGCGGGCGTCGACGAGGTTCACTACGCGCTGGCGGCCACGGACGAGTTCGGGAGGCGCAATCAGAACGCGACCGTCGAGCAGGGCATTCAGACCGCGCTGGCCCTCGTCGCCCGGTCGAGGGCCGACCGGGTGCCCGTGACAGTGACCGTCAGCGTCGCGTTCGGCTGCCCGTTCGAGGGGCCGGTGCCTCCGGAACGGGTGCTGGGCATCGTCGAGCGGCTGATGGCCGTGCCGCCGGATGAGGTGTGCCTGGCCGACACCATCGGGGTGGGCGTGCCGAGGCAGGTCCACGAGCTGGTGCGCGGCGCCCGCGGCCTGGGCGCGAGCGTGGGCGCGCACTTCCACAACACGCGCAACACCGGCTACGCCAACGCCGTCACCGCGCTCGAAGAGGGTGTGGTCTCGCTCGACGCCTCGGTCGGCGGCGCCGGAGGTTGCCCCTTCGCGCCAAATGCCACGGGCAACATCGCGACCGAAGACCTGGTGTACCTGCTGCGTGGAATGGGCGTCGAGACGGGCATCCACCTGGACGTCTTGATCCACACGTCGCGGTGGCTGGGCGGCAAGCTCGGCAAGGAGCTCCCTGGCATGGTCGCCCGCGCCGGGGACTACCCGGGCAAAGGCTGATCGACTACCTGCGGGCCGTCTCCTTCCTTACCTGCCTTGACCAATGACTGTACAAGACCCTAGGTGATGCATTATGATGCTAATGTGAAAGAAGCAATGAAGAGTGTGGCCGCCTTGGCGAACGAACGCCCGGACTGGATTCCAGTCTTGGAAGCCGCCCTCGAAGTTTCGGATCGGGTCCAGGAATATGGGGGTGAATTCGCCGGGGCCTGGGTAATCGACGAACTCGAGCGTCGCGTCGGACACCCGAAGTGGTTACCGAATCTGCGGGTCCTGGTGACGTACGGACTCATAGAGAAAAGCGGGGAGTCAGTTCGGGGAGGCCGTCGCGCGTACTACCGTTTCGCGGCGACCAAGAACGCGATCAAAGAGGCACTGGCCCTGCTGTCACCGAAGACGAAGGTGCCTGTGGCCGGTCCAGCCAGCAGCAGGTTTCGATTCGTGGGTGCCGGTGACTCGGGCGAGGCGGGATCCGACTTTGCCCGGCGTTCGGCTGATCTGACATATGAACCGCCCCCGTGGCGCTGATCTGCGATACGGGGCCGCTATACGCCGCGATGGACGTCAGCGATGCCGATCATTCCAGTTGTACCCAATTTCTCGAAACCGCAAAGGAACCAGTCCTTGTTCCGGCGCCTGTGCTCGTTGAGCTCGACTGGATTTCCAGCCGCAGGTTGGGTAGCGGACCGTTTCTGGAGTTCTTGGTGGACCTAGAAGAAAACAGGCTCAGGGTCGTCGATCTGCTTCTCGAGGACTACGCCAGAGTCCGCGAGCTGATGGATCGTTACGCGAATCTGCCTCTGGGTTTCGTAGATGCCGCGGTCGTTGCGATTGCCGAACGCCTCGGCGAACCGAAGCTCGTTAGTCTCGATCATCGACATTTCGCCGTTGTGCGGCCGCGACATGTGCCTGCGTTCAGACTCCAGCCGTGATAGCACTGCTGTTGATGATCTAGTGGCGCGCGGGCTCCAGCCCGTATAGGGCGCCGAACTTCTTCTGCACGTAGGCGATCCACGGCCCGGCCGATAGCGGCTTGCCGGTCGCCCGCTCCATGAGCTCGTTGGGCGTGAACTTGCGCCCGTGCCGGTGGACGTTCTGGCGGAGCCATGCGAGCAGGGGCGCGAAGTGTCCGCGCTCGGACTGCGCGTCGAGGTCGGGGATGTCCTTCCGAGTCTTCTCCATGAGCTGGGCGCCGATCAGGTTGCCGATCGTGTAGCCGGGGAAGATCCCGAAGCTCACGTAGGACCAGTGAATGTCCTGCAGAGCGCCCTCGCGGTCGTTCGGCACGTTCAGGCCGAGGTAGGACTTGAAGCGCGCGTTCCACGCCTCGGGCAGGTCCTTCGCCTTGAGCGTGCCTTCGAGCATCTCGTTCTCGAGCTCGAAACGCAGCAGGACGTGCAGGTTGTAGGTGACCTCGTCCGCCTCGACCCGGATGAAGGAAGGCTGGGCGCGGTTGACCGCGCGGTAGAAACCTTCGGCGTCGACGCCGCGCAGCGGCTCCGGAAAGACCGCCTGCAGGCTCGGATAGAAATGGCGCCAGAACGGCAGCGTGCGGCCGACCAGGTTCTCCCACAACCGTGACTGGGACTCGTGCACGCCGGGTGACGCGCCGTCCCAAAGCGGCGTGCGGTCGAGGTTCTGTCCGATTCCCTGGCTGTACATCGCGTGCCCGGCCTCGTGAATCGAGCCGAACAGGCACTCGTTGAAGAAGTCGCGCGAGACGCGTGTCGTGATGCGCGAGTCGCCCGGGCCGAACGCGATCGAGAACGGATGCGTCGACATGTCCTGCCGGCCGCGCTCGAGGTCATAGCCGAGCCGCTTCACGACGTCCAGGGCGTAGGAGACCTGGAGGTCGGGGTCGAAGCCGCGATAGAGGACCGTGTCGTCGACCGCGTCGGCGTGGCGCGCGATGTCCGCGACCAGGGGAACGACGGCTCGCTTGACCTCGGCAAAGATGCTCTCCAGCTGCTCGGTCTTGAGACCGGGCTCGCTGCGGTTGAGCAATGCGTCGTATGGACGCTCGTCGTAGCCGAGCGCATCGGCGATACGGCGGTTGAGCTCGATGTTCTTCTCGAGGTAGGGGGCGAACAGGCTGAAGTTCGCGTCCCTGCGAGCTTTCTCCCAGAACGGCCTTGCGACCGAACTGGCGTGCGCGGTTTCGGCCACGAGGTCGGGCGGGAGCTTGCGGGCGTCTTCGTAGTCCCGGCGGGTGACGCGGACCAGGCTCGCCTCGTCGGAGTCGAAGGGCTCGCCGGCGACGTCGCCCTCCAGCTGATCGAGCAGCCGCCCGACCTCGTCGGAGGTGAAGCGGACGTGGGACAGGCGCAGCAGCGTGGAGAGCTGTTCGGCGCGCGACTGAACCCCGCCCGGGGGCATGTACGTTTCCTGGTCCCACTCGAGCAGCAGCGCGGCCCGGGTCAGGTCAGTGACCTCGGCCAGGATCGCCCTCAGCTGCTTGAGCCGCTCGCCGGTGTTCATCACCACCCTCTGCGGGTATTCTCCCGAATGAGCAAGCCGCCCCGCTAGCTCAGTGGATAGAGCATCTGTCTTCTAAACAGAGGGTCGGGGGTTCGAATCCCTCGCGGGGCACTTCCGGCCGTTTCTACCTTTCCGCACCGGTGGCTCCAGCGGGGCGCAAACGGTCGCAGTTTCAGCGCCGTTGGCGCCAACGGCGATCATGCAGCCGCGATGAGGGCGATCGCTTCGCCGACACCTCCCCACTGCGTGGGGAGGAGGTAGGGTTGAGACATGGCTAGCAACACGAATCGGCCTCAGATCCCACAGGACATGGGCGCGTTCAACAAGAAGATCATCGAGGAGTTTCGCGCCAATCGCGGGCAGCTCGGCGGGCCGTTGGCGGCCAGCAAGCTGATCCTGCTGACCACCACCGGCGCCAAATCCGGTGAGCCGCGCACTGTGGTGATCGGCTACCGGCCCGATGGCGACCGTTACGTGACGATCGCATCCAACAACGGCAGCGACGTGCCGCCCTCCTGGTTCGCGAACCTGCTCGCCAATCCGATCGCGACCGTTGAGTTAGGGCCGGAGAAATTTCAGGTCACCGCTTCGGTCGCCGGCGCGGACGAGAGGTCGCGCCTGGCGGCGCGGATCGAGTACCTCGCCGGGCAGCAGGCTTTGACGTCGCGCGAGATACCGATCGTCGTGCTGGAGCGCGTTTAGGCGCCGGCGCCTTTAGTGATTTGCGCAGGTCCGCCATGCGGGCCTTGCTCAGGTTGCTCTTCATCACCCACGCGACGTCCTTGTCCTTCGAGCGCATCCATTTCTCGAGATAGGGCCGCGCGTTCTGAGGCGCCGCGGCCGCGGCTACGCTCCATCCGTAGCCCAGGGCCTGGCGCAGGACGCGCACATCATCGTGGCGGCGGTCGGTCATCGCGGCGAGCGACCTCGTCAATTGGTCGAGGATGGCCAGCACCTCGACCGTGTCCTCGTTGGTGGTCAGAATCGATGGCTCGCACAGCGCAGCGACGACGGCCCGCTGCACGTACGGGCCATCCTTCGCCCAGACCTTCATCTCGGCCAGGAGCCGGGGCATGCTTTCGCGGCCCAGCCTCTGGAGCGCCATCGCGACGCCTTCGCGGACGCGCCACCGTGGGTCTGCAGCGAGCTCTCGGAGCCACGTCATGACCGTCGCGGGCTCCATCAGGGCGACCCGGCCCAGCCCGGCAGTGCCGCACAGGGCGAGGAACTCGTCTTGCGACGCCGACAGGCGCCACAGCCTGTCCGCGTCTGCCTCCTCGGCCACCGCGGCGACGAGCTCGAGGTTGGCCCGCGGACCGGGCAGGCCGGAGTGCCGCTTCAGGTACGGCTCCCAGTCCTTGAGCTTGCGCAGCTCCGCTCGGTACGTCTCCGTCCGCTCGCCCATTTCCTCGCTCGCGATGCTAAGGGGTGGGGCGGGTCGGCGAGGACACGGCGGCATAATGGGGCCAACCACAGGAGGTAGGGCGAGCAATGAGCGACAGAGGTCAGGACGGAGCGATGGATCACCCGAAGCACGCGAAGGACAAGCGCCGGTTGATGGTCACCCAATTGCTGCGCAGGCCGGTGATGAACCCGGCTGGGACTGAAGTCGGCCGCGTCGAGGACTTCATCGTCAAGCTCGCCGACGGCGCGTATCCACCGGTGAAGGGCCTCAAGGTGCGCGTCGGAGCTCAGGACGTTTTCATCGGCAAGGACCTGATTGAGCACCTCGAGCCAGGGGCCGTGCGGCTGAACACGCACACCATCCGGACAGAGGCCTTTCAACGACGGCCCGGCGAGGTGCTCCTGGCGGCCGACGTGCTGGGCCGGCACCTGGTCGACGTCATGAAAGGCCGCATCGTCCAGGCCCATGACCTCGTGCTCGCGCCGAGCGACGACGGCTGGTACCTGGCGGGTATCGATCGCAGCCCACAGGCCATGATCCGGCGCCTGGTGCCCCGGCGGGGAAGGCCTGACCTGCGGCGCCACGCCATCCTCGACTGGAAGGACGTGCAGCCTTTCGTCGGCCATGTCCCGACGGCCAAGCTGCTGATGCCGCTGCAGCGCCTCCGCCGTCTGCACCCCGCCCAGATCGCGGACATCGTCGAGGGCGCGTCCCACGATGAAGGTCAGGAGATCATCGAGGCAGTCGAAAGTGACCCGGCGCTGACCGCCGACATCTTCGAGGAGCTCGACACCGAGCATCAGGTCGAGTTCCTCCAGTCGAAGTCAAACGAAGAGGCGGCGAAGCTGCTCGAGCGGATGGCGCCGGACGACGCCGCGGACCTGCTCGCCGCGATGGACCAGGACCGGCGCAAGCCCGTCTTCGACCTGATGGCACCGAACCAGCAGCACAAGCTCCGGAAGCTGCTGCAGTATCACCCCAGCACTGCGGGCGGCATGATGAGCCCGGATTACGTATCGGTTGTGGCCGGTTCCACGGTGGACATGGCGCTTGAAGCGGTCCGGATCGATGACAAGACGCCGACCCCATTGCTGAGCACTGTGTTCGTCACCGACGAGCAGGGCGCTTACGTCGGCGAAGCGTCGGTTGTCGACCTGCTCAAATCCGACCGCGCGGCAAAGGTCGAAAGCGTGCGGCTTACCAACTGCTCGATCCACGGCAACGCCGATTTCGCCGATGTCACGCTGATGATGGCCGACTACAACCTGACCGCTCTCGCCGTCACCGACGCGGCCGGCAACCTGATCGGCGCCATCTCCTCGGATGATGTGATCGAGGCCCTCGTCCCAGAAGAGTGGCGCGCGCGCGCCGAAGCAGCCTCCGGGGTATAGACCCGATGTCCGAGCGCGAGCCAAACCGCAAGGACTCGCGCTTGAAACCAACGTCAGCCGTGCTGGACGAGATGCACGAAGGCGACATACACGGCGCTTTCGGCACCATCCGCCTCAGCGACGTGATGCCGCGCCGCACCTGGCGCCGCCGTTTGCTAACGCTGCTCGCGATCCTCGGTCCCGGAATCATCGTCATGGTCGGCGACAACGACGCGGGCGGGGTCACCACCTACTCGCAGGCCGGCCAGAACTACGGCTACTCGCTGCTGTGGACGCTGCTGCTCCTGATTCCGGTCCTCATCGTCAATCAGGAGATGGTCGTGCGGCTTGGCGCCGTGACCGGCGTCGGGCACGCGCGGCTGATCAACGAGCGGTTCGGCCGCTTCTGGGCCTTCTTCTCGGTCGGCGATCTGTTTGTCCTGAACTTCCTGACCATCACCACAGAGTTCGTCGGCATCAAGCAGTCGTCCGAATACGTCGGCTTCTCCCATTGGCTGGTGGTTCCGGTCGCGGCGGCGATCCTGATCGGCATCACGGCCACAGGCAACTTCAGGCGCTGGGAGAGGGCGATGTTCGTGTTCCTCGCGATCAGCCTTCTCGTGATACCGCTGGCTGTGATGGCCCATCCCGACCCGGCAGCTGCCGTGAAGGGTTTTCTCATCCCCGGAATCCAGGGCGGTCTCACCTCCAACTCCGCCCTCCTGATCATCGCGATCGTCGGCACTACGGTGGCACCCTGGCAGCTCTTTTTCCAGCAGTCGAACGTGATCGACAAGCGCATCACGCCGCGCTGGTTTGCATACGAGAAGGCGGACACGGTGATCGGCTCGATCGTGGTCGTCATCGGAGCCGCCGCGATCATGATGACCACTGCGTCGGTGTTCACGGGCACGAGCGCATTTGGCAATTTCTCCGATGCGCTCTCTGTCGCCACAGGCTTGAGGCACAACAACGGCTACCTGCTCGGCGCCATCTATGCCGTTCTGTTGTTCGACGCCTCGATCGTCGGAGCCTCGGCGGTCACGCTCGCCACTTCTTACGCGTTCGGAGACGTCTTCGGCCTGCGCCATTCACTGCATCGCGGTTTCCGCGAGGCAAAGCTTTTCTACGGGATGTATTCCGGCATGGTCATCGTGGCCGCCGCCATCGTGCTTGCGGCGAACGACTACCTGCTGAGCCTCATTACCGTTGCGGTCCAGGCGCTCGCGGGCGTGCTCCTTCCAAGTGCCACCGTCTTCCTTGTCCTGCTGTGCAATGACACCGAGGTCCTCGGGCCCTGGGCCAACAAAGCGTGGCTGAACATAGTCGCCACGCTGATCGTCAGCGTTTTGATCGAGCTGTCGTTGATCCTGATCATTTCCACCATGTTCCCCACGATCGACATCACGAAGCTGCTGGTGGTTCTCAGCGTCATGGTCGGCGTAGTGGTCGCGGTAGCGGCGGTGCTGATCGTGCGCAACCCGCTGCACGTGCCGGTGATGTCGGCGAACGACAAGGCCAACTGGCGAATGCCGGCACTGGCTCTGCTGCAGAAGCCGCGGTGGTCCCTGGGCCGGCGGGGGGCCATGCTTTCGATGCAGGTGTACCTTGGCGTGGCCGTGCTGCTGCTGATCGTGAAGGCAGTTCAGATCGCAGTGGCGCACCACTAGGGTCTTAACAACTCACTTACAAACCTGAACCAGCCCCCGAGTTACAATGGCGCCCCGTGCCTCTCGGCTCAAGACCGGGGCACCGCGTCAGGGCATCACGCCGGCGGCTAAGCCCACTACGCACCATCTTCATCACGCTGCTTGCCATCGCGACCTCGGCGATGGCGGGTGGTTTGGCCTACTTCATCCCGGCCGCGCAGCTCGCGATCGAGGCGACGGGAAAGGTGATCCAGGTCACCCCCTCGCCTAGCGCCCTCTTCTCGCCATCGCCCACGCCGACTCCGACGAGCGTCCCGATCACCGGTGCCTTCACGGTGCTGCTCCTAGGCTCAGACGACGACTCGAAGTTCAACGCCGACCATGTCCTGACGCAGTCGATGATCCTCGTCAGGGTGGTGCCCTCCACGAAGGAGGTCACCATGCTGTCGATCCCTCGCGACCTTTATGTGCACCTGTCGACCGGGGGATACGGAAAGATCGACGGCGCGTACTCCTACGGCGGGCCCGGCGCAGCGATCGCCACCGTCGAGCAGGACTTCAACGTCCACGTGGACGACTACATCTGGGTCGGGCTCCTCGGCCTGATCAAGCTGATCGACGCGATCGGCGGCGTCGACGTCGTGACGAGCAACCCGGTGATGGACGACTATTACCCGGCCGACATCTATGGCAGCTGGCCCTATGACTACCAGCGTGTCGCCGTGCTGGCCGGGCCGCAGCACCTCGACGGGATCCACGCCATGCAATATGTGCGATCGCGCCACGGCGACCTGCAGAGCGACCTCGGCCGCTCGCAGCGTCAGCAGCAAGTTCTGATCGCGATCCGTCAGAAGGCAAAGCAGCTCAGTCCGGAGGATCTGCCCGCGATGTCGCAGGCGATCGGAGGCGAGCTGAAGACCAGCATCGGCCTCTCCAAAGTCGCCCAGATGCTGCCGCTCGCGGCCAGCTTCGACAACCCCGACGCCATCCGGCAGATCATCCTGGCCAGCCCATACACGCATGGCGGCGCCCCGGGCGGCAGCCTCTACGCCAACTGGGGCGCGATCCTGCCCCTGGTGCATGAGTACTTCCCGTGATTCAGCGGTTCGTCCTGGCAGTCTTCCTCGCGGTCGTGATGCTGGTCACCGGCGTCTCGACATACCTCTACCTGGGCACCAAGCAGTCCAAGGTCGCCGCTCCGCCGCAGAAACCGACAGTCTCGACGGCCCGACCCCAGGCTCTTGTGCTGCCCGGCACCCTCTACCTCGAACAGTCGGGCGCCATCTACAGCCTGAGCGCGGGGCGGTTCCATCAGCTGACGCCTGAAGCGGGCTGGAGTCAGCCCGCCCTGTTCCCGAACGGCCAGTATCTGCTGGCGGTCAAGAGCGGCAGCTACTGGAACGACGTGTTCGCCCTCAATCTCTTCGGTACAGTCGTCAGCCAGCTCACTTCCAACCAGTCGCGGTACGGAATTGCCGACCCAAGCCTCGACCACTGGTCGTTCTATCCACGCCTCAGCCCGGACGGATCGACGCTTTGGATGACCTACGACGGACTGAAGTGCGACGGCTGCTACGACCTGCAGCTTGCCGTGTGGTCGATGCCTTACGGCGGCTCGATCCGTCAGGCCCGTGCCTGGACCGACGGTGGCTATTACACCGGCGGCGACGTGCAACCCATCCCGGCGCCGCAAGGCGGGGTCATCTACACCAAATACAGCTACGGTCCGGATGAGAGGCTGGTCGGCCAGCTCTGGTACACGAACCGCGCCGGGTCTTATGGCCGGGCGCTGACGGATCCCGGGGAAGACTGCCGGACGCCTTCCTTGTCGCCGTCGGGCACACAGTTGGCGATGGTCTGCACATACGAGAAGCAGGTCTCATACATGACGATCGCAACGTGGAATGGGTCGAGCCTCGGGCCCCGCCAAAACATCCTCACGAGCCAATTGGTCGCCCAGCCGACCTGGGCTCCGGACGGATCGGGGATCGCGTACTTCGCGCCCGGCTCGCCGGACGGCCCGTTCCAGCTTTGGTGGCTCCCCCAGGACGCTTACCAGCCACCGCCGCCGAGCCCGTCCCCGAGCCCGACACCCGGCGGCCCGCACAACGGCCCGCTGCCGAGCCCGTCGCCACCTCCGCCTGTGCCCCCGGTCAAACCCATCCAGGTGACGACGAACAACGGCTTCGACGCGACCTCGCCGATGACGTGGCGCTCGTGACGTGGCGCTCGTAATCAGGCGCTAGCAGCCCGGGCGATCGGGTCCCCGGTCCAGCACCGGCTCTGTGCTTGCGCTCTGCGCCTGGGCCGGCGTGATGTACCGGTCGGAGACCATCGACGCGAGGACCTCGGAGCGCCGCTCCCGGGCAGCCTCCGGGTCGACAGTCGGGTCGTACAGCGACGGCGCCTGCGTCACGCCGGCGAGCAGCGCGTACTGGCCCAGCCTGAGCGACCCCAGTGGCGCGCGGAAGTACGCGCAGGCCGCTGCGGTCACGCCGTAGATGCCAGAGCCTGTCGTGATCTCGCTCAGGTAGTCGGCCATGATCTGCGGCTTGGTCAGCACCCGCTCGACCTTTAGGGCCAGGGCCAGGTCCTCCAGCTTGTTGTAGCCGCGGTCGGATCCGCCCAGGTAGACGTCCTTGACGAGCTGCTCGGTGATCGTCGACCCCCCCTGGCAGGCGCACACGTTCGCCGCGTCGTAGAGGAGCGCGCGAGCCAGGCCGAGCGAATCGACCCCGTGGTGGGAGTAAAAGCGTTCGTCTTCCGTGGCCACCACGGCTTCGGCGAGCAGCTTGGGCACCTCGTCCTCTGTGAGAAGAGTCACACCGTACGATGCCGTGAGCTTGGCGACCCGCTCCTGGACGTCGGTCCCGGGCGGGGTCCACACCCAGAGCGTGACCACGCTGGGGACGACCAGGGCGGCGATGACGACGATGACGAGCGCAAGCCGGCGCAAGGGTGCGAGCACCCTCGTCATGCCGCCGCGCCCACGCTCACGCTTGTTAGGAACGAGAGGCCGAGCCGCGTGGTTACCCGGAAGGGGACCGTACGGCGCAAGTTCCGTGGGAGAATTTCGTCCGCATGAGCATCAAGTGGAAAGTCGCCCTGGTGGAGGACGACCGTCGCCTGGCGCGGGCGGTGGCCACCGGGCTGGGAGAGGAAGGCTACACCGTCCGCGCGGTTGAGTCGGCCGGTAGGGGACTCGAGCTCGTCCGCCAGTGGAACCCGGATGTCGTCCTCCTCGACCTGATGCTGCCCGACAACGAAGGACCCGAGCTCTTCGAGGCGTTCCGCGCCGAGACCGACGCGGCGCTGGTCGGGATCAGCGCCCGCTCCTCAGTGAGCGACCGGATCGCCGGGCTCAAGATGGGCGCTGACGACTACGTCACCAAGCCCTTCGCGCTCGACGAGCTGATGGCGCGGGTCGAAGCTGTGATTCGCAGGCATCGGGGCAAAGGATCGCCGAGCCTGGCCGCGGCAGGCGTGGTCGTCGACCTCGCCGAGGGCCGCGCGGCCCGTGACGGCCGCTCGCTTGGCCTCACCGGCATCGAGTTCCGCATCCTGGCCGCGCTCATGCGCAACACCGGGCAGCTCGTCACCTACGCGCAGCTGGCCGAGGCGGTCTGGGCGGTCACGACCGGCCCGGAATCGAACTCGCTTGAGGTGCACATCTCGCGCATCCGCCAGAAGCTCGAGGCTGACGGCGGCTCGCGATTGATTCACACGGTCCGCGGTCTGGGCTACAGATTCGGTCTGGAATAAAGGGAGCAGATAGGAGAGATGAAAGCGAGGAGCGTCGTGGTCGCCCTGGTGGCGGTCGGGGGGATGCTGTTGTTCGGGGCCGGCTCGGTCTCGGCGAACGTCGCCTGGTGCGTGTCCGATCCACCGGTTCAGGTCGTCACGCCCGGCGGAACGACCCTAACCGTCAACAACCTGGTCTGGCTTCCTCCGACCGCACTGCACTTGAAGAAGCAGATCTGGGACCAGGCCACCGCGCAGCCTGACGGTAGGGGCGGCACGTTGGTCACAGTGACCGTCCATGTGCCGGCCGGATTCGCGGCTCACGTCGAGTCGTCCGAGTACCGCTACGCGGTGTCAACGCAGGGGAATGGAGCGAGCGCGATCATCCTGTACCTGGACGTGCCCACCAGCTGAACAACGTGGTCGCGTTCAGGACGTTCTCCGCGCCGCTGAAGGCGGCGGTGATCGGCGTCCCGGCCGCGGGCATCATCCTTGCCACCGCGGCCGCGCTGTCCGGCGGCTTCACGGCGGCCGAGCCGTGGCGCTGGCTCATCGCCCCGGCCTGCCTCGCCGGCGTGGTCCTGGCCGAGAAGTACCCGGTCAAGATCGGCCCGGAGCAGAAGATCAACCTGGGCGCGCTGCCCTGCCTGCTCGCGGCCCTGCTCCTGCCGCCGGGCGTGGGTCCCGCGACCGCCGCGATCAGCGTCCTGGTGGGGAACCGCCTGGTCGATCGATCCTGGCCTGAGGGCGCGCTCAACGCGGGCAACACCCTGGCCGCGGCCGCGGTGGCCGCGATGGTCGGCGCCCTCCGGTCCGACCTCGACATCACGCAGGACGCCCGTGCCACGGTCGCCGCGCTCGTCTACCTGGTGATCAACCTGTGCCTGGCGGTTCTGCCGGCGGCTCTGCACAGCGGCCGCGGCTACATGTCGCTTCTGCGCCAGGGCGCCGCCGCCACGTGGACCGCGTCGCTGACGCTGGGCGCATGCGCGGTCAGCATCGCCATCCTGTCAGTCGAAGCTCCGCTCGTCGCGCCGCTGCCGCTGATCGTCCTGCCGATGATCTACCGCATGAACCGTGCGATCGAGGCGCAGGGCAAGGCCAACGAGCAGTTGGCGGGCGTGCTCGCCGCGCAGCGCCGCTTCCTCACCGACGTGTCACACCAGGTGGCGACGCCGCTCGCGACGATCATGACCAACCTTGCGATCCTCAGCAGGGCCAGCCGCGGCGGCGCGGCCGGCGAGGCGGTCGCAGACAGCGTGGCCGAGGCCGAGCGCATGAAGCGCATGCTCGGCCGCCTGCGCTCGCTCGCCCACGCCGACGAGGACGTGCCGCTGCGCCGCGAGCTGGTCGACCTGGCGGAGCTGACCGCCGACGTCGTCCACGCGTACACGGCCCAGGCTCAGACGTCGGGCGTCGGGCTGGTCACCGAGATCGGCGTGCATGCCCACCAGCGGCTTCTCGCCGACAAGGACCTGCTGCGCGAGGCGGTGGCCAACCTCGTCGACAACGCCGTGCGCGTGAGCCCGCGCGGCGCGGAGGTCAAGCTGCGGGTGGACCGCAATGCCGCCGGACCCGTCATCGCGGTCGCGGACAGCGGACCCGGGATCGAAGATGATCGTCTGCCTCGTCTCTTCGAACGGTTTCAGCGGAGCGACTCCGGAAGCGGCCTGGGACTCGCCATCGCGCGGCGCGTCGTCGAGCGGCATGGCGGGACGATCCGGGTGACGACCCTCCAGGGCACCGGCAGTACTTTTACTATCGAGCTCCCGGGTTAAGACTTAGCGGACGAGACCTCCGTCGTAGGGCTGGCCCGCGACCGCGTTCAGGCCGCAGACCCACTTGAACACCTGCTGCCCGTTGCCACCACCGTGCACGGTCATGCTGTCGACGATCACCGAGCCGGTGAACGAAGGGCTCGAGTTTCCGTCGCTCACGTATGGGCTCTTGGGCAGGTAGATGATGCCGCTCATGTCGGTCCCCGCGTGCGGTCCGATCGTGATGCCGGCGGTGTACGGGTTCGAGCCGCCGCCCCAGATCACAAAGTTGTGCGTGCCCATCGGATCGCGCTGTCCGACGTAACCCGGAACGTTCAGGTCGTCGAGCCCGTTGAGCACCGCCTGGCTGATGTCGAGTCCGCCGTCGGAGCCGTCGATGACGATCGCAACTGCTCCCGCCGGGTCCGACGTTCCGGACGGGGTATGCACGGCGTTCGTGATGCTGCCGAGCGCCATGCTCGGCGCGTTGATGATCTTGTACACGCCGCCGTTCATCGTTCCACCGCTGGGCGCGAAGCCGTTGTAGATGCCCGGCATCCAGCGTCCGGACGAGTCCTGCGCCGCCGCGGCTGAGGTGTAGACGAAGCTCGGCGCCACCGGGGACGCGTTGTCGTAGTTGTTGGGCGGGGCGATGTTGGGGTTCTGCGGCATCGTGACTCCGTCGGTGGTGTGGTAGTTCAGGCTGTTGGTGCCGCCACCGTTGTCGAGGTGGTTCGCGGGATTGCCGGGACACGTCGTGCCGTCGTAGTTCGTCTGCACCGATGGCACTCCGGTGGAGTGCGGCCCGTTGTTCGCACCGAAGGATCCATACGCGTAGACCGGGCCGGTCACGGTCTGGAACGCCGCGCCCCCTCCGTTGATCAGCGCGTCACCGTTGACGGCGGCGACCGCGTAGTTGGCGCCGTTGAACTGCGGGCCGGGCGTCGTGGCGCGGGCGGAGGCGGCCGCTGTCAGCGTCGAGAAGCCGACCATGCGCGCGAGGATGCTCGGCTGCTGGTGCGAGATCACCACGTCGAGCACGCTGGGGTAGTTGAGGATCCCGTTGAAGCGCCACGAGTCGCTGAGCGTGATCGTGTAACCGCCGACCACATAGGTGCCGGCCGGGCAGTTGTTGGCGCTGGAGCACGCGCCCACCGGCAGGCCGAATGGCAGCGAAGAGCTCAGGTACTCCATCGCCACGAAGTGCGCGTTGTTGCCGCCCGGGCCGTAGGAACGCGCGCCGGCGAGGGCCGCGGAATCGGCGTACGCCTGCAGGTTGCGCCGGTCGGACATCGCGAGGCCGGCGTCGAACACCATCACGCCGAGCGTGGTCAGGGCGACGATGATCGCGACGACGATCACGACGGCCTGTCCGCTCTGCGAGCGCCGGGATCTCTTGGTCATGTCAATACTCCGCGAGCATGGTGGTGGACGAGGCGATGCGGAGCAGGTTGGGAGCCGCGGTGCCGAGGAACGGCACGAGGCTGTCGTAGCGGTAGATCACGGTGACGACGACCTGGAAGCAGCCCTTGTACTGGGGATTGGAATACTCGGCGCTGCGCGACCCGAGGTCTCCGGGAAGAGGGTCGCGGCCGAAGGCGCTGCGCGCCGCGTCGCAGTTCGCGTAGGCCGCGGCCGCGCCCTGCTCGCCAGGCCAGATGCACACCTGGGTGGTGCCGGCGGCCGGGGTTGGGCAGGCTGAGGGCGCCGCCTCGACCATGCTCGAGTTGCGGCTGAAGCTGCCCATCACGTTGTCGACCGTCTCGTCGAGACGATTGCTGGTCAGGCAGCCGGACCCGTTCGCGCTGGGGGTCAAGGCGGTCCCGGAGCAATTGCCCGACGCGGCGCCGAACGCGTTGTCGGAGGGGACCTCGTTCGCAACCGCTTGCCGCGCCGCCTGACGCGCGGCCTCGGCCACGGTCGACGTGACCCAGTCGACGCGGAACAGGTCGATGGAGATCGCCATCATGAAGAACAAGATCGGAAAGACGAGAGCGAACTCGACGAGGGCCTGGCCACGGTCCCTACGGCGCATCAGTACTCCACTCGTTGCGACGAGGTCACGCGCATCGGAAACGACACGCCGGTCAACGGCCACAGCAAGGGCGTGATGACAGGCATGGGTTTGATGATGGTGGCGGTGATCGAATCGGAGCCGGGATCAGACGGGCCCTTGCCGTTTCCCGTCGCATTCGTGATGGCGGCGCCGTTCAAGCAGTGGAAGGTCATGCTCATCGAGGCGCCCGCGATCGCCGAGCCGCCGGGCGTCCCGTCCTTGGAGCTCTCGAGCGCCGCCTGGTTGGCGATGGTGACGATCGAGCCACCTGACGGCGGGACGGCCGATGTCACGATTACCGCAACCGGACCGCCGCTCGTGCCCGCGCAAACGGAATCCGCGGTGCTGTGTTGATACGGGGACACCGCCATGCGAAGCGCCTGACGCACTGAGTTGGTGACCGCCTCTCGGTAGTAGAACGATCGACCGAGATCGGTCACCCCAAGCGCAAGCAAGAGCAGGATGGGCATCGTGATCGCGGTTTCGACGAGCGATTGCCCGCGCGACTTCGACCGTTTCGAATAGCGCGGGATCGCTGCAACTCTTCCTCTCACTGCTCATTGAAACGGCACCTCAAAAGGCGTCTTGCCTAACGTTGCGAAGACTTATGCCTTCCACTCGGCGGAGGATTAAGAAATCGTACCGACTGAACTTGAACTAACTTAACGGCGTGGGCATCATCGTCTGCCCGCAGCCGCAGGCGGCGGAGATCGGGCTCGAGGTGCTGCGGCGCGGTGGCAACGCGGTCGACGCGGCGGTCACGTGCGCGTTCGTCCAGGGCGTGCTCGATCCGCAGATGTGCGGCATCGGCGGGTGCGGCTGCATGCTCGTGCACAGTCCGAAAGCAGGCGACGCGCTGCTCGAGTTCTACGGCACCGCTGGATCGCTGGCGCGCGAAGGGCAGTGGGAGTCGATCTTCATCCGCGAAGCGGCCGACCGCTACGGCTATGTGCTGGACGGCTCTGTCAACGACGTCGGCTACCAGTCGATCGCCGTCCCGGGCACGGTCGCCGGCCTGCACGAAGCGCTGACGCGATTCGGGTCCATCTCCTGGGAGGAGGCGATCGAGCCCGCGATCCCTCTGGCTCGCGACGGAATCGCGGTGAGCGGCTACATGCACGGCTACTGGACGACGGACTACGGGCCGGACGTCGTCCCCAACACGCGCCGGATCCAAGCCACGCCCGCCGCGAAGGCGATCTACACGCACGAGGGAAGGCTTTACTCGATCGGCGAAACGATGGTCCAGGCGGACTACGCCCGCACGCTCGAACGTCTGAAGGAAGGGCCGGACGTCTTTTACCGAGGCGCGATCGCGGACGAGATGGCATCCGACTTCGCTTTGAACGGCGGCCTGATCACGAAGGAGGATCTCGAGAGCTATCGCGTCAACGTAACCGAGCCGATCCGGGGCACGTACCGCGGTTTGCAAATCGCCGCGGCCGGTCCGCCGGCGGGCGGGCTGACGCTCCTCCAGATGCTGAACTTTCTCGAGGGCTACGACCTGCGCGCGCATGGCTGGCCGAGCACCGGGGCGGCGCGGCTGCTCGTCGAGGCGATGGCGTGGGCCGTCGCCGATCGCGAGCTGCATGTCGCCGACCCGCGCTTCGTCGACATCCCGACCGGCGCGCTCGCGGACAAGGAATACGCGGCGCGGGCGCGTGAGGTGGTGGGGGGTGGTGCGCGTTCTCACGACCGCCCCGAGACCACGCACGTCTGCGTCGTCGACGACGGCGGCAACGCCGTGTCGCTGACGCACACTCTCGGCTCGGCCAGCGGAGTCGTGACTCCGGGCCTGGGCTTTGGCTACAACGACTACATGAACTGCTTCGACCCGCGGCCTGGGCGGCCCAACTCGGTCTCGCCCGGCAAGACGCGGGTGACGATGATGACGCCGACGATGGCGTTCGACCACGGCAAGCTGCGTGTCTGCATCGGCGCCCCCGGAGGCACGAAGATCGTGACCGGGATACTCCAGGTGCTGGTCAACATCCTCGACCACGACATGACGCCCGTCGAGGCGGTGAGCGCGCCGCGCGTCGACTACCAGGGCGACGTCATCCAGGCCGAGGCGCGCATCCCCCGCGTCGTGTGCGATGGTCTCGAGAGGTTGGGCTACAAGGTGAACCGCCGCACGCTGAACTACGACTCCTACTTCTCGCGGCCGCAGGCCATCGTCGTGGAGCGGGACGGCTATCTGTCCGGGGCGTCGGACCCGCGGAAGGATGGCGGGGCGGCCTTCGACACGGAGACGAAATGAGGTTCTCAGATCGCGTCGCCCTGGTCACCGGCGGTGGGCGGGGGATCGGCGCCGCCACCGCGCAGCTTTTCGCCCGCGAGGGGGCTCGCGTCGCGGTGTCGGACATGGACCTCAGCCCCGCCGAGGAGGTGGCCGGCCCTCTCAAGGGTGTGGCCATAGCCTGCGACGTGACCGACCGGAGCCAGGTCGAAGCCATGGTCGGGCGAACGGTTGCCGAGCTCGGCCGGCTCGACGTGCTGGTGTGCTGCGCCGGGATCATCCGGGACAACCTGCTCTTCAAGATGAGCGACGAGGACTGGGACTCGGTGATCGACACCCACCTGAAGGGCACTTTCTTCTGCGCGCGCGCGGCGCAGGGCCCGATGGTGGCGCAGAAGTACGGCAAGATGGTCTTCCTCTCGTCGACGTCGGCTCTCGGCAACCGCGGGCAGACCAACTACTCGACGGCGAAGGCGGGGCTGCAGGGCATGGCGCGGACCCTGTCCATCGAGCTGGGCCCATTCAACATCAACGTGAACACCGTCGCGCCGGGGTTCGTCGAGACGCGCATGACCCGAGCCACCGCCGAGCGCATGGGGGTGGACTTCGAGGCGTTCAAGGTCGGGGCCGCGTCGCAGATCCCCCTTCGGCGCGTTGGGCAGCCGGAGGACATAGCCAGCGTGATCGCCTTCCTGAGCAGCGAGGAGTCCGGTTTCATCTCCGGCCAGACGATCTACGTGAAGGGCGGTCCCTAGACGACCCCGTCCGCCCGTCCTTACTCATAAGCAAGTAGCAGGGCGGCCCTCCGTTGAGCGGTGTTGATGAACCGGCTCCTCGGTCAGGTCAGGCAGCGCTTCGGCCGGCGAACTACTGTTCGCAGGCGGAGCCTATGGAGGCCGAATCCGCGAATTCAGATTGAGTTCGGACGGGCCGGCTCCGCTTCGCCCGTAACCGTCCCGGCGCCCTTCCGTGATGGGTTGACTGGCTCGGCAAAGGTCTGTTAGGGTGACCCGGTTCTTTGGGGGATTCGCCTCCGCCGGGCGAATTCACGAAATTTAGGGGTAGGCCTTGCGAGTTAATCGTTACTTGACGCATGCCGTTGTTCTCGGAATAGCGGTAGCGATGTCGAGCTACGCGTCGATGGATCGTCATTTTCCGACCACGTTGACGGCTCGCCTGGGCCCGGTGAACGCGGAAGCGGTCGCGGCCAACGACGGTGGCACCTACGGCGACGTGTCCCTGGGTCGGTACAGCACGATCATCAAGCCGGTCTCGATCCCGACCTCGGCGCCGATCAACCGCACGCCGCTCGCCTACACGGTCGCGCCGGGCGAGACGCTGAGCGCGATCGCGGCCAAGTACAACGTCACCGTGGCGGAGATCCGCTGGTCGAACACCAACCTCATGCAGACAGACACGGTGGCGACCGGCGACCAGATCATCATCCCGCCGGTGCACGGCATCGTCGTGACGACCAAGGCCAGCGACACGATCGACAGCCTGGCGATCAAGTACGGGGTCGACCCCCAGACCATCATCGACTTCAACCGCCTGCGCACGACGTCCCTTGGCGCGGGGGTGACGCTTGTCATCCCCGGTGGGGTCGGCGGTGCGTTCCCGCCGCCGCCGGCGCTGTACCAGATCCTGACCGGGGCGAGGTCGGCCTTCCTGGTCAAGGTGGTCGGGTGCTGCCTCGGCCCGTACGTCAACAACAAGTTCCCGGTCGGGTGGTGCACGTACTACGTGGCCACCAAGCGCAACGTCACCTGGAACGGCGACGCGGGCTACTGGTACGCGAACGCCTCCGCGCAGGGCTACGCGGTCGGACCGACGCCGAAGGTCGGCGCGATCATGGTCACGTGGGAGAGCTGGGCTGGACACGTCGCCTACGTGGAGGCGGTAAATCCAGACGGCTCGTTCATGGTGTCGGAGATGAACTGGGTAGCGTTTGACGTGATCGACGAGCGCACCATCAAGCCGGGGCAGCTCGGGCAGAAGCTGGTCGGGTTCATCTACTAGACTGCCGCCGGCGTCGCTTTCGTCGCCCACTCCTCTTCCATCGCTTCGGTGTCGCGCTGCGCGCTTCTCAGTCCCGTGGCGGCGGCGATCGCGGCAAGGACGAGCAGCGCCGGCGAGGTGATCAGAAGCGCCGCCTGCAGGTTCTTGCCCAGGAGGTCGGACAGCAGGCCCACGTCGTAGGTCGAGTGCGAGTCGCCGAACACGTGGGCGATGAAGAGCAGCATGGTCACGGCGCTGGCCCGCAGGCCGGGCGAGACGACGTTCTGCGCGAGAGCCGTGAACGGGCCCGCGTAGAGGTAGAGGCAGATCACCGTCAATAGAAAGACCGGGACGAACACCGGGATCGGACCGACGCTGAGAGGACTGAGGATGGCGATCGTGATCAGCACCGCGCCGGCTAGGAAGCCGGCGATCCCGACCTCGAGGTGGGCCCGCGGGTTCTTCAGGGCGCGGCGGTCGGCCAGCCAGCCGCCGGCAAGGGTGCCGATGAGCCCGCCGACGACGATGACCACGCCCGCCAGCAGGCCCGCGCTGCCAGGCTTCATGTCGAATCGTCTCTGCAGGACGGTCGGCAGCCAGAACGCGTTGGAGGCGAGGACGAAGTAGAGCAGGGTCTGGGCGATGATCGTGGCCCGAAGGGTGGGGATCTTCAGGAGCTCGAGGAACTTGCCCAGGCTTGCTTCGGCTGTCTGCAGGACCGCGGCGCCCCTTTGCTCGACCGCCCCTCGGAGCGGCTCGCGCATCTGGAAGGCCAGAAGCGCGAACAGGAGACCGGGAACGGCGGCGAAGAAGAAGGCGGCCCTCCAGCCGAGCTTCTCCGCGACGTAGCCACCCCCGGCGAAGCCGATGGCGATTCCGATGGTGCTGCCCGCGCCCCAAACCGACATGACCCTTCCGCGCTGCTCCTTGGGGAAGTAGTCGCTCAGCAAGGAGGTGCCGGCCGGGTAGTAGCTGGCTTCGCCAATGCCGACCACGGCTCGGCTGAGGAAGAGCTGCAGGTAGGTGCGGGCGAAGCCGGTAAAGAGGGTGGCGACGCTCCAGATCGCGACGCCGACGCCGATCACGGTCTTTCGCGGGCCGCGGTCGCCCCAGTATCCGAAGGGCAGGGCGGCGATGGCATAGACCAGGAGGAAGGCGGTGCCGAGGAGGCCGAAAAGCGAGTCGGAGATGTGGAGCTCTTTCTCGATCAGGGGGCCGGCGCTCGAGGCGACCCAGCGGTCCATGTAGTTGAGGAGGTTGATGCCGACCATGAGGGTGAGGACGTACCTCGGATAGCCTCGCGCCACGGGGGGAATTATGAGGTTGGGTACGATTACTCCTCCGCAGTGGGTCGGCTGGGCATTGGCGAGCTCAAGTGGCTGTAAACCACCCGCGAAAGCTGTGGGGGTTCAAATCCCTCCCGGCCCACCACCTTTGCCAGCACCGTCTGGGGGGCGTGGAGCGCAGTGGCTGACCGCCGGTGGCGCGACATTCTCAAGCTCTTGGAGCGACAGGAGCTTGCCCTCAAGAACTATCCGCGCCTTGATTCGGTCCTCTACTTCGACCGCGGTCGATATTTCGATGTAAGCCTCGACGCCGCCAAGGGCAAACCCACCGCGTTCTCCTGGTACGAGCCCGCCGAGCTGATCGAGATCTTGAAGCCGATTCTCGACGAGCGCCCTCCGGCCGCTTCCGTCGTGCCTTTCACCGACGTGCCGACTCACGTGCTCTCCGACGTCGCCGAGGTTGGGCCCCTCGCCCGCCGCCTGGAGGCCGAGCTTGACGACGGCACGCGCTGGATCACCGGAACGTGGTGGACCAAGCCGCGCCTAATGCGAGGGCGCAATGGGTGGCTCGCGCTCGAAGTCGATAAGCGCCGCCTCAAAGGCATCGAGCAATGGGAGGAAGCGCGCGTTCGCGCTGAGCTCACCCGGGTGGTCCTTGCAAACCGTGACGCCACGACCGAAGCCGTCGTTGCGACGCTTCGCTCGCGGGTCCTCGAGCTCGAGGCCACCGTTGATGGACAGCTGGATCAGCTGAGTGACGGCGAACATGCATGGGAGACTCGCGACGAGGCCGACTTCCCAGTGGTCTACTTGCGGCGGGGAAAGGAGTACGTCGGGCTCAAGCTGAATGAAGGCGATGTCTATGAGCTCTTGTGGACGTCGCGAGCTTATGTCGCGTACGAGATGCTCAGGGCCGCCACGTCCGGAAAGCCCGGTCGGGTGAAGGCCATCGAGCCAAAGTTGCGCAAAGAGCTGGCGGAAAAAGCCGACCGTTCGAAGTACATGGCCTTGATGCGCGCCGGGAAGCTCAAAGTGGGATCAGTGCCGGCCCAGACCGACTCAGAGTGGTGGCTCCATTTCAAAAAGGGGAAGTTCTGGACGAACTACAGCATGGATGGAGAGGACTATGAGCTGAGCGAGAACGAGGCACGCGCGATCTTCCGCGACCGCCGATTTATGTACGTGAGCTTCGAGGACTAGTCGGGCCTGACCATCTGGCGGTTCTGAGCGCCGCCCAGGAGCAAGCGAGCCGTGTCGTTGTAGTCGCGCAGATCTGGCCGAGCCAGCCGCAACACCAGGTGTTGCGCGCCGGCGGCACGATACGCCGCGAACCATTCCGACGCTGATTCCAGAGTTCCCGCATGGCACGCCTGCGCCCTGGCCATCACCTCGGCGGGCACTCCGTAATAGGCCCGCATGTACGTGTCGAGCTCGCCGGCCGCGTCGCGTGGATTGTCGCCAATGGCGACTGTGAGGTAGGCGCCCGTCGCGATGGCGGACGGATCCCGACCCGCGCGCTCCGCCGCCTCGCGAACCGCCCGAAGTCCCGACTCATATTCGTTCGGTGTCGGGCTGAACGGCAGCCACCCGTCGAACATCTCACCGGCAAGCCGGAGCATGCGAGGCCGACTGCCGCCGAGCCAGATCGGAGGACCGCCCGCAAGAAACGGTCTCGGCTGCAGCTCAACGCCTGTCTCTTCGTCCCGCCACAACCGTCGCACGCGCTCGATGCTTCTCAGCATCGCGCTGACCCGGCGGTCGCTCGGCACACCAACGGCAGCCAGCTCCGCATGCGTGCCCGGCAGCTCCGCGCCCGGGCCGATTCCGACAATCACGCGTCCGGAGGCGATCCGATCGAGGGTGGCCAGGGCGTGCGCCAGCGACAGAGGGTGCCGAAGCAGCGGCAGCAGCACCGCCGTGCCGAGCGTGACGTGCGTGGTCGCGCCCGCAACCGCGGCCAGGAGAGTCACGGGTTCGCCTCGTGGCCGCGCGAGCAAAGAGTCGCCCGCCCACACCGAGTCGTAGCCGGCTCGCTCCGCCTGACGCGCCGCTTCGATCACAAAAGCAAGGTCGCCGTCCGCCCACAGAAGCGCCTCGCGAGAGGGGAGCAAAAGGCCAGTTGATGGTGCTTGCGGCGACATGAGGTTCTGGTGGTCCATCATGGCGGTTTCCCAAAGCGCGTCCGTAACCCGGCCGCGTATCTATCAGCGAAACCGTGAGAACTAGAATGTTTGTCGCCTTGCTCGGACTCTTGGCCGCGGCCTGTGGAAGCCCATCCACCTCTGCGGTCGCGACGAGCCCATCTCCGGCAGGCGTGAGCGTCGTGGCGGAAGTCGACAAGACCGTCAAGGGCCAGGACGAAGTCGTGCTGACGAACACAAGCGCCATGACCCTGTACTACCTCACCTCGGACACGGCCACGACTGTGGCGTGCAAGGGCGCATGTGCGACCTTCTGGCCGCCACTGCTGCTCGCATCTGGCGACCCGACGTCTTCGGTCGCACTGCCCGGCAAGTTCACGGTGGCACCGAACGCGAACGGGCGGCAGGTGCTCTACAACGGTCACCCTCTCTACGCCTTTTCCAAGGACAAGACGAGCAACGACTCGAACGGGGAGGGGATCAACGCGTTCGGGGGCACATGGCACGTTGCGACTCCCAACCTCGCGGCGATGTAGCTAGGTCTCAGCCTGACCCTGCGCTGAGCCAACTATCTAGACTGGCCCCGAATGTTCACGGGGGCCAAGTACGCCCGCAGCGGCGACGTCAATATCGCCTATCAGGTCGTGGGCAGCGGCTCGATAGACCTGGTGCTGGTGCTCGGGTGGGTCTCTCACCTGGCATACGTGTGGGAACTGCCTGCCCTGGCGCGGTTTCTCAACCGCCTGGCATCGTTCTCCAGGCTCATCCTCTTCGACAAACGCGGCTGCGGGATGTCGGACCGGGTGCATCCGCTGCCGACGCTGGAGCAGCGCATGGACGACGTTCGCGCCGTCCTCGATGCGGTTGGTTCGCAGAAAGCGGCGTTGCTCGGAATCTCGGAGGGGGGCGTGATGTCGGCGCTCTTCGCTGCGACCTATCCCGAGCGGACCGCCGGCCTGATCATCGACGGCAGCTATCCCTCCGCTTTGAGGCGCCCAGACTATCCATGGGGCGTGACAGAAGACCAACTGGAGCAGCGATTCAGCCGCGTCAAGGACGTGTGGGGCAAGGTCGCCGGCATGGATCGGTATGCACCGAGCCAGGTCGAGAAGCCAGAGGTCGCGAACTGGTGGACGACGTTCATGCAGATGAGCGCGAGCCCCGGCGACGCTGAGGACCTCTTGAGGATGAACAACTTCATCGACATCCGCGATGCCCTCCCTGCGATCCGCGTGCCGACATTGATCATCCATGCCCGAGGCGATCGAGTGGCCCCATTCGAGGCCGGCCGCTACTTCGCCGAGCACATCCCGAACGCCAAATTCCTCCAGCTGGAGTCCGACGACCACTGGCCGTACTTCGGAGATGCCGACCAGGTGATAGGCGAGGTGCAGGAGTTTCTCACTGGCGTGCGCAGCGGGCCGCCGCCCGAGACGATGCTCGCGACGGTTCTCTGCACGGATGTGGCACAAGCCGGCGCGCACGCCATCTGGCTTGGCGACAAGCGTTGGAATCAGCTGGTCGACCGTCATCACTCGGTCGTTCGCAAGGCGCTCTCGCGATACTCCGGTCGCGAGATCGAGGCCGGCGAGCAAGGTGTGACGGCCGTCTTCGACGGCACCGCGCGCGCGATCCGCTGCGCTCTCGAGGTCCGCGACCAGCTTCTTCGTCTTGGCCTCCGCGTGCGTGCCGGTCTGCATGCCGGCGAATGCGAGATCGGTGACGGCCGCCCTCGTGGCGTCGCACTTCACGTCGCCTCCAGCGTCATGAAGGCGGCCCAGCCGGGCGAAGTCCTTGTGTCGGGCACGATCAAAGACCTGGTCGTGGGCTCGGGCGTGGAGTTCGCCGACCGCGGCGTCCGCTCGTTTGCCGGCGTTCCCGGCTCGTGGAGCCTGTTCGCGGCAGGGCCCGAACAACCGGCGCTGCACACCAAGCCGGGGCAGTCCGTTCGCTCCGGGGAGCTCAGCCGCAGAGAGCGCGACGTTGCACAGCTTGTGGCCGGCGGGCTAAGCAACCGCGAGATCGCGGGGCGCCTTTATCTGTCAGAGCGGACCGTGGACAATCACGTGCACCACATCCTGGACAAGCTTGGCTTCGACTCACGCGTCCAGGTGGCGACGTGGCTGGCCAGAAATGAGCACCGGAGCTGAGCACCCACTGAGCCTTCTCACGGTTGGCGCAAGGACGACGCAAACCTAGCCTGCAGTGGAAAGGCGATCCAACCGGATCGCCGCAACCAACGCAAGGAGGGTTCAAATGGCCAGGTTCATGGTCGAGCGCTCGTTTCCCGACGGGCTCGAGATCCCGTTGACTGAGCAAGGGGCGCAGGCCTGCATGTCTGTCGTCGGCACCAATGCCGAGCTCGGCGTCACGTGGGTCCATTCATATGTGACTGAGGACCACAAGAAGACTTTCTGCATCTACGACGCACCCAGCCCCGATGCGATCCGAAAGGCTGCGAAGCTCAACCAGCTTCCGGCCGACAAGATCACGCCGGTGCGCGTCCTCGACCCCTACTTCTACAAGTGAGGTTGGGGGAGATGATCAATTTCCTGAGATCGAAGAAGAGTTTTCTCGTCGGCGCCGCGGCGGTTCTCGCCTGCCTGCTGCCGTTCAGCGCGGTGGCCGCCTCGATTCCTACCGGCGAACGGGCACTCGGCAACGCCACGATCGAGCCCGCCTACAACGACGCCGACGGCACCTTCGTCTATCTGCTGACTCCGAACAGGCTCGCGCCGCTCGGGCCGAACAACCCGATCAACAACGTGAACTCGCACGCGGTCGCTCCGCTCTTCCTGATCGTCTATCCACCCGGCACGCAAGGCACCTTCAACTGCATGGGGGCCAATCCCGGCAACTGCCCGGACCACGCCGGCGTGATCGCCGGCGTCGCGACCCACGTGATGCCCTCCGTCTATGGCACCGACCCCACCGCCGTCCCGGGACATGATCACCTGGTCGGCATGCCTCACACCGGTGACTTCAACGTGCCCTGGCACGTCTACGTGGAGCTGTTCACCACCAACGCGGCGGTGACTCACATCACCACGCTGGCCGGGCTCCAGAGGGCCTGGTCCTCGGGCGCACTGCTCGAGCTGGACTCGGGGATCACCTTCGTTTGCTCGGTCGTCTCCGAGCACGCGTACCTGGCGGGGACGCCGCTCTGACCGTCTGACGGCCGGGAGAGGGCGCCTCTCCCGGCCGCACTGCGGCCGACAATAGAAGTCGGTTGGCAACAACGCTCGGCCTCGACGTCGGGACCTCGGGTGTGCGCTGCGTCGCCATCGACGAGAGCGGACGGCTGGTCGCCTCGGCAAGCGTGGAATATCCGCTCTACTCACCTCATCCCGGCTGGTCGGAGCAGCTCGCAGAAGACTGGTGGGCGGCAACATGCCGCGTCACGGCGCAGGTGGCCGCGGAGGTGGGGAGCGACATCCGCGGCATCGGTCTCGCGGGGCAGATGCACGGCGCGGTTTTCCTCGGCGACAAGGATGAGGTGATCCGCCCGGCCATCCTGTGGAACGACCAGCGGACCGCACGTCAATGCGACGCCATCACCCAAAAAGTTGGCGCGCGACGACTTACCGACATCACAGGCAATCCGGCGCTCACCGGCTTCCAGGCTCCCAAGATCCTCTGGCTGCGTGACGAGGAACCGCATGCATACGAGCGCGTCGCCTCCGTGCTCCTGCCCAAGGACTACATCCGATTGAAGCTCACAGGCGCGCGGGCGACAGACGCATCGGACGCCGCCGGAACCCTGCTCCTCGACCTGAGGAGCCGCGACTGGTCCGCCGAGATCCTGCACGCCCTCGACATACCAAAAGAGTGGCTGCCTCGCGTGCACGAAAGTCCTGACAAGACAGGGTCCGTCCGCCGCGAAGTCGCAAAGCAGCTCGGACTTCCCGATGCGTTGCATGTCGCGGCCGGCGGCGGCGACAACGCGGCCGCAGCCGTGGGGATCGGGATCATCAGAAACGGGCTCGCGAGCTGCTCGATAGGAACGAGCGGCGTGTTCTTCGCGCACTCGGACGCGCTCGCGACCGATCCGTCCGGTCGCCTCCATGCCTTCTGCCACGCGGTTCCCGGCCGCTATCACCTGATGGGCGTGACCCTCGCCGCCGGCGCATCCCTGCGCTGGTGGCGCGACCTTGTCGGAAATCGCGACTACGACGATCTCACGACGCTGGCGGCTCAGACCCCGCCGGGAGCGGAAGGCCTTCTGTTCCTTCCCTATCTGACCGGCGAGCGGACCCCGCACCTCGACCCGCTCGCGCGCGGCGCCTTCATCGGACTCACCGCGAGGCACGGCGTGGGTCACATGACGCGTGCGGTGATGGAGGGTGTCGGTTTCAGCCTTCGCGATTCGCTCGAGATCATGGTGGGCCTGGGCGCGGCGCCGAGCGAAATTCGGGCGACCGGCGGCGGATCCCGCAGCGCGTTCTGGCGCCAGATCCTCGCCGACGTCCTGCAACGTCCCATCGTGCGAACGACCGCGGACGAGGGGCCCGCGTATGGCGCCGCGATGCTGGCCGGCGTGGCCGCGGGCGTGTACGGCTCGGTCGAGGAGGCCTGCGCGGGGATCACCCTCCGGCCCGAGGTTGAAGAGCCCGACGCCGGACGTGCGCGCCTCTACGACGAGCACTACGCCATGTATCGAGACGCCTACCCGGCGACGGCGGCCATCATGCACAATCTCGGGACCGGGGATTGAGCGACCGCATTGGGCTGATCGTCGAGCGAATCCGCGCCATCCCGAGAGGATCGGTCCAGTCCTACGGCGAGATCGATCCCGGCGCGCCGCGACTGGTCGGGCGCGTGCTGGCCACGACGCATCGAGACGACCTCCCATGGCATCGGGTGGTGCGAGCCGACGGGAGCATCCCCCAAGGCGAGCGCCAGCGCGAGCTGTTGCGTAAAGAGGGCGTGCCGATGCGAGGCGATCGCGTCGACATGAAGCGAGCTCGGGCACCGGATGTGAAATCATCCCGACGCAATGTCTGATCGCTCAGCCCTTGTTTTGGGTGGAGGCGGCATCACCGGCGCGGCCTGGGAGATCGGCATGCTGGCAGGCCTGGCCGAAGCCGAGGTCGACTTGTCCACCGCGGACATGGTGATCGGAACGTCGGCAGGCGCCAACGTCGGCTCCCAGATCTTGAGTGGCGTCCCGATCGAAGAGCTGTACGCGAGACAGCTGAAGGAGCCAGAGGGCGAGATTCCCGTCCGGCTCGGCCTGGGCAACCTGGCGTCATGCGCGTCGTAGACCGAAAGGATGCGCGCGAGGAGCGGGATCTGCTGGCTGCCCAGGCGCGCAGCCTGGGTCGCGAAAGCCCAGCGGCTGGACCTCAACCACGTGACCGTCGGTGCCGTCGCCGTCCTCGCCGCCGGCGCCTCGACCGGCCCCGCCGGGGCGTTGCGGTGGAGACTAAACGGCGGCGCCAGATCCGATGAGATCAGTCGCGTGAGATTTACTGCCCAACCGGGTAGATGTTTTAGTTGCTGGTTAACTGATGCGGCCGATCGACAACCGAATAATTAAAGCCTTCACCCGGCCACTGTCGACCGCCTGAAACTTACGGACGCGCGGCGGCGCAGCTTCGGCAGAGACCCCCGAAAACCACGCGGTGGTTCGTGACCTTGTAGCCGGTCAGGCTCTGCACCTGGGCCGTGGCGTCGTCCAGGACGCAACCCGGCACTTCCTCGATCCGCCCGCAGCTCTCGCACCGGATGTGCTCGTGGTGGCCCTCCCGGACCTCGAATCGGGCATGCCCGTCGCCAAGGTCGATCCGGTCGACCATGCCCTGCTTCTCGAGCAGGTTGACCGCTCGGAAGACTGACGAGTAGTCGGCGGAGCCCAGCGCAGTCCTGACCTCCTGGTGGAGGTCTTCGATGGACCAGGCGTGCCGGTCCTGCGTCTCAAAGAGGCGGCGTACCTCGTCGGTGACCGGGCTCGGTCGGGGCATCCTCGAAAAGCATACGCCGGGTGCGCAGCCAACTTGCGCATATAATTTGTGCAATGCTCTTGCGCATGGCGGCAATGGCCGCGACGGCGTTCCTCGTCTTGGTGGCCGCGTCTTGCGGGCTCAGCAGCGCGGCCTCAGACGGCAAGGGGTCCCCGGTCAGGGTCGTCGCGGCCGAGAACTTCTGGGGCAGCATCGCCCAGCAGGTCGGAGGCGACCACGTGAGCGTGACCAGCGTCATAGTCAACCCGGCCACCGACCCCCACGCCTACGAGGCCACGCCCGGCGACGCGAGGACCATCGCGCAGGCGCGGTACGTCATCGTCAACGGGGCCGGCTACGACCCGTGGGCGCCCAAGCTGCTCGACGCGAACCCGGTGTCGGGACGTACCGTGCTCATCGTCGGCGACCTCCTCGGCAAGAGAGAGGGCGACAACCCTCACTTCTGGTACTCGCCTTCGTACGTCGACCAGGTCGTCGACAGGATCGCCTCCGACCTCGCGAAGGTCGACAGCGCGGACGCGTCCTACTTCCAGCAGAGGGGCGCGTCCTACAAGGCGGCAGGGCTGAAGGACTATCACGACACGATCGACACGATCCAAAGCAAGTACGCCGGCACGAAGATCGGCGCCACCGAGAGCATCGTGTCCTACCTCGCGGGCGGGCTGGGCCTCGACCTGATCACGCCGTACACCTACCTCAAGGCGATCAGCGAAGGCACCGATCCAAGCGCCGCGGACAAAGCGGAGATTCAGAAAGAGATCGACACCAGGGCGATCAAGGTCTTCGTCTTCAACTCGCAGAACGCGACCCCCGACGTGCAGGCCCTCGTCGACAGGGCGCACACCAGAGGGATCCCTGTCACGACGGTGACCGAGACGCTCGTCCCGGCGGCCTCCACGTTCCAGGACTGGCAGACGGGACAGTTGAAGAACCTGCTGGCGGCGCTCGGTGGCTGAAAACGCCGCCGTCGCCTTCGCGAATGCCGGGATTCGGTTTGGTCACCGGTACGTGTGGCGCGAGGTCGACCTCGAGGTACTGAGCGGCGAGTTCGTCGCGATCCTCGGTCCCAACGGCGCCGGCAAGTCCACGCTGCTCAAGGCGATGCTCGGCGTCCTGCCGCTCACCGAGGGCACCGTCCATGTGTTCGGCAAGCCGGTCCACCGCGGGAACGACGAGGTGGGATACCTGCCGCAGCGGCGGCGCTTCGACCCAGACCTCAGGATCCGCGCAATCGACCTCGTGCGGCTCGGCCTCGACGGCGCGCGCTGGGGCGTGCCTGCACCTTCATGGCTGCCCTCCTCCGAGGGCAAGGCGAAGCAGCGCCGAGTCGACGGCATGATCCGGCTCGTGGGCGCGGAGGCTTACGCCGAGCGGCCGATCGGCGAGCTGTCCGGAGGAGAGCAGCAGCGCATCCTGATCGCCCAGGCGCTGGTCACCGGAGCGAGGATGCTGGCCCTCGACGAGCCGCTGGAAAGCCTGGACCTCAACAACCAGCAGTCCATCTCGGGCCTGATCCAGCGGATCTGCCACGAGCAGGGCGTGACCGTGCTTCTGGTGGCGCACGACGTCAACCCGATCCTTCCGTTCGTGGATCGCGTCGTCTATGTCGCGGGCGGCCACCTCGTCGCGGGCAGGCCGCTGGACGTGATCAAGACCGAGATCCTGACCAGGCTCTACGGCGCGGCGGTCGAGGTGCTGACCACCAGCGATGGGCGCCTCGTGGTGGTGGGCCAGCACGAGCCCGTCAGTCACCACGAGCTCTAGTGGGCCTTTCCTGGGATTTCCTCGCCGACCTGCAGCTCCTGCTGCAGTTCCACTTCATGCAGAACGCGTACATCGCGGGCACGCTGGTGGCGATCCTCGCCGGCGTCGCGGGCTACTTCGTCGTGCTGCGCGGTCAGAGCTTTGCGGCGCACATGCTGTCCCAGGTCGGATTCCCGGGCGCCGCGGCGGGGGTGCTGGTCCACGTCTCACCCGTCCTCGGCCTGATCGTCTTCTGCGTGGCGGCGGCGATCGGCATCGGATATACGGGTCCCAACCTCGACGCGGGACATCGCGCCGAGTCCGCCGCGGTGGGGAGCATCCTCGCTTTCTCACTCGGGCTCGGCCTGCTCTTCTTCCGGCTCTACGCCGGGAGCGCGCAGGGCATCTACGGGTTTCTCTTCGGCACGATCCTCGGCATCACCGACCGCGACGTGCAGCTGACCCTCGCCGTCGCCGTCGTGAGCCTGCTTGCGCTGGCCTTCATCGGGCGCCCGCTGGTCTTCGCGTCCGTCGACCCTGACGTGGCGGAGGCGCGAGGCGTCGCCGTGCGCGGGCTGTCGATCGCGTTCCTGGTCATCCTCGCCTTCGCGGTCGCCATCACCGTCCAGATCGTCGGCACGCTTCTCATCTTCGCCTTGCTGGTCACGCCGGGCGCCGCCGCCCTGCAGCTGACCGCCCGTCCACCTGTAGGCGTCGCGCTCAGCATCGGGCTTTCGATCACGTTCACGTGGCTCGGCCTCGCGTTGGCGTATTTCAGCGATTACCCGGCGGGCTTCTTCATCACCACGCTCGCGTTCGGCACGTACGTCCTGATTCGCGGGGCGAGGGCGGTGACCGCGTGATCCAGAGCCTGCATGCCATGCTCGCCCTCGACTTCATGCGCAGCGCCTTCGTCGCGGGCGGCTGCATCGCGTTTGCAGCCGGCCTGGTCGGCTACTTCGTCGTCCTGCGCAACCAGGTGTTCACCACGGACGCGCTCGGCCACGTCGCGTTCACCGGGAGCCTCGGTGCCCTGCTCGCGGGCCTGAACCTGCTGGTCGGCGTTTTCGGAAGCTGCATCGCGGTTGCGCTCGCCATCGGGACGCTGGGCGGGCGCGGCCGAGGTCGCGACGTGGCCGTCGGCACGGTCTTCGCTTGGGTGCTCGGCGTCGGCGTGCTGTTCTTGAGCCTGTACACGACCTCGTTCAGCGCGGCGTCAGGCAACGTCGGCGTGAGCGTCCTTTTCGGAACGATCCTCAGTCTTCAACCCGCGCAGGTCGTCGTGGCTTCGCTCGCGGGCGCGGCGACCGTCATCGCGACGCTTGCGGTGGCGCGACCACTCCTGTTCATGAGTCTGGATCCCGACGTCGCGCTGGCCCGAGGCGTGCCGACTCGTCTCCTCACGGCCGTGTTCATGGTCCTGGTGGCGGTGACGGTCGCGGAGGCCGTCCAGGCTGTCGGCGCGCTCCTGATCTTCGCGCTGATGGTGACGCCCGCGGCGGTGGCGCAGAACGTGAGCTCACGTCCGTGGCTAGGCATGGCCCTGTCCGCGTTGATCGCGCTCGCGGTGGTCTGGACCGGCCTGGTCCTGGCCTTCTACATCTCATACCCGGCCAGCTTCTTCATCACGACACTGGCCTTCGTGCTATATCTCGCCTCGCGATTCATCCTGAAATTGCACGCGACGCGGCCGTCGCAAGAGGCGTCCGGCTCGAGCTGATCACCGTCGGCTGGATGGCCGCCGAAGCGGCGCTCGCGCTGGGCGCCGGCATCGCTGCGCGCAGCGTGCTGCTAACGGCATTCGGGGTCGACTCGGTCGTCGAGCTGCTGAGCGGCATCGTCCTGCTGCGCCGCCTGTCCGTCGAAGCGCGAGGGGCACCAATGGAGCAGGTGGATCGCCTGGAGCACAGGACCGCCCGCATCTCCGCGGTGCTGCTGATCCTGCTGTGCGCCTACATCGTGGTCACGTCCGCGGCCGGCCTGCTCCTCCGCGTGAAGCCCGAGGGCTCGGTGCTCGGCCTGGCCGTGGCCCTAGTGGCGGTCATTGCGATGCCGCTGCTGGCGTGGGCCAAAACCCGCGCCAATCGCACGATCGGCAGCGCGTCCTTGCGGGCGGACATCGCCGAAACGCTCACGTGCGCATACATGGCCGGCGTCACCCTGATCGGCCTCGCGGCGAGCATGGCGCTAGGCCTGTGGTGGCTGCAGTACGTAGCGGCCGCGGCCCTGCTGATCTGGCTAATCCCCGAGACGCGCGAAGCAATTGGCTAGAGATAAAAGACGACTATCGCCATGAGCTGCGCGATCGGAGCGGTTAACGTGGCTTCCGATGGCTAAGACAGGCTGACAAGCAGCGTCCTAACCCTTATAAGCGTCTCCGCGGGGCTTAATCGCGAAGATTGTTAGGAGTCGTTGCTCACGGTCGATCTTGAACCGGACTCGCCAATCCCCGACCCGTAACCGACGCTGATCGCGAAGCCCTTGCAGCTGTCGCACATCACCCTCTGGGAGGCGGTCGATCGCTGCTCTAATCCGTTTCTGGTCCGGTTTGGACATACGGAGCAGGTCGCGTTCGGCGCTTCTCTTGATTTCCTTCCGCCAAGGTGGCGGTTGGCTCAGATGACAAGTCTCCGACTAACGTCCGACCAATCTGAGGCCGGCTCATCTTCCGCCGCTTTAACTGCGTCTTCCTCCTCCTCGGTAGGGACTTCGTCATCGAGTGGCGCGGAATCAAGTGTTTTCAGCATGGGATCGTCTTGCTGCTCAACCAGTCGGCGACCAATGACGACCGCGGCAACCAACGCGCCCGCAAGGAGAAGCAACCAAAACCGTTCGCCGACGCCGCGCGCACTTCGCTGCAGGGAACTCACTGCTGCCCTGGTTTCGGCCAAGATAGCTAGACGCTGGGCGGGAAGGGCCACGGGCTGAGTCTACCGCGCATCCGTGGATCTGGGCCTTTAAGCCAACCAACCTGGTGGATGGCACTGTCCATGGCCGATCAACACCTCGGTTGCTAGCGAGAAGGCGAGCTTATCGACAATGGCATGTTTTGCCGCGAAGTCAAGGAACAGCAGCAATTAAGTCAGGTGTTGGTCCCTACGTCGTCGTGTAGCGCGGCCGCAAGTTCCAGACGGCCTTCGACTAGACCCTTCCGCGCTCCATCTCCCATTTCCACGGAGGGTCTGCTCCTGCCCGCGCGCACGTGATCGCCGCCGCCAGGCACGCGAACTTCAACGCGGACTCGAGCTGTTCGCGCTCGAGGCTGAGGTCCGGGCGGACCGCGGCGTGGTCATGCAGCCACGCGAGCAGGGCCGCCCCGAAGGCGTCGCCCGCCCCGATCGTGTCGACGACCTCGACCGGCACGGCGGGAACGTGCAGCCGATGTTCGCGGTGCGCCCCGAAAGCTCCCTCGGCGCCGAGGGTGACGACCACCATCGACACGCCCTCGTGGAGCAAGCGCTCTGAGGCGCGGCGGTAGGTGAGGTCGGGATAGAGCCACGTCAGGTCGGCGTCGCTCGCCTTGACGACCGTGCTCTCCGCGATAACCTCCTGAAGGCGCTCGCGATACTCGTCTTCCGGGATCAACCCGACCCGGATGTTCGGATCGAGCATCACCAGGCGACCGTCGCGTTCGCGGCGCACGAATTCGACGAGGGTGGATGCCATCGGCTCGAGCACCATGCCGAGCGTGCCGAGGTGCAGGGCATTGACCTCGGCTCCTAGCTTGTCGGGGAGCATGTCGAGCGTCAGGTGGGGGGCCGACGTGCCCTGGACGAGGAACTGATACTCGGCGAGACCAGCACTGTCGATGTCCGCGACCGCGATCGTCGTGGATTCCGCCCCCACGCTCGCCAGCTCCAGGCTCGCCCCGTCAGAAACCAGCAGCTCGGCCAGCTCGCGGCCGAATTTGTCGCTCGAGAGCCGGCCCAGGAAAGCGGTCGGCACCCCGAGCCGGGCCAGTGCCCGCGCGGTGTTGAAGGGACCGCCGCCGGGTGCGGCGCGTTGAGTACCGTCGCCGTTGTGGATCATGTCGATCAACGCCTCGCCGCAGACGACGATCACGGGCGGATCTCGCCTGAACCCCTGGTGATGAGGCGGGTCACCACGACCTTGTGCTCGGAGGCCGACCGGTCCCCGTCGACGCGGCGGAACATGAGCTCGGCGGCGGTGCGCCCGATCGCGGCCGGGTCCTGCGCGATCACCGTGATGCCCGGCTCCAGCAGATCGGCGAGCAGGATGTCGTCGAAGCCGATCAGCGCGACCTTCTTGTGAAGGCCGAGGTGCCGGAGGGCGCGAAACGCTCCGATCGTGACCAGGTTCTGCCCTGTGAAAAGCGCGGTCGGCGGCTTGGGGGCGCGGAGCAGATCGAGGGCGGCGGCCTCGGCCTTCTCGATACCCCGAAGGTCGAGCCGGACCAATTTCTCGTCGACCGCGACGCGCTGCTCGGTCAGCTCCTCGACGTAACCGCGATGCCGTTCAGCGGCGGTGTCGATCGTGTGGAGGTCGCCGAGATAGCCGATCCGGCGGTGACCATGCGAAAGCAGGTGGTGAATGCCGCGGCGCACGCCTGCGGCATTGTCGGTCAACACGGTGTCCGCGTCGAGAAATGCAGGCGGCCGGTCGACGAAGACGATCGCCGTGCCGGCTTTGCGCTCGGTGATCAAGTAGCTGTGGTCGTGGCTCGCGGGCTGGATGATCAGGCCGTCGACGCGCCGTGAGGCGAACGCCGAGACCAGCTGTCGCTCGCGCTCCTCGTCCTCGTCCGAGCTGCCCGCGAGCACGAGCACGCCTCGCGTAAGCGCCACGTCCTCGATCCCCCGGTGCAGGGCCGAGGAGAACGGGTTGGCGATGTCTTCGAGGACGACGCCGATCGTCGCGCTGCGCCCGTCCGACCGGCGGAGGCTGCTCGCCGGCAGGTTGTGCCGGTAGTCGAGTCGCGCCGAGGCGGCCAGGACGCGCCGGGCCAGCCGGGGCGAGACGCCGGCCTCGCCGTTGACGACGCGGGAAACCGTCTTGATGCTGACCTTGGCCAGGGCCGCAACCTCCCTCATGGTGGGCCTTGACCTGTCACCAGGTTCGGGTGTCAACGTTGCCTCCAGGGTTGCACAAGGCGGCGACGCCAGGGCGAGCGGCTAATTCTTCTGTTGCAGTCTATCCCGATCTGTGTTATATCAGACAACGTTGTCTTTGACAACGTTGTCAAGCTGCCTGGTAATCGCATTCTGGGCCTACTAAGGGAGAGGTGACTCGGCATGAGCGATAGGAAGCTACGACCCCCGGACCGCATCGTGGCCACCACGATTCTCGGCCTCATCGTCACCCTCGTGGGTGCCGCCTGCTCGGGTGGCGCCGGCGGCGGCGGTGGTGGCGCCGGCACAACAACCGTCACCGTCGGATCGGTCGACAACCCGTCGATGACTGACCTCAAGAAGCTGGTGCCCGACTTCCAGGCCGCGAACCCGGGCATCACGGTCAACATCGTGACGCTTCCCGAAGACCAGATCCGCCAGCAGGTGACGCAGGACGTCGCGACGCAAAGCGGACGCTTCGACCTGTTCACGATCGGCACGTACGAGGTTCCGCTCTGGGCCAAGCTCGGCTGGGTTCAGGACCTCGCTCCGTACATCGCGAAGGACTCGAGCTACGCGCCGGACGACTTGATCCCAGGGGTCAGGACAGCCCTGACCTACAACAACGATCTCTACGCCGTGCCCTTCTACGGCGAGTCCTCGATGCTCATGTACCGCAAAGACCTTCTGTCGGCCAAGGGCATCACGATGCCAGACCACCCCACCTGGGACCAGGTGGCGGCTGCCGCAAAGGCGGTCAATAACTCGAGCTCGGGCTTGAATGGAATCTGCTTGCGCGGCCTCCCTGGTTGGGGCGAGCAGCTGGCTCCGCTCGACACGGTGGTCAACACGTACGGCGGACGCTGGTTCGACCAGAACTGGACCGCGCAGCTGACCACCCCGGCATGGCACGACGCCCTGACCTTCTACACCAACCTTCTGAAGGATGCCGGGGAGCCGGGAGCCGGCAGCGCCGGATTCACGGAGTGCCTGAACGCCTACAACAACGGCAAGGTCGCGATGTGGTACGACGCCACCGTGGCCGCAAGCTTCTTCACCGGGGACGCGGCCAAGAACTCCGGCTACGCCTTCGCCCCCACCAAGGTCAAGGATTGGTCGGGCTGGCTGTGGGCTTGGACCCTGGCCATGGGCTCGGCCAGCAAGAAGAAGGACGCGGCGTGGAAGTTCATGGACTGGGCCACCTCCAAGGCTTACGCGAGGCTGGTCGGGACCAAGCTTGGTTGGCAGCGTGTGGCGCCCGGAACCCGCACCTCGACGTACTCGATTCCCGAGTACCAGCAAGCCTCGGCCGGCTTCGCGCAGGTCACCCTTGACTCGATCTCGCACGCCGACATCACGCACCCCACCGTCGACCCGGTGCCATATATCGGAATTCAATACGTCGACATCACCGAATTCCAGCAGCTCGGCGATCAGGTCTCACAGGAGTTCGCCAAGGTGATCGCCGGCACAGAATCCGTGGATGCGGCGCTGCAGAAGGCCAATGCGTTGGCCCAGACAGCCGGCAACGCCTACAAGCATTAGCGCTCGAGGGGCCTGGGGCCACAAATGAAAATCGCCGGTCGCAGCATCCTTCCGTCGGTCGCCGGTCGCGGAGGCGAGCGGGTACAAACCGCCGCCTCCGTCTCCCGGCGCGAGGCATGGGCTCGGCGTCTTCCCCTGCTGCCTGCTTTCGTTTACGTGTTTCTCGTGACGCAGATCCCGTTCGCGCTGACCATCTACTACAGCTTTTTCTCGTGGAACCTGCTGAAGCCGGGCAGCTTTCGGTTCGCTGGGCTCCAGAACTATGCGGCGCTGCTGACCGACGATCTCGTGAGAAGCGCGGTCTTGAACACGGTCGTGCTGACCGTGTGCGTGATCGTGATCTCGGTCGTCCTCGGCCTCGCGGTGGCCATGATTCTCAACTCTGAGGTCTTCGGCAAAGGCGTGATGCGAACGCTGATGATCGCGCCCTTCCTGATCATGCCCACCGCCGGTGCTTTGATCTGGAAGCACACGCTCCTCAACCCGCTTTACGGGCTGCTGCCTTACTTCTTGACCCCGCTCGGACTCGGCCGGGTGGACTGGATCGGCCGGTTTCCGATGGTCACCGTGATTGCCGTGGAGGTCTGGCGCTGGACGCCATTCATGATGCTGATCATCCTCGCCGGCCTGCAGTCGCAGAACCCCGAGGTCCTGGAGGCCGCTCGCGTCGACGGGGCGAACGCGCTGCAGGCCTTCCGGCACATCACGCTGCCCCTGGTCAGGCCATTCATCGAGCTGGGCGCCCTGCTCGGATCACTCTTCGTCGTCCAGACCTATGACTCGATCTACATGCTCACATACGGAGGGCCCGGCACGGACACGACGAACATCCCCTTCGCCCTTTACCTCGTAGCGTTCCAGGGCTTCAACATCGGACAGGCATCCGCCATCGGGGTGGTCGCCGTCATCATCACGATCATCGTCGCGACATTTGCACTCCGCACGTTCTTCACGATCTTCCAGGTGGAGGCGAGACGGTGATGGCCGCACTGATGGCGAACCGCTCGAAGGTCTTGTTGTCCCTGGTCGGATGGCTGGTCGTGTTGGTCTTCTTCTTCCCGGTCCTCTGGATGTGGATGGAGAGTCTCAAAACGGAGCCGCAGGCCGCCAGCTCCCCGCCGACGATCTTTTTCGTGCCGACCCTGTCGACATTTCAGGAAGTGCTCTCGGGCGACTTCCCGCCGTTCTTCATCAACTCGGCGGTCGCCAGCATCGTCTCGACCTTCCTTGTCCTGGTCCTCGGCCTGCCGGCCGCGTATGCGCTGGCCATCAGGCCCGTCAAGAGGACTCAGGACGTCCTGTTCTTCTTCATCTCGACACGCTTTTTGCCGTTCGCCGCCAGCCTTGTCCCGCTCTACCTGCTGGCTCGCGACCTGCAGCTGCTGGACAACATTTTCGCCCTGATCGCGATCTACACCACGATCAACCTGCCGCTCGGCGTCTGGCTGCTGCGCTCGTTCCTGCTGGAGATTCCGCACGACCTCTTCGAGGCGGCGCGCGTCGACGGGGCCTCGTTCTTCAACGAGATAGTGCGATCGTGGTACCGCTGATCGCCCCTGGGCTCGCAGCGACGTCCTTGATCTGCCTGATCTTCAGCTGGAACGAATTCTTCTACGCCGTCAACTTCACGTCCTCGGTCGCGGCCACCGCGCCGATCTTCCTGGTCGGCTTCATCAGCGGGCGCGGCCTCTTCTACGCGAAGCTTGCGGCAGCCGCCACTCTTTCCAGCCTGCCCGTCCTGCTGGCCGGCTGGATCGCGCAGAAGCAGCTCATCCGCGGCCTCACCCTGGGCGCCGTGAAATGAGGGCGGTCGTCATCGAAGAGCCGAACGAGGTCGTGGTCAAAGAGGTCGCGGACCCAACGCCCGGTCCCGCGGACGCCGTTGTCAAGGTCGAGGCGTGTGGGATCTGCGGCACCGACATCCACGTCATCCGCGGCGAGTTCGCCCCGACCCGTTATCCGATCATCCCCGGCCACGAGTTCTGCGGCGAGGTGGTCGCCGTAGGGAAGGAAGTCCGGAACGTGAAGGTCGGCGACTTCGTCGCGGTGGACCCTTCCTTATATGACGGAACCTGCCGCCAGTGCCGGGCAGGCCACTTCAACCTGTGCGAAAACTGGAACGGCATCGGCGTCGGTCGCACGAACGGCGCCTGTGCCGAGCTCGTCGCGGTGCCTGCCGCGAACGCATTCCGGCTGCCCGATGACATCCCCCGCCACTGGGGTTCGCTCGTCGAGCCTCTTGCTTGCGCCGTCCACGGGCTGGACCAGGTCGACGCCAGGGTGGCCGGCGACTGGCTCATCTACGGTGCCGGCACAATGGGGCTTTTGCTCGCTCAATTGGCGAAGGACAACGGCGCAGGCAGGCTCGACATGGTCGACACGAACCCGAAACGTCATGCCCTTGCGAAGCGCCTGGCCGCTGAGCGCGTCGCCGCTTCCGCCGACGAGCTCGACATGCCACAGGGATGGGACGTCGTCATCGACGCGACCGGCGCCGTTCCGGCAATCGAGGACGGACTTCGCAGACTGGCGAAAGGCGGCACCTTCCTGATGTTCGGCGTGGCGAAGGACGACGCAGTCGCGCGATTCTCGCCGTTTCGGGTCTACAACGACGAGATCAAGATCGTCGGCTCGATGGCGGTGCTGCACAGCTTCGAGCGCGCGCTTGCGCTGTTCACCAAGGGCGTGATCGACAGCGAGGCGATGATCACCAACCGGTTCTCGCTCGACGATTACTCGAGCGCGATCGACGCCTTTCTCGCCGGAAGCGGCTTGAAGGTTCAGGTCGCGCCCGGCATGATGCACCGATAAGCCATAAGGTCGCGCTCCTCACCCGTGAATACCCGCCGGAGGTGTATGGCGGCGCGGGCACCCACGTCGAGTACCTGGCGCGCGAGCTCCGCAAGCTGACCGAGGTCTCGGTCCACTGCTGGGGAGCGCCGCGGGCGGAGGCGGGCGTGACCAGCCACCAGGCGTGGGCCGCCCTGGCGGAGCCGAAGCCGGAGTCGGCCGCGCTGGAGGCGATGTCGATCGACCTCTCCATGGCCGCGGCGGTCAAGGGCGTCGACCTGGTGCATAGCCACACCTGGTACGCGAACCTGGGCGGCCATCTCGCCAAGCTCATGTGGTCGATCCCGCACGTGATGACGATTCACAGCCTCGAGCCGCTCCGGCCGTGGAAGGCGGAGCAGCTCGGCGGGGGCTATGCGCTCTCGACCTTCTGCGAGCGGACGGCGATCGAGGCCGCGGACGCGGTGATAGCCGTGTCGAAGGGAGTTCGCAAGGACGTCCTGAGCTGCTATCCCGCGGTCGAGCCCGATCGCGTCCACGTCATCCACAACGGGATCGATCCGGAGATCTACCGGCCGCAGCCTTCACCCGAGACGTTGAGGCGCTTCGGCATTGACCCGACCCGGCCGTTCGCCTTCTTCAACGGGCGGATCACCCGTCAGAAGGGCCTGTCGCTGCTTCTCGCGGCGACCCTGAAGCTCGACCCGCGCCACCAGGTGGTGCTGGTGGCGAGCAGCCCGGACACCCCGGAGATCGCGGCCGAGGTGGATGCCCTGGCGGAGCGCGTGAACAACGAGCGGGGCAACCTCATCTGGATCGACCACTTCATCTCGAGGGAGGAGCTCATCCACCTGCACACGCACGCGACGGTCTTCGTGTGCCCGTCGATCTACGAGCCGTTCGGCCTGGTCATCCTGGAGGCGATGGCGTGCGAGACGGCGGTCGTCGCGTCACGCGTCGGCGGAATCCCGGAGATCATCGTCGAAGGCGAGACCGGCTACCTGGTCGACTACGCGCCAGACAAGGTCGACTCTTTCACGACCCACCTGGCCGCGCGGATCGACGAGCTGCTGGTCGACACCGACCTCGCCGCGCGAATGGGCAGGGCCGGACGCGAGCGAGTCGTGCGTCATTTCGGCTGGCCGGCGGTCGCGTCGAAGACCCTGAAGCTGTACGAAAGCCTGCTCTAGGCGTGCAGTTTGACCGCCCCGTCTTGGCTCTGGGCTTTGATCCCGGTCACCTCGAGGATCTGGGCCTCGTCGAGCGAATCGCTTCGCAACAGAGCACGCGCCAGCGCCTCGAGCTGGGCCCGGTGCTCAGTGAGCCGCTTCTCCGCGTCGACCAGGCACTCGCCGGCGATCCGGCGCATCTCGTCGTCGATGAGCTGCGCGGTCGCCTCGCTGTAGGGCCGCTGCTGCAGCATGCCCCCGTCGCCCTCGCCGAAATTCAGCGGACCGACCTTTGGGCTCATGCCCCAGCGGACGACCATCTCATGTGCGATCCGCGTCACCTGCTGCAGGTCGCTCTCCGCGCCGGTCGTGACGACGCCGTAGACGAGCTTCTCCGCCGCGCGCCCGCCCATCGCGCCGATCATGCGCGCGCGCAGGTAGTCCTCGCCGTAGTTGAACCGGTCGTCGACGGGGCTCTGCAGCGTCACGCCCAGCGCCTGCCCGCGCGGAATAATCGTCACCTTCTTCACGGGGTCGGCGCCCGGAACCAGCAGCCCGAGCAGCGCGTGCCCCGACTCGTGGTACGCGATGCGCTCCCGATCGAGGTCGCTGAGGATGAGCTTTCGCTCGCTGCCGAGCAGGGTCTTCTCGATCGCGTCAGCAAAGTCCCTCATGGTCACCGACGCCTCGCCTTTGCGCGCGGCGCTCAGCGCCGCCTCGTTGACGAGGTTGCGCAGGTCGGCGCCGACCATGCCGGGTGTCTGGGCCGCGAGATCGTCGAGGTCGACGTCCGCCGCGAGCGGCACGTTGCGCGTGTGAATGCGAAGGATCGCCGCGCGGCCGCGCCGGTCAGGCGCCTGCACGGTGACCCGGCGATCGAACCGGCCCGGCCGGAGCAAAGCCGGGTCGAGGACGTCGGCCCGGTTGGTGGCGGCGAGAACGATGACGCCTTCGCGAGAGTCGAAGCCGTCCATCTCGGTCAGGATCTGGTTGAGCGTCTGCTCCTGCTCGTCGTTGCCGCCGACGCGAAGCGCCGCCGAGCGGCTGCGACCGATCGCGTCGAGCTCGTCGATGAAGATGATCGCCGGCGCCGCGGCGCGTGCCTTGGTGAACAGGTCGCGCACCCTGGCCGCACCAACTCCGACGATCGCCTCGATGAACTCGGAGGCCGAGATGCTGAAGAACGGCACCTTCGCCTCGCCGGCGACCGCACGCGCGAGCAGAGTCTTGCCGGTGCCGGGCGCGCCAATGAGCAGCACGCCCTTCGGCATCGTCCCGCCGAGACGCTGGTATTTCTGCGGCTCGCGCAGGAAGTCGACCACCTCCTGCAGGTCGGCCTTGACCTCATCGATGCCCGCGACGTCAGCGAAGGTGACCGACGGCTTCTCCGCGTCGTAAAGGCGGGCCCGGCTCTGCCCGAAGGTGCCCAGGATTCCCCCGGCTCCCGCCCCCGCCGCACGGCGGGATAGATAGAGGAAGCCCAGGACCAGGAGGATCGTCGGCCCGAAGCTGAACAGCAGCGTCTCCCACAGCGGTGTCGATGCGTTGGGGTCATTCGCGTTCATCACCACGTTGTGCTGGTTCAGGAGTGTCTCGAGGTCGTCGTTGGCGAATGCCGGTCGCTGCGTCTGGAACTTCGTCGACTTGGTTCCCGATGCGTCGGCGACGGCCTTCTTTGTGACCCCCGTGATGGCTTCGCCGGTGCTCGTGACGCTGGTCACGTTGTCCTCGTTGACCTGCTGCAGAAACGCGTTGTACGAGATGGTGACTGTTGGCGTCTGAACGGCGGAAGAGACCAGGTTGCTGATCAGGATGTTGAGCGCGAACAGGATCGCCAGCGTGATCCAGAAACGTCTGGTACGCATGGGCGCGAGCGCGTCTGGTCGCTTCTGTGGCGGCTTCGCCTGCGACGGCGCGGGAGCCGGGCGTGGGGGCGACTGCGCCATTGACTGATCGTAGTCCGAGTCGTCAGCAGCGAACGAGCGGCGCTAGGCCGCCCAGCGCATCCCCGGCCCGCGAGCCCGTCTAGCGATCACCCGATCTGGCGGGATGAACTGGAACCCTGCGCCCGTCTTGACCACCTGCCATCCGCCTTCGTGCACGAGGCGGTGGTGGTAGTAGCAGAGAGGTAGAAGGTTGGGTAGGTCGCTCGGACCGCCGCGCCCCCAGAACTCGATGTGATGCGGAGTCGTGTGGTTGACCGGCCGGTCACACGCAGGCCCACCGCATGTGCGGTGCCTGGCTTTGAGCGCTCGCCACTGCGCCGGCGAGACCGCTCGGGTTGCTCGGCCGACATCGACGACGACGGAGTCGGCTTTCAGGATCCGGCACAACGTGCCGTCGCAGGCCAGGCGCTGCACGGTCTTGCTCGAGATGGCCATTCCACCCTGCAGCTCTGATGCCGCGGCGCCCAGCTCGCCCTTCAAGGCTTCCAGAGTCGTGTTCAAGTTGATGTGCGGCCGCACCCGATTGCGCCGCGGCATCGTGCCGCCGTCCATGGCGCGGTGGACCAACTCGACGAACGCATCAGCCCGACGCTGCTTGCTCGACCGATCATCGGTCCGGCCGCGCGGAGTGGAGAGCGATTCGATCGCCGTCTTCAGTGCCGCCCCGCCTTCCGGGTCGAGCAGCGCATCCAGCTTGTACATCCGCCCCATCTCGCTCAGGTGGAGATAGCGGTTCTCGTAGTCCTCTTCGGTGTCTTTCTCGAAGCCTTCCGGGTCCCAGGCATGGCGTGCGTGCGCGCTCAGCAAGCGCAGCTCCTTGATCGAGAACTGCTTGGCGTAGCCGATCCAGTGCTCCTCGTCGATGTGGTCTCGCTTCTCGCCCACCTGTTCGCTCAGGTGACAGATCACCGAGGCCGCCTGGTAGCCGATCTGGCCTGAGCTCAAAGCGCCGGCCACGCGGGGCAGAGACTCGAGCTGCTCCCCGACGCAGAGATGGTCGGCGGCCGACGTGCGAGACATCTGGCAGTTGACGGAGACGAAGGTCACGGCGCTCTGACCGGCGCGCAGGTGGTCGCCGCGCCGGCGAGCCGCATACGCAACCTTGCAGAGCGAACCTTTGAGGCGGTCGATCACCGCCGCCAGGCGCTTGGGATCTACGAAATCGAGGTCAGCCTCGAGCTCGAAAACGTGAGCCGCAGCCTCCAGCTTCTCGAGCTCGTCCGACATGAGAATATTGTACCAAACAGGCGTTCGTTGTCAATAGAATTCTCACGTAAGTCTATACAACGAAGACCCCCTAAACGCGGCCTCCAGGCCCGTCCGGGGCCACCCCCTTCCAAGTCCGTCCCCCACGCGACTTCCGTCACTCAGACCATTCAATCCGGGCCCCCAGGCCCCGCCCCGGCCACCCTCTTCCTCATCCCACCGTCTCGGCCCCCCGAACTCCACCCTTGACAACCCCAAGGGCGACCTTATAATCCCCCAACTGTAAGCGCTTACCGGTAAGCGCTTACCAACAGAGCAGCTCGTCGGTTGGAGCAACCATTGTCATGCCCGACCCGAAACGGCTAAAAGGTCCGCTGACGATCTACGACGTGGCGAGCCGCGCCGGCGTCTCCATCGCCTCCGTTTCCCGCGTCCTGAACGGCCAGGGCAGCCCGCGCGCCAACACCCGTGAGCGCGTGATGCGCGCGGTGACCGAGCTCGGCTTCGTCCCCGACGGCGCCGCGCGCGCCCTCTCCAACGGCCTGAAGGAAGTGGTCGGCGTCGTCTTCCGGCGCGGCGACGAGACCCTCTTCGAGGACGAGGACGAAAGCCTCCTCTTCATCGACGTCATCAACCGCGGTATCGACGTCGCCGCGCAGCGCCGCGGCTTTGACGTGCTGATGAGCTCGGTCGGCTACACCGACCAGAACGTCGCCACGCGCGTCGCCGCGGTGGCGGGCAAGGCGGACGGCCTGATCCTCCACGATCGCATGATCTCGGCGGCCGGCATCACGCGCCTGGCCGGCACCGTGCCGGTCGTCACGCTTGCCGGCACCCCAACCCGCGGGGCGATGAACGTGCGATGCGACAACGAATCGGGCATGCGTGCGCTGGTCCGCCACCTCGCCGTCGATCACGGCTACCGCAGCCTCGCCTACCTCTCCGGACGCACCGACAGCCCGGACAACAAGGCGAGGACGAAGGCGTTCGAGGCCGAGGCGGCCACGCACGGTGCGGAGATCCAGACCGGCCCCGACTGGCAGGGCAACTACAGCGCGGTCGGGGGAGCCAAGGTGATCGACTCGCAGCTCGACGAAGGACGGAAGCTGCCGCGCGCCATCGTCTGCGCCAACGACCAGACGGCACTCGGTGTGATGCATGCGCTCGCACGCCGCGGGATCAGGGTGCCGGCGGAAGTCGCGGTCACAGGCTTCGACGACGTGCCGGTCGCGCGCCATCTGCATCCGCCGTTGACCACCGTCCGCCAGCCGATGCAGGAGCTGGGAGCGATGGCCTTCGACGTCCTCTATTCGAAGATCAGCACAGGGAAGGCCGACCTCGACAGCGTGCTCCCCGTCCAGTTGATCGTGCGCGAAAGCTGCGGCTGCGCCGGCCGCACAGCACCTACAACTCAGGCCGCCACAGCCGCGCAGGACGGGCGCTGAACGGTGGGCGTCATCCTCCGCAGGCTCGGCGTGTACCTCCTCGCCGCGTGGGTGGCGATCACCGTCAGCTTCCTGCTCCCTCGCGTCGTGCCCGGCAATCCTGTCGCGGGCGCGGTGGCCAGGGCCTCGCAATCCGGGAACTGCAACGAGCTCTGCGTGCGTGCCGTCGAAGAGCAGCTCGGCTTCAACGTCCACACGAGCCTGTGGGACCAGTACGTGCAGTACGTGGGCAACCTGGCGCATGGCGACCTCGGCCGTTCGTGGTCCGAAAACGCGCCGGTGGGCACCCTCATCCTCTCGTACCTGCCGTGGACGCTCGTGCTCCTCGGCATCGCGACGACCATCAGCTTCGTCGCAGGCAGCACGCTCGGAACCTTCATCGCCTGGCGACGCGGGTCGTGGACGGACTGGGCGATCCCATTCGCCACCTTCTTCCAGGCGACTCCCTACTTCTTCCTCGCCCTGGTCATCGTCCTGGTCTTCGGCCAGACCGGAACGATGCTCAAGTGGTTTCCGAGCCTGTTCGGCTACGACATCTTCTCGGTCACGCCTGGCCCCAACCTGCCGTACATCCAGAGCGTCGTCGGCCACGCGATCCTGCCGTCCGTGACGGTGATCCTGGCTTCGATGGCCGGGTTCATCCTGGCGATGCGCAACCAGGTGATCACGACCATGGACGAGGACTTCGTCCTGGTCGCGCAGGCGAAGGGCCTGCCCAACCGCACCGTGATGTGGTACGCGGCGCGCAACGCCCTGCTGCCGGTCGTCTCCAACTTCACGATCGCGATCAGCCTGATCGTCGGGGGGCAGATCCTGGTCGAGATCGTCTTCAACTATCCGGGCATCGGCTTCCACCTGTTCGACGCGCTCTCGAAGCTCGACTACTCGCTCGTCCAGGGCATCTTCGTAGTCATCACCCTCGTGGTGCTGGCGGCGAACCTGATCGCCGACGTCATTTACGTGCTGATCGACCCGCGCGCAAGGCAGGCGGCGTGAAGCGATGACGATCGACAGCACGACCCTCGCCCCGGCGCCGCTCGCAGGCCCGACGCCCGGATTTCACCGAGCCCGCGCGCTGCGTCTTCCCCGCTCACCCAAGGTGATCATCGGGCTCGGCATCGTCGGCGTCTTCGGCGTCATCTCCGTCATCGGCCGGTGGATCGAGCCCTACTCGCCGAACGCGACAGATACCCAGAACTGGGTCCAGCACGTACTGGTTCCGGGCACCGGCGGGGACACAGGCTTTCCCGCCAGCTACTACCCGCTGCCGCTCGGGCCCTCCGCCGCGCACTGGCTCGGGACGACCGTCTTCGCCCAGGACGTGTGGTCGCAGGTCCTCGCATCCACTCAGGCGACGATGTTCGTGGGCCTGGTCGCCGCGGCGATCGCGACCGTCCTGTCGATCCTGTTCGGGGTCAGCGCGGGCTACATCGGTGGAGGGACCGACGAGGGGCTGTCGCTCGTGGCCAACGTCTTTCTCGCCATTCCGGGGCTGCCTCTTCTGATCGTGCTCGCCGACTACGTCCCGTCCGCCGGCTCGAGCATCGTGGTGGTGGCGGCAATCATCGCCATCACGACGTGGGCGTACACCGCCCGGACGCTGCGCGCGCAGACACTCTCGCTGCGCAACCGCGATTTCGTCGAGGCGTCCAGGGTGTCGGGCGAAGGTTCCTGGCGAATCATCCTCGTCGAGATACTGCCCAACCTCATCCCGATCGTCGCCGCCTCCTTTCTCTTCACGACACTTGCCGCGATCGCGGCGTACGTGGCCCTCGCGTTCCTCGGCCTTGCCGGCGCCCCGACGGGGTCTCCTCCGGGGCTGTGGAACTGGGGCGAGATGCTGCGCGAAGGCTTTGCCAACAACGCGGTGCGCGGCGGCTGGTGGTGGTGGTGGGCGCCTCCCGGCATCTGCGTCGCGGTGCTCGGCACCGGCCTCGCCCTCATCAACTTCGGGATCGACGAGTTCATCAACCCGCGGCTGCGGACCGCGGGGCTGACTGCCAAGGCGGCGAAGAAGGCAGGGATCAAGACCAGCACCACGCTGGGCGTCACCCCGGTCATCCGCTCCGGGCCGGGTGGGGGCGAACGCTATGCCCCGAGCGCTTCACGTACTCGGGAAGCCGCGGAGCCCGTGCTCGAGATCCGCGGGCTGTCGGTCGACTACGGATATGGGGACGAAGCCGTCCATGCGGTCCGCGACTGCGACCTCGTGCTTCGCCGAGGCCGCGTGCTCGGACTCGCGGGCGAGAGCGGCAGCGGCAAGACCACGCTGGCGCTCGCCGCGATCCGGCTGCTGCGGGCCCCGGCGGTGATCACCGCCGGAGAGGTGCTGTTCCACTCCAAGCCGTTCAGCGGCGACGCCCCCGGGGGGACCATCGACATGCTGGCCGCCGGGCCACAGCAATTGCGCAGCGTGCGCTGGTCGGAGATCGCCGTCGTCCTGCAGAGCTCGCTCAGCGCATTGAACCCGGTCATCACGATCGGCGCGCAGTTCGACGACCTGCTTCGCGTGCACCGGCCCCACCTGTCCGATGAGGAGCGCTGGGCGAGGGCGGGCGAGCTGCTCGACATGGTCGGGATCAACGCGGAGCGGCTGCGCAGCCACCCGCACGAGCTTTCGGGCGGGATGCGCCAGCGCGCGATGATCGCGATGGCCCTCGCGCTCGAGCCGCAGGTCGTGATTCTCGACGAGCCGACCACCGCCCTCGACGTCGTCACGCAGCGGGAGATCCTCGAAGAGCTGATGGGACTCCGCGACCGCCTCGGTTTCGCCGCGCTGTTCATCACGCACGACCTTTCATTGCTGGTCGAGCTCGCCGACGACATCGCCGTGATGTACGCGGGACGGCTCATGGAGCGCGCTCCGGCCGCCTCGCTCTTTCACGCGCCGCGCTTGCCGTACACGCATGGGCTGCTGCACTGCTTTCCGCCCATGCACGGCAAGCGTGTCCCGATGGAGGGGATTCCTGGGTCACCTCCCGACCTAAGGGATCTCCCCTCGGGATGCGCCTTCCACCCGCGATGCAGGTGGGCGATGGACCGCTGCAAGCACGACGAGCCGCAGCTCGCGGCGATCGACGGCTCGGCTCGCGAGGTCGCGTGCTGGCTCCATCGCGACGGCGCGCAGGTGCCGGCGGAGCTCGCGATGCCTGACACGCGGACGACGTTGCGTGAGCCCGTGCGGCAGGTGATCGAACCATGAGCGAGGCGACTCCGGTGCTCGAGGGACGCAACCTGACGAAGTATTTCTGGGTCAGGCAGGGCCGCTCCCTGTTCGCGCGGCGGGCTCCGGTCCACGCCGTGGACAACGTGTCGATCCAATTGGACGCCAAGAAGGTCACCGCGGTGGTGGGGGAGAGCGGGGCGGGGAAGACGACCGTCGCGCGGCTTCTCGCCAGGATCATCCGGCCCGACCAGGGCAGCGTCCTGCTCGACGGGCGCCCAGCGCCGGCGGGCCGCCCGCGGTCTTACGCGCGGCAGGTCCAGATGGTCTTCCAGGACCCGTTCGCTTCTCTGAACCCGGTCCACCGCATCCGCCATCACCTCGAGCGGCCGCTCAAGATTCACCACCTCGCCAACGGCAACGCGGACGCTGTGATCGGCGATCTGCTCCGCCGCGTGGCCCTGAAACCTGCCGAAAGCTTCACGTCGAAGTTTCCCCACGAGCTCTCCGGAGGCCAGCGGCAGCGAGTCGCCATCGCGCGCGCCCTTGCGGTCAAGCCCCGCGTGCTCATCGCCGACGAGCCCGTGTCGATGCTCGACGTCTCGATCCGCCTCGGCGTGCTGAATCTGCTGGCGGACCTGCGCGACCGCGAGAACCTCGCGATCCTCTATGTCACCCACGACATCGCGTCGGCCCGCTACCTGGCCGACACGATCGTCGTCATGTACGCGGGGCAATTGGTCGAGGCGGCGCCGAGCGTCAGCCTGACCGACAACCCCGCCCATCCATACACGCAGCTCCTGCTCTCCGCTGCGCCCGATCCCGATCGGGCGCAGCAACCCGTCCTGGCGGGACGGGGAGCGCCTCCGAGCCTGCTCGCGCCGCCGAGCGGGTGCCGGTTTCATCCCCGATGCCCGTACGCGATGGACGTCTGCAAGCGCAAGGCGCCGCCCAGCATCGCGGTCGGCACGGATCACATCGCGGCGTGCTGGCTCCATGTCGACCCGGCCGAGCGGCAGGCAAGTGAAAACGGTTTGGTGGCGAGCGAATCGCTCGAGAAAGAAAGGCAAAAGAGGTGAGGCAATTTGAATTGGGGTTTGGCTTTTCGGTCTCCGCCCTGTCAGGGGCCGGTCGGAGACTCGGTGTGGTTTCGCGGCAGAGTGCGCCCTGCGCGCGCCCGGCGCCGGTGTCCCCAGCAACAGTCCGCTGCATTCGTGCAGTGCGTCACGGAGGTGACAGATCTATGAATTGGCGACCTTTGGCAAGTCTGCTCGGCGTGGCCGCCCTCGCGTTGGTGGCGTGCCAGCAGTCAAACACGGCGACCACGTCGGGAGGCAAGCCGCTCATCGCCGAGCCGACGACCGGAGTCACTTTCTCGCAAGACTTCAACCCTTATGACTCGAACTCGGTCGCGTCCAGCATGGGGACGCGGTCCATCGTCAACGAGCCGCTCGTCGAGTTCGACGAGCTAGACCCGACAGCGGCCGGCACCCACCCGTGGCTGGCGACAGCCTTCCAGTTTGCGAACGGCGGGAAGGACATCCAGCTCACCATCCGCCAGAACGTGAAGTTCAACGACGGCTCGTCGTTTGGGCCGTCGGACGTGGCCGCGACGTACAAGGTGGTGGCAAACCCCAAAGCCAACGTCTTCGGCGTGCCCGACCAGGCTTCTGACGCGACGATCTCGGGCAACACCGTCACGCTTCACTTCACCTCGCCGCAGTACACCTCGCTGTTTACGATCCTCGGCAAGACGTACGTCCTCAAGGAGTCGGTGGCCAAGCAGATCGCAGCCAACCCGACCATGACGATCGCCAACCCAATCGGCACCGGCCCCTTCATGCTGGCGAGCTATTCGAGCTCGCTCATCAAGTGGAAGCCGAACCCGAACTACTGGGGCGGCACCCCACCTGAGTCTGAGATCGACACCCCGGCCATCACGACCAACGCGGCCGCCAGTGACGCGCTCGTCAGCGGCCAGCTCGACTGGGCCGGTAACGACATCCCCAACGTCTACGAAAACTACGTCAACCTCAACCCGCAGACCAACCACGCCTGGTTTGCGTCAGGCTCGACCGTCACGCTTTATTTCAACCTGAATGCCGGCAACGGCGGCGCGACCGGCATCGGTGAGGCGGCGGTCCGCAAGGCCGTCAGCTACGGCATCGACCGCAACGCTCTCGCCTTGCTGGGTGAGTCCGGCTACGAGCGGGCGGCGAGCTCATCGAGCGCCCTCATCCTGCCGAACCAGAAGGCCTTTCTGCCGTCTGACGGCAGCCTCGCGAATGACCTCTCGACCGGCGGGAACACGCCGGATGCAGCGACCGCCACCGCCCAGAAGCTGCCCGCAGGGATGGACGTCTACGACATCCTGAAGAACGGCGGGTGGACTCCTCCGGCGACCTCCCACTACACGAGTGGGACCTACAAGTCGGGCGGAAACTGCGACGGCACCAACACCGCCAACTGCTGGACCAAGGGTGGCCAGATCATCAGCTTCTCCGTCTACGACCCGGTTCCGTTCTCCGACTACTGGGAGAATGCCGCCCTCATCTCTCAGGAGCTGCAGCCTCTCGGCATGAACGTGACCACCAAGCCGGCGCAGGGCTACTCGGACTGGAACAGCACCCTCACGTCGAACCCCGCAGGATGGCAGACCATGATCCACTGGGGTAACGGCGGGAGCATCCCGTACATCCAGTTCAACGACTGGTTTGCGGCCACAGCCGCGAAGCAGGTCGGCTATTCCAACGCCGACGCCACCGCAGCCCTCACTGCCTACGCGAGCACCGATCCCAGCGACACCGCAACGCTCTATCCGATCGTGCAGAAGCTCGAGAAGATCATGTCGACCGACGTTCCCTACGCTCCGCTGCTCTACGGCGCGGACTGGAACGTCTACAGCAGCGCCAAGTACACGGGATGGCCGAACCAATCCCACCCCTACATGAACCCTTCGCCGAGCGACCCCCAGATGGCGTACATCCTGATGCAGCTCAAGCCGGCTTCCTGAGCCGATTGTCGATTCACATCGTGTCCGGCCGGCACCTCGCCGGCCGGACGTCCCCACCCGCTTTCGAGGAGATCGTTCATGAGTAGAGCCCGCGACGTTCGGGGTCCCCATGCCGAAGGCATGGGGGAGCGCGAGTCGAGCCTGGTCGCACGACTCACGTTGGAGCAGAAGGTCCGCCTCCTCACGGGCGCGAACTCCTGGGTGCTCTACGAAGAGCCCGCTGTCGGCCTGCGTTCGATCGTCCTTTCGGACGGTCCGGCCGGCGTGCGTGGAACGCACTTCGATGCGGCGAATCCGTCCTCTTCGCTTCCATGCCCGGTCGCCCTTGCCGCGACATGGGACGACCAATTGATCGAGAAGCTCACGACCGCGTTGGGCCTCGAGGCCCGCGCCAAGGGGGTCGACGTCCTCCTCGGTCCGACGGTCAACATCGTGCGGACGCCGCTGAGCGGCCGCGGGTTCGAGTGTTTCTCCGAGGATCCGCTCCTCACGACGCGCATCGCGGTCGCCTACGTGCGGGGCGTGCAGAAGGCAGGCGTCGGCGCCACCGCCAAGCACTACGTCGCAAACGACTCCGAGACCGAGCGCCGCACGTATGACGCGAGGATCACGCAGAAAGTCCTGCGCGAGCTCTACCTGCCGCCTTTCGAGGCAAGCGTCGCGGAAGCCGACGTCTTCATGATCATGGCCGCCTACAACTCGGTCAACGGCGCAACGATGACCGCAAACTCCCCGCTGCTGTGGGACGTGCTCAAGACAGAATGGGGATTCAGCGGCGTCGTCGTTTCCGACTGGTCGGCCACCACGTCGACGGTGCCGCCCGCTGTGGCCGGGCTGGACCTCGTCATGCCAGGGCCGGATGGTCCATGGGCCGACAGGCTGCTGGCCGCCGTGCGGAACGGGAAAGTGCCGGAGGCCGCGATCGACGACAAGATCGCTCGCATCCTGCGCCTGGCCCGCCGCGTCGGAGCGCTGGACGGCGGCGCCAACGGCGATGCGCCCGCTCATGCCGCGTCGCAAGACAACGGACTGATCGATCCCGCGCTCGTCCGCGAGGTTACCTCGCGATCGTTCGTGCTGTTGAGCAACCCGCGCGGGCTCCTCCCGCTGCGAACAGGAACCCTCGAGCGGGTTGCGCTGATCGGCCCGAACGCGATCGACCCCCAGACCCAGGGCGGCGGCAGCGTGCGAGTCCTGCCCGTCGTCCGGCCAGGCATAGCCGGCGCGCTGCGCGAGGCGCTCGATGCGTACGTCACCGAGCACCAGGGATGCGTCACGAGCGCCACCATCGCCGTGCCTGCGCATGGGACGCTGCACGATCCCGTGACCGGCAAGGCCGGCGTGCGGTTGCAAATCAATGGCGCGGACGGGGCACTCCTGCACGACGCGCCATTTCCGTCGAGCGTCGCCACGTGGTGGGACGGGCTGCCCGAGGCCGTGCACCAGCCGGGCGTGGAGGTCGTCATGCGCGCGAGGTACACCGCCGCGGCCGATGGACCTCACGTGATCGGCGCCGCGGGCGTCGGCGTGGTGCGCATAGAGGTGGACGGGACGCTCCTCGGCGAGGCCACGAGCCTGCCGCCGCGCGAGGTCGTCGAGGCGCTGTCCCGGCCTCCCGAGCTGCGCGTGCCCGTGCAGCTTCACGCCGGTCACGACGTGGAGGTGCGTGTCGCTTACCGCCCCGACACGCGCTTCGCGATGATGCGCCTCGGCATCGCGCCCCAGCTCCAGGACGACCGCTTGCTGGAAGAGGCCGTGCAGGCGGCGGCGTCGGCGGGAGTGGCGGTGGTCGTGGTCGGATCGGCCGACGGGACCGAGAGCGAGGGCTACGACCGCAAGTCCCTCGCGCTGCCCGGCCGCCAGGACGAGCTGGTGAGGCGGGTCGCCGCGGCCAACCCCAACACGGTCGTGGTCGTCAACTCGGGCACCCCGATGCTGATGCCATGGGCCGACGACGTCGCGGCCATCCTCCAGGTCTGGTTCCCGGGCCAGGCGTTCGGTGAGGCGCTGGCGGAAACGCTGACCGGCGCCGTGGAGCCGGGCGGACGTCTCCCGGTGTCCTTCCCCCGGACCGAGGCTGACTCGCCCGTGCTCCACGCGCAGCCCGAGGCCGGCAGCCTGCCGTACAGCGAGGGACTGCTGGTCGGCTATCGCGGTTTCGACCGGAAGGGGACAGATCCGCTCTTCTGCTTCGGCCACGGCCTCGGCTACACCGATTGGACCTACGAATCGCTGGAGCCGGCGTCGGCCGTCATCGGCGGCGCGCAGGACCTGCGGGTGCTGGCGAAGGTCCGCAACGCCGGCGGCCGGGCGGGTCGCGAGGTCGTCCAGCTCTATCTCGAGGGGCCGAGCGGCGACCGCACCCACCCGGTGCGAGTCCTGGCGGCGTTCGCGAGCGTCGGCGCACAGTCGGGTGAGCGTGTCGACGCACGCCTGACGATCGCGGCCCGCGCCTTTCAGCGCTTCGACGAAGGGTTGGGCAGGTGGGTCGCCGAGCCAGGCACCTACGCGATTCGCGTCGGGCGGTCGTCACGTGACCTGAGGCTGAGCAGAAAGGTGGTGCTGCGATGAGCTGAGCGGCGGGGGAGCCTCATCGGGCTGGTGGCGGATTCACTGAAGTGAGGGAAATAGACGAATGAGAGTGCGAAGTCTTCGCGCGTTGCTCGTGGCCGGCGCATTGGCGGTCGCCTGGTCGACGACCACCACCGTGCTCGCAGACGAGCCGGCACCCGGCCCAACCGATTTCGGCGCCAGCGTGCACATCTTCAATCCAACGATGGACCAGGCCGCGATTCAGGCAGAGCTGAACGCGATCTCGACTGCCCAGGTCCACAACGAGTTCGGCACGCGGCGCGACGCCATCCTGTTCAAGCCCGGGACGTACGGGTCGGCGACGAACCCGCTCAGCTTCCAGGTCGGGTACTACACGACGGTGGCCGGTCTCGGCCAGTCACCCAACGACGTCGTGATCAATGGTGAGATCGAGGTCCTCAACTCGGTGTGCTCGGGCACACCCGGGATTGACTTCGGCTGCATCGGGCTCACGAACTTCTGGCGCTCTCTGTCGAACCTGACGCTCAATATCACGAAGTCGAGCAAGACGGTCTACGCTCCGGCGCCGGTCGACGGTGAAACCCCCGGCTGTGCCAATTCGAACAACCTGTATGCGATATCGCAGGCCGCGCCGATCCGTCGCGTGGCGATCAACGGCGGCCTTCTGTTCCTCTTCGACTACTGCGCGCAGAAGCAGTACGTAAGCGGGGGCTTCATCGCCGACTCGAAGCTCTCGGGCGTCATCAACGGCGGGCAGCAGCAGTTCTTCGCCCGGAACAGCAGCCTCGGCTTCTGGTCGAATCCGGTGTGGAACCAGGTCTTCATGGGTGACAATGGCGCACCCGCGGACGGCTTTCCCTACACGACGCTCAACGCCAGCCCCGTGACACGCGAAGCGCCCTACCTTTACGTCGATGCGGCCGGCGCGTACCGCGTGTTCGTGCCTGCGGTGCAGCACAACACGACAGGGCCGACCTGGTCTTCGGGCCCGACTCCTGGGACGTCGATCTCGATCGATCGGTTCTTCGTAGCCAGTCCGTCGGACTCCGTCGAGAAGATCAACAGCGCTCTCCGCCGGGGCAAGAACCTGATCCTGACCCCCGGCGTCTACCACCTGGACAAGACGATCCAGGTCACGCGCCGCGACACCGTGGTTCTTGGTCTGGGTATGGCGACGCTGATCCCTGACGAAGGCAATACGGCGATGAAGGTGGCAATCGACCGTGGCGTCCTGCTGTCGGGCATCATCTTCGATGCCGGCGCGGAGAAGTCCCAGGTGCTACTGCAGGTGGGAAGCGGCAAGGACCAGCAGGGCGACAACAAGGAATCCAGTCAGTCGGACGAGAACAGCGCCGCGTCCGACCCATCAGGCCTGTATGACGTGTTCTTCCGCGTCGGCGGAGCCCAGGCGGGCAAAGTCAAGACCGCGCTCGTCGTCAACAGCAACAACGTCATCCTCGACGACATCTGGGCGTGGCGCGCCGACCACGGCAGCGGCGTCGGCTGGACGTCCAACACCTCGGACGCGGGCGTCATCGTCAACGGGAACAACGTGACGGCGTACGGTCTGTTCGTCGAGCACTTCCAGAAGTACGAAACGATCTGGAACGGCAACGGCGGCACCGACGTCTTCTTCCAGAACGAGATGCCCTACGACCCGCCGAACCAGGCCGCGTGGATGGAGGCTCCCGGCGTCGACGGTTGGGCGGCGTTCAAGATCGGCAGCAAGGTGACGAGCTTCCACGGCTACGGAATGGGCAGCTACTCGTTCTTCAACAAGAAATACAACGGCGGGGTCAACATTTACGCGGCGCACGCGTTCGAGGTGCCTAAAACGCTGCCGGCGGGCAGCCTCCACAACCTGTTGACCGTTTTCCTCGACCCTGCCAATGGCACCGGTGGCATCCTGAACGTGGTCAATGACACCGGCGGGCCGTCGACCATTGCCAACAAGGACACCGCGGTCCCTGTGATCAACTACCCCTGATCGATTTCACGGGGGAGGCAGGGCCTCCCCCGTGGAACCCCCACCGAGTAGCACGATGCATGGAGGCGTCCGGCGGGCGACGCTGGGTGACGGCCGGAGTGAATCCGGCCTACTGCCGCCATCCCTCCAATACTTCAAATGGACGATGACACCCCTCACCCCTGGGTTCTACCTTCAGGACGTGCCCCTGAAGATCCGCGTCATAGCCGCGCACGGCTCCCGGCGAAAGGGACCGGTCCCGACGCTGGTCTACACCGCCGAGGCGTACGACGATCAAGACAACTTCCGGGAGCGGAAGTGGGCTTGCGACCACGCGCATGAGAGCGTCGAGCACGCGTTGAACTGCGGCACCGCGTGGCTCGAATCGATCGTGGATCGCGCCAAGGGCCAAAGACCCGAGCCGGCCGCCTAGCCGCGAGGGCGCGAGGGCCCTCGGTTGCGTCGTCACTTAACAGGATTGACACGCGCGCAGCCGAAGGTATGATGCCCGCACTTCGGTGGTGGGAAGGGGCATCCGTGTGGCTCTCGTCGCCGCCCTTGTGGCGGCGGAGTGGCTCGTGGCAGGTCCAGTCAACGTCGCCCACGCCGCAGGCACTCCCGCCCCGGGCTACGCGGTAACCGACTTCGCGACCGGCTTCGGCACATTCATCCCGTTCGGTCCCGGTCCCATCGGCGTGGCCTTCGACGCCGCCGGCAACCTGTACTCGACCGCCTACTTCACGGGCGGGCTGTACAGGTTTCCGCCGGCGGGAGGAACATTCGAGACCGCCCAGATCAGCTCTCTCGGCTCTCGGGTCACCGGCCTTGCCTTTGACAAATCCGGCCGCCTGTTCGTCGCCCGCCAGGGCGAGGGCGATGTCCTCGAGCTGGATCCCGCTACGGGGGCCATCAAGGCAACAGTGGCCAGCGGCATCTGCAATCCCAACGCCGTCGTCGTCGACCCGTTGTCGGGCGACCTGTTCGTGTCGTCGTGCGGCACCGTGCAGAGACTCAGCGGCTACCAGGGCAGTCCTGTGACCCCAACGCTGTACACCTCGAACGTCGCGGTCGACGGCTTGACGTTCGCTCCGGACGGGACGCTTTACGGAGCGGGCGGCGGGCCCGTCTACCGAATCACGGGCACGGCCGACCCATCGCCGGGCACGCCGTCGGTCATCGCGTCGGTGCCGACCGGCGATGGAATCGCGTTGGTGGCCCCTGCTGCGGGTAGTCCAATCACTCAGTTGGCTGTCAACCGGAACGACGGCATCATCACACTGGTCGATTTCTCGGCGCAGCCGGTTACATACGCCGATATCGTGACCGGCGGTTCGCGGGGCGACTTCGTGGGCGTCGGTCCCGACAAGTGCCTGTACGCCACCCAGTCGGACGAGATCGAGAGAGTGACGGCGGCCGACGGCAGCTGCCCCTTCCTCCCGACCGGCGTCTCTAAGCCGAGGCCGAATCCGCCGCAGAACGTCACCAACATCGGGACATCGGCGGGCAACGTGCTGGTCGCGTGGCAGCCGCCGGTCCCAAACGGCGCGATTCTCGATCACTACAACGTGATCGAGATAGCCTTCGGCGGGCAGCCGCGCGGCGTCGTGGCGACGCTTCCCGCATCCGCAAGTGACCTGTCCTCGATTATCCAGAACCTGAATCTGTGCACCTACTACACGTTTGGCGTCAGCGCTGTCGGCTCGGATGGCCAGGAGTCGACGATCGCTCTTCCCGCCAAGCAGGCATTCACCCAGGGTTCGCCCAAGTCGCCGCCCACGACGGTCGCGATCTTGGTCGCAGGCATCAACACCTCCTCTCGCGCGGGAACGTTCAACCCGCTTAACGTCTTTGACTACTGCACGACACTCGATGGGGTGAATCCCAACAGCGCAGCGACAAACTATCCTGCCCCCCTCGCCGACATGAACATCGAGTGGAATGAGGAGCGCAGCACTGGACACACGCCAGGATTCGGCGCAGGAAATCGTCTGATCGACACGATCGCCAGCAAAGGCGCCGTTGTCCTGCCGTTCAGCTACACAAACGCCACCTTGTCCGGCCCGGCGAACGCGCCGACTTTCCGCTACCGGGCCTACTCAGAAACCAAGGTTGACAACACGTTCCCCGATGCCGCAGCCGGAACTCTTGATGCCGAGATCACCTCGATCCACGAGGTTTGGCGAAACGCAAGGATCGTCGTGATCGGCCACTCCAACGGGGGACTGGTTTCCGAGCTCTGGTGGATTCAGCAGGGCTCGAAGGATCCGAAGGGCGTTGTGCAGGTCTTCTCCTTGGACTCGCCTCTCAACGGTGTTGCAAACACGCTGTGCAACTTGAACATATGCGGAATTCCGGGTAAGCCGGGCGTTGGTAAGAACCTCAATACGTTTTATCGAGTTCTGTGGGACAACCAGGCGTTGTTCGAGCCCCAGTACGTGGCGCTCGATGAGAAGACCGATCTATTCACACCTATCGGCACCGTAGGCGATCCCGTATACGACTTTGGCGACGGAGCAGTGGGTCCAGGACATAACGGCCTCCTCTCGCAGTTGTACTTCACGGAGCCGAGTTGCGTGGACTCAGGGTTCAATCTGTCCTCGTCGAACTGCAGCCTCGTCGGAAAAGACTTCGTGGATCCATGCGGGCCACTCGATGACGGTTCCGGCCCGTTCTTTGGTCTGCCTGGGACCGAGTGGCTCCACGGCGTGGTCAAGAACTGTCCGGGGGTCATTGCCAAAATCATGGGATACGTGTCCTAGAGCCCGATCGCTTCGCCGTCTAAAATCGGTTGAGGATGCAGGGCGCCACCCTTTCGGCCGCGCACGCCTTCGGCGACCTCGAGCAGTATCGGGGTGAGCTGACCGCTTACTGCTACCGCATGCTCGGGTCGCCCTTCGACGCCGAGGACGCGGTCCAGGATGCGTTCGTTCGAGCGTGGCGGAACCGGGAGAGCTTCGAGGGCCGCTCCGCCCTGCGCTACTGGCTCTACAGGATCGCCACCAACGTCTGCCTCGACATGCTGAAGGGCAAGGAGCGTCGCGCCAGGCCGATGGACCTCGGCCCTTCCGTTGAGCCTATCGAGGCCAACCTCAACGTCCCCACCGAGGTGAGCTGGCTGGAGCCGATCCCGATGCACCTCATCGCCCCCGACCGCGATCCGGCGGATGTGGCCGTGGCCAACGAGTCGATCCGCCTCGCGTTCGTCGCCGCGCTGCAGCACCTGCCGGCGCGACAGCGAGCGGTGCTCATCCTGCGCGAGGTGCTCGACTGGCAAGCGTCCGAGGTCGCGGAGCTTCTCGACTCATCGGTCGCTTCGGTCAACAGCGCCCTGCAGCGTGCCCGCTCGACGCTGGCCAAGAGCCAGGACGCCGCTCCGAGTCGGACGCAAGACCTCACCGACGCCGATCGAGCTCTGCTCGAGCGCTACGTCGCCGCCTTCGAGCGCTACGACCTGAACGCGCTGACCACACTAATAAAGGAAGACGCGCGGCAGTCAATGCCGCCGTTCGACATGTGGCTTCGCGGACGCGACGACATGTTTGCCTGGTGGTTCGGGCCAGGCATCGGATGCCAGGGCTCGCGCGTGATCCCCACGGTCAGCGCCAACGGCATGCCGACCTTCGGCCAGTACAAGCCGAGCCCGAACGGGGGTCACGACCCCTGGGCGCTGCAGGTCCTTGACCTGTCAGAGGGCCGGATCGCGGAGATCACGTTCTTCCTCGACACGGCAAGGCTGTTCCCGCTGTTCAACCTGCCGATGCACCTCGACGCACAAAACCCCCGCTAGACCCGCGAACGCGATCAGGTCGACCAGGGCAGCACCCGCGCCCCGCAGCCGGAGCTCCAATCCACGCCGCCGGGCCGCCACCTGCAGGCGCGCGATGCGCTCGACCGTTCCGATGTCCGGCTCGCCCATGCAGGCGCAGTCCAGCATGACCGTTCCGGTCCCCATCGAAACCTAGACGGAATACCGAGCGGAAACTCATCGGTTCGGAACCGATGAGTTTGGTTGTGGATCCAGGTCTGAACAGGCATGAATAACTCACGCTGGCTTTCGCTGATCGTCCTCTGCACCGGTTCCTTCTGATCGTCGTCGACATGACGATCGTGAACGTCGCGCTTCCGTCGATCCAGCGTGACCTGGGCTTTTCGCAGTCCGGCCTGGCGTGGGTAATCAACGCCTACCTGATCGCGTTCGGCGGCTTGCTCCTGCTTGCCGGCCGGATCGGCGACCTCGTCGGGCGTAAGCGCGTTTTCCTGGCGGGTCTCGTGATCTTCACCTGCGCGTCGGTCGCGTGTGGCCTGTCGTTCACGCAGCCGATGCTCATCGTGGCCCGCTTTGTCCAGGGTGTCGGCGGAGCCGTCAGCTCTGCCGTGATCCTGGCCATGATCGTGACGCTGTTCCCCGAGCCCGGGGATCGCGCCAAGGCATTCGGCGTGTTCAGCTTCATCGCCTCGGCCGGGGCGGCCGTGGGCCTGATCGCCGGCGGCCTCATCACGCAGGCGGTCAGCTGGCACTGGATCTTCTTCGTCAACCTCCCGCTCGGCGTTGTCACGACGGTGATCGCTTACCGCCTCCTCGCGTCCGACCGTGGGATCGGCATCGGCAAGGGTGCCGACGTCGCCGGCGCCGTGATGGTCACAGGCGCCCTCATGCTCGGTGTGTACACCATCGTCCAGACCTCGGACTACGGGCTCGGCTCTTTGCGCACCATCGGCCTGGGCGCGTTGAGTCTGGCGATGCTGGCCGCATTCGTCCTGCGCCAGGCGCGCGCACGCAATCCCATCCTGCCTCTGCGAGTGTTCCGCTCGCGCATGCTCGCCGGCACGAACCTCGTCCAGGCTCTGATGTCGGTTCCATTCATCAGCTTCTTCTTCCTCGGCTCGCTGTATCTCGAGCGTGTGCTCAATTACGGCCCGATGGGGATCGGACTCGCCTTCCTACCGGTGGCCGTCGTGATGGGGCTCTTCTCGGTCCGTTTCTCCGCGCCGCTGATCGCGCGCTTCGGTGCCGGCCCGATGCTCGCGGCAGGCCAGGTGATGGCGGCCGCGGCGCTGGTCATGGTCGCAGGCGGCCCGACCCACGCGACCTACGCCGTCAACTTCCTCGCGCCGATGGTGCTGTTCGGCCTCGGCGGCCGACTTTCGTTCCCGGCCCTGACGATGCTCGCGATGTCCGGCGTCGCGCCCAGCGACGCGGGCCTGGCCTCCGGCCTGCTGAACACGACCGGCCAGGTCGGAGGCGCGTTCGGCCTGGCGGTCATGGCCACGGTCGCGGGCGGGCGGACGGTCCAGATGATGCAGGGAGGTGCCGGCTTGGCGGATGCCCTGGCCGGGGGCTATCACCTCGCCTGGCTGGCGGGAGCTGGAATCGTGGTCGTCACCCTTGGGTTATCGGCGTGGTTCCTGCGAGCGAAACCCGTCCCGCAAGCCGACATGAAAGGCGTCGAATGCGAGGCGGCGGCCTAGCCCTCCAATCGTTGGTTAACCCCTCGAAACTCGGTCCTTTCGTAAGTACGATGACTTTCAGGTTGGGCGAGCTTCAGGACGTCTACTTCAGCGTTCCGGGCGTCGCCACCGTGCGGTGGGACGCTGGACACAGGACGGTGTTCGTCGAGTGGGAGGGCTGGGCGGCAGTCCGCGAGGAGGCAAGACCCTCCGTCGAGAGGGTGCCAAAGACGCTGCAGGTCGAGTATTTCGGATCGGTCGACGAAGCCCGGGAGTGGATCGCCCGCTAGGCGGGGTCGCTTTCTTCACGCCTGGATTCATCGGGGTGGCCCGTATTACCAAACGCGATGCGATCTCTCACCACTTGCGCTCGACCGAGCAGCCGCGACCTCTGCATCGCGTCCTCGCCGAAGCGATCGCGAATCGCGTCGACCGCCGCCTCGAGGCGATCCTGCCGGGGAGTTGCCGGATCGCCGAACAGGTCGAGCTGCCCCGCCTCTTGGTCGACCAGGCCGGAGAGGCCGACTCCCAGCGTCCCGACCGTCAGACGTGGATCGCGCTGGGCCAGCAGCTTCAGCGCTGCCTGGTAGATCTCGTCCCCGGTCGAGATCGGTTTCGGCTGCTTCGCCTGGCGGCTGAAGTTGCCCTCCTCGGGGCGATACACGACACCCACGGAAACGATGCTGCCCCGCCGGCCCGCCGCGCGCAGCCTGCGGCCGACCATGTCGGACAGGCGCATCAACAATTCCTCGAGCTCTCTCTGCGACGCGGTCGCGCGCGCGAGGACGTGCGAGTGGCTGTAGCTTTTGCGGCGCACGGTTTCGAAGCCGCCGACTTCGAAGCCGCGCAATCGCATGCTCCAGCCCCGCGCGACCTCGGCATGCATGCCTGAGACTCGAAGTCGCGGCGGGGTCGCCCGCAGGAACTGGAGCGGCGTGAGGATGCCGGCGCGCGAGAGCCGCCGGGCCGTGGCGTCCGCGATGCCGGACAGGTCGGTGAGGCGGAGCCGGTCGAAGACAGCGATGAGGTTGGTGTGGTCGATGCGCTGCAGCCCATCGCGCTTGTCGAGGTTGGACGCCTGCTTGGCCATCCAGATCGAGGTCGAGACTCCGACCGACGCGGTCACGCACTCGCCGACCTCTTCGCGGATGGCTTGCTTGACGGCCCGGCCCACGCCTTCCGGCCCGAGCTTCTTCAGGCCCGGCGTCCCCGCGAGGTTCATCGAAGCTTCGTCGATCGACATCCGCAGCACGTCGGGCGTGTGCCGCTCCATGATCTCGATGAGCTTGTCGGAGACCTTCCGGTAGAGGGGCGGGTCCGGCTCGCGCACCAGCACCGCCGGGAAGATCGCCTTCGCCTCGAACACGCGCATCCCCGTCTTGATCCCGAGGTCGCGCGCTTCCCGCGACGAGCTGACGATCGTGGCCGCGTCGGTGGCGTAGGCGGCGATGGCGAGGGGCCGCCCGCGAAGCGACCCGTCGTTCTGCTGCTCGATCGAGGCGAATGCGCAGTTGAGGTCGATGACCAGGGTCGTCGGGTCGGCGGTGTTCAGCCCGAGCTGGATGGCTTCAGGCGAGGGAGGCCCCATAAGCGATCAAATGTTCGCACCAGCCGGGCGTGGGGGCAAGGCTTTGCTTAGGTGTCCGTCCCCATCCGACCGGGCCGCCTCGCGGCCGGGTCACCTTCCCCGGCTAGCGGGGAAGGAAAGTCTCCAGCATCTGCTCGACCAGGCGGTCCATCTCGGCCAGCTTTGTCTCGAGCAATTGGGCGACCGCCGGGATCTGTTCAATCGGAATCAACCCATCGTGGAGCATGGTGTTGTAACCGCGTATCACGGTCACCTGGCCGCGCAGCTCGCGCCAGGCGAGATTCAAAAACTCGGTGTTCAATTGCTGGAGCTCGGCCATCCGCTCGGCGTGCGTGCGCATCTGCTCCTCCCGCTGCCGGCGTTCGGTCATGTCGCGCGTCACCTTGCCGAAGCCCTGCAGCCGGCCGGACTTGTCGCGCACTGCCGTGATCACCACGTTGGCCCAGAAGCGGGTGCCGTCCTTGCGCAGGCGCCAGCCTTCCTCTTCATACCGACCCTCGCGTGTTGCGACCTCGAGCTCCCACTCGGGCTTGCGGATTCGCACCTCGTGCGCCGGGTAGAAGATCGAGAAGTGGCGGCCGATGATCTCGTCGGCGGTGTAGCCCTTGATTCTGTGGGCCCCCTCGTTCCACGTGATGATCGTGCCCGTCGTATCGAGCATGAAGATCGCGTAGTCGACGACGCTTGAGACGAGTAGCTCGAGCTGTTCGCCGGCAGCGTTCGGCCGAGCCGCGTTGACCTCCCTCAGCACTCATTCGATCTTAAGAGATGGCCCACCCGGCCGTCTGTGCGACCTTCCCTCGAAGCCCGATCGAGTGCATGATGACAAGGTACGTATTTGCTCGGTCCGGTTATGGGGAGATGAAGAGAGGACTTGATGCAGAAGCGTGAGCTGACCACGGCGTTCCTTCAGCGAATCGGAGATCCCGGTTACCGCCTTCCGGGGGAGAACCCGGCGACAGCGACGATCGACCAGGCTCGCCGGTGGGCAAGTCGGTACGACGAGCTGATCAAATTCAAACGCGAGCTCCTCGAGCTTTGCGCGCGGTATGCCGGACAGGCAGAGGCAGAGGTGGCCCACGCGATCCGCGAGACCGACGTCGTGCTGCTCAAAACGCAGATTGCGCGCTATCAGCAGAAACGTGATTACTGGCAGATCCGGGTGGCCGAAATGCAGGGCGGCCGGAGCCGCAGCCCCGACTGAGCGTTTCGTCTCGATCGCCTAATGCCTTCGACATAGTCGCCATCGCCGCCTCGGCCGGCGGCGTCACGGCCCTGACCAAGCTGCTTGGCAGTCTGCCCGCCGACCTGGGCGCCGTCATCGTCGTCGTCCAGCACGTCGACCCGCGCCACCGGAGCCTGATGCCGCAGGTCGTCGGGCGGCGGTCGCGGATGCCTGTGACCCACGCGGAGGATGGGATTCGCGTGCAGCGTGACCACGTCTACCTGGCGCCGCCCGACCACCACATGCTGGTCAATCGAAGAGGAATGGTGACGTTGACCGATACGGAGCTCGTCAACTTCGTCAGGCCGTCGGCCGACCTCATGTTCGAATCCGTCGCCGCCGCGTACGGCCCGCGCGCCATCGCGGTCGTGCTCACCGGCAGCGGCCACGACGGTGCGATGGGTGTGAGCGCGATCAAGCAGCGAGGCGGAACCGTTGTCGCCCAGGACGAGGCTTCCTCAGAATTCTTTGGTATGCCAGGCGCCGCGATCAAGACAGGTGCGGTCGATTTCGTCGTGCCGCTCGACGAGATCGCGGCGAAGCTCGTCGCGCTGCTGAGCCCCCACGACGGACCATGAGCGTCCAGACGAGCCCTGACTTCGAGAGCCTTATCGAACACCTTCGCGACGAGCGAGGGTTCGACTTCAGCGGCTACAAGCGCGCGAGCCTGATGCGCAGGGTCACCCAGCGCGCCAACGAGCTGGGCATCGACAGCTTTCGGGCGTACCACGAGTACGTCGAGGTCCACCCAGAAGAGTTTGCGGCGCTGTTCGACAAGATCCTGATCAACGTCACCGAGTTTTTTCGCGACCGGCCCGCCTGGGACCATCTCGCCCAAGAGATCGTGCCGCGGATCGTGGCGAAGGCCGGCGACATCCGGGTCTGGAGCACGGGCACCTCATCAGGTGAGGAGGCGTACTCGGCGGCCATTCTCTTCTGCGAAGCGATGGGGGAGGAGAGATTTGTCGAGAGGGTGAAGATCTACGCCACCGACGTGGACGAGGGAGCCCTCAGCAAGGCTCGCGGCGGATACTCCGCCAAGGACCTCGCGTCGCTCGGCGACGAGCTGAGGTCACGTTACTTCGAACAATTGGGCGACCGGTTCATGTTTCGAGCCGCGCTTCGCCGAGCGATGATCTTCGGCCGGCACGACCTGACGCAGGACGCGCCCATCTCCCGGCTCGATCTTCTGATCTGCCGCAACACCCTCATCTATTTCACGGCCGAGGCCCAGGGCCGGATCCTGGCGCGCTTCCACTACGCGTTGAACGACGACGGCTATCTGTTCCTCGGTCGGGCGACCCCCGCGGACATCGTGGTCCGCATCGATTGGGTCCAGCTCTCGAGGATGGATTCCAGCATCTCGACGTCGGTGGAGGCGGCATAGCGTTCGTCGTTGGGCAGGTCCCGGGCGGCTTCGCGGAGCTTCGCGATCAACGCTCCGCCCATGTCGATGAGTCGACCGTACGCCACAAGCCAGTATTCATGCCGGTCGGGCGACTCGAAGGCAAGGATCGACGATCGGTAGTTCTGCTGGGCGCTCTCGATCTCATCGCGAAGGCGTTCGACCTTGCGCGCGCGAGCCTCGTCGCTGGACTTTTCGAGCTGTCGAAGCGCCCTGTTGAGCATCAGCCGCTTTGACTGCAGCACCAGCAGCCGCGACGTGATGATGGCGTCCGCTGTCTGTCGCGCGATCATTCCTCGCCGCCCCGTGCCAGCGTGGCGGCGATGCCGTAGCCGCGGTTGCGCACCACAGTTATGACCTCCCCCAGACCGATGTCTCGCAGCCGGCTCCTCAGCCGCATGATGTAGGTGCGAACCTGCGCTTCGGAGAGGTGCGAGTTCTGCCACGCAAGCGCCGCCAATTGCTTGCTGGTGAACGGTCGTCGCGGGTGACGGAGCAGGAAGTCCAGCAGGTCCGCCTCCCGCGGCGTCAGCCGCATGGACTTGCCCGCATAGGTGAGCAGGTGGTCTTTGCGATCGATCACCACGCCCGCGAGCTCGGCGTGCCTCTCGCGCCACATCGTGAGCCGTTCCTCGATCCAGGCGAGGTGGTGCGCGAGCGCTCCCGCATCCGGACTTCCGTTGGCACGCGCGATCACAGAGCGCAGGACCGACGCCATCTCCTCGTAAATCGAGATCCACCCCGCCACTTCGGGAAGGACGGAGGTGGTCAGGTCCTCGCCCGGCAGCTCGCTCGGTTCCCGGCGGGCTACAAGCACGACCTATGCCCCAAGACTTGACTCTACAGCGCCGCGGCGGATTCGGCCCAAGAGATTTTGACCGGGATTGTTGCGCAGGCGGGCATATCGTTGGCTGCGGTATGGCTGCGGGTCGCAGCGGGATCCAGTCGACAAGCCGGGGGGCACATAAAGGGCAGGGGGCCAAGGCCCGGAGGGAGGGTCTGGCCCCCTTGCCTTCTCTAGAGGCGAGTGTGCCGGCGGTCGAGCGCCTGGTAGGACTCGAGGAGATCACCGGATGGCTCGGGACGTTTCGCGAGCGGCTTCGCCTGGCCCGCCTCGACGGGGTCGTAGAGCTTGCCGGCGTTGCGGCCGTGGTCCAGCAGTTGGAGGCTCGTTATCAGCTGAGGCGGGCCGAGCTGTCCTGACGTGGCGACGAGCCAGGTGAAGGCTCTTCCCGGGCTCCCCACCAGCCTCCTCGAGGACGATCGGGCCCCGATCCGGGTCGTGATCGTGGAAAACCACCAATTGGTGTCCGAAAGCCTTGGGCTGCTGTTGGACGGGCAGAAGGACATGGAGGTGGTCGGCAAGGCGACTTCCGTCAGCGACGCGGCGGCCCTGCCGCGAGGGTTGAAGCCTGACGTGGTCGTGATGGACTTTCATCTCGACGACGGCACGGGCCAGGACGCGGCGCTTGCAATGCGCCACTCGTTTCCCACCACCAAGTTTGTGTTTCTCAGCCGCGACGGGAGCGACGACGCCCGCCTCGCCGCCGTCGAAGCCGGCGCCAGCGCCTACATCCTCAAATCGAGCCCAGCCCTCGAGGTGATCGCGGCGATTCGCCAGGTTGCCGATGGCATCAGCCTGATCACTCCCGGGATGATCGCCCGCCTGGTGAGCCGCGGCAAGGATCGGGAGGGGCTGCGCGACAGCTTGAGCCCCCGAGAACGCGAGGTTCTGCAGCTCATGGCGAACGGTGTGGGCACGCGCCACATCGCGAAGCGGCTCGGCATCAGCTACGCGACTGTCCGCACGCACGTCCGGTCGATCAGCGCCAAGCTCGGCACCAGGTCAATGGTGAATGCAGTCGTCACCGCGCGCGACCTGCAGATCGTGAACTAAGAGTTTTCGCGCGCCCACACGACGCTCAGGGCCAATGGGGCCATGAGCAGGACGCGCAGCACGATCAGGGCGGCGCCGGCCGCAGAAAGCAAGCTGGCCATCCCTCGTGGAAGCTGCGCTCCCATGGCGTCAAGCACCGCCAAGGCGACCGCGATCGCCAGGTCGGCCATGACCAGGCCGAGCACCGCCCCGATCCGCGTCCGCATGGCGACGTTCATGCTGCTCAGGGCACCCCGAGACTCACCTTTCTGTCTACTTTCTGTCTACAGTGCCGAGACGCCGACCTTCCCTTCCCCGCTGGCCGGGGAAGGTGACCCGGCCGGGATGCGGCCCGGTCGGATGGGGGCCGACCTTTTTCAGCAATTTCCAGACCACCTTACTCGCCCCAAAAGGGCGTTTGTCCGGCCGCCGGGCTGGGTAAATTTTGAGGTGCATGCAACTCCAGGCTTCCGTCTCACTGTGGCCAGACGACGCCGACGACGAGGCCCGGGCACACGCCCAGGACTCCACTCCGGACCTCGCGGACGTGCTTTCCGAGATCGAGGCGCGCCCTCGCGTTCATCCTGAAACTGGGCCCGAGGCGGGCCCCACCGAAGCCGACGATGCGCTCGGCGCCTACCTCCGCGAGATCGGGCGCGGCACGCTCTTGACCAAGGATCAGGAGATCGAGCTCGCCAAGCAGATCGAGGCGGGCTCGGACGCGGCACGGCGCCGCATGACCGAGGCCAACCTCCGGCTCGTGGTCTCGATCGCCAAGAAGTACCAGGGCCGCGGAATGCCGCTGCTCGACCTGATCCAGGAGGGCAACGTCGGCCTGATGCGCGCAGTGGCGAAATTCGACCACCGCCGCGGTTTCAAGTTCTCCACCTACGCGACGTGGTGGATCCGCCAGGCCGTATTGCGGGCGATCGGCGACCAGGCGCGCACGATCCGGCTGCCGATCCATATCGGCGACCAGACGAACAAGTTGGTACGCATCTCCGACCGGCTTCGCGACTCGCTCGGCCGCCAGCCCACCGACGACGAGATCGGCGAGGAGCTGGGGATCACCCCGCTCGAGGTCGAGGCACTCCGCCAGACCTCGCGCGACACGGTCTCGCTGGAGACCCCCATCGGGGAGGACGGCGACACCGAGCTCGGCCACCTGATCGAGGACGCGACGGCTGAATCTCCGGCCGCGGCGGCGCTCGTGTCGGACCTGAAGGACCAGGTCGACGACGTCCTGGGCACCCTCGAGCCGCGCGAGCGGCGGGTCATCCAGCTCAGGTTCGGCCTGGGCGACGGGCATCAGCGCGCGCTGGACGAGGTTGCGCGGCGGCTCGGCACGAGCCGCGAGACGGTGCGCCAATTGGAGCGGCACGCGCTCGACAAGCTGCGCCGGACCGGCCGCGCCGACGCGCTGCGCGCGTACAGCTCGAACTAGAGCCCGTAGAGCCGAATTCCGCGCCGTTGGCGCCGACGAAGCTCTTGCGCTGGTTGCAACTCGCGTCGTCGACGCCGGCGGCGCGTAATTACGGTCGACAATTGGATCGTGATCGGGCTCGGTCAGTACCTCGCGTTTCTGGGCGTGTCGCTCCTGGTCATCTGCACACCGGGGCAGGACACCGCGCTGACCATCCGCAACACGCTTCTTGGCGACCGCCGGACCGGGTCCGCGACGGCGCTCGGCGTTTCGGCCGGCCAGGCGACCTGGACTATGGCGACGAGCGCGGGTCTTGCGGCGGTGCTGATGGCCTCCGCTCCGCTGTTTCTCGCCATCAGGCTCGCGGGCGCGGCGTACCTGGTCTACCTGGGCCTACGGTCTCTGCTCACCGCGGTTTCCCTTCCCCGCTCGCCGGGGAGCCCCGCGCAAGCGCGGGGGCGTGACCCGGCTTCACCTCCCCACCGTGTGGGGAGGTCGGCGCCGAAAGGCGCCGGGTGGGGACGCGGCCCGGTCGGATGGGGGCTTCGGCGTCGCGACCTCCATGGTATGGAGAGCGCCTCGCCCGGTCCCCACATCTCGACGCGGGCCGCCTTCGTCCAGGGATTCCTCAGCAACCTGTCGAACGCGAAGATGGTCGCGTTCTTCATCAGCCTCCTGCCGCCTTTCGCGGGCCCGCATCCGAACTTCTTGCTCTTGCTCGCCCTGGGATTCAACTTCTGCATCCTCACGCTCGCCTGGCTGGTGGCTTACTCGCTCGCCGTGGAGCGTATGGGTGGTTGGCTTCGACGCTCGGCAATCCGGCGCGCGCTCGACGGGATCCTGGGTGGGGTGCTCGTCGCGCTCGGCCTGAAGGTGAGCACGGAAGCGCTCGCCGCCTGAACGCGCGCGCGTCTACTTATATGCTTACGCCGCAGTTCGGCCTTTCAGTCGAGGAGGAATGGAGAGAGATGCCACGAGCCAAGCAATTGACAGTGACGGTCGCCGACCGGCCGGGAACGCTCGGCGAGATAGCGACTGCGCTTGGAGAAAAGAAGGTCAACATCGTCGGGTTTGCCGGGGCGAAGCAGGGCGAGATGGGCATGATCTGGCTGGTCGTCGACAAAACGGCCGCGGCCAAGAAGATCTTCGCCCAGCATGGCTGGACCACCACGGAAGAGGAAGTCCTCGCCGTCACCCTGCCCGACAGCCCCGGCTCACTGGGGCGCTTCGCCTCCAAGCTCGGCAAGGCAGGCGTCAACGTCACGTTTGCCTATACCGGCTCGGCCGGAAGTGCTCGTAAGTTGAACGCCTACTTCGGCGTCTCCGACCTCAAGGCGGCGCTCAAAGTCAGGGTTTGACGTCGTAGTCCCCTAGGCCCCGTTCGAGGCGGGCGAAGGCCCGCCTGACCTGCGTCCTGTACTCCGCGCCGAGGCGGTCGCCTCGCAGCCCGCCACGGACGCGGCCGCGCACGTGCTTGACCAGCGCTCGATGCGTGGTGGCGCCGGCATCCTCCTGCTCGCGGCCTTGACTGTCAGCGCTCCTGATCAACTTTCCTTCCCCGTCGCCGGGGAGCCCCGCGCAAGCAAGGGAGTGTGACCCGGCTTTCCCTTCCCCGCTCGCCGGGGAAGGTGACCCGGCCGCAAAGCGGCCCGGTCGGAAGGGGCCTTCCACACTCTGACTAAGCGCGAGAAACGGGCTTGACATTGCCTTCCGTGCGGATGTATTCTACCGAGCAGTTAATTAGCTAGATAGATAAATAAGATGGCATCCGATCAACTGAGCGTCACGTTCGCAGCCCTCGCCGATCCCACCCGGCGAGCGATCCTGGCCCGTCTTGCAAACGGGGAGGCGTCGGTCACGGAGCTGGCCAAGCCGTTCGACCTGAGCCTTCCCGGCATCTCGAAACACCTGAAAGTGCTGCAGCGCGCCGGCCTGATCAAGCAGAGCCGCAACGCGCAATGGCGGCCGTGCCGCCTGGAGGGCGGGCGCCTCCGCGAGGCGTCCGAATGGGTGGGGGAGTACCGCCGCTTCTGGGACGAGAGTTTCCAGAGGTTGGACGAAGTTCTGCATGATCTCATTCAAGAGGAGAAGAGGAAAAATGGAGACAAAGGGAGCAAGGACGATGCCAAAGACTGAATACACGGTCGAACCCGGCAGGCAGGACATCATTTCCACCGTGGTGCTCGATGCTCCGCGGGAGCTGGTCTTCAAGGCCTACACCGACCCGAAGCTGTTCGCGCGGTGGTGGGGCCCGCGGCGGTACGAGAACCGCATCGACAAGTTCGAGGCTCGGACCGGAGGACAGTGGCGCGTCGTCCAGAAGGCGGCCGACGGTGGCGAGCACGGATTCCGCGGCGTCAATCACGACGTCGTCGCGCCGGAGCGGATCTGCCAGACCTTCGAGTACGAAGGCGTTCCCGGCCACGTCGCGCTGCAAACGGCCACGTTCGAGCCATTGGGCAACCAGACGAAGATCGTGGCGCACATCGTCTTTGAGTCCGTGATGGACCGCGACGGGATGGTCGCCTCAGGAATGAAGGACGGCGCTGACGAATCGATGGAGCGGCTCGCCGAGCTGCTTGGTTCCCTCAAGGCAGGCAAGTGACAAAGGAAGTCGACGCATACATCGCGGCTGCGCCCAAAGCGGCGCAGCCGCTCTTGCGGCAGCTTCGCGCGCTGATCAAGTCAGGGGCGCCGAAGGCGGAGGAGCGGATCAGCTACGGGATGCCCTACTACCACTATCACGGGCACCTGATGTACTTCGCCGTCTTCAAGAACCACATCGGGCTTTATCCCGTGGGCAACACGGACAAGCATCTGGAGATGAGCGCGTACACGACCGGCAAGGGAACCTATCGCTTCCCGCTGGATCAGCCGCTGCCGGTCGCGTTGATCAAACGGTTGGTGAAGACTCGGGTCAAAGAGAACGAGGCCGCCGGGCGCGCGCAGGGCGCTGTCAAGAAGGCCGCCTCAAGGGCGGAATCCGTTCGCCGTCCTGCGAGTGCGCGATCAAGGCGCTGAGCCGCCTTTCCCGTGTCTCCTCTCGCTTCGCGCTCATGACCCAGTACGCCGCGGTCCGCCGGTACCAGGGCGCCTGCGACTCGAAGAAGTCCCACGCAGCCCTGTGCCGGCGGAACTCGGCCTCACGTGCCGGGTCGAGACCGGCGGCGCGGTTTTCATAGGCGTAGATTCGCGACCTCGCCTCGTCGCGAGCACTCGAAAGCGGCGTGCCCGCTGGGATGGACGAGGCCCTGCGCGTCGAGCTCTGCAAAGCGCTTGATGTTGACCGCGCTCCACACGCTGCGCCTGCGGCGCGGGGTGAGGCGCTGGGCCACGCTGTCGTTGCCCAGGGAGTAGCGCACGCTGTCGATCCAACCGAAGCAGAGCTCCTGGTCGACGGCGTCCTGCCACGTGACCGATGGGCGGCCGGTGCGCTTGTTGTGATAGCCGAGCCACAGCTCTTTCGCCGTGTCATGGTTGGCTTCGAACCACGCGCGCAGGTCCGCTGAGGTCGCGAAGAAGACCACGTTTTCGGGCTTCGGCACGGCCAATCAATCTACCGGTGCGCCATCCTTACCGCCGTGAACCAGACGCAAGGGCCGCGGCGCCGTCTCGCCGACCTGTCCGGGACAAACCCGGATCGGCTCGCCGGGATATCAGACGGCATCTTCTCGGTCGGCATGACGCTGTTGGTCCTGGGACTCGTGGTGCCGGTGTTGAGTGGCTCGAGCACCACAGAGGGCCAATTGTGGGAGGCGTTGCGAGCGCGCGGTCCAAGCGCCCTCGTCTACACGATGAGCTTCATGACGCTCGGGATCTTCTGGCTGGGACAGGGCACGCAGCTGGGTCACCTCGCCCGCAGCAATCGGAACTACGTCTGGATCCACCTCTTGTTCTTGTTCGCGGTGACCCTGGTGCCGTTCTCGACCCTGCTCCTGGCTCGCTACTACTGGCTGCGGGTCGCGCTGGTCGAATACTGGCTCAACATCGTCTTGCTGGGGGCAACCCTGTTCGCCGGTCTCGAGTACGGACTCCGAGCAAAACTCTTCCGGGAGGAGGGCCGGCCCGAGATGGCGTACCTGATGCGCGGGCGCATTTTGATCGCGCAATCGCTCTACGGAGCCGCGACCCTCCTGTGCCTGGTCTTTCCGACCTGGGTCAGCATCGCGCTGATCCTGCTCGTCCAGGTCAACTACGTCCTGGCGCCGCGAATCCCGTTCCTTGACCGATTCTGAAAGCGCCGCGCCATAGAATTCGCGCGCAGTGAACGTCCCCAACGATCTCGGTCTCCTCTCCAGCATCGGCATCTGCACCGGCGCGGCGGCGCTCATCGCGGCGGTCACGTGGCGCTTCAAGCAGCCGCTGATCATCGCCTACCTCGCGACCGGCGTGATCATCGGGCCGAACATCGGCCTCAAGCTCATCTCGGACCAGGCGAGCATCTCGACCGTGGCCGAGATCGGGCTGGTCCTCCTGCTCTTCGTCATTGGCCTCGAGATCGACATCCGGAAGATGGCCTCCGGCGGCACCGCCGTCCTGCTGACCGGTGCGCTCCAGGTCCCCATCTGCATCGCGCTCGGGCTGGCGTTCTTCTGGCTGCTGGGCGCGCCGAGTCAGCCGCACAACAACGCGCTCCTCTATCTCGCGGCGTGCATGAGCCTGTCCAGCACGCTGGTCGTGGTCAAGATCCTCAACGACAAGTACGAGCTCGACACGCTGCCGGGCCGGATCACGCTCGGCGTGCTCGTCCTCCAGGACCTGTGGGCGGTCGCGATGCTGGCGATCCAGCCGAACATCCTGAACCCGGACCTCGTCCCGCTGCTTGGCTCGCTGGAGCGGGGTTTCGTGCTGGTCGTCGGCGGCTTCGCGCTTTCCAAGTACGCGCTCCCGCGTCTCTTCCGCATGGTCGCCAAGGCTCCCGAGCTGGTGCTCGTCTCCGCGCTCGGATGGTGCTTCTTCCTGGCTGGGGCGGCAAGCTTCATCGGCCTGTCGCGCGAGATGGGCGCGCTGATCGCGGGCGTGAGCCTCTCGACTTTTCCTTACAACGTCGACGTGGTTGCCAAAGCGGTCAGCATCCGCGACTTCTTTGTGACGCTGTTCTTCGTCGCGCTGGGCATGCAGATCCAGATCCCGAGCCTGAACGCGCTGGAGCTCGCACTGGCCGCCTCGGTGTTCGTCATCGTGAGCCGTGCGGTCGTTGTTCCAATCCTCTACGCGCTGCGTCTGGGCCTGCGCACCAGCATCGTGCCGGCGATCAACCTGGCGCAGGTGAGCGAGTTCTCGATCGTGATCGCCTCGCTCGGCGTGGCGATGGGCCAGATCAAGCAGGACGTCTTGACCATTGTCATCATCACCTTCGCCGTGACCTCGGTGGTGTCGACCTACATGATCAACTTCAGCCATCCGATCCAGAAAGTCCTGACGTCGGTCTTCAAAACGCTCGGGTTGAAGGATCTCGACGCATCGCGCGAAGATGAGGCTGAGCAAGGGCACCAGCCGGTGATCTTTCTCGGCTTCTTCCGCGACACGAGCTCGATCCTCTATGAGTTCGAGCACGAGGGGTCGGCGGAGGAGGCGCGCGAGTTCGTCGGCAAGATTCTGGTCATCGATTTCAACCCCACCGTGCTGCGAGAGCTGCGCAGGAAGAACATCAAGTGCATTTACGGCGACATCGCGCACTCCGACACGCTGCGACACGCTGGAGTCGAGCACGCCGAGCTCGTCGTTTCGAGCATCACCGACGATGTGCTGCGCGGCACGAGCAACTTGCGGCTGATGAAGAGTGTGCACAACAATGCCCCCAACGCACGCGTGGTGCTGACCACGGAGCACATTCCGCAGGCTTTGCACTTCTACGAGGAGGGGGCGGACTTCGTCTTCATTCCGCGGCTCTATTCGGCCGCCGCGTGCGCGCGGATCCTGCGCAAAGGCCTGGCCGGCGGATTCGACGAGATCCGCTCCCAGGCGATCGAGCATCTTTCTCACCGTCAGGAGGTCCTCGCGTAACGGGGGCCCGTATCTTGGCGGTGTGGAGACCGCTCGACTCAGCCCATTTGAGCCGCTCGCGCGGGCCTACGAGCGCGCGGTGCCCGAGAAGCCGGCCGACGACGGGCTGTTCGGCCCACAGAGCATCGTGTGGCGGGTCAACCGCGACCGCACTTTCCCGCTCGCGGGGATGCGCTCGCTCATGGTCCAGGCCCTTCATCCCCTGGCCATGGCGGGGGTGGCGCAGCACAGCAACTGGCGCAAAGACCCCTTCGGGAGGCTGGCCGCGACGAGCAGCTACCTGCTCACGACGACCTATGGGGACACCGCATCGGCGCTGGCCGCGGCTGCCTGGGTACGCAAGATCCACACGCATGTGAAGGGCGTTGACACCGAGACGGGTCTTGCCTACAGCGCCGAAGACCCAGATCTCCTCCTGTGGGTCCACGCCGGCATGGTCGATTCGATCATCACGGTGGTCCAGCGCTACGGCCGAACGCTGGAGGAGGCGGAGGCGGACCGCTACGTCGGAGAGATGGTCCGCTTTGCCGAGATCGTCGGGGTGCCGGCGGAGCAGGTTCCGTCAACCGTCCGCTCGCTTCGCGAGTACATCGACTCGGTTGCGCTCCGCCAGGCGACGCCTGCGGCTAAAGACGCCATCGGGGTCGTCCTCGATCCGCCGGACCTGGACGGCGACAGCCGCGACCTGTGGCATGACCTCGGTCAGGTTGCGGTCGGGACGCTTCCCGCGTGGGCGCGGGAGATGTACGGCTTCGACGCCCCGCCGCCCGAGCTCATGGAGCGGGAGTCGGTGCGGCAGCTCCTCGGCGCCCTCGACCTCGCGTTCGAGTCGCTGCCCGGCGTGCTGGAGGCGCGGCGGCGGATCGAGCTTCGCATGCGCGCGTGAACGCCTCCACGGCCGCCGTCAGGCAGTCGCGCATCGGCCGCGGCGCGGCGCTCGCCAGGCTCGCCCTGCGGATCGGCGGCCGCTACGTGGCGCGATCGCCCCGGCTGCTGTTCGCCTCGGTCGAGCGTCGAGACGAGCTGCGCCACGACCTCGCGCTTCGCTCGGCGGACGAGGTCGCCGAGGAGCTCGGCTCCATGAAGGGTGTCCTGATGAAGCTCGGCCAGATGGCCAGCTACATCTACGAAGACATGCCGCTGACCTTTCGGATGGCCATGTCCCGGCTCCAGCAGAAGGCGCCGCCCATGACCCCCGCGCTCGCGTCGGGGGTCATCGTTGAGGAGCTGGGCGATCTCCCGGAGCGAGTGTTCGCGCAGTGGGACCCGGTTCCATTCGCGGCCGCATCCATCGGCCAGGTGCATCGCGCGATCACCCGGGACGGGCGGGCGGTCGCGGTCAAGGTGCAGTACCCGGGGATCGCACGAAGCATCACCTCCGACCTGCGCAACGTCGGCCTGCTCCGCCGCGTCGCCGGCGCGGCGTTCCGCGGCCTCGACACACACACGCTGGTCGACGAGCTCGGCGAGCGGCTGCAGGAGGAGGTCGACTACGTCCGCGAGGCGCAAAGCCAGGAGATATTCGCCGAGTACTACGACGGTCACCCGGTCATCCGGGTTCCCCATGTGATCGGCGAGCTGAGCACCGCGCGCGTCCTGACAAGCGAGCTCGTTTCGGGAGCGAGCTTCGACGAGCTTCTCCAGTGGGACCAGCACGAAAGGGACCTCGCGGCGGAGACCATCCATCGCTTCGTCTTGCGCAGCCTCTACAGGCTGCACGCTTTCAACGGCGACCCGCATCCTGGCAACTACCTCTTCCATCGTGGTGGCAAGGTCACGTTCCTGGACTTCGGCCTCACCAAGCGCTTCACCGACCAGGACCTCGAGCCGCTTGCCGACGCCGTCCGCTTCCTCGTCTTCGAGAAGAATTACGAGGCGTTCCGGGCATCGCTCGAGCGCGCGGGCTTCCTGCGCACGGGCGCCCCGGTGCCGACCCAGGTCGTGGTCGACCGCTTCGGCCAGTTCTATGGGACCGTCCTCGAGGACGCGCCGATGACGATCACGCCTGATTACGCCTCCGCCATCGTGCGGCGCTTCTTCGACGCCCGCGGGCCGCTGGCACCGTACTCCGACGTGCCTCGCGCCTACGTGGTCATGCAGCGCATCAACCTCGGCCTCTACGCCGTGCTCGGCAGCCTGAACGCCACCGCCAACTGGCGCCGCATCTCCGAGGAGATCTGGCCGTTCCGCAACGGGCCACCCTCGACGCCGATCGGGGAGGCGGAGGCTCGCTGGGAGGCTGGCCGAGCACCTGCAAGAAACGGCAAAACGTGATAGAGATTTAGCAGTTGCCGGCGGCGTGATTCTGCTTAGTTTGGGGGGATGGATCATGGCAAGTAACGCTGGTTCGTCTGTTTTGGCATCCATGTCGCCGGAGGAGAGGCGCAAACAGATGGTGCGGGCGGTGATCGCGAGCACCGTCGGCACCTCGATCGAGTGGTACGACTACTTCCTGTTCGGCACGATGGCGGGGCTCGTATTCCCACATCTGTTCTTCCCGAAATCCGACCAGCTGGCCGGGACGCTGAACAGCTACGCGATCTTTTTCGTAGGCTTCCTTGCCCGGCCCGTCGGCGCGTGGTTGTTCGGCACCTACGGCGACCGCATCGGCCGTAAGGCGACGCTGATCGCCACTCTGCTGTTCATGGGGATCGCGACCTTCCTCATCGGCGTCATGCCGACGTACGCGAATATCGGCCTCTGGGCGGCGGTGATCCTCGTCGTCCTTCGCGCTTGCCAGGGCATCGGCGTCGGGGGCGAGTGGGGTGGATCGGTGCTGATGTCGATGGAGTGGGGCAGCGCCAAGCGCAAGGGATTCGTTGGCAGCTGGCCTCAATTTGGCGTCCCGATAGGACTCGTGCTTTCGAACGGAATCACGGCGGTGACGCAGACGCTGGCAGGGTCAGTCGCGTTTGCCGACTGGGCTTGGAGAATTCCGTTTCTGCTCAGCATCATCCTGGTCGCGGTCGGTCTCTACATCCGGCTCGGAATCATGGAGACGCCGGTCTTCCAGGCGCTCGTGCAAGAGCGACGGATCGAGCGGGCGCCGGTCAGGGAGGTGATTCGCCTCAACTGGAGGGAGATCGTCCTCACCGCCCTGGTCCGGCTGCCTGAGCAGGCACCTTTCTACCTCTTCACCACGTTTGTGTTCACATTCGGCGCGTTCGCGACCAAGGTCGACAAGCCGTTCTTGACGTGGGCGGTCAGCGTCGCCGGCCTGATCTCGTTCATCAGCATCCCGCTGTTCGGTCATCTATCCGACACCATCGGACGTAAGACCGTGTACATGGCGGGCATCGTGGTCATGGCGATCTGGGGATTCGTGTACTTCGGCCTTTACGCGACGGCCATACCGGTAGTGGTCTTCATCGTGATCGCGCTCTCGTTGATTCCGCATGACATGCAGTACGGGCCGCAGGCATCCCTGATCGCCGAAAGCTTCACGGGCCGCCTGCGCTACAGCGGAGCCTCGCTCGGTTATCAGTTCGCCTCGATCATCGCGGGCGGTCCAGCTCCCAGCATCGCGCTCGGGATCTGGGCTGGGCATCTCTTCATCGGTCCACTCGAGGTGCACTCGCCGCTACCCACCAAGAACCCGTACATGATCAGCTTGTACATCCTCGCGTGCTGCGTGATCGGCTTCATCGCGGTCACCCTTCTCAAGGACCGCTCGGCCTATGACCACACGCGGGAATACGACGAACAGGAGGTCGTCGCCGCCGGGACTTCGCCACAAACTGCCGCAGGCTAGAAGAAATCAGGAGGCGCCGCACTCGCGGCGCCTCTCCTCCGCTTCGGGGGAGGTGTAGACCCTCGGCTCCTATTTGCCCGCGCGTCAAGGACACCACCGCGCCTTCGCGTTAACGCAGTGAAGCCTTGCGTGTTCTCACGATCGTCAACCTCTCGCTCTGGGGCGTGCTGTTCCTGGCGTGGGTCCCGTACACCATGCGGATGGGGCCGGCCGACCCCGTCAGCACCGAGGTCAGGTTCATCCTGGCCGTCACGGCCGTCCTGTTGATGATCCTGGGCGTCCTGCGGCTGCGAAGGCGGCGCCTCACCGCGGGGTAGAGTGTCCGCATAACGGGCCAACCCTTCCCGGTCCTGGCCGGATCGCTGAGCCTCGTCGACCTTCTTTTTCTCCTGGCGCCGATCGCCGTGGTGCCGCTTGGCCTCCGCCTCGCCGCGCTGACCGGCCCGCGCGCGGGGCGCCTGCTGCGCGTCGCCCGCCTAGTCCAGCCCGCGGGCGCGGTCGCCACGATCGCCTCGTTTCTCATGCCGGTCAGGACGGCGGCCGGGGTTCGCCGCGGCCGGCTCGCCGTGTGCGTCATCACGAGCCTCGCGGGGCTCCTCCAGCTCATCGACCTGCGCATGATGGCGCTCGCGCTCTGTTTTGCGTTGCTCGGCTTCGCGGGCTGGACGTTCGCGTGAGCGAGCCGGATCTCGTGCTCGTCTTCGACGGCACTTGAGGCGTTTGAACGCGGATGGCGCGCTGGGTCCGCCGGCGCGACCGGGCCGGCCGTGTGCTGGCCGTCGCCAACCAGAAGCCGGGCGTGCTCGACCGTTACGGAATCACGCGCGAACAGGCGGACCGGTCGGCCTGGACGGTCGATCAGGAGGGCGCCAGGCTGGAGGGCGCCGCCGCCATGAACCGGGTGCTCAGGGAGCTGGGCACGCCGTGGAGGGTGGCGGCGTCCGCCTACGCGCTCGGCCCCGTCGCCGCGATCGAAGATGGGATGTACCGGTGGTTCGCCACGCGGAGGTCAAGATTCGCCAGGCTCGGGGTCACGCCCGAATGTGACGAGCCCGGCTCCGGCTGCTCGTGAGTGACCTGCTGTCCGGCGAGCATCTGGGCGCTCTCGCGGGGATCGCCGCCGCGATCGTCGTCCTGGTCGTCGCGGCGCGCAAGAGGCCAGGCGCGTGGATCCGCGTTCTGGCCGTCGTGCTGGTCTTGGACGAGGTCAGCTGGTGGGTCTATTTGGCTGCCGGCGGCGGCGAGCCGGGCCAGCGGGCGCAGCCACTGCCTCTCCAACTGTGCGACGTCGCGATCTTCATCGCCGCGCTGGCCCTGCTGACGCGACATCCCCTTCTTGTCGAGGTCAGCTATTTCTGGGGCCTCGCCGGGACGATCCAGGCGCTGTTCACGCCGGACCTGCCGCAGCACTTCCCGAGCTACCCGTACTGGCAGTACTACATCGCGCACGGCGGGGTGGTGGCCGCGGCCCTGATCCTCGTGGTCGGTCTGCGGATCCGCCCGCGGCCGTGGGCTTTCGCGCGAGTGGCGGGTCTGACGGTCGCCTACGCGGCGTTGGTCGGGATCGTCGACGCGGTCACGGGCGCCGACTACATGTATCTGCGCAGCAAGCCTCTGGCCGCGACGGCCCTCGACTGGATGGGCCCCTGGCCGTGGTACATCCTCTCGGCCACCGTGGTCGGCGTGCTCCTGTTGGCGATGCTCGACGCGCCGTTCCGGCTGCGGGCGCGGGGCCTAAGCGAACGGCGTGCCGAAGCGCTCCGCTGAGACGACCTCGCCGATGGGCTTGCGCTTCTTCCTGCCTATCACCTTTCGTTTCGGGTAGCCGAACGGCACGACTGCCAGCACGTCGTACGAATCCGGGATCCCGAACTCCTTCCGCACGGGTTCCAGGCCTCCGAAGCCGGTCCAGTTCGAGCCGACCCCATCGCCCCACGCAGTGAGGATCATCGACTGGATGGCGCGGCTGGCGTCCGAGACTCCGTACGCGCTCTTCTTCTCATAGGCGACGATCACGGCGGCCCCGGCGTCCGCGGTATAGCGTCCCGTCCTCATCATGGATCCGATCTTCCGAAGGCTTTCGCGATTGCGCACCACGACGAAGTGCCACGGCTGGAGGTTGATCGAGCTCGCGGTCAGGTGGGCCGCCTCGGCGATCCGGCGGACGACCTCGTCCGCCAGCGCCCGGTCCTCGAACTCGCGGACGGCCAGCACCGTGCGCACCGCTTCGAACACCGGGTTCGCCATCGGGCCAATTGTCTTAGGTTATGCGGCGTGATGGAGGGAGCGAAATGACCGACGACCCGAAGCCGCCTCGCATCGAGCGCCGAATCAGCAGCCCCGAGCACCGCGCGGCGTTCGCCGAAGCCCAGGCGTCTCCGCTGGCGCACAAGCCTCGCCTTATCACGTCGCGCAGCGTGCAGCCGAGCGTCCACGGCTCGGGTGCCATAGGTCGCTTCAACACTTGGCTTGCCGTCGTTGTCACGAAGAGCGTCGGCACCATGTGGGCCGCCTACGTGTTCACCGTGATCTCGCTCATCGGCGCGGTCGCACTCGTGACCAACAATCCGTTCCTTATTCTGCTCATCGCCCTGATCAGCCAGACGTTCCTCCAATTGGTCCTGCTGCCCATCATCATCGTCGGCCAGAACGTGATCTCGGCCAGCCAGGACGCGCGGGCCGAGCAGGACCACCTGACTCTGACGACGCTGCATGCGATCAACGTGCAGCAGCTGAAGATGCTCGAACAGCAGCGCGAGATGCTGAACAAGCAGCGGGAGATACTCGACCTGATGGAGAAGACGGAGCTCTCCAAGCAAGCCTGACGCGGCGTTTGGCGTAGGTTTCAGCGCGTGGGTCTCGACAGAGTCGCGGAGATGGTCATCGGTGCGGCCCTGCTCATCGCCACGTTTTACGACCTCTTTCAAACGATCGTCCTGCCACGCCCGGCGGTGAACAAGGTGCAGCTTGCCCGCACGGTCATCCGCCCGATGTGGAGGCTGTGGAAATGGACCTTCAACCGCGGCTCCCGGATCGACCGGAGCGAGGCTCGGCTGGGTGCGTTCGGCCCGATCGCGCTGATCAGCCTGTTCGTCATCTGGGCCATGGCGCTGATGGTGGGCTACTCCCTGATCATCGACGGGCTCGGCTCGCAGTTCCACCCCGTGCTGAACGACTACCAGACGGCGTTCTACGTCTCCGCGACCACGCTCGTCCCTCTCTCCTATGGCGACTTCACTCCCCAGTCGGGCCTCGCCAGGTTGGTGATCATCCTCGAGAGCGCGACGGGGGTGGCCTTCGCGGCTGTCGCGATCACCCTCCTGTTCGAGCTGTACGGGTCGTTCCGGACACGCGAGGAGTCGGTGGTTGCGCTCGACGCCATCGCGGGTGCTCCGCCCAGCGCGGTCCAGCTTCTGGAGACCACAGCGCAGCCGGGCATGGATTCGACCTTGAAGGAGACGTTCGACGAGTGGAGGCGGTGGTCGGCGATGGTGCTCGAGAGTCACCTGGCCTACCCGATCCTGATCTACTTCCGCTCGAGCCACGACAACGAGGGATGGATCAACTCGTTTGCCGCGATGATGGACGCCGCGGCGCTGATCATGACCGCGACAGACGATCCGACAAAGGGATCGGCGAAGCTGATGTTCACCGTCGGCAACCACCTCGTCGAAGACATGATGTGGGTCTTCCAGCTCAAGACCGCGAGCGATCCGATCATCGAGAAGGATGAGTACCGTGCCGCGGTCGGGCGGCTGGGTGCGGCGGGCTATCGCGTGAAGGACGTCGATGCAACGTGGGAGCAGTTTGCGCACTTCCGCTCCAAATACGCGTCGGCGTTGAACCTGATGGCGACCAACCTGGTGGCTCCGCCGGCGCAATGGGTCGGCGACCGCTCGTACCTGCCGCACCGAAGCCGGCCACGTCCCCGACGGAGACGCGCCGCGGCTAGCTGACTTTCAACCAAGACGGATGGCGGCTTGAGGCCGGATTCACTCCGGCCGTCGCCCAGCGTGGTCCGCCGAACGCCGCCATGCATGGTGTAACTCGGTGGGGGTTCCACGGGGGAGGCCTGCCTCCTCCGTGAAATTAGTTGACGATGCCGAGCTCGCGCGCCTTGACGATGGCCTCCAGCTTCGAGTGCACGGCCAGCTTGCTTCCCAAGCTGCGGATGTGCGTGCGCACCGTGGTGTAGCTGATGCCGAGCTCGGCGGCGATCGCGCGGCTCGGATAGCCCTCCGCCATCAGCCGCAGGACGTCTTTCTCGCGGGGTGTCAGGCGCTCGAGCTGGGCCTCCATCGCCCGGCGCTTGGCGAGCAGCGTGGCGATCGTTCGCGGCGTGATCAGCATCTTGCCGCGTGCGACGTCGCGAATCGCGGCCACCACTTCCGAGGCCGCCCGCGACTTGTGGATGAACGCGCTCGCGCCGGACTGGACCGCGGCGAAGCGGGCCGCCTCCGTGTCCTCTCGGGTGAGGAAGATCATCTTGGCGGCGGGGCGCAACGTGCGAATCGCCGCGGCGGCGTCCGGCCCGCTTCCATCGGGCAGGCGGAAGTCCAGGAGCACCACGTCGGGATCGAGGGTGGCCGCCGCCTCCGCGCACTCGGCTACCGTGCCCACGCTTCCCAGGACGGTCATGTCGGCCTGGTTGTTGATCAGCGCGGCCAGGCCCTCCGCGACGACGCGGTGGTCTTCGACGATGAGGACGCGCGTTCGCTCGGCGTCACCGTCGCCGCTTGGATTCTCGGAGAGCGCGGCGCTGTCTTCGGCCAGGGGCACACTGCTAGAACTTCGGGCAAGGTGATTTGTACCCACGCGGAGGGCCGGTCGCTCCGGCGACCGGCCCCTTCAATTAGACGGGATGGCGGCTGGAGGCCGGATTCACTCCGGCCGTCGCCCAGCGTGGCCCACCGAACGCCGCCATGCATGGTGTAACTGGGTGGGGGTTCCACGGGGGAGGCCCGCCTCCCCCGTGAATTTACTCGCCGCCCAGGGATAGCTCGGTGATTCGCGTGTCCCAGTTGGCGAGCAGAGTGCGAGTGTTGCCGCACCTGAAATTGGAGGCGAGGAGCGTGGCGAAGTCGCAGGTCTGTCCGATGTACTCGGAGGCGATCCAGACCTTCGAGCCGTCGATCACGGCCGCGCCATAGTCGCCCCAGCGCGGACGCGGTGGGTTGCCGAAGGCCGGCCCGTACGCGGTGAAACCGTCATCGGGACCCTGCCCAACACCGGCGACGTGGATGGCGCCCACGCCGGACCTTGCGTCAAACGACGCCCACGCCGCGCTCGGGTAGTCGTTCTCGCCCATGAGGCTGAACGCGATGGCGCCCACGCCGTCCGCGTTGACGGCGAGCGCGGGGTAGCTGAGGTTGGTGCCGGCCGCGCCCACGAACCCCTCGTTGGCGAGCTCGGGCTTGCCGTCGCCGGAAGGCCGCACGGCGAACCACTCGATGCCCGCTTCGTTTCTACCGGCCACGTTGACGGCGGTGTCGAGGGCGCCGTAGAGCATGCCGCCCGCGTACGTGACCTGCTGCATGCGCGTGTCGTTGGTGTCGATCGACTGGCTCTCGACCTGGTTGTGCGCCGGCTCGACGCTGACGGCGAAGCGCCAGCAGCCGAACAGCGTGGCTGTCACTTGCACAGACGTGTCGTTGAGGCAGTCGGCGAGCGGCGTGCTCCCTGCCTTCTGGTTGGCTGTTGGCGGAGCCGCATAGCGGCCGACCTTGAGCACGTTCGTCTCCAGGCTGATGTCCGGCGTGGAGCCCAGCGACTGGGTGTTCGTCAGCGTCCACACGATAAGGTCGCGCGACGTCCGGTTGTGTTGACGGCTGACCTCCGCCGCCGCGTTGGAGCTCAGGAAGTATTCCGTTCCGCCGGCTGACGTGTTGAAGTCGCCGTTGGTCGCCTCGGCCGGCCAGACGGTGAAGCCGGCCTGGCCGCCGCGCACCGCGCCCGTCGTGTCCAGCTGCGTCACCAGGACGACCGCGTCGTTCCGGGCGAGCGCCTGCTTGGAGAAGGCGTAGATCTGGGCGGCCTTGAACTCGGGTCCGAAGAAGCTGTATTCGTTGGTCGTGATGTAGAAGCCATTGGCGTCCGCGCCGATGTGCGGATAGTCGCCAAGGCACGCGTTGGGGTTGGTCGGCGTCACCGAGTACGGCCCCGTCGAGCAGCCGTGGTTCGGCGTGCCCTGCGTGCCGTCGTCCTGGACCGGGATTCGGTAGATCTTCCAGGCACCGGCCGGGTCCGCGGTCTGGCTGACGGCGATATCGAGGTGGTTGGTGCCCTTGAACCGGCCGTTGTTCGAGAACGTGTCCAGCGTCAGCACGTCCATGAACCAGCGCTGGGTGGCGCTGTCGAAGTAGCAGCTTGGGTCTGTGACGAACGGTCCAAACACGTTTGGACGCCCGCGCACGATGGCGGGCGCATAACCGAAGAATGTATTCAGCGTGGTCGGGCCCCCTACGATCGCGCCGCTTGCGTTGTAGACGGCGGTCACGTCGTTGATCGTCTCCACGACTAGACCGTTGCCCTCGCACAGGCCCTGGTCGGGCGGCTCCAAGGAGAACTGGTTGGGTGAGGTGCCAAACCGCTGGGCGAAGTGGTTCAGGCCCTCAAAGCTGATGACCTGCGCGGTGTTGGAGCTCTCCCGAGCCGAGTCCTTGGAGAAATCGCCCTTGGCGCCGACTCCCCGCGTGTGGCTCCGGTCAGTCGCCTGCCCGCCGCTTGCGCCACTGGAGTCGCCGCCGATCGTCGTGTCGAGGATTTCGGGCGCCTGAACGTCCGCCCCGCCGGGCGACGCCGCAACGAACGACGCCGCGCCCGAAGCCTCGATCGTCCGTGTGTTCGAGGCTGTCGACGCGGCGGCCGGCACGGCCGTCACCAGGCTCGCGGCGACGGCGCAAATGGCAAACCAAACGACTCTGCGAGTCCCCAAGATCTAATCCTCCCTCTCGTAAAAAGCGACCAAAAGCGCTGTCGACGGCCCGGGTCGATGGCCACACCCTTTGGCCATCTTTTTTGAGTCGGACTACTGTGGCAGGCGCCAGAAACGAAAGTCAACAACTGAACCAGGTGATCTTTCAAACCTGCGCCGATTTCTTCAGCGCGGTTTCACTAACGGGGCTGTGGCCCGGCCTCGACTCGAATTCCAGACGGCAGGCGGCCCATCTTCACCTCGCTGCCGTCCACCGCGAAGTCGATGCGGTGGCCCGCGAAGTGGAGCCCGCCGACCTCGAGGCGATTCCAAAGCGGGGTCTTGACCGGCGCGACCCGCAGCGTCTTGTGGGGAAGGTCCGCCTCGAGGCCCAGGATGGATGACACGCATGTGAACATCGCCGCCGCGGACCACAGCTGCGGCGTGCAGGTGTTCCAGTACTCGCGCGGCGGCTTGCCCGCCTCGCGTACGTCGCCGCAGAACAGCTCGGGCGGCCGGCTCAGGGCGAATTCGCTCGACGCCTCGAGCAGCGCGCGGGCGACTCGTTCCGCCTCGATTGTGAATCCGTACTGGCGCAGGCCCGCCACCGCGAGCGCCGTGTCGAACGGCCACACCGAGCCGTTGTGATAGCTGCTCGGGTCGTAGTTGATCGCCTGGTCGGAGAGCGTTCGAATGCCCCAGCCCGAGAAGAGCTCCGGCGAGACAAGACGCGCCGCCACGTGCGCCGCCCTGGACTTGTCGACGATCCGCATCCACAGGCAGTGGCCGGGATTGGACGTGATCGCCAGGACCTGGTGCTTCGAGCCGTCGAGAGCCTGCGCGAAGTACTTCTCGTCGTCCATCCAGAATTCGCGGTTGAAACGGCGCCTCAGCTCGGCGGCCTTCTGCTTCAAAGCCGGGCGGGTGCGCGACATGCCCACAAGGCCGCGGTACACGTACGCCTGCACCTCGCACAACGCGGCCGGCAGGGCGGCGGCGGTGCCGTCGGTGTTGGTGAGCGAGTTGTCGGAGTCCTTCCATCCCTGGTTGCGGGCGCGTCCGCCGCGGTACTCGATGTAGCCGTCGCCGTCTGAGTCGCCGTATTTGCGGCACCACTCGAGCGCGGCCTCGGCGGCCGGAGCGAGCTCGCGGACGAGGTCGCCGTCGTTGGTCCACGTCTCGGTCTCGGTCAGGGCGCAAAGAAACAGGGCGGTCGCGTCGACCGTGCCGTAGAGGATGTGGGGCCAAAGGCCGCGCTCGACCGCCTCGCCCGTGCGGACCTCGTGGAGGATCTTGCCCGGCTCCTCCTCGCTTTCCGGATCGACTCGCCTGCCCTGGTGCTCGGCCTGGTAGCGCAGCACTCCGCGCGCGAGGTCCGGGTTGACGTGGAGGAGGAGGATCGAGGTGATCAGGGTGTCGCGGCCGAAGGGCACCGCGTACCAGGGCAGCCCACCGGTGGGGTAGATCCCGGTGTCGTAGCTGTTGCACAGCATGCGGATGTCGGCGATCGCCTGGTCGAGGACGCGGTTCAGCGCCGGGTTGTCCGTGCGCACCGACATGCACTCTGTTTCCCAGCGCGGGTATTCGTCCTTCGCGGCCTGCAGGCGGGACTCGAAGCGGACCGTTTCCGCGGCGGCCTCCGGCACGACGTCGACCTGCCACGTGAAACTTTCGCCGGGGCCGAGGCGGAGCTGGTGCTTCAAGCCTTCCGGCATGCACATCACGCGCGTGGCGTACTCGGGGCCGCCGTTGCGCGCAAACCGGACGCCCTCCACTGTCTTTTGCTGGGCCACGCCGGCGGGCGATGCAAGCTCCGGCACAGCGCCCCGGATGCCCAGCATGGCGGCGAAGTCGGCCGCGACCTCGAGCTCGACCACGGCGTCGACGGTGCCGGCTCCGGGGTTGGTCACGGTGATCTTCTCGCGAAGTCCGCCGTCGACGAAGCGGAGGCGCGTCACGGTCACCTTGTCGGCCTCCAGCTCGAACGACGCCCAGACGCCGGCGGCCTCGACTCCGACCGGTCGAGGTTCCGCGCCGTCGATCAAAAGACGGAGCTGCGACAAAAGGCGCGTGTCGCCCGCCCACAGCCCATCGCCCGAAAACTCGCCAGGGCGCATCGAACCGTCGCGCGCGGACACGGCGAAGAAGCGGTCGTGCTTGAGCATCACGCGCTCGGAGATGAGTTGCCCCGCGGAAATCTGCGTGGCGGGTAGTTTGCGTTACGGGAGGTTAGTTCGCGCCACCGATTGCCGAAATTACCGGCGACACATCGAAGATGGGCCGGGTGCCGAGCGCGTAGGTCGTCCACTCGCTGCGCGCCAGCAGCTCGACCGCCATCGCCTCGAGGTCGCGCACGCGCTGGTTGGCGCGGATCGCCTCGCGGATGGAGAGGATGCCCACCGCGGGATGCCTCTTCTCGATCACGTGCCGGAGCATGTTCAGGTGCGCGTTGTCGGGCACTCCCGGCTCACGGATCCGGCGGATGGCGGCCCGTACCGTCGCCTGCGTGCCGTCGATCGCCTCACCCTTCCCGAAATCGAACTTGTAGCTCGGGCTCCGGCCGGCGGCGCGCTTCTCGCCGCTGAGCTTGATCCACTTGGCGTTTTCGGCGCCCTTGCCGGCGTCGATGACGAGCCGTACCGACCGCCCCTGGTACTGGAAGGTCGCGTTCATTCGCGCATAGCTCTCGCGCTGTCCGGTCAGCCCTTCATGGCGGCCGATCAGCAGCGGCGAGTTCGCGTCGAGCTTGATGTGGTCGATCGGCGTGAGCAGCGAGATGATGGCAAAGGCGTGGGGAATGAGGTCGGCGATGACGCCGATGTCCGCCGCCGCGCCGGTCAGCGGCTGCTCCTCCAGGATCTCGATCCGGATCTCCTGCACGCTCTCCAGGAAGTTGCGGAGAGTGCGCTCCTCGGTCAGCAGCATGCCGAGCAGGCGCACCTCGAGCTTGAAGTAGTAATGGTCGGCGGCCACGATCTCGACGCCGCCGGGCGCGGAGTCGAGGAAACGGCGGTACTCGTCCGGCGGCGCGCCGAGGGGTTTCTCGATGAGCACGACGTCGCTCAGGTCGTAGTACCGCTCGAGCGTCGGAAGATGGTTCGCGGCCGGGGTCGCGATGTACGTGATGACGTACGAGCTCGACTCCAGCTCGCGTTCGAGCTGGTCGTGCGCGGGTGACGCGTGGCTGTCCCAGAAGAACAGGTCGCCATGCGTGCGTACCTCCTCCTCCTTGACGCTCAGCCGGTCGCGCGCGCCCGGCGAATCCTGCTCCACGACGTGGGTGCGGAAGTTGAAGAACTGCTTCAGCGTCAGCAGGTGCTGGTACGCCTTCTGGCCCCACTGGCCGAAGCCGACCAGGACGAAGTCCTTCTGCAGGTGGCGTTCTTCTTCGGCAAGCGCGTGCAGCCGCGCGTTCTTGATCGCCACCGCCGCCTGCAGGGCGAGGCCCTGAGCGCGCTGCACCTCCTCCGGCGTGAACTTGCGGGTGCGCGTCTGCTCTCCGAGAACTGCAGCGCCGATCGACTGCTCGTCGGCGACGAGGGGAATCGCCATGAGCGAGCGCACGCCGAACGCGCGCACGTATGCGGGATCGACGCGCGTCGCATCCGACGTGTCGTCGATCACGACAGCCTCGCCGCGATCGAGCACATCGAAAAGGAACGAGGCCTGCGATCGCTCTCCGTGCTGGCGGCGCCACAGGTCTTCGAGGTCCGATGCCGCGGCGCCGTACCAGCCCTCGCGATCTTCCTCATAGAGGGCGATCTGGCACAGCGACGCGTTGACGAGCCGCGCCATGTTCTGCGCGACTCGGGTCAGGGTCTGGTCGAGGTCGATGGACGAGGCGATGGCTTTGCTCACGTCTGCGACCAGCTCGAGCTGCTCCGCATGCCGCTGCGCATCCTCATAGAGACGCGCCATCTCGACCGCGACCGCCAATTGCGCGGCTGCCGCGCGGAGCGCCTCGACCTGCCCCCAATCGGGGCGCCGCTGATCGGAGCGGTGATAACCCACCTCGAGCACACCCGTCGCGCGCCGCGCCTGGTCGCTGCCAAACGGAAGGAAGATGCGGATCAGGTCCTTGTGGCCTCCACGCTCGAAGATCTCGCCGGCGAGCGTGAACGGGGTCGCGGCGGTCTCGTGCGCCTGCTCCTTGTCGCCGACGAGGCAGGCGAGCACGCCGCCCGAGACCATGCCGTTGCTGTAGACGACGGGCACCTCGACCCAGGTGACCGGCGCCGGGATGGCGCCCGAGATGACGTCGCCGCGTTCGCCCGCGGGCATCGGGCCGACGATCACGGGCTGCCAGCTCCGCGCCACGTAGACGAGCACGTCGTCGGCAGCCAGCACGCGGTCCTCCTCCAGCGCCCAGCGGGGTACCCGCGATTGGGATGTCCGCCCTCCGCCGCGCGATGTCTCAGCAGCATCGATCGCGGCCGCCGTCGCCGCCCCTGCGGCCATCCGCACGACCGTCTCATCGTCGTCCCGGTCATCCAACAGATAAACCGTCGCGAAGTTGAAGTCGAACTCGGGGACTTGCGAATCGGTGAGGTGCCCGACCACGGCGTCGATGACCTCGTGCCGCGACGCGCCCGGCTTCAGCATCGCCGTCGTCATGTCTCCGATCGCGCCGAGCAGCCGGTTGCTGTTCTCGAGGTCTGCGATGAGGCGCTGCGACGCCAGCGCGCCGCCGATCAATTGGGCTCCGGCCTTGAGCATCTCGTTCGTCGAGGGCGCCCGGCGCACGGTCGCGAGCTTGTCACGGCTCAGCAGCACGAGGTAGCCGTGTGGCTCCTCGGCTTTGCCGAGGGCATACGTACCGATGGGATGCAGGTCCGATTCGGCCGTCGCGGCGCCGACCGTCTTGGTCAGCGCCGCCTCCCAGGAGGCCGAGGGATCGTCGCGTTCGATCCGCGCCGGCGCGCCGACCCGGAGGTGGGCGGTCACGAGCTCCAGGCTCGAGTGCTGGTGGCCGAACTGGTAGATCGCCGCCCCGTCGAGGTTGCTCGCCATAAGCAGGTCCGCGAGGGCGATCGACAGCAGGCGGCGCAATTCCTTGGCGTCGGTCCGCGCGTCGCCCACAGGCGTGGTGAGAAGAGAGGTGAGCCGCGACAACCCGTCGAGGGCCGCCCGCTCCGCGCCTTCGAGGGCCGTCTGGACGAGCCCCGCCGCCGTCGCGGCGCGACGCTCCAGCTCCTTGAGGCGGTTGTCGTCCGGCGCCTTCTCCTTGTTCCTGTAGTTGAGGTAGACGAGTCCGACAAGGCGGTCGCCCGCGAGCAGCGGCAGGCCGAACGTCGACTGGACCTGGTACCGGCGGATGAACGTCGAGTCGACCTCGGCCGGGGCGTTGCGCGCCACGAGGCGCTGGCGCGTCACGGTCAGCCAGGTGGTGGACCCGTACTGGTGGATGCCGAGCTCGTCCGGCACTTTGCCCTGGCGCTCGTCCGCCAGGTAGCGCGTGAGCTGCTCGTCCATGTCGGTCAGGGAGTCGAGCAAGCTCTCCTGCGGTTGCCCTGTCGCGAAGGGCGCGTAATAGGTGTTGGTCGACTCCTCGTAAAGGAAGATCGAGACGATGTCCGCGCCGGAGACGTGCTGAAAATCGGCGACGATGCCGCGCAGCACGGCGGCCAGACCGGAGTTGGTTTCGACCGGCGGGCGAATCACTTTTGAAGGTCGATCATCACACGGATTGAGCGGCGCCGCGCAGGGTGCGCGCCCTTGCGACCGAACCCAGCCACGCCGCGCTCCGGCGCGGGTGTCTGGCGAACGTCTGGCGGTCGACGGCGACGAGCCCGAACGTCGGGCCATAGCCAAACGCCCACTCGAAGTTGTCGAGCAGCGACCAGTAGAGGTAGCTCCGCACGTCGACGCCTTCGGCACGGCAGGCGAGCACCTCGCGCATCGCGGCGTCGATGAATGCGATCCGCTTCTCGTCGTTCGACGTCGCGATTCCGTTTTCGGTGACCAGGATCGGCACACCGGGACAGCTCCGCTGCGCGCGGCGGATGGCGCCGCCGAGCGCCTGCGGGTAGTACTCGTAGCCCATCTGCGTGGTCTGGTCGGTTTCGGTCAGCTCGCGGGTCGTGTCGCTCCAGTCGTGGCCTGGGCTGCGCGGACCCTCAGGTCCGTAGCGAAAGCGCGTGTAGGTCTGGACCCCGACGAAGTCGTCGCGGCGCGCCAGCTCGAGGAACCAGTCGCTGACCTTCGACTCGAGCTCGAGAGACCTGTTGCCCGGCTGGGCGCCGTCCTCGTACTGGAGGTCGGGCAGCGCGAGCGTGACGCCGGTCGGGACGCCTGAGCGGGCGCGGATCGCGGCGGCGCCCAGCCGGTGCGCCTCGAGCAGGTTGTCGACCGCGCGCTGGGCGCCTTCCCGATCGTCGGTGTGCCCCGGCGGGTTGATGCCCAGCAGCCAGCCGCTCGAGCCCAGGCCCTGCGGCTCGTTGATGGTGCAGGCGTAGCCGATCCGGTCGCCCAGGGCCTGGGCGGCGCGGTCGCAGTAGCGCTCGAACAGCGCCGGGAAGCGCTCGGCTGCGATGCCGCCCTGCTCGTGGAGCCACCTCGGCACCGTGAAGTGGTGGAAGGTGACGATCGGTGTCACGCCGTGCTCGTGGCATGCGTCGAGCATGCGGCGATAGTGCGCCAGCTCGGCGCGCGAGAACTCGCCCTCGGCCGGCTCGATGCGCGCCCATTCGAGGCCGAACCTGAAGGTGTTGAGGCCGAAGCTCGCCAGCATCGCGACGTCATCCCGGTAGCGGTGATAGAAGTCGCAGGCGTCCCCGGACGGCTCGCGGCAGGGTGTCGCCTCGGCGTGCTCCCACAACCACCAGTCGGTGTTCGTGTTGCCTCCTTCCGTCTGGTAGGCGGAAATGGAGGCTCCGAACAGGAAGCCGTCGGGAAACCGTAGGGGCTCGTTCATCGGGCGGAGTTTAAGGCCCGCCCAACGCAAAGATTGACAACCCGTCCGGCGGTGCCTACGATAGCTCGGTCGCTTAGGCGAACGTTCGTCTTAGTGTCTGTTTCCCTGTCGGAGTAAGCCTGTTTGCCGGCGCACTCTCGCCCCGGTCGGTATCGGGAAGAAGGCAACAGGAAGCACACGCCGACCCGGGCAGGGGGTCGGGATTGGGAGGAGAGCACGCAATGGCCGAGGTCTTGGCAAAGCTGAGCTACAGGGCAGTGGCACTGGGTCTCGGCGCATTACTTCTCGCGGCCGCCTGTTCGTCGGGCGGCAACACCACCCAGGGGGCATCGTCGACCGATGTGACGGTTTGGACCGCCTGGGGCGGCGCGGAGCTCAAGGCATACCAGGACGTCTTGAAGCCGTTCCACGACCAGACCGGCATCAACGTCCACCTGACGACCGTGCGCGACGCGAACCAGCTCGCGATCAACGTGGACGCCGGCACCAGCCTTCCTGACATCGCCCCCGGTCCGAGCGTCGACAAGGTCAAGGACTGGGTCAGCAAGGGTGTCATGAAGCCGGTCGAAACCGCGCTCGGCGACCAGTTCACCGCCTACATAAACAACACCTACCCCGCGCTGACCACGGCGCCGTCGGGCCAGAGCGACGACCTGTACATCGGCATCGTCGGCGGCAAGCACTACGAGGAGATGGTCAAGACCCAGGTCAAGGGTTTGTTCTGGTACAACAAGAAAGTCTTCACGGGCGCCGCGCCGAAGACCTTTGACGACCTGCTGGCGATCAACCCGGCGCAGTACGGAGCGCAGAAGCTGTTCTGCGTCGGTCTCGAGTCCGGCAGCGCGTCGGGCTGGCCGGCGAGCGACCAGATCGACAACATCATCATGCGGCAGAACGACGCGACCTTCTACACGAACTGGATCCAGGGCAAGGTGAAGTTCTCCGACCCCCAGATCAAGCTCGGCTACCAGACCTACCTGAAGGAAGTCTCGCCAGCCAACGTCTACGGCGGACCCAACACCGTGCTGTCGACCAACTTCGGCAAGGCGGGCGACCCGCTTTTCAAGACCCCTCCGGGCTGCTTGTTCCTCGAGCAGGCGACCTTCATCCCGAGCTTCTTCACGCAGGACTTCCCGAGCCTGAACTTGAAGGCCGGAACGGACTTCGACTTCTTCGCGCACCCGAGCGTCAACCCGGCGTACGACGGCAACGTCAACGGGTTCTACGACAACTTCGCGATGTACAACGACACCCCCGCGGCACGCAAGCTGATGCAGTACATGGCGACCGCCCCCGCTCAGCAGATCTGGGCGAATGACGGCGGCACCCTGGCCGCGATCAAGAGCATCACGTACAACGACCCTGTCTACGCGAACGCGGCCAAAGTTGCGGCCGGCGCCAAGAACCTCCTGGTCACGGCCGGCGACTTCATGCCGTCCGACATGCAGGCCGCCTTCTGGAAGTCGCTCCTCAACGTCACGAACAACCCGGGCAGCCTCGACTCCGAATTGGCAAGACTGGACCAAGTCCAGAAAGCCGCCTACGCGAGCAGCTGACACCTAGATCCTTGATCGGCCGGGGCGGATTCCGCCCCGGCCGCCTACCCTCATTAAGGAGGTAAGCGGGGTGGACCGGATCATTACAGCGGTGATCGCCGTGGTCGGCGTGCCGCTCGTCCTGCTCGGCTACATCTACTTGGGCGAGTGGGTGATCGAGCGTCTTCCGGAACGCGTTCAAGTCTGGATCCGGCCCTACTTCTGGGCGCTGCCGGCGATCGGCTTCGCCACCATCTTCATGGTCTATCCGCTGCTCCGCACCGTCGTGTTGAGCTTCCGCAACAACGCGGACACCACGTGGGTCGGGCTGAACAACTACATCTACTTCTTCACGTTTCCGGACACCTTGACTTCGCTGCGGAACAGCCTCCTCTGGCTCGTCTTCTACACGCTGTTCTCCGTCGGTTTCGGCCTGATCATCGCCATCCTTCTCGACCGCGTCCGCTACGAGTCGATCGCGAAGATCGCCATCTTCCTACCCGTGCCCATCAGCGCGGTCGCCGCGTCGATCATCTGGAAGTTCATGTTCGACTATCAGCCTCCAGGCCAGGTCCAGACCGGGACGCTGAACGCCGCGCTGGGCGTGTTCGGGGCTCAGCCTGTGGCGTGGCTCGTCAACTCGAGCACGAACAACGCGGCTTTGATCTTCGTCGGCATCTGGAGCATCACCGGCTTTTGCATGGTCATCATCTCCGCCAGCCTGAAGGCGATCAGCACCGAGGTCTTGGAGGCCGCGCGAATGGACGGCGCGAACGAGCTCCAGATCATCCGGCTTGTGGTGACCCCGCTGCTATGGCCGACGATCACGGTCGTTGGCACCACCATGATCATCAACGCGCTGAAGACATTCGACATCGTCTACGTTCTGACCAGCGGCGCGTATGACACGGACGTCATCGCGACGCAGATGTTCAGACAGCTCGCCAACGCCCATTACGGCCGCGCCGCCGCGGTCGGGGTCGTCCTCTTCGTCGCCATCGTCCCGCTGCTCGTGATCAATATCCGTCGCTTCCAGCAACAGGAGGAGCAGCGATGAGCGGAGTGCAGGTCGAGACCCGCCGCGAGACGGCGCGGGCCAGCGCCGCGTCGGTGGCCCTGGACAGGTGGGGCCACCAGCTTCAGCGGCTCCCTCTGCACCTGATCATCGTGGTCTTCATCGCGATCTGGATCGTCCCGACGATCGGGCTGATCGTGAACTCGTTCCGCTCGCTCCAGGACATGAACGCGGGGGGATGGTGGACCGTGCTGTTCCCGCCGCACGGCTTCACGCTGGCGAGCTATACGCAGGTCCTCAACACGGAAAACGTCACCACCTCGATCTTCAACAGCGTCCTCATCACCGTGCCTGCGACCGTGATCCAACTGGCGATCGCGACCATGGGCGCCTACGCCTTCGCCTGGATGAAGTTTCCGGGCAAGAACCTCTTTTTCATCGTCATCGTCGGCCTGATGGTGGTCCCGATCCAGATGACGCTGATCCCGGTGCTGCGGATTTTCCAGGCCACAGGCCTTGCCGGAACGTTCATCGCGGTCTGGCTGGCGCATTCCGGGTATGGCCTTCCCTTCGAGGTCTTCCTGCTGCGCAACTACCTCGGCGGCCTGCCGCGCGAGATCTTCGAATCGGCCGAGGTGGACGGCGCGGGCCACGCGGTTCGATTCCTGAGAATCGCGGTGCCCATGACGCTGCCGGCCATCGCGTCGCTCACGATCTTCGTCTTCCTCGGCGTCTGGAACGACCTTCTGGTGTCGCTGACCTTCTTGGGCAGCAGCCCGAACCGTCCGTTTACGGTCGTCATCACCCAGCTCGTCACATCGCTGGGTGGGGGCTGGCAGTTCCTGACCGCCGCTGCCGTGCTGCAGATGTCGCTGCCCCTCGCAGTCTTCATCGCCCTCCAGCGCTACTTCGTGCGGGGCGTGACCGCCGGCTCGGTCAAGGGCTGACCTGAGCAACGGGCGCGGGCAGGCGGTCCTCAAGGAGGACCGCCTGTTCGTCGTGTCAGGGCTGAACGGCGAGATCCGTGGACGCAGTCCAGACGGGCACGGCCTGTGGGCGGGCGATACGCGAGTCCTCTCCGATTATCGCCTTCGCCTGAATGGCGAGGAACCGGTCGCGCGCGCGTCGCGGATCGATGCGGGAAGCCTTCACCTGGAGGCCTCGGCGGCCGGGCTCGACATTGTGCGGGAGAGGTATGTAGACGATGGGCTGCACGAGCGCATCACGCTCACCAACCGCGGCGCCGCGTATGTGCGCGCCGAGCTCGAGCTGAACGTCGGCGCGGACTTCGTCGACATGATGGCCTTTCGTGGCATGGCGCCGGGGCTCCACGCCCCATCCGAGACTCGCGAGCCGGCGGTCACCGTCCGGCCGCCAGGCACCAGGCATCGCGTTGAACTGCGGCCGGGCGGAAAGTTCACCGTGGTCGTGGATGTGCTCACGAGCCAGGACTTCGACGCAGGGCTGGCGCGGATGCACGATGCCTATCACCGATGGGCCGCCGATTGCGCCGCCTTCGAAACCGACAATCGCGCCCTCAACGAACTGCTCCAGCGCAGCCGTGACGACCTACGCTTGCTTTGCGACTTCTATCCGACCGGGATTTACCCATCCGCTGGAATTCCGTGGTACGTAGTCCCGTTCGGCCGAGACGCCCTGTTCACGGCCCTCTTCACGCTTCCGTTGAACCCGGAGGTGGCGCGGGGCACCCTGCGCTATCTGGCGGCCCACCAAGGGGTCCGGCTCAATCCGGCCAACGAGGAGCAGCCCGGCAAGATTCTTCACGAGGTTCGCACCGGCGCGGCGGTCGGCCAGGACCTATGGCCCCACATCTTTTACGGCGACGTCGATGCTGCTTCGCTGTTCGTATGTCTCCTGGCGGAGGCGCTGGATTGGATCGGGGACCAGGAACTGGTCGACCAGATGTGGCCGGCGGCCGAGGCCGCGCTCGCGTGGTGCGAGACATTCGGAGACGCCGACGGAGATGGCTACATCGAGTGCTACACGGGACGAGGTCGCAACCAGGGCTGGAAAGACTCGGACGACTCGCTGACGCACATCGATGGGACTGACGCCGGCGGGCACGCGGCGCTGTGCGAAGTCCAGGGCTACCTCTACCGAGCGTTGCTGATGTTGGCGAGGAAACGCCCGGCCCTAAATGCTCGCGCGGCCGAGCTGAAGCGGCGCTTCAACAACGATTTTTGGATCGCACAAGAGCGCTTTGTCGCTCAGGCGCTCGACCGAACCAAGAAGCGCGTCGAAGCCATCAGCTCGAATCCCGGCCACTGTCTGTGGTCAGGGATTCTATCTGCGCCAATCTCTCGCGCCGCGGCGGCCAGGCTGGTGTCGTCCGACCTCTTTTCGGGTTGGGGTGTTCGCACGCTTTCGAGCCGCGCGATCAACTATGACCCTCGCAACGGGGCAAACGGCTGCGTCGTCCCGTTCGACTCCGCGATTGCGGCCGCTGGGCTTCGGCGCACGGGTTTCGTCGACGCAGCCGAGTTGGTCGCCCGGGCGGTCCTCGAGGCTGGCATGGCTTTTCCGCATCGCCGAGTCCCAGAGTTCTTTTGCGGCTTCGATCGTGTCGCAGACCATGCGCCGGAGGAACATCCCAACAGCTGCAGCCCGCAGGCGTGGTCGGCCGCCGCTCCCTTCTCGCTGCTGACCACGCTGCTCGGCCTCACGGTTGATTCGTCGCAGCGCCGGCTTCGGGTCGCGCCATGCCGCACCCCGCTCTGGAAACGGCTCGAGGTCAACGGGTTGCACTTCGCGGGCCACAGGATCGACTTTGCGATCGAGGAAGACCGCGTGAAGCTCGGCGCGATCCCGCGGGGTGTCAAGATCGAAACCTCTTGAGCCCTCCGGTTGCCCATGACGTCGTGGTCATGACGACTCACGACATCGGGCGTCACCTCCACTGCTATGGCGTCGCGAGCGTGGCGAGCCCGAATCTCGACCGGCTCGCGACCGAGGGCGTCAAGTTCACCCAGGCGTTCGCCACCGCGCCGCAGTGCAGCCCGAGCCGGGCGAGCCTGGCCACCGGTCTCTACCCGCACACCAACGGGGTGATGGGCCTCGCCCACCGTGGGTTCGATTGGGAGCTGGCCACCCCGCATGCTGCGGCCGTCTTCGCTGGCGCCGGAATCGCGCCTCTCCTGTTTGGAGGCCAGCACGTGACGCAGCATCCGGAGAGCCTCGGGTTCGAGCGAATACACCCTGCCGGGGCGGCAGAAGAGGTCATCGCGTCGCAGCCGAGCGACCGGCGGCTCTACGTCGAGATCAACTTCGACGAGACTCACCGTCCCTATCCGCGCCCGGGCAATCCGCCTGCCGGCCTCGTGATCCCCGGCTACCTGCCCTCCGGCCTCGAGGCGATGGAGGAGCTGACCGCTGTGGAGCAGACGATCGCGACCATGGACGCCGCGGCCGGTCGTGTCCTGGCCGCGCTCGAAAAGGCGGGACGCGCGGAGCAGGCGATCGTCGTGTTCACCACGGACCACGGCCTGGCGATGCCCCGCGCCAAGTGCACCCTCTACGACCCGGGCCTCGAGGTCGCGCTCATCGTGCGCTGGCCCGACGGCGGCTTCGGCCGCGGCATCACGAGGTCAGACCTCGTGAGCAACATCGACGTGCTGCCGACTCTCCTGGAGGCGAGCGGCGTCCCCGTGCCGGCGGGAATGCAGGGCCAGTCCCTCTTCTCCGACGCCCGCCAGGCTGTGTTCGCCGAGAAGACGTTCCACAGCTACTACGACCCGATGCGCTGCATCCGAACCGCGACGCACAAGTACATCCGCAACTTCGAGACCGCCTTCGCGGTCGAGGTCCCGGGCGACGTGCAGCGCGGTCCGATCTTTCGGTCCGACCCCTCGCGGTATTCGACCGACCGTCCAAGCGTGGTCGAGCTGTACGACCTGGAGGCCGACCCCCTGGAGCAGCGCAACCTCGCGGGTCATCCCGACGTCGCATCAGTTGAGCAGCGGCTGAAGGACGAGCTGTGGCGATGGATGCGCGACACTGATGACCCTTTGCTGAACGGACCAGTGCCCTCGCCGCGGTACCGCCTCGCGATGCAGCCCTGACCCAGCCAAGCGGCGCCGTCCTCGAACGCAACAGGATCGTCCTGTCGCGGACGGCGATCGTGGGCATCGCCGGAACCTTCCTGCTCATGGGCATGGTCGGTGCGGCCTACGGGCCGCTGCTCGAGCACCTGACAAGGCATTTCGCGATCACGCTGCCGGTTGCGGGCGCCTCGCTGAGCGTCCACTTCGCCGGGGCGCTGATCGGGACGCTGGTCTCGATGCGCACGATGACCAAGCTGTCTGGTCGCGTCTCGGTGATGGCGGCGGGCGCCGTCCTCGGCGCGGGCTGCGCCGCGGTCGCGGTCGCGCCGGGGTGGCCGCTTTTTCTGGCCGGCGTTTTCGTGGTGGGTCTCGGCTGGGGATCGCTGGTGATCGGGCTCAACCAGCTCGTCGCGCACAGCGAGGGCGGACGGCGCTCGGCGCTCCTGAACGCCGTCAACGGCGCGTACTCGGCCGGGGCGGTGGCGAGCCCGATCCTCGTCACGGCATACGCGGCGGCCCATCTGTCCGCTCTCTATCTCGGCGCGGCGGCAGCTGCGCTGCTCCTGATCCCGACCGCGACGGGAATCGCGGGGCGCCTGCCTGTGGCGGCCTCTACCCGTGCGCCGCGAAAGCGCGCGATCATCGTCATCTTCGTCTGCGCGTTCGTGCTCTACGTCGCCGTCGAGGCGGGGACCGGCGGCTGGATGACGTCGCACCTGGAATCGATCGGGCTGCAGACGAGAAACGCCGCGGCTGTCACGTCAGGGTTCTGGCTGGCGCTTGCGGCGGGCCGCCTGCTGTTCGCCCTGATTCCGCCTTCCGTGCCCGAGCCGGCGATCGTGCTGACAGGCGCCGGTGTTGGCGCGGTGACGCTGCTCGCGGCTTCGCTCGGCAGCCTCGCGCCGTGGGCCTACGTTGCGACAGGCCTCGCGATCGCTCCGATCTTTCCGACCGGAATCGTCTGGCTGGCGAAGGCCAACCCGGGCGACACGAGCGCGACCTCGTGGCTGTTTCCCGCGGCGACGCTCGGCGGTATCGTGGGACCCGGCTCGATCGGGCTCGTGATCGCGCAGTTTGGGGTCGCGTGGACGCCGGTCGTGCTGTCTGTGGTTGCGGCGGCGAGCCTCGGGGCTTTCCTGCTCGCCCGGCGTCAGATCCGGACGGCTTCGCCCGTCCCGTAGATCTTGACCGGCTCCCGCAAGGTGGCGGATTCGACGGCGGCGAACATCAGGGCGAGCGTGCCCAGGTTGTCCCGGCCCGAGCTGTCCGGCTCACGACCTGCTGCGATGGCGGAGGCAAACTCGGTCAGGGTGCCCCAGGGCCCGGTCCGCGCCATAGCAGGCAGCGCAACCTTCCTCGCGCTGCCCTGGCGGGGATGGACCACGACCTCATCGTTCGCGGGGTTGTCGTCATGGCTCGTCCACACGATCTCGCCGTGCTCGAACTCGAGGCGCCACTCTCCGGCCCACGGCGTGTTCGGTCCGGCGCTGACCCAGCTCCCGCGGTAGCTCACCACGATCCCACCTTCGAAGTCGATCGAGCCCACTGCTACCGACGGGCCGTTGAACGCGGTCCACTTGGGGTTCCACGCTTCGCAAAACACACGCTGGGGCTCGCGGCTGAGGATGAGCCGTAGCAGGTCGAAGTGGTGGACGGACATGTCGACGAGAAGCGGCTGCTCCTCGAGGTGGTGACGCCCGCGTCCGTTCGGGCCGGCCGGCGAGTAGCGGCGGAAGTCGATCGACACCTCGAACAGCTCGCCGAGCTCGGATTCGTGGACGAGGGTCGCGATCGTCCGGGGGGCGGGGAAGAATCGGTAGTTCTGGCTGACCATGAGGACGAGGTTGCGCGTGGCGGCGATCTCGACCAACTCGGTGGCGGTCGCGAAGGTCGGGACGAACGGCTTCTCGACCAGGACGTGGAGCCCCGCCTCCAGCGCCGCCCTCGTTACCGCAGCGTGGCCGGGAAGCGCGGCCGTGACGAGCACCGCGTCGGGATTGGTCGCGGCGAGGGCTTCTTTGAACGACTCGAAGCACAGCTCGGCGGGAACCTTGACCTCCGCTCGGAGTCGGTCAAGGGCGTTCGGGTCGGTGTCGACATAGGCGACCAGGTCGACTTCCTTGATGTCTGGAATCACCTGGCGTGCCCAGTTGCGGCCGTGCGCGCCGAGCCCCACCTGCACGACACGCAAAGAATTCACGGCGCTCAATCATGCCGGACAAACCGAGAAGTTGTTGCTTCTTAACCGCGCTCAGGCGCGGCCGCTCGAGCCCCGCGGGATCAGGTGCACCGGCAGGAGCACCTTGCGCGGGACGAGTGAGCCCGTCGCGATCATGTTGAGCAGGAGGCGCATCGCCTCCGCGCCCGTTTCATAGAAGGGAATGTGGACCGTGGTAAGGGGCGGCTCGGTGTAGGCGGCCATGTCGATGTCGTCGCAGCCGACCACGGCGCAGCCATCCGGGACCGGCTTGCCGATGCGCTGCAAAGCGCTCAGGACGCCGATCGCCATGGTGTCGTTCTGCGCGAAGACCGCCGTTATCTCAGGCCGGCGCTCGAACAACCGGACGGTCGCCGCCTGTGCCCCCGCGATCTCGCCCCGGCCATCCTCGGCGAGGTCCTCGTCGAACTTCAGCCCCGCCTCCTCGAGGGCGCGCCGGTAGCCGCGCAGCCTGCTCTCCGTGGTCTGGCGTCCGCGCCCGCCGATCACCGTCGCGATGGTGCGATGTCCCCCTGCCACGAGGTGGCGCGTCGCCAGCAGTCCGGCCAGCTCGTCGTCGGAGCCGACGGTCGCGACGCCCTCGCCGGGGACGTGATGAAGGCTGACCACCGGCATCGTCCGATCCAGCACGTGCGCCAGCGCCAGGTCTTCCTCCATCTGCGGCGCGGCGAGGAGGATGCCGTCGACGCGCCGCTCCATCATCGCCGGCAGCGCGTACTCCGTTCCCGAGCCCTCGCGCCCGACGCTGGTGATGATCACGCTGTACCCCTGCCGCCGCGCCTCCTGCTCGGCCCCCGAGATGAACCGGCTCAGGTTCGGGTCGCTGAAGTCACCGGCGATGAGGCCGATCGTGCGCGTCCTCTGCATGACCAGGCTGCGCGCCTGCAGGTTCGGCACGTAGCCGAGGTCGCTTGCGGCCTGCAGGATCCGGGCGCGCGTCACGTCCGAGACCGAGCCGCCGCCGTTCAGCACCTTGCTCGTCGTCTGGAAGCTGACCCCGGACTGGGCGGCCACATCTTTGACCGAGACGCGCCTGGCGGGCTTCACGTTCAAAGCTGGAGGTATTATGCGCGGGCGGCGAACGTTCGCCTAAGAACGCTCGTAAAGGAGATCGACCGATCGAGTACCCGCGGCCTAACCTTCGGCGGACGGAGTGGGTGAGCCTCAACGGGGAGTGGGAGTTCGGCGCCGGCGATGCGCCGCGATTCGACGCGAGCATCCTCGTCCCGTTCTGCGCGGAGTCAAAGCTCTCGGGGCTCGGGCGGCGGCAGGGAGATGTCGTCTGGTACCGGCGCAGGTTCGACGCGCCTGAGGCCGAGTGCCTACTCCTGCACTTTGGGGCGGTCGACTATCGCGCCACCGTCTGGGTCAACGACGTGGAGGTGGCGCGCCACGAAGGCGGCCACGTTCCCTTCAGCGCCGACATCGCCCGCGCCGTCAGGGCGCGCGACAACGTCCTCCTGGTGCGGGCCGAGGATCCGCTCACAGACAAGACGATCCCGCGCGGCAAGCAGTACTGGATGGAGACGCCCGAGTCGATCTTCTACACGCCGACGACGGGCATCTGGCAGACGGTTTGGCTCGAGCCGGTCGCGTCCCATCGCGTGACGCGCCTGCGCCTGAGCCCGGACCTCGCGTCAGGCGACCTCGGGTTCGTGGTCGAGGGCGAAGGGCGGCTCGAGGTCGTCGTGACACTCGGCGGCGAGGTGGTGGGCCGGTGGGCAGGCCGGTCCGGGCCCGGCCGGGTGGCGCTCGAGCATGTCGCGCCGTGGCACCCTGACTCCCCAGTCCTTTACGACGTCGACGTGCGGCTGCTCGACCAGGACGCCAAGGTGGCGGACCGCGTCTCCAGCTATTTCGGAATTCGCTCGGTCGAGACACGCGACGGCCGCTTCCTTTTGAATGGCCAGCCATTCGTGCAGCGCCTGGTGCTCGACCAGGGCTACTTCCGTGGAGGCCTCTTGACAGCGGCGAGCGACGATGCCCTGAGACGCGACATCGAGCTCGCGATGGCCCTGGGCTTCAACGGAGCGAGGAAGCATCAGAAGGTCGAGGATCCGCGGTGGCTTTACTGGGCGGACCGGCTGGGCTTCCTCGTGTGGTCGGAGATGCCGAGCTTTCACGAGCATTCGGCGGCCGCGGAGCGCCGCCTTGCGGCCGAGTGGACCGAGGTGGTCCGGCGCGACCGCGACCATCCCTCCGTCGTCGTGTGGGTGCCCGCCAACGAGAGCTTCGGCCTCCAGGACGTCGACCCCTCGGTCCGGTCCGCCTTCCTGGTGCGGCTCTACGAGCTGACCCACGACCTCGACCACACGAGGCCGGTCGTCTCGAACGACGGCTGGGAGCAAGCGGTCACCGACCTGTGCACGATCCACGACTACTCGCTGCCCGAGGACCTCGCGCGGCGCTACAGGAGCCTCGACCTGGCACTCGATGGGACCGTTAGCGGGCACCCGCCCTACAACCCGGGATTCGCCTACCGTGGCGAACCGCTGCTGGTCACCGAGTTCGGTGGCACCACGCTGTCCGGGTCTGGCGGTTGGGGCTACCACCAGGTCGAGGGCGACAGGTTCGTCGAGATCTACGGCGGCCAGGTCAAGGCGCTGATGGACCCCGGCCCGGTCGAAGGTTTCTGCTACACCCAGCTCACCGACGTCGAGCAGGAGCAGAACGGCCTCTTGACGGCCGGCCGCGTGCCGAAGGCCGACCCCGACGTGATCCGGCCGCTGACCCGGACTCCAAAGGGCCGCTGAAGTTCCCTTCCGCTTCCCTTCCCCACTTGCTGGGGAAGGTGGCCCTGCTGCGCAGCAGCCGGGCCGGATGGGGGCGACCGCGCCGGCATTTGCTTGTCACAAAATTTGTGATTGACAGATCGGCCGTCTGGGCATACGATCGATAAACCGCTTTACTAAATCGGTTTAGCCACAACGGGGTCCCCGCGAAATCGCAGATTTCGTGGGGAATTTTTGGGGGGGGCCGCTGCCGATGCCTGGAGCCTTGCTGGGTGTCCCGGGTCACCATCGCTGACGTGGCCAGCGCGGCCGGCGTCTCGAAGACCGCCGTGTCGTTCGCTTTCAACAATCCCGACCGGCTCGGGCAAACCACGCTCGAGCGGGTGCTCGGCGTGGCGCACGAGCTTGGCTATACGCCACATCCCGCGGCCCGGGCGCTTTCCATGCGGCGCAGCGGGACAATCGGAGTGCTCATACCGCAGGGCCTGTCCACGGTCTTCGCCAACCCGTTCTTCAGCGAGCTCATCCAGGGCCTGGGCGAAGGGTGCGAAGAGCATGACCTCACTCTGCTGCTCGTCCCGCCCCTCGACGGGTCGCTCGAGGGAGCCATCCGGCAGGCGTCGGTTGACGGATTCATCAGCCTGGGCCTCACCCCGGACGACAGGGCCCTCGAGGTGCTGGACCGGATCGGCATCCCGACCGTGCAGGTGGACTCGGTGGCGTCAGCCGAGCACCCGGCGGTGAACGTGGATGACGCGGGCGGCGCCGAGGCGGCGGCGCGCCACCTGCTGGGGCTCGGCCACCGGCGGCTGGCGATCATCGTCCTGCCGCCCGCGCGCGGCCAGGTCCAGAGCACGCCGACCGCGGCCCGGCGTCTCGCCGGTTACCGCAAGGCGATCAAGGACGCTGGCGCACCCGAGCCGCGCGCGTTGGTCGCCGGCATATCGGTCGCGGCAGGGGCGCGCGCGTTCGAGACGCTGTCGAAGGACAGGCAGCGGCCCACCGGCGTGCTGGCGATGAGCGACATGACCGCGATCGGGGTGATGTCCGCCGCGCACTCCGCTGGACTCCACGTCCCCGACGACCTGTCCGTCGTCGGGTTCGACGACGTGCCCGCGGCGGAGTGGACGAACCCGCCGCTCACGACCGTCCGCCAGCCCATCGTCGAGAAGGGACGGCTGGCGGCGCGGATGCTGATCCAGCGCATGAGAGGGGAAGCCGTGGAGTCGCCCGCGCCTCTCAGGACGACCCTGGTGATCCGGAACTCGACCTCGGAACCGACAAATCTAGATTTGCCAATTCGAAGGAGGTAAATAGAATTGTTTTGTGTGGGGCATACGGGTGGCTTCCTCGTCGACTCAGTGAAGGGATAGGAAAGAGATGGCATCAGTCACATACGACCACGTCGTCAAGCGCTACACGGCCGATCTGACCGTAGTCAAGGACTTCAACGTCGACATCAAGGACAAGGAGTTCATGGTCCTCGTCGGCCCGTCGGGCTGTGGCAAGTCCACGGCCCTCCGCATGCTCGCGGGGCTGGAGCAGATAAGCGAAGGCCGCATCCTGATCGGCGACCGTGTCGTGAACAACGTCGCCGCGAAAGACCGCGACATCGCGATGGTTTTCCAGTCCTACGCGCTGTATCCGCACATGTCGGTCTACGACAACATGGCCTTCCCGCTGCAGATGCAGCACATGAAGAAGCCCGAGATCGACAAGCGGGTGCGCAACGCATCTCGTATCCTCGGCCTCGACAACTTCTTGAAGCGCAAGCCGCGCGCTCTGTCCGGCGGCCAGCGCCAGCGCGTCGCGCTTGGGCGCGCCATCGTGCGCAGCCCCAAGGTCTTCTTGCTCGACGAGCCTCTGTCCAACCTCGACGCCAAGCTTCGCGGCCAGACCCGCGTCGAGCTGCAGAAGCTGCACCGCGACCTCGAGACCACCTTCATCTACGTCACGCACGACCAGGTCGAGGCGATGACGATGGGTGACCGCATCGCGATCATGAACGCGGGCATCCTGCAGCAGGTCGGCACCCCGGGCGAGATCTACGACCACCCGGCCAACCTGTTCGTCGCGGGATTCATCGGCACGCCGACGATGAACTTCGTTCCCGCCACGGTGACCAACGGCAGCGCGAAGGCGTCGGGCTTCGAGCTGACCCTGCCGAAGGCGCTTCCGCCTCAAAAGGGCACGATCGGCTTCCGCCCCGAGGCGGTGACCGACAAGATCTCTGACGGTGGGCCCTCGTTCGAGATGAAGGTCGACGTCGTCGAGCGCCTGGGCTCCGACCAGTTCCTGTACGGCATGGTCGGCGGCGACCAGGTGACGGCTCGCGTCGATCCCAGGCTGAGCGTTGCGCCCGGTGACCGCGTCAAGCTGGGGCTCGACACCCGGGGCCTGCACTTCTTCGAGGCCGAGTCGGAACAAGCGCTGCTCTAAGCCACTCAAGCCGTAGCATCCGGACGTTTGGGCATCGAGCGGATTCGTGCCATCCAGGACTTCGATGCCGCCCGCGCGCGGGCGTTTCGGCGCAGCCTGCGCGCGCTGTTCACGGGACGGGTGCCGCGGCTGCGGTCGATGGAGCCGATGCTCAAGGCCGCGGGCCTCGAGGGCCGCGCGTACGGCGGCGTGCGGGAGATTCCCGTCGAGCGCATCGTCGGCTCGGCCGCGCCCGAAGCCAAGACGGGCGATTTCGACCCGGGGTTCTTGCCCATCAACCGCCGGATGCGCGAGCGGTGGACGCGGATCTACCAGGCGATGGTCGAGGGCGATGAGCTGCCCCCGATCGACGTCTATCGGGTGGATGACAACTACTACGTGATCGACGGCCACCATCGCGTGTCGGTCGCCAGAAACCTGGGCCGTCCGATGATCAACGCGCGGGTGATCGACGTGAAGACGCGGGCGCCGCTCGGCGCGGACGTCGACCCCGGCACGCTGCTGCGAGCGGCCGAGTACGCGGCCTTCCTCGAGACGACGCAGCTTCACCGGACGCGGCCGGAGGCCCGCCTCGAGTGCGGCCGGCTCGGCCGCTACGACGAGATCCTGCAGCACATCCTCGGCCACGCTTACTTCCTGTCCCTCGAGCAGCACCGGCAGGTGCCGCTCAAGGAGGCGGCCGCGAGCTGGTACGACCACGTGTACAAGCCCATCGCCGAGTCGATCCGGCGGCACAAGGTGCTGGAGCAGCTTCCCGGTTGGACCGAATCCGACGTGTACGTCGAGGTGACCCGGCGCTGGCTCGCGCTGAGCGCGGAGGGCGAGCCTTCCGGCCCCGACCCCGCGATCGAGGCACTCCTCCAGGAGCACGCGCGGCGCTGGTGGAGCCGGCGGCGGAAGATTCAGCTCACGCCGCCGTGATTGGCATCATCTTCGGACCGCCTGGAAGCGGGAAGGGCACGCAAGCCGCGCGCGTGGAAAAGGATCTGGGCATCAACCACCTGTCGACCGGTGAGATCCTGCGCAGCGAGGTCGCGCGAGGCACGGCGCTGGGCAAGGAGGTGGGCCGGATCATGTCCGCGGGCGACCTGGTGCCGGACGACCTCATCGTCAACGTCGTTCGCGGCCGGCTGCCGGAGGCCGAGGCGGGGTTGGGCGTCCTGCTCGACGGGTTCCCGCGCACCGTGGCCCAGGCCCGCGCGCTCGACTCGATGCTGTCCGACGAGGGCCACCGCGTGAACTTCGTCATCGCCCTGGACGTGCCTGAGGACGTGCTCGTCGACCGCCTCCTCCACCGGGCCCAGGTGGAGGGCCGGACCGACGACAACCGGGAGTCGATCGCGGAGCGGATGCGCGAGTACGAAAGGCTCACCGCAGCGGTCCTCGACCATTATCGAAAGCAAGGCGTGCGGATCACCGAGGTCGACGGCACCGGGGCGCCGGACGAGGTGTTCCGGCGCATCCATGACGGTCTCAGGGGCATATCCTCTGCGTAGCTTGGGCAAGCACAAGACTGGGACGTCCGACCTCGGCCAATCCATCGCCCCGGCGGTGAACGGCGACGGCCACGCACCGGTCATCGAGGTCGGGCCTCAGGTCGCCGAGCCGCGGGTGGCGAGCCCGTTCCCGCCGATCGCCGAATACGCCTTCCTCTCCGACTGCGAGGTCAACTGCCTGATCGCGCCGAGCGGCCGCGTCGAGTGGATGTGCCTGCCTCGCCCGGACAGCCCGAGCGTTTTCGCGGCCATCCTCGACCGGGCGGCCGGCAGCTTCCGTTTCGGCCCGAGCGGGGTGCAGGTGCCGGCCGGGCGCCGCTATCTGCCCGGCACGCTCGTGCTCGAGACGACGTGGCGGACTCGCAACGGCTGGCTGATCGTGCGTGACGCGATGTGCATCGGCCCCTGGTATCACAGCCAGCGCCGCTCGGGGACGTACAAGAGACCGCCTTCCGACCACGAGGCCGAGCACATCCTGCTGCGCACCGCTCGATGTGTCGTGGGGAGCGTGGAGCTGAGCCTCGACTGCCAGCCCGTCTTCGACTATGGCCACACCGCGGCGAAATGGGAGTACGCGGGCCCCGGCTACAGCGAGGCCATCGCGAGCGGCGGCGAGAACGAGGTGCCGATCCGCCTGGTCACGGACCTGCGCGTGGGCTTCGAAGGACCTGGCGCGCACGCGACGAAGACGCTGCGGCAGGGCGAGCGCGCCTACGTCGCCCTGGTATGGCCGCGCTCGAGGCATTCGACAGCGAAGGAATACTGGGCCGAGCACCCGGCGCCCGACACCGCCGAAGAGGCGTTCGTGCGCGTGGAGCGCACGGCGGATTTCTGGCGCGAGTGGATCAACCGGGGCGATTTTCCCGAGCACCCCTGGCAGAGCTTCCTGCAGCGCAGCGCGCTGACGCTGAAAGGTTTGACCTACAGCCCGACCGGCGCCCTGCTGGCGGCGCCGACCACATCGCTGCCCGAGACGATCGGCGGCGAGCGCAACTGGGACTACCGGTACACGTGGATTCGCGACGGGACCTTCATGCTGTGGGGTCTGTACACGCTGGGGTTCGCGCGGGAGGCGAACGACTTCTTCTACTTCATCGCCGACGTCGCCGAGGGCAAGAAGGACCTGCAGATCATGTACGGCATCGGCGGCGAGCACGAGCTCACCGAAAAGACGCTCGATCACCTGAGCGGTTACGAGGGCTCTCAGCCCGTGCGCGTCGGCAACGCCGCATTTCAGCAGGTGCAGCACGACGTGTGGGGCGCGGTGCTCGATTCCGTCTACCTGCACACGAAGTCGCGCGATTACCTGCCCGAGGTGGTGTGGCCGATCCTGAAGAGGGCCGTCGAGTGCGCGATCGAGCACTGGCAGGAGCCCGACCGCGGCATCTGGGAGGTGCGCGGCGAGCCGCAGCACTTCACCTCGTCGAAGCTCATGTGCTGGGTCGCGCTCGACCGGGGCGCGCGCCTGGCCGAGCTGCATGGCGACCTCGGGCTGGCGAAGTCATGGCAGAAGGTGGCGGACGAGATCAAGGCCGACCTCTGCACGCGCGGTGTCGACGAACGCGGCGTGTTCGTCCAGCACTATGGGACCAAGGCGCTCGACGCGTCGGTCCTGCTGATCCCTCTCGTCCGATTCCTGCCGCCTGAGGACCCGCGCGTGCGGGCGACCGTGCTCGCGATCGCCGACGAGCTCACGGTCGACGGGATGGTGCTGCGGTACCGCACGCACGAGACCGACGACGGTCTGCACGGCGAGGAGGGCACGTTCACGATCTGCTCTTTCTGGCTCGTGTCGGCGCTGTGCGAGATCGGCGAGCTCGACCGGGCACGAGCCCTCTGCGAGAAGATGCTGTCGTACGCCAGCCCGCTGCAGCTCTACGCGGAAGAGATCGACCCACGCAGCGGCCGGCACCTCGGCAACTTCCCCCAGGCGTTCTCCCACCTGGCCTTGATCAACGCGGTGATGCACGTGATCCACGCCGAGAGCGGGTCGACGCACAAGTTCAACGCAGGAATGATCTCGCCCCAGCCCTAAGCCTGATTAGGCTCCGCTGACGCCAACGAAGCGCAATCCCCTCGTTCGAAACGCGCCGCTGGATGCAACGAGGCGAAATCAGCTGCTACGAGCACGCAACGAGGCTCAGGCACGCGGTCTGGACCGGGATGGCCAGGGACAGCGCCTCGACTCCGGTCCCGACCAGCTTCGCCGACGCGACAGCGACCACGCGTCCTTGCGAGTCGACGACGGGCCCTCCGCTGTTGCCCGGGCTGATGGCCGCGGAGAACTGCACGTAGTCGCTGCCCTCGAGGCTGCGAAAACCGGACACGACCCCAACTGAGATGGTGCCGCCGAGTCCGAGCGGCGACCCGACCGCCATCACGGTCGTGCCCACCTTTGGCCGCGCGGTCGTCGAAACCAGCGCGGTCAGGCGGTCCTTCACATGGACCACCGCGAGGTCGTTGTTGGGATCGACGCGGACAATGGTGCCGGGAAACATGCGATCGCCCTGACGCACGTCGACCGTGGCGACACCCGCGTTCCAGGCGCTGGCGATGACGTGAAAGTTCGTCACGAGGTCTGCACCGCTCGCGTCCGAGTGCGCGACCCACGCGGAACCGAGGTCGGCATCGGTCTCCACGGTGAACACCGATGGCTCGACCTTGGCGGCGATGGCGGCCCAGTCCGGCTGCGAGGCGGCCTGCGTCTCGAGCACGGCCACGCGCTTCTCCAGTTGGGCGATGGTCTGCTGCTGCGCGGAGACCCGCGCGCGCTCCGACAGCGCGGCCTGCCACACGGATGCGCCGGTGGCGACGGCGACGGCCACGACGGCCGTCGCCGCTACCACGGAGGGGATACGGAGTCGCACTTACTTGATCTCGGCCCCGAGCTCGGCCTGGGCCTTGCTGACGTTCAACATGGCCGCAACGACCTTGTTGAAGCCTTCCTTGATCTTCGCGTCGTCGTTGTTGTCCATCCCGGCGATGAACTCCTGGTCGGCGGCGATGCCGGCGCTCAGAGCGTCGCCGAGGCTGCTGTCGGTGCTCGCCAGCGCGGCCGGCACGTTGGCCGACTTGCGGTCGGACTGGAACTGCTGCATGTCGAAGAGCAATTGCTGCGCCGAGGTGCGGCACTGGCTGTAGGTGTTGCACGCGACGACGTTGTTGTAGTCGGTCTGCACCTTGCCGTCGTCCGCGACATATATGGCGATGTAATCGGCTGTGACCTTGCGTGACGCGGCCTGCGACTTGGCGTCGGTCAAGTCGCTCTGCGTCGAGGCGAGAGTGGCCTTCGTCGCCACGAGCTGCTGGTGCAGCGAGTCTCGCTGCGTGGTCGTCGTGTAGAGGAAATAGCCGAGCGTTCCCGACGCCATGAGTCCGACCGCCGCGATGGCTGCCGGGACGATCCACGCCGGTCGGCTTCGCTTCGCCTTTGCCGGCGCCTCGACCACGGGCGCTGCGGGCGCCGCGGGCGTTTCGGCCGCCGGGACCGGAGGCGCTTCGGCGAGCACGGCCAGCTTGTGACCGTTGGCCGCCTCGACCGCCTCTTCGCGGACCGGCAGGGCCACGATTCCGTCGATTTCCGGGTTGACAGACATGGGACCTTCCTCCTTGAACACGGGATGGCCGGCAACGTGGCCAAGGGTCGCCGCGGCGCCGTCTCACCCGCAGTCTCAGAGGGGTTTCGAAATAGGTCTCAAATCCAGGGTATGGTTTGCCCGGGTGGGAAAGTGAAGACCCTGCGCCGGTTCGTGGAAGACCCGCGTGCCGTCGACTCGGTGGTCGTCGTGCTCGCCACATGGCTCGTGCTGGGCGCCTACATGTCCGCCTACGCTTATGTGAGCAAGCCCGGCCAGATCATCGAGTCCGCCGACCAAACAGGCCTGCTGATCGTCAACGCCGCCTTCTCGCTCCTGACCCTATATCTGTTCGCCGGGCTCGCCGTCGGGCTGAGCGCCGGGCGAAGGTGGAACCAGGCGCTGCCGGAGGGGCATACCGGCAGCTTCGCCGCGCTGCTGATCTTCGGCGCCGCCTGGATCGTGGACCAGGCGTTCTGGACCCGCGCCTTCGGAACCGGCGGCCTGGGCCTCGAGACCTTGTTCTCGCCCCCGCACCTGGTCGAGATCGCCGCCGCGGCTGTCGTGGTGAGCGGCCCCCTGCGGGCTGCCGCACGGCGGGGCGAGACGGTGGCCGGGCCGGTCGCCCTGGCATCCAGCGCGCTTCTCCTTTCGTCGCTCACCTTCGTCACCCAGTTCATGCATCCGCTGATCGACCCCTGGGCCTGGTCCGGCTATGAGTTCAGGGGGCTGGCTCCCGCGTGGCTGGGCGAGAACATGGGCGTGGCCTCGGTGCTCGCGCAGGCGGTGATCCTGGCCGGCACCGGCCTCCTCCTGAACAGCACGTTCAAGCTGCGGCCGGGGTCGATGACCTTCGTCTTCACGCTGAACGGCATCCTGGTGACGACCACGAAGTCGCACTTCCACTTGCTGCCGATCTTGATCGTGACCGGGATCGCGGCGGACGCCTGGATCGCCTGGACCGCGCGCCGTCCGGGAAAGCCCTCAGCTTCGCTGTGCGCGGTGATCGGCGGGGTGTTCGCCACGGCGTACCTGACCGAGGTTTCGCTGCTGCCAGGCGGCACGGACTGGCCGCCCTCACTGTGGGTGGGGACGGTGATCGGGGCGACGATGCTGTGCTGGATGATGGGACGTCTGCTTCGGGCCGGCCTCCCTGCGGCGGTCATTTCGCCTTACCGAATCACCGTCGACAAGCCCGCGCCCGACCAGTGGAGCCTCGACCCCGAGAGCAGCGCGCGCGAGCAATTGGTCCGGACAGCTCTCGATGACCTGGGCACTCCGGAGGCGCTCGGGCGGAGTCCGCTGGCGCGCCTGCCCGGCGTGACGAAGGGGGGAACCGCCGCCACCGAGCTTCGCGCGCTGCTCGTGGACGTGATCGGCGAGCTCGCCGCCTCGGGTGCCCCTCGCGACGCCGAGGCAGGCCACCTGCTGCTCGATTACTACGTCAAGCGCGTGGGCAGCCATGAGGTGATCATGGAGCGGCTGCACCTCTCGCGACCCACGTATTACCGAAGGCTGCACCACGGGTTCGAGCTTGTCGCGCAGCGCCTGGACGAGCTCAGCGTCGTCGCCAGCCGAGTCAAGGTTTAGCCGAGCTCCCACAGCTGCTTTCCGCACGTTTGGCGCTAAACGCGTGCATCGTTTGCCTGGAATACACACGTTTGGGCCCAAACGTGTGTCTGCGGAATTAACAGGCTGAGTTGGCGAGTAGACGACGTGGCGCGCGCCTCCTTCAGCGAGAACGGTCCACGCCTGAGCTCGGCCGGAACGCGTGCTCTGCCGCGCTCCGTTTGAGACTGACCAACAAAGCAGCCCTTAGGGGCGCCAGCTCGCGCCGCCTGCGCTGCATCGGCGTCATCTCAGAACCAGCTGAATCGCCGATGGAGACGCGGCTTCGTTGGCTGTTATTGCAAGCCGGGCTGCCGCGTCCAGAGGTTCAGGCGAATCTGCATGATGCATGCGGTCGGTTCGTGGGCAGGGCAGATATCTATTACCCGGCGGCGCGGCTCGTGATCGAATATGACGGTGTCAACCACCGCGATCGCCTCGTCGAAGACAATCGCCGCCAGAACCTGTTAATCAATGCGGGATTCCACATGCTGCGTTTCCCGGCACCGGACATCCACTTGCGGCCAGAGGTAGTCCAGGCGCAGGTACGAGGCGCGCTTACGTAGTGGTCTGAGCTTCGGCGGCTGGTTTCAGGAACAGCGCGCCCAGCGGGGGGAGGGTCAGCGTGACGCTGTGGGAGTGGCCGTGCATGCTGACCGGCACGGCGTCGACGCCGCCGAGGTTGCCCTGCCCGCTGCCCCCGTAGACCGGCGCGTCACTGTTCAGCAGCTCTGTCCAGCGGCCCCCCGAGGGGACCCCGATCTGGTAGTTGTTCCGGGGCACCGGGGTGAAGTTGAACACAGCGACTAGCAAGTCCTCGGGCGCCCGGCCTCGGCGGATCAGCGACACCACGCTCTGGTCGGCGTCGGTCACGTCGATCCAGGAAAAGCCCGCCGGGTCGAAGTCGAGCTCGTGCAGCGCCTTCTCCTCGCGCAGGACGCGGTTGAGGTCGCCGACCCACAGCCGCAGGGCGCTGTGCATCGGGAGGTCGAGGAGATGCCAGTCCAGGCTCTGCTCGACGTCCCACTCCTTCCACTGCCCGAACTCACCGCCCATGAAGAGCAGCTTCTTGCCCGGCTGGGCGTACATCCATCCGTACAGCGCGCGGAGGTTGGCGAACTTCTGCCAGTCGTCGCCGGGCATCTTGTTGATCAGCGAGCCCTTGCCGTGGACGACCTCGTCGTGGGAGAGGGGAAGCATGTAGTTCTCGGCCCACGCGTAGAGCATTCGAAACGTCAGGGCCTGATGGTGGAACTTGCGGTGCACCGGCTCGCGCTCGAAGTAGTAGAGCGTGTCGTGCATCCATCCCATGTCCCACTTCATGCCGAAGCCCAGACCACCCACATACGTGGGGCGTGACACGAACGGCCACGCGGTCGACTCCTCGGCCACCGTCTGCGTGTCGCGCTGCTCCTTGTAGACCTCGATGTTGAAGCGCCGCAGGAAGTCGACCGCGTCCAGGTTCTCGTTGCCCCCGAACTTGTTGGGTACCCACTCGCCCCGCTTGCGCGAGTAGTCGAGGTAGAGCATCGAGGCGACAGCGTCCACCCGCAGGCCGTCCGCGTGATATCTGTCGAGCCAGCACAGCGCGCTGCTGAGCAGGAATCCGCGCACCTCGTTGCGGCCGTAGTTGAAGATCGAGCTGCCCCAGTCGGGATGCACCCCGAGGCGAGGGTCGGCGTGCTCGAAGAGGTGCGTGCCGTCGAAGTTCTGCAGCCCGAACTCATCGGCAGGGAAGTGAGACGGCACCCAGTCGAGGATCACGCCGATGCCGTTTTGATGCAGGTAGTCGACCAGGAACATGAAGTCCTGAGGGGTGCCATAGCGGCTCGTCGGCGCGAAGTAGCCGGTGACCTGGTAGCCCCACGACTGGTAGAGCGGATGCTCCATCACCGGCATGAACTCGACGTGCGTGAATCCCATCCGGCTCACGTAGTCGGCGAGACGAGGCCCGAGCTCGCGGTAGGTGAGCCAACGGTTCTGCTCTTCGGGCACGCGCATCCACGACCCGAGGTGCATCTCATAGACCGACCACGGTCCGCCGCGACCGTTCGCGTCGCGCCGGTTCTGCATCCAGGTTTCGTCGCCCCACCGGTAGTCGAGATCCCACACGATCGACGCCTGTCGCGGCGGCGCCTCCGAGAAGGTGGCGAAGGGGTCGGCCTTGTCGACCCCGTTTCGCGTCACGCGCGAATGGACGTGGTACTTGTAGAGCGCCTCGTGCTTCACACCTGGGATGAACCCTTCCCAGATCCCGGACGACTCTCGCGGGTACAGGCCGTTGGCGTTCCTGTCCCAGCCGTTGAACTCGCCGATCACGCTGACCGCGTCGGCGTTCGGCGCCCAGACGGCGAAGTACGTGCCGTCCGGGTCCTGGAATATGTGCGAGCCCAGCTTCTCGTAGAGATGGCCGTGCGTGCCTTCATTGAAGAGGTGGAGGTCGAACGGGCTCAGGAGCGACCGCGCGATCACGACGGGGTCACCAGATCAAGGATCCCACGTAGCGGGATACGGACCCAATCGGGCCGCAGGTTGAGCTCATAGCGAAGCTCGTAAAGCGCCTTTTCCAGGAGCATCGTGGTCAGCTGCAGCTCCAGGTCCTCCTGTGTTTGGGGAACCCATGACTCGTTGCCCGCGACGGCAAGATAACTCTTCAAGAACGCTGCTGACACGCAGTCGACCCAGAACCGTGCCCAGCCCTGCAATTGGGGCAGCCGCCCGGCGGGGACCTCCTGGCTGCGCAGCGCGGCCTGGCTTGCGTAAGAGAACGATCGCAGCATGCCGGCCACGTCGCGCATGGCCAGCCGCTTGAGCCGGCGCTCGTAGAGGGTGCGGGTCGGCTCGCCCTCGAAGTCGATGATCACGAAGTCGTGGCCGGTGTAGAGCACCTGGCCGAGGTGGTAGTCGCCGTGCACGCGGATCCTGGTCGTGCTCAGGCGGCGCGCGAGAAACGCCTTCAGGATGGCCGCGATACGCGATTCGAGGTCCAGCACCTTGCGGCCTTCCTCGCGCGAGTCGGCCGGCAGCTTGTTGAGCTGCGAGCGCAGCAGGTCGGTCGCGCGCATCGAGAGACCGCTCAGCGATTGGTAGATCGAGCGCTGGTCGGACGGGGAGATGCGCTCCGGCGCGAAGGCCGGATCGTCTGGGTCGGAGGACAGCGCCCGATGCAGCTCAGCCGTTCGCTTGCCGAGCAGGCGAGCCGAGTCGAGGTACCCGCCGATCGCCCGGGTCGCGATCTCGGGAAGCTCGCGCCGGCTTGCCTCAGGAACGCTGCGGGGCATCTCGGGCGGTTCGAGCCCGACCAGCTCGGGCGCGTTGAAGAAGTGCGCGACCGTGTTGAGAGTGTGCTGCCACGCGTCGCCCTGGTTCGGCACGTAGCCCTGAAGGATCGCGATCGTGACCGGCTCGCCCTTGGCCCGGCGGTATTCGAGACTGCCGGCGAGGGGCGCGATTTGGGAGAAGCTCGTCTTCTCGGTCAGGAAGCGGCCGACCTCGAGCTCGGGGTTGACGCCCTCCTCCAGGCGCCGGAACACCTTGAGCATCAACCGCTCGCCGAAGATCACCGAGTTGTTGCTCTGCTCGGCCACGGAGAGCTGCGCCTCCAGGCGCACGGTCTCCGGTCCGCGAAGCCGCGCGAACGCGCGGGTCGTCGATCCGACGAGCGTCCCCGTCCCGCCCGCGGCCCGGCGGCGACGCGCGATTGCGCCGAGCATCGCCTCGGCGAAGTTCGGCGGGCCCAGCGCGTCATAAAGCAAGCCGCGCGGCTCCTCCCCACTTGTGGGGAGGTGGCCCGAAGGGCCGGAGGGGCCGCCCTGGTTGCGGACCCAGGCGATCGCCGAGTGTGGCCATCGCTCGAGGATCTGCGGCGCCTCCGCGGCGTTGGCGTAAGCGATGGGCAGCATGTAGGTGTCCGGGTCACCCTCCGCGTAGGTGATGACGACCGAAGTGAGGTACGAGTAGCCCTCGGCGCCGGGCACGTTGATGATGTCCGCGATCGTCGCCGATTTGACCCGCCGCGCCTTGCCGCCGAACCAGCGGCGCTGCGGGATGTAGCCGAGCAGCACGCTCTCGAGCCGCTCCTTGGCGCCTCCGACCAGCGCGGTTTCCCAGCCACCGGTGACGCGCACCTCCGGGAGCGTCATCGCCACCTGCGCACCGTCGCTCTGGATGCTCGGCACTGCGCGCGGCTGCATCGCGAACCAGTAGAAGGCGTGAGGCCCGAGGGTCAGGAAGTACGGGGCATCGCCGATGACCGGCATCTCGTTGCTGCTGAACAGCTCGACCGGAACCAGTCCCTTCCACGCGCTGAGGTCGAGCTCGACCGCCTGCAGGAATCGCGAGAGGTTGGCGATGCACAGGATCTGCTCCGACTCGTAGCGCCGCACGTACGCGAGCACCTTGCGGTTCTCCGGCCGCAGCAGCTCGAGGGTGCCGCGGCCGAACGCCCGATGGCGCTTGCGCAGCGCGATCAGCCGCTTCGTCCACGAGTAGATCGAATGCGGATTGCCCTGCAGCGCTTCGACGTTGACTGTCTCGTAGTGGTACTCCGGGTCCGTGATCACCGGCAGGTAGAGCCGCTGGCGGTTCGCGCGCGAGAAGCCGGCGTTGCGGTCGGCGCTCCACTGCATCGGGGTGCGCACCCCGTTGCGGTCGCCGAGGAAGATGTTGTCGCCCATCCCAATCTCGTCGCCGTAATAGAGGACTGGTGTGCCGGGCAGGGAGAAGAGCAACCCGTTCATCAGCTCGATCCGGCGGCGGTCGTTGCCCAGAAGCGGCGCCAGGCGGCGGCGGATGCCCAGGTTGAGCCGGGCCAGCCGGTCCTGGGTGTAGGCGCGGTACATGTAGTCGCGCTCCTCGTCGGTCACCATCTCGAGCGTCAGCTCGTCGTGGTTGCGCAGGAACAACGCCCACTGCGCCGTGTCGGGGATGGCGGGCGTCTGGGCGAGGATGTCCACGATGGGAAAGCGGTCCTCCATGCGGATCGCCATGAAGAGCCGCGGCATGAGCGGGAAGTGGTACGCCATGTTGCACTCGTCGCCGGCCCCGAAGTAGGCCACCGCGTCCTCCGGCCACTGGTTGGCCTCAGCGAGCAGCATCCGGTTGCGGTAGGCACCGTCGACGTACTGCCGCAGCTCGCGCAGGAACTGGTGCGTCTCGGGCAGGTTCTCGCAGTTCGTCCCGTCGCGCTCGTAGAGGTAAGGCACGGCGTCGAGGCGTACGCCGTCGATACCGATGTCCATCCAGAAGTCGAGGACCTTGAGGATCGCCTCTTTGACCCGCGGGTTGTCGTAGTTGAGGTCGGGCTGGTGCGAGAAGAAGCGGTGCCAGTAGTAGGCGTTCGCGACGTGGTCCCAGGTCCAGTTCGACGTCTCCGTGTCTTTGAAGATGATTCGCGCGTCCTGGTACTTCTGGTTGGTGTCGCTCCAGACGTAGAAGTCGCGCTGGTTGGTGCCTGGCTTCGCCCGCCTCGCGCGCTGGAACCACGGGTGCTGGTCGGAGGTGTGGTTGGCGACGAGCTCGGTGATGACGCGGATTCCGCGCCGGTGCGCCTCTTTGACGAACTGGGTGGCGTCGCCGAGCGTGCCGAACATCGGGTTCACGCTGATGTAGTCGGCGATGTCGTAGCCGTCGTCGCGCAGCGGTGAGGGATAGAAGGGAAGAAGCCACACCGCGTTGACCCCAAGGTCCTGCAGGTAGGGCAGCTTTTCGACCAGGCCGCGGAAGTCGCCGCTCCCATCGCCGTCCGTGTCCAGGAACGCGCGCACGTGCAGCTCGTAGATGAGCGCGTCCTTGTACCAGAGGGGGTCGTCATCGAGCTGGAAGCCAGCGTCCGGCTTGCGCCCCTTGGTCGATGAGGTGGTGGTCTGGATCACACGAAGTACTCGAAGTCGTGTTCGCTGCGGACGCGGCGGCGGAAGCGGAAGAGCTGCGCGGGCATTGCGTACGGGTTGATCTCCACGTAGTTGCGCGGGCCGTTCCAGATGTATCGCGCACCCGTGATCAGCTCATGAGCCTGGTAAGGACGCTCGCGCTCGATGCCGAGCTCTTCGAGGGGGAGGTTGACCATGCCGCGCTGCACGTGGTGCGGGTCGCAGTTCACGACCGCCAGGACGATGTTGCTGTTGTCGGGCGAGCTCTTGGAGTAGGCGAGCAATTGGTCGTTCTCCGTCGGATGGAAACGCAGCCCGCGGTCCGTCTGCAGGGCTGGGTTTTCATGCCGGATCCGGTTGACGATGGTGATCAGCTCGCGCAGGCTGTCGGGTGCCTTGCGATCCCAGGCCCGGAGCTGGTACTTCTCCGAGTCGAGGTACTCCTCCGAGCCCTGCTCGCGCGGGCGGCTCTCCATCAGCTCGAACGCCGGGCCGTAGATTCCGTAGCTGGCCCCCAGCGTCGCGGCGAGGACGAGGCGCGCTTGAAACGCGGGCTTTCCGCCGGTCTGCAGGAACTCGGTGAGGATGTCCGGCGTGTTCGGCCACAGGTTCGGCCGAAAGAACTCGCGGATCGGCGGCTGCGCGAGCTCGGTGAAGTACTGATACAGCTCCCATGCGGTGTTGCGCCACGCGAAGTAGGTGTACGACTGGCTGTAGCCGAGCTTGGCGAGGCGGTACATCACCTTGGGCCGAGTGAACGCCTCGGACAGCAGGATCACATCCGGGTGCAGGCGCTTCACCTCGCCGGCGAGCCACTCCCAAAAGCCGAAGGGCTTGGTGTGTGGGTTGTCGACGCGGAAGATGTGCACGCCCTGCTCGATCCAGAACAGGAAGATCGAGAGGAGCTCCTGCCACAGCTCGCGCCACTGCTCTGTCTCGAAATCGAACGGATAGATGTCCTCGTATTTCTTGGGCGGGTTCTCGGCGTACCGGATCGAACCATCCGGTCGATGCTTGAACCACTCGGGGTGCTCGCGCGCGTACGGGTGGTCGGGCGAGCATTGGAACGCGATGTCGAGGGCTACGTCGATACCTTGCTCGGCCGCCGCTCGCACGAGGTGGCGGAAATCGTCGAGCGTGCCGAGCTCGGGGTGGACGGACTTGTGACCGCCCTCCTCCGACCCGATGGCCCATGGGCTCCCGGGCTCGGTGGCAGTGGCGGGCTTGTTGTTGGCGCCCTTGCGGTGCGTCTTTCCGATCGGGTGGATGGGCGGCAGGTAGAGGACGTCGAAACCCATTTGCGCCACCTCGGGCAGCAAGCGCTCGACGTCCTTGAAGGTCCCGCTCTTTTCTTGAGGTGCGCCCTGCGCGCGCCCGGCGCCGCCGACGCCGGTCGAGCGCGGGAACAGCTCGTACCAGGAGCTGAAGCGAGCCTTGAGCGGCTCGACGACCACCTCGAGCTCGCGGGGGTAGGCGGTCGAGAGACCGCGGTCGGCGTAGCGGCGCATGAGCGCGGTGAGCTCGTTGCCTTCCCCGCTTGCCGGGGAGCCCCGCGCAAGCGCGGGGGTGTGACCCGGCCGCAAGGCGGCCCGGTCGGATGGGGGCGACGCCTTTCGGAGCGACCGGGCTAACTCGCGCAGCTTCGCTGCGTCGGTGGCGATTCCATTGGCCCGCGCCGCCGCCGCCTCGACCATCCGCTCTCCAGCCTCGAGCTCGACCGTCACGTCCTGGCCCGCCTCGACGCGCTTGGCCAATTGACGCCTCCAGGTCTCGAAGTGGTCGATCCAGCCCTCCAGCGTGAAGAAGTAGCGACCCAGCTCGGTGACGGGGAACTCGCCACGCCACCGGTCGTTGGGCAGCGGCGACATGGGCACCTCGATCCAGTCCCCGGCCGACTGGTGCCTGTAGCGCAGCACAGCCGCCAGCGTGTCGTGGCCGTCGGCGAAGATGTCGGCCTCCACGCTCACGGTCTCGCCCGTCACCCGTTTGGCGGGGAAGCGGCCGCCGTCGATCTCCGGCGTGACGGCCTCGATGACGACGCGTTTCCGCCCGTCCTGTAGGTCCGGCGCGGCCGGTTGACCGGCGGGTGCGGTTGCGACGGCAGGCCGCTCGGGACGCCGCTTCACCGGAGCTCGGGCCACAACAGCAATCGTGGCATGATTCGAAGGGGTGCTGAAATCCATCGATCCGGCCACGGGCCGGGAGCTGGCATCGTTTCCCGAGGCGGACCAGGCGGCCATCGAAGCAGCCCTGGACCGGGCCTGGACGGCCCGCCACCCCTGGCGCGACTCGGGAATCGGCATGCGAGCCGCGCTCATGCGCTCCGTCGCAGGTGTTCTGCGAACCGACAAATCACGCTACGCCGCGCTGCTCACCTCCGAGATGGGCAAGCCCATCATCGAGGCCGAGGCGGAGATCGAGAAGTGCGCATGGACGGCGACCTGGTTTGCCGAAAACGCTGAACGCCTGCTCGCCGAGGAGCCGGTCGACAGCACGGCCAGCGAGAGCTACGTCAGGTTCCAGCCGCTCGGCCTGATCCTCGCCGTCATGCCGTGGAACTTCCCCTTCTGGCAGGCATTTCGCGCCGCATTGCCGGCGCTCACGGCGGGCAACGTCATGGTGCTCAAGCACTCGTCGAACGTGCCTCAGTCGGCGCTGGCGATCGAAGAGGTGTTCCGCGAGGCCGGCGTGCCGGAGGGCGTCTTCCAAACGCTCCTGATCGGCTCCGCGGCGGTCGAGAGGCTGATCGCCGACCATCGCGTCGCCGGCGTCACGCTGACCGGCTCGGAGAAGGCCGGGGCGACCGTCGCCGAGGCGGCGGGGCGGGCCTTGAAGAAAACAGTGCTCGAGCTTGGCGGCTCCGACCCGTTCATCGTGCTCGCGGACGCCGACCTCGAAGCGGCCGCGTCCGTCGCGTGCCGCTCGCGCAACCAGAACAACGGCCAGAGCTGCATCTCCGCCAAGCGCTTCATCGTCGAGGAGCCGGTGGCGGACGAGTTCGAGCGCCGATTCACCAGCGCCGTGGCCGCCCTCAAGGTCGGCAACCCGATGGATCGGGCCAATCAGGTGGGACCGCTGGCGCGGGGCGACCTGGTCGAGGAGCTCGAGCGGCAGGTCACGGAGTCGGTGCGCCTGGGCGCGCGTCCGCTGACCGGCGGGAAGAGGATCCAGGGGGGCGGCTACTACTTCGAGCCCACCGTCCTGGCCAACGTCAGGCCCGGGATGCCCGCCTATCACGAGGAGACGTTCGGACCCGTCGCCGCGGTGATCCGCGTCAAGGACGCTGAGGACGCCCTGCGCGTTGCGAACGACACTGACTTCGGCCTGGGCTCGAATGTCTGGACCAAGAATGTCGAGCGCGCCAAGGCGATGGCGGAGCGCATCGAAGCCGGCCTCGTCTTCGTCAACGGAATGGTCGCCTCGGATGCCCGCCTGCCGTTCGGCGGCGTCAAGCGCTCCGGATATGGGCGTGAGCTGTCCGACTACGGGATCAAGGAGTTCACCAACATTCAGACGGTCTGGGTCGGGCCCGCAAAAGACGGTCAGAAGGCGCCGCCGCCGCGCGCCGAGTAGTCCTCGAGACAGAGCGGCTGCGCCTCGAGCCGGTCGCCACGTCGCATGCGGATGGCCTCCACGCCGCGGTCGTCGCCTCGAGGCCGGAGCTTCTCCCCTGGATGCCTTGGGCGCGTGAGCCGGCGCTCGAGGGAACGCTTGCGCTGACCCAGCGCGACGAGCATGCGTGGCGCGATGACCGCGTCTTCCATTTCGCGATCGTCGATCGCCAAAGCGCAGAGGTCCTCGGTGTGGCCGGACTGAACAAGGAGGGTCCGGACGCGGCCGAGCTGCACTACTGGATTCGCAGCGACCACGCGGGTCGCGGCCTGACCACCGAGGCCTGCCGCGCCCTCATCGAGTGGGCGCGCGAAGAGCTGCATGTCACGCGCCTCACCCTGTGGGCAGGTCGCGAGAATCTCGCCAGCCGGCGCGTCGCGGAGAAGCTCGGCTTCACGCACCTGGGGCCGCTGGACTGGCGCCCAGAAGGCGGACTCGGCGACTTCGCGGCGGAAAGCTACGAGCTTCCTCTCACCCCTGCGCCGCCGCGGCAGGCGGGATGACCACCGGCGTGGCCGGCGACTTCGTCGGCTTTTTCGCCTTCTGGTGCTTGCGCGCCATCACCGAATAGCTGTCCTTCAATGCGTTGATCGGGTCGAGGCCTAGGCTGCGCGACATCTCGGGCAGAACCTCGGCAGGCCCTTCGAGTTCGACGAACCAGCCGAAGTCGAGCACGTCCAGCGTGATGGCCACGCCGTCGAGCATCCACATCGTGCGCTGCTTCGGATAGGTCCAACCGACCCGGAATCCGAGCTGTTGAAGCATGTCGAGGGTCGCATGCACATCGGTGACGTCGATCTCCGTCTCCTCGCGGATCTTGACGCCTCCATCGAACTTCGCCGGACCCTTCGCCGTCAAAACGCCGCGCGGTCCGCCGTTCAGGACGCGCAGCCGGAGCGTGGTGTTGCGGGTCGACTTGCCCGGGCCGGTGAAGCGGTAGTTGTCTTCCTTGTAGCGCCCGTTCAGCTTCGCGCCGCGCTTGCGGAGGAGGCTGCGGAGCTTGGCGTGGTCACGCGCGCCGGCGACGCGAAACTTGAGCTCCGACTCGATGGTGCGGTCCCGGCGGACGCGCAAGCGGCGTAGCGCCACACGTGGAGAGTAATCGTTAGGCGGCCGGCTTTCGAAGCCGATAGAGCGAGGCCACGACCGCGGTGCACTCGTCCTCTACGTATTCCAGCCCGGCGGACTCAGCGATGTGGCGAGCCTCCTCCGAGCGGATGTCCTCCTGCAGCCACAGCGCCTTCGCCCCAACGGCGACGGCCTGGCGAGCGATCTCGGGCGCGTCGGCCGCCGGCCGGAAAACATCGACGAGGTCGATCTTCTCGGGCACCTCGAGCAGCGTGCGGTAGACGCGCTCGCCGAACAGCACCTGGGCGAACGGGTTGATGGGGATGATGCGGAATCCGCGGCGCTGCAGGCCCTCGGGCACCGATCCGCCGGCCTTGTTGGGATCACGCGACGCACCGACCACCGCGATGGTGGTCGCGCTTCCGAGGACCTCGTGCGAGCTTCGAGTCACCTAATCAGCAAGTCGTCGGCTCGTGCCTCTATTCCAGGTTCTCGACCTAAACGGCGGTCACGGCGTTTTCCGTGTGGCATCCTGTCGGCCCGAATGGCGACTTCTACAGATTTCAAAACCATGGTCCAGTCGGTGCTCGAGCGGCAGGGCGACTCGCGACTTCCGGCGCCGGGAGAGGTCATTCTGCTAGGCACCACGGCTGGCGGAACGTGGTCGCGATTGCGGATAACACGCCGCTATGCATGGCTCGCGTCTCGAATGGTGCGCTGGTTTGTTTGGCAAAAGGCAATTGATCGACTGGCGATAGTAATTGCGGACGACCCCCGACAGCCACGGCAGATGCGAGTCGCCTTCGCGGATCGCGACACTGCTCAGTCGGCGGCGGGCGTCTCGGATCCGAGGCTCGCCAGGCTCGTCGCCGCGGCCGCATACGAATGGTCACATCCCCGAGCCGCACTGAAACCGATGCGCGTCTGGTTCGGCCGGCCGTATCCGATCGTGCTGCTGGTTTTTGTCTTGTGCACGGAGCTGGGAGTCGAGGTGCTTCGGATCACTCGTGTTCTGGAAGGCCGTTATAGCTGGCTGCCGCTACTCCCGACGCCTGCCGCCGAAGTCCTCTTCGCCGCCTACCTGGTTCTCGTCATCGCGACGATCGTGCTGCTGTGGCGGCAGAGCTCGATTGGTTATCGGCTCGCCTGGCTGCTGTCCGCGGTGCAGTTCGTGCGGCCGCTCGCCCTGTATCTTCCGCTCACGCATTCATACGGACTGGGGACGGTCGAGTTCTGGGTCGTCTGGTCCTGGTCGTACCCCGCGATGATCTGGCTCATGTTCGCGCTTCTGTACATGGAGCGACTCCGCAGAGCCCGGTCTTTAGACGGATGGCGGGAGTAGGCCGGATTCACTCCGGCCGTCACCCAGCGTGACCCACCGAACGCTGCCATGCATCGTGTGACTTGGTGGGGTTCCACGGGGGAGGCCTGCCTCACCCGTGAATTTAGGCCGCTTCGGTCTTCGACTTGGCGGTGGACGCGGGCTCGAGGGCGTGCTTCAGCACATCCTCGACACGGCTCGCCAGGTGGAACGTCATCGCCTCGCGCACGGTCTGAGGGACGTCGTCGAGGTCCTTCTCGTTGCGCTGCGGCAGAATGACTTCCTTCAAGCCCATCCGGTGGGCGGCCAGCACTTTCTGCTTGACGCCGCCGATCGGCAGCACCAGGCCCTGCAGCGTGACCTCTCCGGTCATGCCGACGGTGTTGCGCACGGGCCGTCCGGTGAGAAGGCTCACGATCGCGGTCGTCATCGTCACGCCGGCCGACGGGCCGTCCTTGGGCACCGCGCCTTCGGGCACGTGGATGTGAAACGACTTGTTGATGTCGTCGTGGGCGATGTGCAGCTCTTCCGCGTGCGACCGCACGTAGGAGAGAGCGATCTGCGCCGACTCCTTCATCACGTCGCCGAGCTGACCGGTCAGCATCAGGCCGCCGCCACCCTGGCCGTTGGCCTCGGTGGCCGTGGCCTCGACGAAGAGCACGTCTCCGCCGGTGCCGGTGACGGCAAGTCCGGTCGCGACGCCGGGCACCGCGGTGCGGGCCGCGACCTCGTTGTCGAACCTCGCCTTGCCGAGGAACTCGCGCACCCGGTCCGGCGTGACCGCCACGGGCGGCTTGAAATCGCCGGTGGCGACCTTCGTCGCGACCTTGCGAGTGATCTTGCCTAGCTCGCGTTCCAGGTTGCGCACGCCCGCCTCGCGGGTGTGGTCGGTGATCACCTTCATGATCGCGGTGTCGTCGATCGTCACCTCTTCCGGCCTGAGGCCCGCTTGCTTGATCTGGCGCGGGAGCAGGTGGCCGCGCGCGATCGCGACCTTCTCCTCTTCGGTGTAACCGTCGAGGCGGATCAGCTCCATGCGGTCCAGCAGCGGCGCCGGAATCGTCTCCGACACGTTTGCGGTCGGGATGAAGAGCACGTCGGACAGGTCGAGGTCGACCTCGAGGTAGTGGTCGCGGAACGTGTGGTTCTGCGCCGGGTCGAGGACCTCGAGCAGCGCCGACGACGGGTCGCCCCGCCAGTCGCTGCCAACCTTGTCGATCTCGTCCAGCATGATCACAGGATTTTTCGTCCCGGCATCTTTCAATGCGCGGACGATGCGGCCGGGAAGCGCGCCGACATAGGTGCGGCGGTGGCCGCGGATGTCAGCCTCGTCGCGAATGCCGCCGAGGGAAATCCGGGTGAACTTGCGGCCAAGCGCCCGCGCGACGGACTCGCCCAGCGACGTCTTGCCGACGCCTGGAGGTCCGACGAGCGTGATGATCGCGCCGGTGCCGCGGCCGCCGAGCACCTCGAGCCCGCGCTCCTTGCGCAGCTTGCGCACGGCAAGGAACTCGATGATCCGGTCCTTGACGTCGGACAGCCCGGTGTGGTCCTCGTCGAGGATCTGGCGCGCCTTCACGAGGTCGTAGTTGTCTTCGGAGCGCACGTTCCAGGGGATGTCGAGCATCCAGTCGAGGTAGGTGCGGATCCAGCCGTACTCGGGGTTCTGCTCGCTAGTCCGCTCCAGGCGGTCGAGCTCGCGGTTGACCTCGGTCAGGACCGTCTCCGGCATGCCGGCTTGCGCGACCCTCTCGCGGTAGGTCGAGACCACGTCGGTCTGGCCCTCGTTCAATTGCTTCTTGATCGCCTCCATCTGCTGGCGGAGCAGGAACTCACGCTGGGTCTTCTCCATGCCCTCGGCGACGTCGCTGCGGATCTTCTCCTTCAGCGAAGCGTCGGCCAGGATGCCCTTGGTCCACTTGATGAGGATGGTCAGGCGCTCCTCCAGGTCGACGGTTTCGAGAATCTGCAGCTTCTGCTCGGTCGACAGGTCCGGCGAGTAGCCGGCGAGGTCGGCCAGGTGACCGGGCGTCCTCGCGGCACGGAGGAACTGGACGACCTGCGGAACGCCGCGCGATTCGACCAGGTTCTCGAGCAGCGCTCGGTACTCGCGCGCCAGCTCAGTGGAGGCTTCGGTCGGGGGTTCAGGGTCGATGACCGGGTCGGCCTTGACCCAAAGGGCGCCGCCGATGTCGGCCTGACCGCTGCCCAGGCGGGCGCGGTACTCGCCCCGGATCATGAAGGCTTCAGCGCCTGTAGGCAGCTCCGCCGAGTCGCCGAGGCGGCCGACGGTGCCCATGGCGCCGAACTTGCCGTCGATGCGGGGAACCAGCAGGATCAGGCGGTTGCCCTGGCGGGCGGCCTCGATCGCTGCCTTCTGGTCGTCGCCTTCGACGGCGAGGGTGACGGACATGTGGGGGAGGACGACGACGTCGTCCATGGGAAGGACGGGGAGCAGTTCGGATTTTGGTGTTGCCATCTGTACGAGAGAACGTTTACCCAGGTCGGGAGATTCCCAATCCTGGCCCTCCCTGGCTGACTCGCAGACCGACGCCGCGTTGGCGGCCGAATTCACTTCGGCCGCGACCCACGTTCCAAATTGTCTCCAGACGCCGCCCATGGAAGACAAATCAGTGAAGTCCGAACCGTATACCGGAAGGAGAGCAGCCCCTGCGGCATCAGCCGCACGGGCGATGAGAGGGAACCATCCGGGTTCCCTCTCATACTTAGACCCGGGTGACGCTCCCTGAGGCCGCCCCGCGCCGGGACAGGGAGTCGATGGTGACCGCCCCCAGGAGCACGAGGCCGGTCACGATGTACTCCCACTCGACGGTGAGGCCGAGCAGGAACATGCCGTTGTAGATGCCGCCGATGACCAGACCTCCCAGCACCCCGTGGAGGGGCTTGCCCCGGCCCCCGAAGAGGCTGGTGCCGCCGATGACCGCCGCAGCGACGGCGTACAGGACGTACTGGCCGCCCTGGAGGTTGTTCGACATACCACCCAACAGGGAGGCGTACAGGAGGATTCCGATGCCGGCGGTGAACGAGCACAGAGCGAAGGCGACCGTCCGGATGAGCGGGAGGTTGATGCCGGCGCGCCGCGCGGCCTCGGGATTGCCGCCGATCGCGTAGACGTAGCGACCGTACTTCGTCCGCTGCAAAAGGATGGTCCATACAACGAGGACCCCGAGGACGATGGGGATGACCCACGGCACGCCTTCGAGCGTCCCAAGGCTGGCTCGGTTCGTGTTGCAGATTGCCACCACCACGATCGCCACGACCGCGATCAGCCCAACCTTGATCAAGGTCAGGCTCGCAGGAGGGGCAACCAGTCCGCTTGTCCGCCGGCGATGGTCGCTGATCCACATCCAGCCGCCCAGAAGCAGCACCGCGATAGCGGCGAGTACCCACGAAAGATTCGGGTCGATGCTGCCCCACATCAGGAAGTAGATGACGTGGAGGTTGTTGCTGAAACCGGCCAGGTTTGGATAGCCGGAGAAGGGTCCGAGCAGAAGGATGTAGAGGAATAGACCGTTGGCGATCAGATAACCGGCGAGGGTCACGATGAACGACGGCAGGCGCAGGCGGGTGATCAGCGTGCCCTGGATCGCGCCGAACACCGCGCAGAAAAGAAGGCCCGCAGCAATGGCAGCCCACCATGGCCAGTTGGTGGTGAGCGGTTGGACAAGCTGAACGGTGATGGCGGCCCCGCATGCGCCGACGAATCCGACCGACAGGTCGATCTCGCCGAGGACGAGGGCGAATCCCTCGGCCATCGCGAGGACCATGAAGACCGCGCTCTGCTGGAAGAGGTTGACCAGGTTGACCGGCGATAGAAATACCGGACTCTTGGCGGTGAACACCAGCATGATCACGGCCATGGCCACGATCACAGGGAGGACGCCGCTTTCGCCCGCGCGTATACGTGAAACCCACGCCCGGGCGTACTGGCCCAGCGACTGAGCGACAAGCTCGGGCGGAACCTCCGCTTGCGCCGCTTGTGGCGCCGCGGTCAGGTCTGGCGCTTCTTCGGGCGGAACGCCCGAAACGTCAGTTGGTTTCTGTGCGCGCGCCAACGATGCGGCTCGAACCTCCTGTGGTCATGTAGTCGACGACGCTCTGCCGGTCAAATGCGGAGGCCTTGTCCTGAACGACCAGGCGGCCCAGGTACAGAACCGCGATCTGGTCGGCCACCTGGAAAATGTCGGTCAGGTTATGCGAGATGACCATCACGGCCAGGCCGCGGTCGCGGAGGCGCTTGATGAGGTCGAGCACCTGCTTGGTCTGCACGACCCCAAGGGCCGCCGTGGGCTCGTCCATGATCACCAGCTTGGAGTTCCACATCACGGCTTTCGCGACCGCCACGGACTGGCGCTGGCCTCCGGACAGTGACGCCACGGGTTGGCGAATCGACCTCACCGTGGTCACCCGAAGGCTGGCCAGCGTCTCAGCGGCGGCGCGCTCCATGCTGTCCTCGTCGAGCAGTCCGTAGCGGACCCGTTCGCGGCCCAGGAACATGTTTTGCACGATGTCGAGGTTGTCGGCCAGGGCGAGGTCTTGGTAGACCGTCTCGATGCCGAGGCGGGATGCGTCTCTCGCGTTGCGTATGTGCACTGGGTGCCCCTCCCAGTAGACCTGGCCGTGGTCCGGCTGATAGATGCCGGCGACGCACTTGGTCAGCACCGTCTTGCCGGCGCCGTTGTCCCCGCACAATGCGGTCACCTGGCCCAACGGAAGGTCGAGGTTTACGTGGTACAGGGCCTGCACCGGACCGAAATGCTTGTCGAGCTCTCGGATCTTGAGGAGCGGCTCGCTGGTGGCTGGGGTAGGTGCGACAGCCGCCGTCATTTCACCTCGCATTATCGGTGAGTTAAGAAGGTGACGCCGCCGCGCGATGCGGCGGCGTCGGTCAGTTGACGGTTACGAGATGCCGGCAGCGGCGCAGGCAGCAGCGCCTGCCTTGCTGCAGAGAGCTGTCTTGTCGACGAAGTTGTCCTTGATCACCGTTGCGTTCATGTTCGAGGTGTCGACCCACACTGGGACGAGGAGTGAAGCCGGCTGCGAGTTGCCGGTGACGCCTGAGGGAGGCGTCGTGGTGCCGTTGAGGAGCGCGCTGGGCGGTGTCGCGCCGGCGCGAAGAACGGTGGCGAGGGCGACCGCGTCCTGCGCCTCGAGGTAGATCGCCTTGTAAACCGAGCCGCACTGGTAGCCCTGGAGGACGTTGACCAGCCCGTCGGGCGTCGCATCCTGCCCGGTGGTTGGGATCCTCTTGGCCGGGATGTTCTTGCTCTTGAGCACGTTGACGACCGCGCCGGCGAGGCCGTCATTTGCCTCGACCGTGGCGTTGATCTCCGGGTGTTGAGTGAAGTTCTGCTGGAAGATCGTGGCGCCCACGTCGTTCTTCCAGTCCGTGGCGACCTGCTCGCCGACGAGCGTCAGGTTGCCCTTGGTCTTGCCTGTCGTCTCGGTCTGAACCTTGTCGCCCCAGATCGCGTCGTTGTATCCCTGCGCGAACGATACGGCGTTCGGGTCCGAGTTCTGACCGCCGTCCAGCTCGAAGACCTTCGCATTAGAGACGCCCCAGTCGGAGACGCACTTGACGAAGCCTTTGCCGATAAGCTCGCCCACCTGGACGTTGTCGAAGCTCACGTAGTAGGTGTTGGTGCCGGTGAACGTGGCGCGGTCATAGCTGATGACCTTGACGCCGTGAGACTGCGCGTAGGCCTGGATCGAGGAACCCACGCTGCTGCTGATCGGGTCCATGATCAGCACCGTAGCGCCGGCCGTGATCAATGCCTGGGCCTGGGAGAGTTCCTGCGCCTCCACGCCGCCGGCGTTGTCGATGGTGTACTGCGACGTGCTGTACCCAGCGCCGTTGAGCGCCTTGGTCAGGGCGGGCAGGTCGAATGTCTGGTACCGCCCCGAAGAAGTCGTGTCCGGGAGGAGCACTCCCACCTTCCCCGAGCCGGCCTTGACGAGGTCGTTGAGCTTCGGCATGTAGCTGAAGCTCGCGTCGAACGAGCTGATGCTCAGGTCCGACGGAACCACCGCGGGGGACACGGCGGCGTTGTTGTTGTTGCCGCCGCAGGCCGATACGATCAGGCCTGCAACCGCAAGAGCGGGCAAAAACCGGGCTAACTTCATGCGCATACCTCATTAGTCAATTCCCGCTGCCTTCTTCCCGTTCCTCCCCCGGGGCGAGAGTGCGCCGACAGCCAGGTCTTACTCAGTAGCCCTGTGAGCTGGGTGGCATTCTGTTGCCAGGGCCAACAATGTGTCAAGTTGGCGAATTACATGGCGAACAGGACGGTTTGAACGCCAGATGCAGATCATAGCCGCCTTGGTGGGCATCCTGCTCGTGGCCGGGGTGCTGCGGGACGCTTTCGAGACGATCATCCTGCCACGCCGCGTGTCGGGCGTCCGGTTCTCGAAGGTCTTTTACCGGCTGAGCTGGAAGCCGTGGCGGGCCGTCGCCAGGCGGATGCCGCCAGGCAGCGATCGGCGGGAGACGCTTCTCAGTGTCTACGGGCCGCTCTCCCTCCTCGTCCTGCTCGTCCTCTGGGGAATCCTCTTGATCGTCGGGTTCGCGTTCCTGCTGTGGGCCGCCAACTTCGACGGGCGGCTCTCCGCCCTCGAGCACGTTTACGTCAGCGGCACCACCTTCACCACCCTCGGCATAGGTGACTTCGTGCCGAGAACCGACCTCGCCCGGCTCGTCACGGTGGTCGAGGCGGGGACGGGCTTCGGCTTCCTGGCCGTGGTCATCTCCTACCTGCCGATCCTGTACCAGAGCTTTTCGCGCCGGGAAACGGCGATCTCGATGCTCGACGAGTGGGCGGGATCGCCGCCCAGCGCGGGCGAGCTGTTCCGGCGCGCGGTGCAGGCCGGTGCAATCGAGGAGCTCCGGCCCCTCCTGAACCAGTGGGAGGAGTGGACCGCCGAGCTGCTCGAGAGTCATCTCTCGTACCAGGTGCTGAGTTACTTCCGCTCCCAGCACGAGAACCAGTCGTGGCTGGCCGCCCTCACAGCGATGATGGACCTGTCAGCCGTGTGGCAGGCCGCCAGGGCCGAGGGCCGGACCTGGGCGGCGCGCCGCCTCTACGCCATCGGCCGCCACGCGCTGGGCGACTTGAGCCAGGTGCTTCAGGCCGCGCCTCGGTTTGACGCTCCCCAACGCCTGACAGACAGCGAGGTTCACTTGATCCACGAAGAGCTGGCGAAAGCAGACGTAGCGGTCGACTTCGTCACTTTTCAGGACCGGCTCACCAAGCTCCGCAAGGGGTACGAGCCGTACGCGTTCGCGCTCAGCCGCGAGCTGTTGATGGAGCTCCCGCCGTGGTTCAGGGTCGACGGCCACAAGGACAACTGGGAGACGACCGCGTGGGAAGGGGCCGCGCCCGGCGAGTCGCTTCGTTAACGATCGACCAGCGCGATCCCTAATTTAGGCGGATGGCGGCTGTAGGCCGGATTCACTCCGGCCGTCACTCACCGTGCCCACCGAATGCCGCCATGCATCGTGTAACTCGGAGGGGGTTCCGCGAGGGAGGCCTGCCTCCCCCGTGAATACTTCGCGCGCGCCTGACAATTACAAATGCGCGGGTGGCCACTGACATAACGGTCGCGACGAAAAGCTTTGAGCGCTGGCTCGGCGAGCGCCGGCGATTGCGGCGCGACGACCTCGAGTTCAAGCACCAGCAGATGGCCGCCGACACCTTCGGCTTTCTACGCGCGACCTTTTATCGCTGGGCCGAGCTGTGGCCGGAGGAGCTGCCCGAGCTCACCGACGCGCCCAAGGTGCTTGCGGTCGGCGACCTCCACGTCGAGAACTACGGCACCTGGCGGGACGCGGAAGGTCGCCTCGTCTGGGGCGTCAACGATTTCGACGAGGCGACGAACCTGCCGTACACGCTCGACCTCGTGCGCCTCGCGACGAGCGCCGGGCTCGCCGCGGCTGAAGGCCACCTGAGCATCAACCTGAAGGAGGCTTGCGCCGCGATCCTGGGTGGCTACTCGTCCAGCCTCAAGGCGGGTGGCAGGCCGCTGGTGCTCGCCGAGAACGACCGCTGGCTGCGCAAGCTCGCCAGCGGCAGGCTGCGCGACCCCGTTGTCTTCTGGTCGCGAATCGCCGCATTGCCCACGGCCCGCGGGCCGCTCCCCTCCAGGACCCAGCAGGCCCTCCTGCATCGCCTGCCGGACGGAGCCAACAGCGTGCGATTCGTGAGGCGCCGGGCCGGGCTCGGCAGCCTGGGGCTGGAACGCCTGGTCGCCCTTGCAGGCTGGAACGGCGGGATGGTCGCCCACGAGGCTAAAGCGCTCGCCCCATCCGCCTGGGACTGGGCCCACGCCCCGCATGCGACGGATCGCATCCACTACCTGGAATTGGTCGCGCAGGCGGTGCGGTGTCCGGACCCGATGGTCGACGTCCACGAGGGGTGGCTCGTGCGGCGGCTGTCGCCGGACTGCAGCCGCATCCTGCTCGACGAGCTGCCCAAGCGCCGCGACGAGGCGCGCCTGCTGAAGGCGATGGGCTGGGAGGCGGCCAACATCCACCTCGGGACGCGCGGCGCCGGGCGGGCGATCGTCGCCGACCTCGCGCGGCGCAAGCAGGGGTGGCTGCGCGATGCGGCGACGCGGATGGCGCGCCGGCTGCGCACCGACTGGAAGGACTGGCGAGCCGCCCGCTCGACGTGATCGCCCCCATGGGCGATAGTCCGGACTATCGCCGCAAACCCCTCGGGCCACACCGTACATAGTCCGGACTAACGGCCACTAGCCGTCCGTTAACAGGCTGGGCTGTTTGTCTCGACCCTCAGGGGCGATGCTCCCCCGGACATGCGGCCAAGAATTCCGCTGGAGTTGAGACGCGGTCCCTTCTCGGTCGCTGATGCGCGTCGATATGGGCTTACGTGGAAGCGCCTGCAGACCCACTCGTGGACACGACTCAGCCGCGGCCAATATGCGTGGACTGGGCTCGCGAAAGACGCAAATTTGGTGTTGCGAGCTGTCGCGCAGCGCATGCCGCCCGATTACGCCTTTTCGGGCCGCACAGCAGCATGGATCTTGGGCCTCGACATGGCTCCTTGCGATCCTGTGGAAGTCACCGTCGAGCGCAACGCTCCCGTTCGAGCTCGCGCTGGAATCCGGCTTAGGCGGGCATCACTTCCGGAGAGTGACGTGACTGCATGTCGCGGCTTTCCGGTCACCGTGGCGATGCGTACCGTCCGCGACATCGGAAGCGACCGCGACATCACAGAGTCAGTCGTTGCCCTCGACATGGCTCTTCGCGCCGGCCTGGTCGAGTCAGCCGACCTTGCCGAATATGTGCGGAACCATTCAGGTGACAAGGGCATCCAACGGCTCAGGCGCGCCGCGCGGCTCGCGGACCCACGATCCGAGTCCCCGATGGAGACGCGCCTTCGGATCGCGATCATCAAGGCTCGGCTTCCGCAACCGCGCGTTCAGGCGGAGCTCCATGACGCAAACGGACAGTTCGTCGGTCGGGCGGATCTCTACTACCCGGATCGCAGGTTGGTCATCGAATACGACGGCGACAATCACCGGGATCGACTCGTCTCCGACCTTCGGCGGCAGAACGCGCTGGTCAACGCGAGCTATCACCTCCTCAGGTTCACGGCTGCTGACCTTCGGGCTCCGAATGCAGTCGCGGCGCAGGTTCGTCAGGCTCGCGCGATGCTGCGTCGGCAGTAGCTGATAGTCCGGACTAACGCCCGCTCTGACGCAGGCAAATGTGCTGTTAGTCCGGACTATCGACCAAAATGGGATCGGGGGCTAGAGCACTTTAGACAGGAAGAGCTTCGTCCTTTCGTGCCGCGGATTCGCCAGCACCTCGCGCGGCGTGCCGGACTCGACGATCACCCCGCCGTCCATGAAAACGAGCGTGTCGCCGACCTCGCGAGCGAAACCCATCTCATGCGTCACCACGATCATCGTCATGCCGTCTTCGGCAAGTCCGCGCATGGCGTCGAGCACCTCGCCGACGAGCTCGGGGTCGAGCGCGGACGTCGGCTCGTCGAACAGCATGAGCTTCGGCTGCATGGCAAGCGCTCGCGCGATCGCCACGCGCTGCTGCTGTCCGCCTGAGAGCTGGTTGGGGTAGACGTCGACCTTGTCCGCGAGCCCGACGCGCTCGAGCAGCTTGCGGGCGCGTGCCTCGGCGGCGGCGCGACTCTCCCCCTTCACGTGGAGCGGCGCCTCGGCGACGTTCTGCAGCGCGGTCATGTGCGGGAAAAGGTTGAAGCGCTGGAAGACCATGCCGATCTCCGATCGCTTGCGGCACACCTCGCGGTCCGGCAGCTCGTACAGCTTGTTGCCGCGCTGCTGATAGCCGACCAGCTCGCCGTCCACGTACAGCCTTCCCGCGTCGATCTTCTCCAGGTGGTTGATGCATCGGAGGAATGTGCTCTTGCCGGAGCCCGACGGACCGATCACGCACATGACCTCTTTCGGCTGGACTTCGAGGTTGATGCCGCGCAGCACCTCGAGCCGGCCGAAGCTCTTGTGCACCTCCTCTGCTTTGACCATCGCCCCGCCGGCCATCAGCGGTGCTCGCCAAGCGAAGGCATCACGTCAGGCGGAAGAGGCGGAGCCGCATGCCACGTGAACAAGAGCCGGCGAAACCGCTGCAGCGGGGTGGGCGGGAGCTCACGCTGCGCGCCGCGCGCGAAGTAACGCTCGAGGTAGTACTGGCCGGCAGTCAGGATCGAGGTGAGGAAGAGGTACCAGATGCTGGCCACGAACAGGAGCTCGACCACCTCGAAGGTTGAGCTCGCGATCTGGTCGGCGCGCGTGAAAAGCTCCGGCACGGACGCGACGAACGCGAGAGACGTGGTCTTGAGCATCGAGATGGTCTCGTTGCCGGTCGGCGGGAGGATGACGCGCATTGCTTGCGGCAGCACGATGCGGCGCGTCACCTGCAGGCGGGTCATGCCGAGGGCTTGCGCGGCCTCGGTCTGGCCATGTTCGACCGAGATGATCCCCGCCCGCACGATCTCAGCCATGTACGCGGCTTCGTTGAGTCCAAGGCCGAGGATGGCCGCCATCACCGGCGTGATCAATTTGTTGGTGCTGGCGCTGACCCCGATGTGAGTGAACGGAATGCCGACGCCGAGGTACGGCAGGATGATCGCAAGATTGAACCAGAAAAAGATCTGGACCAGCACCGGCGTGCCGCGGAAGAACCATATGTAGAACCAGCTGATCGTGGAGGTCACGGGGTTCGGCGATAGGCGCATAACCGCCAGAACGACGCCGAGCACGATCCCTATCACCATCGCGGCGACCGTGAGCTCGAGCGTGAGGGTGATCCCGTCGAGGATGAGCGCCCCGAACAAGTACTGCCAGACGTATTGCCAGTGCATCTGCGGCGCCGTCGCCACGGTGTCGACGGCGGCAAACGCGATCAGCAAGACGATTACGCCCGAAACCCATCGCCAGTAGTGCCGGACCGGGACGGCCTTGATCGCCTCGGGCCGCCCGCCGGCTCGAGAGCTCGACGGCCCGGAGGCGATCTCGGTCACTTCAGCTTGCTGCTTCTTACCTCAGGACGGGACGCAGGTCGCCCCGACGGCGTTGTTGTCGTTGAGCTTCACGTCGGAGCTCTTGATGGCTCCGTCGGCGACGCCCCACTTGTCGAGCGTCGTCTTGTAGAAGCCGTTGTCGATCAGGTACTTGACGGCGTCTGTCATGGCGGGCTCGAGCGTGCTGCCCTTGACGATCGCGATGCCGTATGGGGAGACGCTGCAGGGCTGGCCGGTCACCTTGAACTGGCCGTTCGACTTCTTGACCTGGTATGCGGCTACAGGCTGGTCGAGGAATCCGACGTCGGCCTGCCCGGAGAGCAGCGCCGAATTGGCCTCGGTCTGCTTCTCGAAGCTCAGGATCTTGATGTCCCCCTTGCCGGCGGTCTTGCAGCGGTTGGTCTGCCCGGAAAGCGGGGCGCCGCCTACGTCCTGGCCCATGTAGTTCCACGCGTCGCTTTCCTCGGTCGTGCCCTTTTCGACAGCGACGTTCTTGCCGCAGAGATCGGCGGTGGAGTTGATGCTCGGTCCCCCCGACGTCTTGACGATGAAAGACTCGCCGGCCCTGTAGTAGCTGATGAAGTCGATGCCGCCGTTCTCTCTGTCCTGGGTCGGGCTCCAGCTCGAGATGCTGAACTGATACCGCGGGCTCGTGGCCTTGAGCTGGGCGATGATCGTGTCGAAGCTCACGTTCTGGAACTGGCACTGCACGCCCATGACCTTGCAGACGTTGAGGCCGAAGTCGACGTCCCAGCCGGTGATGGCACCCGAGCTCGGGTCGACGAACTCGTTTGGCTCATAGGTCGCATCGCTCGCGATCTGAAGCGTGCCCAACGTCTTCATGTCGGCCGGGACCTTGTTGGCGATGCTGTCCACCTTGCCCAGCGTGCTGGGCGTCGACGGTGCCGGGTTGCCCCCGCACGCGCTCAGGATCAACAGGCCCGCTAGGGTCACAACCTCTTTCTTCATCTGGCTCTCCTCCGCACTCTGAACGGATTCCTATCCGGCACCGCCTATTATCGAGAACCGTGAACGGACGGCGGGCCGCCCTCGTCGTCGTGGGAGCCGGTGCCCTGGCTTCCCAGGCGGGCCACCTCCTGGCGTACTCGCTCCGGTTCGGCGGTGCCGCCTCGCAAGTTCAGAGCTCCGGAGCCCACGAACACTTCCCGGCCCTGGCCAAGACCGGCCTTGGTTTTCTCGCCATCGCCCTGGTCATGGGGCTACTGCTGGTCGGTTTTGCCCGCCTCATGGCCGGTCGCCTGGACAAAGACTCCGCGCCTTCCTACCTTCGGCTTCTGGCCGCGCTGTACACGGTGCAGCTGGCGGTCTTTGCGGGGCAGGAGACGGTCGAGGCCGCGGTCGGCGGTGCGCCCGCCAGCTCGGTCGCGGTCGTCGTGCTGTGGGGCACCGTGGGCCAGTTGCCTGTCGCAGCGGTCGCCACTGTGGCCCTCCGCTGGCTCCTGGCCCGCGTCCGGCCGGCGCTGGTGCGGGTCTTGGCCCTCCTCACCCCTGTCGTTCAACCGTTCATCGTCCTGGTTGCCCCGCGTCCGATGCCGCTCGCAATCCACGTGGCGGTGGCCGTCGAGCATCTGGCTTTCGACTTCAGTCGGAGAGGACCTCCCCTCTAAGCGCTCAGTCCCGTCCTAACTGATCGCATTCAAAAGGAGGAGATCCGTGAACCGGACTCGTTTGCTCATCGTTGCCGTGGTCCTTGTCGTGTTCTTCGCCGTCGGAGGCGTGCTCATCTACTCGAACAGCCACAAGGGTCAGAACGTGACCTGGAACGTCACCGTGACCAAGGCGTCGAGCATGTCGCCTGACAATCTCACCGCCCACGTCAACGATACCGTGACCATCAACATCGCCAGTGACACCGACGGCGAGGTCCACCTGCACGTCTACGACATCGCCTTCGACACGAAGGCTGGCCAGACCGTGAGTCACACGTTCAAGGCCGACAAGACGTGCGGGTGCGAGATCGAATGGGAGAGCACCAGCACGCTTCTCGGCACGCTGACGGTCAGTCCATGAGGGCGACCGCCGAGATCCTGCTTCACGGTTTCGGACAGCGCTACGACCTGCCGATCGGGCTGGCGCTGTACCTCTACGCCGCCGGCGCTGTGGTGGTCGTTTCTTTCGTGCTGGTCGTGCTGTTCGCGGGAGACCAGGTCGGAACTAAGGCCATCGCCTATCCGCGCCGAGCGGTCCCGTGGCTGGTGCCTGTTGCGCGGTCGCCGTGGCCGCGCATCGTCGGGGGCGCAATCGGAGTCCTCGCTCTGCTCGCGGTGGTGATCACAGGTCTCTTCGGATCGACCAAAGACTTCTACAACCCGGCCGAATACATCGTATGGATCTACTTCTGGGCGATCACGTTCATCTTGTCGGGGCTCGCCGGCAACCTCTGGTACCTACTGAATCCATGGGCGGCGATCTTCGACGCCGTGGCGAGGGTGGTACGCATGAAACCGCTGCGGACCTTGCCCGCGGTCGGCGTCTGGCCCGCCGTCGCCACCTACTTCGCCTTCGCGTGCCTCGAGCTGACGAGCGGAATGGCGAGCCGGCCGGTGATGGTCGCCATCGCGTCCCTGACTTATTCCGTCATCACGCTCGCCGGCATGTTTGTTTTCGGCCGCGACGAGTGGCTCGAGCACTGCGAGGGGTTCACCGTCCTCTTCGGAGTCGTGGGGCGCTTCGGTCCCGTCGAGGCTGAGCGCGACGAGGCCGGCCGGATCTCCGCCGTCTTGGTGCGGCCGTGGGGCGTCGGCTTGCTGAAGCCGGGACCTTCCGGCTGGGACCGCATCCTGTTCGTCATCCTGATGCTGAGCACGCTCGCCTTCGACGGCATCTCCGCCACCCCGTCGTGGCAGGACTTCGCGGTCGCGCTGGAACCCCTGTGGCTTCCGATGGGGGCGTTGGGATTTTTCTTCGTCCGCACCTTGGGTCTTGTGTTGCTGACGATCGCCTTCCTGCTCGTCTTCATCGCCTTCATGGAAGCCGTCATCTATCTGGGGCAGCGCAAGGTCGACGTCACGGCGACCATCGCCGCCTTCGCCCTGACGCTGGTCCCGATCGCCCTCGTCTACAACGCGGCCCACAACTACAGCTACGTGATGGTGCAGTCACAGGCTTTGATCCCGTTGCTCAACGATCCGCTGCAGAGGGGATGGCACCTGTGGCCGGCCGTCGCGAGCTTCAAGCCGAGCTTCGCGCTGGCCCAGGCGTCGACCGTCTGGTATGCGCAGATCGTGCTGATCGTGCTCGGCCACGTCATCGCGGTCTACTTGTCGCATCTGAGGGCGGGGGAGAGGTTCCGCACGGCTCAGCGCGCGCTGCTGAGCCAGTACCCCATGCTGTTGCTGATGGTCATGTACACGATGACGAGCCTGTGGATCCTGGCTCAGCCCATCACGCGGGAAACGGGATGAGCACCAAGCGCGCGAGGCCGATGCGCAAGCCGGTCGCCCGCACGCCTACGTGGGTCGCGCCCGCCGCCGTCGTCGGCGCGGTCGCGATCCTGATCGCGGCTTTTCTCGTCGTGCGCTGGTACACGACTCCTTTGCCGCTTCCCACGCCAAGCACTGACGCCACGCTGCAGGTCGTCGCCGAGATCACGAGCCTTCCTCAGTCGGAGCTCGACACCATCGGGCAGGGCACGGCCAACAACCTGATCAAGCCGGTGAGCGGCTCTCTGCTCACCGGCTCCACCGGCAAGCCCGAGGTCCTCTACATCGGTGCGGAGTACTGCCCATACTGCGCCGCCGAACGGTGGCCGCTCATCATCGCCTTGGGGCGATTCGGCACGTTCTCCGGATTGCAGGCGTCGCAGTCGTCTTCGACTGACGTCTATCCGAACACTCCCACGTTCACCTTCCGCGGCGCGACTTACACGAGCCAGTACATCGATTTCCGCGCCGTCGAGACCAAGGACCGCAACCAGTCGCCGCTCCAGTCGCCGACCGCCGCCGAGGCTCAGCTGGTCACCCGCTACGACACGAGCAACAGCATCCCATTCGTCGACTTCGCGAATCGATACGCCTTCGCCGGCTCGATGTACTCGCCCGACCTGCTGGGCGGTCGCACGTGGCAGTCGGTCGCGACCGACGTGCAGAACCCGGACACGACTCAGGCGAAGGCGATCGTCGGCTCGGCCAACCTGCTGACCGCGGCGATCTGCAAGACGACGGGGGACCAGCCGGCGGCCGTCTGCTCGGGCTCGGCGGTGCAGGCGATCGAAGGGAAAATTGCCAACGCCCCGTCCCCACCCGGCGGCTTCGCCGCCGACCTCCCCGGCAGGCGGGGAGGTGAAAATTTGGGCTGATGCCGCGGGTTCAGCTCGCGGTGATCGTCGCCGCTGTGGCGGGCCTTCTGGTCTCGATCTACCTGACGGTGCTGCACTACGCGGGCTCGCCTGCCGCGTGCCCGATCGGCGGACTTGTCAACTGCGAGCTGGTCCTGACCAGCCCTTACGCGGTCGTCGCCGCGACAACCGTCCCGACCTCGGCCGCCGGCATCCTGTGGTTTGCCCTCACCGCTTTGCTGTGGACGCGGCGCTTCGGATGGACGCAGGTGGCGTGGTCGGCGATCGGCATGGCCGTGGTCCTGTATCTGGTGTTCATCGAGATCGTCAAGCTCGGCGCGATCTGCCTGTGGTGCACGGTCGCGCACGTCCTCGTCTTGTTGATCTTCCTGGTCGCCGTCTCGACGCGGAGTGAGCGGGCCGCGCGATGATCACCTGGCCGTTCGACTGGACGGTCTACGCCGGTCTGTTGCTCCTGTACTTCGGCCATGCGTGGCTGGCGCGCGGCGCGCCGGACGCGCGCCGCATCCACTCGCTCTACTTCGGCATGGGCTTGCTCGTGCTGTGGGTGGCGCTCGAGACGCCGATCGACACGATCAGCGACCACTACCTCGACAGCGTCCACATGCTGCAGCACGTGCTGCTGGGATTCGTCGCGCCGCCGCTTATGCTGCTCGGCCTGTCACCGTCGATGGCCGCGCGGCTGGCACGCGTGCCTGGTGTTCGGACGCTGACCGAGCCGATCGCGGCGCAGGTCCTCGCGGGCAGCGTCATGGTCGCGTGGCACCTGCCGCCGCTGTACGACGCGACGCTCTACAACGAGGGGCTGCACGTGCTGGAGCACCTGACGTTCATCGCCGGGGGCCTGGCGCTGTACTGGCCGATCCTCGAGGCGACCTCTGCCCAGTCCCGATGGCGGATGTCGGCCGGCGCGAAGCTCGTCTACTTACTGCTCGCGACGCTGCCGCAGGACGGCGTCGCCCTCGCCCTGATCTTCTCGCGCGTCCCCTTCTACGAGTACTACGCGCACGCCCCGCGCCTGTTCACCGGGTTCACCGCGCTGATCGACCAGACGGTCGCCGGGGCGGTGCTGATGATCGTCGGCAAGCTGACGCTCGCGGTCGCCGCGCTTGCCGTGTTCTTCCGGTGGTTCGGCGCCGAGCACCGCGCCGACCGAGGAATAGAATCGCCGTTAGGGGTGCGGTGAAGGTTTACGAGAGCATTCTCGACCTCGTCGGGAACACCCCTTTGGTGCGCCTCCATAAGGTCACGGCCGGGCTCAAACCGACGATCCTGGCCAAGCTCGAGCAATTGAACCCCGGCGGCAGCGTAAAGGACCGGATCGGACTGACGATGGTCGAGGAGGCCGAGCGCACGGGTCAGCTGCGCCCCGGCGGCACGATCATCGAGCCGACCTCGGGCAACACCGGCCATGGCCTCGCCATGGTGGCCGCGATCAAGGGCTACAAGATGGTCTTCGTCATGCCGGACAAGATGTCGGCGGAGAAGATCAGTCTCCTCAAGGCTTACGGAGCGGACGTCGTGGTCTGCCCGACCAACGTCGAGCGCTCCTCCCCGCAGTCCTACTACTCGGTCGCCGACCGGCTCGCGCACGAGATTCCCGGCGCGTTTCAGCCCAACCAGTACTTCAACCAGCGCAACCCCGAGGCGCACTACGCGACCACCGGCCCCGAGATCTGGGAGCAGACCGACGGGCGGATCGACGTGTTCGTGGCCGGCATGGGGACCGGCGGCACGATCAGCGGTGTCGCGAAATACCTCAAGGAGCGAAAGCCCTCGGTGCACATCGTCGGGGCCGACCCGGAGGGCTCGCTCTATTCCGGTCCGATCGCTCCATACAAGGTCGAGGGCGTGGGCGAGGACTTCATGCCCGGCACGATGGACATCAAGATCGTCGACCAGATCGTCCAGGTCACCGACAAGCAGTCGTTCATGGCCGCGCGCCGGCTGGCCCGCGAGGAGGGCATCCTGGTCGGCGGCTCGTCAGGGCTCGCGCTGCACGCGGCACTCGAGGTCGCTCTCACGCGCGAACCCGACGAGGTCATCGTCGTGCTGTTTCCCGACACCGGGCGCAACTACCTCAGCAAGTTCTTCAACGACGAGTGGATGCGGCAGAACGGCTACCTGGCGCGGCTCGGTGCGGTGCGCATCCGCGAGGTCCTCGACTCGCACCCGCGCGGCGTGCCTCAGCTGGTCACCGTTGAGGCCGGCAAGTCGGTCGGTGAGGCGATCGACCTCATGCAGAGATACGGCATCTCGCAGCTTCCCGTGGTCGAGGAGTCGAACGGCCACGGCGTGATCGGCACACTGCAGGAGCGCACGCTGCTCGACCGCGTCTACCGCGACCCGGCCGTCGTGACGACGGCGGTTTCGGCCGCGATGGACGCGCCTCTGAGCCAGGTCGCGGTCGATTCCTCGCTCGACGATGCTTTCGAGCCGTTGCTGCGCGGGGAGCAGGCCGTGCTCGTGATCGACGCGGGGAAGCCGGTCGCCGTGATCACGCGCGCCGACCTGCTCGAGTTCGTCGCGCACCGCGGCCGCGGCTAGTGTCTGACCACTCCCGGGGCTGGGGGTTCTCGACTCGCGCTTTGCATGTTGGGCAGGGGCCTGACCCTGCCACCGGCGCGGTGGTTCAGCCGATTCACATGGCGACGACCTTCGCCCAGCAGGGTGTCGGCAAGCACCAGGGCTTCGAGTACTCGCGCACAGGCAATCCCACACGGAATGCGCTCGAGGAATGCCTCGCCGCGCTCGAGGACGCGAAGCACTGCCTCGCCTTCTCGTCCGGGCTCGGCGCGGAGACGGCGCTCTTGCTGCTGCTCAACCCCGGCGACCACGTCGTCTACATGGAGGACGTGTACGGCGGCACCTTCCGCCTTTTCGACAAGGTGCTGAAACGTTTTGGCCTGACGTTCAGCGCGGTCGACGCGTCGGACATCGACGCGGTCGAGAGGTCGATGACTCCGAAGACCCGGATGGTCTGGCTCGAATCCCCCACCAACCCGCTTTTGCGCATCGTCGACATCGACGCGGTCAGCGAGGTCGCCCACAGCCGGGGCGCGATGGTGTGCGTCGACAACACCTTTGCGACCCCATACCTGCAGCAGCCGCTGCACCTGGGCGCGGACGTAGTGGTGCACAGCTCGACGAAATACATCGGCGGGCACAGCGACGTGGTCGGGGGCGCCCTGATGACCAGCGACGACGAGCTCGAGAAGCAGCTGCGCTTCCACCAGAACGCCGTCGGCGCCGTGCCGTCGCCCTTCGACTGCTGGCTGCTGCTCCGCGGAGTCAAGACGCTCGCGCTACGCGTGGAGCGGCAGAGCGAGAACGCAGGCGAGATCGCGACCTGGCTCGCGGAGAGCAAAGCCGTGAAACATGTCTATTACCCGGGCCTCGAGTCGCACCCCAACCGCTCGGTGGCCGCGCGCCAGATGCGCATGTTCGGCGGCATGGTGAGCTTTGAGCTCGCTGACGAGGCGGCCGCCTTCCGCGCCCTGGAGCGGCTGAAGATCTTCGCCCTTGCCGAGTCGCTCGGCGCGGTCGAATCGCTGGCCGAGCACCCCGCCCGGATGACGCATGCCTCGATACCGGCCGCCGAGCGGAAGCGTGCGGGGGTGGGGGATGGGCTGATCCGGCTCTCGATCGGCGTCGAGGACGCTGCCGATCTGATCGACGACCTGGAGTCGGCGCTCAGTTAGCTCTCGCGCGTTTTAGGTTCATGGCGCGGATTGCGCTGGTTCATGACGTCGCCGGGGTGGCTCGCGCCCAGGCCGAGATCCTGCGGAGCGCCGGCCACGAGGTCGACCACATCCGGCTGCCCGATTTCGGGGCGAGCTGGGGCTGGGTCGCGAAAGCCCTGACGTTCCCGATCCGGCTGGCGCTCTACGTGCCCGCCGTTCTTCGCCTGCGCCGCGGCGGATATGACGTGATCCACATCCACTGGGTCCCGAGGGGGATCGTGGGCCTCCTGGCGCGCCGGCCGTTCCTGGTCCAGGCGCACGGCTCAGACCTGCACATGCACGTCAACACCCCCGGCATGCACACGCTGTGCCGGCTCGTCCTCGAGCGCGCGCGCACGATCTTCTATGTCACGCCCAACCTGGAGTCGTACGTCCACCGGTTTGCGGACAGGCTCTTCTACCTGCCGAACCCGATCAACGTGCGATCGCTTGCCGGTGCGGCGCGCGCCCCGCAAAGCGTCCGGAGCATCGCGATCTTCATGCGCCTCGACCCCGTCAAGGGCGTGGAGCGCGTTTTCCCCGCGGTCGAGCGCCTGGCCGCGATGGGCATCGAGATCACGGCGCTCAGGTGGGGACCCCTGACCGCGGAATACACCGCGCGCTACCGCGAATACGTGCGGTTCGTCGACCCCGTCGCGCACGACCGCGTCGGCGAGTTCCTGGAGCAGTTCGACCTGGTGGTGGGCCAGATGGAGCAGGGAGCGCTGGGCCTATCCGAGCTCGAGGCGATGGCCGCCGGCAGGCCGCTGATCAGCGGCATCGACCGCGACATGTACCCCGGCGACAAGCCTCCCGTCGTCTCCTCATACGACCCGGACGAACTGGTCGACCAGGTCACCCGGTTGAAGGACGACGGCCGGCGGCTGGAGAACCTGTCGCGCGAGGGCCGCGCGTGGGTGCGTCGCAACAACGGCTACGAGCGCCACCTGCAGCTGCTGGAGTCGGCCTACGCGCTGGCCGGTAGAGGCGAGGAACAGCGAGCCGGCCGTAGACAGGTCGCTTAGGCCAGCTCGACCCGACGGCGACGCTTGACCGCCGGTTCGGTCTCCGACGAAGCCACCTCTCGCCGTCGCATGAACGCCGAATAGAGGAGGCCGAGTGAGGGCCAGAAGTACGGCTCCTGGATGAACCGGCCCTCGATCTGGCTGTAGATGAAGATGGGGGCGATCAGCGCGGCGGGGATCGTCGCCCACACCGCCCACTCCCCGATGGCGCTGCGAGCCCGCCAGGCTTCGACGCCGAGCGCGAGCAGGAAGGCGAGAAACAGCAGCGTGCCGAGCACGCCCTGCTCGGCCATCACCGTGACCAGCGATGCGTGGGAGAGCGTGTCCAGGTTCGCCGTGGTGAGGTTGCTCGGCAGGAGCCCGCGATAGGTGGTCAACAGAGCCCGCTGGTATCCGCCGAACCCCACGCCGGTGACGGGATGGTCCTTGAACATCTGCAGCCCGGCCCGGATGAGGTAGACGCGGTTGTCCTCCGCGGCGTACTGGTTGTGCACGACCGACGACTGCGACGGCCCGAAGCTCGCCGGCTTGCCTGTGACCGCGCTGACGAGCGTGGCCGCCGCGTCCTCGGCGCGCTGACGGGTGATCGGGTTGGCCGCGGTCGCGATGACGAACGCGATCAAGGCAATCGCGGCAAGCGAGGCCGCCCGCCGGCGCTGGAATGCGACGACGACAGCCAGCACAGCGGTTAACACGAACAGTGCCAACCCTGAGCGCGAAAGGGTCAACGGCAGGACGACCGCGCACCCGACCGCGGTCGCAACGCACAACCAGTCGCGGGCCTCTTGCGCGCCGAACATCAGGATCGCGACGCACGCACCCAACGTGAGGAAGCGAGCCGTGATGTTCGGGTCGCCGAAGGTGATGTTCAGCCGCGCGGCCACCAGTCGGTTCGGCGTCCAGATCGCAAGATGCGTCAGGAACAGGAACAAGCCGAGCAGGGCGATCGCGAGCGCGGAGACCATGAACGCGTTCCAGGCGCGGCGATGGTCGGATTCGGAGGCGACCATGTTGGCCAGGACCAGGGCCACCACCGGGTAAAGCGCGAGGTCGAGCAGCGAGTTGGATGATCCAGGCGCCCGGGTGACCGCCCAGCTCGCGAGCGACGCGGCAACGTAGAGGGCGAGCAGCACCAAGCTGATCGAGCGCGGCACCGAGGCCGCGCGCCGCCGCGTGATGACGGAATAGAGGAACGCGACCATGACCACAGCCAGGACGAAGCGGCTCAGCTGCTGCCGCAGGTAAACGCTGGTGAACTCGAGCGGAAGCGTGAGGATGAACGCCGCGGGCCCGTAGGCCGTGACGAGCTCGGCCAGTCGACCCAGCGGGGCTACGCTGCTGCCTGCGTCGCCCGGAAATCGCGTCATGATCGCTCATGAAAAACGCTTGCACACGTCCAAGAGACCGGTTTGGGTAACTTACGGCGAGCTTTGACCGAACTCCAGGAAGGCTTGCGCTAGGTGGCTCGGATCGCGCTGGTCCACGATGTCGCCGGAGTGGCCAAGGTCCAGGCCGAGCTGCTCCGCAGCGCCGGCCACGAGGTCGACGAGATCGCCCTTCCACACCTGGGGGCGACGTGGCGCTGGCCTGCCAAAGGGATCGCCATGCCGTTCCGGTTGGCCGCTTATCTGCCGGCGATCAACCGCCTGCGCGCCCGCAAGTACGACATCGTCCACATCCACTGGCTCTCGCATGGGATCGTCGGCGTCCTGTCCGGGAGGGAGTTCTTCGCGCAGGCGCACGGTTCCGACCTGCACCTGAACCTCAACAACCCGGTGTATCGATGGATCACGCGGTCCGTGCTCCGGAGCGCGAAGAAGGTCTTCTACGTAACCCCGAACCTGAAGACCTATCTGCAGGGATACGCGGACAAGCTGCTCTACCTGCCGAACCCGGTCGACATGCGAGGCATCGCGGCCGGCTTCGCCCCGCCGACCCAGGTCGCGAAGGTTCTGATCTTCACGCGTCTTGACCCGGTGAAAGGTGTGGACATCATCTTTCCCGCCGTCGAGGCGCTGCAAGGATGGGTGGAGCTGACAGCGCTCGATTGGGGTCAGCTCGCCGGAAGCTACTCGAAGCGCTACGGCAGCTCCGTGAAGTTCGTGCCGCGCGTCTCGCATGACCAGATCGGCGCGTTTCTCCAGCAGTTCGACGTCGTCATCGGACAGATGCGCCAGGGCATCCTGAGCCTGATGGAGATTGAGGCGCTGGGCGCGGGCCGGCCGCTCATCACCGGGGTCAACTGGGACCTTTACCCGGAGGATCCGCCGCCCGTGTTGCGTGCCGCCACCACCGAGGACATCGTCGCCGCCGTCAAGCGGTTGGCACGGGAGCTGCTCGAGCTTTCGCGGCTATCCCGTGAAGGACGTGAGTGGGCCGTCCGGAATCACAGCTACGCGCACCATCTGAAGTTGCTGGAGGACGCCTACTTCGACCGCACGTAGGAGGACTGCTCAGGAAACGGCTCGGCGGCGGCGTCGATGAAGGGCAGGGCGAGCGAGGGCTTGAAAACCGACATGCCGCCCTGGAGCAGCCCCACAGCGGGGGCGATGGATCGGCCGGCGAGACTTCGCCGCGCGGCGTTCACCCACAGACCCACCCACAGCCAGGTGTACAGGGGCAGCAGAGGCCACTCTCGCTTGATCACCGAGCGCATGAAAAAGATCCACGCCGCGCCTGTCGCGCGGTAACCGCTGCCTCCGACAGTGCGTACCTCAGAGATCGAGTGCCACGCCGAGGCCCGCGGCCAGATGCCGAACTTCTCCTCGCCGCGCACGCGCCAGCACAGCTCGACGTCCTCGAGCAGCGCCGAGCGCCAACGTTCGTCGAAGCGATTGCGCATCAGGAAGCCACGGCGAAACCCGGCGAGGCATGTCTTGAGGGCGGTCACCCGCTGCAATCCGCTCAGATGCCGCCAGTTCCGGCTGATGCGGTACTTGCGATCGCGGAACGGCCCGACGAAAAAGATGTCGTAGTAGAGGATGTAAGATCGCGCGCTCTTTTCCATCTGAAGCTCAACGCCGCCTATGCCGGCGTAATCGGGATTAGCTTTGAACGCCATCTCGAGCTGCTCCAGACAGTCGGGCGACAAGAGCACGTCGTCGTCCAGGAAAACCACGACGTCACCTGTCGCGAGGCTGATGCCCACATTCCTCGCCGCCGAGACGCCCTTGATCTCGCTGTCATGCACGTAGACGCAGCGCTCGGCGATTTTCGGATCCATGGCTTCACGCGCGACCAGTTGCGTTTCTTCATCCGGGCTCTGGTCGACCACGATGAGCTGATCGGGAAGGCGGGTCTGGCGGGCGATCGTAGGGAGCAGCTTCTCCACATCCCGGGGCCGGTTGCGCGTCGGGACGACCACCGAGATGAGCATGCGTGGCTATTCAGTCGCGGGTGGGCGAGACCCCTGCGATTCCGACGGCGAGATACCTCGCTCCAACACGGCGGATCATTTCGGGATCGACCATACCGCGTCCGTCGAACACAACCTTCAGGCCGCGAAAGCGCGACCAATCGAGGTCGCGGTAATTGCGGTGAAAGGCCTGCACGATGACGGCGTCCACGTCAATAGGCTGGCCGGATTCGAGGTCGGCGATTTCAGCCTCCAGCGCGGCAAGTTCTGCCGGCGTGAACAGCGGATCGTGGACGAGAACATGCGCGTCCTTGCGCTTCAAAAGCTCCACTAGCGGTATCGCGGTCGTGAAGGCGACCTCTTTGACGTCCTCCCGGTAAGACACTCCCAGGACCAGGACGCGCCGGCCCTCGAGGCCTCCCAGCACGGCCTCCAGCTCGTCGATCGAGCGTGCCGCCATGCCGTCGTTGACGGCCCTGCTGATGCGCGGGAGCTTCAGCTCTTCCTTCGTGGCGTCGGCGAGCAGGAAATGCGGATACACCGGTATACAGTGGCCGCCGACTCCGATGCTCGCTCCGTGCAGATGGGAATAAGGCTGTGAGTTGGCCGCCCTAAAGGCTTCCGTCACATTGACCTGACGGGCCGCGCCGTATATGGCGAGCTCGTTCGCCAGCGCGATGTTGACGTCCCGGTAAGTCGTCTCAGCGAGCTTGGCAAACTCGGCGGTTTCCGCGTTTTCGACGGGCCAGATTTCAGCATCGAGCGCGCGCCGATAGAAGTCCGTCGCCTTCTCCGTGCTCGCCTGGTCTATGCCGCCGACGATCTTTGGGTAGCGCCGCAGGTCCTCGAATATGCGGCCGGCATAAAGGCGCTCGGGGCTGAAAGCAACGTGAAAGTCCCGTCCGGCGCGAAGCCCAGACGTCTCCTCGAGCAAGGGGGTGATGTGGTTGCGCGTGGTCCCCACAGGGACGGTGGTCTCACAGATGACGAGGCAATTGAGATTCAGCCCGGAGCCGGAGGCTTTCGTCGCTGCGTCGAGCAGCCGGTAATCGATGTTGTGTTCGCGATCCGCCAGCAGCGGCACGATGAGAATGATGGTCGCCGCTCCGGCCACTGCACCCTTGGTGTCGGTGGTTGCGCGGAGCCGGCCCGCCGCGACCGCCTGCGCAACGGCTTCTTCAAGGCCTGCCTCTTCGCGAATGTGTGAGCGTCCCGCATTTACGGCTGCGACAACGTCCGGGTTGATATCGCAGCCGATCACAGCCAGCCCCTTAGCCGCAAAATGAGCCGCGAGCGGGAGGCCGATCTTGCCGAGACCGACGACGGCGACATCCGCGACGTTGGCGTTATCGGTCGTTCGACGCGCGACCATGGCCAGCAGCATACCGGCTGCGATGCGCGTGCTTTGACGCGTCATTTCGTTCATTTGATGTACGTTCCGCTACCCTGACACTGATCCCCAGATGCCAAATCTGATTAGCCACCGCACTTCCCGCTTGGCAAGGGGCGCCGTGAGATATGGCCCCACCTTCGTGCTCGAGGTGCTGCTTTTCTGGCTGCTGGTCAAGGCTGTCGAAGCGACCGGCTATGGGCATCCATCCGCGTCATACGCCCCTCCCTGGTATCCACTCATCTCGATCGTCATCGTGGCGGCCGCAATGGGCGCCGGAGAAGCGCGCTTCCACCTCTACCGGCGAGTTTGGTCAGTGGCCGGCCTGAGCGATGCGTTCGCGGTCGGTTTGGCGGTCGTGGAGGCGTCGCTCCTCGTCACCATCGTCAACCTGCTTTTTCCCGACGGGTACAGGCCGTTCCGAGTTCTGGCTCCAGTGCTCGCGGCTCCGGCGATCGTGATCGCGATCGGGCTCGTCCGCCTGGTACCGCGCCTGCTGAAGTCGGCACGCCCCACAGGCAACCGGCTGCTCGTCGTGATTCCGGACGCCGGCGGTTATGCGACCGTCAAGGCACTTCTCCAGCACCCTAATCCAGACTGGGTGCCGATCGCCGTGGTGACGATCGGGCCCGCCGACGTGGGCCGGACCCTGACGGGAATTCCAGTCCTTGGCCGCGCCGACAACCTGCGTCAATGGATGAAGGTAACCGACGCACAGGGGGTCGCGTTCGTGCATACCGCGTCGTCGGACAAGGAACGCGAACGGCAGCTCTATTCGCAATGCCTCGCGGCCCGGGTCCCGGTGTTCGTGGTGCCGGCGGCCGATGAATGGTTCCCACGTCCAAGCGGTTCGCGGCTGAGGCAGCTATCGGCTGATGATCTCGTCGGACGTGACCAGCGGGAGATCGACCTGGCGCTCGCGGCCGCAGAGGTAGGGAATCGCGTTGTGCTGGTCACCGGCGCGGCCGGGTCCATCGGATCGGAAATTTGCCGGCTCCTCGTGGGCATGGGACCGCGACGATTGGTGCTCCTCGACAACAACGAGAGCGGCCTCTTCGACCTGTCCGAAGAGCTCCGCGTCGCGTCCAGCATCGATCTGCGCGAGGCGCTCGTTTCCATCGTCGATCGCTCGCTCCTCGTCAACGTGTTCGCCGATGAGAGGCCCGACATCGTCTTCCATGTCGGTGCGTACAAGCACGTCCCGATGCTCGAGTCGCATCCGGTTCAGGCAGTGCTTACAAACGTCGTGGGCACGTGGAACACGCTTCGATGCGCGGAAGCCTCCGGCGTGCAGAAATTCATCCTGATCTCGACTGACAAGGCGGCGTCGAAACATTCCGTCATGGGCTGCACAAAGCGTTTGTGCGAGCAGATCACGCTCGCTCATCGCGGAGCGATGAGCTGCTGGGCGGTGCGATTCGGCAACGTTGTCGGGAGCAGAGGCAGCGTCATCCCCCTGTTCGAGCGACAGATCGAGATGGGCGGACCCGTGACGATCACTCACCCGGACATGACGCGATTCATGATGACGACCAGGGAGGCGGCTTCGCTGGTCTTGAGCACCCTGGTGATCGCCAGGCCGGCCCACCTCTACATGCTCGACATGGGTGAGCCGATAAAGATTCTCGACCTCGCCCACGACCTCATTCGCTCGCGCGGCCTCAGGCCTGACATCGACATCAAGACGGTATTCACCGGCCTCCGCCCGGGCGAGCGCCTCACCGAAGAGCTGCTGGGGCCCGACGAGGGCATGCGGCCGACGTCGCATCCCTCCATCCGCGAGGTGGTGTCGCCAGGGCTTGGCAAGGAGGAAGATCTGGCCTGGGTGGTCGAGCGGCTGGAGCACCTCGCCCGGGAAGGCAAGTCGGATGAGCTGGTCCGTGCGCTGAAGAACGCTGTGCAGGCGCCCGCGCCACGGGTCGAGGAGGACGAGCTGCCCGACGGGCTGCGCAAGCCACGTCAACAAACGCAGGCAGAATAACCATAGGGAGCTCTGCGATGAGCGACTCGGCGTTTGTCCATCCAACCGCAGACGTCTCGCCGCGTGCAAGCATCGGCCGCGGCGCGAAGGTCTGGCACCAGGCGCAGGTCCGCGAAGATGCCGTCATCGGCGAAGGATGCATCCTGGGTAAGGGCGTTTACGTCGACATCGGCGTGCACATCGGCGATTACTGCAAGCTTCAGAACGGCGTCTTCGTCTTCCACGGCTTCAGTCTCGAGGACGGCGTGTTCCTCGGCCCCGGCGCGATGCTGCTCAACGACAAGCATCCCCGGGCCATCAACCCCGACGGCACGCCCAAGACCGACGACGACTGGGTGGTCAGTGAGGGCGTGGTCGAATACGGGGCCGCCGTGGGAGGTGGCGCCGTGCTCCTTCCGGGCGTCAGGATCGGCCGCATGGCGGTGGTCGGATCTGGCGCGGTCGTGACCCGCGACGTGCCGGTGCGCGGGATCGTGGTGGGCAACCCGGCGCGGCTTCGCGGATTCGCTTGTGACTGCGGTCACACGCTCGGCCCGCCGAGCAATTCGGGGGTGAGCACATGTCCCACGTGCGGCCGGGTATACGAGCTCTCCGCAGCAGCAGGAGCCGAGCTCTGATGAGCGAGACAGAGCGCATCGCCCGCGCATACCAGGACATCGACGCCCGAAGGGCGCGATGGGATCAACGCAACCCAGGCAATCAACAGATCCTCTCCGAGCGGCGGCGGCTCACGCGGCGCCTGCTGCAGGAAAAGGGATGGTTCCCGCTCGGCAACCGGCGCGTGCTCGACGTGGGCTCTGGCAGCGGCGCGGAGCTCGCGTGGTTCCGGCAGTTGGGTGCGCTCGACTCGCACCTTGTCGGCATCGACCTGATCCCGGATCGGGTCAAGGCGGCGCGACGAGACTTTCCGGAGCTCGAGTTCCATACCGGCAACGCGGAGCGGCTGCCATTTCCGGATGGGAGCTTCGACCTGGTCGCCACCTACACGGTCTTCAGCTCGATCCTCGACGGTCAGATGGCGGCGAAAGTCGCCTCCGAGATCCTCCGGGTGATGTCGCCGCGGGGCGGCCTGCTCTGGTACGACTTCCGCTACGACAGCCCGTCGAACAAGAACGTTCGCGGAGTGAGCGCCGCGCGCGTGCGGAGGCTTTTCCCCGAGCTGCACGGCCGGCTGGCCCGCGTCACTCTCATACCGCCGCTGGCGCGGCGACTTGGACGCCTGACACCGGTCGCATACCCGGCGCTCTCACTGCTGCCACCGATGCGCACACATTTGCTCGGGCTGCTGCTGAAGTCGGCCTGATGCGATCCGAATTCCTGCCTTTCGCGCCTCCTCTCATCGGCGAGGAGGAGATCGAGGAGGTCGTCCGCACGCTGCGCAGCGGCTGGCTCACGACCGGCCCGAAGACGGTGCAGTTCGAAAAGGACTTTGCCGACTACGTGGGGGCGCCGGCAGCCCTCGCGGTGAATTCCGCGACCTCGGCGATGCATGTCGCGCTGGCCGCGCTCGGCATCGGCGAAGGCGACGCTGTGGTCAGCACCACGATGACGTTCGCGTCGACGATCCACGTCATCGAGCATCAGCGCGCGCGTCCCATCCTGGTCGACGTCGAGAAGGACACGCTGAACATCGACCCGGAGAAGGTCGAGGCCGCGGTCAAGAAGTCCCCCGAGGTGAAGGCCATCCTGCCCGTGCACCTCTACGGCCATCCATCCGAGATGGACGAGATCTACGACATCGCGAATCGCCACGGCCTTGCGGTGATCGAGGACGCGGCGCATTCGCTGCCCGCGCGCTACAAGGGCCGCATGATCGGCGCGCCGCAGCCCGGCTTCGACCATCCCAACCTGGTGGCCTTCTCCTTCTACGCGACCAAGAACCTGACGACGGGAGAAGGGGGCATGCTCACCGGGCCGGCCGACGTGCTGGACGAGGCTCGCGTTTGGAGCTTGCACGGGATGAGCCGGGACGCGTACAAGCGCTACACGTCAGAAGGCTCGTGGCGTTACGAGGTCGTGCTCCCCGGTTTCAAGTACAACATGCCGGACTTGCAGGCCGCGATCGGCCTCCATCAGCTGAAGCGCCTCCACTCCATGCAGACGCGGCGCATGGCGATCGTCGCGCAGTACGACGAGACGCTGGGCCGGGTGGAAGAGCTCGAGACGCCCGTCGCTCGACCCGAGGTGGACAGCGCGTGGCACATCTATCTCCTGCGCCTGCGGCCCAAGCGCTTGAAGATCGGCCGCGACCAATTCATCGAAGAGCTGCGCAAGCGGAACGTGGGCGCGAGCGTGCACTTCATTCCGATCCACGTCCATCCCTACTACCGAGACCGCTACAAGCTGCGGCCGGAGGACTTCCCGGTCGCGCATTCAGCCTTCGAGCGAATGCTGTCCCTGCCGCTGAGCCCGGCGCACTCCGACCAGGACGTCGCGGACGTGATCGACGCCGTGACGGACATAGTCCGCCTGAATCGAGCCTAGGTCGGCGCGCGCCCGGAGCGGGGCGAACGCTTCAGCACCAGCCAGACCGTGCGCGCCAGGATCTTCAAGTCGCCGCCGAAGCTCGCTGACCGCACGTACTCGAGCTCGAGCGCGAGCTTTTGCGGCATGACGGAATCGATGTAGCGCCGCTCTGGGTCACCCTCGCCAAGTATCTCCTCCTCGTCGAGGTAGGCGATCGATGCGAGACCGGTGATCCCCGGCCGCACCGACAGGACCATCTGCTGCTCCGCGGTGTAGTGCTTGACGAAGTCAGGAGCCTCCGGCCGCGGGCCGACCAGGCTCATCTCGCCGCGCAGGACGTTGAGTAGCTGAGGCAGCTCATCGAGCTTGGTGCGGCGCAGGAGCCGACCCACCGAGGTGACCCGTGGATCTTTCGCGCCGGTCACCGCCGCGCCCTGACTGGCGGCGTCCACGCGCATCGTGCGCAGCTTGTAGATGTGGAACGGCTTGCCGTCGCGGCCGATCCGCGGGCCGCGGTAAATCGCCGGCCCCGGAGAGTCGAGCTTGACCACCACCGCGGCGACCGCCACCACCGGCGAGGTGAGGACGAGGCCGACAGCGGCGACAGTCGCATCAAACGCCCGCTTCACTGGCCGCGATGGTAGCCGCCGCTCCGTCGCGGCGGTGCGGTTAGGCTAAGGCCCAGGTCCGTGAGCGCTGATCCCAGTCCGAGCCGAGGCCTGCTTCGGTCGGGAGCTCTCACACTTGGCAGCCGGCTCGTCGTGTTTGTCCTGTCGCTGGTCGCCGGCGTCATCCTGGCTCGCACCCTGGGACCCGGTGGCCGCGGTGAGTACGCGCTTGCGCTCCTCGGTCCGTCGCTGGTCGTCCTGGCCGCGAACCTTGGCGTGAGCAACGCGCTCATCTATCACCTGGCCCGCCGCACATATCGCATCGACCAGCTGATCGGCCAGGTCACGTCGTTGGCGCTGCTCCTGGGTGCCGTCGCGGCCGTCGCATTGATCGGCGTGGTCGCGCTGTTCGGCAAGACGGTGCTGCCTGGCGTGCCTCTGAACCTCGTCGTGATCGCCGGGCTGTCTGTTCCGCTCGCGCTGTTCTTCTACTTCTCCCTTTCGTTCAGCCAGGGACTGCAGAAATTCGCGGCGTTCAACGGCCTTTACGTCGTGAACGCCGTGGCGCTGTTGGTGTTCCTCGTGCCGCTGTTCTGGACTCGCGGCAACGTGAGCATCGCCGTAGGCGCGTGGTCGCTGAGCTGGATTCCGACCGCGGCACTGGGAATTTTCTTCCTGGCCGGGTGGGGGAGGCTGAATGTGCGGTTCGACCCGAAGGTCTCGAGAGCACTGCTGCGGTTCGGCATCGTGGGTTACGTCAGCTGGCTGACGAACTATCTGAATATTCGCCTGGACACCTTCCTCGTCAACATCTTCGCGAACGTCGCCCAGGTCGGCTTTTACGCAGTCGCGGTCAGCCTCGCGGAAACGGTCTTGTACATCTCGACGTCGGCCGCCACCGTGCTCACGCCAAGGGTCGCCGCGGGCGGCTCGGCCGAATCGGCCGAATCCGATGAGACCACCGGCCGTGTGAGCCGGGCGGTCGTGGCGTCAAGCATCTTGGCCGCGGCGGTCCTTGCCCTTGTGGCTCCGCTCCTGGTGCAGATTCTTTTTGGCCAGGCATTTCGGCCGAGCATCGTGGGCGTGTGGTTGCTGCTGCCAGGGATCGTCGCATTGGGCGATGCCCGAGTTCTCGCCGGCTACCTGTTGGGACGGAATCGTCAGCAGGTCGACATGTTCGCGTCGCTAGCCGGTGTGGTCGTGACGGTGGCTCTCGACCTTCTGCTGATTCCGCGCTACGGGTTTCCGGGGGCCGCCATCGCCTCGTCGATCGCGTATGCGACGACACTGGCGGTCGACCTGACCTGGGTGGTCCGCCACTCGACGTTGACCGTGTCCGGTCTGCTCCTGCCGACTCCCTCCGACTTCGGGCTTCTGGTCAGGCGAGCGCGGGACGTCCTAGTGGAGCTGAGACGCCGGCCGACCTAAGGCTCAACGCGACCAGGAAGAGGTTGCTGAACGTCGCCCCGCCAGCCAAGAGGTTTGAGTAGGTCGGCCCGATGCTGCCTCGAGACCCTCATTCACGCTGAGTTCCCCTGACGCTCAACGGGACGCAGGCGAGCCACCAACGCGAGCATCCCAAGCACACAAGCTGCCTCGAGGGCGAGCAGCGTCAACCCACCCACAAGATCAAACCCCGTGTGCGCTTGGCGCCAGAGGACCAGGTCGCGTACGACCGCACCTTTGGCGAAGAGTCGCGGAACGTATTGCACGGCGGCGAGCTGCCCAACCGTCAATCCGGCGATGCCGGGATCGTTGCCCGCCGTGACGTACTCAAGGTTAGCCATCAGTACAAGGTTCCAGGCAGACAGGGTCGCCAGCGCAACGTAGCCGATCCACGGGCGAAGCCGCGCGATGAGGGCCACCAGGGCCACTACCGCAAATGGAAGAAGGCATAGAAAGCGTCGGGGGCCTATGGCGCTTCCCGCCGTGTCGGACGCTGAACCGATGACGGCTATCTCCAAAAGAAAGGCCAAACCGCACGCGAGCTTAAGCCGCCGATCACGGATGAAGAACCCGCCGACAACGGCAAGGATGGCTGCCGGCGCCAGCACAAAGAGCCCGTAACGGGTCGAGAAAAGGACCTCCAGGAAGTGGCCGCTGAGTGGGTTGATGGTCTGGTCGGGAAACGGACGAGGCAGCCATTGGCCCAGTTGTAGCTGGTCGATCACGAGCTGCGGAGCGAAGCCCACGATTGCGCCAGGTATCAGTGCCAGCGTTCTCCAGTTGAGGCGCCTCGCGTCGACCAGAACGATCGCCATAAGAAGGCCGTCTTGGTATCGCGTCATCGCCATCAAGCCACCGAGCACCCCGAGCGCAAACCAGCCGCGATAGCGCTTTGGCGGCCCGGTCCACCACGTATAGAGGAATGCGCTCGCACAAAAGGCCGAGAAGGTATGTGAGTAGCTGGGGTCGGACAGCGTGTAATAAACCATCGGAGTCGCGAAGAAGGCACCAAGTACGGCCACGAGCGCCGGACGCCGGTTGGCCACGACGGCAGCCGCCAGACGGTAAGAGATGGCAAGGGCCATCAGACCGTAAAAGAGTGAAGCCAGCGTGAAAGCGTCCACAAAAGGTGAGCCGTACTGAGGCTCGCCTGCTGGCCGAAAAGCAAGTGCGATCAGATACGCGGGCGCGCTGAGCACTGCCGACCCCGCAGGGAAAAGATCGGTGAGCGTGCCTGCGGATGTCCGGTCGGTGACCGAAGGCAGGTACAGCGGAGTATGAGAGGCAATCGCGGCACCGTATTCGCTGGTGTAGTCGAGCCGGTGGCTGACGAATGCCGCGTGCAGGAAGGAGTAGTAGCCCACCCCGTCTCCCTCGACGACCGGGCGGAACGTCAGTGCGAGGAGCAAAACCGTGCCTGCCATGGCGAGAGTCCACTCAAAGACGTGAGCACGGACCCTTACCGATCGGGCCGGGTCAGGGGTCCGCGCGAGATCGATCAGGTTAACCCAGGCTGAGGCTCGGCAGCTGCGCGCTACCGACCTGTCCAACAACGATGGTCACGGACGTCGGCCCGAGCGTGATGACGCGATCCTGGGCGAGATCGCCATTCACCGTATAGGTATGCCCATTGCCGTCGTGCCAGATGATGGTGACCTTGTCGCTGCTCGTGCCAGGCTGCTTCTGCCAGTAGAGCTGCTCCTCGCCGCGCCCGGTTGCCTGCCAGGGAGTGTCCCATTGAAAGACGACCATTCTGTCGTGGCCGTAGCCGTGGATCTGCATCCAACCGTCGAGCACCCGGGTGCCGGCGGGGGGCGCCGGGTTTGAATACCGAGTTGCAACCAGATTGTCACCGGCGGCGGTGGCTTTGTCGCTGACGTAGAGCCGAATGTAGGCGTGGTAGTACTCGTTTGGTCGGTAGGAGTACGGCATATTGTCCGTGATGTCCACCGTGACCTGGTGATGCAAGGTGCCGCCGTTGCGCGTCAGCTCGACGGTGTACTGGCGCGTGATGAAGTAGTTGGCCTTGGTAGCTCCGAGGTTGCTTTCCACCTCCATGATGTAGTCGCGCGCAGGGATGACCTTTTCATTGCCGGACCAACCGTATTGGTCGACGGTCTTCTCGACTGAGGCATTGTTGAAGTAAGTCTGGAGGTCTCGTGATGCGGCGAGATCGTTGAACGCGTGGAGCAGGGTCGCCCAGTAACCCGGTTGAAGGGTGGCAATTTTCTGCAAGAGCGGTCCGGCGACAGCGGCCAGGATCGCCTTGTGAATGGCGTTGGCGCGCGTGTCTGTGTAAGCGGCCAGGTCGTATTGGATGATTAGCGAAACGAAGTTGTCGGATGTAAGGGTGATGCCGTACCCGGGCACCGCGATCGGACCGGTCAACTGCAACATCCTCGCAACCGAGTTGTAGTCGATGGCGATCACTCCGTCGATGTGGATGCCCAGGTGTGGCTCCGCGAAGCTTTCTCCGGCCTGCGCGTTCGAGGCGAAGTCGGGAAAGAAATTGGAGTCGGTGAAGATCCAGCTGTAATTTCCAGTCAGCTCCCGGATCGCGCCGGGCGGCGCGACGTAACCACGCTGACCGAGGGCCGGCCGCGGAGTGCTTAAGTCGGAGGCGTCGCCGCTGGCGACCAGGCTGAGCGCGCCGTGGTCCGCTCGCAAGACGCTGTACGTGCCGATGAAACCACCTCCCGGGCGAAGTTCCGCGGGGTTGAGCTGTTCGACCAAGTAGGTGCGCACACCATTGCCGCCGAGGGCCTCCGTAAGTGTCGGCACCAGGTTCTGGAACTGAGCGATGGCTCCGATGACCTGCACGATGCTTCCACGGGCCTGCAGAAAGGTCGATCGTTGAGCGGCCGGAAGCACGCTGACATCCACCTGGTTGGCTGCTTTCAGGGCGCTGTTGAGCTCCGTTGTGACGGCTCCCAACTTGCCTTGCACATCGTTGATCACGGTAAGCAAGGTTCGGCCGGCTTGACCGCTCGCCGGCGGCTTGATGATCTGTCCGTCCAGATCCGCAAGGTCCTGCCCAGCGAGTGCGAGCTGGACACCCATCTGACTCACGCCGTCCAGGGCCGCGTGCTGGGAGCGGGCCATTGGCCCCACGACGGGTAAGTTCTCCAGCCGACGCAGGAGATCGCTGTTATCGGCGATTTGAGAAGCGGTCGAGAATTCCACCTTCGCTGTGGTGAAATGCGCTTTGGCCTTGTCGATCTGCTTTCCATCAAGGTTGGCGTTCGCCAGCCTGAGGCTTGTCTTGCCGGCTTCCATCTCCTTCTGACCAAGCTCCAGATGACCGACAAGCTGAGCTTCGAGCAAATTTGCCTGGGACTTGACCGCCCTATATGCCAGGGTCGAGCCACCGGCCATGCCAGCGAGGATCGACACAACGACCACTAGCGCGATGGGGGCGCGCCGGCGCCGTCGTTTACGCCGAGGCGCCATCAGACCCGCGCCGGAAGCTGAATGCACGGCGTCGTGGCTCTGAGCCCATGGCTGCGCAGCTTTTTTCGGGCGCACGGTCTCGGCCGATGGTACAGGCCGGGCGCGGGCCCGAGGCACACGTCGCGCGAACTACATAACCTAGGTGGTCAGAACCATGGAAAGCCCCTACGGCACGAGCGAGCGGCCGGAAATTCACGACCTCATCCCGGCGGATGCCCGCCGCGTCCTTGATGTCGGTTGCAACGACGGGGCCTTCGCCGGCTGGCTCAAGCGCCAGGCGCCCGGCCGTCAAGTCGTGGGTGTCGAACCCAACCCCGCGCAAGCGGCAAAAGCTCGTGAGTTCTGTGACATGGTCGTGGTCGATCGCTATCCTGATGCACTGTCGCAGATTGATGGCGACTTCGGCTGCGTTACTTTCAACCACGTTCTCGAGCACATGGTCGATCCTTGGGAGGCTTTGCGCCGTACGAAAGGCCGTCTTACGCAAAATGGATGCGTCGTGGCAGTCATCCCGAATACACGATATGTTTCGCTGCTGTTCGACCTCGTTTTTCGGGGCCGGTGGCAGTACCAACCTTCGGGCCTGCTCGACCGCACTCACCTAAGGTTCTTCACGCGTGCGTCCATCGAGCCGCTGTTTGAGGAAGCCGGGTTGCATGTCGATCTCCTGCGGCGGGCAAATCTGATCGGCTCCCAGCGCCGGCCCCTTGCCGCGAAGATCGTCGGCGCCTTGCTGAACGACATGGCTTACGGAGGCTTCGTGGTCCGCGCACATGCCTGATTCGACCGAGCGGGCCGTCCTCGTCACCGGGGGAGCCGGCTTCATCGGGTCGCACCTGGTCAGGAGACTCCTGGTGGAGGGATACCGAGTCCGGGTCCTCGACAACCTCGCGACGGGGAGCCGCGCCAACCTCGAGGGCGTCCAGGGAGTCGAGATACAGGAGGGTGACATCCGATCGCTATCTGAAGTGACCGAAGCGATGCGCGGTATAGACGCGGTCTTCCACGTCGCGGCGCTGCCGTCGGTGGCCCGTTCGTGGCAGGACCCAGTCGGATCGCTCGCGGTCAACGCTCACGGCACCGCCAACATCGTCGAGGCCGCGGAGAAAAGCGGCGTCGCCGCACTGATCTACTCGTCGTCCTCTTCTATCTATGGGGACCAGGCGGCCGAGAAGAAATCAGAGGACCTGGAGCCCAGGCCGATCTCTCCATACGGCTACTCCAAGCTGCTCGGCGAGATGATCGCGCTTGCGCACGCTCGCGCTCCTCATGGAATGCGGGTGGTTTCGCTGCGCTATTTCAACGTGTTTGGCGCGCGGCAGGATCCGAACTCTCCGTACGCCGCCGTCATCCCCCTGTTCATCACGCACGCACTCGCCGGCACCAAGGCCACGGTCCATGGCGACGGCACGCAAAGCCGCGACTTCACCCACGTCGACAATGTCGTCGACGCCAATTTGTGCGCGTTGCGTAGCAGCGCATCGGCCGTTGCCGTGAATGTCGCCTGCGGTTCCAGCCACACGTTGCTGGAGCTGATCGACTCGATATCCGCGCTCAACGGCCACAAGCTGAAGACGGTGTTCGACGCACCACGTGAGGGGGATATCAAGCATTCACTTGCGGACATCTCGCTCGCCGCGGAAGAGATCGGCTACCGCCCGAAGGTGACGTTTCAAGCAGGCCTACGGAGGGTGTTTGAAGACTACCGGTCCGATTAGGCTCGTCCGCGTCATTACCAGGATGAACGTCGGTGGACCGTCACTTCACGTCACGATCCTCACCACTCGAAGTGGACCCGATTTCGACGCAACACTTCTGGCCGGTGTGCCCGACGAACGAGAAGGATCGATGGAGGAGGAGGCGATTCAGCGCGGCGCGCGGGTGATCCATGTCTCAAGCCTGCGTCGCAATGTCTCACCTCTCGACGACATCAAGGCGATGGTGTGGCTGTATCGGTATTTCCGTCGCGAGCGCCCCGCGCTCGTGGCCACCCACCTTGCGAAGGCCGGAACTTTGGGCCGGCTCGCCGCCGCGCTTGCGCGAGTGCCGGTCCGGGTCCACACCTTTCACGGCCACGTGCTCGACGGATATTTCGGACGGATCAGCACCTTCTTCTTCATCAGCGTCGAGCGCTTCCTCAGCCGCCTTACGACGCAATTCGTGGCCATCAGCCCCGAGATCGCCGGAGACCTCGACCGGCTCGGCATCGGCCGCGGCAAGACCTCTGTGATCAGGCTTGGCCTCGAGCTCGAGCACCTCGCCGGCCACGCTCGCGGCACGTTCCGGCGCGAGCTGGGAATCCCGGCGGAAGCGGTCGTCATCGGCATCGTGGGCCGCCTTGTGCGGATCAAAGCGCACGACCTCTTCCTCGAGGCCGCCGCAAGGGTGATCGAGACCGATGCCGGCACCCATTTCATCATCGTTGGAGACGGCGAGCTGTGGGATGAGCTGCACGACATGACCTCCGCACGGGGGCTTGACGGCCGAGTGCACTTCACGGGCTGGCGAAAGGACCTGGGCGACGTGTACAGCGACCTCGACATCGTCATCTGCTGCTCCCGGAACGAGGGGACCCCCGTCTCTTTGATCGAAGCATGCGCCGCCGAGCGGCCGGTGATCGGGACTCAGGTCGGGGGTGTCCCGGATATCATCACGGCTGGCGTGAACGGCCTGTTGGTCCCTAGCGGAGACGTAGCCGCCCTGGCGGCGGCAATGCAAGAACTGATTTCGGATCCAGCCCGGCGCAGATCCATGGGCGTCGCCGGCCGGCGCCTGGTGCTCGAACGTTACGGCGCCGACAGGATGGTGAAGGAACTTGAGGATCTGTATAGAAACCTTTTGGCCGCGCCCGAGTTAAATCCGAGGCCAGCCTGATGCGAATTCTTGTCACCGGCGGGGCCGGGTTCATCGGTTCGCACCTCGTCGACTATCTGATCCGTAACGGCGACGAGGTGACCGCTCTCGACAACCTCTCGACCGGGCGCTATCCGAATATCCGCCACCTCCTGGACAACCCTCGTTTTCTGTTCATCGAGGGCTCGGTTCTCGACATGAACCTCGTCCAAGAGCAGGTCGCGAGGGTAGATGCCGTCTACCACCTCGCCGCTGCGGTCGGGGTGCAGTTGATCGTCGACCGCCCGCTCCAATCCATGATCACGAACATCAAAGGCACTGAAAACGTGCTCGAGGCAGCTGAGAAGAACCGGGTCAAGATCCTCATCGCGTCGACGAGCGAGATCTACGGCAAGAGCCAGAACGGTCCGTTTAAGGAGGAGGACGACCGGGTCCTCGGGTCTCCCCGCAAGCTGCGCTGGAGCTATTCGACGTCGAAGGCGGTCGATGAGATTCTTGCCTTCGTCTACTACAAGGAGCTCGGTCTGCCGACCATCGTGGTGCGTCTGTTCAACACGATCGGGCCGCGCCAGGTCGGTCAGTACGGGATGGTCGTGCCGCGCTTCATCACTCAGGCGCTGAGTGGTCGGGACCTCACGGTCTACGGCGATGGCGCCCAGTCACGTTGCTTCACGTCGGTTTACGACGTGGTCAAGGCGCTGCACCTGCTGATGACGACCCCGAAGGCCGAGGGAGAGGTCTTCAATGTAGCCGGACCCTCGGAGATCACGATCCACGACCTCGCCGAGCTCGTGATCGAGCGGACGGGTTCGTCATCCAAAATCGCGATGGTTCCCTTCGAAGAGGTCTACGGCGAGGGATTCGAAGAGATGTCGCGGCGTGCTGCCGACACCAGCAAGCTGCAGGCCACGATCGGTTTCAGCTGCGACACCACACTCGTTGAAACGCTGGACTTGATGATCGACTTTGCGAGAGACTCAGTGGCCAAATGACCACGGTGCTTCTCGGCGGGCTGGCGTTTGTGGTCGCTGTCGCGACGTTGTGGCCGCTGCGCCGCATCGCGCTCGGCTTCCGGATCATGGATGTGCCAGGTCCGCGCAAGGCGCACAAGGAGCCTGTTCCATACCTCGGCGGTGTCGCCATCCTCCTTGGGGCTGGGGTGACGATCCTCGTGCTGAAGCCAGACCTTTGGCCATTGCTCGTCCTCCTGACGCTCGTCGCGTGTCTTGGCTTCGTAGATGACATCAAGGCGCTGCCGGTTTGGGCCAAGCTGGTCGGTGAGATCGCCGTCGCGTCGAGCGCCATCGGGCTCGGGTTCTCATGGCACATCAGCGACTCTTTTGAGCTCAATGCGGGGTTTTCATTGCTGTGGATCGTCGGCCTGACCAACTCCTTGAACCTGCTCGACAACATGGACGGCCTCGCCTCCACCGCGGCGGCGTGCTCGCTGCTCATGACCGCCGCCCTGGTTCCGGCGACGATGGGCCTCACCCTGCCTCTGGCCGGCGCGGCGGTCGGCTTCCTTGTCATCAACCGCCCGCGCGCGAGGATGTACATGGGCGACACCGGCAGCCTCATGCTGGGGCTGGGCGTTGGGATCGGCTCCATCTGGGCGGCCAACAGCACGCATGGCCTGCACTCTTTCGTCATTCTTTCGTTCCCTGTGGCGGTGGCCCTTTTCGACACGTCGCTCGTCATCGCTTCGAGGCTGAGGACAGGGCGGCCGGTCCAATTGGGCGGCCAGGACCACTTCTCGCACCGCTTGCGGCTCCTGGGCTTGCCTCCCATGGTGATCCTGGGCCTGACCATCTGGGGCTCCTCGATCGCGTGGGCGTGCGCCGCCCTCGCGCTGCTCTATCCTCTGGCACAGGCGTGGCTTGCGGTGCCGATCGCCCTCGCCTTCGTGGCGGCATGGGTGCTCCTGTTCAGGGTCGATCCGTACGCCATCGCAAATCAACCGAGAATCGAGGTTTATCGTGACCAAACAGGGACCTAAGGAACTCGTCGAGAAGCTCACCGACCGCAAGGCCACCGTGGTCATCGTCGGCATGGGTTATGTCGGACTGCCTTTGGCCTGCGCCCTGGCGGAGGCCGGCCACCATGTCGTCGGCATCGACTCGGCTGCGTCCAAGGTCGAGGGCATCAATGCAGGCCGCTCCCACATCGAGGACGTCCCAGCGGAGCAGCTGCAGCGGCTGCTCGAAGCGGGCCGGCTCACCGCGACCACAAATTACGAAGCCGCTCGCGTGGCGGACGCCGCAATCATCGCCGTGCCGACGCCGATCGACGAGTTCCGCGTCCCGGACCTAACCTACGTTCGCGCCGCCGCGCACAGCCTGGCCCAGGTCATGCCGAAGGGAAGCCTGGTCGTCCTCGAGAGCACCACCTATCCTGGGACCACCGAGGAGGTGCTCGTCCCCGCGTTTCGCGAGCGAGGCTTCATGCCTGGCGTGGACGTCTTCGTCGGTTATTCGCCAGAACGCATCGATCCGGGAAACAAGTCCTGGAGCATCCACAACACCCCGAAGGTGGTCTGCGGCCTGACCAAGAGCTGTATGGATGCGACGATCGCCCTCTACAGCACCATCGTCGAGCAGCTCGTCCCCGTCTCGAATATTCGGACCGCCGAGATCACGAAGCTTTTCGAGAACATCTTTCGCGGCGTGAACATCGCGCTGGTCAACGAGTTCCAGGTGATCTGCGACGCATTCGGTATCGACGTCTGGGAAGTCATCCACGCGTGCTCGACCAAGCCATACGGCTTCACGCCGTTCTATCCGGGACCAGGCCTTGGCGGCCACTGCGTTCCGGTGGATCCGTTCTACCTCGCCTGGAAGGCACGCCAGCTCGGCGTGAACACCGAGTTCATCGAGCTTTCGGGTCGCGTCAACGCGGCGATGCCGAACTACGTCGTTATGAAGGTCATGCGCCTGCTGAACGCCAACCACAAGGCGCTCAACGGCTCACGAGTGGGCTTGCTCGGCGTGGCGTACAAGAAGAACAGCTCAGACGTCCGCGAGTCTCCCGCGATCAAGATCATCGAGCTCCTTCTGCAGGAGGGCGCCGTCGTCAGCTACCACGATCCGCATGTGCCGTCTTTCGACGTCAGCGGGCACGAGCTGCGGTCCGAACCGTCGCTGCGCAACTTCCTGGCGAGCCAGGACTGCGCTGTGGTGGTGGCCGACCACGATGCCATCGACTGGACGCTCGTCCTCCAGTACGCACCGATGATCATCGACACCCGCAACGTGTTGGGCAGGCTCAGCCCCTTCATGGTCAAGGCATCGCAGACACCGCAGCCATCGCAGAGCGCGGAACGGCGCGGGCATCGAGGGGATTCCGCTTAGCCCGGAGGTGATCGCATGTGTGGAATCGCCGGCCTAGCCGGCGCTCCCGCCGATCGACAAGTCCTGGAGAAGATGGCACTCGCCATCAGCCACCGAGGACCCGATGACGTGGGCCTGCTGGCGGACGCACAAGCCGGCCTTGCCTTTCGGCGTCTGAGCATCATCGACGTTGCGGGAGGGCATCAGCCGATATTCAACGAGGACGAATCTGCCGCGATCATCCTCAACGGCGAGATCTACAACCACCATGAGCTGCGGACCGGGTTGCTGGCGCGTGGACATCGGATGCGAACGAGGTCCGATGTCGAGACCGTCCTGCATCTCTGGGAGGAGAAGGGTGAGCGCTGCCTCGACGACTTGCGCGGCATGTTCGCGCTCGCGATCTGGAACCGGCGCGACCGTTCTCTTTTCCTCGCGCGAGACAGAGTTGGCAAAAAGCCCCTTTACTACACGCGGCTGGCGGGGGGCGGCATCGTTTTCGGATCCGAGATCAAGGCGACCCTGCAGCACCCCGAGGTGCGGCGCGAGGCGGATCCATGCGGCATCGATCAGTTCCTGACCCTGCAGTACGTACCCGCGCCGATGACGGCGTTTCGCGGCATCGAGCGAATCCCGCCCGCCCACTGGCTCCGCTGGCGGGATGGCACGGTCGAGCTCGGGCGGTACTGGCGGCTCGACTACGAGGACAAGCACACAGCCTCCGAGCCGGAGCTGAAAGAGGAGCTGCTGCGGCTGCTCCGCGAGGCGGTCCGCATGCGCCTCGAGAGCGAGGTGCCTCTGGGCGCGTTCCTCTCCGGGGGGATCGACTCGAGCGCCGTCGTCGCATTTGCGGCCGAGGCCCTGACGCGGCCTCTGAAGACGTTCTCCATCGGCTTTGACGAGGCGCGGTTCGACGAGTCGAGGTACGCGCGCTTGGTCGCCGAGAAGTTCGGTACCGATCACCATGAGCTCGTCGTCACCGGCGGGGCGCCAGAGCTGATCGACGACATCGTGTGGCATTACGACCAGCCATTCGGCGACTCGTCCGCCGTGCCGTCCTTCCACGTCGCACGGATCACCAGGCCGCACGTCACCGTCGTTCTGAATGGCGATGGGGGGGACGAGAGCTTCGCAGGCTATGACCGCTACCGCCTCAGCCGGTACGCCTCCTACTTCCGCCTGCCGGCGCGGGTCAGGCTGGGCATCCAGGCGGCGGCGCGTCCCGCGTCCCGGTATCTCGGGAGGGGCCGCCGGCTGCTCGAGGGCGATGCCCTCGATCAGTTCGACGCTTACTTCGCGACCCTCGTTCACCTGTATCCGTCTCGCAAGCATTGGCTGTACGCCGACGGGTTCATGGATCGCGTTCGAGGCCAGGCCTCGCCGCCGCTCGAATACATTCGCTCGGCACAGCACGCGGCGCTCCTGGATTCGATGCTGGACACCGACGTGAACAACTACCTGCCAGACGACCTGCTGGTCAAGATGGACGTGGCGACCATGGCGTATGCCCTCGAGGCCCGCTCGCCGTTCCTCGACCACAAGCTGATGGAGTTCATGGCCAGGGTCCCAACAAACCTGAAGCTCCGAGGCGGGGAGAGCAAGCACCTGCTCAAGTCCGCGCTCCGGGGGATCATTCCGGATGCGATCCTCGAACGGCCTAAGAAGGGCTTCGGAGTCCCACTGGGTCGTTGGCTGCGCGGTGGGCTGAAAGAAATGCTCTTGGACACGGTGCTGTCGGAGCGAGCGCTCGCACGCGGCTATTTCAAGGCGCCCGCTGTCCGCGAGATGGTGAACGCCCAGATGTCCGGCAGCGACCGCTACCAGTACCCTCTTTGGGATCTGCTGCTCCTCGAGCGGTGGCACCAGATGTTCATCGATGCTGCGGAGGCGCCGATTCGCGCCGGGGCTAAGCCTGCGCGCGCGTCAGCTCAGCGAGTAGTGGCCTGAGCTGTACGCGTCCCAGCGGCCGGTGCTGTTGCCGTTGACGCCGTTGCTGCTCGCGTCACGGACCCAGACCGAGATGCTGTAGGTGCCCCTGGCGGCTCCAGCGGTGTTCCAGGTGTAGGTCGCGCTGGTTGAATACGCCTGCACCATGCGCCAGTTTCCTCCCGGGTCGGCGATCCAGAACTGGTAGAGCGGATTCGGACATCCGGACGCGCTGCCTGTCAGGGTCACCGTGGTGCCGACTGCAGCGGACGAGGGCGGAGCCGCGGTCGATGTGACCGATGAGCACGGCGTGGTCGTCAGCGTGTAGCTGCCGGAGGCGTAGGCGTCCCATCGCCCAGTGGGGTTGCCGCTGACGCCGATGCTGCTCGAGTCACGGGCCCAGACTGAAATGCCGTACACGCCGGCCGCGCCTGGTGTCGAGTTCCATGTGTACGTCGCCGTTGACGAGTACGCCTGGACGATTTGCCAGCTTCCGCCCGGAGACGCGATCCAGAACTGGTACAGCGGGCTCGCACATCCAGTGGCGGTCCCGGTGAGGGCGACCGTGGTACCCGCCGGGGAAGAGTTAGGCGGAGAGGCGGCAAGGCCCACCGCGGTACATGGAGTCGATGTCAGCGAGTACGTGCCCGATTGGTATGCGTCCCAGCGCCCGGTGCCATTGCCAAACGCCCCGCTGGCGCTCGCGTCACGCGTCCAGACCGAGATGCTGTAGGTCCCTGGCGCGTGGCCTGTGGTGAGCCACGTGTAGGTGGCGCTGATCGAGTACGCCTGGACGATCTGCCAGTTTCCGCCTGGAGCCGCGATCCAGAACTGGTACACGGGGTTCGGACATCCGGAGGCGGCACCGGTCAGGGTGACGGCGGTGCCGGAGGCCGCGGTGGCCGGCGGTGACGTCGTCAGGTTGACAGACGAGCATTGGAAGGGATTGAGCGTGTATTGGGCAGAGCTGTACGCGTCCCAGTGTCCGGTGCTGTCGCCGAAGGCTCCGCCGCTCTTCGAGTCGCGCGCCCAGACCGAGAGGCTGTATGTGCCTTCGGGGGCTGCGGTGTTCCAGGTGAAGGTCGCGGTGGTCGAATAGGGCTGCACGATCTGCCAGCTGCCGCCCGGAGCGGCCATCCAGAACTGGTAGAGAGGGGTGGCGTCGGGGCATCCTGAAGCGGTCGCCGTAAGGGTCACAACGGTGCCCACGGCGACCGGCGAAGGTGGATTTGCGCTGAGCGCGACCGAGGTGCAGCCGGGAACCACTTTGAACGAGCGCACGACGTCAAGCGAGGAAACGAAGATCTGACCGCCCGCTTCGCTTGGAGTCGAAAAATGCGTCACGCTGAACGAGGCGCTGTGGTAGATCTGCGCACCGGTCGACGCGTCAAAACCGTACAGGCCGCTGCCGTTGATGTCGACGACCCAGACAGCGCCACCGGCCACGATCGGAGGACCGAATTCCAATGACGGAGCCGCGCGCCAAGTGCCGGCCGCGGCGCACGTGGAGTCGCAGACGCTGAACGATGGCGCGGTGGTGTTCACTGTGAGCGAGACGAGCCCGCGATAGTCGCACTCGAGGTAAAGACGAGGCGCCGCATACGCAAACGACCCGAAAGTTGCGTCGGAATGGTTGCCGGCGCACACGTCCACGCCCATGTACGGCGATCTAGCAGGGAAGACCTGGCTGTCGACGCCGGTCAGATTGTTCGGGTCGAGCAGGAATCCCTGGCCGTACTTTCCCGACATGAAAATGAGGTTCGGATTGATGATGGTCGGAGTCGTTGAACCCAGGTCGAGGTCCGGTCCGCACCAGTTCGCCTGCCAATCCTGAGGCTGGAAGGATGTCGGTGACCCAAGTGCGGCATTGGTGTGGATGACCGAGTCGCTGTTCACCGAGCCCGCGCAGGGGATGGCGTTGCCTGTCGCGAACAGGACCGATCCGGTCGAATCATCGACGACGATGCCGCCGGCCGCCCACACGCCCTCTCCCGTGGAAGGGCTCTCGTACACCTCGGGCGCACCGACGCCGTTCGTGGGGACGCCGACGACCCACCCGTGATACGGACCGCAGTCGCCGGCCCGTCCGCCAAACGGGACGTAAAGATGGCTTCGGTCGAGCGACAGGTTGAGCGCGCCTCTCTGCTGCTGAATCGTCCAGTCGAATCCCGTGCCGATGGTGTTGGGAATTGCGTAATCGAGAACGACGGCATGGGTGTTCAGGTCGATGGCGAACGCATGCCAGAGGTCGTCTGCCAACAGGATCTCTGAAACGTAGATCCGGCTGGCGACCGGGTCGATCACAGGCGTGCCGAGGATGCCAAGCGGATTGACGTTTCCGCACTGTCCGGACAGGACCGATTCGGGAGCGCCGACGTTCTCCGACCACGAGACCACACCCGTAGCCTGGTCGAGCGCGTAAACGGTGCCGGCGAGCGTGCCGACATAGACGAAGCCGTTGTAGACCAGCGGCTCGCCGTAGACCGTGCCGTCAAGGGTGGGGGAGGTCCAGCCGGTGGTTGCAGCGATCGCGGCCGGCTGTGAGGGGTCGAAGCCTGTATGCGAGTCGTCGTGGTGGTAGACGGTCCATGAACCGTTGGCGGATGACGCTGCCACCGGCGTCGCCGGAGCTGCCACGCAGAATGGCGCGATGACGCTCGTCAGAGCGGCGGCAGCCAGTCGACCCTTCATCGGAATGCTCAACGCCGCAAGATGGGCTTTCTGGTCGCTGCGGGAAGGAGTCCCTGGGTCAGCGGAGCGAATAGGTGCCGGAGCTGTAGGCGTCCCAGCGTCCCGTGCTGTTACCCGAGGTGCCGACGCTGCTCGTATCCCGGACCCAGACGGAGATCGCGTAGGTGCCCGCCGCCGCACCGGTGGTGTTCCAGGTGTAGGTCGCGCTGGTGGAGTAGGCCTGGACGATCTTCCACGTCCCGCCCGGGGCGGCGATCCAGAACTCATAGATCGCGTTCGGGCAACCGGTGGCGGTCGCCGTCAGCGTGACCGTGGTGCCGACCGTGGTCGAGGATGCCGGCGCCGCGCTCAGGGTGGCCGCGGTGCAAGGCGCAGTCGTCAGCGTGTACTGGCCCGAGCTGTAGGTGTCCCACCGCCCACTGCCGTTGCCGTAGGCACCGCTGCCGCTCGCGTCACGGACCCAGACCGACAGGCCGTACGTGCCCGCCGCAGCACCGGTGGTGTTCCAGGTGAAGGTTGGGCTCGCTGAGTAGGGCTGGACGATCTGCCAGGTCCCTCCCGGAGACGCCATCCAGAACTGGTAGAGCGGGTTGGTGCAGCCGGACGTGCCACCGGCGGCGGTGACGGTCGTGGAAGCCCGCGACGGCGACGGAGGCGAAGTCGTCAGCATTGCCGCCGAGCACTGCTGGGCGTTCAACGTGAACTGGCCAGAGCTGTAAACGTCCCAGCGGCCGCTGTTGTTGCCGAAGGCCCCGGCGCTGTTCGCGTCGCGCAGCCAGACCGAGATCGCGTACATGCCGGCGGTCGCTTTTGATGTGTTCCAGCTAAAGGTTGCGCTGGTCGAGTACGCCTGCACGATCTGCCAGCTCGCGCCCGGAGCCGCCATCCAGAACTGGTACAGCGGGTTTGGGTACGGGCACCAGGTGGCGGTGCCTGTAAGCGTCACGGGCGTACCGGCGGTCGCGGGCGAGGCCGGGGACGTCGACAGGGTCACGCCCGTGCACTGCCCTGGGTCCAGGACGAACTGGCTCGAGGCGTAGGTGTCCCAGCTTCCGGAGCCGTTCGACGAGGCGCCGCCGCTGTTGGCGTCGCGCACCCAGACCGAGAGGGCATACGTTCCGCCCGCGGCGCCTGTCGTGTTCCAGGTGAACGTGGGACTGGCCGAGTACGGCTGGACGATGCTCCAGCCGGCGCCGGGATTCGCCATCCAGAACTGGTACTGCGGCTTGACGCAGCGAGAGGATGTCGCGGTCAACGTGATCGTCGTGCCCGCGATCTGCGGCGACGCCGGGGTCCCGCTCAGGGTTGCATTCGTGCACGCGACAAAGTGGCTCTCGAGCGCGTTCCACAGCTCGGCTGAGCCGCCGCCATAGTTGAGCGTCCAGAAACCGACGCCGCGAAGGTTGTCCTGGTTCACGAGGTCGTAGCGGTTGGACAGGGTCGTCACATCGGACCAGTACATCTCGCGCCAGCAGCCCAGCGAGTTGTCGTACCAGGAGTCCCAACGGTCGGCGCCGTTCGGGTCGTCGGGGTCGCGGTTGATCGTGTAGGTGCCGGGCTTCACGTCGGGGGAGCTGAGCGCTGCAGCCGCATCGAGATAGGTGGCGGCAACGACGGAGCCCGTCGCTACGGCGTGGGCCGCAGGGCTGGAGACACATGCGGCACGTCCGTAGTAGGGCTGGCCGAGAATCGTCTTGCCTGGCCCGGCCAGCGCGGAGTACTGCGACATCGACAACGAGTCGTTCCAGTAGTAGTTGGCAAGCGGAGAGACCGGCGCCATGCAGAACGAAGTGCAGCTCTGCAGGGGCGGCTGGCCCTGGTTCGCGTAATCCATGTCGTAGGCCATGACGAAGAAGGAGTCGGCGTACTGACTCAGGGCTGGGATGTTGAAGAACCCGTCATTGGCGGATGCCGAGCCCGAGTACGAGGCGATCGACAGATACAACCCCTTCTTGTAGTTGTCGAGCCCCGCGCGCATTTTCTGCGCGAATTGGGTCATCAGGGCCTGGCTCGTCGTGTTCAGGGTGGGATCGATGTTGGTGCAGTTGAACATCTGCCCCTCGTAATCGATGTTGACCCCGTCGACGCCCTTCAACATGACCTGGTTGACGAGCTGGTCGACTGTGGTTTGGCCGTTGTAGAGGGTGTCGCAGAAATCGACTTGGTCTCGCGAGCCATAGAGCGGTTCGACGGTGACGACGACTTTCACGCCATGAGCGTGCGCGGTGCTGACCAGGCCGGTCAGGGTGCTCGAGTCCCAAACGGACCAGTTGGAGTCGGCCACCAGCACCCCGTTGTAGGTCGCGCGTATGGCAAAGAACGCGACCGTCGACAGGAGATCGAAGTTCCAGCTCGGATAGCCCACCGTCGGATCGCCCAGGCTGCCCGCGGTCGCGTACCCGAACACCTCGCGCGTCAGGTCGGAGTTGGTCTGCGCCGCGGCTGCCTGAGGTGATGTCGCCGTGGGAGCTTGACCCGCGGGCGTTGCAGAGTGGCCGGGGGTTAGCTGAGGCGCGGACGGCTGGCTCTGATCCGGCGCCGCAGCCGGCGACGGGCTAGGGCTGACCTGCCTTGGCGCGGCAGTCCGCGCAGTCGGAGCTGCGGCAAGCGCCGTCTGAGCGGTAAAGACTTGCAGCACGAAGGCCAGCAGGCACAGCGCCCGCAGCCAGGGACGCTCCAACACGAGGGCGAAAGCTTACCCTGCGGGCCCCGGCCTGATCAAATCCTGTTCGTAAAGAGAGGTTCAGGCCTCATCTGAGGCTGTACTGGCCCGAGGCGTATGCGTCCCACCGTCCGGTGCTGTTGCCGTTGACGCCTACGCTGCTTGCGTCGCGGACCCAGACGGAGATGCTGTACACACCGGCCGGCTTGCTAGTGGTAGTCCAGGTGAAGGTCGCGGAGCTGGAATAGGGCTGCACGATCTGCCAACCACCAGATCCCGGCGTCGCGATCCAGAACTCGTAGACGGGGTTCGGACATCCCGACGCGCTCGCGGTCAGGGTCACCGACGTCCCCGCCGCCGCCGGCGAGGTGGGTGAGGCGGCGAGGGTGACCGCCGCACAGGAGTTGGGAGTAACCGGGTACAGGGTCGAGGTGTATGCATCCCAGCGGCCGGTGTTGTTGCCATGGACCCCCGTGCTTGAAGCATCGCGGACCCACACCGAGATTCCATATGTGCCGGTGGCCTTGCCGGCGGTGTTCCATGTGAAGGCGGCCGCGCTCGAGTACGGCTGGACGACCTGCCACGTGTTCGATCCCGGCGCGGACATCCAGAACTGATAGACGGGGTTGGCGCAACCCGATGCGCTCGCCGTCAACGTGACAGAGGTGCCGACCGCCGCGGAAGACGCGGGGACTGGGGCAAGGCTCACCGACGCACACGAATAAGGTGTGACGCCGTACTGCGTCGAGCTGTATGCGTCCCACCGGCCGGAGTTGTTGGCCGAGGTTCCGGTGCTGCCGGCGTCGCGAACCCACACCGAGACGCCATACGTGCCGGTCGCTTTCCCGGTGGTGTCCCAGCTGAACGTCTTGCCGGCCGAGTAAGCCTGTGCGACCTGCCACGTAGCCGCACCGGGCGCCGCGATCCAGAACTGGTAAACGGGATTGGCGCAACCCGCCGAGTCCGCAATGAGCATGACTACGGTGCCTGAGGCAGCTGACGTGGCGGGTGATGCGGTGAGAGTCGCGGACGAACACGGACCGACCAGGCTATAACGGCTGGAGCTGTAGGCGTCCCAGTGGCCGGTGTTGTTGCCATAGACCCCTGCGCTGGTGGCATCGCGCGCCCAGACCGACACCCCGTAACTGCCGACGGCGCTCGAGCCCGTGTTCCACGTAAAGGTGGCTGCGTTCGAGTACGCCTGGGCAACCTGCCAGGAGGTGGCGCCCGGCGCCGCGAGCCAGAACTGGTAGAGCGGATTGGGACATCCCGTGGCAGCCGCACTGAACGTGATCGCGTTGCCCTTTCCATCGGATGACGGGGGGCTCGCTGTCAGGTTCGTCGCCGAGCAGGGACTCGCGATCAGCGTGTACTGAAATGACGCGTAAGCATCCCACCGGCCGGAGTTGTTGCCCGACGTACCGGCGCTGGCGGCGTCGCGAACCCACACCGAAACGCTGTATGTGCCGGCCGCCTTGCCGGTCGTGTTCCAGGCGAATGTCGGCGATGCCGAGTAAGCCTGGACGACCTGCCAGCCGGCTCCGGGCGATGCCATCCAGAACTGATAGAGCGGACTCGGGTCGGGGCAGCCCGTGGCGGAGCCGGAGAAGGTGACAGGTGCGCCTACCGTTGCCTGTGACGCTGGGGCTGCCGTGAGGGCGGCACTCTGGCACCCGGCGAAATGACTCGCAAGCGTGGACCAGAGCTCTGGTGCACCGCCGCCGTAATTCAGGTTCCAGATCCCGACACCACGCAGCCCGTCTCTGTTGACCAGGTCGTACTTGGCGCCGAGCGAAACCGTGTCGTCCCAATAGAGCTCACGCCTGCACCCAAGCGACGTGTTGTACCAGGTGTCCCAACGTTCCTGACCGGCAGGGTCATTGGCGTCGCGGTTTGATCCATAGCTGCCGGACTGAACGCTTGGGTCGGTCCCCTCTGTGGATGCATCCAAGTACGTGTCGGCGACCACGCTGCTCGTCGGGATCTGATTTGGGGCAGCTTGCGCGACGCATGACTTTCGGCCGTAGTACGGCACTCCAAGGATCACCTTGGACGCGGGAACGGCTGCGGTGTACTGGGAGGCCGTGGACGTGTCGTTGTAGAAGTAGCCGGTGAGAGGTGCTGTCGGGCTCAGGCAGAAGCTGGCGCAGTTGAGGGGCGAGCGCCGGTAGTTCGAGTACTCGAGGTCGTACGCCATGACGAAGAACGAATCGACGTAAGCGTTCAGTCCGGGAACGTCGAAGAACCCGAGGGAATCGGATGCGGAGCTCGCGTAGGTGTCGACCGAGAGATACGAACCGGACGGCAGCGAAGCTCGCAGTTGGCGTGCGAAGTCCGTGAGCATCGATTGGCTCGTCTGCCCGTTCTGGCACGTCCCGTTCAATCCCTCGTAGTCGACGTTGACGCCATCGACGCCCTTGGCCTTGACTTGCGCGACCGTCTCACCCACAGTCACCGCGCGGTTGATGAGCCCCGCGCACATGTTGGGCGTGCCGGCCTGGAAATCCTGCAGCACGATCGTCACGACCACCTTGGTGCCCTTTGCATGCGCGGCGGAGAGCAGCGCTCCAAGGGCGCTCGAGTTCCACACTGACCAACCGTTGTCGCCGGCTACGGTGCCGTCCCAGTTGATGTGCAGTCCGAAGAAGGCAACCGTGCTGAGCAGCGAGAAGTTCCAGCTCGGGTAGCCGATGGTTGGATCGCTCAGGCTGCTGGCCAGGCCGAATCCGAAAACTTCACGCCGGAGACTCGGTGTGGTCGCGGCCAGGGGGTGGACGCCAGAGCTTGTGCTGGCGGAGCTTGCTGCTCGAATTGGTGGCCCGGCACTCGCGGACACGTTCGCCTTCGCGACGGTGATGACGCCCGTCACGAAGACAAGTGCGAGAACGACGTGCAGTTTCCGTTGCAACAACATTGGCGGGCTGTTTACGCGGCGCAACAGCGTACACAAGTGCACTTCAGTCGCCGCCGTTTTGGGGTCGGGCTCAGATGCGCACCACAAGATGTTGTGATCGCCCTACCGAACCGGCACAAATCACGTCGCCATTGGGGCCCGCTGGCTGAGAGTCGAGCCGTCGCATTATGCTGGCGCCGTTTAATGGTTCAGATCTGTGACCCCCCAACCGTACCCTGTGCCTGGTGAAGTGAAGGTCGTCGTACTGGCTGGCGGTCTCGGCACGAGGTTGTCCGAGGAGACGAGCGTCAAGCCGAAGCCGATGGTCAGCATCGGCGGGCATCCGATGATCTGGCACATCATGCAGATCTACGCGCACTTCGGCTTCACCGAGTTCGTGGTTGCGCTCGGTTATCGCGGCGACGTGGTCAAGGAGTACTTCCTCGACTACCTCCGGCTCAACAGCGACCTGACCATCAACTTGCGCACGGGAGAACTGGTCATCCATGACGCTGCGCGGCCCGACTGGGTCGTGCATCTGGTCGACACCGGACCGGACACCGCCACCGGCGGGCGCATCAAGCGCCTCGCGAGATGGCTGGATGGCGAACGCTTTATGCTCACCTACGGAGACGGCGTCGCCGACATCGACTTGACGAAACTCCTCGAGTTTCACAGCGCGCACAAGAAGCTCGCCACCATCACCGCGGTGCGGCCGCCGTCCCGTTTCGGTGGCCTGGAGTTCGACGGCCTGAAGGTGCTTCGTTTCAGTGAAAAGCCCCAGATCGGCGAAGGCTGGATCAACGGCGGTTTCTTCGTCCTCGAGCCGCAGGTGATCGACTACATCGCGGGCGATCACACGGCATGGGAAAGCGAGCCGTTGGAGCACCTCGCCGCAAAGGGCGAGCTCGTCGCCTACAAGCACGATTCGTTCTGGCAGCCCATGGACACGCTGCGTGAGGTTCGCGTGCTCGAGAGCCTTTGGAGCAGCGGTCATCCGCCATGGAAGGTCTGGTCGTGACGCGAGATTTCTGGGCCGGCCGTGGGGTTTTCGTGACAGGCGCAGCAGGCCTGGTTGGCTCGTGGCTGAGCCACACCCTCATCGAGGAAGGCGCTCGTGTCGTTGGCCTGGTGCGGGACGAGGACGGCGAGTCGGCACTGCTTCGGTCGGGCGACACAAGTCGGATGACATTGGTTCGTGGCGACCTGACCGATCTGCGCACGCTCGAGCGGGCGGTCGTCGAGTACGACGTGGAGACGATCTTCCACCTCGGCGCCCAGCCGATCGTCCGCACCGCCGACGAGCTGCCGCTCGAGACTTTCGAATCGAACGTGCGCGGCACCTACAACGCGCTCGAGGCATGTCGCCTACATCCCTCGCTGGTGCATCGCATCGTCGTCGCGTCCAGCGACAAGGCATACGGGGCGCAGCCTCATCTGCCCTACACGGAAGACATGCGCCTTGACGGCCGCAGGCCTTATGAGGTCTCGAAGGTCTGCGCCGACCTGCTGGCGCAGTCGTACAGGATCTCCTACGGATTACCGGTCGCAATCGCGCGCTGCGGCAACATCTACGGCGGAGGCGACCTCAACTGGAGCCGGATCATTCCCGACACGGTCCGCGCGATTCTGCTGCGGCGGAGACCTGTGATCAGGAGCGATGGAAAGTTCGTGCGCGACTACGTCTACGTGAAGGACGTCGTCTCGGCTTTCATGCTGCTCGCGGAGAAGCTGGACGATGCTGATGTGCTTGGTGAGGCGTTCAACTTCAGCCCCGAACGCCCCCACACGGTGCTCGAGGTCGTGGCTGTGATCCAGAACCTGATGCACGCCAAAGACCTGGAGCCGATCATCGAGGGAGGCGCCAAAACCGAGATCCATTCCCAGTACTTGGACTCGAGCAAGGCACGAAAGATGCTCGGCTGGTCGCCGCGCTACACGCTCGAGGAAGGGCTCCAGGAGACAATCGCCTGGTACAGGGAATTCATGGAAGCGCATCCGCACCAGGCCGAGGCTAGGTCTGGCCGATGAACGCGACACGAGGCTCAGTGGTCGAAGACCGGTGCCGGAGCTGCCAGAGCAAGCGTCTCAGCCCCGTGCTGTCGCTGGGCAAGACGCCGCTGGCCAACGCGCTCGTGCCTCCAGATCGCCTCGGCCAGGCTGAGGCCGTCTACCCGCTCGACCTGGTCTTCTGCGGTGACTGCTCCCTGGTGCAGATCACCGTGACCGTCTCGCCAGAAGAGCTGTTCCGCAACTATGTCTACCTGTCCTCCTATTCGGACACCATGCTTGCGCACGCGCAGCGTCTCGCCGCGGACATCGTGCGCGACAGGCGCCTGTCGGAGCAGAGCCTTGTCGTCGAGATCGCAAGCAACGACGGTTACCTGCTGAAGAACTACGTGCAGGCTGGCATCCCTGTGCTGGGCATCGAACCGGCGCTCAACATCGCGGAGCTCGCGGTGAAGCAGGGCATTCCCACCATCACGGATTTTTTTGGGCCGGAGGTGGCTGGGCGTCTATCCGCCGAGGGCAAGCAGGCCGACGTGATCCACGCCCACAATGTGATGGCCCACGTCGCGGACCTCAACGGTGTCGTCGCGGGCATGGCGCGCCTCGTCAAGCTGGACGGGATCGTCGTGGTCGAGGCGCCGTACGTCAGGGACATGATCGAGAAGACCGAGTTCGACACCATCTACCACGAGCACCTCTGCTACTTCTCGGCTTCGTCGCTGGTCCCGTTGTTCGCCCGCCACGGTCTCACCGTCATCGGGCTGGAAAGGGTACCCGTCCACGGTGGCTCGCTCCGCATCACTGCCGCGAAGACCCCGACGCCGGGCCCAAGCGTGCAGCGCATGCTCGACGAGGAGGCCGAGCTAGGCCTAGACAAGCTCGCCTACTACACGGGCTTCGGCGCCCGCGTGAGGCATCTCCGCGAGGAGCTAGTAGGGACGCTGCGCCGGCTGCGATCGGAGGGTGGGATCGCCGCCTATGGCGCGACGGCGAAGGGCTGCACGTTGCTTTCGTACGCGGGCATCGGCCGGGAAACGGTGGAGTTCGTGGTCGACCGCAATCCCTTGAAGCAGGGTCTCTTCACGCCCGGCAGTCACCTGCCGATCGTCCCGCCGGAGAGGCTCGTGCAATCGATGCCGCCCTACGTGCTGCTGCTGGCCTGGAATCTCGCCGATGAGGTGATGCGGCAGCAGAGCGAGTACCGGAGCTCGGGCGGCCGCTTCATCATCCCAGTGCCAGAAGTCCAGGTCGTTTGATCCGCGGCGAGCGGGATGCGCTTTCAACCGCTTAGCGTCGAAGGCGCGTTCGTCGTCGAGCTCGAACCGATCAACGACGAGCGCGGTTTCTTCGCCAGGTCATGGGCAGCAAGCGAATTTGGGTCGCGTGGTCTTGACCCTGACCTGCTTCAGGTCAGCATCTCGTACAACGCGCGAGCCGGGACCGTCCGGGGGATGCACTTTCAGCTCGCGCCACATGAGGAGACGAAGCTGGTGAGATGCACGAGCGGCGCGATCTTCGACGTCGTGGTCGACCTGCGTCGCGACTCGCCCACCTTCAGGCGATTCGAAACCGTCAACCTCACGGCCGGGAACAGAAAGTCGCTCTACATCCCGAAGGGCTGCGCGCACGGTTTTCAGACCGTCGAGGACGACACTGAGGTGCTGTACCAGATCAGCGCGGAGTACGCTCCCGACGTGGCGCGCGGCGTGCGCTGGAACGATCCCGCGTTCGGCATCGCGTGGCCCATGACGCCTACGTGCATCTCCGCCAAAGATCAGGCGTTTCCTGACTTCAAGGGATGAGTCGGGTCCTGGTCACCGGTGGCGCCGGATTCATCGGCTCGCACCTGGTCAAGGAGCTCGTCGCGTCGGGACACGACGTCGGGGTCCTGATCCGCCCGGGCGCCTCGATCGAGAAGCTCCAACCGATGGTTGGGGATGTCCGCGCCTTTCGAGGAGACCTCGACGATCCCGAGGATGCCGTCTCGAAGCTCGGCGAGTGGCGGCCGGAGACATGCGCGCACCTCGCTTGGTATGCCGAGCCGCGCACCTACCTTCAGTCGGCGGAAAACGTCAGTCACCTGACATCCAGCCTCGCGCTGGTAACGCGACTGTCCGATGCGGGATGCAGACGCTTTGTGATCACGGGCACCTGCGCGGAATACGCGCCGAGCCAAAGTCGCCTGGGAGAGGACAGTCCGGTGGGGCCGCAGACGCTCTACGCCGCGTGCAAGCTCTCGCTGCAGATGGTCACCGCCCAGCTGGCGGCGCAATCCGGGATGCAGGTGGCGTGGGCCCGGATTTTTCATCTCTACGGCCCGTTCGAGTACGAGCAGCGCCTGGTCCCTGCGGTGATCCGCAGACTCCTCGCGAACGAGGACTTCGCCGCAACCTCCGGCGAACAGGTGCGCGACTATCTGCACGTGAGCGACGTGGCGTCAGCCCTGTGCACCCTCGTCGAGGGTCGGGTCGACGGAACCGTGAACGTATGCTCCGGCAAAGAGGTCACCGTGCGCCAGGTGATCGAGACGATCGCCGAGATGCTCGGCCGCTCGGACAGAGTCCGGTTCGGCGCCGTCGCCGCGCGGGCCTGGGACCCACCGTACATCGTCGGCGACAACGCACGGCTAGTGGGAGACGGGTGGTCGCCTCGCTACGACCTGCGAACCGGTCTCGCGCAGACGATCGAATGGTGGCGCGCGCGCCAATGCTGAGGCGCAACGTCTTGGCCAACGTGCTGGGCGGATCGTGGGCCGCACTCCTGGCGCTGGTTCTCATCCCGGTACAGGTTCGGATCCTGGGCGTCGAGGCATATGGCTTGCTCGCCTTCCTCGCGTCAACGCAGGTCCTGTTCAGCATCTTCGACCTCGGGTTGTCGCCGACCATCACGCGCGAGGTGGCCAAGGACACCTCGGCAGATCTTCTACGCACGCGCGAGCTGGTCCGGTCGCTCTCCGTCCTCTACTGGCCGATCGGCATCGTGCTCGGCACCGCGCTGTTCGCCGGAGCCGGGTGGCTGGCGAGCCATTGGCTTCACCTAGGGTCTCTTCCGGCGGACCGAGCCGAAGCTGCGATCCGCTACGGGGCGGTTGCCATCTTCCTACGGTGGCCCGTCTCCCTCTTCAGCGGTGTGCTCGCTGGCCGCCAGCGCTTCGACCACCTGAACGCGCTGAAGGCCGTCGTGGCGACGGTCAGCGCCGCTGGCGGACTGGCGGTCCTGTTCGTGACGCGCGACCTCCTCGCCTACATGGCGTGGACCGCGTTTGCCGCGGGCATCGAGGTGGGGGGGTATCTCGCCATCCTGGCGCGTGCGGTACCGGGGTTGATCGGGCCGCCGTCGGTCAAGATGATGTTCGATCGCGGCGTCTGGCAGTTCGCCGTCGGCATGGGCGTCATCAACCTGCTGTCGATGGTGCTCACCCAGAGCGATCGCATCCTGATCAGCAAATTCCTGCCGATCGAGGTGCTTGGTTACTACGCCCTTGCCTACTACATCGTCTACGGGCTTTCCCTGGTGCAGAACCTGGTCACGTCCGCCATGTTCCCGACGTTCGTCAAGTTCAACGCGGCGCAGGCGCTGGACGACCTGCGTGAGCGCTACCAGACCGCGACCCAGGCATTCATGTATGTATACAACCTCCCGATCTGGGTCCTTGTGTTCTTTGGCCACGAAATACTCAGCGCGATCACGTCGCGTTCGGCGGCCGATCACGCCGCGCCCATCCTTGCGTTCCTTGCTATCGGCTTCCTGTTCAACGCCGCGACCGCGCTCAGCTACACGGCGTCGATCGCAAGCGGCAACACTTGGCTCCCGATCAGAGTCAACCTGGTCGCCGTGGCAGGCTACCTTCCGCTGCTCGTCGTCCTGACGCTCAGGTGGGGCGGCGCTGGCGCGGCGGCGGCATGGCTCGTGCTCAACCTCTACTACCTCCCGACTCTGCTGCGCAGCGTCCACAGAAAGGTCTTGCACATTGAATCTCTCAGCTGGCTGGGCCGGAACTTCCTGCCCTTCGTGGGCGCGGGACTTCTCGTGTTCGCCGGCGCCAAGGGGATCGTGCTCGTGGTCGGCTTTGACGACCACCTCGCTCTCGCGATCGGCCTGGCGGGCTGCCTCGCCTATGCGGTCCTCGGCTACGTCCTGCTGGGCGTTCCGCTCCGTCGGCAGATAGGGGAATCCGTCACCGCCGCGCGGTTGGGTCGAGGCGCCATCTGGTCGAGCCGGACATGATTCGCCGCCTGCTCAACAGGGTCACCCCGCGTCGCCTCCTCGTCAACTCGGTGGGGCATGACGTGCGGATCTCGCCGAGCACCGAGATTTCGGGCGGCCGCTTCATTGATATCCATGACGGAGTCGGCATCGGCAGGCGGTGCTGGCTCCTGGTCCAAGGCGCCGGAACCCGCCCTGACGACCTCGGGCCCGCGATCGTCATAGGGGCCGGTACTCAGGTCGGGGAAAGCTGCACCATCAGCGCCGCGAACCGCATCAAGGTGGGGCGCAGCGTGCTCTTCGGCTCGAGGGTCTGGTTGACGGACCACAACCACGTCTACACCGACATCTCGAAACCGGTGCTGGCCCAGGGCTGGACCTCCGGCGGCTCCGTCGAGATAGAGGACAACTGCTGGCTCGGTACCGGCGCCGTGATCGTCGGCAGTCGAGGCCTCAGGATCGGCAAGGGCAGCGTCATCGGGGCGAACTCCGTGGTGACGTCCGACGTACCGGCCCATGCGGTCGTGGCGGGAAACCCCGCGCGGGTCATCCGCCAATACGACGAGAGGACCGCTACCTGGACCCGGCCGCCGGAGTGACGGTGCGATACGGTTGCAGCCGATGAGCCCCGCATCGGCGGCGGTCGCCACGCACCGCGACACACCCGTCGCAGCGCCCAGGCGATCTCTACTCGACAGGGCGGCTCTCGCCGCCGGATGCGGCCTGCTCTTCATCATCGCTTTCATTCCGACCGCATACACCCGAACCGTTGGGGTTTTGCTCGCGGCTTGCGTCTGCCTGGTGGTTGCCCGGTGGATTCGCGACCGCCAGATCGCGATCGACGGAACGGTTGCCGCGCTGGCGGTGCTGTACGTCGTTGTCGGCGCAGCGTATGTCGGCCTTGGAATCCAGCGCCACAATCCCGGAGCGCGCGCCGAGGCGCCGGTCTTCGTGCTGTGGCCGATCGTCTACGTGGTTCTCATCACCGGGATCGACGCCGTGGCTGCGTTCAAGTGGATCAACCTGACCCTGCTGGCAGCCGCCATTGCGATCTGTCTTTACGACCTCGATTGGATCGCGGTCAACGTCAACTGGCTTCCGCGCGCCGCGTTCGTCGATCTCCAGCAGGACGCTCGGTTCAGGCCATTCGACGGGTACATCCAGTTCAACCTGAACTCACTCGCCTCGTTGATGTTCCTGACGCCTTATGTGCTTTCGCGCGCCACGGACCTCCGGTCGATACGTTCGAGGGCCGAGCGGATCGCGGTCCTGATCGCCGTTGTACTGACGCTGGCGATCACGGTGCTGGCCCTGCGGCGGGCGCTGCTTGTCGTGGTCCTCGTGGCCGCGCCGATCACCATCCTCGCCGCGACGGCGGCCATGAAGCGGACCGACCGTCTCGCCTACGCAAAACGGGCACTGGTCACCCTTGCCGCCGTCGGCGTCGCGGGAATCCTCGTCCTCTCCGCGGCCACGCTCACGCATCAATTCAATCCGGGCGGCTACGTGAACGCGGTGGTCACCGGGGTCGAGTTGGGGAGCTCAGAGGCCGGCCCCAAGGCGCGCGGTGACCAGCTCAAGTCTTTGACCGAGGGATGGCGGCAATCGCCCCTCATCGGAAACGGTTTGGGCGCGGTGGCTTCGGTCATCCGCTCGCCATCGCAGCCGTGGGCCTATGAGCTGTCCTACAATGCCTTACTTTTCAAGACGGGGATCATCGGCTTCGTGCTCTATGCCGCCGGCGTCGCGTGGCTCTTCTGGCAGGGTCTTCGTCTGGTTCGCGACAGCCCGCTGTCGTCGAGCGTCCGGCCGGTCCTGGTCGGCTCGGTGGGCTTCCTGGTGGCCAACGCCACCAACCCGTACCTACAGAAATTCGGCTATCTCTGGATCCTGTTTCTTCCGCTCGCATACGTGAGTTTCTGGCGTCTTGCGAGCCTGCACGAAAGGACTCAATGGGACCGGCTCGTCGCCACCGTCCTATCCAGACTTGGCGTGAGGCAAGGCCTCGGCGAGTCGCGACCGCTCGGCCGCGGAGAGTAGCCGCAGCCAGACGATCGGGACCAGAGCGGTCGCAACGATCGCCAGGAAGGCGACCTTCAGGACCAGCGCCATCGGAAGAGCGCCAAATACCAGCAGCCCGGCCCCAATCGCGACGGGTGCCAGGATGACGAAGGGCGATCGTGCGATGGAGATGTTCAGAAGCCGGGAAGACACGACGAGCAGGACCAGCGCATCGAGGCCTGTGCGAATGGTCCATGCCATCGCGGCGCCATCGATTCCGCGAAGCCTCACGAGCGCGACGAGGACGATGACATAGATCGGCAGCTCGATCAGGTTGAGCAGTCCGGTGAACCTTGGCCGGCCGGCGCCCTGCACCAGCACGAAAGCAACCTGCCCGATCGAGTTGAAAAGGACGCCCACCGCCAGCCACTGAAGGACTGACGCGGAGTGGTCGGCGAACTGGGTTCCCAGCCAAAGCTGCAGACCAGGCCTCGCGAGCGTGACGAAGACAAGCGTGATCGGGAAAATCACCAACGCGAGGTATTTGACGCCGCGGAGGAACAGCTGGCGCGCGTCGTGCAGACCGATCGCGTAGAGGGTCGCGAAAGCTGGAAACATCACGCCGGTCACGGCCGCGGGGATGACGAAGAGACGCGTCACGACATCGAAAGGCGTCGCGTAGTAGGTTACGGCCGCGATCGAAACGAGGGAGCCGATCAGGAACCGGTCGAGGTAGGTCATGAACGGAGCCGCTACATTCGTGACCGCCATCCAGCCGCTGAACGACAGCAGGCGGCGGACGCCAGTTCGGGTCAACCCCGGCACGCGCATCAGGTCGGGCGCTACGCAGTAGCAGGCGAATAGGTAGGCGCCGCAAGCCAACACGCGCGTGACCAGAAGCGAGGCGCAGATCGCATCGATGTGATTAGTCAGCGGAACCACCGCCAGCGGGGCAAGGTAGGTGAGGGCACCGAGGGGGAGGCGGATCAAGTTGCTCGCGAAGAAGGCCTGGCGCGCCTCCAGGACGCCGCGCAGCCCCGTGGCCGCGACGCCGAACGGCACCGCGATCGCCACGAAGATCGAGCCCGACACGGCTTCCGAGTAGAGTCCGGCCGGCGTTTTGAGGAAGTGACCCAGCGCCCACGGAGAGCCCGCCGCGAGCACGGCGGCGATCGCGATGCCGAGCATCGACAGGAGGGCCAAAGACGTCCAGACAAGGCGGCCCATTGCCTGATCGCCGTCGTTCTTTATGCTGCCCGCGATCAGCTGAGTGAGCGCGCGGCCGATGCCGAGGTCGAAGATGCTGAAATAGCCCACAAGCACCCACGCGAGGCTGAGCAGGCCAAATCGTTCGGTCCCGAGTGCCCGGATCAGTGGGGGGATAGCCAGCACCGCGACGAGCAGGGGCGTGCCCTGGCCGAGGAGGTTCCACAGTACGTTCCCGGCAAGGGACCGGCTACCCGGAGGTCTCGGTGTCCCCATCTTCCCTAGCTAGAATCACCTGTCGAACATTGAGGCACGGACACCCTAGGTCACAGCCGATCGAGATCGAATGAGCACGAACGATTCCTGCGACGTCGTAATCGTCAACTGGAACAGCGGCCATCGCCTTCAGCAATGCGTCGACAGCCTGGCCGGCGCGACGAAGGTCGTCGTGATCGACAACGCATCGACTGATGGGTCGGCGAAGAGTCTAAAGGCACCTGGGCTTCAGCTCTCGGTGATCCTGAACGAGACCAACCGCGGCTTCGCCGCGGCGTGCAATCAAGGCGCGATCTTCGGAGACAGCAAGTACATCCTGTTCTTGAACCCCGACACCAGGCTTTCGCCCCCCGCTCTGGCCACCGCTCTGCGATTCATGAACAGCCGCGAGGCTTCCGACGTGGCGATCTGTGGATTGCGCCTGGTCGACGCGACCGGGGCCACGCAGCCCAGCTGCGCCCGCTTCCCCAGGCCGGCCCACCTGATCGGACGCTCGCTTGGCATCGACAGGGTGGCGCCGCGCATCGTCCCGCCGCATCTGATGCTCGAGTGGAAGCATGACGACCGCAGGTATGTCGACCAGGTCATGGGCGCGTTTCTGCTCATCCGGCGGTCTGTGTTCGAAGAGCTGCACGGTTTCGATGAGCGATTTTTCATGTACTTCGAAGAGCTCGACCTGTCGTTGCGGGCGCGAGGCAAGGGCTGGCGGTCCATCTTCTTGCCCGATCCGACGGTCTTCCACGAGGGCGGGGCGAGTTCGGACCTGATCCCGGACACCCGGCTGTATTACGTCTTGCGCAGTCGCATCTTGTACGCCTACAAGCACTTCGCCTGGTGGCAGGCGCTAGGCGTCACGGCGACCACGCTGAGCGTCGAGATGCTGGGCCGCCTCGCGTTCTCAGCCATCAACCTGTCGGTGGCCGATGCGGCGGTGACCATCAAGGCTTTCGTGAAAACCTGGGGCGCAGCACCAGAGATCCTACGCACCGCCTCCACGCCTCTGCCGACCGGAGGCAGCGTCCACAAAGCACCGCAGCTGACACCCTCGCGCCGGCGCAAGACCACCTTTTCGGTCTTGCTGCCGACCAGGAAGGGGGGTCCCCTGCTTCGCGGCTGCCTCAGGTCGGTGCTGAATCAGCAGGACCCCGACTTAGAGCTCGTCGTAGCGGACAACGCGAACACTGATGAAACGCCTTCAGTGCTTGCCGAGTTCGCCTACGATCCGCGCCTCAAGGTCGTCCGCCACACCTCGCTCAAGACGGTCACCGAAAACTGGATGTCCGCGCTCGAGGCGAGCACCGGCGACTACACGGTTGTCATCGGCGACGACGACTGCCTGCTCCCGGGCTATTTCGAAACGCTACGCCGGACCATCGAGCAGTACGAGCACCCCGAGTGCATTGTCTACAACGGTTTCTCGTACGTGTTCCCCGGCGCGATCAGCCGCAGCGCCGGCAGCTACTACTCCCGCCCTCACTTTCAGTTCGACCGCAAGCTGAGGGAGGGAGACCTGACAGGCGACTACCGGAGACAACTCCTGGCGGACATGTTCAACTTCGTGGTGCGCTATCCGCTCAACATCCAGCTCACGCTGTTTTCACGGCGGGCCATGAAGCGCGTGCCTGCGCCGTTCTTTCGGCCGCCGTTCCCGGACCATTTCGCCATTAACTCGCTGCTCCTCAAGGCCGACAGCTTCGTCTACCTGCCGGAGGCGCTGGCCGTCATCGGGCTTTCGTCGAAGTCGTTCGGCCACTTCGCCTACGGCGGAGATTCGGCGCAGGGCATGACCTATCTCGGTTCGGCTTCCAGCTTCGAGGGCAAGCTGCCGGGCAGCGAGTTGCTGAACTCGATGTACTCGTGGCTGGAACTCCTCAAGACCACCTACAAGGTCGAGCTGACCGACATCGAGGTGAACCGCTCTGCTTACGTGCGCCGTCAGTTCGCCTACTGGCTCGTCGAGTACCGCCATGGTACGGTCGGCCTGCCCGAGCTCCGGCGCCGAGCCGGAGCGATGAATTTGCGAGATTGGACGCGGCTGGCGGGTGTTGCGGTGGACGCCGAAGCGTGGAGCCACGCGCCGCGGTTGGTGGCGCTCACCCGCAAGGACCCGCTGCGCGGCCAGTGGTCGACTCTGAAACCGCTCGACGGAGTTTCCAACATCGTCGAGTTCGCGGAGTGGGCTTCCAAGAAGACCCCAGAGCTTGAGCCAGAGCACGAGTACAGCAACGCCTGAGGGTGCCTCGCCGCCCGCGCCGCGAGTCACGGTGTGTGTACCGACCATCGGCCAGCGCAAAACCCTGGGGGAGGCGCTCCAGAGCCTCAAGGCGCAGACGTATCCGGACTACGAGGCGCTCATCCTCGACAACTCGACAACGTTAGAGGCTCAGCAGGAAATCGGGCGCTTTGCCGCAGGAGACAAACGGGTGTCCGTCCTCAGGTCTGAGACCAGGCTGCCGATGTTCTCGAATTTTCAGCGCGGCCTGGATGCGGCCAGAGGCCGCTACGTGGCGTTCTTTCACGACGACGACGTCTACTCCGCCGAATTTCTGTCGGAGCAGGTCGCTTTCCTCGACGCCAACCCATCGGCCGCATTCGCGGGGGCGAACTGCCTCCTCATCGATGCCGACGGGCGGATCACGGGCGAACGCAGCCTGATCCGATCCACCGCGGTTTGGAACGGGTGGAAGTACATCAACAGGCTGTTCGCGCTGGGCAGCAATCTCTTCCCGATGCAGAGCATCACGTTCCGGCGATCGGCCCTGCCGGCGGGAATGTTCGAATCCACCGGCGGCGTTCATTTCACGGACTTCGTGCTGCTGATGGAACTGGCCGAGCGCCACGACGTTGGGCTCATCGCCCGGCAGCTCCTTCAGCTTCGAGTCCACCCCGGGCAGGCATCGCAACAGCTCGCCATCGGCGAGTCGCTCGATCTTCGGACCAAGGTCTTCCTCGCTTACTGCGACGACCTCGCCATAAGGTGGCCGGGACGGCGCGAGAACATCGATCGACTTCGGCGCCAGGTCGCAACGGCGCGCCGCTCGACGGTGCTGTGGTCGTGGGCGAACGCCGCCGATGGGCAGGCCGCAAGATCTTCTCGGGCGGCCCTCGGCACCAGCGGGTTCGACCAGGCCCTTTGCGGTGCCCTCGGCGTGCTGGACCGAATCGGCGTCGGGCGCCTGGCCAGAACCCAAGCGGTGCGCGCGGGGTTGCGCCGGGCGGCCCAGTTCACGGTCCGATGGACGTCGCCGAGCGAAGCTTGATGGCGGCGGTGGCTACTCTTGTCTATCTCACGGGCTTCGCCGGACTCTGTCTGGCGGGATGGCATGCCATCGGTTCGGCGTTCGCCGCGGACCCGGATGAAGCACGTTTCCTTAAGCGAGTCTTCGCCGTCGCCGTGGCAGCTCGCCTCGCAGTGGCGCTCGGGACTTACGTCTTCCTGCCTTATGGTCTCTTGGCTCCTGACGAAGCCGGCTACCTGCGAGAGGCGACCAACATCGTCTCCACGAAGCACATAGACCTGGTGGAGTTTCTCAACGGGCATGCCTGGCAATACTTCAACGCGGCGACACTCCTCATGCCAGGGGCAGTCAATGCGCTGCTTCCCCGCCTGTGGAATTGCTTCGTCGGGTCGCTCTGCGTGGTCCCAGCCTATGTGATCGCGCGGCAGCTTGGCGCGGGAGCGGCCAGTCGATTCGCCGCCGTCTTGACCGCCGCATTTCCAAGCATCGTGCTGTGGTCCAGCCTCAACATCAAGGACGCCGACGTCTGGTTTCTCATCCTCGTCGCGGCGGCGTTGATTTTGCGCATCCAGCAGCAGCCTGGCGCGAGGTACGCATACGCGCTCGGGGCAACCCTGGCGGTCCTGATCACCCTTCGCTGGGTGGCGGCGGCCGGTCTTGTCGTCGCGCTCGGCGTCGCCTTGTTGTCGAGGAGTGAGGCGGTGCGCTCGGCGCTGCACCGTCCACGGTTCTGGCAGGTGGCCGGGGGAGCGACCGGCTTTGTCGTCCTGGTCGTGGTCGCGGCGATCAAGACGCATCCCGCCGCCGTAGCCCGTATCTACGGCGCCGCGCACCTCACCGGGCTTGCTTACGTACGCCGCGAATTCACGGTGGGCGCCCATTCCACCACGATTCGCGACCCTGGACTGGACACGCTGGGTGGAACCCTGGCCTTCCTCCCTCAGGGTTTCAGGGATTTCCTGCTCCGCCCGTACCCCTGGGAAGGCGCCGGCAGCCTCGCAGCTCTGACCCGCCCCGAGACGATCGCCTATTACCTCCTGCTCGTGCTGGCGCTTTACGGGATCTTCGTCAGCCTTCGCACACGCCCCGAGCCCGCGATCCCCCTGATCACGTTCCTACTGGGCATGGGTCTCGGCTATGGATTGATCCTCGCGAACCTCGGCACCATCTATCGCGAACGGGCTCAACTCATCCTCGTGATGTTCTGCTTCGCGGCGGTGGCTGTTGGCTCGATTCGCGCCAGGCTTCCGACGCGAGGTCGAGCCGGGGAACGCGGCACCGTCTCGACGGTCAATAAGCACGGTCCGACATCGGTCTGACCGCGACCACGCCCAACGCCAGGGCGAGAAACAGGCTGCTGAAGGTCACGCCCCCGAGCAAGAAGCTCTCGAAGGTCATCGCGGGGACGAGTCCGCACAGTGCCGCCGCCAGGGCGAGACGGACCGGGTCGCCAACCCCGTCGTCGCGCAGCCAGTCGCGGGTGAAGATCCACGCAGCCGCCAGGAGAACGAAGACCAAGAAGACAAGACCGGGGATGCCCATCTCGACAGCGGTTCTGAACCATGTACTGTGCGAGGTGAGGGTCTCTATGTGATGTTCGCCGCCCACCAGGAAGGGATACAGCGCAGGTACGTTGTTGCCCGGTCCGTAACCAAGGATCGGCCGCTTCTCGATTGCGTGAATCGACGCCGCCCACAGATACTCGCGACCTGTCAGGCCAGTACCTCCCCGTAGGGGGGTTTCGTCGATGCCTGTGCTGGGTGTGCAATTGGGGGCGCAAAAATTGCCGATTGCGTTGGCCCCGACGGTCCCGACGAGAACGAACAGGAAGACCGAGGCGAACACGGCGCATACGGCGGCCGGTGTCGCGGCGTGGAGACGTGCGCGGCGGGCCAATACCACGAACGCGCCCGCCGAGACGATGGCCGCGAGCCACGCGGTTCGGTCCAACGTCAGCACGATTGCCGGCACCATGACCACGATGCCAAGGCGTGCTAGGACCCGCGGCCAGCCCACACGCGTCACGCTCCATCCGAGCAACATGCCGACCGCAAGCGCCATCGTTATGCCGGCTTCGAGGGGAGCTAGGTAGATGCCCGCTGACCGACCGAAGTGAAGCCCCGTCGTATGTCCCGCGATGGTTAGGTCGGCAAGCTGGTAATCGCCCAGCGCACGGCCGAAAACCGTAATGGGGTTGATGGCCTCGACCAAGTAGACGGTCAGGGCGACGATCGCTCCGAGCACTCCGACTGACAGCAGCAGGTTGTCACGATCGGACTGCTCAGTAAGCGCGGCCGGGATCTTCCAGATTGCGAGGCCACAAACCGCAACCATCCCGACGATGTAGACAGCGCTGACAATGTGGTCGATCGATGTCACCGTCGCCAGGGCTGCCCACGCGAGGTAAAGGCCAACCGCAACCAGGACGACCCGTGGCGTCACAGAGACCATCCTGCGGCTCCTCCATGCCTCGAGCATCGTTCTGAGGCCGACAGCTCCGCCGGTGACAACGACCGGCATGTAATGGGTCGGTTCGGTCACGAGCCCGCTCGCGACGAATGCGCTCGCCAGGACAAGTCCGGATACCAAGAGACCCGCGGTGAAGCGGCGCGTCAGCCATTCGACGGCCACCGCCAGCCCGACTGCCGCAATCCAACCCACAGCGGTGCGCGTCATCGCGCCGGCTAGAACGGGGAGCCACGAAGCGGCCACGACCGCGGCCACGATCGCACCGAACTGACCTGGGCCCGGCACGCTCACTGCGGAAGTCGTTCTCGGCTTGCTTTCGACCAGCTGCACGGCGTCAGTATTTCAGGCTGGCGGGTTCGGCACAGTCCGCAGATCTATGATCATGCGCCGCATGCGTCGGTACGGCCTCATCGTGTCGCTCAACGTCGCAGCCATCGCGTTTTATGTCTTCATCGGCATCCGCATGGGTTTCTTCACGCACATGAGCGCCACCTTGTTCTGGAGCGTGGACTCCAATATCTATCGCGATGTGGCCAACTGGCTCTACGGAGCGGGGCCGAACACAGTCGAATCGAAATACAGGCCGTTTCTCTTTCCGCTCCTGCTTGGAGCGGCGGACCGTCTCGGCGGTGCGACGGGAATTTGGGTCCTCAACTTTCTGTGCTGGTTGGGCACTGTCAACCTTACGGCTGAGGCGGTCCGACGCATGACCGGCCGAGCGGTATTGGGGGCGATTGCCTTCATGGTCCTCGCCTCCAACATTTCGCTCATCGTGCTCAGCTTCCAGGCGCTCACCGAATCGACGAATGCCCTGCTCGAGTCGGCCTGGATCGTCGGCCTTGCGGTCGCAGCCGTGCCGCCTGCCAGGCCTCGGGATATCGTGCTGCTGCTTCTGCCGCTTACGCTCATGACCGTGGTCAGGCCCGGCAACGAGGTCGTCCTGCTCGTCGGTGCCGTGCTGCTCACAGTGGCCATCTGGCGGATGCCCCGAAGTAGGGGCAAGGCCGTTCTCGCGACCACGCTCTGCTGTCTTCCACTGATTTTTCAGGTCGGACTGATGGCGGTCACCAACCATTTCTTCGGCCTGTCGGCAGCCGGCGCCAGCCAGTTCAAGGGTTACTACGCGAGCCAGGTGTACGCATCCGTCAACGGATTGCCCAGCGACCTCAAGGCGGCACAGCTCGAGGTGGAGCCGATGAGCAACCAGGAGCTGGCGGCTTTCCTGCTCACCCACCCAGGAGCGTCCTTCCACATCTTTTTTTCGAACCTCCGGCAGAACCTGACGTCGGGGTCGAACTTCATCGACATCGGTACATTACCGACCCTGGCGGCGGCCGTCAGACGTGAGAACAAGGTGTACGTGATCCTTGATCTCATCTTCGTACCGATCGTGGCCATCGCCATAGCCATCAGGCGAGACGTGCGATTGGTCCTGCTCAGCATCTTCCTCGCCCTTCTGATCGGGCTGTGCAGCTTGATCAACACGCAAGGGGATCGCTACGTTGACATGGCCGTGCCCTTGTGGGCGGCGGCTTACGCCCTCGCCGCTTCCGACCTCCTGCCATTCGTCTCGCAGTGGGTGGTGCATCTGCGCCACGCCGTGAAAGGCGCCGCGTGAGGCCGATCGGCCGCACATAGCGCAAAAGGGCGCCCCACGACTTGATGCGCAAGATGGCTCAACCTGAGGACGTTTTGCTTAGAGTTGGCAGCCTTGTCCAGGCCGTTCTACCGCCGTTTTGCCGTTTCGCTGTTCAGCGCGGTTGTCCTCGGGGCCCTCCAGGCCGTGCCCGCGGCTTCTCCCGTTCACGTCTCGACAGCGCTAGTTGCGAGCAGCGGTTGGCTGGACAGGCTCAACTCGTGGCGGACCAATGTGGGCCTGCCTCCTCTTACCGAGGACTCCACATGGAGCACAGGCGACTACGACCACGCGGTGTACATGGTCAAGAACGACCTGGTGACGCACTACGAGACGCCAGGCACTCCCTACTACACGACCGCCGGCGACACCGCAGCGCGCAACAGCAACATCTACGTCAGCTCGAGCACTAGCACCACAGACGAGGATGCGATCGACTGGTGGATGCGAGCGCCCTTTCACGCCCTGGGGATGATGGACCCCCGGCTCACCACGACCGGATTCGGCTCCTACCGCGAGGTGAAGTCGGGTTGGGACATGGGCGCGGCCGTCGACGTGCTGCGAGGCAATTCGTTCAGTGGTGGCACATACCCGGTCTACTTCCCAGGTAACGGCACCACCGAACCGCTTACCTCTTACGGCGGCAACGAGTACCCAGATCCTCTCCAAGCGTGCTCCGGCTATTCGGCACCAACCGGTTTGCCCGTTTTCATCCAGGTCGGGGGTAATGTGGCCACGACCGCCGGGTCGGTCCATTCGTTCACTGGCAATGGGTCGCCGCTGGACCACTGCGTGATCGACTCGAACACTCCAACGGTCGGCAGCGGCCTGAGCACTCGCGGAGCGGTGATCGTGATCCCGCGGCAGCCGCTGCAGAGCGGCGTGAAGTACGTGGTTTCGCTCACAGTGAATGGCGTTCCTTACACATGGTCTTTCACAGTTGGCCCTTTCAACGCGTGCGGCGCTGTCGATGTCAGCGCGAGTCCTGCCTCGCCGATCGCGCTCGGCCCAATGGTCACCATCACGGCTCTGGCCGTCGGCTGCCCCGGCCCCAGCCCGCTATACCAGTTCTGGATGGCCGCGCCCGGCGGGAGCTGGCAGATGGTCCAGGCGTACTCGACCAGTTCGACGTTCACCTGGAATACATCCGCTCCGGCGGGGACTTACAGCATCTCGATCTGGGTGCGTGACGCGCTGAGCAACGGTATTTATGGCAACAGCACCGGTCGCTGGGATGTCTACAGCACCGTGCAATACACGCTGAATGCTCACCAATGCGCGGCGGTCAGCCTTTCGGCGTCTCCGGCATCGCCGGCTGCGGAGGGGACCCCTGTTGTACTCACAGCGATCGCATCCGGGTGTCCAAACCCGGTCTACCAGTTCTGGATGGCGGCACCAGGCGGGAGCTGGCAGCTCGTTCAGGCTTACTCCGCCGGCGCGACCTACAACTGGAACACGAGCGGAGCCCCCGCCACCGGCAGCTACAGCATCTCAGTCTGGGCGCGGGACGCCAGCGGCAGTGGAGCGTTCGGCAACAACACGGGGGGCTGGGACGCGTACAGCTCAGGCACCTACACGCTTACGGCGAAGGCATGCGGCGCGGTCACGTTATCGACCTCGCCGGCCTCATCCGCGGTGGCAGGAACCACCGTTACCGTCACGGCGAGCGCTTCAGGCTGTCCCGACCCGAGTCCGCTCTACCAGTTCTGGATCGCGGCGCCCGGCGCCAGTTGGCAGATCGTCCAGGCCTTCTCGACGAGCTCAACCTACAGCTGGAAGACGAACCCCGGCGCGGTCGGCACCTACAGCCTCTCGGTGTGGGTCCGCGATGCGAGCGGCGCCGGCGCGTATGGCAACAGCACGGGGCGCTGGGACGCCTACAGCTCTGGCAGCTATGCGTTGACCGCGGGGTGCGCATCCGTCAGCCTTGCCGTTTCACCGTCGTCGCCCTCCAAGGTGGGCACTATGATCAGCCTGACTGCAAGCGCTTCTGGCTGTCCCAACCCGCTCTACCAATTCTGGGTCGCGGCTCCCGGAGGGAACTGGCAGCTCGTCCGGGCCTACTCCTCCACCGCGACCTATACCTGGAACACCACCGGCGCGGCAACCGGCAGCTATAGCGTCTCGGTCTGGGTGAGAGATGCGAGCAGCAGCGGTGTCAACGGCAACACCTCCGGGCGCTGGGACGCGTACACGAGCACGGTCGGCACGCTCACGTCCTGAGACCTGGCGGTCGGGCCGGGGCAGCGGTCTCTCGGAGCAAATCGGCAAGCCGGGTCGCGATCTTTCCTCGCTCGAAGTTCTCGGCCACGTAGGTGCGCCCGTTGGCGCCAAGGGCTGCGGCGAGTTTGGGATCGACGGCCAGCTTTTCGACCGCGTCGCGAATCGCTTGCGGATCTTCGGGCTCGACAACGATTCCACATCTAGCGGCGCGGATGAGATCGGCGGCCTCGCCCCAGAGTGCAGCGACGACCGGGCGCGAGGCCGCCATCGACTCGAACATCTTCGAAGGCAGCGCGGATTTGAATAGGTCGAGCCGCCGCAAGGGGATGATCGTCGCGTACGCCAGGTTGAGCAGCGCGGGCATGGCTGATTTCGGTTGATTCGGAATGAACGTGACGTTCCCGATTTCCTCGGCCGAAGCCTTCTTCATCAGAGCCTCTTTTTCGGCGCCGTCGCCGGCGAGTACGTACAGAACGTCGGGATCGGTGGTCAGCTTGGCCGCCTCGAGGATGGTGTCGAGCCCCTGGGCAAGGCCGTGGGTGCCCGCGTACAGGAACACTTTGCGGCCGGCAAGCCCAAACTTCTGCGCCATTTCGGCGTTCGGAGCGGCGGCAGGTTGGTAGGTCGCCGTGTCCACGCCGTTCGTGAGCAGGAACAGCTTGGCCCGAGGCACGCCGCGAGCGGCAAGGCGTTCGAGCATTCCCGGCGTTACGACGCTCACCCGCGCCGCCCTGCGGTAAAGATGCAGCTCGAGCATCTCTGCAAGCCGGACCGCGAATCGGTTGCGAAGCGCTCCGAGCTCGACGGCCGACTGCGGCCAGATATCGCTGACGTTGAAGATGAACGGTGCGCGCTTCAGGCGCGTGTAGGCGAGCGCGGCGAGTCCTATGAAGAGCGGAGGGGACTCGACGAAGATCACGTCGGCCGGGCCGGCGCGGCGTGTCGCGAAGAGACTCGAGAACGCAAACGAGAGGTGGTTGAGGATCCGGCGGACGAAGCCCTTGTTGGGCGTCGCGTACACGGGAGTTCGCAGCACGCGCACGCCATCGAGCCGTTCCTCCATCGAGCGCCGGCCGCGGTACTCGGCCGGCACGACGCCGGTCGGGTAGTTCGGAAACCCGGTCACGACCGTGACGCTGTGGCCCGCGGCCGCCAGCCGGCTCGCGAGCTCGAAGAGCCTCGACTGCGGTGCTCCGACCTCGGGTGGGAAGTAGTGCGTCAAAAAGATGACGCGCAGCGGCGATTCCGCAGCCATGCTCCGGCACATGCTAGGGCTGCCGCTAGACTCCGGGAGAGTGTCACGCCCCCGTGGTCCGAAGCAGATTCGCGAGATCGACGGCCGGAGCCAAGGAAAGGGTGGCGCGACGAGGAGCGCATCGTAGATGCGTGACGAGGAAGCGCCGGGCCCCTTGACGCAGGCTTCAGCGCCGAAGGCGCCCGGCCGTCTAGCTCGCGAAGATGCGAGGAACATCGGGGGCGGGACACTCCAGTGAGGGTGCTGACGGTCGTGGGCGCGCGCCCGCAGTTCATCAAGGCGGCGCCGGTGTCGCGCGTGCTTCGCCAGACGCACGAGGAGTACCTGCTGCACACGGGCCAGCACTACGACGACGCCATGTCGGACCTCTTCTTTCGCCAATTGGACATCCCGTCGCCGGACCGCAACCTCGAGGTTGGATCAGGGCCGCACGGCGCGCAGACCGGAGCGATGCTGGCCGGCATCGAATCGGTGGCGCTCGAATACCGTCCCGACTGGATCCTCGTCTACGGCGACACGAACTCGACTCTTGCCGGAGCGCTCGCGGGGGCGAAGCTCCACATTCCTGTCGCGCATGTGGAAGCCGGGCTGCGAAGTCATGACCGTCGGATGCCTGAAGAGACGAACCGGGTCGTGGCCGATCACGTCAGCACGCTCCTTCTGTGCCCGACGCCGACCGCGGTCGCCAACCTAGCTCGCGAGGGGCTGACTAGAGGCGTGCAGATGGTCGGTGACGTGATGCACGACGCATTTCTCCAGCACATCGCGCTCGCGGAGCGATCGTGCCGGATCCTGGAGGACCTTCGATTGACGCGAGGCGGTTACGCGCTGCTCACCGTCCACAGAGCTGAGAACACGGAGCAGCCCGACCGGTTGAACGCGATCCTGGAAGGCGCCGCGGCGTCCGGCATGCTTGTGATCCTCCCGATTCATCCGCGGACGCGAAGCGTTATAGGGGATGTGGCCGAGAATGTGAGGATCATCGAGCCGGTCGGCTACCTGGAGATGCTGGTCCTCGAGAGAAATGCGGAGATCATCGTCACCGACTCGGGAGGCGTGCAGAAGGAGGCCTTCTTCGCGGGCCGGCCGTGCGTCACTGTGCGGGACACCACCGAGTGGACGGAAACGGTGGACGCGGGTTGGAACGTGCTCACGGGCAGCGACAGCCGCGCAATCGCGCGCGCCATGCGGGACTTCCGGCCCACCTCGGCGAGGCCGCCGCTTTTCGGTGACGGCCACGCGGCCGAGCGCGTGGTCGAGGCCTTGTCGGCCGGTGCCGCGCGCATAAGATAAATTTCAGTTGGACACTCTGAAGACGATCCCGATCGCCGCGCCGCAGATGGGCGACGAAGAGCGCAGTGCGGTGCTCGCGGTCCTCGACAGCGGCCAGCTCGCGCAGGGTCCGGTCGTCGAGGCCTTCGAGGAAGAGTTCGCGCGATGGTGCGGAGTGCGGCACGCGGTCGCGGTCAGCTCCGGCACCGCCGCCCTGCATCTCCTGCTCCTTGCACATGGAATCAAGGAGGGCGACGAGGTGATCACGCCCGCGTTCACCTTCGTCGCGTCCGCCAACGTGGCGCTCTACGTCGGCGCTCGGCCGGTGTTCGCCGACATCGAGCTGGAGACGTACTGCATCGATCCGGCGCTCGTCGAGGCCGCAATCACGCCGCGCACCCGCGCGATCATGCCGGTCGACCTGTACGGCCATCCAGCCGCAATTGACGACCTGCGGCACATCGCGGATCGCCGCGGCCTGATCGTGATCGAGGACGCGTGCCAGGCGCACGGCGCGCAGATCCGGGGCAAGAAGACCGGCGCGCTCGGCGTCGACGCGACCTTTTCCTTCTATCCGACGAAGAACATGACGACCGCCGAGGGCGGCATGGTGACCACGGATGACGGCGGCATCGCCGACAAGGTCCGCGTCCTACGCCAGCACGGCGCGCGCGACCGCTACAAGCACGACGTCCTCGGCTTCAACTACCGCATGACCGACATCTCGGCGGCCATCGGCCGGGCGCAGCTCGCGAAGCTCGACCGGCTCAACGAGGTGCGGCGCCGCAACGCCGCCGCGCTGAGCCGCGGCTTGACCGGTCTGCCAGGACTCGTGCCGCCAACCGAGCGACCGGGCTTCCACCACGTCTATCACCAGTTCACCGTGCGGGTGGAGAACGATCGCGACGGCGTGCAGAAGCGGCTGCGTGACCTCGGCATCGGCACCGCGGTCCACTACCCGATCCCAGTTCACCGCCAGCCGCTCTATGAGGAGCTTGGCTATGGAGCGGTATCGCTGCCCAACTCGGAGCTCGCGGCGAGGCAGGTGCTCTCGCTGCCCGTGCACCCGGCACTCCACGACTCGGACGTCAAGCGGATCATCGACTCGGTGCGGCAGGCCGCGGCATCGGCATGACGCGCGTCGGCCTCATCGGCGCGGGGTCGATGGGCCGGAATCACCTCCGCGTCCTGGCGGACCTCGAAGGTGTGAAGCTGGTTTCGGTCTGCGACAGCGACCCGCTCATCCTGGAGGCGGTCGCGCGCAAGCACCAGGTCGCCACCTATGCGTCGTGGAAAGAGATGCTCGGGCGCGAAAAGCTGGACGCAGCGGTGGTCGCTGTGCCCACACAGTTCCATCTCGAGGTGGCGCGCGCCGCGCTCGCAAGCGGGGTTCACGTGCTGGTCGAGAAGCCGATCGCCGCCAACCTCCACGAGGGCCGCGAGCTTATCGCGGCGGCGGCCGCTGCGCGCCGAATGCTGGCGGTGGGTCATATCGAGCGCTTCAACCCAGCCGTGCGGGAGCTTAAGAGGCGGCTCGAAGAAGGCGAACTTGGACGCGTCTTCCAGCTGCACTCGATGCGCAACGGCCCGTTCGTGCCTCGGGTTCGCGACGTCGGAGTGGTGATCGACCTCGCCACCCACGACCTCGACGTGATGTATCAGCTCGCCGGCTCAGAGGTTCAGCGCGTGTACGCCGAGACCGAGCAGCGCATCCACACCGAGCACGAGGACCTGCTCAACGCGCTGTTGAAATTCGAGAACGGCGCCATCGGCGTGCTGCAGGCCAACTGGCTGACCCCGACAAAGATCCGCCAGCTCAGCGTGCTCGGCGAAAAAGGCCTCTTCGTCGCCAACTACCTGACGCAGGAGCTGACCTATTACGAGAATGCGGACGTCGAGCTCAAGCTTGACGCCCACGGCAATGTGACCGGGGTGAGCGAGGGAGAGATGGTGCGCTTTCCGGTCGCTCAGGCCGAGCCCCTGCGACTCGAGCTGAAGTCGTTCGTGGAAGCGGTGGCGAGCGGTCGACCGCCGGAGGTCGACGGGAAATCAGGCCTGCGCGCGCTTCAGCTGGCCGAGGCGCTGATCGCGTCGGCGCAGGGGGCGCGGGTCATCGCCGGCGACGAGCTCACCGAGCTGCTGTCGATGAATCCCGTCGGCTGATGCCGTCGCGGATCGCGATCACCTCGAGCGCGGCGAAGATCCAGAACTCGGTGCTGAGGTCGTTTTTCCAGTAGGGCGAGTCGAACATCCCGTGGACCAAGTACAGGACCAGCGCGCCGACTGCCCCCCACGCGACGGCACGGTAGATGCCGTCCAGCCTGCCCAGCGCGCGCACACCTCGCCAGATCAGTCCGAAGAAGATGACCGCGAATGAGATCAGTCCGAGCAAGCCCAGCTCACTCCAGGTCGTGAGCCAGAGGTTGTGGGGATATAGCTCGACCTCTTCTCCCGTCGGCCTGAACGGGGCGACCCGAATCGGAAAGCCGCTGATGCCGGCTCCCTGGAGTGGCCGCCGGGAGAGCATGCTCAACGCTTCGCGGTAGATGGACTGCCTCAGCGCCGCCGAGTGGGCGAACGTGTCGAGGCGGTCCCGGATGAACGGGAGCTCCAGCACCAGAAGGAGCGCGAGCGCGACCCCGAGCAGTGACCACAACCGCACCCGGCGCTCAGGAATGCTGACCACCGCGATGACCGCGAGAACGGCAACCGCCAGATAGCCCGCCCGCGAAAGCGTCAGCACCATCGCGGCAAGCAGCACGACGACCAACCCAGCCGCCGCCACGCGCTCACGAGGCGACTTCGAAAACAGGGCGAAACCGATGGCGAAGGCGAGCGGCGGCTCGAGGTAGAGCGCGACCTGGTTGGAGCTGGTGTTGAGAAAGGCCGGTCCCGCGTCGATTTGGACCGCGTGATGGGCGAGCGCGATCGCGAAGGTGACGATCTGGCCGACCGCGAAGACGAAGCTGCCTGCACCCGCGATGAGGATGATTCGGCGCAGCTCTTTCGGCGTGCGGACCAGGTCGACGGCGATGTAGAAGAGCGCGATTGTTTCGATGAAGTACGCCCGGTAGATGCCGAGCGCCCGCGTGTGGTCCGGAGCAAAGACGATGCCCCCGATGCCCGCGAGCAACAGGAGCGCGATCGGGATGTCGTGAGGCGTTCTGGCAGCCGGCCGGCGCCGTTCGGTCCAGAGCATCCAGGCGTAGGCGGCCACGGTTAGCCCGATCAGGACCTCAAGGAGCGTCGTCGGCAGGAAGAGGATTCGAAAGCGAACGTTGTACGAGGGGAGGGCTGCCGCGGTGATGCCCACCATCGCGACCGCGAGCTGACGTGGCGTGACCGAACGAATCCGCTCCATCAACCCTGACGCAGCGCTCGGAGCGTCACGACCTGGAGCGAGGCCAGCATCCAGAACTCGACGCTCATGTCGTTTTTCCAGTACGGCGAGTCGACAAAGCCGTGAATCGTCCAGACGACGAGCGCCGTCAGCACGCCCCACAAAACTGTCCGTTGCCAAGTTCGGGTTGAGGGCCATGCGCGCCAGCCGGTGAACAACAGTCCGAAAAGGATTACTGCGAACGCGATCATGCCGAGCAGGCCGACCTCGACCCAGAAGGTGAGCCAGATGTCATGCGGATAGATTTCCGGGCTGACTCCTCGGAACTCGTAGCTGAACCCGCCTAAGCCGACCCCGAAGATCGGGTGGGCGCGAATCATGTCGACGGCGGCGCCGAAGATCGCCTGCCGGCCGTTGATCGAGGGCGGTACGGTCGCCAGCCGCGCCATCACGAGCGGGATCTGCGTCGCCACGACCGCGGCGACGACCAGGGCGCCGGCGATCGCCAACCGCCACCACCCCGGGGCCGTGATCAAGACGACGAGCACCAGCGCGAGCAGCGCCACCCAGCTGCCTTTCGAGAACATCACAAGCAGTGCCGCTCCGGTGGGCGCGAGCCACAGCCCGCCAAGCAGCCTGGCACGTGCGGTCGGGGCGAAGATGAGCACTCCGACCGCAAGCGCGACAGGTGGTTCCATGTACATGGCGACGTAGTTGGCATCGCCGTAAAAGGCGTTGGGCGCGGACCCGACGTTGACGGCATGCGCAGCGAGCGCTCGCGCGAAGACGACGAGGTTGATCAGCGCGAACGCCGACGAGCCGATTGCGAATGCCGCGACGGCTCGCACCGCTCGCTCGATGGTGCTCAAGAGGTCGGCCGCGACGTAGAAGATCGCGATCGGTTCGATGAAGTACGCCCGGTAGAGACCGAGCGCGCCTCGATGGTCGCTCGCGACGACGACCGATATCGCGCCGGCGACGAGCAAGAGGACGATCGGTATGTCCAACCACGTCCTGATCGGGCGCCGCATGCCCTCGCGCCAGCGGGCGATGACATAGAGCGCCACCGTGACGATGATCAGCGTCTCGAGAAGGGTCGTCGGCAGCGGGCCGTAGTGCCACCGGACGACGTAGAGAGGCATCGCGCCGACCGTCGCGTAGAGCATCCAGCGGGAGTAGCGGAGCAGCGACGTCTCTGAGGCTTGGGCAGCGGCGGTCGCCACCGCGCGATCATATCGGCATGACAGAGCGCAACCTGCCGAGCCGAACCCTCTACCAGGGCCGCGATCGGGCCGGCGCGCGCGCGTTTCTGCACGCGATCGGGCTGAGCGCGGAGGACATCCAGAAGCCTTTTGTCGGCGTCTCGAACTGCTGGACCGAGACCATGCCATGCAACTTCGGCCTTCGCGAGCTCGCGATCCCGCTGAAGGCCGGCATCCGCGCCGCGGGCGCCAACCCGATGGAGTTCAACACGATCGCGATCTCCGACGGCATCACGATGGGCAGCGAGGGGATGAAGACCTCGCTGGTGAGCCGCGAGGTCATCGCGGACTCGATCGAGCTCGTCGCCCGAGGCCACATGTTCGACGCCCTCGTGACGCTGTGCGCCTGCGACAAGACGATCCCCGCCTCCGCGATGGCGTTGGCGCGCATCGACCGTCCAGGCTTCCTTCTCTATGGCGGCTCGATCATGCCCGGCACGTGGCGCGGCAGGCAGGTGGCGGTGGGCGAGGTCTACGAGGCGATCGGTGCGGCCGCCGCGGGCAAGATGACGGACGCGGACCTTGCCGACCTCGAGGCTGTCGCCTGCCCCGGCGCCGGTGCGTGCGGTGGCCAGTACACGGCCAACACGATGTCGATGGTCATGGAGGTGATCGGCCTTTCGCCGATTGGGTTCAACTCCATCCCGGCGGTCGCTCCGGAGAAGCAGCGCGCAGCCGAGCGCGTGGGCAAGCTCGCGCTGGACATTCTCGACCGCGACCTGCGGCCGTCGCAAATCCTGACCCGGCGCGCCTTCGACAACGCCATCGCGGCAGTCGCCGCGAGCGGCGGGTCGACCAACGCGGTGCTCCACCTGCTCGCGCTCGCGCGCGAGGTGGGCGTGGACCTTGGGATCGACGAGATCGACCGCATCAGCCGGCGCACGCCGCTGCTGTGCGACCTCAAACCGGGCGGCCGGTTCGCCGCGGTCGAGCTGCATCGCGCCGGCGGAATCGCGCTGCTGACTAAGCGCCTGATCGAGGGCGGCTACGTCGATGGCGAGGCCATCACCGTGACCGGCCGCTCGCTCGGCGAGGAGTGCGAGAACGTGAAGGAGACGCCGGGTCAGGAGGTGGTCACGCCGCTGTCGAGCCCTCTCCGCGCCGAAGGCGGCCTGGTCGTCCTCCGCGGCAACCTGGCGCCGGAGGGTGCCGTGGTGAAGGTCACCCACCACACGCCGACCTCACACCGCGGGCCCGCGCGCGTGTTCAACCGCGAGGAGGACGCGTTCGCGGCCGTCACCGGCGGCCGGATCAAAGCCGGCGACACGGTGGTGATCCGCTACGAGGGCCCGCGTGGCGGCCCGGGGATGCGCGAGATGCTGCAGGTCACGGCCGCGATCGTGGGCGAAGGCCTGGGCGAGACGGTGGCGATGGTCACCGACGGTCGCTTCTCGGGCGCGACGCGAGGCCTGATGATTGGCCACGTCGCGCCGGAGGCGGCGGTGGGCGGCCCGCTCGCCGCGATCCAGGACGGTGACGTGATCGAGATCGACGTCGACAGCCGCCGGCTCGAGGTGCAGGGCGTGGACATCGCGGCCCGGCTCAAGGGATGGTCGGCGCCGGAGCCGCACTACCGCCGCGGGGTGCTGGCGCGCTACGCGCTCCTGGTCGGCTCGGCCTCCGAAGGAGCGATGCTCAAGCCGTAGGTAGCCCCATCCGCGGGGGAGCCCCCACCCGGCGGCCTGCGGCCGCCGACACCGCCGCGCTTGCGCGGCGCCCCCGGCGAGCGGGGAGGTGAAGCTACCTGACTGCTGGCAGCCACGCCGCGCGGTGTTTTTCGTACGCCGCGATGTCCGAGTCGTGGCGCTCGACCAGGCTGATCTCGTCCAGGCCTTCGAGTAGGCAGTGGCGCGCGAACGGGTCGATCTCGAACCGATACGTGAAGCCTTCGCCTCGCACCTCCTGCGCTTGCAGGTCGACGGTCAGCTGCGCGGTCGGGTCCTCCGACGCAAGGTCGATGAGGTGCCGCACTTGGCTTTGCGGCAGCGTCACCGCCAGCAGACCTGTCTTGTAGCAGTTGGCCCGGAAGATGTCGGCGAAGCTCGGCGCGATGATCGCTTTGAAGCCGAAGTCGCGCAGCGCCCACGGCGCATGCTCGCGCGACGATCCGCAGCCGAAGTTCGCCCCGGCGACCAGGACCGCCGCCCCGGCGTGCTCGGGCTTGTCCAGCACGAAGCCGCCCCGCGCGCGCCAGTCGTAGAAGAGGAAAGGCCCGTACCCCGTGCGCTCGATCCGCTTCAAGAACTGCTTGGGGATGATCTGGTCCGTGTCGACGTCCGCCAGGTCGAGCGGCGCCATCCGGCCCGAAACGGTCTTGACGGGCTCCACTACATCAGCTCCCGCACGTCGACCAGGTGGCCGGTGATCGCCGCGGCGGCCGCCATGGGGGGGCTCATCAGGTGCGTCCGCCCGCCGGAGCCCTGACGGCCCTCGAAGTTGCGGTTCGACGTGGAGGCGCAGCGCTCGCCCGGGGCGAGGATGTCCGGGTTCATGCCGAGGCACATCGAGCAGCCCGCGTTGCGCCATTCGAAGCCCGCGGCCTTGAACACCAAGTCCAGGCCCTCGTCCTCCGCCTCGCGCTTGACCGTGGTCGAGCCGGGCACCACCATCGCGCGGACCTTGGGGTGCACGTGCCGGCCCTGGATCACGCCGGCGGCTGCGCGGAGATCCTCGAGGCGAGCGTTGGTGCACGATCCGATGAAGACGCGGTCGATCGCGATGCCGGCCAGCGCCGTGCCGGGCCGCAGGTCCATGTAGCGGAGCGCGCGCTCGTCAGTCTCGGAATGGGGCATGGGCACGCGGCCCGTCACCGGGACGACCTGCGCGGGCGTGGTGCCCCACGTGACGTGCGGCTCGAGCGTGGAGGCGTCGACGGAGATCTCCGAGTCGAAAGTCGCGCCCTCGTCGGTGACCAGCGAGCGCCAGTAGTCCAGCGCCGCCTCCCACTCCGCACCGCGCGGCGCGTGCGGCTTGCCTTCGAGGTACTTGAACGTGGTCTCGTCCGGCGCCACCATGCCCGCCTTGGCGCCCCACTCGATCGACATGTTGCAGATCGTCATCCGGCCTTCCATGCTCAGCCGGCGGATCGTCGACCCTCGGTACTCGACCAGGTGGCCCTGGCCCGCCGAGGTGCCGGTGCGCCCGATCAGGCCCAGCACGATGTCCTTGGCCACCACGCCAACCGGCAGCTCGCCCTCGACGGTCACCGCGATGTCGCCCTGGCGCTTCTGGGGCAGGCACTGCGTGGCGAGGACCAGCTCGACCTCGGAGGTCCCGATCCCGAAGGCCAGCGCGCCGAACGCGCCATGCGTCGAGGTGTGGGAATCGCCGCAGACGATCAGCATCCCGGGCTGCGTCAGGCCGAGCTCGGGGCCGATCACGTGGACGATGCCCTGATGGCGGCTGCCGATCTGGTGCAGGGGGATCCCTTCGTTGCGGCAGTTCTCTGCCAGCACCTCCATCTGTTTGCGGGAGAGCTCGTCGGCGGCCCGGATGCCGCCCCGGGTGGGCACGTTGTGATCCATCGTCGCCACGGTCAGGTCCGGCCGCCGGACGTGGCGCCCGGCCAGGCGCAGGCCCTCGAAAGCCTGGGGGGAGGTGACCTCGTGGACCAGGTGCAGGTCGACGAAGAGGAGGTCGGGCTCGCCAGGCGCCGAACGCACCACATGGGCGTCCCACAGCTTCTGAGCGAGCGTCCTGGGCATTGGGAACGACAACTTTACGGAGCCAGGCGACCGGAAATTTGTGTCTTGGCCACAACCCGAAGCGGCCTGTCGCTCGTTAACATTCACAACCTCATGGCAAAGTCCCGCCTGCTCGTACTGCTCCTTGGACTCCTGGGCCTTATTGGCGTCCAGTCGGGGGCACGCGCGAACTAGCCAGAACCGCAAGACAGATCGCAAAAGCCCCCGACCGAAAGGCGGGGGCTTTCTCATTTTTCAAAGGAGGAGACCTCAGGTTGACCGGAGCCGACATGGTGCTGGAAGCGCTGGAGCGCGAGGGTGTCGAGTACATCTTCGGCTACCCCGGCGGCGCCAACCTGCCGATCTACCAGCACCTCCACGAGCACCCCAAGCTCAAGCACATCCTTGTCCGCCACGAGCAGGGTGCCGCGCACATGGCGGATGGCTACGCCCGCGCGTCAGGCAAGCCGGGCGTGGTATTCGCCACCTCGGGGCCAGGCGCTCTGAACCTGGTCACGGGCCTCTGCACCGCCTACATGGACTCGGTGCCGATGATCGCCATCACCGGCCAGGTCAACAGCACGCAGGTCGGGCGCGACGCCTTCCAGGAGTCCGACGTGATCGGCGCTACGAGCTCCGTGACCAAGCACAGCTACCTGGTGACCAAGATCGACCAATTGCCGCGCGTGATCCACGAGGCCTTCCACATCGCGACCACCGGCCGGCCCGGACCCGTCCTGATCGACATCTGCAAGGACGTCCAGCAGGCCGACGCCGAGCGTGTGACGCCTGAGTTCCTCGAGATCCCCGGCTACAAGCTGAACGGCCACGTCGACCTCGGCCACGCGCACCAGGCCGCGCGGGCCCTGGCCGCCGCCGAGCGCCCGGTCATCCTTGCCGGCCACGGCGTTTTGCTGAGTCACGCCGAGCACGAGCTCCGGCAGTTCGCGGAGGCCGCGGCTGCGCCGGTGGGGACCACGCTCCTCGGCATCGGCGCGTTTCCCGTCAAGCATCCGCTGTCGCTGCACATGACCGGCTTCATGGGCACGGGCTGGTGCCTGAAGGCGGTCCAGAACGCCGACGTCCTGATGATGGTCGGGATGCGGGTCGACGACCGCGTCACGGCCAAGCTCTCGGAGTTCGCGCCCAACGCCAAGACGTTCATCCACATCGACATCGACGGCTCGGAGATGGGCAAGAACGTGCGCCCTCACATCGAGCTGGTCGCCGACGCGCGGCTGGCCCTGGAGGCGATGCTGCCGCACGTCGGCGCGCTCAACGCCGACCGTGGCAAGTGGCTCGCCCAGATCGACGCGTGGCGCGAAGAGCACCCGCTTCGCTACAAGCACTCGAACGGACAACTGCAGCCGCAGGACGTGCTGATCGACATGTACCGCCGGGCGCGCAGCGAGGCGATCGTCGTCGCCGACGTCGGCCAGAACCAGATCTGGGCGGCGCTGTGGTGGAACTACGACCGGCCCGGGCTGTTCATCAACTCGGGCGGCTCGGGCACGATGGGCTTCGCGCTGCCCGCGGCGATCGGCGCCAAGTTCGGCCGCCCCGACCTTCCGGTCTGGTGCGTGGCGGGCGAGGGCGGCTTCGTGATGACGGCGCAGGAGCTGTCGGTCGCGGTCGAGCACAAGCTCGACGTCAAGATCGTGCTCCTCAACAACTTCTCGCTCGGCATGGTCCGCCAGTTCCAGGACGACTTCTACGGCGGCGTGCGGTCGCAGGTCGACCTGACGCACATGCCGGACTTCGTCAAGCTCTGCGAGGCCTACGGTCTGCCGGCGCTGCGGGTCGAGAAGTTCGAGGACATCGCTCCGTCGTTCGACGCCGCGGAGCGGACGAAGGGTCCGTTCCTCATCGACTTCCGGATCGACCCCGAGGCCAACGTGTATCCGATCGTTCCACTGGGCAAGGGCCTGAACGAGTTCCGGGAAGCCCCTGAATATGCTTGAGATCAAACCGCAACAAGCGGCTCCGGCGGCAACACCTAAGGGCACAGACCGAATCCGCGTGCTGTCCGTGATCGTCGAGGACGGGCCGAACACGCTGACCAAGGTCTCCGGCGTCATCCGCCGCCGCGGCTTTCACGTCCGAGGCTTCTCCGTCGGTCCGAGCCGCCAGCCGGGACGTTCGCGCATCACGCTGGAGATCGACCACGGCCACGCCGAGGCGGACCAGGTGCGCAAGCAGCTCGAGCGTCTGGTCGAAGTCCTCGAAGTCGAGGACCTGACCGGCGACCCCATGCACAGCCGCGAGCTGGTCGTGGCCACGGTCGCTGCCTCCGATCTCGACGCGCTGCTCAAGAAGGGCGCGAGGATCCTGTCGACCGCATCCGACGGCACGACGGTCGAGTTTTCCGGCGACGGCGACGAGGTGAGCGACTTCGTCCACGAGCTCGCGCGGCACGGCATCGTCGACGTGGTCCGCTCGGGCCCCGTGGTGATGAGGAGGACCGAATGAAGATTCACTACGAAGCCGACTGCCCGCCGAGCCTTGGTGAGCCGGTTGCGATCATCGGCTATGGCAGCCAGGGCCGGGCCCACGCGCTCAACCTGCGCGACAGCGGCGAAGACGTCCGCGTCGGCCTCTATCCCGGAAGCAAGTCGATTCAGCGTGTCGAGGAAGACGGCCTCCGCGCCGTCCCGGTGCCCGAGGCGGTCTCCGAGGCGACCGTCGTCATGATCCTCACGCCGGACGCCGGCCAGGGCAAGCTGTTCCGCGAGTCGATCGAGCAGCATCTTCAGCCGCGCTCCATGCTGATGTTCGCCCACGGGTTTTCCATCAACTTCGCGCAGATCAAGCCCAACCAGGACATCGACGTGGCGATGATCGCGCCCAAAGGCCCCGGCCACCTCGTGCGCAGCACGTACGTCGCGGGACAGGGCGTGCCCGCCCTGATCGCGGTGCACCAGGACGCCACCGGCCACGCCTGGTCTCGCGCCCTCGCCTACGCGCGGTCGCTCGGAGCGGGGCGCGCCGGCGTGCTCGAAACGACGTTCAAAGAGGAGACCGAGACCGACCTCTTCGGCGAGCAGGCCGTGCTGTGCGGCGGGGTCGCATCGCTCGTCAAGACCGGTTTCGAGACGCTCGTCGAGGCGGGCTACCAGCCCGAGCTTGCGTACTTCGAGGTGCTGCACGAGCTGAAGCTCATCGTCGATCTGATGTATCGGGGAGGGCTGGGCTTCATGCGCTACTCGGTGTCGGACACCGCGGAGTTTGGCGACTACGTGTCCGGTCCGAGAATCATCGACGACCACGTGCGCCAGCAGATGCGCAAGGTGCTGGCCGAGATCCAGGACGGCTCGTTTGCCGAACGGTGGCTCGATGAGAACTCGAACGGTCGCAAGTCGTTCCTCGCGATGCGTCAGAAGGACGCCGACCACCAGATTGAACAGGTCGGGCGCGAGCTGCGCGCAATGATGACCTGGTTGGAGCCCGTAGAGAAATGAAAGATTCGACTCCCGATCGCGTATTCATCTTCGACACGACGCTGCGCGACGGCGAGCAGTCGCCTGGTTTCCACCTCGACGCCAACTCCAAGCTGCGCATCGCTCGACAGCTCGAGAAGCTCGGCGTCGACGTCATCGAGGCCGGGTTCCCGATCTCCTCTCCCGGCGACTTCGAGGCTTGCCGGCGCATCGCCCGCGAGATCCGCGGCACGACGGTGACCGCGCTTGCCCGAGCCGTCCGTGAAGACATCGACGCCGTGTGGGGCGCGATCAAGGAGGCCGAGAAGCCGCAGATCCACATCGTGCTCTCGGTCTCGGACGTGCACATCCAGCGCAAGCTCGGGATGACGCGCGAGGAAGTGCTCAAGCGCGGCGCGGAGATGGTCGCGTACGCACGCTCGCTGTGCGAGAACGTCCAGTACTCGCCCGAAGACGCAGGCCGCGCCGACCCGGACTACCTCGTCGAGACGGTGGAGACGATGATCGCCGCCGGCGCCAACGTGATCAACATCCCCGACACCACCGGCTACTGCCTGCCGTGGGAGTTCGGCGACCTGGTCACCCGCGTCATCAACCAGGCGCGCGGCAGCGAGAAGGCGCTCTTCTCCGTGCACTGCCACAACGACCTGGGCCTCGCGGTGGCGAACACCCTGGCGGCGCTCTCCGCCGGCGCGCGGCGCGTCGAGTGCACCATCAACGGCATCGGCGAGCGGGCAGGCAACACGTCGCTCGAAGAGGTCGTGATGCTGCTGAACGTCCGGCAGTCAAAGCTGGGCCTCGAGTGCGGCGTCAACACGACTGAGATCACCCGCTCGTCGCGCCTGGTCGCTGAGCTGACCGGCACTCCCGTGCAGCCGAACAAGGCGGTCGTCGGCGCGAACGCCTTCGCCCACGCGTCGGGCATTCACCAGGACGGCGTGCTGAAGGATCGTCTGAACTACGAGATCATGAAGCCGGAAGACGTCGGCCTGAACGACTCGCGCATCGTCCTCACGGCGCGGTCGGGCCGCCACGCGTTTCACCACCGCCTGAACCGGCTGGGCATCACGCTCAGCGAGGCGAGCGCCGATGGCGCGTGGCAGCGCTTCCTCCAGGTCGCCGACACCAAGAAGGAGGTCACCGACGAGGATCTGCGCAAGATCGCGGCGATGTCGGAGACCAACGGGCACGAGGGCAACGGCCATCCGCCGGTCACCGACCAATTGCACGACCACAACCACGTCGCAGACGCCCTCCGACACATGATCTTCGGGTGAACGTCGCCTACCAGGGAGAGCCCGGCGCCTACTCGGACGAGGCGGTCTCAGCGCTCTTTCCAGACTCGGAGGCGAAGGGCTTTCCGACCTTCCGCCTGACCTTCGAGGCGCTGTCCATCGGCGCGGTCGACGCGGCGGTGTTGCCGGTGGAGAACAGCAGCGCTGGGGTCGTGCAGGAGGTGTCAGACCTGCTGTGGGAGCTGCCCGACCTGCGCGTCGTGCGCGAGCACGTCCAGCCGGTCCGGCACTGCCTCCTCGGCTGGCCCGGGCCGGTGGAGCGCGCTCTCTCTCACCCTCAGGCGCTGGCGCAGTGCGACCGCTATCTCCATTCGCGCCAGATCCGTTCCGTCGCCTACCACGACACCGCCGGGGCGGCCCGCGCGGTCGCCGAGCAGCGGCAGCCTGGCACCGCGGCCATCGCCAGCAAGGCAGCGGCCGCGCGGTACGGGCTGTACGTGCTGGCGGAATCGATCCAGGACGACTCGGAGAACCGGACGCGCTTTGTCGTGGTCGAGAAGGGATCGCCCTCGCGCCCCCGCGAGGCAAGCTCTGGGTGGAAGGGCTCCATCGCGTTCGTCACGGCACACCGCCCGGGGAGCCTCGCCCACGCGCTCGACTGCTTTGCCCGGCGCTCGGTCAACCTGACGCGGCTGGACAGCCGGCCGATGATGGGCCGGCCGTTCGAGTACCGGTTCTACGTTGACTTCTCGATCAACGGGGAGACGTCGTCCGCCGCGGCCGCCGAGGCGGCGTTGAGCGACCTGGAGGAGGCGAGCGCGGAAATCAAGCTGTTCGGGACGTACCCAACCGCCTGATCTGAGCGGCCCCTCTCCCCCTGGGTGAGAGGGGGGTGGGGAGAGGGGCTTGGGTCTGTGAGCAGGCCGCGGCGGGAAGCACTCAGACCGCGACCTGCACCGGATACTCTAACTTAACAGCGTTAAGTCAAGGCAGTTGATCGGACAAATTCTTCGCCCGTCTGGACGATCCGATCGAAAAGCCAAAATGAAATGAATTGTTCAGTCTCGCGTGCGGGCGCCCTTGAAGGTTTTCGTATAAAGTGACCCTCGTGGGTAGTGGTCGCTCTGACGCACCTGTTGCGGCTGATGCACCCGCCAAAAGGCGACGTCTTCCAGGGGTCAATCTCCGGCCCGGATCGGTCAAGCAGGCCCGCGCAGAAGCGGGACTGAGTCTCGCGCAATTGGGCAAGGGGCACGTCACCGCGCCCGCGATCTACCTGGTCGAGACCGGCCGCACGCGTCCGTCCCTGCCGACCCTCGAACACATCGCGCGGCGGACCGGCAAGCCGGTGGAGTTCTTCCTGGCCGAGCAGGGCGAGGCGCGTGACGGCCTGCAGGGAAAGCTCGTCGAGCTCGAGGCCCTCGTCGCCGGCGGCCGGAGCGAAGAGGCGATTAAGCTCGGCAAGTGGCTGCTCGATGAGGGCGCGTCCGCCTTTCGCCTGGGCCGGATTCGCTATTTCCTCGGCCAGGCCTACCTCGCCTCCTCACAGCCGGAGAAAGCCGCGGCGCCGCTCGCCGAGGCGAGGTCTCATTTCGAAGCCGTGAACGACGGCGTGATGCTCGCCGAGTGCATCGGCGCCCAGGCCACCCTCGCGAACATGACTCAATCGAAGGACGCCGTCCCCCTCGCGGAAAAGGCCCTGGCCGTCTGCCGCGGCTTGAATCCGGTTCCGGCGCCGACGGAAGCCCGCTTGCTCGGCATCCTGGCCAGCGCACACCTCGCGAACCGCGAATGGGACCACGCGATCGACACATACCGCGAAGCGATCGACACCGCGGGTTCGCTGTTCGACCTGCGCCGCATCGGGCGGATGTACAGCGGTCTTGGCGTGGCCTATCACGAGATGGGCGAGGTGGAGACGGCCGCGCGCTACTCGATGCGGTCGGTGGCTCTGCTCGAGCTCCTGCGGGACCGGGTTGAGCTTGCGCGATCGGAGAACAACCTTGCGCTCATCCTGATGGCGAGAGGAGACCTGGACGGCGCGCGTCAACACCTTCAGCGGTCGCTCGACATCTGCGACGAGGCCGACATCGAGTTCGGCCGCAGCCACGTGCTGCTGAGCATGTGCGAGCTGGCGATGAACGAGGACAAGGTGGACGACGCGTACGACTTCGCCCGCCAGGCCCTGGAGCTTGCCGAGCGGTTGGAAGAGGGGGCGAGCATCGCCGAGTCGCACGTGTGGCTCGGCAGGATCGCCGACCGGCGCGGCGAGCACGAAGCCGCCGACCGCGAGCTCGAGCTCGCCATCAACGCTTTTGACGCTCTGGGCATGCGGGAGCGGCTCCTGCAGTGCCACGGCGCGTACGCGGAGATCCTCGAGCGCCGCGGCGACCTCGCCAAGGCGTACGTACACATGAAGGAAGCGCTCCAGGCGAGCCGCCCTGGGCTGCTGCGGCGGCAGGAAGAACAGGAGCGCGTCACCTCAGCCTAGCTCTGCGTTCTGTCCTTCAGGAAGCACGCGGGGCACCTGCTAACGTAGGCCTGGCCGCGCGGGCGGCGACTATGGACGCGTAGGGAGGTTTTGGACAGCTGGCGAAGGCGCTACGCAACTCCAGGTTCTCCCTCACCGCGGAAACCATCGTCGCCGATTACCGACTCGCCTACAGCAGCCGGCGGGCGAGCATCATCGGACGCGCCGAGGTCCTTCGAGGCAACGCGACCTTCGGCATCTTCGGCGACGGCAAGGAAGTCGCCCAGCTCGCGATGGCGAAGGTTTTCCGGGCCGGCGACTGGCGGGCCGGCTACTACCGGGACCAGACGTTCATGTGGGCGACCCGGATGTCCAACGTCCGGCAGTTCTTCGCCCAGCTCTATGGCAACGCCGACGTAGAGGCGGACCCGGCGTCCGGGGGCCGCCAGATGGGAAACCACTTCGCCACCCGTCTGCTCGATGACGCGGGCGCTTTCACACGCTCCGTCGACAGCCCGAACTCGAGCGCCGACGTCTCGAACGTGGCGGGTTGGATGCCGCGCCTCGTGGGCCTGGCCTACGCGTCGAAGCTCTACCGCCAGGACCCGGGACTGAAGGGCGTGCAGGACGGTTTCTCCGTCAACGGCGACGAGGTGGCGTTCGGCACGATCGGAGACGCCGCGACGAGCGAGGGTCTGTTCTGGGAATCGATCAACGCCGCCGGCGTGCTGCAGGTGCCGATGGTCATGTCGGTCTGGGACGACGGCTACGGCATCTCCGTCCCGATCACGGCGGAGACCACGAAGGCGTCGATCTCGGACGTGCTTCGCGGTTTCATGCCCGACGACCGGCCCGGCATCGACATGTACGTCGCGCGTGGCTGGGACTACGCGGCCCTGGTCGACACGTACGCCACCGCCGTCGACAAGGTGCGGCGCGAGCACAAGCCTGCGCTTATCCACGTGACCGAGATGACACAGCCGCAGGGCCACTCGACGAGCGGCAGCCATGAGCGCTACAAGACCAAGGAGCGCCTGCGCTTCGAGAGCGAGTACGACTGCGTGGCGCGCATGCGGGATTGGATCATCGAGTTCGGCGTCGCCAGCGAGTCGCAGATCGAGGGCTGGGAGGCGGCGGACAAGGAGGCGGTCGAGGCAGCGCGAGACCTTGCGTGGGAAGCGTTCCAGGCGCCGATCCGCGCTGAGCGCGACCGCGCGGTCGCCATCCTGCGCCGGGTCGACATGCCGGAGGTGGCCGGCATCACCAGCGCGCTCGAGGAGGCCTCGAAGGTCACGCGCGCCCTGGTCATGTCGAGCGCGTCCCGCGCCCTGCACCAGCTTCGTGGAATCGAGTCACCGGCGCGCCTCGAGCTGGCGACGTTCGTCCAGGAGTACCGCCGCGAGAACGACGAGAGATACAACTCGTTCCTGTACAGCCGGTCGCCCGAGTCGCCGCTCGAGGTGCCCGTCGTGCCGGCGGCGTATTCAGATGGCTCGCCGACGGTGGACGGCCGGCAGATCCTGGTCCGCAACTTCGACGCGAACTTCGCCCGCGACCCGCGGATCTTCGTCATCGGCGAGGACGTGGGCAAGCTCGGCGACGTCAACCTCGTCTTCGAGGGCCTGCAGGCGAAGTACGGCGAGCTGCGGTTGACCGACACGGGCATCCGCGAAGCGACGATCCTCGGCCAGGCGATCGGCTCGGCGATGCGCGGCCTGCGGCCGATCTGCGACATCCAGTACCTCGACTACTTCCTCTATGCCCTCGAGGTCGCGTCGGACGACCTCGCGACGCTGCACTGGCGCACGGTGGGAGGGCAGAAGGCGCCGCTTGTGATCCGGACCAAGGGTCACCGGCTCGTCGGGATCTGGCATTCGGGCTCACCGATGTCCGTGCTGATGAATGCGCTGCGGGGCATCTACATCGCGGTGCCGCGCAACATGACCCAGGCGGCGGGGTTTTACAACACGCTGTTCCGCGGCGACAACCCGGGGATCGTCATCGAGGTGCTGAACGGTTATCGCCTGAAGGAGCGCGTGCCGGACAACGTCGGAGAGTTCACGGTGCCTCTGGGGGTGCCAGAGGTGCTTCGCTCAGGTACGGACGCGACAGTGGTGACGTACGGTGCGTGCTGCGCGATCGCCCTCGACGCGGCGCAGACGCTCGACGAGCTGGGCGTGTCGTGCGAGGTCATAGACGTGCAGACGCTGAGCCCGTTCGACATCGGCCAGACCCTCGTCCGCTCGGTGGAGAAGACGCACGCGCTGATCTGCGTCGACGAGGACGTGCCGGGAGGGGCGTCGGCCTTCATGCTGCAGCAGATCCTCGAGGTCCAGCAGGGGTGGTGGCACCTCGACGCGGCGCCGCGGACGCTGGCCGCGTCGCCGAACCGGCCGGCGTACGGGCCCGACGGGGACTACTTCTCGAAGCCGAGCCGGGAGAGCATCGTCGCCGCGGTCTACGAGGTCGTCCGAGAGCGCCAGCCGTGGAGATTCCCGCCACTGGATTCGTGAGGTGGCGCACTCCCGAAGAGTTGACATATACCTTCGGAGGTATATATCATTGTTGGTATGGCGAGGCATGTGACGGCGCCGTGCTCGAGGAGTTCTTCGCGCCCGCACTTGCAGACTGGATCGACAATAAGATCAGCGAGCGGGCCTACCGCCGCCACGAGAGCAAAGGAGTTGAGACTGATGGCGGCAAAGAGTTGGCGGGAGATTCAGGCAAGAAGAGGCGATCCGAAGGACACGCCGCAATACCGGCAGGAACTGAAGGCACTCGAAGTCGGACGCGTGGTTCGTGGACTCCGCCATCGAGCCCACTTAAGCCAGAAGCAACTGGCAGACCGCATGGATACGACACAGCCAACGGTGGCGCGATGGGAGGCCGGACTGAGTGTGCCGACTCTCGCCACCATTCGTCGATTGGCCAAGGCCACTGACCAGAGGGCCTACCTGGTGTTCACCGAGGACGATTTGAGCGTGTCCAAGGGCGTCAGCGCGCAGATCGAGATCGAAGCTTAGGCATCTGAGGCCCGTCGGCCTAGTGGAGGCCCTTCGAACGGTCCTGAGCCTGGCAAACACTCTGTAGCCCTGAACGCACGTGACCGCCGCCACCAACGCGGAGGCCGCCAGGATCAAGGCAAGCACCCACTTGGGCGTCGAGAGACCACGCGTCGACAGCAATTCTTGTGCCAGCTGGACCAGCGGATGAAGGCCGATGATCGCCAGGACAACAGCAAAGGCGGCCAATGCCGCGGCGGGCAACCTAGCGGATGCCAGCGACGCCGCGAGGTCATGACGCTTGGCCTGGGAAGCCTTGAGGATGTCAGTTCGCTTCGTGTTCAGGCCGCCGTAAGCGCGGCTGGCGAGCAGGGTCAATACACTCAGGCACGCCGAGAAGAGCAATCAGCGCGGTAGCGTCCGAGTCGGGCAGCACGCGCCTAGGTCGGCTCGCTCGGCAGGAATTCCATCACCGCCAGCGCGGGGGCTCGGTTCAGTAGCGTGAGGCCCTCGAGCAGGTAGCCGAACCAGCCGCCCGCGGGCACGGCATCGGCTAGCGGCGGGATCATCCGCTTCGGCGCGCGAGTCTCGCGCACCGGTGCGTCCTCTTTCAGCCCGGCGAGCTGGCGGGCCTTCCTGGACCCTGCGTCCATGCCGCCGAGCTCGTCGACCAACTTTCGCTCGAGCGCTTGGCGTCCGGTCCAGACCTTGCCCTGAGCGATCGGCTGCAGCTCATCGGGCGTCATCTTCCGCGCCTTCCCGACGACGTCCAGGAACGAGCGATAGATCCTCTCGATGTCCCCGCGAACGACGCGGCGCTCGTCGTCGGAAAAGGGCCTCTCATCGCTCTCGATCAGGACGTGCTCACCGAAGGCGACCGACTCCCGGTTGACCAGCAGCTTGGCCCACATCGCACCGGTCACGAACTTTCCGCTCCAGACTCCGATCGATCCCGTGAGCGTCCCCGGCCGGGCCACGATCCAGACGCCCGGCATGGCCACCCAGTAGCCGCCCGAACCGGCGGCCGGACCCATCACCACGACGACCGGCTTGCGCGCCGCGACGACGTTGAGCGCCTGGCGCATCGCTTCGGAGGCTGTCGATGACCCTCCGCGCGAGTTGACGTAGAGCACGACCGCCGCGGCTCGCTTGTCCGCCGCGACCTGCCGCGCCGCCTGCACCACGGACAGGTCGCCCGCTCGATCGTCACCGACAAGCGGCACCTCGATCGGCGGCTTGACCGGCAGCCGGCTGGAGCGGCCGTCGACGATCGTGCCTTCGATTCGAATCAGGGCGACGTACTTGCCTCGGCCCAGGGTCGGCGCCGGCGTCTGCAGCTTGCGGCTCGCGCGCTCCCAGGTCCCAAGCGTGACCCGGGCATCGCCGCCGCGTGCGAGGTGCTGAGGCAATTGCTCTTCGGCCAGCACTCGATCCACCGCGTGCTCGGTCACCGCTACGTCGTCGCCATAGGGCGAGCAGTCGATCAGGCGCTTCGCGCCTGGCTCGTCGAGAAGCCTGGCCTGCGCGATCGCGGTCACCAGTTCGGTGTAATTCGACTCGAGCAGCCACTGAAGCTGCTCCCGGTATTCGTCCGACATCTTCGATTTGGTCAGCACATCCGGCGCCGACTTGTACGGCGAGATCTGGATGAAGTCGCCCGCCAGTCCGATCCGGGCCAGGCCATCCGCCAGAAAGACGCCGGTGGAAGCGAAGCCGAGAGCCTGCACCATCCCGGTCGGCATGAGCAGGATCTCGTCGCATGCGCAGGCGAGGTAGTAGGTGCCCGTCGTGTAGAACGGTGCCCACGCCACCACCTTCTTGTGCGCCGCCCGAAGCTTGGCGACCAGCTCCCGCAGGTCCTGCAGCGTCGCCATCGGCATCGGCGTCGCGCGAAGGTGGAGCACGACGCCCTTGATGCGCGAGTCTCGCGCGATGGCGTCGAATCTCTCGGCGAGCTCCTTGATGCTCAGGCGCTGCCTCGAGGTGAAGCGCTGCCACAAGGGCCGCGGCGGATCCGGCAGCGCGGGAAGGCTCTCCTCGAGGACGAAGACGATGTACTCGGGCGGCTTGCCGATCGAGCGGCGAATGCTCGACAGCAGCCACCAGAGGTAGCGGAACGGAAACAGCAGCAACCCCTCGCCCTCGGGAAAAGTCTAAGTGGGGCGCCCACCCAGAGGCTTCGTCCCCATCCGACCGGGCCGCTTTCGCGGCCGGGTCACACCCCCGCGCTTGCGCGGGGCTCCCCGGCAAGCGGGGAAGGGAAAGCTAAACGACCTTCGAGGTTTCGAGGTGCTCGTCCAGGTTTCCGTTCAGCCTCGACGCGCCGTACTCCCTGCCGACGTGGTGGTGGTAGGGCACCCCGGTGAAGAGGTGGTGGGACTTCGTCGGGACGTCCGCGCCGTCGGCCCACTCCTTGCGCTGGAGGGCCATGTATCCCTCTTCCTTGCTTTGCTTCAGGTCGGCGAGCAGGGTCGACATTCCGTACCCGGCCGCGTGCTGCAGCGCCAGCGTGATGAAGATGAAGCCCACGCCGAGCAGGCCCAGCTCGTCCCACGTGATCGGGTCCTTCTCGTTGAACCACTTGAAGGACGACGAATAGTTGAAAGCGAAACGTGCCTTCGGAAAGCGCTTGCGAATCTCGGCGCAGAACATCTCCGTGGGCCCTCGCTCGGCGGTCGGGAATTCGCACCACAGGAGGTCGGGGACCCCGGTGTCCATGTAACGCAGGCCGCGGTCGATCGCGAGCTCGATGCCGCGCTTGGACTCAGGCGCTTCGGTCGCCGACACGCCGTCGGTCCGCGCGATGATGATGAAGTCCTTGTGGCCCAGGTCGTCGGCTGCGCTGCGCATCATCCTGAGCTTGCCGGCGAACTCGTCCGCCGAGATGAGGGCCTTGCCGGCGATGTGGCCGCACCGCTTCGGCATGACCTGGTCCTCCAGGTGGGCCGCGGCAACGCCCGCATTGACGTAGAGCTCAACGGTCCGCTGGACATTGAACAGGTTTCCATACCCGGCGTCCATGTCGACGACGACAGGCGGTATCTCGAGGTGGATGGGCGCGACCTTCTTGTCCGGGTCGCCCATCGCCATCGTGAGCTGGAACTTGCGCAGCGCGCTGACGGTGCGCCGCGCGCCGTCGGCGATCTCAACCGATGAGTAAAGGTCCATGTCGGTCGTGCCGAGGTGGCCGATCGCGAAGGAGTACCCGCTGAAGTACACGGCGTCGAAGCCGTGGTACATGACGAGCTGAGCGCCCATCGGGTCGTACACGCCGGGGCCGAACACGTACGGCTTCTCGGCGAGCAGCCGGCGCAGACAGGAGCTCGGTTCCTCGTTTCGCGACGCCGGGACTTTGTAGCCCTCCGGCAGGAGAGGCGTGGCGACAAGGTCCATGTGGGCCTCCTTCATCTCGAGATCTTGGTCTTAACGCAGCCGGCTGAGCCGGCTACTCGTTGTCATGGTCGCAGTTGCAGGGCTCGGGGCACTCGCACTCGTGTGTGGAGGGCTCGTCGCTTGTCTCCTGCGATCGGGTTTCCTTATCCATGTCTAAGAAACTATCAAGTCCTTCGATATACGTCCAATCGATTCATTTGATGCCGTCGATTGGAAAAATCGATGTAGGCAGGTGGGGGCTCGGGCGTTCTACTTGGTTTCGCGGCTCTCCAGCAACGTGAGAAACGCCGCCACGATGCCCTCAGGCGCCCCGGCGTCCCGCCGCCGAAAGGCGACGATGGTGTTCTGCATCTCCGGCGCGTCTCGCATCTTGACCGCGCGAAGCGTCCCGGCGGCCACCTCGCGGGCGACCGCCGTGCCAGGCAGCATCGCGACGCCGAGGCCGCGCTCGACCATCTTCTTGGCCGCCTCGATGGAGTCGAGCTCCATGAGGCCGCGCAGGCTGACTCCGGCAGACAGGAATGCGCCCTGCGTGATCTCGAAGTAGCTCGAGGTGCGGTCGAACGTGATCAGCTTCTGCCCGGCCACGTCGGCCATGGTCACCGAGGCCTGCTGGGTGAACGGGTGGTCCGGTGCGCAGACGAGGACCAGGTCTTCGGTGTGGAAGGGGCGCAGCTCCAGGTCCGGGTGGCGGATCGCTCGGCCCAGGCCGATCTGGACCTCGTCGCGCAGGACCAGCTCGACCACGTCCTCTGAGTGGCCTGTTCGGACCGAGACCTCGACGCGCGGGTGCGCCGAGACGAACCGCTCCAGCAGCTCGGGCAGGACGTACGTGCTGACCGCCGGCGCCGCCGCGATCATCAGGTGCCCGGCCGACGCGGTCATGACCTGCTGCAGGGCGTCGCGTCCGTCGACCAGGGCGCGCAGCGCCCGCTCCGCAAACGGGACCCAGGCCCGCCCCGCGTCGGTCAGCCGCATGCCGTGCGGCGTGCGCAGGAAGAGTGGGGTGCCCAGCTCGCGCTCCAGCGCCCGGAGGCGGGCGGTCAAAGTCGGCTGCGTGATGAACAGCGCCTCGGCGGCCCGGCTCACGCTGCCCCGCCGGGCGATCTCGAGGAATCCCTCGACCTGCATGAGTTGGATGCCGCTGGGCTTCCCCGTTTCGTCTATCGACATGGCCCGTCGCTACAAACTTTATCTATGGCGAGCGGGGAGGGGAAGCTTAGTCGCGACCTCGCTGCAGGACGACCCGGGCAGCCGCGATCGCCAGGACCCACACCGGCCCCATGGTGATGACGAACGGCCGGATCGTGTCGCTGGCCGAATTCGAGTTCCGGTCGAAGGCCTCGAAGACGAGCACGGTCCCGTAGAGAAGGATCACGAGTCCGACACCGATTGCCGAGAGGGTCTTCCAGTTCATCCCGAAGGGAATGGTAGGCCGCCGGCCGGTATTGTCACCGTCATGGCTGCTTTGTTCGGTTTCCACATGCCCAACTACACGTTTCCCGGCGTTCCCGACGACCGTCTCTTCGACCACGTGATCCACCAGGCGAAGGCCGCCGAGGCCGCGGGTTTCGACCTCGTCACGGTGATGGACCACCTCTATCAGATCCGCGGCATCGGTCCGGAGACCGAGCCGATGCTCGAGGCATACACGACGCTTGCCGCAATCGCGACACAAACGTCGCGCGTCAAGCTCGGCACCCTCGTCACAGGCGTCACCTATCGCAATCCCGCTCTGCTGGTCAAAGAGGTGACCACGCTGGACGTCATCTCGAAGGGTCGCGCGATCCTGGGGATCGGAGCGGCGTGGAACGAGGACGAGCACAGGGGCTACGGCTTCGAGTTTCCGCCGATCGGGCGCCGCATGGATCGCCTCGAAGAGGCGGTGACCATCGCCAAGCTGATGTTCACGGAGGAGCGGCCGTCGTTCGATGGCAAGTTCTACAGCATTGACCGCGCGCTCAACGTGCCGAGGCCGATCCAGCCCGGGGGTCCCAAAATCCTCATCGGCGGCGGAGGCGAGCAGAGGACGCTGCGCATCCTCGCCCGGCACGGTGACATCGGCCACTGGTTCGGAGGCAACCTCGAAGACCTGAAGCGGAAGAAGCAAGTCTTCGAGAAGCACTGCGAAGACGTGAAGCGGGATCCGTCCGAGGTTTTGCTCACCGTCGGGATGTTCCTGGTCCTGGTCGAAAACGAAAAGGACGCCAGGAAGATCGTCGACAGCCTGCCTCCGGAGCGGCGCGCGATGGTGGCGGTCGCCAACGTTCAGCAGGCGGCCGAGCTCCTCGGTCAGTACATGGACGCCGGGTTCGGCGGCTTCACGTTCAACAACAACATCTATCCCACCGCCGAGGCGATCGCGCGTGTCGGCGAGCTGATCAAGCTCGTCAACGGCAGCAGGGTCGCCGCTTAGGGCTTGTAGGAAAGCTCGCCCGCTCGTACCGGCACCCGGAGATGGTTCTCCGGCGGCGCGAGTGGGCATGCCCAGCGTGGGCTGTAGGCGCATGACGCGTTGTAGGCGTAGTTGAAGTCGATCACGACATCGGACGACCCGGCCTTGATCTCGAGGACGAGGGCGTCGGTGTCCTTGGCGGTGTCGAACAGGTAGCGCCCGCCGCCATACGTCTCGTGCCCTGACGTCGCATCGCGAAAGGGCACGAAGAGTCCCCCCGCGTACTGAACCAGGCTGAGCACGGTCAGCCGGCAAGCCTGGCCCGACAGGTTGAAGGCCAGATGACCCGCGCGTCGATAGCGCACCGCGCCGTCCTCGCCGCCGGTGTCGATCACGAGCTCGGTGCCGTCTCCAGGCTCGAATGCTGCCGAGACGCGATAGCTTGGGTCCGGCTCGAAGTAGCGCAGCCCCTTGAAGTCGGTGCGCTCGTCCGGCTCGATGGGAGATTGGGGGTGAGTGCGGAAAAGGTCGTCGCGGCCCTGGCGGAAACGGGCCATCGCGTCGGGACCGCGCAGCCGGTAGAGGTCGCCGACCCGCCGCCGCCAGTCGACCAGGTCGAGATAGGCCAGGGCGTCAGCGCCCGTCAACGGTCTGTTCAGTTGGTGTGAGTCTGTAGCTTGCCTGCGGCGGCAGATCGGCGAGAGCCTGGTGGACGTCGTCCTCGGTCGCGTCGGTGACGACCAGCGTGTAGCGGCGCGAATGGGGGCCGGCGACATCGGGCTCCGTCGTGGTGGCGCTTGTGTCACCCGCGGGAGCGGCGACCACCGGCATCGGCGTTGCGACCACGGCGACCGGTGTCACTCCAAGCCTCGGGGGCCGGGCCGCCGAATCCGCGCGCAGCACGCGCCAGTGATAGACGCCGACGCCGGCGGCGACCACGATCACCGCCAGGTACCGGCCGAAGTCGAGGTTCGCCGGGTCGCTCAGCTTCGGATGCGCGCTGAACAATTGCTGCAGCAGCGCGTTGACCATGGCAACGCCTCCGCCGAGCACCGCCAGGATGCTGCCCAGCAGGGCCGCCCACACGTAGAGCTTGCGGGCGAGCGACTGGCGGTCCGCGGCCCACGGAGCCGGCCGCCAGTGCGCGATCCACACGGCGGCGCCCACCACGAGCAGCGTCACGTAGCGGCTTACCGGGTCCTTCCAGTCGGGACCGCTGACGCCGATTAGCGGCGACTCGACCTGTTCCGCCAGCGTCCACAACAGGCCACCGAGCCCGATCGCCCAGGCGGCCAGAGAGACCAGCGCCGCCAGGTTGACGTAGAGCCGGCGTACTCCCGCCTGCCGCTCTGCCTCCTGCGCCCTCGCATCACGCGTGAGGCGGCGCTGGATGAGAAACCAGGCAACGCCGTAGACGATCAGCAGCGAGCCTGGCCCGGCCGCCGCCTCGAGGACGTTGTCGCCGGCGCCCCCGGGGTTGCTGACCCCCAGGGCGCGGGCCAGGAGGTAATAGAGGATCTCGCTCGCTCCGACGAGGGCCGTCGTGATGCTGATCGTCACCGCGACGAACCCCTCGAGCGCGCGAAGGGTGGAGTGCCGGTCTTCGGTGACATGGCTCATGGCGATTGCCCGCGCGTGGAAGCTCCAGAGCATCGCCCCGGCAAGGGTGGCTCCTGCGGGTGATGACAGGTATGTGTACTGGGGCAGCGAGCCGGTCACAAGCCGGGTCCAGCCGAGCTGCAGAAGGTAGGAGGTACCCGCGAGCATCGTCAGCAATCCGACGATTAGCGCGATGTACATGTACCAGCGACGCAGCGTGGCCGACGCGCCCTCTTCGCCGACGGCCTTGCGATCGTCGCTCGCGATCTTGAAGTGGAAGGCGAAGGTCGCCGCGAAAACGATCGCGGCCCAGCCAAGCTGCGATGTGCCCAACCAGCTGGTCGGCTGGTTGTCGAGGTACGGCTGCAGGAGCTGACTGAGCGCGAAGGCCAGCGCGTACATCGTCGCGAGCGACATCAGGAGGCAGGCCCAGTACACATACAGGCGGCGAATCGCTGACGCGCGCTCGTACGGATCGCGCAACGCAAAGCGACGAGCGAACCAGAAGTGCACGCCCCAGACAGGGAGCGCGACGACCGTCGTCGCTGTAAAACCGGCGAGTGCGCCGCGGCTCGAGTCGGCGGACGGGTCGTTGAAGACGAACAGCAAAATTGTGCCGCCGAGAGCGGCCAGCCCCCCTGCCAGCAAGACCAGCGCCGCCGCGCTGACGAGGTACAGGTACAGCCGCCTCAGAATCACTGGCGAAACCCTACTACCATGCGCATGTGGTCTCTCGCGAACTTCTCGAAATCCTGGCGTGCCCCAAGTGCCATACGCGGCTGGAGCTCAAGGAGCCCGACCACCTGCGCTGCGCCAACTGCAAGGTGCTCTATCCGATCGTCGACGGGATCCCGGTCCTGCTGATCGAAGAGGCGAAACCGGAGCCAGAGAAAACCGGCTAAGACGAAAGTTTCGCCTCGCTGTATCCAATGGCGCCTGCCTAGTCCGAGAATTCGGCTCCGCTGGCGTCAGCGGCGCTAAGTTCCGCCCCTAGGCGGCGCACTCGTAGCGGGACGTGTCTTTCGTCGATGGGTTGGTCTGCGCGTCGCGGATATCCGAGGCGATCTCGTCGTCGGTGAGCGCATAGGCCTGGTTCGGGTCGCTGGCCGACGTCGCGAAGACCATTCCAAGGACGCGGCCCTGCAGGTCGACGAGCGGTCCGCCGGAGTTGCCCGGGTGCACGCTCGCCTGCATCACGAAGATCTGGCGCGTCACGAAGTTCTGGTTGTAGATGTCGCGGCCATGCGCGGCGACCGCACCGTCGACCACCGCGGGCACGACCCTCTCGGACCCGCCGCCCGGATAGCCGATCACCGCGCCCTGCGTGCCGGCGGTGGCCGGGCCGAACGTCAACCCGGCGGACTCATAGCCAGGCACGTACAGCACCGCGACATCTCGCTCGGGGTCGAAATAGACGACCGTGGCGCGCAGCGTGGTGTTGGCCGGCGTGATGATCGTGTGCGAGCTGGTCCCGGACACGACGTGCGCGTTGGTGACCACGTAACCGTTGCCGGCTGGGAACCCGCTGCCGGTCACGATGCCGCCACACCCGAGGCTCGAGACCTTGACCACGGTTTGCGCGGCGCGGTTCACGCCCGGGGTGTCGACGGAGGTGGGGAGAGGCTGCGCGCCGGGCAGGTTGGGCTCGAGTCCCGCGAACACCGGCGGAAACTGCACACCGGCCAGCACCGACTGCACGCTGGCCAGGAACGCCGGCGGTCGCGGCGCGATCGAGTCAAGGCTCCGGAGCAGGACGGATCTCTGGATCTGCTGCGCGATCTCAGGACTGGGGCCGCGCGAGAAGCTCAGGCCAAGGAACCAGCACATGATCAGCACCGCGAAGGCGGACAGAGCGGCGCCCGCGACCGAGTCGGTCGAGGTGTGAATGCCGGTGCGGAGGATGTTGCGGCGGATCGGCTCGCCGACGGCAAAGCCGATGCTCGAGCCCAGGCTGCCGCCGATCACCAGCACGAGCACCGCCCCGAGGGGCCGTGCGCTCTGGTTGTTGATTTGAAGGTAGTCCAGGACATAGCGCGCGGCGGTGGCGCCGAGCAGCACTCCCACGACCAAGCCGACGTACTGCGCCAGCGAGAGCCAGAAGCCGCGCCGGTATCCGTTCGCCAGTCCGACGACCGCGGCGATCAGGATCAGGATGTCGATCAGGTTGAACAAGGAGCCATTCCTTAAAACACCCTAGCTGGCCGGGGCGACCGAACATTGTCGGTGGGCGATAATTTGGACGTGCACTATCTCGCCGGCGAATGGGTGCCCGCATGGCTCGCCATGAGCGTGGCCTTTCTCGTCGCATTCCTCGGTGTGATCGGCCTCGGCTTGTGGGTGCTGCGCGGCGAGGCCCGCAACCGAGCCGCTCAGGAATCGCTCGAGGCGCCCAACCCACCCATCGAGCACCACTAGCCCTTCCCTTCCCCGCTGGCCGGGGAGCCCCCCGCAAGCGCGGGGGTGTGACCCGGCCGCGAAAGCGGCCCGGTCGGATGGGGCCTCCCTCAGGCTGGGGCCAACACCGGTTAGCTTTCGACCAGCTCGCCTGACTCGCGCAGGTCACGCAAAGGCATGAAGCTGCGGACGGGTGGGATGCGCTCGAAGTTGTAGGGAGGAGGCGGCGAGGTCGTCGCCCACTCGAGCGTGTTGCCCTGCCAGGGGTCGTTGCCCGCGATCTCGCCATTGCGCCAGCTCTGCACGAGGTTGATCAGCAGCAGCAGCACCGAGAACGCGATCAGGAACGACGAAACCGTGATGATCAGGTTGGTCGCCGCCCACGCCGGGTTGGCGTAGGTCGCGATGCGGCGCGGCATGCCCTCGAGGCCGAGTGTGTGCATGATCAGGAACGTTCCGTTGAATCCGACGAAGAGCGTCCAGAAGTTCCACTCGCCGAGCGTCCGGCCGAGGAGCCTGCCCGTGATCTTCGGGAACCAGTAGTAGATCCCGGCCATGATCGTGAAAACGCTGCCCCCGAACAGCACGTAGTGGAGGTGCGCCACCACGTAATACGACTGGTGCAATTGGGTGTCGACCGGCACTGACGCGAGGTAGATGCCGGTGAGGCCGCCGATGAGGAACGTGGCGAGGAACCCGAAGGCGAACTTCATCGGCACCGTGAATTCGACGGAGCCCCACCACGCGGTCGCGATCCAGTTGAAGAACTTGATGCCGGTCGGCACGGCGATCAGCATCGTCATCAGCATGAAGAAGCCCTCGACGTAGGTGTTCATGCCGACTGTGAACATGTGGTGCGCCCACACGGTCATCGAGAGGAAGACGATGCCGAACAGGGCCGCGACCATCGACATGTAGCCGAAGAGCGGTTTGCGCGCGAAGACCGGGATGATCTCGGAGATCATCCCGAAGCCGGGCAGAATCATGATGTAGACCTCGGGGTGGCCGAAGAACCAGAACAGGTGCTGATACAGCACCGGCCGGCCGGCCGTCGTGAAGAACTGGGTCCCGAGCTGGCGGTCGAACTCGAGCAGGATCATCGCCAGTGCCAGCGGGGCACCAACCACAAGCAAGAGGATCGAGGTCGAGACCTGCGCCCAGACGAAGAGCGGCAGCCGGGAGAACCTCATGCCGGGTGCGCGGAGACCGAGGATCGTGGTCAGGAAGTTGGTCGACGCCATGATCCCGCTGATCGCCCACACGATGATGCTCAGCGCCCAGAAGTCGACGCCGAGGGACTTGCCCTGGTACAGCTTTTCGGTGAGCGGCGCGTAGCCCGTCCATCCCGCGTCGAGCGCGCCGCCGGTGAAGAAGCCGCTGTAGTACAGGATGATCGAGACCGGGACGAGCCAGAACCCGAGCAGGTTCACGCGCGGGAAGGCCATGTCGCGCGCGCCGATCATGATCGGCACCATGTAGTTGGCGATCCCCGTCAGGAAGATCGTGACGAAGAAGAAGATCATCGTCACGCCGTGCGCCGAGACGATCTGGTTGTAGGTCTCGGCGTCGACGATATGGAGGTTGGGTTGGGAGAGCTGGAGCCGCATCACCAGCGCGAAGATGCCGCCGACCACGAAGCTGAGGACGCCTGTGACCATGTACATGATCCCGATCAGCTTGTGATCGGTGGTCGTCAGCCAAATGCTGATCGGCTTGAAGAACGAGTCGTCGTAAGCCTTCGGCCGCGGGAGGACGGTGGTGGCCATCGGATTCCTATCCTAAGGCGAGGGGGAGGGAGAAGCTTTGGCGGCCGCCGCTTTCTGCTGGTCCATCCAGTTGTTGAAATCGGACTGATCCATCGCCTGGACGATGATCTGCATCGTCGAGTGGCCGGCTCCGCAGAGCTCGGCGCACTCCCCGCGCCACTTGCCGACCTGGTCGATCTTCAACCACGAGAAGTTGTCGTAGCCGGGGACCGCGTCGGTCTTGCCTGAGATCGCCGGCACCCACCACGAGTGGATGACGTCGCTGCTGCGGAACTGGAGCTTGACCAGGGTGTGGGTCGGCACGACAAAGGGCGTTACGTCACCCACCAGGGTGCCCGGCTGGTTGACGATGACTCCATTGCCGTAGTCGTAGCGCCAGCCGAACTGATACCCGGACACGACCACGGTCATCTGCTCGTTGCTGATCGGCTGAAAGTCTCGCTGCAGCTCAACAAAGCTGCCGGCCGCGATGGCCAGGACGATGATGAGAGGTATCACGGTCCATACGACCTCGAGGGTCGTGTTGCCGTGGACCTGCGGCGGCACATAGCCGGCGGGCTGCTTCGAGCGCCGGTAGCGAAGGACCACCCACAGGAGGGCGATCTCGACGCCGAGGAAGATGACGATCGCCGGGATCGAGATCAGGAGGTAGGTGTTGTAGATGTCCTGCCCGTTGGGCGAAACCGGGTTCGGGAAGATGGGGTGGAGACCGCCCACATCGCAGGAACTTAATACGACCGCGGTCGCCGCGAGGCCGGCGAATGTGAGGAGCGCGCGGACGCGAGCAGCCACGAGGTGGAAGTATAGAAGTGCGCTGGCGGGCGCTTTGGGCGACCGGATAGAATCCAGAAACGACGGTGGCCGCAGCCTCAAAGCCTCGCTACGTCGACCTGACCAACCCGAGCCTGTCGGTCGAGTGTCCGCGCTGTGGGTTGCTGACCGCGCGCTTCGTCGACCAATGCCGGAACTGCGGTTACAAGCTGTGGCCGTCGAGCGTCATGGCCTCGGCGGCGTTCAAGGCATGGCGAAACGCCGATCCGTCGCGCGCCGAGGCTTCACGGTTTGACATGGACCTCCCACAGCCGCCCGTCGACAACACCGTCGACTACGCCGCGCGCGCCCACCAGTTGGGCATCCACCTTTTTCCAAACAGCAACTACCCGTTCACCATCTGCCTCGGGATATTTTTTCTCGGGCTGGCCGCGATTCCTTTCGACTCGACGGTGCGGATCGTGCTGGCCGTCATCGGCGGTTTGATCTTTCTCTTCGGAGTAGTAGGTTGGGTGTTGGTGGAAGACGTGCGCATGTTTCCTTCTGAGAGCCCGTCGGCGCAAGGCGAGGTCGAGCACTGATGGCCGTCGCCACGATGCAGCACGAGCCCACCCCGCAGTACCCGGCGATCAAGCCCGGGATGATGGGGATGTACATCTTCCTCGCGTCCGAGGTGATGTTCTTCGGAAGCCTCTTCGCCGTCTACTTCTATCTCTACGGCTCGCATCCGGCGTGGCCGCCGGCTCCGCCTTCCAGCACCCCGGATTACTACGTCAGCTGGTTCCCGATCCCCTTGATCAACACGGTGGTGCTGCTCTCCAGCGGTGTCACGTGCCACTTCGCGCTCGAGGCGATCTCGCACGACAACCGCCTGCGGTTCTTCATGCTGCAGATCGCGACCATCATCCTGGGGGTTGGTTTCGAGCTCGGCCAGCTGTACGAGTTCATCAACGCCTTCGGCCGCGGACTGAACCTCACCGCCAACACGTTCGCCAGCGCCTTCTTTACCATGACCGGCTTCCACGGCGCCCACGTGCTGGGCGGTCTGATCCTGCTGATCTTGATCCTGTATCGGGCGTCGCGCGGCCAGTTCTCGTCGCGCAATCACGTGGGCGTCGCGGCGGTGACTCTGTACTGGCACTTCGTCGACGTGGTCTGGATCTTCCTTTTCGGGATCCTCTACCTGGGAGTGACCGCGTTCAAATGAGAGGCGTGGCGGCCGGCCTGGCCGCGGCTGCGCTGTTGGTCGCTTGTGGCGGCAGTGGCGGGGGCCAGCCCGCCGGCTCGACCATGGTCACGATGACCGAGTTCAAGTTCGACCCATCGACCGTCAGCGTGTCCCACGGCAAGGTCGTCTTCTGGCTGGTCAACTCGGGCACCACCCAGCACGACCTGGCGATTCGCGACAGCACGGGCAAGACCATCGCGACAAGCGAGCTCGTCTCGGCCGGTGACCAGAAGGAGTTCGACGTCAACGACATCGCCGCCGGGACCTACACCTTCTACTGCTCACAGCCGGGGCATGAAGCCTCGGGCATGAAGGGGACGCTGACCGTCACCTAGACGGGTTAGTTACTTCGACGGAGTCGGCGACGGCGACGGGCTCGGCTTGGGCGAGGGCGAGGGGCTGGGTCCGGGCGCGAGGCTGATCAGCTCGATCTCGAAGATCAGCGTCGCGTTGGGCGGGATGATGGTGGCGCCTGTGGTCTGGTCCGTCTGGCCGTTTGGGCCGTAGGCCAGCGCGCCCGGGATCATGAGCTTGCGCTTGCCGCCGACCTTCATCCCCGGCACTCCCTCAATCCAGCCATCGATGATGTTCTGACCTTGGGCGATCTGAAACTGAAACGGCGTGCGGCCGGCCTGGCGGCTGGTGTCGAACACGCGGCAGTCTGTGAACCAACCCGTGTATTGAACCGACGCGTTCTCGCCGGCCTTTGCCGTATCGCCGGTACCGACCTTGAGGTCCTTGAGCTGGAGGCCGTCGGGGTAGGTGACCCACGCGATGCCAGCTCCGGCGTTGCAGTCGTCAGCGCCGGGGGACACCGTGGGCGTGCCCGCCGGTCCGGGGCTCTCGTTGGCCACGGGCGGATTGCCGGCGTAGGGGTCGGAGTAGCCGCACGCCGCCCCCGCCAAGGCGGTCAGCGCGAAGGCCCCTAGCAGGATCCTCCTCACGCGGCGCTGACGTCGAGCGAGCTCATCGTGTCGCCGACCTGGATCTTGTCGATGACATCCATGCCAGAGCTCACCTGGCCGAAGCGGTTGTAGACCCCGTTGGTCGCGAGGAACGGCGCGTCGCCGAGCGTGATGAAGAACTGGGAGCCGCTCACGCCGGCCGCGCTGGAGGCCATGCCCACCGTGCCGCGCGGCCATTTGGAGGGGTTGGATTCGTCGGGCAGCTTGTAGGCGGGGCCGCCGGTGCCGTTGCCGAGGGGGTCGCCGCCCTGGACGACGAAGCCCGCGACGACCCGGTGGAAGGTCAGGCCGTCATAGAAGTGGTTCTGGGCCAGGTAGACGAAGTTGTTCACGGTCTGCGGCGCCACGCTGGGGTCGACGAGCTCGACGACGAAGTCCCCGCGCGAGGTGTGCACGGTGACCGAATATCTCTTCGCCACGTCGATCACGTTGGGCGGCGGCGTGGTTCGTTTTTCCATCGGGCGACGATCCACATTAGAGGATCGCGCGAAAGCGTCGCCATCAGTCCGCTCGGCCCCCATCCACAACCCCCACCCTCCCTCGGGGGTTCCTTATGTGTGTGGGCGGCACAATACGGGCGGGCTTGGAGCGCGGCAACCCAGGTCGTTTAGGGTCCGACATGGCGAGGCCGAGCACCGCATATGCAATGCGCTTGCGAGCTATCAGCGCGAAGGCTCCCGCGCGCCCGCGGCCACGACGCCGGCGAGCACCAGCGCCAGGGTGGCGATGACGAGGAGCGAGGCCGACACCCCTGCCGTCGCAGCGACAGTGCCGGCGATGAGGGGCCCGAGGAAAAAGCCGAAGGCGACCGAGCTCGCGTTCAACCCGAACACCGTGCTCTGGGCCTCGTGCGGCGTCTCGAGCCCGATCATGCTCGCGGTCGCGGGCAGGATCACGCCGCTGAACAGCCCGTTCAGGCCAACCCCGATCACGACCAACGCCACCCATGGCGCGATCCCGATCAAGGCCACGGCGACCGCGACGAGTCCCGCAGCCGCGGCGACCGTTCGGACGTAGCCGAGGCGCCGAGTGACCCTCGTGTAAAAGATCGCCGCGGCGCTGCTCGACAGGCCGGCCAGGCCAAAGCCAAGTCCGGAGACCGCCGAGACGCCGTTGGTCACCATTTCGAGGAGTCGTAGCACCACGAGCTGCGACGTCGCCGAGTTGCACACGCCGATCAAACCTTGGGAGCCGATCAGTACCGCGAGCTGCTTAGGCAGCCCGGGCCGTTGTTTGATCAGGTCCACGACGTTCGCGCGCGGACCGGAAGCCCTGACCATCGGGCTCTCTTGCACGATCAGCACCACAGGTACAAGCGAGGCCAGGAGCAGGATGCCGCCGCCCAGGAAGACGAGGCGCAGCCCAAACACCTCCGCCGCCAGGCCGCCGATGACCGGGCCGATCGCGCCGCCCAAAGCCACGGCGGAGGTGACCACCCCCAGCGACCACGCCACCCGCGAACGCGGTGTTTCAGCCGCGACCAATGCGGTCGCCGCGGCCACGGTACCGCTGGTCGCGCCCTGCAGGAAGCGCAGGATCAAGAGCTCGGTCGGGTTGCGCGCGAAATAGATCAGCCCCACGGTCAACGCCCCGCCCAGCATCGAGCGGATGAGCATCGGCTTCCGGCCATAGCGGTCGCCGAGCAGGCCCCAGATCGGGCTGGCGATCGCCATCGAGAGACCGGACGCGCTCGCCGACGCCGCGGTCCAAAGGTCGAGGTCGTGGCCCGGGTGGACGCCCAGGTCCTTCGAGATGAAGATCGAGAGGAAGGGAAACGCGAAGCTGAAGCCGAAGATCGCCATGAACTCCGCGAACCAGAGCGCCGCCAGGTTCCGCCGCCAGTTGACTCCCCCGGTGTTGATCGGCGGAGTCGTCGCCCGCGGGTCGGTGCTCAGGGTTGGCGGCCGAGCAGCTCGACGATCCGGTCGGGCCGGATTGGCAGGTGGTCGATCACGGCGTCAGGCTTCCGCTTGCGCAGCGCGTCCTCGACGGCGTTGGAGATTGCGGCCGGCACCGGAATGGTCCCGCTCTCGCCCGCGCCCTTGAAGCCCTCCGTGTTCGCGTCGGTCGGCGTGTCGATGTGCACGAGCTCCGGCTCGGCCACGACCTCGCCCGCAGTGACGATCGTGTAATCGAGAAAGCTCGCGGTCCGTAGGCCGCCGTCGGGGTCGTACGCCACCTCTTCGAACAGCGCGTAACCGACCCCGTGGGCGTATCCGCCGTGCATCTGGCCCTGGACGATGAGCTCGTTGATCGTCTTGCCGGTGTCATGCGCGATCACGTACTTGAGCACCTCGACCTGGCCCGTCTCGGGATCGACCGCCACCACCGCGGCGTGACAGCCGCTCGAAAAAGTCAGGCCGCGCTTGGGGTCGAAGGTCTCCAGCACCTCGATTCCGTCGTCGGGCAACACGTCGGTCGCAGGCACGTGTTTGGCCGGCGCGCCGCGGACGCTGATCACGCCTTCTTCGATCACCAGGTCGATCGGGTCGGCTTCGAGCACCTCGCCCGCGCGCTCGAGGAGCACCCTGCGCGCTGTGGTGGCCGCCTTGGCCGTCGCGTTTCCGACCTGGACCGCGCTGCGGCTGCCCGCCGTCAGCTCCGCGGTCGGAACGTGGCTCGTGTCGGCCACGGTGACCGCGATCCGCTCGAACGGCCAGCCCAAGCGGTCGGCCGCGACCTGGGCGGCCATCGTCTGGTGGCCCTGGCCTTGCGGCGTGGAGCCGACGTAGAGCTGCACCGTTCCGTCCTTGTTGATGCGCACCTTGGCGGGCTCGCCGCGCCCGAAGCCTGTCGACTCGACGCAGCACGCGACGCCTACGCCGATCAAGCGGCCGTCACCGGCCTCGTGGGCCGCGACGTCGCCCAGCTTCTCCATGGTCAGGTCGAGCAGCCGCGGGTAGTCGCCGCTGTCGTAAACGATGCCACGCCGACCCGCCGGGTAGCCCGTCGTATATGGGATCTGCTCGGGGCGAATCAAGTTTCGGCGCCGGAGCTCGACGGGCGGCATCTCGAGCGCCCGCGCGAGTCGGTCGATGACGCGCTCCATCCCGTAGTTGCCCAGCGGCCGGCCCCCACCTCGGATGAATCCGCTCGGGGCCGCGTTCGTGTAGACGAGCTGCGCCTCGACGTCCATCGCGGGCAGGACGTACGCGGACATCATGTGCATGACGATCAGGTCGGGCTGGCCGGCTCCCGACCCCGAATAGGCGCCAAGGTCATGCAGCAGCCGGCCGCGGAGCCCCCGCAGCTTTCCATCCCGGTCGGAGGCGATCTCCAGCTCGATGACCGATCCGTGGGCTTGCGCGGTGGTCGCGCCGTCCTCGCTGCGTGACGCGACCCATTGCGCCGGCCGCTGCAGGCGCCAGGCGACGAGGGCAGTGAGCACCTCTTCGGCGAAGACCATGCCCTTCGCCCCGAAGCCACCCCCGACATCTTCCGCGACGACGCGGACTTTTTCTTCGTCGAGGTCGAGCGCGGCGGCGATCGCCTCGCGAACGCCGAAGACGTTCTGGGTCGAAGTCCAGACCTGGAGACCGTCTCCGCTGGGGGTCGCGGTCACCGCTCGCGGTTCCATCGCTGCGCCGGCGACGCGTGAGGTGTGCAGGCGGATCGACGCCGTGACGGCGCCCGGACCAAACGCGTGATTGATGTCGCCGAAAGACGTGGAGTGCTTGCGCGCGACGTTGCTCTTCATGTCCGCGTGCACCGGCGGAGCGCCGGGCGCGGTGGCGGTGACGACGTCGCCCACGGCCGGCAGCGGATCGAGGTCGGCGATGACCTGCTCCGCGGCATCCTGCGCCTCGTAGGCGGAGTCGGCGACCACCAGGGCGAACGCCTCGCCGACATAGTTGACCTCGTCGCGATTCAGGATCGGGCGCCGGCGCGATTCCATCTCCGGGCCCCAATCGCTGAGTCCCCCGGCAACTTCGGGCAGGTCGCCCGCCGACCAGACCGCGAGGACGCCGGGCATCGACTCGGCCGCGGACGCGTCGATTCCTTTGAGGCGCGCGTGAGGCAGGGTCGAGCGGCAGAAAGCGACGTGGACGAGGCCGTCGAGCTTGATGTCTCCCGCGAAGCGACCCTGCCCCGTGATGAGTCGCTCATCTTCGACGCGGCGCAGGCGCCGGCCGATGTATGGAGCCACGCTCCTACAATAAGTCGTTCACTTTCGTCGTTCCGCGGGGCGGCTAGCTCAGCTGGAAGAGCGCCAGCTTGACATGCTGGAGGTCGGGGGTTCGAGACCCTCGCCGCCCACCATCCACCGGAATCCGCGCCGGTGTCGCCAACGGTGCGTTACGCGAGTCTCGCATCGGCCCCGTTGGATCCAAAGGTGTGGAATCGCCCGTGGTGGAACCATGGACGAAGTAGCCCTGGCGGGACGCTATTCGAACCGCCTCGACGAACTCGATCAGCTCGCGGAGCGTCGGCTTCGGCGTCCACCACCAGGCGGCGCGAAAGGGTCGACCACATCGACATCTGCGTATCGGCGGAGCCCGACGTCCCGGCTGTAGATCCGCCGTACTCCGTGCTGCCTCATCAGCGCAATGAGGTGCACGTCGGGCACGTCGTTTCCGCGCGCCTGGTCGCGGCTCGTTTGACGGAACAGCTCCCAGAATCCGTCCGCCTCGCCTGGTGTACGCACGTGCGGCCGCTGGAGGAGGGCTTCGGCGTTGGTGGCCGCGTCGCGTGCGCTAAGCGGCTTCGGGAGGATCGCGGGGTGCGTAACGATTCGCAGGTAACCGAGTACAACCGGCCAGAACAAATACAGAAGGTCGGGTCCAGCCGCCAGGCGCGTAACCAGCTGTATGGCTTGCGGGTAGGCAGGATCGCTTTGATTGCTTGCGTAGACGAGGATGTTGGCGTCGACGGTGGCGCTCATTCGCGCACGTCGAGTAGGGCCCTCACCGCCTCCTTGTCTTCGAGGTCAACCAAAGGCCGGCCCAAATCCTTGGCGATCCACGTCAGGCCACCGGGATTCCGAGGATGTCCGGCCTGCTCCCTCAGAGACGTGGCCAGCAACTCGGATGCGACCTGCCCCATGCTCTTGCCCGCGCCCTTGCTGCGGCGCTTGAGCTCCTTGACGACCGTGGGGTCGAGATCGATCGTGGTGCGCATGATGCGTGATGCTAGCACGGCGCGCATCAGATGACGAGCCAACCACGGGAGCTGAGTAGCACGTCCATCACCTCGGTCGGAACCCGAGCTCGGCCTAAGCCCTTCGCGAATCGGGATGGTAGCCCAAGCGGGACGCTATTCGAACCGGTTGGCTGACTTGGAACCACTGGCCCGGACTGAAGCGACCACCGGCCTCGGATTCAAACGTCCGGGCCGCTAATCCAGGCGAAGTGGGTCAGCCGTGAACGCAGAGTCGAGTCAGCGGTGATCAACGTCGTTCCCGCCGCCTCAGCCACCGCCACATAGACCATGTCATAGATGGGGTGGTTGTCATAGCGTCTGGACAGTTCCCAGGCCCGGTCCATATGGCGCGCATCGTCCGCGAGCCGGAACGGAAGCTTGACCAAGAACCCGTAGGCAAGATCAGCGGCGGCGCCGCTCCCCTTGCCTCTCTTCACACCCGTCAGGAGCGCATTCGCGCATTCAGTCAGAAGCAGGTGAGGCGCGATGAGCTCGGGCCCTTTCAGACGATACACGACGCATCGTGCGCATTGCAGACGATGACGAGTCGATGCCCGGAGCCACGCAGTCCACGACGACGCTCGCGTCAAGAACGGGCATCGGCGCCGCGACCCAGGGATCGGAGCCGCCGGTCCTCGAGGACAAGGTCAGCCGCCGTCTCTCCACGAGGTCCCTTCTTCAGGCCTGAGCTTTCGACAGCTGCGACCCAGGCAGCCAGCGACATGGCGGCCGCGATGCCACTAGAGCCGAGTAGTCGATCGAGATCGGAACGCGCAATAAGAAGTTTGTTGCCTCGCCTGTGAGCGCGCAATCGCCCTGACCATACCCACCGCCGCACCGTTTCGGCGGAGCGTCCGGCCACTGCGGCGGCGGCAGCAACATCGAGTTCGTCGGCTGCCATGGACTTCACGACTCCGACACTACTACACCAGTCCTAAGCAATGGCGTAGTGAGCGAAATGCCCCTTTAGATCCAAGAACGCGTGTCACAGCCAATCGTTCGACCGCGCAGCGCCGGGGCTGTCCATTACGACGCACCGCGGCAGGTCGAGCGCGCCGCAACTGACCAGATGGGGAGACCCAAGGTGCGTCCGCCGGAGGACTCGGGGAGCCGACCCTCCGGCGAACCTACGGCTACGCGCAGCCGGCTGGCGCGTCGACGCTTCGCGCCACTGCCCCGCCGATCGGAACGTTGGTGTAGGTCGCGATGATGTCGACCGGCACGGAGCCGGCATTCCTGCCGATGTGGACGTCGTTGGGCGCCTCGACGAATCCCTGCCCGGCGTGGTAGATGTTGGTCTCGCAGCCGTCGGCGCGGGTGAGTGCGAAGGTTCCCGACTTCACGAGCACGAAGGCGGACCCGAAATGGATGTGCCATCCGGTGTTGCCGCCCACGCCGACGGTCACCTCCTGAGTCACGATGTCTCCTTGGTTCTTGACGAACATCTTGACGTCGGGCGAGTCGATGTGGAACGGATTCACAGTGCCGCGGGCCAGCTCCGTCCGAGTGATGGCGGAGCCCGGCGTCGCGCTGACGACGCTGCCGGCGAACAGGACCGCCGTAAAAGCTAGGACCAACCCGAAAGCCATGAACAGAGCGCGTCTCACCCTTTCCTATCTCCTTCTGACTCGATTGTCTCTCGACTGCATGAAGCGGCTGGAACCGCTCGCCCAAGACTAGTGGGGCGAGCCGGCGTCGCCTAGTCCGAAATCGGTAGTTGCTGCTACGTAATTCGTAGTTGCCTCGCGCACGTGGGCGCTTCACAATCTCGCTGTGTCGGTTTCCGGGCAGTTCTGCCCGATTGCGCGAGCGTCGGAGGTCTTTGCCGAACGCTGGACGCCGTTGATCCTGCGCGAGATCATGGCTGGTCGGCACCACTTCAGCGAGATCCTGAAGGTCTTCATCGAGCTTCCCCGAGTGTGCTCAGACAGCGCTTGCGAGGCCTGCAACGAGCCGGCGTGATCGAGACGCGGCCCAATCCGGGTGGTCGTGGCTCAACCAAGACCTCACAGCGTCGGGCAGACATCTTGCGAGGGTCATCAAGGAGCTTGAGATCTGGGGCCAGCAGTGGCTTGAGCTCAGCCCCGAGCATCTAGACCCGGACTTCCTGATGTGGCGGGTCTTCAAGCATCTCGAACCTGCTCGCCTCCCACCGAAGCGCAGGGTTGTGCGTTTCGAGTTCGAGGACCACAGCCGCCGGTACTGGTTGGTCCTACAGCGAGAAGATCCCGATCTTTGCCACTCAGACCCCGGCTTCGGCGATGACTTGGTCGTCGGAACTCGGGATTCCTAGTCCTAAGATCGGAGTTGCAGCTACAAAATTTGTACTTGCCTGGTGGACCGATCGAGGCCACAATCTGGCCATGGCGGGATACCGGCAATTCTGCCCGGTTGCCAGGGCCTCTGAGATATTCGCCGAGCGCTGGACCCCGCTGATCCTCCGCGAGATATTGGCCGACCGGCACCACTTCAGCGAGATCCTGAAGGGCCTCCATCGGATCTCCCCAAGCATGCTTGGCCAGCGGTTGCGGAGTCTCGAGCGGGTGGGGGTGGTGGAAACACGACCGAATCCCACCGGGAGAGGCTCGACATACCACCTGACCAAGGCTGGAAGCCAGTTGGCCGAATTGGTAGGGACCCTTGGGATCTGGGGCCAGCGTTGGCTTGAAATTCAGCCAGAACACCTCGATAGCGACTTCTTGATGTGGCGCATCCTGAAGCATCTTCACGTCGACAAGCTGCCGCTTCAGCGACGGGTCGTCCGCTTCGAGTTTCGCGACGAGAAAAAGCGCTACTGGCTGGTGTTACGTCGCGACGATCCAGACCTGTGCTACAGCGACCCGGGCTTCGGAGACGACCTGGTAATTCGGACCGACCTCGAGGCCATCACTAGAGTTTATCTGGGACAGCTCCGCTTGGCCGATGCCCAGCGCTCCGGCCTGCTGGACATCGACGGTCCGCGCGAGCTGGCACTGGGTGTGGCTCAGTGGTTCCCGATCAGCGGTTTCGCGGCAAATGCCCGCGCCGTCTGGTATGACCGCGATTCACAGTCATTTCGACCGATCGACTCATCGGCGCTCAAGACCCCCGCCCGCCGGGCGATCAACTAACCTCAGCAGCCGGAGCATGGGATGCCGGCTGGAGACAGGCACATGAAGATGCTCAGAGGTCTCGGAAGTTTCAAAGGCACCCTTATCCGCCCTGAGGACCACGGCTACCAGGAGGTGGTAGCCCCGGCGGGATTCGAACCCGCGATCTCAGCCTTGAAAGGGCCGCGTCCTAGGCCACTAGACGACGGGGCCGGGTACGGAGTTGGACTCGATTAGGAGCCAAACCTACCAGCTACTCTAATTTGCTGGCTTGGCCCACAAGCAGCTGCGGGCGCCGAGCTTTAACGAAAGCGGGTGTAGCACAATGGTAGTGCGCCAGCCTTCCAAGCTGGTTACGTGGGTTCGATTCCCATCACCCGCTCCATGCTTGCTTCGTGCAGATCCCGCGGCCGAAGCCGATCGGCGATGCGGCGGTTGCCAGGCAGTTGCGATCGGTCCTGTTCAGCGAGACGCTCGTGGCCGCCGCCCTTGTCCGGCCCAAGGGTTACGCCAGGGTGGTCCTCTCGCATCTTCTCGGATGGGCCGGTCCGATCATTGCGAGGCGGGCGACCGAGCCGCTGCCACCGACGATCCTCTATCTCGCCGTCACGACCGTTGACATCCGGCTGTTCTCCAAGCCACTGTTCGGCGGTCCATTTGAGGTCGGCCGATGGAAGAAAAGCGTCTACCGTGCTTCGCTGCGCGAGTCGGGTCTCTGGCTCAAGCTCGATCTCGACGTCGAGCGATTGGGCCGCGTGACCGTTACGTCGAGCCGCGCCGCCCGGCCGGTTCTCGATCTGGTGGTGCAGGGCGCGTCCGGTCCCGCGCTCTAAGCGCGCGATATCGCGATCCCGCCTCGACCAGAGCGGTGAACAGGTTGATCGCCCACGGTTCTTTGCCCACCAGCTCCTCCGGGTGGCACTGCAGGCCGACGACGAACCGATGACCCGGGAGCTCGACGCCCTCGATCAGGCCGTCGGTCGAGTGAGCGACGGCGCGCAGTGATGGACCCAGGTCCCTGATCGCCTGGTGATGCAGCGAGTTGACCTCGACGTGCGTGCGGCCGATGGTGCGAGCCAGCACGCTGTCCGGCTCGATGTCCATGCCGTGTGCGAGGAGGTCGCGCGGCTCGCGGTCGTGCGACTCGCGCACCACGCTTTCGACCTCCAGGTCCTGCCACAACGTGCCGCCGCACGCCACGTTCAGCACCTGGATGCCGCGACAGATCGCGAGCACCGGAAGGCCGTCCGCGATCGCCCATTTCACAAGCGTCAGCTCGACCTCGTCGAGCTCCGGCATGAGCGTGAGATGGGAGTCGTCACGTGCGACCGCGCCGTAGCGGCGCGGCTCGACATCCGCGCCGCCGGGCAGCAGCAGCGCGTCGAGCAGCTCGTAGTGGAATCGGATAAGGTCGACGTCGCGGACGGTCGGAATCGGAAGCACTGTCGAACCGGCCTGTTCCAGCGCGTCGAAATACGCGCGGTTGAGCGCGAGCTTCAGCGGAGCTTCCGCGCTCGCGAACGGCCGAAGGGGGACGCCGACGACGGTCATGGCTTGACGGTGGATGCTACGCGGCGCTGCGCGACTAGAGGCAGTTTTGCGCGAGCGGCGAGACGCTCCTTGCTGATGTCGCCGATAGTCACGCCCTCTGCTTCGGCCAGCCCGCTCAGGACGACTCCGAGCGGGTCGACGACCATGCTCCGCGCGCAGTAGCCCACGCCCGACATGCCTGCGCCGGCCACGTACATCGTGTTCTCGATCGCGCGCGAGCGAACCGTGACCATCCAGTGATCCTCTTTCAGCGGCCCCGCGACCCATGCCGCGGGCAGGGCAAGCAGCTCGGCTCCGCGATCGGCCGCGTCCTGGATGTACGCGGGGAAGCGCAGCTCATAGCAGATGGCAACGGCGGTCATGAACCCGTCGATCTCGACGATCGGCAGGTCTTCGCTGCCCGCGACCATGCGGTCGGACTCCTTTTCGCTGAAGGCGTCGTACAGATACCGCTTGCGATGGCGCGCGACGAGACCGTCGCGTGGGGCGACGACGACCGCCGTGTTGTAGATCCGGTGGTCGCCGGGGATCGCCTCGAACATCCCGGCCACCACAGTCACGCCCAAACGGTCTGTCAGCCGGGTGAGGTTGTCGACGAACCTGCCATCCAGCGGCTCTGCCGCCGGCGCCAGGTCGTCGGTCAGCGCGCCAAAGGTGTGCATCGCGCCTTCCGGGAACACCACCAGGCGTGCTCCAGCCTTCACGGCCTCCGAGGTCAGCGCCGAGATGCGCTCGATGTTGGACGTCTTGTCGGCGCTGGAGGCGAATTGGCCGACGGCTACCTTCACAGCCGCTCGAAGCCCCGGAAGCGCTCCCAGTCCGTGATCGACGAGTCGAACGCCGCCAGCTCGATGTCCGCACGGTGCACGTAGTGGTCGACGACCTCGTCTCCAAGCGCGGCACGCGCAGCCTTGCTGCCCGCAAACAGATCTCGCGCCTCGCGCATCGTGTGCGGCACACGCTCGTGAGAGCCTTCGTAGGCGCTGCCTTTCGTCGCCGGCTCCAGGTCGAGCTTCGAGTCGACGCCGTGGAGCCCGGCGGCGATCATCGCCGCGACAGCCAGGTACGGGTTCACGTCCGCGCCGGGCAGCCGGTTCTCGATGTGCATTCCCGCGCCGTGGCCGATGACTCGCATCGCGCACGTCCTGTTGTCATGCCCCCACGCCACGGCCGTCGGCGCGAACATGCCCGGCACATACCTCTTATAGGAGTTGATCTGCGGCGCGAAGAGCAATGTGAGCTCGCGAAGGCAGGCCAGCTGGTCGGCGAGGAAGTGCTCGAACAGAGTCTTGTCGGTGGCGAATACGTTGCCGCCGTCGGATCCCGCGAGCGAAAGGTGGACGTGGCACGAGCTGCCCTCGCGCTGGTCGAACTTCGCCATGAAGGTGATCGCCATCGCCTCCTGCGCGGCGATCTCCTTGGACCCGAACTTGTAGATGCTGTGGTCGTCGCAAACGCCGATCGCGGGTCCGTAGCGGAAGTTGATCTCGTGCTGGCCGAGGTTGCACTCGCCCTTCGAGCTCTCGACGTTCATCCCGGCGCCCTCCATCGAGTTGCGGATCCGCTTGATCAGCGGCTCGATGTTGGTCGTGTCGAGCAGCGCGTAGTCGACGCTGTAGGCAGTCGCCTTCGTCAGGTTGCGGTAGCCGGCCTCCCACGCCTCGCGGTAGGTGGAGCGGAAGATCATGAACTCGAGCTCGGTCCCGACCTGTGCGGTGAGCCCGCGCGCGTTCAGGCGCTCGAGCTGGTGGCGCAGGATCTGCCGCGGCGACACCTCGACCGGCTCGCCGCTTTCGCGATATGCGTCCGTCAGGACGAGCGCCGCGCCCGGGTGCCACGGAAGCAACCGCAGCGTCGACAGGTCGGCCTTGAGCTGGAAATCGCCGAACCCGCGGTTCCATCCGGCGAGGCCGTATCCCTGCTGGGGCGACATGTCGACGTCGGTCGCCAGCAGGTATTCGCACGACTCGGCTCCGTGCGCCACGGTCGATTCGAGGAAATGCCGCGCGGTGAGCCGCTTGCCGACGAGACGGCCTTCCATGTCGACCAGCGCCAGGACGACGGTGTCGATCGTGCGGTTGGCCACGCCTCGCTCGAGAGCTTCAAGAGTCAGCGGCGCCGAGGTCGCCCCGTTGGCCGCCGCGGTGGTTCCGATCGTGTGCAACTCGGTCATCGCCGGCTCACCTCCAGAACGAGCTTGCCTCGCACCCCGCCGCGTTCGAGTCTCTCATGCGCCGCTGCCGCCCGTTCGAGCGGGAAGACCTCCTCGACTTTGACCTTCAGGCGTCCGGTTTTGACCAGCCGCCCGATCTCCTCCAGCTCACTGCCATCCGGCTCGACCAGGGGTTCGACCACATCGATGCCTCGATGTGCGGCCGCAACCTTCACCGCGTCCGGCGCTCCGTCGGCGACCGCGAGCAGCAGGCCGCCCGCGCGCAGCGTGTCGAGCAGCGCCCGGGTGTCCTCGCCGCCGACCAGGTCCACCGCCACGTCCACGTCGCGCTTCGATAGCGCAGCGCGATCCTGGCGGCCGGTCGTGACCACGCACGCGGCGAAAAATTTGGCGATCTGCACGGCCAGGTCGCCGACCCCACCGGATGCCCCATGGATCAGCACCGTGGTCTCTTCATCGACATCCGCCACGTCGACCAGGCACTGCCAGGCCGTCAGCGCCGCCAGCGGCAGCGCGGCCGCTTCGACGGGGCTGAGGCCGCGGGGCATGAATGCAAGCTGGTGTGAAGGCGCCGTGACGTACTCCGAATAGGCCCCGGCGGCGCGAGGAAATCGTGGCATCCCGAAGACCATGTCTCCGACTTTGAAGCGCGTGACGCCGTAGCCCATCTCGACGACCTCGCCGGTGAAGTCCCAGCCCGGAACGAACGGCGGTTGTCCGACCCACCTCGACACGCCCTCGCCCCGCCGGGTCTTGGCGTCCACCGGATTGATGCCGGCGGCGAGGACACGAACGAGGACCTCGGTCGAGATGGGCGACGGCCTCTCGACGTCCGCCAGGCGCAGCACGTCCGGTCCGCCGAATCGCGTGACCTGGACGGCGCGCACCGCGCTTAGGTAGTCGAGAGGAAGACGTTCTTCAGCTCGGTGTAGTAGTCGAGCGCGTCGGGGCCCAGCTCGCGGCCGACGCCCGACTGCTTGAAGCCTCCGAACGGTGTTGTCACGCGAACCGAATTGTTGGAATTGATCGAGATCGTTCCGGTCTCGAGACCGCGAGCAACCCGCATGGCCCGGCCCGCGTTTTCGGTCCAGATCGAGCCCGATAGTCCGTAGATCGTGTCATTGGCAATCGCAATCGCCTCCGCCTCGTCTTTGAAGGGGATGATCACCGCCACCGGGCCGAAGATCTCCTCTCGCGCGGCGCGCTCGGTGTTGGCGACGGGGGAGAGGATCGTGGGCGGGAACCAGTAGCCGGGTCCACTCGGCGCGTGGCCGCGGATCGCGACGCGCTTTGGGTCGTCGACGTATGACGCGACCTTGTCGCGCTGGTCCGCCGTGATGAGCGGCCCCATCTCGGTCTTGTCGTCGAGCGGATCCCCGACCTTCAACGCCTTGACGGCGACCTCGAGCAATTTCATGAAGCGGTCGACAGCGGACCTCTCGACGAGGATCCGCGACCGCGCGCAGCAGTCCTGGCCCGCGTTGCCGAAAACGGCGAGCGGCGCCGAAGACGCGGCCTTCTCCAGGTCCGCGTCCGCGAACACGATGTTGGCCGACTTGCCGCCCAGTTCGAGGGTCACGCGCTTGATCGACTGAGAGGCCAGCTCACCGATGCGGCGCCCGACCTCGGTCGACCCGGTGAAGGCGACCTTCGCCACGTCCGGGTGCTGGACGAGCCTCTCGCCGACGACCCGGCCGGCTCCGACGAGCACGTTGAGCACTCCCTCGGGCAGGCCCGCCTCGAGCACGATTCTCCCGAGCTCGATCGCGGTCAGCGGAGTCAGGCCCGCGGGCTTCAGGACAACCGTGTTGCCGGCGGCCAGAGCCGGCGCCACTTTCCACGAGGCGATGGGGAGCGGGAAGTTCCAGGGCACGATCAGGGCCACGACGCCAAGTGGCTCGCGGAACGTCATGTCTATGCCACCCGCGACCGGGATCGTCTTGCCTACCAGGCGCTCGGGCGCGCCCGCGTAGTAGTTGAAGACGTCGACGACCATGCCGACCTCGCCGCGCGCGTCGCTGATGGGCTTGCCGACGTTGCGCGCCTCGAGCTGAGCGAGCTCTTCGCGGTGCTTGTCGATGGCGACGGCGATGCGGCGCATCAGGTTTGCCCGATCCTTCGGCGTCACCGCCTTCCACGCGGGGAACGCCGCTTTGGCGCGCGCAACCGCTGTGTCGGCTTCTTCCACTGAGGCTTCGTGCAGCTCAGCAAGGACCTTTTCGGTTGCGGGCTCCATGACTTTCAAGGTCCGGGTTTCTGTCGCCATGTCTCTCCCGAGAAAATGGGCCTGTACGAGGTCCTTTGCAAAGATACTATCGACCAACTTCCGGTCCTTATCCTCTCGGCCGGCTGATACACGAGGACTTGTAGTCGCGGGTACCGGCTGCCGGCGGCCCTCTGCCCGCCGGCGGGCGGCCGAATGCGCTTAGGTGGCCTGGAGGCCAGGTTCGGGTGACCCAGAGACGCGGGGTTTGACGGGACTGGGAAGAGGGTGGTCGGGAAGCGTCTGGGAGGCGGGTTTGGGGCGCCGGGAAGAAGACTGGGAAGAGGGTGGTGGGGAAGGCGCCTGGTGGCTGAGTTGGGCTGTCTAGTGTATTTATTTTTGTGTTTTAAGTATTGACATTGGGGCCAAACATCTGTACGATAGAGCCATGGTCGAATATGACGTTTCGGGGGTCGATCTCGAGATTCCTGGGGCAGAGGAGTCGATCAAGCTGGTCGCCTTCAGGTGGTTCATCGACCGCCTCGAGATCGAGTTCTCCGAGATGGCCGCCTTGTTCGAGCAGAGCAAGTACTGGGACTACGAAGGCTTCAACAGCGCCATCGACTGGATGCGTTTCAACTGCCACATGACTTCGACCGCCGCGGCAGATCGGATCAACGTCGGCGAGCACCTCGCTGATATGAAGGAGAGCAGGGCTGCGATGGATGGAGGCGAGATCGGCTTCGCCCACGTACGGTGATGGCACGCACCGCCGACGCGGTGGGCAACGCCTTCGATGAGTCTCGGCTGCTTCCAATTGCGAAGGAGAACTCTCCAGGCAAGTTCCACTACCAGTGCCTGCACTACCGCCACTCCATCGATGCCCAGGCTTACGCCGACAAGCAGGCTGAGGAGGCGGAGAATCGCCGGCTCAGGCTGAGCACCGCCGAGGACGGCTCGCTGCTCATCAGCGGCGCGCTCGACCCGATCGGCGGAGCCGTCGTGCGCTCGGCACTCGAGCCGCTGGCTCGACCGTCGGGCGAGCACGACTACCGGGACATCGAGCAGCGCTACGCCGACGCACTGGTCGGGCTGGCGTCGAACGGTGGCAAGCAGAAAGTCCAGCTCCAGGTCACGACCTCGCTCGAGACCCTCAAAGGCCTGGCGGGTGCGCCGGCCGCGGAGATGGAGTTCTCGCTTCCCATCTCCTCCAAGACGGTCGAGCGCTTGGCCTGCGACTGCAGCGTGACTCGCGTCCTGCTCAACCAGAAGTCGGTGGTCATAGACGTCGGCCAGGCCGAACGAACCATCAAGGGTCCGAAGCGCCGGGCGCTCAACGCTCGCGACGGTCACTGCCGGTGGTTGGATTGCGAAAGGCCGGCCTCGCGGTGTGATGGACATCACTTCGTCCACTGGATCCGCGGCGGCGGGAGCGAGCTGGACAACATGATCCTTCTCTGCGCCAGGCACCATTGGAAAGTGCATGAAGGCGGGTGGCAATTGGTCAAGACGGACGACGGTCGAATCCTTCCGGTCGCGCCAACGCCGACGTTCGGGTTCGCGCGCGGGCCAACTAGCCTCGCCTGGAGCTAGAGGCCCTCGAGGAGCGCGTCATCCCAATCATGGGACGAGCCGAACTTGCCGGACGCCGTCAGAAGTTCACATCGGAATCCAAGCTCGTTTTGAGGTTCGCACCAGATCATGCGAGCCATGGATAGAACGCGAGTCATTCTTTTCGGATCTGTCGTCGCCGCCGCGATGATCTTCGGGGCGGTCCTCGGCGCCACGGTGCTGGCCCACTCGACCCTCACCCCGGCCCTCGCCGCCGTTTCGGCCACGTCGCCCAGCCCAACTCCGAAGTCCAACGAGGACGCGACGCACGAAAAGGGCGAGAGCGCGGCCCAGGAGACCGCCGAGAACAACGGGACCTTCCACCCGGGTGGTCCGGGAGGCGGCCAGTCGAACGAGACCTCGACTCACGAAGCCGGCGAGTCGGCGGCGCGAGAGGCGTCGGAAAAGACCTGATTCGGTAGCTAATACCGGACCCTGAGCCCCCACCCGGCCGGGTCTGCTACGCAGACCGGGCCGACCTCCCCGGCGAGCGGGGAGGTGAATAAGCTTCCTGCGATGGGCGGGCGAACGCGGGTCTACCTGGAAGTCGGCGGCAAGCGGGTCTTCGCCAGTGCCGCCGACTGGCCGGGTTGGTGTCGGGCTGGGAAGGACGAGGCGAGCGCCCTGGCGAACCTCACGGCGTACGCGCCACGCTACGCGAAGGTCGCCAAGCTCGCGAGAGTCGCGTTCTCCGCGGACGCGCCCAAATTCGACGTCGTCGAGCGCATGACCGGCAACGCGACCACGGATTTCGGCGCGCCCGGCGTTCCGGCCAAGGGCGAAAGCAAGTCGATGACGCGGCTCCAAGCAGAGCGCATGGTGGCGCTCGTCGAGGCGTGCTGGAAGTATCTCGACCAGGTGCGCGCGAAGGCACCGCAGTCTCTGCGCAAGGGACCGCGCGGCGGCGGCCGCGACCGTGACGCGATGTTCGACCACGTGCTCGGCGCCGAGATGGAGTACGCCAAGGCCATTGGCACGCGGCTGAAGCAGCCTGACGGCAAGGATGCGATGGCGGTGAAGGCGTTTCGCAAGGCGATCGTGGACAGCTTCGGCAACCCGAACCGCGAGGAAAAATGGCCCGTCGCATACGCGGCCAGGCGGACCGCGTGGCACGCGCTGGACCACGCGTGGGAGATGGAAGACCGCCTACCCTAGTCCCCTCGAATGGACGAAAGCAAAGGCGGGCTGCTGCTCGTGCTCGCCCACCCTGACGACGAATCGATGGGCACCGGCGGCCTCATCCTCCGCCACACGCGTGCGGGCATCGCGACCCATCTCGTCTGCGCGACGTATGGAGAGGCGGGCTGGCAGGGCAAGCCGCCGGGCGCCAAGAAAGAGGACCTGGCGGAGATGCGCGTCAAGGAGCTGGAGGAAGCGGCGGCGGCCCTGGCTTTGAGCGGCGTCGAGCTGTGGGACTACCCTGACGGCGGAGTGGCGCGATCCGACCAGCAGGAGATCATGCAGCGCGTCTGGAAGGAGATCATCAAGCTGCGCCCGCGCGCTGTGGTCGGTTGGGGGCCAGACGGCGCGTACGGACATCCCGACCACATCGCGATGGGCGCCTGCACCGACGCTGCGGTCGCGGCGATGACCGAAGGCGAGCGGCCGGCGCTCTACCACGTCGCGATCGACAAGCAGTTGGACGAGTTCTACCGGGAGACCCTTCGGCTCACCGGCGACGGTGAGCTCCCGCTGCAACCAGTAGATCAAGTTGACGTCGTGATCGAGCTCGATGCGGACGAGGTGATCATGAAGCTGCGCGCGATCGACTGCCACCGCAGCCAGCTCGAGGACTGGCGGATCGCGATCCGCGATCATCCACATCTGATGCAGAAGGGATACGGCCACGAGCCGTACATCGCCGTCTCGTCTCGCGCCGGCGGCCTGACCGATGGCGGACTGCTCGGGGAATTCGCGTGAGCGCTTACTCCAGGGCAGTTCGCAGCATGATCGAGTATCTCGAGCCCGTGCTCGAGTACGTCGGCGACGCGACGTACGAGGGCGGCGTCACGCGGCCGGAAGCCTGCGACCTCCGGTTCGGGAACCCGCAAGAGACGCCGCTGCCCGAGATCCAGCAGGCTCTCACGAAGTGGGCCGCGCCCAAGGACAAGGACTGGTTCGCCTACAAGTTCAGCGACCCGAACGCGATCAAGGTCGCGGTGGAATCGCTGCGAGGTCGCGTCGGGATCGATTTCGATCCCAAGGACGTCTCGATGACGACGGGCGCGTTCGGCGGCCTTGCCTCGACGCTGCGCGCCGTGCTCGATCCCGGCGACGAGGTCATTTACCTGTCGCCGCCGTGGTTCTTCTACGTGCCGATGATCCTTTCCTGCGGCGCCAAGCCGGTGCGCGTCGATTTCACACCGCCGCAGTTCGAGCTGCCGGTCGACGCCATCGAATGGCACATCACGCCGCAGACGCGCGCCATCATCGTCAACTCGCCGCACAACCCAAGCGGACGCATCTTCACGCCGGACGAGCTGGAGCGCCTGGCCTCGGTCCTCGAGGCCGCACACCGCACGATCTACCTCATCTCCGACGAGGCATACAGCCGCATCGTCTTTGACGGCCGCGAGTTCCACTCGCCCGTCGAGTACTACGACCGATCGTTCCTCATCTACACGTATGGCAAGACACTCGTCGCACCGGGCCAGCGCCTCGGTTATATCGCGATGCCGCCCTCGATGCCGGACCGGGAGGAATTGCGCGACGCGCTGTTCGTCGCTCAGACGGTGACCGGCTACGCGTTTCCCAACGCGCTCATGCAGTACGCGATGGCGGATCTCGAGCATGCGAGCGTCGACGTCGGCGTGCTGCAGAAGCGGCGCGACCGACTGGTGGGCGCGCTCACCGAGATGGGCTACGAGACGGTGACGCCGGAGGGAACCTTCTATGTGATGGTGCGCTCACCGGTGGCGGACGATGCGGCGTTCACGCGTCGACTGGCTGAGGAAAACGTTTTCGTCCTGCCGGGCCGCATGTTCGAGCTGCCCGGTTGGTTGCGCATCTCGCTGACGGCCACCGACGCGATGGTCGAGAGGTCACTGTCCGGTTTCAAGAAGGCGCTTGGAAATTCTCGTGCAGCGACTCACTCGAGCGGCGACAAACCAACCAAAGAAAGATTGCCTGCCGAGTTCTGAACACTCCTGTCCTCGAATCTTCGCCGCATTCGGCTAACCTTTAGCGCCTGATTCCGGGTTACCGGAGTCCCTAAATTCCAGGTCGGGGGTGACGTATGGACGTTCAGGAGGCAGTAGCAGAAGGCACGGCTTCTGCGGAAAACGGCGAGGTCAAGCGCGATGGGCGCAAGCAGTTCACGATGGGCCCAAGCGACATCTTCGAGGGCAAGCTCATCTACGACGGGTCGATTCACGCGGACGGACGCCTTGAAGGCGAGGTACGCGTAAGCGGCAACATCGACGTTGCCTCGGGCGCGCAGGTCAAGGCTCTGCTCGAGGGCTCCAACGTTTCGTTGAAGGGCACGATCGAGGGCGCGGTCACAGCGCGCGACAAGCTGACCCTCGGCAAAAATGCCCGGCTCAGCGGCGACGTCGTGGTGCGCCGGCTTCAGATCGACGATGGCGCGACGTTGAACGGCCACGTCCGAATGGGTGATTTTGAGCACCAGGCGTCCGGCCAGTAGGCCGCCGACCCCGACACCGACCCCGGCGGAAAACGGCTCGAACGGTCAGCGCAACTCGGTAGTGCTCGGGCCTGCGGACAGGCTCGTCGGACAGCTCTACATCGAGGGCGACCTGCGCGTTTCGGGCACCGTCGAGGGCGCCCTCGAGGCGACGGGCGACATCGTGATCAGCGATGGCGGCAAGGTGAACGGGGCGGTGACCGCCTACAACCGGTTGGTGGTCGGGACCGCGGCCTCGCTCGTCGGGAGCGACGTGCGGGTCGGCCGGCTCACCGTGGAGGACGGCGCGACGTTCAGCGGGCATGTGTCGATGGGCAAGGAGGCGGTGGAACGCCGGCCGCCGCCCGTCGAAGTTGTGCCGGAGCCCGTGGCTGAGGCCACGCCGGTGGATCAGCCGGTCGACGTCGTCATCCCGCAACCGGAGAAGCCGATCCAGAAGGGAAAGCGCCGGTAAGGGAAGCCCCCACCCGGCGGCTGCGCCGCCGACCTCCCCGGCGAGCGGGGAGGTGAAGCTAGTTCTTTCTCCGGCCGAGTCGGATGGGGGCTTCCGCCTAGCGCTTACGCGCCGCGGTGGTCGTCTTCTTGGTGGCGGTTTTGGCCGGCATCTTGCGGGTCTCCTCGAGGGCCCGCTTGATCAGGGCCGTCGGCGGTTTGGCGCGCCAGTTGCCTGGCACGATCACGTAACCGCCCATCTTGTGCCCGGCCATGGGCTCGAAATCGCGCCCGCCCTGCTTCTTGATCGTCTCGATCTCGTCCGCGGGCAGGCGGACGATCAGCTCGTCGCCGAAGATCCCGCAGAACATGTTCCCGTTCACGAAGGCGGAGAGCTGCCCGAACATGGGCTTCAAGGTGACCGCGGGCTCGTCCGGCACCAACTTGGCGAAGGCCGCCTTCGCGTCCTCGCTGGGTTTGGGCATCTTCATCGGGCCGCGGGGCGCCGGACTCATGCGAGGGATCGTAGTACGCTTCCGGCGTTCTCTCCAACACGACTTGGGGGTGTGCCATGAGCTGGACCGTCGAGGGTACCTACTTCGAGAACTGCAACTGCGACTTCGCATGCCCCTGCTCCGTGACGAGCTTTGCGTCGCCCGCGACGCAGGAACGCTGCAATGTCGTCCTGGCCTACCACATCCAGCGAGGGCAGATCGATGGAGTAGACGTGAGCGGGCACAGTGTCGCCGTCGTCGCCGACGCGCCCGCGAAGATGCTCGACGGCAACTGGCGGGTCGGCCTGATCATCGACGCCAAGGCCTCCAAGGAGCAGGCGGACAAGCTCGCCGGCGTCTTCTCGGGCCAGATGGGCGGGCCGATGGCGAGCCTGGCGCCGCTGATCGGGGAGGTGCTCGGCATCGAGCAGCAGCCGATCGAGTTCAGCGAAAGCGGCCACAAGCACCACCTGAAGATCGGCAGCGACATCGCGATCGACGTCGAGGACTACACGCCCGAAGGGTTCACCGAGCCGACCAAGCTGGTCGGCGTCTTCCATCCTTCGAACACGACGCTGACGATCGCGAGGCCGACCGCATCGCGGATCAAAGCTTTCGGCATGGAGTTCCACAACAGCGGCAAGAGCGCGTTCTCGGCGCCCTACCGCTGGTCCGCCTAACCCTCGTAGTGCAGCAGCGCGTCGCGCCTCTTCCGACGCCGGTCGCGACCGTCATCGTGGCCGCGCTTCTCGGGTGCGCCGCGGTCGCGTGGCTGGTGACGATCTCCCAGGCGAGCGCGATGGGAATGGGCGGCATGGCGATGATGAGCGCGGGCCTGTTCCTGGTCACCTGGCTCGTGATGATGGTCGCGATGATGTTTCCGTCCGTCGCGCCGATGGTGCTCGCCTACGCGTCGGTCGCGCGCGCGCGCTCTGAAGGCTACGTGCCGACAGCCGCCTTCGTGCTGGGTTACTTCGTCGTGTGGACCGCGGCGGGCCTCGTGCCGCTTGCGGTCCCGCAGGCGGTGAATCAGGTGTGGATGACGCCGCCGTCGTGGCTGCCCCGCGTGGGTGGCGCCGCGATCATCGTCGCGGGCATCTACCAGTTCACGCCCTTGAAGTACGCGTGCCTGCGCGCGTGCCGGTCGCCGCTGGGGTTCATCCTCTCGCACGACTTCGGCCGCGGCCTACCCTCAGCCGTGCGGGCAGGCGCCTCGCACGGGCTCTACTGCCTTGGGTGCTGCTGGGCGCTCATGGTCGTGCTGGCAGTGATCGGCCTGATGAACATCGCCTGGATGGCCGTGATCGCCGCGGTGTTCTTCATCGAGAAGAACGTGCGCTTTGGCGACGTGCTGCCGCGCGCGGTCGGCGTCGCGTGCGTGGCGGGCGGCCTGGCGGTGATCGCCTGGCCGTGGCTTCTGGCCGGCCCCAGGCCGATGTGACGCCGCCGCAGTTTTCGGCCGATGGGCGGTTCTGGTGGGACGGCGCTCAGTGGCAGCCGGCCGTGTCGCCCGACGGCCGGTTGCGGTGGAACGGAACCCAGTGGATTCCGGCCGCGAAGCCCGGTCGCAAGGTCGGAGTCGGCGGCGCATTCATCATCGCCATCGCCCTGGTCCTGATCGTGTGGTTCTGGCTGCCCGCAGCCATTAACTTTGTCCGGGTCTTGGTCCAGCAGCCGTAGAACGCATGCGCTCCGCGGCGAGCGCGATGAGGCCCAGCGCGATTACCCCCACGCTGTAGGCCACGGTCGTGGGGTGGAGGCCAAACGAGGTGGCGGCAACTCCCGCGGCCACTGCCGGAAGGCTGAAAGCCAGATAGGCGATCACCAGCACCGCCGCCAAGAGTTCGCTGCGCATGGCTGGAGTTGCAATGCGGGCCAGGGTGCCGAACGAGGCGAGAGCCGACGCGCCGAAACCGATACCCGCGATCACCGTCCCGATCGCGGACAGCCCCACGGCGTGAACCTCCACCCCGGCAAGCGTTAATCCAGTTCCGCCGGATAGCGACATGGCACTTATGGCTAGAACTTGGTGGGTCGGCACCCTCCTCAGTGCGAACGCTGTCAAGGCCCCTGCGCCGCACATGAGTGTTGCGACGAGGCCTCCGACCAGGTGATTGCTCAGACGGAACAGGCCGGCGGCCACGGATGGGCCCAGCGAGAGGTACAACCCGCCGAGGGCCCAGCTCGCCACCACAATCGGAAGCAAGGCGTAAACGTCGCGCCGAACTTCGGCCGGGATGCCGACTCGAGGTATCAGCGATGCCAGACCGCCCGGACGTCGTGTCGCGGTCTCGGGCAGGAGGGCAACCAATGCGCCGGAAAGGCCAATCCCTGCCAGCAGAAGAGCAAAGACCAAATGTGTGGGGGCGGGTGCGAACTGGACGAGGGCGCCGCACCCAAGTGATCCCACCGCCAACCCGCTGATCGGCGCCACTCCGTTGACGAGGCCGGCCCGGCCAGGCGCATGCGGTGGGTTCAAATCGACGAGCGTGGCTCCGAGCGTCGAGAACGCTGCACCGGTCGCGATGCCCTGGACCAAACGCGCCCCGAGAAGAACCGTGACGTCATTGGCCACCAGGAACAGCACCAAGGCCGCGGCTTCAAGCGCGATCGCGCCAGCCAGGACGGGTCGGCGCCCCACATGGTCGGAAAGGGCGCCAACGATCAGCAGGGATCCAATCAGGCCGAGAACGTAAACCGCGAAGATGACGGTGAGCGTGGCGGTGGGGAAGCCGAGCTGCTTCTGGTAGACGACATACAGCGGCGTCGGTGCGCCGGCGGCCGCGGCGAACAGCACGAAGATCGCGCTCGTTGCCGCGAAGGCGATCGGGAAGGACAGGCGGCCGCGGGATGCGGTGCGGCTCACGGGAGGCGAAAGCTGCTGGGTGTCCAATGGTTCAGGTACCGGGCTGCTTTCCGGCCAGCTCTCGCCGCGCCTGCGCGACGATGTCCGCACCGGTGTTGGCGTATCCGTTGATGCCCCAGCCGCCCTCGGGCGACTCTGTGATCAGAACCCACGTGCGCTCGATCAGCTTTGGATCGCCTGCGGCGGCAGCGACGATGTCCGTCAGCTCTCGCACCACTCCAAGCTGCTTGTCGCGATCCAGCACGCCGACCGGGGTAAGGACCTGCACCCGGACGTAGTTGCTGTCACCGGCGACGTTGGACACGGCTTCAGCCGGCAAATCGTGGATGAACGATGCGGTGTTGTCGCGAAACATCGCCAGGTCAGGGACCTTTTCCCATCGCATCACGGCGGTTGCGAGGTCCTTGGCCAATTGGTGCTTGTTGCCGAAAGTTCCTTCGGCGGCGTAGACGTCGATCATGGGCATGGGTTCTTCTCCCCTATGTTTCCGGTGGCCGTCGTAACGAACTGGCCTGGCTCGACGCCGCGAAATCCAGCTACGAAATAAACAGAACGGTCGGTATAGTAGCAGATATTCCAGGGTCCGCTGGAAATAAGAGGAGGATGGTTCAGCGCCGCGCCGGCAGCATCATCAACCTCGGCAGCATGGCCGGCCAGATCGGGTTGCCGGGAGGGGCCGCATATGGCGCCACGAAGGCCGCGCAGGCTGCGCTGGCACGTGCTTGGGCGGCCGAGTTCAGTCCAAAGGGTGTTCGGGTCAACACCGTCGCCCCGGTCCTGTGTTCACCGGCGGAGCTGCGCCGGATCGAACCGAGAAGCTGGGGAGCACCACACTGCTGAAGCGAGCCGCGCAGGCCGAGGAGATCGCTGCGGTGGTTTCCTTCCTGGCCTCCACAAGCGCCAGCTACGTCACCGGCGCCACCATCGCGGTCGACGGCGGCCGCACAGCGGTGTGATCCTTGTCCTTGGGTTGGGTAGACAGACCGGTCGGTAGAATTTGGTCATGGCTGTGAAGACCACTGAGCGCGCCAACACCGTCGAACGCAAGGCTTCGCAGCGGCTGTCCGCGAGCGAACGCTTGCTAGCAGCCGCCGACGAGCTGTTCTATGCGGAGGGCGTGCATGTCGTCGGCGTCGACCGGATCGTCGAGCGGGCCGGAGTCACAAAGGCCACGCTCTACAGCACATTTGGAAGCAAGGACGAGCTGGTCCGCGCTTACCTCGAGAATCACTTCCGTCGACGGCAGGCCCGCGTCGCGAAAGTCCTTGCCGCACACAACGCGCCCAGAGAGCGCATCCTTGCCCTCTTCGGCGAAGTCGAAGATCTCCTGGCGGGGTCGGCATTTCGTGGATGCCGGTTCATCAGCGCGGCAGCCGAGGCGCGACCCGGGGACGCGAGCGAGGCTGTCGCCAATGGGTATCGCGCCTGGCTGTGGTCCCTATTCACAGATCTTGCTCACGAAGCCGGCATACCCAACGCCAAGCAATTTGGCCGGCAGCTGTTCCTGCTCTACGACGGCGCGGCGGTCGCCGCACGAATGGACCCTGATCGCCGCGGCGCGGCAATCGCTGTCCGGTCTGCTGTCACATCCTTGCTTGATTCCGCGATCCCGTCCAAGCGCCGCCGCTGAGGTGACCGCTCCCGCATCAGGAGCGTGTCGATGATGTTCGGTTTGAACTTGCCGAACTACAGCAGCCTCGGCAATCGCGAGTCGATGATCGCCATCGCCGGAATGCCCAGCCTGTCGAGCTGAAGTCAGGCTGCGACCCTGAAGATGCCGATCTTGCCGGTGGTGTCGCCGGGGGCTTCTGTGAACCAGATGTTTCGTCGGGCCCGGTCATGATTCCCACCGGCTGCGCCCGCAAGCTCGGCAGCTGGTAGGACGTCACCACGCCCGTTAGCGAGATCCGGCCGATCGCGTCGGAATGGGCGGCGGTGAACCACAGCGCCTTGTCGGGACCGGCGGTGATCCACTGCAGGCCACCGAGTCCCGGTGTGGCGAACTCCGTCAGGTGTCCGGACGGAGTCATCCGCCCGATTCTTCCGTCTCCTTCGGGCATGTATTCGACGAACCAGATGTTTTTGTCCGGGCCGACCGTGAGCTGATATGGCCCACCGCTGCCGTTGCCTTCCGGGAGCGGGTACTCATTCAGGATTCCAGAGGGCGTCAGCCGGCCGATCCCAGCGCTCTCGGTGAACCAGACCGCGCCGTCGGGCCCGGTCACGATGCCCCGCGGCTCGCCGGCACCTGGTGAGAGCTGGTATTCCGCCAGCTCGGTCCCGTCCAGGCCGACCTTCGCGATGAAGGGCTTGCCCTGTGGACTCGCCACCGCCAGCCACAGATTTCCGTCGGGTCCGGTGGTGATGCCGGTCGGATAGCTGGGCTCTGGCATGGGGAAGCGGGTTATATCACCCGCTGGGCTCACGCGGCCGTAGGAGCTCCAGACGTCGGCGAACCACAGATTTCCATCCGAACCTCGCGTGATCGCGAGTGGCTGGGACTGGCAGTTGCCCGTGATGGACCAGTGCTGCCAGGCGCCGGCTGAGTCGAGCCGGCCGATCCCGCTCGTGCACTCTGCCTCGGTGAACCAGACCGCGCCGTCGGGGGCGGTGATGATCGCGTACGGCGTGCCGCCGGGCTTGGGGATCGGAAGCTCCTGGAACCGCGAGGCGAACGGGTTGGGGCTGGGCGACGGGACGACGACCGCCCGTGGTGAGGGAGTCGGGATGATTTGAGCCACCGGGCTCGGGGTCGGAGCGACGCGAAGGTTCGGGAAGTGGTTGGCCCCGAGGAGGAATCCGGTCATCGTCCCGAGTACGACCAGGAGAGCAGCGCCTGCCCCGAGCAAAGCCCAGGTGATCTTCGTCTGCATGACTACCGGCTCTAACGGCCGGCCAGGCAAAAGGTAGTGGGGCGGCCCTCGGATTCATCCTTCAGAACGAGAAGAAAGATCGATCTCGTGGCTGACGACGCGATCAACCCGGAAACCTAGTCTGCCCCTCATGAAAAAGCTGCTCTACGCCGGCGTCGTCGGTCCCCTGCTGTTCATCGTCGTCTTCCTGATCGAAGGGCTCACGCGGCCTGGCTACAGCGCGTGGCGCAACTTTGTGAGCCAGCTCGCGACGGGCCCAAGCGGATGGGTGCAGACGGTCAACTTCCTCGTCTGCGGCACGCTCGTTCTCGTGTTCGCCATCGCATTGCGCCAGGTGTTGAGAGGATCGCGAGGTTCGATCGGCGCTCCGGTCCTGATGGGGCTGTTCGCGACGGCGTTGCTGGTCGCGGGCACGTTTGTGACCGATCCCGCGCTGGGCTATCCGGCCGGCGCGCCAAACGTCCACACCGCCCACGGCATGATCCACGGCCTGGCCGGGCTTGCGGCTTTCAGCCTGCTTCCCGCCGCCGCATTGGTGATGGCATGGCATTTTGCCGCCAGCCCGGCCGAGCGGCGCTGGGCGATCTATTCGGCGGCGATCGGAGCGTTGATAGTCGTCTGCTTCATCGTGAGCACCGCCTTCTCAACCATGGATCAAGTTGGCACGCTGCACAACGCGCCGACGGGCTTCGTTCAGCGCATCGCGATCATCGGCGGCTGGACCTGGATCGCCATGGTGGCGCTGCATCTCATCCGCCTTTCTCGACCTCAGCCTTCAGCTTCACGAGCATAGGCATCACCCCGCGCGATCCCATAGCGCCCATTAGCGGCATTAGAAGTCGACCGCCGAATTTGTTTGGCTTTAGCTCGATCTCGTGGGTCAGTCGCGTGCGTTCGCCCTCCTTGTCGAGGATGTAGCTTCCCGACGAACCGATGACCCAACCGGCTGAGCTGACCGCTTTCCACGAGACGCGGTTTGGCGGCTCGTATCGCGTCAGCTCGTTGACGTAGGGGAACTCGCCAGGCCCGAGGGCGATCACGCCTTCGTATCGCGTCCCGACGCCGGCTGAGCCCGTGCCGACCTGCTCGAGGCGCTTCAGGGAGGGTGCCCGCCAGTCCAGCTCGTGGGAGTGATCGTCCAGGTAGGCCCACACCTTCTCGATCGGTCCGTCGATGACGACGCTGGTTCGTACATTCACTCTGCTCACCTCATCCGCAAGCATGGGCCAAAAGAGCGAACTCGGCATGAGGTGACGGCTTAGCCTCTCCGCGCCCGCCTCACCGCAATCTCGTACGCCTCTTTCAACAACGGCGTGATCGACCTAAACGTCGAATCGCTGGGATTGAGCACGCAAACAAGTGGTTGTGCCCATACACCGGATGTGGCATGAGCCGGTCGAGCGCCTGGAAGTCGTGCCGGCTCTCGTCGTGGAACAGCGACGCGTACGTCTTCTTGCTCACGCCGATGTTCAAACGGAAGACCCCGGGACGGTCGAGCTTGGATTGATTGTCGAATTCGCCGTAGTCCTTGGTCACGATGGTGGCGAACGGAAACCGCCGCGTATCGGGGAGGTTGCGATCCGGGTCGTAGATGAAGAAGCTGTCGCCCCAGGCAATCTCCGGCGCCCCGCTCTCCTGAGAGCCGACGACGACGTCAACGCCCTCAAACGTGGTCTCGATGTACCGAGTGATTCCGGCTTCGTCCAATGGCCGTGTCCTCCTTGCGGATGAGGTGAAAGATCGATCTCGCGCCTGACGGCATCGGTGTCCGCGAACCTTAGCTTGAGGCGCATGGAAAACACCACGATCGTCCTGGGGTGATCAGGTCTCCTACAAGAGATGCTCGCTGCGTTGAGCAATGTGCTCGGCACGGTCGCCAAGCCCGATTAGCGTTGGCGCTTGACAGTCAAACCGACTGCGCGCAGTGTTCACCCCAGCAGTGCGGCCGCGGGTGCCCAACCTGCCATGAACTGAGGAGGCGAGCCAACGATGGGTACATCGCCCATAAAGCTGTCACCCCACGAGAGGATTGCCCGCGCACGAGCGCTCTATGCCGCCCTGAACGCCGGGGACCTCGATAGCGCCTCCGAATACCTCAGCGACGACCTCGTCTTCCACAGCCCTATCTTTCGGCAGCCGGTGGGCAAAGACGCTCTACGAAGTGCTACTCAGCGGATCGTCGACCCGACCGATAAGTACACCCTCGAAATTCACGACATCCTTGCCAACGATGAGCACGTAGTGGCTGTGTTCGTCGTGCGTGGCCGCCGAGGAGAGCGTGTGCTGAACGAACGAGGCGTTCATGTGATACATCTGGACGACGAAGGGAAGGTCGCCGAGCTTTGGGCGGTTACCGACCCGAAGCCACACCTGGCCTTCTACAGCGACTCTTAGGCTCTTGCTTCCATCTCCGAGTTGACAGCCAAGCTGGGGGAGGTCTTAGCCATGAAGAAGAGGTACTGGCGCGTGTTCTCAGATGGGCAGGGGGAGTCGCACGCTGAAGAGGTCGATGCCGAACTCCAACTCAGCGACTATGCCCCGCCCGCGCCAGCGGTCTTCGTTTCCCGCCCAACTGCCGCGGCCGGCTTCGTCTTCGTGGTCGCGCCCAAAACGTCAGTGGGTGACTTCCATCCCACGCCCGGGCGGCAGCTCCAGGTTATCCTGCGGGGTGCGGCTGAGGTGGAGACCTCTGATGGGACTGTGATGAGAGGGCAGCCGGGAGACGTCTTTATGTTCGAAGACATAGACGGTCGTGGTCACCGATCAACGGTCGTCGGCGATCAGGCCCTCGAGATCCTGGCAGTTGCCCGGTCCTGATTGCCCGTAAAACTCATTAAGGCCCACCGCCGACCGGCTGGAGGCGCTCCAATGACAGTTGACCCAAGTCGAAGGTGATCCCCAGGAAATGAGCCGATATGATGCCATTGTCGACGTTCCCTATACCTCGGGCGCCGGTCGGTCGATTTCTACGCTGAACGTCCTGACGTCCCGATCCAATGCCATTGGTGTCCTCGCCGATTGCCTGACGCCGGAATCGAACGACGCCCCCATTGTGTCCCATCACGGCCACTCGTGGCGTCCTGGCAGTGCCCTGACATACCTCTGATCCTCGGCGGAATCGTTCGCGGCTTGACTTACCTCAGATTTGATTGTCGGCCGAGCAATCTGGACGCGAACAAAAGAAGTTGCGGGCCGCGCAAACCAATCACGACGTATATGGCCGCGGCAGCGCCAAGGAAAACCCATGCGGTCCAATCCGGCATGTGCAGCCAGTTGTTGAGCCCCCACCAAACGCCCAGAGTTACGAGTAGGGACGGCCAGAAGAACCAGAGGAGCGTGTAGTTCCACAGCTGCTCGGGAACGTCTAGATACCTGACCGGCTCCTCGCCTCTCCCTTTGAATGGCGGGCCTTCTTCATCGCCGGCAGCCCAACCGGAGTTCCGTCCAACGCCGCCCCCATGGTTGTCGTTCGTACCGGTCCCATCATGCGCTTGCACGGCGAGATCGTCCGCAAGGATGACAACAAAGATCGGTCTTGCGGCTGACGACATCGGTGTTTGCGAAACCTAGCTTGATGGGCATGGAAAACACAACGATCGTCGAGACCCACGGTCTCACAAAGCGATATGGCAGCGGAGTCCTCGCCGTCGACTCCGTTGACATGAGCGTGCGGCGTGGCGAGGTCTACGGCTTTCTCGGCCCCAACGGGGCCGGGAAGACCACGACCCTGCGCATGCTCGTCGGCCTGATCCGGCCGACCTCGGGCACGGCAAGCGTCGCGGGCCACGAGCCCGGCAGTCCCGCCGGCCTGGCGAAGATCGGGTCCCTCATCGAGTCGCCGGGCTTCTATCCGTACCTCTCGGGGCGGGAGAACCTTAGGGTCGTCGCGGACCTGGCGAGCGTCGACCAGAAGCGCGTCGAGGAGGTGCTCGACATCGTCGAGCTGCGTTCGCGTGCCGGTCGCAAGTTCGGCACCTATTCGACCGGCATGAAGCAGCGTCTCGGCGTCGCCGGCGCTCTGTTGAAGGACCCCGAGCTGCTCATCCTGGACGAGCCGACCAACGGGCTCGACCCGCAGGGCATGGCCGAGATGCGCAAGCTCATCAAGGACATCGGCCAGGGCGACCGCACCGTGCTCCTCTCCAGCCACCTGCTGGGCGAGATCGAGCAGATTTGTGACCGCGTCGGCGTGATCAGCAACGGTCACCTCGTGACGCAGTCGACGGTCCAGGACCTGGTCGGCGAGGAAGGCGTGCTCGTGCGCGCGCAGCCGATCGAGCAGGCCCAGGACGTGCTGACCAGGATGTTCGGTCCGGAGGCCATCAGCCGGCAGGACGGCGCCATCCACCTGAAGACCAAGCCGGAGAACAGCGCCGAGATCAACCGCCAGCTCGTCGGGGCGGGGGTCGGCGTCAGCGAGCTCCGGCCATTCGAAAGATCGCTGGAAGAGGTGTTCTTCCAGCTCACGGGAGAAAAGCAAGGATCATGATCGCAACCATCAAATCTGAATGGCGTAAGAACCGCTTCCGGCCTGCGTTCCTCGTCGGCTCCGGCCTGATCGGGGCGATCACGGTGCTCGTATATGCCCTCAGCTGGTATCAGGCGCTCCACCCCGTCGCGGGGGACAGGGGGCGGGCGGTCAGCATCCTCACCCTCTATCCCGACCAGCTCGTCAACAACGTCATGGGCGCGGCCTTTCCGCTCGGGGCCGCCATGGCCATCGTGGTCGGCGCGATCTACGCCGGTTCCGAATATTCGTGGGGCACCTGGAAGACGATGCTCACTCAGGGGCCGGGCCGCCTGACGGTCTGGGCCGGCCGCGTGGCCGTCTTTGTGGGCTGGATGGGCATCATGACCGCTGTCCTGTTCATCGTCGGCGCGATCAGCAGCGTGGTGATCGCGTCATTCCAGGGGCAGGCGATCACGTGGCCTGCCGCGGTCGACGTCGCTAAGGGAATCGGTGCCATATGGCTCATCTTCGCCGTCAACGGCACGATCGGACTGGCGCTCGGCGTGGTCATCCGGCAATCGGCCGCGGCCCTCGGCGCCGGGCTGATCTACGTGCTCGCGGTGGAGATCATCGCGGTGCGCTTCATCGACAGCATCAACAACGGCGCTTACCAGTGGATCAGCAACCTCCTCGTGAACCAGAACGCGACTGCGCTGACCCAGAGCTTCACCTCGCCCGTGTTCGGGCGCACGATCGCACCCGTGGTCAGCGCCGAACACGCCGTGCTTGTCCTCGTCGCCTACGGCCTTGGCCTGGCGGTCGTCGCCGCCTGCCTGCTGCGGTTGAGGGACGTGACATAGGCGCCAGCTCCGCTCGACCTACCTTTCGCGGCCGGCCGTGGTCATGGATCACCGGCCGGCCGCGGCTTACTGACGCGCTGGTGGTCGCCTTCAACCTGGTGGTCGGCGCGGGCGGCGTCGTCGGGTCCTACGTGCGCGGCTCCTTCTCTCCGATCGAAGTCGTGTTCGTCGTGCTCGAGTCCGCACCTTTATGGTGGCGCCGCCGCTTTCCGATCGTGGTGCTGGCGGTCATCGTCCTTGCGGAGATCGGCAGGTGGGCGCTGGGTTTCTCGAACGAGCCGTCAGGCCCGGCCCTGGTCTTCGCCGTCTACGCGGTCTCGGTGTGCGGCCGGCAGCGTGTGCGGCTGGCGGTGGCGGGGATCGCGATCGCGCTGATCGTCTTCGCGGTCGCATTCCTGCTCCTCGGTCAGTTTCCCGTCTCCAGGAACCTGATTCCGGCCGGCGCTCTGTCTCTCGTCGCCTGGGTGATCGGGGACTACGTTCGCTCGCGACGGCGGTTCTTCGGCGAGCTCGTGGCGCGCCACCAGCAGGAGCGCGAGCAGGCGGCCGAGGAGGAGAGGCTGCGCATCGCCCGCGAGCTGCACGACGTCGTAGCGCACAACGTGAGCGTGATGGCGATCCAGGCCGGGGCCGCGCGCGTCTCTGGCAACTCGACCGAGGAGACCCTGCGATCGATCGAGCAGGGCGCCCGAGACACGCTGGCGGAGCTCAACAAGCTTTTGGGTGTGCTGCGCAAGAGTCCTGGCGCGCCGGAACGCGCGCCGCAGCCGACGCTGGACGAGGTCGACGCCTTGCTGAAACCGGCACGCGACGCGGGCCTCGACGCGAGGTTGAAGGTCACCGGCGAGAAGCGCCCGCTGCCGGCCGCGCTCGACCTCTCCGCTTACAGGATCGTCCAGGAGGCGATCACCAACGTGCTCAAGCACGCCGGCGCGAGCCGCGTGGAGGTCGTGATCGATTACCAAGCTGAGGGCATCGCTTTGACAATCAGCGACAACGGCAATGGTCCCGGTGACGCCCCCTCGACGGGCCACGGCCTGATCGGGATGCGCGAGCGCGTGACACTGTTCGGGGGCAAGATGCGGACAGGAACGTTGCCGCTGGGCGGATTCACGGTGCACGCGAGGCTTCCGTTCAAGAGTTGATCCGCGTCGCGATCGTCGACGACCAGGCGATGGTGCGGGCGGGTTTTCGCATGATCGTCGCCAGCCAAAACGACATGCAGGTCGCGGGCGAGGCAGCCGACGGTGAGCAAGCGATCGAGCTCGTCCGCCGCGAACACCCCGACGTGGTGCTGATGGATGTCCGCATGCCGCGCGTCGACGGGATCGAGGCGACGCGGCAGATCTCGGGGACCACGCGCGTGGTGATCCTCACCACCTTCGAGCTGGACGAGTATGTGTTCGACGCGCTGGCGGCCGGTGCGTCGGCGTTTCTTCTCAAGGCCGCCCCGCCGGAAGACCTGCTCCGAGCCATCCGGGTCGTCGCGGAAGGCGATGCGCTGCTTGCGCCCTCGGTGACGCGGAAGCTGATCGAGGAGTTCGCCAAGCGTCCGGAGCCGGCCGCTGGAAAACCGAAGCAGGTCGCCTCCCTGACCGAGCGCGAGCTGGAGGTTCTGCGCGAGGTGGCCCGCGGGCACACGAACGCGGAGATCGCGCGGCGCCTGCACGTCAGCGAGACGACGATCAAGACGCACGTCGCCCACATGCTCGACAAGCTCGAGCTGCGCGATCGCGTGCAGGCAGTGATCCTGGCCTATCAATCGGGGTTGGTAGGCTAGCTTCCCCGTGGCCGTATCGACCGAAGAACGCCGCATCGTCACGGTGCTGTTCGCCGACATGGCGGGCTCGACAGCGCTCGGCGAGGAGCTCGACCCGGAGGAGATGCGCCGCATCCTCGCGCGCTACTACGCGATCGCGCGCGAGAGCGTCGAGCAGCACGGCGGGACCGTCGAGAAGTTCATCGGCGACGCGGTGATGGCGGTGTTCGGGCTGCCCACCGCGCACGGCGACGATCCAGACCGAGCGGTCGCCGCCGCGATCGCGATGCGCGACCGCATCCGGGCCGACGCGCAATTGGGCGGCCGGATCGCGATTCGCTTCGGCCTCAGCACAGGGGAGGTGGTGGCGAGCCGCGACCAGTCCGCGGGCGACTTCCTGATCACCGGCGACGCGACCAACGTCGCGGCGCGCCTGCAGCAGGCGGCGGAGCCGTGGGCGATCCTGGTCAGCGACCGCACCGTCCGCGCCGCCGTGAACTTCGAGTTCGGCGGCGAGGTGGAGGTCGAGGCGCGCGGGAAGTCGGCGCCGGTCGCGGCGCGCCTTGTGATCGGCCCGCGAAGCATGAAGACGCACTGGCACCACAACCTCGTGCCGCTGATCGGCCGCGAGACCGACTTCGCGCAGCTCCAGCTCGTCGCGCGGCGGGCGGTGACCGAGAAGCGGCCGTCCATGGTCAGCGTGATCGCGCCCGCGGGCACCGGCAAGACGCGTCTCGTCGAGGAGTTCCTCGACTGGCTGCCCAGCCTCGCGCCCAACGCGACAGTCGCCACGGCGCAATGTCTGCCGTACGGCCAGCAGCTCACTTACTGGCCCATGCGCCAGGTCGTCTTCACGCTGACCGGCACGGATGAGGACACGCCGCCCGCGAGAGTTCGCGAGGCGATCGGCATGTGGCTGCGTGACGTTGGCGTGGCGGACGCGGAGCGCGACGCGCGCCTGCTCGCGGCGACAATCGGCGAGGCGGGCACCGAGGGCGTCGACAAGGACCTTCTCTTCGCCGCGTGGCGTTCCGCGCTCGAGGCCGCGGCGCGGCGCAACCCGCTCGTCATCGTGTTCGAGGACCTGCACTGGTCGAGCGACAGCCTCCTCGACCTGGCCGAGTTCGTCATGCAGCCACGCGGCGAGGCGCCGGTCCTGATGATCGTGCTGGCGCGTCCGGAGCTGCTGGACCGGCGGCCGAACTGGGGCGGCGGGCGGATGAATCACCTCGCGATCGCGCTCGAGCCGCTGGCGCCGACGGCCATCGCGGACCTGGTGCGCCACCTGCTCGACACCGACCAGCCGGAGGTCATCAAGCTCGTGTCCGAGCGCTCGGAGGGCAATCCCTTCTACGCGGGCGAGCTCGTCCGCTCGTACCTCGAGCACGGCTCGCTGGAAATGCTGCCCGACACGGTGCAGGCCACGGTGCTCGCGCGCATCGACCTGCTGCCTGCGCGCGAACGCCGCGTCCTGCAGCTGGCCAGCGTCTTCGGCCGCGCGTTCCGGGCCGCCGGGGTGGAGGCCCTGGAAGCGGGACTCGACCAGCATGTGGAGGAGGTGTGCGAGAATCTCGCCGACCGCGACCTGATCCGGCGGATGGACGGCGACCGCTACAACTTCCGGCACATCCTCATCCAGGAGGTCGCCTACTCCACTCTGCCGCGTTCCGAGCGGGCGCGCCTGCACGCGCAGGCTGCTCGGTGGGGTGAATCGATCGCCGGTGAGCGCGAGGTCGCGCTGGCCGAGATCCTGGCCTTCCACTACCGCGAGGCGGCGATCCTTTACATGGCGCTCGAGCCGGATTCGGAGGTGACGCGCCTGACTCGGCTGCAGGCGGCGAAGTGGCTGCTGAAGGCGGCGGACGTCGCCGGCGCCGCGGCGGCCACACCCGAGGCCGTTCGCCACATTCGCGCTTCGTTCGATTTCGTCGAGCCGAAGATGCTCCCGCGGCTGCACGAGCGCATCGGCGACCTGACCGCGGGCGACTCCGGCCTCGAGGAATACCGGCTCGCGCTGGAGCAGTACGAGGCGTCCGGCGCTCCGGTCGACGACCAGGTGCGTGCGCTGTCGGGGATGCTGATGGTGGCGTCGCGGTGGTCGGGATCGGTCGGTGACCGGCCGTCCGAGGATTGGATGGCCGGCCTGCGTGCCCGCGGCGAGCGATTGCTGCACAAAGCGAGCGACAAGTACTCGATCGGGCGCTTTCTCGCCGCCGACGCATTCTTCCCATTCTGGCTCCAGGGGCACAGGGAGCCGAATGCCGAGGAGCTGGCGCACGCCGAGCGAAGCGCGAAGCGGGCGATTGAGATCGCGACCGAGCTCGACGAGCCGGAGCTGCTCAGCGTCGCGCTCGACGCGATAAGCGCGTTCTCAATCGCGACCGGCGACTGGGCGCGCGCAAGGCAGACCGCGGAGCAGCGAATCGCATTCGAGGACAAGCTCGGCCTCTACGAACGGCTCGACGCGCATTCGACCATCGCGTGGATGTCGTACGTGATGGGCGACCTGGACACCGCCGACAGGGACTCGGCGCAGATGGTCGCGCGACTTCTTCCCGGCCAGGCGCCGTACCCCGCGCTGCACCTGTACGCGTGGCGGACGGTCGTCCTCAACGCCCTTGGCCGGTGGGACGAAGCTGTCGGGATCTTCTGGCGCGCGATCGAGGCTTGGCACGACGCAGGCTCGCACTCCGCCGCGTACGCGCTGCGCGGATTCCAGGCGGGCTTCGACATCGGCAAGGCGCGGGGCGATGCGCGGTTGATGGGTGCGGCGACGGAGCCGATGGAGTCGATCATCGCGCGGCTGCCCTCGGGACATCCGGTGCGCGCGATGCTCTCGTACATCCAGGGCGACCCTGGTTTCAGTCCGACAGACAAGGAGATTCGTTCTCCATCTTCGGTGACCATGGCTGAGAGCGAGAGTCGGTTCCGGCTTGCCGCCGACCGGCGCTTGGAGATCCCGCGCGCCGTCCTCGACGAGGGCTTGGACCAGGCGGTCCGGCTGAAGCTGCCGCTGCTCGAGGCTCAGATCCGGCGGGCGCGAGGCCTGGCGGGGCGCGACGAGGCCGAGATGACGGCGGCCATCTCGATCTGGGGGCCGCGCTCGGCGCTGCCTTCGCTGGGCCGCGCCTTGGCGGAGCGCGGCCTCATCAGGGGCGATTCAGTCGAGACCCAGGCCGGGCTCGACCTGCTGAGGAAGCTTGGAGACGTGAACTACCTGGACAGGTTCGCGCCGCGCGTCTAGCCCATCTTCAACCGGTGATGGTTCGTGCTGACCTTCAACGTGCCGGCGGTCGTGACGAGAGTGAGGACGATGGCAAAGTCGGCGTAGCTGCCGGCGCCCCCCGCGGGGTCGGTGCAGTACCACGGCGACGAGTACTGGATCGTCGCCTTGCTCCCTGAGCTCACCGTCTTGGGCGAGAAGACGGCGATGGGCGTGTTGCCCTTGCTGCCTACGCTCGCGCCCCAACTGCCGTTGATCGCGATGACGGTCGAGTCGAGGGCCATCGACTTGATCGTCACGGTGCTGCTGGTCTGGTTGTCCGCGTCGAGGGCGCCTTTGACCGCGTAGTTGTACTGGTCTGAGCCGGCGGGGCAGGTGAAGCTCGAGTCGATGTGCGCGTTGGAGAGGTTCAGCTTTCCATTGCCGCAGAGGGGGCCGCAGGCGCCTACGGCCCCCACCAGGATTGCGGTCGCAATCCATCTGCGCATCTTGTAGGACCTTCCTCCCGATTTCCGCGACTCTGGACTTTTCTTGGCCGGCGCGCCGGGAGCAGTTATATCCGGGAGGCTGTTAAGCGTCAAGCATCCTGGGCTTCAGGCGGTACCATTCCTCGCCTGTGAGCGACCAAGAACCGGCGCCGGCCCCAGTTGATGCTCCCGTCGACCCGCTGTTCTCCCACGCGGCCTCGCCGTTCATGCGGACGGAGACGCCGGCGGCTGGGGCGTTTCCCGGACCGCCCCTGCCCGCGGTCACGCCCATGTCGTCGTGGGTCACGTACAAGACGCAGATCGAGTTCGGATTCGCGATCCTCGCCTATCTCATGGTCCTGGTGGGGTCGGTGACCGTGGTCCAGGCCAACCCGGACGCTCGCTGGAAGTACGACGTGGCGGTGCTGCCGGTCATCCCGGCGGGACTGGTGATCTGGCTGACGGTTCGGGCGCTGGGGCGGATGGACGAGGTGCAGAAGCGGACGCAGATGCAGGCGCTCGGGTTCTCGATGGCGGCGACGGGGCTTTTGACCTTCGGCTACGGGTTTCTCGAGGGGGTCGGGCTGCCGCACCTGAATTCGACTTTCGTCCTGCCGTTGATGGCGATCCTGTGGGGCGTGGGCGTCGGAGTCCTGGCCCTCAAGTACCGCTTCCGCCGCTAGACTCTCCTCCCCATTCATGGGGAGGTGCCGGCGCAGCCGGCGGAGGGGCCTTACACTTCGCCCGATTTGCGGGGGCACAGACAGGTTCGGTTTGCTTTGGTCCTGGTCGTTCTTGTCCTCGCTGTTTTCGTTTTGATCGGTCAGCCGCCTTCCACCTCTCGGCTCACTGGCGCGGTTGCGACGCCGTGGTCTTTTGTTCCCTCTGAGCCATCTCCTTCTCCGACCGCCGAACCCTGGAACCTGGACGCGGACATCGGGTCGGTGATCGTCATCTCGTGGCGAGCCAGCGTCGAATGGCCGGTGGTGCGCTCGGTCCTCGTGGACGACCACGTCGGTGGAGTCCTGCTGTTCACACCGAACTTCGGCGGCACGCCCGCGGGCGCGAAGGAGTGGAGCGATCGGCTGCAATCGCTGTCTGCGTCGACGTGCATGGACCACCCGATCCTGCTCATGCTCGACGAGGAGGGCGGCGAGGTCGCGAACATCAAGGCCAGCTTCGCGCCGCCATGGGCGCACACCATGGCGGCGTCCGGTCCGGCCGGCGTCCGCGAACTGGAGCGCGTGAACGGTGCAGGTCTCCGCGCCGCAGGGATTGGCCTGAACCTCGCACCTGTCGCCGATGTTCAGACGAATCCGCGCGACGCGGTCATCGGGTGGCGGTCTTTTGGCTCCGATCCCGCTGTGGTCGCGCCGCTTGTGGGCGCCGCCGTACAGGGACTTCACGACGGAGGTGTGGGCGCGACGGTCAAGCACTTTCCCGGGCTGGGCGGCGCGGCCGGCGATCCGCACGTGGCGACTCCCACGGATCCGGAATCGGAGGCGCAGTGGCAGCGGACGCAGGTGCCGGCATTCAAAGCGGGAATCGATGCCGGCGCGGATGCGGTGATGACGACCGCGGTCTACGTGCCGGGTCTGGGTGGAGGTCACATGCCGGCGATGCTCTCCGCGGCGGTCGTCAGCCGCCTGCGTACGCAGTTCGGCTTCAGCGGCGTGATCGTGAGCGACTCGCTGAGCATGGGCGGGATCACGGCGCGGTGGTCGCTGCCCGAGGCCGCCGTTCTCGCCCTGGCTGCCGGCAACGACATGCTGCTGCTCGGCAACGGCGATCCTTCATACGAAGCAGAGGCGATCACGGCCATTCGGGCTGCGGTGCTGTCGGGGCGTTTGGACCGAACGAAGCTGCATGAGTCCGCGATGCGGGTGAACGCGCTGCGAGATCGTTGGGGTCGGCGGTTCCTGCCCTGCCGGTCCCGGGTGGTGGCCTAGACCGCGGGCCGGCCCGGGCCGGGTAAAATCGAGCGTCTGGCCGAGCGGGAGTAGCTCACTTGGTAGAGCGCGACCTTGCCAAGGTCGAGGTAGCGGGTTCGAAACCCGTCTCCCGCTCCAGTACCAAACCCGCGAAAAAAGGCCTCCATGCCTCACGCGGAATGGCTACTACGCGGATTGTGTTGTCCAGCAAAGCCTCTGCCTCGAGCTGCTCAAAGATGCCCGAAACGAGACGCGACCGCTGGCCGCTGTCGGCGGCTTCCCAAGCGGCCACCAGGTCGATCAGCTGTGCTCCGCACCAGTCCAGGTCTACGGGTTCGGGCTTAGCTGCAGCCTCGGCGAGCTGGCTTAGCTGCTGCTGGATTTCGTCCCGGCGGGCGCAGAACGTCTCCCAGTCGTACTCGCCGTATTCGAACAGCCGCTTAGCCCGCTCAAGCTGCTCAGCGAGGCGCTTGGTTGCAATCGCCGGGTTCTTGCGAGGTGCTGACGTCCGGCCGGCGTTACGCAGGCGATTCCGGAGAGCCGAGTGCATCGCGTCAGTCGGCGCCAAGCGCGATAGCTCATCGTGGACCGCGTCCTCCAGGACCTCGCTCTTGAACATGCGGGCATTGCAGGTGGGACCGGACGGACGCACTGCGGAACGATTTCGGCGAGCGGCGTGGCACCCGTAGTAGCGATGAATCCTTCCCCCGCTCGACGTGGCCTCCCCGTGCATCGGGCCGCCGCATCGAGCGCACAGAAGAATCGGAGTGAGCGGATAGGTGTGCTTGGTCCAGGCTTTGCTCGTTCGCCGCACGTTGCGTCTCTTGACCTCCTGGCAGGCCTGCCAGGTCTGGTCATCGACGAGAGCGGGGTGGAGGCCGTCGATGAGCTCGCCATCGACGAGGATCTTCCCCACGTATGAGGGGTTTCCGACGATGTCTTGGAGGACGTCGCCCGTGAAGATGATCGCCTTCGGACGGTTGTGGTTGGCCTTGTCGTCGCCGCGGAAGGGCCTGATGCCGTTCCGGTTCAGGTGCTCGGCGAGGCTGCGGAGGCTAAATCGGCCGCTGGCGTAGAGCCCAAAGATTTCTTTGATCGCGGGTGCCGCCAAGGGGTCTTCAACGATTTGACCGTCGACACGACAATAGCCCTGCGGGATCGTGCCCAGCAACTTGCCGTTGCGCCGCAGGTAGCGGAGATTGTCGCGGACGCGCCGGGCGACTTTCTCTCGCTCCTCCTGCGCGACGATCGCCTTGATCTTCCACGACAGGCGGTCGACGTTGCTGATCAGGCCGTTCCCGTCGAACACAAGGATTCGGCGCTCGGTCATCTCGGCCATGAAGCGAAAGAACTCAAGATCGTTGCGATGGAGTCGGTCGGCGTCATAGAAGGCAACAGTACCGACCTGGGCCGCCGGCGCAGTCCGGACGCGCTCCATGAGTGCGAGGTAGCCAGGCCGCTTGGACGTCTCCTTCCCGGAGCGATCGGCGTCCTCGAAGTGCTCGAAGGCGAGACCCAGCAGCTCTGGTCGGCGGGTCACCGCGTCGAGCTGCTGGTTCAATGAGGGACCGCGTGGCCGTCCATCGGCATCGAAGTCGCTCACCGACTGCCGCGTGTAGATGAGCACGATCGGACTCAGCTGGCCCGCGCCAGCTGACACCCGTAACCGCTCCAAGGCCTCAGCCTCGCTCTCAGGCGTCCACTCCTCGTGCCGGCTCACGTGGTGTCGGCTCATGTCGTCACCTTAAACCCGGGTCACCGTCATGCGATGAGAAAGCTTCACGGCGCCGAAATGGCGCATGTCAACGGTGATGAGCTCTTCCATCCGATGTCGCTCTGCGAGGCCCAGAAGCAAAGCATCGACATAGGAAAGACGCAGCTGGCTGTAACGCTCGAGGATTGCCGCCGCCCGCTGATGGTCGCTCTCCTCCGTTGCCAGGAGCTCGATTCCGCTTTCCTTTGCCCAGCGCAGAACAACCAACGCTATGTCGGCCGACCGGGCCGGCGCGATGCGCATGCGGAACAGCGTGTAGGCCTCGCCGATCACCTCCCAGGTGGTACAGAGCTTCCGTCCCTTGCGCCCACTCGCCCCAATTGCCGCCACCGACGCTGAGTGGTGCTCATCGTCGTCCGAAAGCAGTCCAACGATCGGTCCGGTGTCGAGAATGACAGCCTGCACGCGTCAGCGGTAGACCACTTCGTCGACTTCTTCCGAGAGCTTTCGTGGCGCCCCTTTGATAGCGCCGGCGAAGGCGAGCACATGGTCGACCTGGCTCGACGAGTCCGGCAGGGCCTCGACCGCTTCCACAATTAGGGCGCTCTGCGAAATCCCCTTCTTGCGGGCGAGTCGCCTGATTCGCTTATCCGTCTCCGAGGGGACGATGATCTGCTTGCGTACGAGCATGAGTCGAATTGTACATCGATCAGTGTGTAACGGCATCAAGCGGCCTCAAATGATTCGTTTTTGGCTGAATCATTTGCAATCATTCCGCGACCGACTGAATCGCCTTCAGGTGGCCGACGCCGACGCTGGTCGAGCATGATCTCCGCAACCACCGCGATCACCTGAACGATCTCTGGCGCCAGCTCCGCTGAATTGGCTTTCGCCTTCGATATGACTGAGCGTTTCCGACAGCGCTTGACCTTCACCCTTCCTGCGCTCCGCCAGGTCGCCGCTCCCACCACACCGGCTTTCCGATGCAGTCAGAGATGACTCCCTCGTTTGTGTCCATCGGCTCCATCTGGTTGAGTCGAGCTCGCTCCTGGACATTGGTTATCCCGTACGGCGGCGGGTCGACGGCGCGGATGTTGACTGAACCCCAGATGGCTCCCAATGGACCCCACCAACGCAGGCGATAGGCGGTCGTAGTCCAAAAGCTGCAGCAGTAGTCGCTGTGGGAGTCCGGCCGGCGCTGCCAGATTGTGTAGTGGACGTTGTCCTCGCGATCATCCGAAGGAAGCACGAAGAGGACGTGGCGCTGCTTCGCCGTGCGGAAGTGCTTGTAGTAGCCGACGTAGGCGTTGACCTTCTGGCGAAGGCGAGCGAGTGACTCGGTGGCGCGGTCCCACTCCAGGTCGAACAGGATTCGACCGCCGGGCATCAGATAAACGCCGCTCCCGTCCGGCGCCGGAACGGGCCACTTGAACTCCCGCGCCATTTCGCCACGGTCGGCACGCACGTGCTCCTCGCTGTACCAGTGGAGCAAGCCTTCTGCCCGCCGTTCCCGGCTCTGCATCACCAGAGCGACGAAGAACTGGTTGGCTTCCAGGTCGTGCACGGCGTGCCAGCAGTGGTCCCGGACCGCGTGGCTGCGCTCGACGTAGGGCCTCTGATCGTCGGCGTGCCAGTCGGCGAGTACCCTGGCACCCCGCGCCGAGATCAGGACCAGGGAATGACGACGTTTGACGCCAGGCGTTTCGATGACTTTCCAGGAGTAGATGAGGCCGAGTTCCTTGAGGTACTGGAGGCGCATCTGGCAGGAGCGAAGGCTGGGGAAGAGAAGTTCCTTGACCTGGAGGGTGTTCAGGTAGCGGTAGTCGTAGAGGCTTTGCAGGATGACAAGGTCGCGTTGAGTAAGCGTTCGATGTAGTCGTGTGAGTTCTGCTTGCGATGGACGAGCGTCGGCGTGGGGAGGAAGGTCTCGAAGGATGATTGGATGAGTTAGGAGGAGAGACAGTCCTGCCTTGTTGGGAGGCTGCTGTCGAGTTCGGATAGGCGTGACACCGCCCTTCGCTTCCTGAAGCGCAGGCCGACGCGAACGCCTAGGAGCGAAGGTCGGCGCGACGAGTTCGCCGTCGCCGTCATCCCCAACATCTGTCCAGTCCGGGTCGGTCAGCGTCACGAGCCCATCTCCTCAAGGCCAACTGTGCCTTCATGTGGCGGGGGCCAGAGTCTGCCCCCAATCGCACCTGATAGCTGCGGCCGCGGCATCGGCGCGGAATTCCTCATATCCAATAAATCTCCAATGAGGGGGCCGAAATCTTTCGGTGGGTTCCACCTTCCGTCCGCCGTTTGTCGGACAGGGTTTGGCAGGAGCCACGAGCGCTCGACGGGCCCGGCGCGCGAACCTTCATGACACACAATCCACATCGAGGGGCCCGAAATTGGTCGGTGGGTTCCGCCTTCCGTCCGACGTTTGTCCGCCTTCCGGCCGCCTTCTTCACCTTCGGAGCACCTTCCCGGCCCTTGACCGCACGTTCAGTGGCCCTCTCCGCCTTCCGTCCGCCTTCGCAATACGAAGTGAGCCTTCTGGCCCATGGCACGACGCCTACCTCGCTCTCAACTGTGCCTTTTTCGCGATAAGACGTGAGCGCTTTCGTGATCGCCGACACCAGGTCTGAGCTCGTCGAGCGGTTGAGCCGTCACAGGGCGATGGGCGTCGGAGACTGGATCGCGGCCGGGGTGCGGCCCAGCGGCCGCCAAGTGTTGCGGCACGAAATTTCTCATGTCTAATAGATCTCCAACGAGGTGGCCGAAATTGGTCGGTCGGTTCCACCTTCCGTCCGCCTTTTGTCCACCTTCGGAGATCAGCCGGAAGCCGAGGTTGCGTCAGGCGCGCGCTCTTGGACTCGACTCGGGGCCCCTTTTAAGGGGAACCGTCGAGGCTCACCGGGTGTGTAACCGGCTGTTGGAGCAAATGCAAAGGCGCTCCTTGTTTTGGTGGCCGGGCTTGTTGTCGCCTGCGGTGGGGGTGTCGCGAACCAACACGCGTGGTGCTTGCCCTTGTCCTTCCCGTTCTGGCCGTGGTCAACCTGGCGCTTCTGGCTGCAATCCGAGCCGGCGATCGCGTGCCACGCTGACTCAATCCGAGAACGCAATCGCCGAGGTTGGGGCAGTGCGTAATCGTGCCGCATGGGTACACGGAATTCGTGGCTCACAACAGCCAAACGGTCGTCGACCTGTCAGCCTGGTTACGGCTGCCCGGCAGATGCAGGATTGTGCGATCCTGCCAACGCACGACGGGCTCACGTATGAAGAGGCTAGTTCCATGTTCGCCTCGAAGGCGACAGTCCTCTAGTTCAGAACGGCAACCAAAAGACCAACGCCCGCGGGCAAGTCATAGCGCTCGCCGCTGATCGCGTCGAAAGTATGAGCTACAGACGTACTGCCATTGAAGTTCCCGGTCGCGCTCGTATTGGTCGTGTAGGCCAAAGTGTGGTTCCCGATCCAACCAACCGGTTCGATGCTGTTGTTGAGCGCGTTGCCTGCATCGATGCGTGACAACAGATGGCCGTTCGCAGTCGCAAACGCGGTCATCGTGAAGCTCTGACCGGTTGACGGCCACGTGTAGCCGTACGCCACCAGGACGCTCCCGTCCGGTGACAACCGCAATCCACGGCTGTCGATGGAAACTGCAAGCGGCATGTGGTCGATCACGGTGTCGTGTCCGGACGCCAGATCGACCATGTGCGTCCTGTAATCGGCATTGCCCTGTGCATCAGGTGTCGTGCCCTCTTCATACGCCAAGAGCCGACCGTCGTTCGAGAGGGCTGGTTCCAGAGCGTCATACGGATCGACTCCGTTTGCAACGGGCACGTGCCGGATGCTGACGACGTTTCGTGCCAAATCTACGTCGACCACGGCCCATTGAGGCACAGACGTGCCGTTCACCGTCGCGTGGCGGACCAAGACGTGAGCGACAGAGCGATCCGCTGAAGTGCTCAGCTGTACGAGGGATTGCGGCTGGAGGCCGCCCGTCTGTTGCGTGGCCACGACTGTCAGCAGCGTCGAGACCTGCCCGGTGGTCAGATCAATCAGGTCGAGCTTCGCGTGGTTCTGGTCTCCCACCGAGGCGAGAACTCTGTGGCTATCGAGGAGGGTCGCGCCGGGCGGGATAACCCCGATCACCGATGAAGGAATCGGAGCGACCGTTCCATCCCGTGCGATCATCGCCAACGCCTGGTCGAATGTGTGGCTGCCGAAGAGGAGCAGGCCCGCGCCGTCGCCCTGCTCTCCGGAAGCAAATCCGGTCTGCTGCAGGGTCCTCAAGACCTGTCCGGTGGCGTCGGTCAGAGTGAATGTGTTGCTGGAGGTGCCGTCGAGCTCGAATGTGAGAACCGAGGTGCTGGAACTTGGACTGGGCACGACGCTGGCAGTCGGACTGGAAGTTGTGCTGGGAGTGGTGCTCGAGGCGGGAATGGTCGCAGCGACCGGGCTAGAGGTGCTCCGGCCCGAGGTGGGGTTCGGACTGGCGACTGAGCAACTGCAGCCGATAGACCACACGAGGACTATGACACCCAACCTTCGTTGGTGGCGCATAGCCCTGGAACGCTGCCCCAACAAATATGGTTACGACGGCGCCTGGCCGGGTTGCTGGCGATAGTTCGCGTCAGCTGCCGAACGGCGGAAGGATGACTGTGAAAACGGCACCGCGGGAGTTGCCCGAGTACAGGAGGTCACCCTGATGGCAACGTCCGAGGTCCTCACGTATGAGGCCGAGCCACCAAACGCCGCATTTACGCGTATGCCGCTAACGCGAAGATTCCGCTATCAAGTCATCGCGAGAAGGACCCGACGACTGCGAGGACGCGACGGGGCATTGTCGAGGCCGCGGAAGCGTCAAACGCAAGCGCCCTCAATTGTGTAGTTGGGCGTGGGGGACGGTGCCAGAGGGGCGATACGCTGGAAGCCTGAATCGGTGTACACGTAGATGCCGTCGGCGCCTGCGAGCCAAAGTCCGAGGGGGTCTGAAACTCCAAAGCTGAGCGCATGATCGCGCGCCAACGCGATGCCGCTCAACTCAGACGCGTCGCCTGGAGCCCTCACGATCCACACTTGCGGAGCGCCTGGACTCTGTTGTGGAGCGTTGGGCGCCGGACCCGGGGGAAACACCTCGACGACTGGACGGAACGACCGATCGAAGCCTATGAACGACCGATCGAAGCCTATGAGGGATACGCCGTAACCGAATCCCTCGAATTCGGCGCCTTGAACGGCGTGCTGAAACCAAATAGTGACCAGACCGGTTGAGAGGTCGAGCCGAGTCAGGCTATCGCCCGCTTGGCCTCCTGGCCCACCCCAAACCCCTCCTCCAGCAACCGTCTGCCACGTTGAGTTCATCGAATTCGGATAGGCCGTCAATGACCGAGTCTTGGGATCCAGGAGCCACACTCCAGTCGGGAGGCCGCTTCGATGCAGGATCGGTTCGACATAAACACCCGCGGGCTGGAACGCGATCACGGAGTAGGCGTTGTCGTATGGCATGTGGGAGATCATGCGGTCGGTGGCGGAGGCGACCTCGACGAGATGAATCTCATATGCCGAACCGTCTGGCAACTCCAGCTCGTACACGTAAGCCGACCCGTCTGCGAGGACGTGTGAAGGTGGAGCCGGAAGCCAACGCCTATAAGCGGGGTCATACGTTGCACTGGTGAAGTTGTCGCCGTACAACACCGGCGTCTGCTGCGACGCGAATCGACCGGTGGAATCTTCGGAGAAGACGCCGGTTGGATCCGCCGTGAATCGTCCCGAATCAACAGCCAAAAAGCCGTTTTGACCGACCACGCTGGTCGTCGGTCCGTTGGTCACCCATCCCCAGTTGAAGACCGGGAGGCTGCAGCCAATCGAGCCGGCCTGCGATGGGGCAGCAGTCGTCTTTGGCGACTCACCTGGTGTTTGTATGCCGGGGCTGGCGATGCTCCGCGCCGCCATGGGGCTCTGGCCTTGGTGGGACGCGGAGCCGCCGCCGCAGGCGACGAGGGCGAGCTGCGTATTCCGGCGAAAGCGATCACCTATTCCGGAGTTTCCGATCACCCCGCCGTCGGAGGCCGCATGAGCGGCCGACGCGAGGCTCGTTTCAGCCCCTGATGCTCACCTCCTCGTTGTTGATCTGCGGGTAGTTTCGCATGACGATGGCGTCT